>Ga0209368_1000007_pt1 | contig 580383 bp, 524 predicted proteins | sample EBPBio242008_DNA_FD_185862 | JGI IMG/M metagenome (GOLD analysis project Ga0209368, IMG submission 185862) | Wastewater treatment Type I Accumulibacter community from EBPR Bioreactor in Madison, WI, USA - Reactor 1_4/24/2008_ DNA (SPAdes)... | ecosystem: Engineered > Bioreactor > EBPR >... | reverse complement strand
GTCGGGCTACGCCCGCCCTCCGCCGCACGCAGCGCAAGGCCATCTTCAACAAACCAGCATCATATTATCCGAAAAGGGGGTCCCTCTTCGACGCCGATCGGGGGTCCCTTTTGAACGCCGTTTGACATCGACCGACCGATCGCGAAAGGCAGTTGGATATTGACCCTGAAGAATGACGATCAAATCGCACGCGAGATCGTTCTTTCGACCTGGTCGAACGCTGATTGATGGCCGTAAGCGGACGAGTGGGTGCAGCGTTTACCGTTTTGTGCGACTCCCTTGCTAACAGTTCACTCTCATCACTCAGCGAGCAACCTCATGCAGCCGTATATTCATGCGAAGGAAACGGCGCGACGCTTGGGAGCGGACTGGCGCGACCATCTTGCGGTTCATGAATTCATAGATGTCGCCAAACATGCGTGTCCGGATCTACGCCACCGGGCTGTTCTGCACAGCCACGACCTAGGGGCCGAACTCGCCGCGCGTGCTTTCCACCAATTAGCGGAGGCGCGCGACATTGCATTAATGCACATCAGGCAAGATCTCCGCTGCACTCCCGGCGTCGCCGAATGGATGACGCATTGTGACACGGACAAGCTCCCCCGTTACAAACCTTCCAGCGTAGTTGGCCCCGCAGTGATCGAACAAGCCGCCAATCACCTTCAACTCGAGGATCACTCTCCGCTGCAGGACCTTTGGTCGATGTTGACACTGCCGAGCCGCGCAGCGCCTGCTTTCGGGGACGCAGCGAACTGCCTGACCATGAACGGCATAGGGCCGGTGATTGCGCGGATGGTATTCGGCCCTCCCCGGCCGGTTCCTCGGCGAGGTGGAGGAGATGTCGTCCTGGATTTCGGCTGGGCTTGCGAAGGGATGATTGTCGCCTCTGCCCGGCATGTCCCAGCACTCACACGCATCCTGGATTGTTTTGACGGGAAGGAACCCCGATGATCTTCACATTGCCCGTCGCAGTGTACCAAGCCACCGCCATATTCGGCAAAGCGAACGATCCGGCGCCAGAAAGTGCCGACGGCCTGATCGAGCCGATCCATTTCGCCCTCGATCTCGATCGCGACGCTCCGGGCCATCGAGCCTTCAGCGAAATGATCACCTCCGCCGCGATGAAGCTGAAAACTCTCTCTGATCGACTGCAAAGCGACGTCTTGGTGATGAGCTCGATACATCGCTTTGACGATGCATGCGGCGACGACAATTGGCTTGCCGTTCTCGCAGGCCAGTATCAGTTCAACAACGGGACGTACTTCTCGGCATCGCCGCGCGCAGACGACGCGAACTTCGTGGAGGGCGAAGAGGCCCGGCGCATCCTTGGCGAACTGGTTCAGCAAGACTGGGCTTTGAAACTCGGACGCCTCACGAGGTTCAGATCACTCCATGAACGGGGAGCAAGAGAAATCGGCCTGATGGCAGGCGATCAGGGCTGCTATCTGATGATCGGCGACAGCGTAAATGGCGGGCGAGCCATTTTCTGGTCGGTCGATACTGAAACCGGCATTCGCGTGGCGGGCGTGCAGACTCCTTCCGAGAGAGACTCTGAAATCGACGAAATGGTGGATGAGGGACGGTTTCCAACAGTGGTGGGCCTCGGTGAGGTTGCTTCACAGGTTTTCGAAAATCTGAAGTTCTTCGTGATCGACAAGCTACCTCCACCGCCGCCGCTCCCTTCGAGCTTGCCAACGAAAACAGCCGAGATCGCCATGGAGGCAATTTCGACGGACGACTGGATGCGGGCATATAAAGCACTCGTCAACGAGGGGAGAATGGACGCTTCAGACGCTTATTGTTGGATTAGCCAAATGCGGCGGCATCTTCGCCAAGATCGGGAAATGTCAGCATCGGTAGGATGGGCTGAAGGCCTTAGTCCGTAAGCGCAGCGGTTGCTCTCTACCTTGCGCGTTCTACCGCCGGACATGGCCGCCAGCCGACAGGCCGCTTTCAGTGCGGAAGTGTCAAAAGCGGACGCCGCGACATATCCCCGCCTGGCTGTGACCCGCATAGATCGCTGGGCTACGTTCAGGAAGACTCCGGCGAATACATCCTTCGGAAAGCCGTTTACTCCGGGCTCAATGCCCGTGATGGACACTGGTCCCTGTTTTGCTTGTCATTCCACCAACGCGGGTGCGGTAAAGCTATACCCCACCCCGTAAACGACCTGGAGGGGGATAGGAAGACTGGTACTCCGTTCGATCTTGCGACGGAGGCGGCTCACGACCGCGTCGAGGTGGCGATCGTCGAATTGCGACCGCAGACGGGCGGTGATCGCCACAAGTTCATCGCGCGTGCAAACCTTGCCGGCGCGCCCGCAAAGCAGCTTCAAAAAGGCGAACTCGGTGGAGGTGAGGCTGACCGTCTGCCGGTTCGGTGCAGTCAACAGCCAGCCAGCTCCGCTGAGCACCCACGAATCGACGCCATCTGCGACGGCTGGCACCCCGCCCGTCCGCCGCAGCAGGCTTCGGATCGCCGCTTCGATCTCGCGCAGCGTACTGCCTTTCACCAGATAAATGTCGGCGCCGCTCTCGAAACCGCGGATGCGATCGTCGCTGTCGCCAAGCGCGGTCAGCATGATGATGCCGCAATCATGGCTTTGCCGGATTTCGGCGGCCAGATCGAAGCCGTTGCCGTCGGGCAAGCCGACGTCGAGAACGATAATCGCCGGCGCCGCGCCCTCGGCAAGCACCGCGCGCAGATCCGCGGCCGTCGCGACACCCGTCGCCGCGAAGCCGCTCAGCCTCAGGAAATCGACCAGGTCGGCGCGCAGCCGGGGCTCGTCCTCGACGACCAGGATCGTCGTCATGTCATCGCGCCTTCGGGCTGCGACCGGCCTGCTGTCGCGGGGGCCAGGGCCAAAGGCAAGCGCACCACCGCCACCGTCCCGCCCCCCTCGTTGGAGAGCAGTTGCAGGGTTCCGCCATGATAGGCCAGCAGTCGTTGCGACGAATAGAGCCCGAGTCCGCTGCCCGCCCGGGTCGCGGTGTTCGAGGCACGGAAGAAGCGCCGGCCGATCCTAGGGCGCTCCGTCTCCGGGATACCGATGCCGCGGTCGCTTATCTCGATGATCACCCTCTCCTTTTCCTCGCACGCTTCGATCCCGATCGCGCAGTCCGAATATTTGAGCGCATTGTCGACGAGATTGATGATCACGGTCGCAAGCATTTCCGGATCGGCGAGGAGGCGGATATCGCCGTCGCCGACGGAAAAGTTCAGGCGCGCCTCCTGACCCGTCATCGCGAAATGCAGCCGCACATTTTCAAGCAGCCGGCCGAGCACCAGCGGCTCGGGCTGAAAACCATTGTCGCGATCATCCGCCATGAAGCGATCGATCAGTCCGAACAGCCGGTCGAGCGCTTCGCCGATCCCGGTGATGCGATCGCGGGTCGCGGGAGAAACCGGGTCGCCCGCGAGGCCGATCATGTCGGCCGAGCTACGAATGATCGCGAGCGGAGTGCGGAACTCGTGGCTGACGATGCGCATGAAATCGACCTGCTCGTCGCGCAGCGCGCGTTCGGTCTCGACGCTGGCGCTCAGCCGGGCCTCGAGGCGCCGTCGTTCGGCGATCTCGCGCGACAGTGCCTCGTTCTTCTCGCGCAAATGCGCCGACAGCCGTGCGCTGACCATAAACAACAGACAGGCGAAAAACACGATCTGGAACAGGCTTCCCTGCAGCAGATACCAGCCATGGCGATCGGCCAGCACCGGCGAGGAACCTCCGCCCCCCAAATGCTCGATCGCGCTCTGCACGATACTGGCGATCATATATTCGGCGAGGAAGGCGATCATGATCCAGCGCAGCAACGCCGGCTGGGTCCGGTCGCGCACGAGACACAGGATCATCACCGACATCATCACCGCCGTGAACAGCGTGGACAAATGGATGCGGATGGCGACATTCGCGGGATCGAGACCGACCGCGGCGGTCCACGACAGGATATAGAAAGCCAGCAACGGAATGCCGATCCAGGCGCGGCGCGGCTGGCCCAGGAAGCGGGCAAGGCCGTCGGCAAGCAGGACGAGGCCAAGCTTGATGACGATATTGGCGAGCACGACCGCCCAGGCAGCGGGCTCGCCGCCGCGCAGGAGCATCAACAGCAGGCCGAGCGCGATGGCGGCAAAACCCGCGGCCAGAAAGCGAAGTTCATAGAGGTGGCGCCACGCAAGCCAGACGAAGATCCAGGCAACGGCCTGAAGCCCCGCGATCGCGAAGCAGACGATCAGAACCGTGTCGAGATCCATCATTCCCGTGCCGTCTCACCCGGTCCCTTGTTGCCCATCCCCACGGCGCGATCCTTTGCAGGACTCCGGCGTCGAGGCAAGGCGCGGAACGAAAGATTTGGTTAGAATTCAATAGAATTGGTCGGTGGATATGCCCGCCGCCCTGCTCCTATTGATCGCCCGCCATTATCGTGCGGAGGCCCCATGTCATATCTTTCAGCGCCCAGCCACCACCGGACGCGGTGCTCCCTTGCGCTGCGCTGCTCGACCGCGCTTGCAGGCGCGACATTGCTCGCGCTTTCGGCCCAGCCCGCACTGGCGCAGTCCGTAACGGCGTCGGGCGATGTCCTCCCCGCCCCCTCCCCCAACCCGACCCCGGTGTGGAACCCCGGCGGCAACATCATTGTCGGCAATACCGGAACCGGAGAGCTCGTCATTGAAGATGGCGGCAGCGTCGAAAGCGCCGTGGGAATTCTGGGCGTCTTTCGCGGGTCGCAAGGCGCTGTGCGCGTATCGACCGGCGGATCATGGACCAATAGCCAGCTCCGCGTCGGCGGCAATGGAAACGGCACGCTGAATATCGAGAGCGGCGGGGTGGTCCGCACGATCGGCGCCGGCGATGGCTATGCGTATATCGCAGAGGATACCGGCACAACCGGAATCGTGAACGTGACGGGGCCCGGTTCGCGGTGGAGCCTCGACACCTACTTGTTCGTCGGCCTTCGCGGCGCGGCGACCCTGACCATCGACAACGGCGGAATGGTCGAGGCCAGCGTCGCTAGCATCGCGACATTCGGTTCCGGAACCCTGAACCTGCGCGGAACCGCGGCGGCCCGCGGTGTCCTGAAAGCGGGATTTGTCTACGCCGGCAGCGGCAATGCCTCGCTTGTCTTCGACGGCGGCTCCCTGCGCGCGGCGCGCGAGGAGGTCGACTTCTTCCAGAACTTCAAGCCGGGACAGGTCGTCATCGATAGCGGCGGCGCGTTCATCGACAGCAACGGCTTCGATATCGGCATCGCCGCCAACCTCGCGGGCAGCGGCAACCTGACCAAGCTCGGCCTGGGTACGCTGACGCTGACCGGCGCGAGCGCGATCGGTGGAGATACTTACGTCGATGCCGGAACGCTGCAAATTGCGGCCGGGGGGAGTCTGTCCAACAATCGCGGATATATCGGCCATGAAGCCGGACAGAATGGCGCTGTCATCGTTTCAGGAGCGAACGCGCGCTGGATCAACGACAGCCATATCCATGTCGGCCACGACGGCACCGGGGCGCTGACGATAGAAGGCGGAGCCACGGTCTCCAACGCCCGTAGCTCAGTCGGTGCAAATCGCGGCAGCCGGGGCACTGTGATTCTTTCCGGGACCGGGTCGACATGGACCAATTCGCAGGACATCCGGATCGGCGAAAGCGGCGAAGGTTTTTTGAGCGTTACGGGCGGCGGGACAGCCATCGCATCGGGCACCTTCGCTATCGGCGCGGATCCCGGCTCCGAAGGCTCGGTGACAGTCGCCGGGGCAGGGTCGGGTATCACCGGATCCGCAATCTACATCGGCGATGACGGCGCCGCAGTACTGACCATCGCGGACGGCGCGAAAGCGTCGAGTTCGTCTTCATTCATCGCATTTTGGGCGGGCAGCCGCGGTACGGTCAATATCGGCGCGGCCGCAGACGAGGGTCCGGCAGCCGCCGGCAAATTCGACATCCCGACACTGACCTTTGGCGACGGCGACGGCACGCTGGTTTTCAACCACAGCAATGCCGATCTCGCTTTCTCGACCGCTCTCGACAGCGTGGGCAGAGGCTCGGGCACGGGCACACACCGCGTCGAGCATCGCGCCGGGACGACGCTGTTGACCGGGGACAGTTCGGGCTTTTCAGGCACGACCATGGTTTCGGGCGGTACGCTGCTGGTCGGTGACGCGGGCGGAAACGGCCGTATCGGCGGCACGATGCAGGTTGCCTCGGGCGGCACGCTGGGCGGTTCGGGAACCGTCGGCACTACCACCATCAATGCTGGCGGCCGCCTCGCGCCCGGCAATTCGATTGGCAAGCTGACCGTCGACGGCAATCTGACGCTGACCGCCGGATCGTTCCTCGATTTCGACCTCGGTGCGCCCGGCGCGGCCGGAGCCGGCGACACGATCGCCGTGACCGGCAACCTGACGCTCGACGGCGCGATCAGCCTCGCGCAGAGCGCCGACCCCGCGGACGGCCCCGTCGGCTTCGGCTACTACCGGCTGATCACCTATGGCGGCACGCTGGACGACAGGGGCCTCGGCATCGGGACCACGCCGACGCTCGGCGCGCCCGCGCGCTACGCGATCGAAGCAGGCGGCGGCCATGTCGACCTTCTGATCGCGGAAGCGGGCGACGACAGGCTGCAAACCTGGATAGGCGGCGACGGCGTCTGGAACAGCAGCAACACGGTCTGGCGGAATGAGGGCGGCGTCCTGCCCGAAACCTGGGCGGGCCATCATGCGGTGTTCAAGGGGGCGCCGGGCAACCGCATCGCGGTCGAAGGCGTGCAGAGCTTTCAGGGCCTGCAATTCGTCGACGACGGCTATCGGCTCGAAGGATCGGGCGCGCTCCAGATCGACGGATCGGATCGTCCCGACAATATGGCAGAGATTCGCGTTCTTGCCGGCGAGACGGCCACGATCGCCACCCGGATCACGGGAACCGGCGGGCTCGACAAGACGCAGGGCGGTACGCTCGTCCTTGAAGGAAACAACAGCTATTCGGGCGGAACGGCGATCAGCGCCGGGACCGTGTCGATCGCGTCCGACACCAATCTGGGCGACGCGAGCGGCGGTCTCACATTCGACGGCGGCACGCTGCACAACAGTGCGGCGATCACGACCGGGCGCGCCATCCTGCTCGATGCCGGTGGCGGAACCCTTCGCACCGACCAGAATCTGACGGTTCGCGGCACAGTCTCGGGCACCGGCGCGCTGACCAAGACCGGGCGCGGCATATTGCAGCTGACCGGCTCCAACGATTACAATGGTGGAACCACGATTTCGGCGGGCACGGTTCACGCCACGGCAAGCGGCGCGCTCGGGAGCGGGCCGGTGCGTATCACCGCAGGCGGCGAGTTGCAGCTATCGAACGATGCCAGCGCCGGAAATCTCGACATCAGCAAGGGGCCGGGTACCTTCCTGCGCTTCAACGACAATGCGTCCGCGGGCGCGGCGACGATCACCAACACGCAAAGTTCGATCAATTTCAACAACACGACATCGGCAGGTACCGCGCATATCCACAATATCGGCGGCGGCACCTCCTTCAACAATGCCTCGTCTGCCGCGAATGCCAGCATCAGCGCCGAAGCGGAGGGCACGATCGGATTCTATGGCGATGCGACGGCGGGCAGCGCCGTCATTACGCTCCACGACAAGGGTTTCGCCTCTTTCTTCGGCAACAGCACCGCCGACGGCGCGACCATCATCGGTGAAACGGGTGGGGCGCTCGACATATCGGGCCTTGCCGCCGACGGCATCGCGATCGGATCGCTGTCGGGGAATGCCGCCGTCTCGCTCGGAAGCAAGGCGCTGACGCTGGGCGGGCTTGGCAGGAACGAGACAGTCGGCGGCACGATTACCGACGGCGGCAATGGCGGCAGTCTGGTCAAGATTGGCGGCGGCACGCTGACGCTGACGGGAACGAACAGCTATTCGGGTGTAACCGATATCCGCGCTGGCACTTTACTAGTGAACGGCGACCAGTCGGGAGCGACGGGATCGACCAGCGTAGCGAACGGCGCGACGCTGGGCGGGCGCGGCATCGTCGGCGGCGACGTGATCATCCACGACGGCGGCACGCTGGCCCCCGGCACCAGCGCCGGCACCCTCACCATCAACGGCAGCCTGACGCTCTCGGGCGGCTCGATCCTCGCCTATGAATTCGGGGAAGCCAACATCCCCGGCGGCCCGCTCAACGATCTGGTGTCGGTCGGCGGCGACCTGACACTCGACGGCACGCTCGACGTGTCTCTTTCCGCCGGCGGGGCTTTCGGCGCGGGCGTCTATCGCATCTTCGATTATGGCGGGACGCTGGTCGACAATGGTCTCGCGCTCGGGACGATGCCCGCGAGCGATGGCACCATCACCGTGCAGACAGCGACGGCGGGTCAGGTGAATCTGGTCTACGACACCGGGCCGGTACTGACCTTCTGGGACGGCGGCGCGGGGCCGAAGGACGATGGCGTGATCCAGGGCGGGTCGGGCGTCTGGCAAGCGGGCGGCGGCAATCGCAACTGGACCGATGCCGACGGCCTCGCAAACGCGCCCTATGCCGACGGCGGGCTCGCCATCTTCGGCGGAACCGGCGGCACGGTGACCGTCGACGCCAGCCTCGGCACTGTCGCGGCGGCGGGGATGCAGTTCGCCGCCGACGGCTATAAAATCGACGGCGACGCGCTCTTCCTGTCCGAAACCGAAACCGCGATCCGCGTCGGCGACGGCAGCACCGCGGGCGCAGGCTTTAACGCGACGATCGCTGCGGTGCTCAGCGGCGATGGCCGGCTCGTCAAGACCGATGCGGGCACCCTGATCCTGTCGGGCATCAACAGCTATGCCGGTGGTACGGCGATCGAAGGCGGCACGGTGCAAATCGCCGCCGACGCCAATCTCGGCGATGCGGCGGGCGCCGTGACGCTCGACGGCGGCACGCTTGCCACCAGCGCCAACCTCGCCAGCGGGCGAGAGGTCATGCTGGCGGGCGCCGGCACGATCGCCACCGCCGGAAACACGGTTTTCGCGCTCGACGGCCGGTTGTCGGGCGGCGGCGCGCTGACCAAGGGCGGTGCTGGCACCCTGCGGCTGACCGGCGACAGCAGCGGCTATACGGCCGCGACGACCGTCATGGCGGGCACACTCACCGTCGACGGGGCACTTGGCGGAGCGGTCGCGGTCGCGGCCGGTGCACGGCTCGCCGGGACCGGCCGGGTCGGCGACGTTGCCAATGCGGGCACGCTCGCCCCGGGGGGCGATGCGATCGGAACGCTCACCATCGGTTCCTATACAGCGAACGGCGGAGTACTGGAAATCGCCACCGCGCGCGGCGACAACGGTCCGCTGGCCGACCGGCTGATCGTCACCGGCGGCACGTCGGGTTCGACGCTCGTCACCATCACCGACCGCTCCGGTCTTGGTACTTGGACCGCTGAGGGGCTCAGGATCATCGACGTGGCCGGCGCGTCCGAAGGCGGCTTTGCGATGCGCGGAGACTATGCTCTGGCGGGCGATCAGGTCATCATCGCGGGAGCCTATGGCTACCGCCTCGTCAAAGGGGGCCTGACAGCCGGTGACGATGGCGACTGGTATCTGCGTTCCGCCGCACAAGGCAAACCGCTCTATCAGCCCGGCGTGCCGCTCTACGAACATTATACGCAGACGCTGCAGACACTGAACGGCCTTCCGACGTGGCAGGAACGGGTTGGCAATCGCCAATGGGCGTCATCGCCCGGCGGCGGCGGCAACGGTATCTGGGGCCGGATGGAATCGAGCCGTCTGCGCCCCGAGGCGCGCCTGTCCTCGACCGGTGCCGACGCCAATATCGACAGCTGGCGGATGCAGATGGGCGTCGACCATGCGCTGGACGAAAGCGCCGCATCGACGCTCGTCGCGGGCCTCACTGCCCATTATGGCGAAGCCGATGCCGCGGTGCACTCGACCTTCGGCGATGGCCGGATCGATGCGAAGGGCTATGGCGTCGGCGCGACGCTGTCCTTCACCACCGCCGACGGCTTCTATGCCGACGCGCAGGCGCAGCTAAGCTGGTTCGATACCCGGCTCCGCTCCGGCGTGCTGGGCATGCTCGCCGACGGCAATGACGGACGCGGACGCGCCGTCAGCCTCGAGGCGGGAAAGCGCGTGCCCGTGGGCGGCGACCTGACGATCACACCGCATATCCGGATGTCCTACCAGGCGATCGAATTCGACAGGTTCGACGACCCCGCCGGCGCGTCGGTGTCCTCGCGCAACGGCGATAGCCTGACGACGCACTGGGGCATTGCGATCGCGCATGACCGGGCGTGGGGCAACGGCGGAACGAGCCGCCGTACCCATCTCTACGGCCTGCTTCGTCTCGACCATGAATGGCTCGACGGCGCGCGCGTCAGCATATCCGGTACGCCGATCCGCAACGCGAACGACCGGCTGCGCGGCGAAGTCGCGTTCGGGGGTAGCCTCGGGTTCGGCGACCGGCTGACGCTTTACAGCCAGGTCTCGGCCGGATCGTCCCTGAAGGACTTCGGAAACAGTTATGATATAAAGGGCACTTCCGGGGTGCGACTGAGCTTCTAAACCGTCTTTCGACAAGGACCGTTTCTGGCCGGTGGCGGCCGGTCGGCTTTCGGTCTCGCTCAAGCGATAAGCGGACATCCCATTGAGGATGCAGCTGGCGCTATCGGGTAGGAAACGCCGAAGCGGCATCCAGTACTTCCGCCTCCCGATCGCGCTCGTCGCGCACCCGGCCGAGGATCGTGTACATCGATGCACGGCTGACGCCGAGCGCCTTGGCGACGAGCTTGACCGAATTCCGGGCGGCGAACAGCCCAGTCCTCTCCAACTGACTGACACATTCCTGCCGTTCTTGGCGGCTCAGGCTTTCCGCCGTTCGGTTCACCGAGATCAGATAGTCACGCACGAGATAATTGACATGTTCTTGCAGATCGTTGCGGTAGATCGGCTCGGGACGCTCGGTCGCAAACGCCACGAAATTCCTGATCCCGTCGACGACATTGTCGAGCGCCGACACATTGAGGTTGATGCAGAAAAAGCCGATGATCGTCCCGCCATCGTCGCGGATCGCCGCGGTCATCGACTTGGTCCGCCCCAAGGCGCCCAAAGACTTCTCGTAGGGACCCAATATGCTCTCGGCCGTGAACAGATCGGGTGCGCCCTCAAGATGCGACGGATCGCCCGCGCTGCGGCTGGTGAAGGCATTCCAGATGCGCACGACGGTCCCCGACCGCGTGTCGTGCAACACCACTTCCGCAAAGGGATGAAGCAGCAGCGAAAGCGCCTCGCCTATCGGAAAGAAGGATTCGAAGTCGCGCTCCGGATGTTTTTGCTTGGCCATAAATTTTCGATTGCCCCTTTTTCGGCCGACGCCTTTTCCTAGCGACGCGAGGGGCGGTTAGACAATAGGCCGGGCGAGCCGCCAGGCCGCTTCCGCAACCACCAGATCCTGCGCCGCATGGCCCAGCGACTTGTAGATGGTAATTTCCGAAGGATCCAATCGGCCGGCGACCTTTCCCGACAGGACTTCGCCGATCTCGCCGACAATCCAACCCGCATCGACCACCCCCGCATCGATGGCGCGGGACAATTCCCCGGCCTGCGCGCGGCAATGCGTGGCACAATCGGCAAAAAAACGTCCCGCCGCCACCGCCGCATTGTCGACTTCGCATTGATCGACGGTGCTTGCTCCGACCAGATTGAGATGCTGTCCGGGGACCAGCCACCGGCCCGCCACGATCGGCTCGGTCACCGACGTCAGGGTACAGACGATATCGGCCGCTCTGACCGCCGGCTCGGCTTCGTCGTGGATTTCCACCCGCACCCCCTTCGCACGCAGCTGCGCGGCGAGTGACTGCGCGCGCGGCAGCGAGCGGTTCCACAGATGTACTTCGTCGATCGGGCGCACGGCGGATATCGCGGCGACATGGTACGGCGCCTGGTCCCCGCATCCGACCAGCGCCAGAGCGCGCGCGTCCGCGCGCGCAAGCGCCCGCGTCGCCACCGCGCTCGCCGCTGCGGTCCGCAGCAGCGTCAATTGTGCCGCGTCGACGATCGCCACCGGCCGCCCCGTCTCGCCTTCGAACAGGAGCATCAGCCCTTGATGGCTAGGCAGGCCGGGCGACGGCCCGGTTTCGAACATGCTGAGCACTTTTACGCCGAACAGCGACGGGTGCTTCAGCACGCCGGGCATGAGCCCCAGTTTGCCGTTTGCCGCGACCGGAATCGCCCAGCGCTGCGGTGCGCTGACATCGCCGGCGCTCAGCTTGCGCATGGCCCCGTCCACCAGTTCGATCGCGGCATCGAGCGAGACAAGTTCGGTGAGGTCGGCGCCGCTGATGAAGACGGGAGTATCTGGCGAGCGCGAACGGCTGCCAACCACCGGCGGCTGGAAGGGAGAGAGTTCCGCGGTCATTGATTATCCCCGGGCACAGACCCGTTTAATCGATTTGAGAAGGGCCGTGCGCCGCTGGCGAGGACCATCGCGGCGATCAGGCCGGCCACTCCGGCCACCAGCGGTAACGAGGACTGAACGCCCTGCGCTCCGGTAAACAGCCGGTCGTTCAGCAATCCGATCATCGCCGATCCGAGCGAGAGGCCGATCATCGAGTTGAAGAAGAGGAAAACCGCCGAAACCCTTGCCCTGAGCCGCGAGGGCACGACGGTCTGGATCGCGAACGCCGACAGCGGCATGGGGAAGGAGGCAAAGAACATCGCGACCGCCAGCGCCGCCAGCGCCTGCCACGGTTCCTGCGCCAGATAGAGCATGACGAGGGCCGGCAAGGTCCCCAACGCGGCTATCGCACCGACGCGGAAAGGCCCCGGCCGACCGAACCTCCGGACCCCGCCGTCGAGCAGCCAGCCGGAGACGAGGACCCCGCCGCCGCACATGACGATGGCAATCGTGCCGAGCCAATAGCCGGCCTCTTGCGGCGCGAATCCATAAACCCGCATCAGCAGGGCCGGCGACCAGGCGAGCAACCCGAACAGGAGCATCGCATAGAAGGAGAAGCCGAATATATGCGGCACGAAGACATCGCGGTGCGCGGCCAGATAGGCGGCGACGCCCATTTCCTTCGCCGCATCGGGCGAAGTCCGGCCGCTCTCGACCCGCCGCGGTTCGGCGATGGTCAGATAGATGACGATCCCCAGCAATATTCCCGGGAGGCCGAGGATCACGAATACGAGTTGCCACGGTTTCAGCACCGTTCCCAGCATCGCGACCGGCCCGATCGTTTCCAGCGCCGCGATCGCGGCGCCGCCGACCAGATAGGCGAACCCCGCCCCCAGAAACGAGCCGAGCGAATAGACGGCCGTTGCCCGGCCGATGCCCGACCGGTCGAACATGTCGCTGATCATCGAATAGGTGGCGGGGGAAAGCGATGCCTCGCCTGCCCCGATCATCATCCGGGCCAGAAAAAGCTGCGCGAAACCGCGCGCAAACCCGCACGCCACGGTCGCCATGCTCCAGACGATGACGCCCGCGGCGATAATCAGCGGTCGCGGATGCCGGTCCGCGGCCGAAGCAATCGGCAAGCCCATCACGGCAAAGCAAAGCGTGAAGGAAAAGCCCTGCAACAATCCGAACTGCGTATCGCTGATCCCGAGATCCGCCTGAATCGGCTCGATCAGGAGCGAAAGGACCTGCCGGTCCATATAGGAAAAAAAGAAGGCGATGGTGCACATGATGACGGCGTACCATCGCCTTTTATAACTCATATCGATCTGATCGTTCATCTTGTCGGACTGCCCCCGGGGTTCTTCAGAACTGGTACCGCGCCGTAATGCCAATCTGGCGCGGCAGGGTAATCCGGATCAGATCGGGAAGGCCAGCCACGTTCTGCACCGTCCATCCGGTCGGTTTCCGGACGTCGAACAGATTCTGGACATAGAGCGCTGCGCTCCAGCCGCCCTGCTCCACCCCGGCGCGCAGGTTGACCAGCGTATAATCGCCATAGGTGCGTGCGATCGGGTCGGCGGGGTTGAAGGTCGTGCGTGCCTTGCCTGTGTAGGAAATGTCCCCGCGAACAAAGCCGGAAAGCGCGCCCAACGGAAAATTCTGTTGCACGCCAAGGTTCGCCGAGAAGGCCGACGTCCCCGGAATCCGGTCGCCCTTGCGGCCTGCATTGGGATCGCCTGCCGGACCCACCGCGAGCGGATTGTCTTCGGTCAGTTCCTGCCCCGATATCCGCGTCGAGAAATTCGCCTGGAAGCCGGGCAAGGCGCGCGGGCGCACACTGCCTTCCAGTTCGAACCCGATCAGCCGCGCCTTGCCTGCATTGACCGTATAGGCAAAAGCACCGGTCGGATCGGTCTGCGACACCTGGATATCGTCCCATTTCATATAATAGGCGCTGCCGTTGAGGGTCAGCTGCTTGTCGAACAGCTGGGTCTTCAGCCCCGCCTCGAAATTCTTGACGAAATCCGGCCCGAAGCTGAGCGGATAATTGCCGAGGAGCGCCGGGGCGTTCGGCCCGCCCTCACGAAATCCTTCGGAGAAGGTCGCATAGCCGAGGATATCGTCGGTGAAATCATAGGAGACCTGCAGCCGCTTCACATTGCCGCTCGATCGCGCGCGCTGGGTCGGGTCCTCACCCGGCGGGCGCCCGAAGGGATCCAGGAAGAGGCGGCCTTCGTCGCGGCGCCGGGATTTGAAGAAACGGATGCCGCCCTCGATCTGCAAGCGATCGGTCACGTCGAAGGTGACGTTGGCGAACGCCGCCTTGTTCCGCACATATTGCTCGGACTCGGTATCGAAGAAGAGCACAGCGGGCTCGATCGGTTTCCCGTCGCTGCCGGTAAAGCCGCCATAGCTCGACGACATCCGGTCGCGTTTTTCATAGAAGACACCGAAAATCGTCTGGAACGGCCCCTGAAAATTGGAAGCAAAGCGAAGTTCGGCGGTCGTCGCGTCGGTTTCGGCCGGCTGGTTGACGCGCCCGCTGCCGGGAACGAACTGGCTGACATCGAACGTGTAGAAGGTTTCGCGGGTATATTTCGACCCCGTTGCCGTCACCGTGCCGAAACCGAAATCATGTTCGAGCGTCAGGTTGAAGATTCGCAGTTCATCCGAAAAAGGCGAACGAACGGTGGCCGGGTTGATATTGGCCGTCTCGATGACCTCGTTCGAATTTTCGACGTCGGTCCGCTGGTAGTAGAACGAACCGAGCAGCGTCGTGTCCGCGCCCAGCTTGGCCTGCAGGAGCAGACGTCCGCCATAATTGCTTTCGACATCGGCTTCGCTGAGGCCGAGCGTCGGCAGGTCGACGAAGCCATCCGCACGGCGATAATAGCCGACCGCCCGGAGCCCGACAGCTTCGGGTACCAGCGCCACGTTCACCATGGCATCGAGGTCGATGCGCTCGCCGCCACCCTTGGTGATCCCGAAGCGCGTTCCCACGGCCGCTGCATAATTTTCGAGGTCGGGTTTATTGGTGATATAGCGCAACGTCCCGCCCTGCGAACCCGCTCCGTAAAGCGTGCCCTGCGGCCCGCGCAGCACCTCGATCCGTTCGATATCGTACAGGCCAAGGTCCGATTGCCGTACGTTCGTGCCGCCGATGCCCGACAGCGGAATTTCGTCGACATAGATACCGACCTGCGCCGCACCCGCATCCGAAGCGAGACCGCGGATGACGACGGTCTGATTGCCCGGACCGCCCTGCGAGGTAATGCCCGGAACAAGCCGCGCGAGATCCTCGAGCGACGTGACGCCGGTCTTCTCCAGCAATTCCTCGCCCACCGCCGAGATATTATAGGGGATGTCCTGCAACGCCGCCGTGCCACGCTTGGTCGCCGTCACAACGATCATACCATCGTCCGAAGCCGGCTCCGCCTGGGCAAGCGCCGGCTGGCAGATTGCCAGCGGCGCCAGTGCCGCGCCGAGCCGCATGATCTGGTGCAATTTGGTCGTCATTCTCTTCCCTCCCATCATTTCGCCAGGTTCGAAGCCCTGCGGAACACGAGCGATGCTCGCGGCCCGGCCATCCTGTTTTCGCTTTGATCGAATCGCCGAAGTCGAATTGGACGATATGTCTGATATGACACTCTGTAAAGTCATTTGACAACGTGCCAGTTATGGACGATCTGTAAGGCGGAGATGGAAGGGGATTCGATATGCGGGACGAAGTAAAACAGGAATCCGCCGCGCGTCGGGGATCGAACCGGCGGCAGGGAGCGAAATGGCTGGGTGTTGCCCTCGGCAGCCTCCTTCTCGGCTTGCCCGTCCAGGCTTCGGCCTTCGACGTCGCGCCGGCTAAGCCGGCCGAGGCAGCGGCAAAACAGCGCGTGACCGCCTATCGCAACGCGACGCTGATCGATGGAACCGGCCGCCCCGCGCAACAGCATATGACGATCGTTGTTGCCGGCGACACGATCAAGGCGGTGGCGCCCGACGCCAGCGCAGCCGTTCCCGCCGACGCCGAGATTGTCGATGCCGCCGGACTTTACGTGCTTCCGGGCCTGATCGACACGCACATGCATCTCGCCACCCTGCCCGTGCGCCGCTGGGCCGAGGCGACGATGCGGCGCAGCCTTTATGCGGGCGTTACGGCAGTTCGCGACCTTGCTGGCGACACCCGCTTCCTCGGCGAACTCCAGCGGCAGGTTCTGGTCGGCGAGGTCAAGGGACCCGACATCTATTATTCGGCGCTGATGGCGGGGCCGAGCTTTTTCGAGGACCGGCGCACGCAAGCGGCGGCGCGCGGCGCAAAACCGGGCGAGGTCGCCTGGATGCAGGCCATCGACGATACGACCGACCTCAAGATCGCGGTGGCACGGGCGCGCGGCACCGGCGCGAGCGCGATCAAGATTTACGCAAATCTTTCAGGCGAAATCGTCAAGCGCATCGTGGACGAGGCCCATCGCCAGAATTTCCGGGTGTGGGCGCATGCGATGATATTCCCGGCGGCGCCAGCGGAGGTCATCGCCGCGGGCCCCGACGTGGTATCGCATGTCTGCTACATCGCCTACCAACTCTCGCCCAAACCGAACAGTTATCACGATCGGATGACGGTCGACCTCAAGCAGTTCGAACGCGGCGACCGGCCCGAAATTGCCGCGCTGTTCCGCGAGATGAAGCAAAAGGGCATCGTCCTCGACGCCACCGCCCGCATCTATGCGAAGCAGGAAGCCGCTGCCGCAGAGGGAGGAGCCATCCCCGGAAACTGGCGCTGCCCCGGCGGGCTCGCATTCCGCCTGATCAACCAGGCGCACCGCGAGGGGGTGATGATTTCGGCGGGCACCGACGGCGACACGGATTGGAACAATCCCTATCCCGCGCTCCACGAAGAGCTCGAACTGCTCGCAGATCGGGCGAAAATGCCAAACATGGACGTGATCCGCGCGGCCACCTCGGTTGCCGCGCGCACGCTTGGCCAGCAGGACCGGATGGGGACGGTACAGCCCGGCAAGCTCGCCAACCTTCTTTTCGTCCGCCAGAACCCGCTCGACGATGTGAGCAACCTGCGCAGCGTCGCCTTCACCGTGCAACGCGGCGCAACATATCGGCGGGAGGATTACCAGCCCGTCACCGAAGACGAGATGCGCGCGCCGGATTTCTGACAACCCGGCCGATATGCACCCATGCCAAGGGAGAGGGTAATATGGACAGCGAATTCGGATACGAACAGAATGCACGCGTCAGCCGCCGCGAAGCGTTGCTGCTTGGCGCGGTGGGCGCCGTCACGATGGCGTCGCAGCCAGCCTTGGCGCGCGCATCCGGCGGTACGGACCGCTGGCGCGAAACCATCATCGTCAACGCGCTCGGCGGCCTGTCGAATCCCAACCGCCGCGGCGAGCCATCGCCGCTGGGCCGCCGCCAGCCGGTCGAACCGCGGGTGATCGCCGACGCCCGCGCATCCGGCATGACCGCGGTCAACATCACGCTCGGCTATGTCGCCGGCGATGCGGATCCTTTCGAGGAAAGCGTCAGCGAGATCGCCGCGTGGGACTGGATCATCCGCAACCAGTCGTCCGACCTCGTCAAGGTCACGAGCGTCGCCGACATCAAAAAGGCCAAGGCGGACCGGAAGATCGGCTTGATCTATGGCTTCCAGAACGCGGTGATGGTCGGCGACAAGCCGGAGCGCGTCGACATCTTCGCCGACTTCGGCGTCAAAATCATCCAGCTTACCTATAATCCGTCCAACCAGATTGGCGACGGCTCGATGGCGCCGGGCAACCGTGGGCTGACGCCGCTGGGGCACAAGGTGATGGAACGGCTTCACGAAAACCGGATCATGGTCGACCTGTCGCACAGCGGCGAACGGACCTGCCTCGATGCGGCGCGCGCCTCGACACGGCCGATCTCGATCAATCACACCGGCTGCCGCGCGCTGACCGACCTGCCGCGCAACAAGACCGACGAGGAATTGCGTCTCGTCGCGTCGCGCGGCGGCTTTGTCGGCATCTATTTCATGCCGTTCCTGAACCTGTCCGGCCACGCTGCGCCGGGCGACGTCGTCGCGCACATCGAACATGCCATCAAGATATGCGGCGAAGACCATGTCGGTATTGGCACCGATGGCGGCACGACATCGATCGACGACATGGACGCCTTTCGCAAGAGTCTGGCGCGCGAGGTAGAACTGCGGCGCGCGTCCGGAATCGGTGCAACGGGCGAGCGCGCCGATACCCTGCCCTTCGTTCCCGGCCTCGACGGCGTCGGCCAATTCTTCAAGTTGGCAACCATGCTCGAAAAGCGCGGCCATTCGCAAAGCCGGATCGAGAAAATACTGGGCGGCAATTTCCTTCGCTTCGCCCACGAAATCTGGGCCTAATCCGAACCTGCAGGCGCACAGCATTATAACTAGGACAATGGCTGCTTTCCGGCTTGCGCGAATGGGAAACGAACGTCCCGGTGCAGGCGCAAAGCGGACGGCCTTCCCTACGCTGCCTCCCAAACCTGATTGATGACTTTCGCAGCAAGCGCGATCTTGTTCTCTGGAAGGAAACGACCGTAGTGCTGCGCGACCACATCGGCGGTATCCTGAATCGCGTATCCCGCCTGCTCGTATGAGCCAGTCTCCTTGAGAATGTGCGTTGCCAGAACATCCCGCACATTGTGCGGCCCATGCGGCAACAGACCCTTGATAGCGCCGCGCTTCGTGTCGGGATTGAAAATCCCGTACCTCTGTATGGTCAATCGCCATGCTTCATAGAAGGTGGACTGATTATAGGCGGCGTCCTGGCTCGTGGATTTGACCGTCTTGACAAAGAAGGTGCCCGGATCGGAAACGCCGCCCAGCAAGATGGGACGATGCACGCGCAGATAGCTGTCGATATGCCGATAGAGATCGCCCACATCCGGCAGCACAAGGCGGTACGGCCTTCTCGCAAAGAAGGACGAGTTCGCGTTCTTGAAGGCGGCGGCTGGGATGAAGACCTCCCAGCCTCTCTCCTTGTCGCTCCAACGAAGTTCGCCGCATCGGCGTTCCTCCAGTTGGCGCTCGGACATGGGAGATCCATTCCGAGGACAGAAGAGCAGTTCCCGCAAATTGCGCTGGCGGACACCGAGGTGCAGTCCGAACCGGATCATCAACAGCGAGCGAATGGCTTCCGCTGCCGGCCGAGGATAACGGCCGCGAGACGGCATCAGCCGAACGATCTCGTCGGCGATCCGCCGATATTCGCCGACCGGACTATCGGATTCGAGCACGGCGATGATCGGCTCGAATGTATCGCGATGAACCTTGGCGACCCGCTGGATTTCCTTCGCCCGGACCATTCCGTGACGGTAGAATGTCTCGCAGGCCCCTTCCCAGTCCAGCCGTGCCGCGGCGATATCAGCCTCGGACCAGGCCGGGGATGGGCCGCAGCCTGCGTGCAAGATCCGGGCGCTGGCGAAGCCAGCCGGTCTCGGACCGTGTCATTGCAAGGCCGAGTTGTACCGTGTTGACCTCCCAGATCGTGTAAAAGCCGCGGCGTCGCTCGCGCCACCTGACGTGCGTCCACCATTTTCCCCTTGAAATTAGCGATAAATTGGTCGGTGTTTTGACGCCATCTCCCTAAATTTCCTTTTAGGGAGGCGAATGGGCAACTCAACGATTAGTGTGAATCGGCAGCACCTCCATCGATCGAACCATGAGCCCGGCAACGAAGTGAGCCGGCCATCCTGTAGTGTCCGCCCGTGGCCGATGGCTGACTGACCGCCTTGCAGTTCATAGGCCGAAAGGCCGTCGTCCGCAGCGGCGACAGACAACCACGTGCTAGCCAGCGATCCGCTGTACGAGATTGGCAGCAACATCCTTCGCGCGATCTCTTGGCGCCGTTCCCACGGTCAGGACCACGAATCTCTGATCATCGAGGAAGACGTTCATCTGGTTGATGCCCGGCACGAAGAAAGCCGCCTTGCCGAGGTCCGGGACATCCTCGATCGCCTTGTCGCTGAAAGCGCGCATTGTCGTTTCTGTGGCCTTGCGCGTCTGGGCTATCACCTCGGGTGTGTTGTCGGCGATCGGCGAACGGCGGGCCATGAGCGTCGCCGTGCCACCGCCCTTCAACCGGTAGGTGCACTCCGACGTCGCAGCTTCGACCGCCGTCGGCTGATGAACAAAGGCGAGGCTCGTTTCGGTGACCGTATCGCCGAGCGCCGCGCCGACGACTGCCTTGTCGAGCAGTTTGCAGGCATCGGTTGCATCCCAGCCGGACGCTCCGGCGACGGACGTTTCGTCCTTTGCCTTGTCCTGCGGGCCGCCGCATGCAGAAAGCGCCAGCGCCGAACCCAGCGCAAAAATCATGCTGTTCTTCATATCCCTCTCCCCTCAGCAGCCGCCGGCACGATTGCCGGTCTTCTCGGCGCTGTAATATGCGGAAAAGCCGTCGCGGTTCGCGGGGCCGGCAGTGCGGACGATACCGACCAGCTTTCTCCCGTCGGGCGAGAACTGGAACAGGCCCGTTTGCGGCTCGGCGCCCTCGTCGCGCATCGTCAGACGCATCACGCGGCCGTCTACGACGCCGTCGAAACTGCCGTTCTGATATTCGTAGCAGCCGCTCACCCGGTTCCCCGACTGCACCAGATGAATCCATCCCCAGCCGCTCGCGCCGTCATAGTTACCGCTGAGGTTGGTGAGCGTCGCGTCGCGGGTCAGCTGTTCGCCATAGCCGCGAAACCCCGTAAAACCTTGATACTCGTCGCCATAATTGTCGTGCAGGATCAGGCGCACCCATCGCGCGACAGGCCGTTCCTCGGGTTTGAAAGCAAAGCTCTGGTTGTTGCGCGCCATCTGCAAGGTCCCGCTCAGCACCGGTCGGAACCCCGCTTTCGATGATGTTTCGGACACTTCGATCGTGAAGCTTTTCGGCGCCTTGCGATCACGGTTAAGGCCCGCGGTATCGAAGGCGATCCGGCCGAGCCGCGTCGTTTCGGCGAGTTCGAGCACGAACACCGCCTCCCCGCCCTTGCCCAGCCAGTCGGTCGCCGGCGTCTCGTCGATCAGATTGAGCGGACTCCATGCCATTTGTGCCATGTCGGAGTCGGCCGGAACCGATATCAGCCGCGCACCGGCGGCATAAGAGAAGATATCCCGCGGGGCATTTTGCGCGCCGCCCGGCGCAGTACCCGCAGCGGCGGCGAGTGCCGCCAGCATAAAGCCCGTCCGGGCCCTGGACATGAATGTCATTGGCTCTTCTTCCTTTCCTGCGCTTCCTTGACGATTTTGCGAAGTATGGGCGATGTGCCGTTCGCGCCCGGCGCACTGATCGTCTGATCGCCGGTCAGTATATTGCGCAAACCGCCCAGCGCGGCCCCGGCATCGCCATTGTCCTGCCGTTCCGCATCGCGTTTTTCGCCGGTGACATCGCGACCCGATCGTTGCCCCACGACATCCTGTAAGCGGCGACGGGTCAGCGCACCGCCGACGGCATTGTCGACACTGCCATATTCCTCCTCGGGCCGATCGGGACTGCCGTTCGAATTGCCGTTGGCACCGCCCTTGTTGCTGCCGTCGCTGCCGTTGTCATTGTTCCCGCCATTCCCGCGATCATTGTCATTGGAGCTGCCCTGGTCGTTTGCATTACCGCTGCCACCGGAATTGCGCTGCTGCTCGCCGCGCTCCCTCTCGGTCGCGCGCCCACCGCTATTCGACCCGTTGCCATTGCCCGAGCCTTGCCGTTCGCCATATGCGTTGCGATCGCTCCGGCCGCTGTTCAGACCGCTGCCCCCCGCATTGGGACCCGCGCTCGCGCCTGAATTCAGCCCGCCCGCGTCGGAGTCATGGCCGGCTCCATCCGAATTGCGTCCACCTGAGTCCGAGTTCCATCCGTTACCGCTCGAATTGAAGCCGCTCCCGTCGTAATTGCGGCCTCCACGATCGCTGTTCAGTCCGCCGGAACCGGAATTGAGACCCTCTTCCGAATTCCGGCCACCACCATTGCCGTTGAAATCCCCGCCGGAGGAATAGAGGCCACTGCCGCCATCGGAGTTCCGGCCGCTGCGACCGCTGTTCAAGCCGCCATAATCCGAATTGAAGCCGGCGTCCGAGTTTCGGCCAGCGGCTTCGCCGTCCGCTCCGGTTCCCGACGAGTTGAGCCCGGCATCGATCTCCGAGTTGAAATCCCCGGCGCCCGCACCGTCGCTGTTGAGACCTCCGCTTGAGTTGAGGCCCCTACCGTCGCGGCCGGGTCCGCGGCCCGAATTATACCCCGCGTCGCCGCCGTTGTTCCTGCCGCGACTGGAGGCGCCGATGGTCGCACTCCCCCGGCCGCTGTTCGCCGACTGAGGGCCGCCCGAACTCGAACCGCTGTTCGCTCCAAGCCGGTTGCTGTTCGCCGGTCCGCGATCGAGGCCACCGACACCCTCAGCGCCCCTATCGCCAGTCTCGTCGAGGCGCTGCGCTATCGGGGAAATCTTTTGCATAGTCTTACCAGCGACCGCCGGCTCCGCGTCGAGCTGCGCGGCGGCAGGAACAGCGGTGAACAGCAGGGGAAGAGCAGCTCCCGCGAGCCAACCCGGTTTCGTCATCATCCATCTCCTTTATGTTGTCCGGCTACGGACTGCCCAGCGCGCGACTGGGGAGCAGTTGGAAGCGGGCATAGGTTCGGCTTTTTTGGCCCACCCCAGCGGAAAGGCGGCGCGAAAGACCGCCGATCCGGCGACGTCGATACGAATTCCTCGCACGCCGCCGTACCGGGGTCTTCGCCTAGAACTCTCCCGCGACACCGACGCGCACGGCGGTGTTGTTGCTGCCCGCGTAGGAAACGCCGGCGGTGAAGGCCAAGGGCGCCCCCGTATCGAAGCGGTGGGCGATCGACGCCCCGACCGCCTGCTCGCCGCGGAAGGTTGCGAGGTTGAAGGTGTAGCTCGTCTTGCCCGGTTCCGAGGGCATCGGCGCTGCGGTGAGGGCCACTGCCGTAGCCGTGCCGCGTTGCGCGTCGCGGCGATCGCGGTCGGTGATCGCGTATAGCTCGCCGATCTGCGCGCTGTGCGTCGCGGTCAGCGCCTGCAAGGCAGGGATCGCCGTCGATGTCATCGTCTCGAGCGACGCGAGACGGCCGTTCTGGCTTGTGTTGACCGTCTGTACTGCCGAAATCTGCGCGCTCTGTGCTGTGTTGACATCCTCTACCGAGGTGAGCCGCCCGTCCTGCACAACATTCTGGGCCAATGCAGCGCCGGCATCGGTGGCCGCCCCGCTCGCAGTCGCCTGCGCCGTCGCGGCGTTCGCCAGCGCGGTGTTAGCCGTTCCTTGCGCAGCCGCTGCTTCGGTCCGCGCGGTGTTGGCCGTCGTTTGCGCCGCTGCCGCGTTGGCGACCGCCGCGTCGGCGGTGGCCTGCGCGGCGGTGGCGCTTCCTGCACCAGCGTTCGCGATCGCCAGCGCCGAATTGGCTGTGGTTTGCGCCGCGGTTGCCTTCGCATCCACGATGTCGAGCTGCGCCTTGTTCACGGCATCGGTCGCGCCGGTTCCCGCGGCGACGTTGACGACGCGGCGTTCGCCGCCGACCCGTCCGACCGAAACGCTATTGGCTTGATCGGCGACCGAGCCATTGCCCAAAGCGACGCTGTTGGCCGCAGTCGCGCGGCTGCTGGCGCCGATCGCGGTTGCAAGGTTCTGGTTTGCTACGCTTCCCGCACCAAAGGCACTGCTGTTATCCCCCGTCGCCAGGCTGCCGACACCATAGGCCGCGCTGAAGTCCCCGGAAGCCCTGGTGAAGAAGAAGGTGCTGGAATTATATCCCCCCATCGCGGTGCTGGAATCTCCGGACGCCTCGACGCCGTTGCCGACCGCGGCGCTGGAATTCCCCGATTTCGCACCATAGCCGAGCGCCGTGCCGAAAAATCCAGCCTTGCTTTCTGCGCCGATAGAGACCCCGAAATTGGTCGTCTCGGCCCTCAGCCCCAGCGCGACGCCATATTCGCCCGTCACTTTGCTCTCGCGCCCGATGGCGACGCCATCAAGATGGCTGACCGACGCACTCTGGCCGATTGCAATGGAATCAGTACCAAAAGCAACGGCGGCGGCGCCGGTGCTGTTGACTTTGACATAGGGGTTGGCCGCCGAGGCGAGGGCGCCTTTAAGCTGCCCCACCGTCGCCGCGTCGCTGTCGGCGCTGCCCGCCGCGACATTGGTGATCTGGCGATAGTTGTTTCCGGCTCCCGCGTCACCGCCGACCGAAACTTCGCCAACCGATGATTGCGGACTGGCCAAACCAAAGGCCGTGTAGCTGGCCACTGCGCCACGCCCGGTGACGGAATTGACTCCAAGCGCTACGGAATTGCTGTGGAAAGCATTGGCCCCACCGCCAAGCGCAACGGCACCGGTCGCCGAGGCCGTCGCGTTGCTGCCGAGCGCTGTGGCGTTCGACGCGTTGGCCTTGGACAGGAAGCCCACCGCCGTCGCGTCGGTTTGCGTCTCGTCCCCGGCACCTGCCTGTGAAAATGCGCCAATCGCAGTGCTTCTGTCCGAAAGGATCAGGCTGGTGGAACCGACGGCTGTCGCGTCGTCGGGTTCAATCGCCGGCTCGAACACAGTGCCTCCGACGCGCGCATTTCCGCCGATCACTACCGTGCGATTGCCATCCGCCTCCGCTCGATAGCCGATAGCAATGCTTGCATCCGGCACATCCGGAAGACCGTCGGGATTGGGATTGAGTTTGGTCAGACCCACTATGTCGACGACAGCGCCAGCCCCCACGGCGGTTGCACCATCGGCATAGGTCAGGGCACTGGTGCCCAGTGCCACCGAATTTTGGTTGTTCGCCCTGGCGCGATAGCCAACCGCGCTGCTGCCGTTCCCAAGCGCTTTTGCGCTGGAGCCGACGGCAGTTGCCTGCACCGCAACTTGCGTACCGTCGTCGCTGATCACGGTGGCGTCGACGCCGCATTCAGTGGAACTGGGCGCCGCAGGGTCGCCTATGTTGCACTCGGGCGTTGGATCGGCATGGGCCGCGCCAGGCGCGAGCAACGAGGCCGCAAGCGTCAATGGTGCAGCGGTGGTCAGAAATCGCTTGGTGTTCATCATATTCATTACTCCCGTGAAAGGAGGGAAGCGTGGCTCTGCCCGGCCCGGCTTGCTGCCCCCATGACTGACCCTGCGATGCGGTTAGCGCGGACAAGGGCGGGCGCGCCCCACATGAGCATGTGGGCAGCCCCCACATATCCATGTGGGTTTACTGCGGGTGCCGGGCAGCTATGATCCCCGGAGGCATGACGAACCGGAGGGCGCAATGGTGATCCGCGTTGCGATTATCGAGGATGATCCGATACTGGCCGCGCGCTTCGCCGATGCCGTCAACGCCGCGACGGGCATGATGGTCGTCAACAAGGCGAACAGCGTGACCAGCGGGAGCGGCCTTGTCGATGCGGGCGGTTACGATGTACTATTGTGCGACCTCGGCCTTCCCGATGGCGACGGGACAACGCTGATCGCCAAGGAAGCCGCCAAGGGGCGCGACACCGACATATTAGTCATCACCCAGTTTGCCGATCAGCAAAAGGTGCTCGACAGCATTCGCGCAGGCGCGCGAGGCTACCTCCTCAAGGACCAGCGGATCGAATCCTGCGTCGAGGCGATCGAGGAAATCCGGCGCGGCGGCTCACCGATATCGCCGGTAATCGCGCGCCGCATCATGGAGCAGATGGTCGAGGACCGTTCCCCGGCGCTGCCGCCGCCCGTTTCACCTTTGTCCGAACGCGAAACCGAAGTTCTGCAGCTACTTGCGCGCGGCTTTTCCTATGCCGAATGCGGAGATATCCTGCGCGTTTCGCTCAATACAATTGGTTTCCACGTCAAGAACATCTATCGAAAACTCGAAGTCAACAGCAGGGCGGAGGCATTATTTGAAGCTGGAAGCCAAGGCCTTATTGCGCGCGATTAGGACGCTGTTGCTGCTGCTGTTGATTGCCGGGCCTGCAACTGCGGGTGCGGAAGCGCCGCTCAACAATTTTGCCCGGGAAGATGGAGGCGTCCTTCGGTTCACCGATACCGACTATGTTCGCTCCGACAGCATGGAAATGCCGGCAGGAGGATGGGAACACGGCCCGGCGCGACGCGGCTTCGCCTTCGAAAAGATGGGCGCTACCTCGACAACCAAAACACTCTGGCTGCGGTTGCGTTTCGATCGCCGAATACTGCCAGCAGGGCCGGTCGCGCTCTATACCGAGAATAATTACGAACGCATCGCAGTGCTGCTGAACGGTCAGGAGATCTTTCGTAACTTCACTGAAGGCGACGACCGCGCGCTCGGCTGGTATCGACCCGAGATCGTTCGCCTGCCGCCGTCCCTGCTTGGCGGCGGCACCAACGAGCTGCTGGTCAGGATCGAGAGCAATTACGATCTCGTCAGCGGCGATTATTATCTTGGCTCGGCCGCCGCCCTCGATGCGCGGCACGAGCGAATGCACTTCTGGCGCATCACGGGCGTGCAGGCGGCCAATCTGGCGATGATCGTCCTTGCCGCGGCGGCACTCTGGTTCTGGATTCTTCGCCGGGAAGAAACCGAGCTGCTGCTGCTCGCCATCCTCGGCTTGATGTGGTTCGCGCGCGACTACAACTTCACCGCCGTAAGAGCGCCTTTCGACGTCGTCGCCTTCAAGACGATGACCTATTATGCCGTGTATCCCGCCATGTCGGCAAGCTTGGCCTTTTGCCTTGTCTATGTTCGTCTGCCGCGATGGAAGCTCCATGGCGCAATCCTGCTGGCGGCAGGTGTGCTCCTGTGTTTTTTACGGTTTGTGACGGTCGAGTGGGGATGGACAGGTCCTTTTGGCGCCGACTCGCTCGGAAATTTGCTGGCCGTCGCCTGCGTGGGTTACACCGCCTCCCTGCTGATCGCCCACTGGTGGCGGACGCGCGACGCGGGGGCGGCGCTCATAACATTGTGCCTGACTGCGATCATCGCCGGTACGGTGCATGACATCGGCAGGCAATGGGACAGCCGCCTTTGGGACGGCCTCGGCTTCTTTCTGCAACCCTATATCGGTAGCCTATTCTGCCTTGTCCTGCTGCTGTCGTTCGGGAGGCGTGCCAACCTCGCGTTCGGCAGACTGGAAGGCGTCAATGCCGAGCTGGAGGCCAGAGTGGAGGATGCTCGCGTTGCTCTCGAAGAGCGCGACAAGGAGATGCGCGAACTTGAAGTCGCGCGGGCCCTTGAAACCGAGCGCGGCCGCATCATGCGCGAAATGCATGACGGGATCGGGTCCAACCTCGTCGCCGCACTGACGGTCGCCGAGCGCCAAAATCACCCGCCGGCATCGATCGCGACGCTGAAACGCGCGCTGTCCGATCTGAAACTGACCGTCGACTCCCTTGAACCCCTTGCCGGGGACGTCGTGGCCCTGCTCGGGAATTTTCGTCACCGGGCCGAGCCCGATCTGATCGAGGCAGGCATCAAGCTCCACTGGAATGTCGATCGGTGCGAGAGGCTGGACTGGCTCGACGCGACCAACTCGCTGCACCTGCTTCGTCTCTTTCAGGAGGCGCTGGCCAATGTGATGATGCATTCGGGCGCGACCCGAATCCACCTCGCTTGCGTCGAGGATGTGCGCCACGATACGCCGGGCGTGACCGTCTCGATCAAGGACAATGGCTCGGGCTTTGACACCCTCCGCGTTGCATCCGGTGGTCAGGGACTGGGCGGGATGCGCAGTCGCGCGGAAGCGATCGGCGGCACGTTTCTTCTGTCCTCCGTTCCCGGCGAAGGGACGGCGATTTCAGTATGGCTCCCCTACGTTCGAAAGGCCAAGGCTCAATAGCCCTGCCCTATGGCCTGTCATCGTCTGATCAAGCACAGGGGAGCATTGCCAGGCCCTCGGCGGTGCCATCACATTGGGCCGGTTGCGGAATGGCGGCTTTCGGGCAACGATCCAGAGAAGCCGCCATTCGTCGCGGCCCCTGCGATTTGGCACCACGTCACGCGGTATGGCCGCTTGGTATCGGACGAGGCGTGAATGGGGCCGAAGCGCGATGGCTTCGGGAGCCTGCTCGAACTGACCACGGGCAGCAGCGATCCGGGCCGGCTCGCGAACGGCGCGAAGCGCAGCTTTCTGGAGGATGGCGACGAGATCGTCCTGCGGGTTTCCGCTGATGCCAAAGGCTTCGTGCCGATCGGTTTCGGTAAATGCCGCGCGATCATCCCTCCCACAAGCCAGGCACGCCGTCAGATGGCGGCGAAGAAGCCGTTCAGCTCGGCGAGCAACAGGTCGGGCACCTCTTCCTGCGGGCTGTGCCCGCACGGCAGCGCGCGTCCGCGTATGTCGGCCGCTCTGGGCCGCCAGCTTTCCATGACATCAAAAAGCTCGCCCACCGTGCCCTGCGCACCCCACAGCAGCAACAGCGGCGCCTCGATCCGCCGGTCGCTGTCGGCGGCATCATGGTCGAGATCGATGCTCGACGCCGCGCGATAATCCTCGCAGATCGCGTGGCGCGTTGCGGGATCGCGGTAACAACGCCGATATTCGGCGACGATACGCGGGTCGAGCGAGCCTTCGACCTTGATCTGCCCGGAAAGGTGGCGGTCGAAGAAATGGTCGGGATCGGCCGCGATCATCCGTTCGGGAAGATCGAACGGCTGGATCAGGAAAAACCACCAGAAATAGCGCGTCGCAAATTCTCTGGTCGTCTGCGCGTACATTGTCGCGGTCGGGGCGATGTCGAGCAGGACCAGCCGTGCGACACGGTCCGGATGGTCGAGCGCCATTCGGTGCGCGACGCGCGCGCCGCGGTCGTGCGCGACGAGGTCGAAACGGTCGAAACCCAGAGCCGCCATCACCGCGACCTGATCGTCCGCCATCGCGCGCTTCGAATAATTAAGGTGGAGCGCATCGCCCGGCAATTTCTCGCTGTCGCCATAGCCGCGCAGGTCGGTCGCGACGACAGTGAAGCGCTTCGCCAGTTCGGGTGCGACCTTAAACCAGGTCAGATGCGTCTGCGGATGACCGTGGAGCAGCAGCAGCGGCGGCCCCGATCCACCGATCGCGGCACGGATCCGCACGCCGTCGGCGTCGATGTCTTCCCAACGAAAGCCGGGCATCAAATCGGGATAGTCCGGGTACGTGCTCATCACTCCTGTCCGGCTATAAGCCAGGGCTTGCGCGCGAGATAGGCTGTCTCGAACGCGCGGATGCTCTCGGCATGCGTCAGCGTTTCGCCGATCCGGTCGAGCCCCAGCATCAGCGCGCGCCGCACCGCGGGGTCGATATCGAAACCGGTCGCATGACCGTTGACCTCGATCCGCTGCGCGTCGAGATCAACCATCATCTGCCCTGCTCCGTCTTCGAGTACCGCAGAAAGCGCCGCGACCTCCTCGACCGGCAGCGACAACAGCAGCAAGCCGTTGTTCGCCGCATTGTCCGCGAAGATCGCGCCATATGACGACCCGATGATCCCCCGGATTCCATATTGCAGCATGCCCCACACGGCATGCTCGCGCGACGAGCCGCAACCGAAATTGGGGCCCGCGAGCAGAAAGCGCGTGCCCGCCATATCGGGGCGGTTGAGGATGAAATCGCTCCGCGCCGCGCCCGTCGCGTCGAAGCGGAGATCGTGAAACAGCCCGATCGACAGCCCCGACCGGTCGATGCCCTTGAGATAGGCCTTCGGCATGATCACGTCGGTATCGATATTCGCCCCGGGCATCGCCGCAACGGGGCCCGAGACGCGCAGGAAGCGCTCCATCACGATACTCCCGCCGCCGCGAGCGTCCGCACATCGGCGAGCCGCCCGGTCACGGCCGCTGCCGCCACCATCGCGGGGCTCATCAGATGGGTGCGGCCGCCGATCCCCTGTCGCCCTTCGAAATTGCGGTTGGTGCTCGACGCGCAGCGTTCGCCGGGGGCGAGGCTGTCGTCGTTCATCGCGAGGCACAGCGAGCAACCCGAGTGGCGCCATTCGAAGCCCGCTTCGATAAAGATGCGGTCGATCCCCTCGGCCTCCGCCGCGCGGCGGACGCCGCTGCTGCCCGGCGAAATCATCGCGCGCACCCCGGGCGCGACCTTGCGCCCCTTCAAGATACGCGCAGCATCGCGGAGGTCGCTGAGGCGCGCGTTGGTGCACGAGCCGATGAAGGCGCGATCGATCGCGATGTCCTGCAGCCGCGTTTTCGGCGCAAGGTCCATATAGGCCAACGCGCGCAACGCATCGGCGCGACGCTCCGCCGGGATATCCTCCGGATCGGGGACGACACCGGTGATCGCGAGTGACTGATCCGGGCTGGTGCCCCAGCTCACCATCGGCGGGATATCGCCGGCTTCGAGCATGATTTCCTTGTCGAAGCGCGCGCCCGGATCGCTGCGAAGTGCCCGCCATTCGGCACGCGCTGCGGAAAACAACGCAGGCGACGGCGCGCGCGGACAATCCGCGACATAATCGGCCACCTTGTCGTCGGGCGCCATCAGCGCGACGCGCGCACCGCATTCGACCGCCATGTTGCAGATCGTCATGCGCGCCTCGACGTCGAGTGCCTCAATTGCGGTGCCGGCAAATTCGACCGCATGGCCCGCTGCGCCATCGGCACCGATGCGGCGGATCACGTCCATGATCAGGTCCTTCGCCGTCACCCCGGGAGCCAGCATGCCGTCGATCGTGATCCGCATCGTCTTCAGCCGGCGATAGACGAGCGTCTGGGTCGCGAGCAGATGCTCGATGTCCGACGTGCCGATGCCAAAGCCGACGACGCCGAACGCGCCGTAGGTGGTCGAATGGCTGTCGCCCGCCGCGATGACCATGCCCGGCAGCACAAGCCCGAGTTCGGGCATCACGACATGCTCGATACCCTGACGCGGATCGAAGAGATCGAAGATTTCGATCCCGAAATCGCGGCCATTCTCGCCGAGATATTCGATCTGCCGCCGCGCGCCGTCGTCGAGCTGGCCGGCCGCACGGTCGGGGTTGGTCGAATTGACATGATCGACGACACCCAGCGACGCGGCAGGGCGCCAAGGGGCCCGCCCGGCAGCACGGAGACCGCTGAATGCCTGGGGGCTTGTATATTCATTGAGCACCGTTCTATCGATATAGAGCAATAATCGTTCGCCAGCTTCGCCGGATTCGTCGAAAGATAATATGCGGTGTTCGTCGACGATCTTGTCATAGAGCGTTTTTGGCGCCGACATTCTTCTACCCTTCCTGCGGTTTCGCGGGTCGGGATTACCGTCAGCGGTTCGGACGAAGCCAATGCCGGGACAGTATCAATTGATGCGACGAGTGGATTCAAATGGATATCATGTGGCTCGAGGACTTCATCAAGCTCGCTGATGAAGGCAATTTTTCCCGCGCAGCCGAGGCGCGCAACCTGACCCAGCCGGCGTTCAGCCGCCGCATCCGTGCACTAGAGGACTGGGTCGGCGCGACACTCGTCGATCGCGATACGCACAGGATCGCGCTGACCGAAGCGGGGCAGGCCTTCCGCGTTCTCGCCGAAGAGATCATGCGGCGCCTGACGCTGGGCCGCGACCATGTCCGCGAAATCGGCGGCACGCTGAGCAACGAAATCCGGTTCGCCTCGACGCACGCCCTGTCGACGACCTTTTTTCCGGCCTGGCTCCGCAGCCTGCACGATGGGCAGGAAGCGGGGACAATCACGCTGATCGCCGACAATATGGCCGCATGCGAACGCTTCATGCTCGAGGGCAAGGCCGACTTCCTGCTCTGCCATCATCATACTGCTGCGCAGCACCGCCTCGACCCCGCCGGTTTCGCGTCGCTCGCGCTCGGCGAAGATGTGCTGATGCCCGTGACCGCGCCGCGCGGTGATGGAACACCCACTCACATCCTGCCGGGCAGCGGCGACCAACCGCTCCCCTATCTGGAGTTCGAGGAAAAATCGGGCATGGGCCGCATCCTGCAGGCCGCGCAGGTGATTTCTGCGGGCTCGGCTTCGCTCCGCACCGTCTTCCGGTCGCATATGGCGACCGCGCTGCTGTCGATGGCGCGCGACGGGCGCGGCCTGTGCTGGGCGCCGCTCAGCGTCGCCGCCGCCGATCTCGAGAGCGGCCGCCTCGTCGCCGCCGGCGATGCGCGCTGGCATGTGCCGATCGAGATCCGCATCTATAAACCGATCGCGCGCCGGAGCCCGAGTGTCGAAGCCTTCTGGACGATGCTGAAAAACCGGCTGAGAGCCGAGGCCAATTAGGGTCCGGATCCTCAATCGCCGATCGCGTAATAAAAGTACGCAGACACCCCTCGCACCGCACGAATGATTCTATGTCGAACCGGCATTGGGATCGATGGCCGCATGTCCATAGACAGAATGGGCCCATGCACTAACCGACGAACGGACGGCTTTGGCAGGGTTCAGGGCGGAGAAAAAAAATGATCCAGGGACCGGCAACGGAGAGCAGCAAGTTCAAGATTTCCACATCGCTTCTCGCGATTTCCCTCTTTGCAGGGCTGACGGGCGTGGCGGGCACCGCGCAGGCACAGGACGCACCCGCACCGGACGAGGGTACCGCGACGGAGGGCGCCAGCGACATCGTCGTAACGGGGTCGCGCATCGGCCGCCCCGTGCTCGATCTTCCGACGCCGGTAGGCGTGGTGAGCTCCGAAACGCTCGACAACAACAATGCGCAGTTCGACATCGGCCGTGCCCTCGCCCAGCAGCCCGCCATCGGCTTTTCGGGCAGCATGCAGCAGAGCCAGCAAAGCGGTGCTTCGGGCTCGCGCGGCGAGAATAGCGGCGGCCTCGCGGTCGTCGATCTGCGCAACCTCGGGTCGAACCGCACGCTGACCCTCGTCAACGGCAAACGCCGTGTCGCGGGTGCCACCGACAGCGCAGCCCTCGACCTCAATTCGATCAACCCCAATTTGATCGAACGGATCGAGATCATCACCGGCGGCGCGTCGGCCATCTATGGCTCGGACGCAGTCTCGGGCGTTGTGAACATCATCACCAAGGACGATTTCGACGGCGTCCGCCTGTCCTTCAACGGGTCGCAGCCGGCCCGCGGATCCGAAGGTTTCACTTATGGCGGGAGCCTTGTGGCGGGCAAGAATTTCGCCGAGGGCCGCGGCAACATCACCCTGGCGGCCGATTATACGAAGGTGAAGGAAATCACCCCGCGGCAGGCCGACATGCGGAACAATGTCGCGATGATCAACCCGGCCGATACCGGCCCGAACGACGGCATTCCGGACTATATCATCGTGCCCGGCGGCGAAGCGTTCCAATATTCGGGGTATGGGGCCGTGGGGCTTCGCGGAGACACCGGAGGCCTTGGTGCTTTCGTCTTCAACGACGACGGCACGCCGCGCCGCGCACCGACTCCGCTTTTCACCGACGGCAGCCTGTTCGGGAAGTTCGACAATTGCGGCCCGGCCTGTTTCCGCTTCGACGATTCGATTTCAATCGTTCCGGATATCGAGCGCTACAACCTCAACCTCAGCACCCATTTCGATTTCAGCGACACTGTGCGGGCCTATTTCGGCGCCGACTATAACAATACGTCGAGTTATGGACGGGGGCAGCCCGTGCTCCGCGCCGCACAGCCGATCAACATCGCACAGAATGCCTTTCTGAATCAGGCTTTCCGCCAACAGTTGCTAGCCGCTGGCGCGACGACACTGGCGCTCGATCGCCTCTATACCGACGTCGGGCTGCGCTATAGCCAGGTCGATCGCAACAGCCTGTCCTTCGTTGGCGGTCTGAAGGGCGAGTTCGAAACCGGCTTCTCCGATCTCCGCTACGACATCTATGGCACCTATGGCCGTACCAAGGCGAAGTTCACCGGTTACAACCGCATGCTGCTGCCCAACCTCCGCGCGGCGCTCGACGCCGTGGTCGATCCAGGCTCGGGACAGATACGCTGCCGCATGGATGTCCCGGCGCTGCAGCCGGTCGGCTATGTCCGGCCCGCTATCGTCGGCAGCGGTCCCTGCGTGCCGTTCAACCCCTTCGGCTCGACTGCCAGCTCGCAGGAAGCGCGCGACTTCGTCAGCACAACGACGGTATCCCGCGCCTTCGTGCGGCAAACGACGGCAGGCTTTTCGCTCTCGGGCGATTCGAGCAAGTTCCTGACCATGCCGGGCGGCGGGTCGATCGGCATCGCGCTCGGCGCCGAATATCGGAAGGAACGCAACGGCCGCACGACCGATCCGCTGATCAAGGCGGGCGTGACCAATCAGGCGTCGTCGCAGGACTATTCGGGCGGCTATCATGTCACCGAATTCTTCGGCGAATTGAGCGTGCCCATTTTGACCGATATGCCCTTTGCCAAGCTGCTGTCGGTCGAGGGTGCGGTGCGCCACGCCGACTATAGCCATGCCGGCAAAGCGACGTCGTGGAAAGCCGGCGCGATCTGGGAGCCGATCGACGGGTTCCGCCTCCGCGCTACGCTCAGCCGCGCCATTCGCGCCCCGAACATCTTCGAGGCCTTCCGGCCGAGCGAGGGCCAGACGACCAACGTCAACGACCCCTGTTCGCAAACCAATCTCGGCCAAAACCCCAATCGCGCCGCCAACTGTGCCGCATTGGGGCGGCCGGCGGGCTTCATCCCGGTCAGCGGCGGGATCGGGGTACCGTTCATCGTGTCGGGCAACCAGGATCTTCGTCCCGAAGTTTCGGACAGCTGGACCGCCGGCTTCGTCCTGACGCCGAATTTCCTGCCGGGCCTCCAGATTTCGGCCGACTGGTTCGACATCAAGATCGAGGATGCGATCAGCTTCCTCAGCCCGCAAGCGATCGCCGAAAACTGCGTCGATCGCGCTGGCGGCCCCGATCCGGACCTGTGCGCGCTGATCACCCGCGATACGACCCCGGGACCGAACTTCTTCAGCATCATCGGCGGTCGAAGCACCTATGTGAACACATCGAAGCTGCAGACCTCGGGACTCGATACGCAGCTATTTTATGCCCGCCCGCTCGGCGCCGGCCGCATCTCGGCAAACATCGCCTTCACCTATCTGCATCGTCTGCGCACCTTCACCTTCCAGGCGCGGCCCGACCTCTACACCGTGCTCGAGGGCTTCTATGGCTACCCCAAATACAAGGGCGTCGTCGGGCTCAACTATTCGGTCGGGGGCCTGACGGTCGGCTGGCAAGGGCGGTACCAGTCGAGCCAGGCGCTGACCGACATCTCGCCGGGGATCAGCCGCGAACTTCTGTCGCCCGACCGGACGGGGTCGCGCTTCTACAACGACATCTCGGCGTCTTACACGTTGCCGATGAACGGGAAGCAGGAAGTCAAATTCTCGTTCGGCGTCACCAACCTCTTCAACAAAAAGCTGCCGGTGATGGAATCGGTCCAGGTCATCGATCCGTCAGGGGGTGGTTTCGATCAGTTCGGTCCCGTCATCCGCGCCGGGCTCGAAGTGAACTTCTGAGACTGGCGAAGGCAGATGAGGCCCGCGTGACTTTCGCGCGCGCGGGCCTCATGTCGTTTTCGAAGGAGAAGCCCCCTTGGCCAGTCAGGAAGGCGCGATAATGAGTGCCGAAACCGTTCGCCCCGCACGTCAGCGGGGCTTCCTCGGCGTCGTCGAGCGCGTCGGCAATCTGCTGCCCGACCCGACGATCATCTTCCTCTATCTCATCATCGCCCTGATGATCGTCTCGGCGATCGGCGCGGGCCTCGGGTGGAGTGCGTCGCTGCCCTATTCGGGCAAGGAGGCGCCCGCCGGCGCCGAACTCGCCGGGGGCGTCCTGACCTATCGCGCAGCAAACCTGTTCTCGGCCGAGAATATCGCCCGGCTGTTTACCGAAATGCCGCGCACCTACGCCAGTTTCACCCCGCTCGGTATCATCCTGACGATCATGATGGGCGCCGCGGTCGCCGAGCGATCGGGGCTCTTCTTCGCGCTGATCCGTGGCTCGCTGCGCAATACCCCGCGCCGATACATGACGCCGATCATCGCGGTGGTGGGCATGGTGTCGCACCACGCGGCCGACGCCGCCTATGTCGTGCTGATCCCGATGGCGGCGATCCTGTTCGCATCGGTCGGGCGCCACCCGCTAGCGGGTATCGCCGCCGCGCTAGCCGCAGTGTCGGGAGGCTATGCCGGCAACATCATGCCCGGTCAGCTCGACGTGCTGTTGTTCGGCTTCACGCAGGAAGCCGCCCGGATCGTCGAGCCCGGCTGGACGATGAACCCGCTCGGCAACTGGTATTTCATCCTCGGCATCGTCGTTTTCTTCACACCAATCATCTGGTTCATCACCGACAAGGTGGTCGAACCGCGGCTCGGAACGTGGAACGAGGAGGTCGACGAGGAGCTTCGCGCCGATCTCGAAAAGGGCGAGCTTGGCGGCGCCGAGCGGAGGGGGCTCCGCCACGCCGGCATCGCCGCGCTGCTGGTCACCGCTTTGTTCGCCGCGCTTTGCCTGTGGCCCGGCTACACGCCCTTCATCGACCAGGACGCCGAGGGCCCGATCCGCCTGCAGCCGCTCTACGCCTCGATGATCGCGGCGCTGTTCCTGCTGTTCCTGCTCACCGGCGTCGTCTTCGGGCGCGCCGTCGGCACGGTCAAGAATTCGAACGACGTGATCGCGATGATGCGCGAGGGCGTGAAGACAATCGCGCCCTATCTGGTCTTCGTCTTTTTCGCCGCGCATTTCGTGGCGATGTTCAACTGGTCGGGGATCGGACCGATCCTCGCGATCGGCGGGGCGGAGAAATTGCAGGGCATGAACCTGCCCCCGGCGCTGCTGCTCGTCTGCGTGCTGCTGCTGTCGTCCTTGATGGACCTTTTCATCGGATCATCGACCGCGAAATGGAGCGTGCTGTCGTCGGTCGTCGTGCCGATGTTCATGCTGCTCGGCATCAGCCCCGAAATGACGACCGCCGCCTATCGCATGGGCGACAGCTACACCAATATCATGACCCCGCTGATGAGCTATTTCCCGCTCGTCCTCGTCTTTTGCCAGCGGTGGGACAAGTCGATGGGGGTTGGGTCGCTGCTCGCGCTGATGCTGCCCTATGCGCTCTGTTTCATGGCGACGGGGATCATGATGGTCGTCGCGTGGGTCGTATTCGATCTTCCTCTCGGCCCGCACGCGCAGGTCTTCTATCAGGTCGCGGCGCACGCCGTACAGTGAGGAAGAAGATGACCTATTTCGCCGCGCGACATGCAACCATGTCCAATGAGCATTGGGGTCGGCAGCGCCCCGCCCCTAGCCTGACTCTGCCGCTGCGCCAGGAGGTGCGTCCCCATGTCTGTTGACCTGACATCACTCGAAGCCGACATGACCGCCTGGCGCCGGCATATCCACCGGCATCCCGAGCTCGGCTTCCACGAACGGGGCACCAGCCGCTTCATCCTCGACCTGCTTGCCGAATTCGGCGTCGACGAGGTCCATACCGGGATCGGCGGCACCGGGATCGTCGCGACGATCCGCGCCGGCCAGTCGGACCGCGCGATCGGCATCCGCGCCGACATCGACGCGCTTCCGATGACCGAACTCACCGAGTCCGACCATAAATCCTGCACGCCCGGAGTGATGCACGCGTGCGGTCATGACGGGCATACGACGATGCTGCTCGGCGCCGCGAAGCAGCTCGCCGCGACGCGCAATTTCGACGGCGCGGTCCACCTGATCTTCCAGCCCGCCGAGGAATCGCTTGGCTATCAGGGGCCCGGCGGTGACCCCGACGGCGGCGCCAGCGCCATGATCCGCGACGGATTGTTCGAGCGTTTTCCGATGGAGGCGATCTTCGGCATTCACAATCGTCCCGGGATCGCCGCGGGCAAGCTCGCGGGACGCGCGGGCGCGCTCTACGCTGCCGCCGACAAGTTCGAGATCGTCGTCACCGGCAAGGGCGGGCACGCGGCGCGGCCGCATCTTACCGTCGACCCCGTGCTGGTCGCGGCGCATATCATCGTCGCGGTACAGAGCATCGTCGCGCGCAATGCCGATCCGATGGACGCCGTTGTCGTATCGATCTGCAAGGTCGAGGCGGGTACAGCGTTCAACATCATCGCCGACGAGGCGCGCATGGGCGGCACCGTCCGCACATTGTCAAAGACGAGCCAAGGCGCGACCGAGCGGCGGCTGCGCGAGATCGTGACGGGCGTCGCGTCATCATTCGGCGCGAAGGCAGAGCTGCACTACGAACGCGGCTACCCTGCCCTGCACAACCCCGCCAATCTCTACGCGCGCGTCCGCGACATCGCGATCGGCATCGTCGGCGCCGACCGCTTCGTCGACCTCGACGTGCCGGGCATGGGGGGCGAGGATTTCGCGCGCTATCTCGATGTCGTTCCCGGCTGCTTCCTGCTCCTCGGCAATGGCGACGAAGGGCCGGGGTCGGTGATGCTCCACAATTCGCACTACGCCTATGACGACAGCATTTCGCCGACAGGTGCGGCGCTGTGGGTCGCATTGGCCGAGGCATTCCTGCCGAAATAGACTGTCCGGGGAGATTTTTCCGATGCGCCGTTCGACTGCCGCCCTGCTCTGGAGTTCCGCCGCATTGCTGGTCGCGGCCTCGCCCGCCGCGCTGGCGCAGGGGAACGCGGCGGAAAAGGTCGCCATCTATCGCGACAGTTTCGGCGTCCCGCACGTCGAAGGCGAAACGTCGGACGCGGTGATGTTCGGCGCGGGCTATGCGATCGCGCACGACCGCCTCGCCGCGATGGAACTCGCGCGCCACAATACGCAGGGCCGCCGCGCCGAGCTGGTGGGTCCATCGGCACTCGACACCGACAAGATGATGCGCGGCCGCAAGCTGTCCGATGCCGAATTGATGACGCGCTATCGCGCGCTCGCGCCCGAGCATCAGAAGATGATCCGCGGCATGATCGACGGCATCAACCAGCGCATCGACGAGGTGAACGCCGATCCCGAGAAGCTGACCCCGCTCGAATTCATCCGCTGGGGGATCAAGCCGACCCGCTGGGCGCTCACCGAATATCTCGCGCTGATCGCCGCCGCACCGCTCGGCCGCGACACTTACGAGATCCGCAATCTCGAATTTCTGAAGGCGATGACCGACCGCTATGGCGCCGACAAGGCCTGGCAAATCTTCAACGATGTCGTGCCGATCTCCGACCCCGATTCTCCGACGACGATCCCGGCGGGCGACGACCGCGCGCCTGCGCGCCCGGTTCCCGCGCCGGTCCAGTCTGCCGCCCAGCTCCCGAAAAGCCGCGACGTCGGCTCGGCCGCCGGGCAGACCGCACCGCGGCTTCCGGTCAAGGGCGCGAGCCGCTGTCTGGTGATCGGTCCCGAAAAATCGGCGAGCGGAAATGTCCTGATGCTCGAGGCGACCGCCGATGGCCCCGAAATCCACCTGCACGGCGGCGGCTTCGACAATGCGGGCTTCGGTTCGACCGGCTGGGGCGTGCCGACGATGGGGCGCGGTGCGCAGCATGGCTGGCTGCTCGTGTCAGGGAGCAGCGAGGCCGGCACGACCTTCGCCGAAAAGCTGAACCCCAGGAACCGATACGAGTACTGGTACAAGGGTGCGTGGAAGAAGATGGAGCACCGCACCGAGACCTTCCGGGTCAAGGACGGAGCGCCCGTGACGCACGAGGTCGCGTGGACGATCCACGGACCGGTGATCGCGTGGGACGTCGACAATGGCACCGCCTATTCGCAGCAGATGGGCGTCCACGGGCGCGAACTCGACACATGGGTCGCCTTCGCCGAAATGGGCCGCGCGAAGAGCCTGACCGAATTCAAGGAAAAGGGCGTCGACCGGCTCGGCTGGAATCTCGGCGCCTGCTATGGCGGCGAGGACGGCACGATCGCCTATTTCGAGGCGGGCGCGCTGCCCAAGAAGGCCGCGGGCGTCGATCCGCGCCTGCCGACGCCGGGGACGGGCGAATATGACTGGACCGGCTTTCTGACCCCCGCCGAAAAGCCGCAGATGATCAATCCGCGGCAGCAATATTTCATGTCATGGAACAGCAAGGCGACGGGCTGGTCGCAGGAGGGCGACAACGCCCGGATCGGCGCGACCTTCCGCACCTGGCTCGGCGACCGGCTCGCGAAGAACGGCCAGTCGCTGACCCTGCTCGATATGCGCGAGTTCAACGGCAAGATCTTCAACGCGCTGGGCGCGGTCGATCGCAATCAGGCCGCGCCCGACTTTTTCGCGCCATATATCCGCAAGGCGATCGAGACGAGCGACGACGCCGAGGTCAAGCGCGCGGGCGAATATATGCTGGGCTTCGACGGCCTGTATCGCGACCGCGACAGCGACCAGCGATACGACAATCCCGGCCTCACCCTTTATCGCGCCTGGCTGCAGGTCGCGCCGCGGATGATCTTCGGCGACGATATGGGCGACTGGTGGCACAAGATCGACGCAGACCGCTACCTGACCTATCAGTCGAGCCTGCTGCTCCGCGCCTTTCAGGGCGATGCGGCGGGGGCGCCGCTGGCGCTCGACTATTTCGGCGGCCGCGACCGGACCGCGGTGATGATCGACACGATCAAGGCGACGCTGGCCGAGGTCAGAGCGCGCTTTCCCGGCAAGGATATGGCCGAGTGGAAGCAGCCGATCTTCTGGAAATATTTCGACGCCTCGCTCGAAACGCCCGACCGCCCGCAAATGGCCGAGGATTATCCCGAGCATCGCCTGTCGGCGGTCCTCCGCCTCGGCCCGACGATGGCACCCCACAATGGAGGCGAAAGCTGGGTCGGGCTGATGGAGATCGCCCGCGACCGGCGCGCGCTCTATTCGGTGATCGACGCGGGCGGACAGAATCTGTTCATCGACCCCAAGGGCCGGGGCAATCCGAACCTCGCCGACCAGACGATGATGCACGAGACCAACGAGCTCAAAAAGATCGAACTCGCGCCCGAACAGTTTCGCAAGAATGCGGTGTCGAGGATGACGATCGAATATCGGCCGGTCGGCCGCTAGAACGACACGGAACCGGGCATGGCACCGATCGGCGAAACCGCAGGCACCGATCCGGTTTCCCCCGACGCGATCGGCAGCTACTGGCTCGCGAGCTGCGGCGACGACCTGACACCGCGCCCGGCGCTGACGAGCGACGAGACGGTGGACGTCGCGATATTGGGCGGCGGCTTTTCGGGGCTGTGGACCGCTTGGTTTCTGTTGCAGGCCGAGCCGACGCTGTCGATCGCGATCGTCGAGCGGCAGTTCTGCGGCTTCGGCGCCTCGGGGCGCAACGGCGGCTGGTGCTCGCCGCGCTTTCCGATCAACCCCGCCGCGCTCACCCGCCGCTTCGGCGCCGAGACTGCGCGCGCGATACTGTTCGCGCAGCAGGCGATGGTCGACGAAGTCGGGCGCATCTGCGAACAGGAAGGCATCGACGCGCATTTCAACCCGGTCGGCGTCCTCACTCTCGCCCGCAGCGCCGGGCAAGTCCCCTCGCTCCAACAATCGTACGACGCCTATGCAAGGCTCGGCATGGCCGATGTCTGCGAGCTGCTCGACGCCGGGCAGGCGCATGAGGCGGTGCATGCGACCGACGTGCATGGCGCGCTGCGGCTGCGCGTCGGCGGCACGATCCACCCCGGCCGGCTGGTGCGCGGACTTGCGCGGGCGCTCGAACGGCGCGGCGTGCGCATTTATTAAGGAACCGAAGTGCTGCAGACCAGCGCCGGAATGCAGCCCGCGCTCGTCACCACCGGCGGCACGCTGCGCGCGCGGCGCGCAGTCCTGCTCGGCGGCGAGGCGTTTCTGACCGGCCTGCCCGATTATCGCCGCCGGCTGATCCCGATGGCCTCGACGATCATGCTCACTGTGCCGCTCACCGCCGGCCAGTGGGGCCAGGTCGGCTGGGCCGGCGGCGAGTGCCTCAGCTCCTATGTCCACACGACCAACTATCTGACGCGCACCGCCGACGGGCGCATCCTGTTCGGCAGTCGCGGCGCGCCTTATCGTTACGGCTCCGACATGAGCGAGGCCGCGCTACGCGAGAACGCCAATTTCGGCTGGATCCGCGACCGGCTGCTCGAATGGTGGCCATCACTTGAGGGCGTCGAGTTCACCCACCAATGGGCGGGCTATCTGGGCGTGCCGCGCGACTGGCTGCCGACGGTGCATTTCGACAGCAATCGCCGGATTGGCCACGCCTATGGCTATACCGGGCACGGCGTCATCACGAGCGCGATCTCGGCCCGCGCGCTCGCCGGGCTGGTCACCGGCGCGCCGCCCGATCCGCACGCGCCCTACCTACGCCCGCAGGCGCCGAACTGGGAGGTCGAGCCGCTGCGCTGGGCGGGCATCCGCTATGTCCAGAACGCCTTTTTTCGGATGGACCTTGCCGAAACCGCAGGAAAGGCGCCGCCCTTCGACGCGCCGCTCGCGACCTTTCTGGGCGAACCCTGAGCAAGCGCTCTGCGGCGGGGCTTATTTCCCCGCCGCGGCCTCGCCGCCGCTCGCCTTGAACGCCTGTTCCAGCCCCGGGACGAACGCCGCCCCCGCCTTCAGCTCGACCCGCGATCCGGCAAGGTCGTTGCCATAGGGTTCGGCCGGTCCGCCGAGGCATTTCGACAGGAAATGCTCGGCAATCGCGGCGAAGGAGATGTTGGTCGCATCCTTCGCATAGACATGGCCTTCATCGGGATAGAAGGCATAGGTGACGGGCTTGCCGCGCGCCTTCATCGCATCGACGATTTCCTGCGACTGGTCGGGGAAGATGCGCGGATCGTTCGCGCCGTTGGTGACGAGAAGCGGCCTGGTGATCGCATCGACGCGCGCGATCGGCGAGCGCCGCATCAGGTCGGCGGCGCCTTCCTTCGTCGTCGGATCGCCGACACGGTTGACGAACTGCGGACGCTGCCAGGCCCACCAGTCGGGCATCAAGGCGACCTGCTTTACCAGATTGCTCGGCCCCGCCAGATCGACACCGCACTGGAAGGTGTCGGGAGTAAAGCTCAACGACACGAGCGTCGAATAGCCGCCGTAAGAGAGCCCCATCACCGCGACGCGATCCTTCGCCGTCACACCCTTGTCGATCGCCCACTGCACCCCGTCGAGCAGGTCGTCGTGCATCGTTTCCGACCATTTCCGGTCGCCCTTCGACATGAAATCGCTGCCGAAGCCGCCCGATGCACGAAAATTCACCGACAGTACGGCATAGCCGCGGTCGGCGAGCCAGGCGTGCTGCGGATCAAAGGCCAGATCGTCGCGCAGCCAGGGCCCGCCATGGACGAGCAGGACGAGCGGCACCGGGGTCACCGGCATGCCGTCCTTCCCCAGCTTCGCGCTGGTCGGCAGCGTCAGATAGCTCGGCAGGCTGAGCCCGTCGCGCGAGGCGATGGTGACCGGCAGGCGGCGGGCGAGTGCGCGTGTCTCCAGATCGGGGCGCGTCGACAGCAAGGGCACCAGCGTGCGCTCCTTGCGGTTCCACCAGCTATAGCGGTCGGGCCGGTTCGGCACCGTCTCGAGCAGCAGCCAGCGTGCATTGTCAGGAGTCTGTCCCGCGATCTTGAACGGCCCCGCGACCGCCGCCTCCAGCGCGGCGAATTCGGCGCGCGCCGCGTCCGAACGCACCGTCCATTCGCTCACCAGCGGGTCCTCGCGCGTCGCGAGCAGCGCCCCGCTTTCCTCGTCGAGCAGGGGCTCGACGATATCGGCGCGCACCGCGGCAGCGAGCAAGGTCTTCTTGCCCGTCGCCAGATCGACCGAGACGAGGTTCGCCTTGTCCCCGTCGCGGCTGTCGAGCATCGCAAGCTGTCCCTTCGCGTCGAGGCCGAAGACCTTGGAATTGCGAAGCGAGGCAAGCGGAATCGTCATGAACTCGGTCGGTCCCGGCGGGTCGATCCGGAAATAGGTCGACGATCCGTCGGCATTGCCGCGAACTCCCATACGGATGTTGAAATCGGGGTCAGCGACGACATCGATATAGTTCGCAGCATTGCGGAACACCCCGGTCCGCTGCCCGGTCGCGAGGTTGATGCGATAGATGTCACGGTAACGCCGGTCACGAATGTTCATGCCGACGAGGATCTCGCCCGGCCGCTTCTTCGACACCTTGACGATCTTCGTCTGCACCGCGGGATCGTCGGTCGCGTTGATGACGGTCTGCTTCGCGGGATCCGCAATCCACAACTGATAATGTTCCTCCCCTCCCACATCCTTCTGGATCAGGATGAAGCGCCCGTCGGCACTCCACTGGAATGCGTCGGGCGGGCGGCTGTCGAAACGGGTGACGGGCTTCGCCGAAGCCGGATCGCCGATCGGCGCCACCCAGACGTTGAGGACGCCGTTCAGCGGGTGCAGAAAGGCAAGCTGCTTTCCGTCGGGGCTGATCTGCAATTCCGAATAGGTCGGTGAGCGGAAGAGCAGGTCGCGCGGCACCAGCGTCGATGCCGCCGCTTCCACAGCAGGCTCTGCCGACGCGGTCGGCGAAGCTCCGGGGACTATGACCGCGCAGATGGCGGCGGCGGTCCATGCGACGACGCGCGCATTGCGACGCGGCGGCGGCCGGCGCAGGATGTTCGAACCCATCTTTTCTCACTCCCTGAAACCGCCCTCGCCCACCGGTCCTTTTCGGGCGCCGGACGAACGGGGCATTTCCCTCGACCAGCACAGACTGCCAATCGCCGCACGCCGGGGCCAATGCAGAATATGGATCAAATCATGCATGACGGGAAGGCTGGGCGATCGCGCAGGATCGGTTAGAAGGGCCTGTAGGTCGGAGGGTTTTGTACGATGGAAATGGCCTGGCTGGAGGATTTCGGCGCGCTGATCCGCGCGGGCAATTTCTCGCGCGCCGCGGCGGTGCGCTGCGTGACGCAGCCTGCGTTCAGCCGCCGCATCCGCTCGCTTGAGGATTGGCTGGGGGTCGAACTCGTCGATCGCAGCACGCACCAGATGATCCTGACCCCCGCCGGCAAACGCTTCGCCGCGATCGCCGAAACCGTGCTCCGCGACATCGAACATGGCCGGCGCGAGGTGCAGGAGATCGCAGGAACCTCGGCCTCGACGGTCAAGATCCTCGTCACCCACGCGCTCGCGCTGAACTTCTTCCCGCAGTGGCTCGCCCAGCTTCAGGCGATGATGGACACCGCGATCCCCATCCAGCTCAACGCCGACAATATGGGGGCATCCGAACAGATCATGCTGAACGGCAAGGCGCATTTCTGCCTCTGCTATTTCCACGCCGGCGCTCCGTCGGTTCTCGACGGTGCGGGCTTTCAGTCGATTTTGCTCGGCACCGATGCATTGGTGCCGGTCAGCGCCCCCCGCGAGGACGGCGCCGCGCCGCTCCACCCCCTCGTCGGCGAAGGCGGCGGCCCGGTCAGCCTGCTCGCCTATGGCGCGGAATCGGGCATGGACCGCATTGTGTCGGCGATGCTCGGCGCCAGCGCGATACCGACCAGCTTCACGCCGGTCTTCACCTCGCACACGCTGGTGCTCGCGCGCATGGCAAAGGATGGCCGGGGGCTGGCATGGCTTCCGCTCAGCATCGTCGCCGACGATCTTGCGAAGGGCGCGCTGGTCCGCGCCGGCGACGATGTCTGGGACATTCCAGTCGACGTCCGCCTCTATCGGCCGCGCGGCCGGCAATCGCCGTCGGCGGAGACTTTCTGGCGGCTGGCAGCGGCATAGGCGCGCCGCGATGGCCGCTACGCCCCACGATGCTTACCGAGCGGCATAATTCGATCCACAACAGGCATTGGCGGATGTCGTGCCATCCCTGTTAGTCGCGATCCGACACAAGGGCGCCGCCCGGATCCTGGGCCCCGGATCCGGGCGGCGAAACAGGATTCGGAACTCAGCCTATGAAACAGATCGCCCCTATCGAAGCCGTCGTCTTCGACCTTCTGACGGCCCTCCTCGATTCATGGTCGCTGTGGAACGGCGCCGCGGGATCGGCGGCCCACGGGCTGCGCTGGCGCCGCGCCTATCTGGCGCTGACCTATGGCTGCGGCGCGTATCGCCCCTATGAGGATCTGGTGCGCGAAGCGGCGATCGAGGCAGGCATTGCGCCCGCCGCTGCCGACGCGCTGACGGCGCACTGGAACACGCTCCAGCCCTGGCCCGAAGTCCCGCGCGTGCTCGGCGAACTCAGTGCGCGCGGCGTCCGGCTCGGGGTCGTCACCAACTGCTCGACCCTGCTCGGGCGGCAGGCGGCCGATCGCGTCGGCGTTCCCTTCTCGGTCGTGGTCACCTCCGAGGAGACCGGCTATTACAAGCCGCATCCGCAGCCGTACCGCGCGGCGCTCGACCGGCTGGACACCGATCCCGCGCGCACTTTGTTCGTCGCGGGGTCGCCCGCCGACATTCCGGGCGCCGCCGGTGTCGGCATGCCCGTTTTCTGGCACAACCGGGCGGGCCTGCCATTCGTCGCCGACACGGCGCGGCCCCTGTTGATCGCGGATACGCTCGATCCGCTGACGGAGCTGGTATGACGGGACAGCCGATTATGTTCGATGGACTCGATACCCCGCGACTGATCCTCGATGCCGCGCGGATCGAACGCAACGCCGAGCGGATGCGCGCGCGCTGCGCCGACCTCGGCGTGACGCTACGACCGCACCTCAAGACCGCCAAATCGGCCGATGTCGCGCGCATCGCGGCCGGCGGCGAACCGGGGCCGATCACCGTCTCGACGCTCGCCGAGGCCGAATATTTCGCTGCCGCCGGGTGGCGCGACATCCTCTATTCGACCGCGATCGCGCCCGCGAAGCTCACCCGCGCCGACCGCATCCAGCGCGAAACCGGCGCACGACTGCTGTTCGTCGTCGACGACCGAGAAGCCGCCGCGCTGATCGGACAGACGGCGGCCGCGCTCGACGCGCGCTTCGGCGTGCTGATCGAAGTCGACTGCGGCGAGCATCGCAGCGGTGTCGAGCCCGCCTCGCCCGCGCTCCTTGCGATCGCCGATGCCATCGCCGCCGCTGCGCCGCATCTGGAGCTGATGGGCATCATGTCGCACGCCGGCCATAGCTATGCGTTTGCCGAGCCCGCCCCCGTGCGCGCGCTGGCCGAGGTCGAACGCTTCGCCGCGGTGTCTTCGGCCGATTACCTACGCGAGCGCGGCCACCCCTGCCCCGTCGTCAGCATCGGTTCGACCCCGACCGTCCTGTTCGCCGGGCATCTGGAGGGGGTGACCGAGGTGCGCGCCGGCATCTACCTCTTCCACGATCTGGCCCAGCTCTCGCGCGGCATCTGCGCGCCGGACGATATCGCCGTCTCGGTGCTCGCAACGGTGATCGGGCACCAGCACAATGGTCCAAGCCTGATCCTCGATGCCGGCGCGCTCGCGCTGTCGAAGGACGTCGGCGCCAACCGCTTCATGCCCGAAGCCGGCTATGGCCTCGTCTGCGACGCGGCGACGCTCGAACCGCTCGAGTCGCTTGCGGTCACCATAGTGCATCAGGAACATGGCGGCGTGCCGGTACCCGACGAGAGCTGGTTCGATCGCCTGCCCATCGGCAGCCTCGTTCGCATCCTTCCGAACCACGCCTGCCTGACCTGCGCCGCCTATGCGTCCTACGACGTGCTGCAGGGCGGCGAGATCATCGCGCAATGGCCGCGTACCGGCGGCTGGTGACACAATCCGGAGAGTGAAGATGACCCAGAAGCTGACCGAAATACGCTGCGCCGATGCCCCGCCACCAGGCGGCCATTATGCGCAGGCCGTCCTCCATCGCGATACGCTCCATGTGTCGGGGCAGCTCGGCGTGACGGGCGATACCCCTGACGCCGACACCGTCCCGATCGCCGATCAGGTGGCCTTTGCGCTCGGCAATATCGAGGCGATCGCCCGCGTCGTGGGCGCGGCGAAGGAGGATGTGATCCGCTGCACCCTTTATGTGACCGACGTCGCGCACTGGGGCGAGGTCAACGGCGCCTATGCCGCCTTCTTCGGCCCCCATCGCCCGGCGCGCTCGATCGTCCCCGGCGGCCCGCTCCACTTCGGCGCGCTGGTGGAGATCGAGGCGGTGGTCGCAGTGCGCTGACCACGGGTTTCGTTCACGTCAATGACGACACATGCCTTGGCGATGCAGTGGATCTACAGTGCTAACAAATGGCCGGTTGGAGACGGTCCGTTTTCGGTTTGTTGGAGCTCGACAGCGAATGTTGGTTGAGCTCTGATGCCCCCCCGGCTTTCATCCAGTCAGGATTACCCGTCGATATTATCGCCGCGCGAACGGTGACAGATCGATGCGCCACTTCTGGGCCTGCTCCGACGTGACGCCGTTGCGTTCGAGCCGTTCGAGCAAATCCTCATGCCGCGGCATGCCCATGACCAGGCGATAGGTCGCGAGCCTGCCCTTGAGCCGGGGCCAGTCCTCGTCCTCGCGGCTGCATGCCAGCATCGGGATGATACGCTGGATCTGGACAGACTGACTGTCCGGCAGAAACACCCAGTATGGCGCAAGCGGATCATCTTTCGCGATCTGCGCAGCAGCAGCGAACATGACCTTCCAGGGATCCGTCTCTGCCACGTTTGAGGCGTGAGCGAGGGTCGCCTCTGCGATGGCGGCGATCCCGGTCGCGGACGCGACGTTCAACCGCACGGCGTGCCCCTTGTAGCGGTGAACGCGGCCCTCTCGCTGTTCCAGTTCAACCGGCGAGCGCGGCAGATTCCAGTGCACTACCGCATGACACCATGGATGAAAGTCCAGCCCCTCCTGACCAACCGCCGTGGAGGCCAGCACGAAGGGCCGGAATGGCGAGTTGAACGCGGCGCGGACCATATCGAGACGGCTGACCGCTCCGTCAGCCTCCTTGATCTCTGCAAAACGCAAGGCGTACCGACAGCGCAACTTGATTGTTCCGCCACGATTTTGGCCCCGCCCACGGCGATCAAGTCCATTCACCTCAATCGAAGCCCGACGGATCGACAAGGCGTTGTAAACGGCGTCGGCCGCCTGACCTGCCTTTTTGGTCGTCTTTTCGTCGAACTGCGCAAGCCCGTCGGCCTCGAAATGGAGATGCTCGTCGAGGAGTGCCTGGAGATTGCCGTCGATGCAGTATTCAATGACTTGCCGCCAGTAGGGAAGACTGCGGCCGGGATGCTCGAGCTGTACCGCTGCGGCGGCATCGCCATGGTTGAACAGCCCCTGGAAGCCTCGCGCGATCCTGAACGCTGCCGACCTCAAAGCAGGCTCCGGCAGGCCAGTCCCCAGCGTTCTTCGCACCGCCCGATAAGCACAGTTGCCCGGAGCAGCGATGGAAAGGCGGGCAAGAACGCTCGCCAGATCCTTGGGCCTGGCGCCGAGTATGCCGGGGTTATTCAGTACTTTCCGGACGGCAGCGGCGGCGACGGCGAATTCATCATCATCAGGGTGATCGCCACTGAGCCAAGTGGTCAGCTCATCCCTCTGGTCGAGCAGGATCGGGGCAGCCCAGTACCACCGCTGGTCAACCCGGCCAGCACCTCGCGGGAGTTTGCCGAGCTCCTGCGTGATCGACGCTTTCGCTGCCTCAATCGCCTCGCGCCTTTCGAGCGCCCGCCCGGACCGGAGCGCAAGCTGCAATGGATCGCCAATGTCCGCCAGCTCGCGGGACGGCAGCAGCAGGGACAGAGCCGCCATCCCCGCTGTGGGATCGCGGCGACCCTGCCGGGATCTGCCAAGACGGAGCATGTCGCCGAGCTTGCCGAATGCGGCATGGTTTTGCCCGGCCGCCCGCTTGCCGGCCCGGCGACGCCGTCCCCGCATCATTCTGAAGTCCGCGGCGAGCCGGCGCTCCGCCTCGTACGAGGCGATAGCCGAGATGGCATCGGGGGCCACTCGCCACTCGGTGAACACGAGATGCTTCAGGGTCTTCGGCGCATCGGCAAACGCTCCGCCCAGCTTCATGTAGGGAAGGGCTGGCGGCACCCACAGCAGCCGCTCCGCACCCGGGGGCAGCGCCCGTTCGACAAGATCCCGCATGCGCGCAGATGACGGCTCGAGCTTCTCCATGGCGCGGACACTGGCGTGGTCGAGCAGCAGCCCGCCTGTTCTGCCTTCGCGCCCTACGGTCCGGCCGATGGCCCGCGCTTCCAAGGCATCTGGAGTCGCTTCGGTGGCAGCGGCAATCGCCGCGACCGCAGCAGTCCGGAACTGGTAGCCCCGCATGAACTCGAGAAAATATGGAGCCGATTTCCAGTAATCGATCCCATCCCGCGTCTTCAGCAGCTTGGACAGGCGCCGCGTCGCGAGGGCTCCCGTCAGATCACCATCCTGCGACGCGAGCACGCGCACATCCGGAACGACCATCGCATCCTGCAGTCCGCTGGACTGCGTCCTCTCGGTCCGGCTCATCACGCGCCTCAGCAGCGACTGCGCGCGGTCACGCGCCGCGATGACGGCGGCGCTGTCCGGCTGAGGTGCGCGCAAGGCGTGATCAAAGGCGTCGAGGGCCCCTGCCAGCAGGTCTGCCTGTTTGTCCCCGCCAAGAAAGCGCATCAGGCCCACGAAGTCGTCGTAGGATTTTTCCGCCATATCGCTCTGCCGCCCTGGTAGCCGGTATGGGGTTGCCGACAGTAGCAAGACCCGGCGATCGGGCACCTCTTCACCGAGGAGTGTTGCGGCAAGCCGGACCGCATGATCCGTGTCGATCCGCCGCCGATCGAGCAGGTGAGCGAACTTCTGAAACTCGTCGACGATTACGAGACCGCCTCCGGCGAGCGTCGCGGCGCTGCAGTCCGCGAGTTCCTTCCTAAGCCGCCCGACCAGCGCATTTCGGGCGCGGCGCAATACTCGTCGCTCCTTCGGATCGTCGACATCTTCCAGCTGGCGGACGCCTCCGATTGCCCGACGCAGATCCGCGGCGAGCAGATCGTCCGACAGGACGCGGCCGGCAAAGGCGCGGATGACGGACTGTTCTGGCTTCTCTTTCTTCAGCCGCCCGATGCGATCATCCCAAGTCGCTTCGCTTACCTGCTGAAGAAGTTGCTTGAGTCCCTTGCCAGGGAAGTGCGGCCGGAGAGCGCAAAAGATAAGCGCGCGCTCGTCGACGCTGCCCGAGCTTGCAGTGACATTGAACGACGTTGCCGGGGTAAGCGCGAGATACCGGACGCCCGCGTCGCGTTTCTCGCTAGCCAGTAGTGTCAGGCGGGTTGCCTGAAGCCGTCCATGCGCGCCATCAGCCTTCAGCCGCTTGAGGTTCTGGCTGGCAACAGGCTGGCTCGAACAAAGATATACAATGTCGACATGCCGGCGGCCAGCACGTTCCAGCGCTTCCTCGACCACGCGCTTCGCAACCACCGTCTTGCCCAGTCCCACCTCATCGGCGACAAGAAACCGCCGGGCAGGAGTGCGGTCCTTCCAGAAACGCCGGATGACGATATCAGCAGTGCGCTGCTGAAATGGAGCCGGGCCGCTCATTGCGGCGCCATCGCATCAAGAAGCTGCGACCAGAGCCGCATGAATCCTTCGGGCGCGATCGCCTCAAGCCTTCCCGGTTCCAGCGCATCCAGTGTGCGGCGGAGAGACGACAGCGTCTCGGCGTCATCGGCCGCCGTCCGGACAAGCAGTTCCAGTAGCCCGGGCCGCGGCCCCGAGGACCAGCCGGGCCCTGCGCCGTCTCCATCGCCGCCATCGCCGCCGCATCCCGCAAGGTCGCCAAGCATCCCGCGAACGAAGCCATCGAACCCGGCGCGATCGGGAAGCAGATCTCGAACGACTGCCGCACTACGCTCTTCCGCGTCGACACCCTCAACCGGAATATTCAGGCAGAATGCGATCGGACAATCCGCGCTGCCGGCCTCGAACGTGACGAAGCCAGTGATCTGTTTGAGCTCGACCACCCCGGGCAGAGCGACGGATTCTCCCCTTGCCAGCTGGTTGCCGCAGGGCGGAGAGCTGCGGGTCGAATCCATGGTGGCGAGCCGGAACCGGAGGCCAGGCAGGACCTTTCTGACATCCGGCCCAAGCGGGCGCCCCGGAACCAGTGACACGCGCCACTCGTCGGTTTCGCCCTCACAGAAAAGCTTGAAGTCCGCATCGGCGAGCAGTTTTTTCGCACGCCGGTCGTCGAACGGCTCTGGCGGCACCGCCGACGGGTCGGCGGGGGCATAGTCCCGAGCCACCGCCCCAAGCGATTCATGGCCGAGCAGGTGATCGATGCCCCCCTTTCCCACGGCAGCGGTGCAGTCGAACGAGACCATGAATTCGACATTGGGTCCCGCGGTTGCAGATCGCGTGGCGTTCATCGACCCAACCGCGGCGAAGACGCGCGCGCCTTTCTCCCAGATCAGCGCCTTGCCGTGCAGTGCAGCGGATGGACTCTCTGCCTCAGCAGGCGGATCCAGCACCATGATGCGCCTGAATTTCTTCGACACTACGGGCCAGCAGCGATCGATTGCGTCGGGTCTCGATATGATCGCCATCGCATCCTTGCTGCCCTGAGTTAGTTCGCAAAGAGCGGGCGCGGCAAGAAAGGGTGAAAGAAGAAGGAGGCGGTCACTCGGCGGCTGTTCCCACCGGTCGTCCGGGCGGATACCCAGGGTCTGGAAGCGCGGCTTGCCCAGACCCGCGGGCATGTGCCAAGCGACCCTCCCCGCCTGGTCCGCAATATCCTCGAGAAGTATGAAGTGTGGCGCCGCCATAGCCCGGCGGCCCAGCTCCGGCAGCTTGCGTAGCAGCACGGACACATCGCACTCGGTGCTGGCGGTGCCGGGGCGGCCTTCTGCCACCAGACCGATATCCCACGACCTGTCGCCAGTCAGGTTCCGGCTGAGCACCGCAATGCGCAGCGTCGGCCGCTTCCTCTCATCAATGAACCGCATCACCCAGAGCTTGGGGTGAAACGCGCCTCCATTGGGGGCCGCGACCTCATAGACCATCGGCTCGACTTCGATGATCGCCGGCGGAAGCATGGAGGCGGCATGGATCCCTCCAGCCTGACAGAACACCATTGTCCGGTCGCAGATCCGTTTCAGGGCAGCCAGGTCAGCGGGCCCGAACTTCTGCCTGGCGTCCTTTCGTGTGCCGAGCAGGTCGGTAACGATCGCGCCAGGTAGTGACAGGATGGTATCGAGCGCCGCGGAGTAGGTGCAGACGACAAGCGCATCAAAGCTGTGCCCGGCAGGCGGGCGGAGCAGGTCGTAGATCGAGGAGCGATCGTGAGAGGCAAGCATCAGCGTACCGCGAGCTCATTCAGATATCTGCTGACCAGCGGCCAGCGATAGTCCAGCTGGCCGCCAGACTGGCCGCCCCATTGCTCGCGCTGCTTGCTGAACAGGATACGCGATGTGCCCTTCGCTCGTTTCAGGGAAATCTCGCGCTGAGCCACTTCATCGATCGCAGCCTGCGAACGCCCGAGGTCGCTCTCCGACAGGCACAGGCTGGCCCATTTTTCGACGAAGCGCGTTACGGGCGGTTCGACCGAGTGGTGAGCGAGGGCGCCAAGGCGTGGAACGTCATACAGCTTCTCGAGGACCATTTCGGCATCTTCACCGGAAAAGTCGCTCCTCCAGTGGCGCAACGCCTTGGCATAGGGCTTCCTTGTATCAGCCGCCTCGCCATCGACGATCTTCAGTTCGGCGACACGCAGATTGTAGAGCAGGGTCGCGCCATACATCGTCCGGGAAAAGGCTGCTGCCAGCTTCAGGAGCTCGCGCGCCGGTTCGGGTAGACGCGATGCGCGGGGATGCGCCCATGCCGAGTCCACCTCCACGTTTTTCCGGTGGGCCAGAAAGGTGGGGAACGCGTTGTAAGGCAGGCCACCATCGGGATCGACGCAGGCCTTGCCCAAGCGATTGCGGAGATAAACGGCTTCCTTTGGTGTCAGTGAGAAGTCGAGACCATCGACCTCGGGAAAGCCGGGCGGCGGGCATGGCCGGCCGTCATCGAAGCCGTAGCTGTCGGTCGCTTCTTCGCCCTCCCACCGGGCTTCCAGCCGCGCCCTGTCGCGACGCGATGCAACCACTCTTGCCCAGCGCCGCCGGTTGCCCCGGATCTTTCTGATGCCGAGCACTCGAAGGCCGTTCCAGTAAATCTCGCTGGGCATGCGAGCCAGGCCTTCCTGTGCACGAAAACCAATCACGTTGTGTCCGCTGCCGAGTTCGGACAGCCGCTTGATAACGAGTGTCTCGAGCCGGCGGAGCTCACTGCCGATCGCATCCGCGCCACGCTTTCGTGCGGCAAGTTCGCAGCACCATTGGACGAACAGGAAATAGCGGGCGTGCTGCTGGATGGTGCTGGTCCCGGGGAACAGCAGATCGGCGAACGTGTCGCGGATCGTTCCGAGACCAAGCTCGTCGCGCGCGTCCTGCCCCCTTGCTGCTCCTATCGCGCGGAGCACCGACTGTTCATGCTCCGGGTCGTGATCGACCCAACCAAAGAAGCTCAACGGAATCACCCCCAACCGTGTGCGACGAGGACCGGCACGCAGCCGCCTCAACATGCTCGCGCATCAGCGCTGGTCAAGCTGAGATGCGATTGCGCTCACCGCACACACGGGCTTTGCCGCGAAACTCGAGCTGCCCGACTCCGGATCGACAAGTCTTGAATGGGCAGCTGCCAAAGCGGACATCGCTATCGATTTCGTCGCACCCATCATCGGGCGGCGCACCCAATGATACGCGGTCAAAGGCATTGGAATGAAACGAAATTCCTCTAAGTTGCTGATATATATCACTTATGAAAAGTTTCATTTAAATCAAATATTTATTTCGTTTGAATGTTGCCAATAAGTTAAAAGAAGGTTTGTTAACCTGTTTTTTCTAAACATGCACAAGTCTTGTGGGGAAGACGAATTGAAAGGATCGAGTCCTTTTGAGGAGTTTTCATTATGACCGCGAAAACAAAATTCTCTATAACGGCCTTAGCTGTCATGGCTCTTACTGTATCACCGGCCCATGCAGATATAACCGGGACAGTCAACGCAACGATAACGCTCGAAGCAGGCTGTATAGTTAATGGGCAAAACTTCGACGACGGGATGACAGGTGCCGATTTCGGCACGCTCGATTTCGGCACCGAGAACACGCTTTTCTCGCAGGCCGATGCACAGATATTGAGCGGCGGCGCCGCCTTCACCGTCCAGTGCAGCAACGGCATCACGCCCGTGCTGTCGTTCAACGCCGGGCTGAATGACGGCGATGGTGCCGGCGCGGGCCTCCACGCGATGGCGCATCAGACCGAGGCGGGCCAGTTCGTAACCTATAACCTCTATTCGGATGCCGGCCGCAACACCGTCATTCCTGTCGGCGGCGACGTCAGCCTCGCCGGCGGCGGCGCCCAGCAAACCGTGAACGTCTATGCCCGTGCCTTCGGCGAAGCGGGGCTCATGCCGGGCGTATATTCCGACGTCATCACAGTGGTCCTGGAGCTTTAGGGGAGCGGCCCGGCGGAGGATCAGTGGTCATGGCCCGCTCGCCCCGACCCACGCCACGGGTGGCTCTGGCCATCCTCGCGACCATCCTTGGAGGCCTTCCCGCCGCGAACGCGGAAACGACGGCGCAGTTCGAGGTTTCGGCAACCATCGCTCCGGGTTGCCTGGTCGACGGGCTTGGCAGCAGCGGCCATGCCGGCACCATCGGAACGCTCGATTTCGGGACCGACTCGGCCTTCTCGACCGCCACGCACACGGCGACGACGACAACGTCGCAGGGGGTTCGCCTCCGCTGCACCCCCGGCGTCAATCTGATGATGGGCGTCGACGGCGGCAGCCATGCCGCGACCGGCGCGCGTCATTTGCAGCGCGGCGCCGATACGGCAGCGCGGATCGCCTATGCCGTGTGCCGCGATGCCGCCTGTAGCCAGCCGATCGCGATCGGCGGCTCGGCAGGGATCCTGATTACGGGAGCCAACAGCGAGGATGTGCTCCTGCCGCTCTTTGCGTCGCTTACCCTGCCGGGCGGACTGCCGCCGGGTGTCTACACCGACACGCTCACGGTCACGCTGACATGGTGACCGTCCTCCTTTTCGGGACAAGCCCATGAAACACGGTCTTCTTTCCGTCGCCCTGTTGCTGGTCGCACTGGTTCTGCTCGCGGTGGCGCCGCCGCCAGCCGGGGCACAGCAGCCCGGCTCGCTCCTGATCTGGCCGGTCAACCCGGTCATCGAGGGCGACGCGCGTGCGGCGGCGCTCTGGCTCGAAAATCCGGGTAAGGCGCCCATCACGCTCCAGGTCCGGATCTATGCCTGGACGCAGCAGGACGGCCGCCACGCCTATGCGGAGCAGGACGAGGTCATCGGCACGCCGCCGATCGTCAGCATCGAACCGGGCCAGCGGCAGCTGGTGCGCCTGACCCGCACGACGCCCCCCCCCGCCGCCGCCGAAACGCCCTATCGGATCGTCGTCGACGAAGTGCCGACCGGAAACGCGTCGGTCGCCCCCGGCGCCTCGGTCAGCTTTCGCATGCGGTATTCGCTGCCGCTTTTCTCTTATTCCCGGCGCGGCAACGGCAAAGCCAAGCCGCCCGCACCGGCGCCGCAAATCTCCTGGCGCGCCGGTGCGGATGCCGGGGGCCGCTTCCTCGAAATCCGCAACGACGGGTCGGGCCACGCCCGGTTGACCGACGTCAGCTTTGCCACCGGCGCGCAGAAATCCACCGTTGCCCAAGGTCTGCTCGGATATGTGCTCCCCGGCGCGTCAATGCGCTGGCCGCTGCCGGGCACCTTGGGCGCCGTGGGCGATCTCGTCGCAACGGTGAATGGAAAGGTCGGCGTCGTCATCGAACGCCGGCAGGAATAGTGGTTCATGGCCGGCTCGCTCCATCCGCCGGCGCATTCCCGATGGGCAATGATATTTGCGGCCGCTCTTCTGATGCCGGGCCTCGCCCGCGCGGCGGACGCCGCCGCCGGGCGTGACGGCTATGGCGATCTGCCTCCCCCGCCGCAGCGCGTCGACGCCGCCGCAGATCAACAACTCGAGCTCGAACTGTTCGTCAACGGCATGCGCAGCGGCGTCGTGGCGCACGCCGTGAAGCAGGGCGCCCGATTCAGCCTCCGAACCGACGATATGCGCCACGCGGGGCTTCGCCTTCAGACAACCAGCGAAACGCTCTTCCTCGACAGCCTCGAGGGCGTCCGCGCCGACTATGACGCGCCGCGCCAGGAGTTGTATCTGACGGTGTCGCCCGAATATCTGCCCGCTCAGCGGGTCGGCCGTGGCAAGCGCCGTTTCGAACCGGCGCAATATGACATGGGCGCACTGCTCAACTATGACGCCTATGTCAGCGGCGGCGGCAAGACTCCGACGCAGGCGTCGCTGTGGCACGAGGCTCGCATCTTCGGCCCGGCCGGCATCATCTCTACGACCGGCGCGCTGCGAACAGGCCGCGCGAAAAACTATCTTCGTTTCGACACCTATTGGCGCCGGTCCGACGAAGAGAGCATGACCACCCTCGAGGCGGGCGACATCATCACACGCAGCCTGCCGTGGGCACCCGCGGTCCGCTTGGGCGGGCTCCAGATTTCGCGCGACTTTTCGGTGCGCCCCGACGTCGTCACCTACCCGCTTCCCGAATTCGCCGGCAGCGCGGCGCTGCCCTCGACCGTCGAACTCGTCGTCCACGGGCAGAGGGTCGCGGGCGCCGAAGTAAACCCCGGCCCCTTCGCGCTCGATACGCTGCCGCCGATCAACGGCTATGGCGAGGCCAATCTGATCGTCACCGACATGCACGGCCGCAGCGTCTCGACGACAATGCCTTTCTATATCAGCAGCGCGCTGCTGCGCCCGGGGCTCACCGACTATGCCGCGGCCTTCGGCGCCTTTCGCCGCAACTATGGCATCAGGAATTTCGACTATGGCGGCCTCGCCGCCAGCGCATCGGCGCGCCATGGCGTGACCGGCGGCCTGACGCTCGAAGTGCGCGCGGAAGTCGCCGACGACATGCGGCTCGCAGGCGGTGGCGGTGTCGTCAAGCTCGGCAATTTCGGCACCGTCAGCGCATCCTACAGCCGCAGCTTCCGTGGCGGGTCCGACGGCGGCGAGTTGACGCTCGGCTATGACTATCAGACGCGCGGCTTTTCAATCGGGCTGCGACACCGACGGCGCGACAGCGATTATACCGATCTCGGCCTGCTCGATCGCGGCGACCGGGACGGCTGGGAACGGCTCACCGCAGTGACGGCCAGCCTGTCGCTCGGACAGGCGGGCACGCTCGGGATCGGCTATTTCGATTTCCGGCAGGCACTGGCACGCGACGCCCGGCTCGCAAACATCGCCTGGGCTCTTCCCCTTTGGGGTGCAAGCCGTCTCAACGCCTCGCTCTCGCGCGAATTCGTCGAACAGAGCTGGTCGGGCGCACTGACACTGAGCCTTCCGCTCGGCGGCGGCACGCTCGGCGCCGGTGTCGTGGAGGGTCAGAATGGACGCACCGGGCTGCGCGCCGACTATTCGCGGGCCGCGCCCGTCGAGGGCGGTTTCGGATGGAATGCGAGCACGGTGAGCGAAGATGGTGCCAGCCCCTATTGGCGCGGCGATATGACCTGGCGGATGCAGCCGGTTCAGCTGCGCGCCGGCGCCTATGGCCGCGACGAGGTCACCGGCTGGCTCGGCATCAGCGGCTCGCTCGTGTTCATGGACGACGCCGTCTTCGCCGCCAATCGCGTTTCCGACGCCTTTGCGGTCGTCAGCACCAACGGCGAGGCCGGGATTCCGGTGCGCTATGAAAACCAGCTGATCGGCAAAACCAACGCCAAGGGCCAATTGCTCATCCCGACCGCGACCGCCTATTATCCCGGCCGCTACGATATCGATACGCTGTCGCTCGCGGCCAACGTCAAGGCACCGGTGGTCAGCCAGCGCGTCGCCGTCGCGGCGGGCAGCGGCCATGTCATCAAATTCCCCGTCGAACATGTGACGGCGGCCCGCGCGACGATCCGGACCGTCACCGGCGAGCCGGTGCCTGCCGGCGCGGCGGCCACCGTCAACGGCACATTGTCCACCTATGTCGCATGGGACGGAATGCTCTTCATCGAAGAAGTGACAGCCGACAATCGGGTGGAAGTTGCACTGCCCGACGGCAGCAACTGCCACGTGACCTTCGCCGTCGACCCCAAGGCCGACGACATCATCGAACTGGGGGATCTCACATGTCGACGTTGATGCGCATCATCCGCGCGCTGTCCGCACTGACGGTCGCGACGCTGATATCCGGCGAGGCCTCGGCTTGCACGACCTCCACGACGAGCACCAATCTGGGGAACGCGAGTTCCTATGCCGTCGCCACGACGGCGCAACAGGGAAGCGGTTCGGCGGGTCTCCAATGCGACATCCTCCTCGCCGCACTCGCGACCCATTATGTCGGCCTGCGCGTTGATGCGTCGACCTTCCAGCTCACCGGGCCGACCGGCCAAACGATCGCCTACACCGCCGCACTGACCGCAAATGGCCCCCCGCTGACGGTCGGGAACTTCCAGAATCTTTCGTCGACCAGCCTCGTCAGCCTGTTCGCCGGCACGAACAACAGCGTCCCCGTCTATTTCCGCACAGCCGCCACTCCCGGCTTGCGCGCGGGCAACTATTCCGGCTTTCTCGATCTGCGCTGGTATTATTCGGTCTGCTCGCTGGGCGTCGCCGTCTGTCTCGCCCATTCGAGCAGTCCCGGCTTCGTCCGCCCGATTCTGGGCCCGCCGACCACATGGGGAAGCGGCGTTGCTGTCCGGGTCAATGTCCAGCTGACGGTAGAGAATGACTGCATCATCACCGCGCCCAATGCGGGCTTCGGCACGGCGCCGCTCGCCGGCAGCTTCAACCCGATCACGCGCACCATATTGATCCGCTGCAGCGCGGGCGCCGCCTACACCGTCGGGCTCAGCGACGGCAATAATCCGGACAATGGCGTGCGGCGCATGCGCAGCGGCAGCAACTATCTGCGCTATGAAATTTACAAGACCACCACCTCGCCCGATCGCTGGGGATCGATCGGCAGCGCCCGGCGCGCAAGCGGAACCGCCGATACCAATCCGGGCGTCTATGATTCAGTGACCACGCAGGAGTTCGGCTATCGCGCCACCATCCTCGCCGGCCAGGTCACGCCGCCACCCGGTCTCTATACCGACACCATTCTCGTCGATGTCGCCTTTTGAACCGCAATCCGACGCCCCATCCACTTTGTGCCTGAAAATACAGGTGAGCTTCGCTCCGTCATATCAAATGCCCTCTTTGGCGCGCAGGGCGTTTCAGCTCGAATGGCCGAGATCGACCGCCCCGCCAACCCCGGCTCCCGAATGCAAGCATTCCCGAAAAGCCGGCGTGGACCGCCGTGCATCTTGCCTGCTCATCAACTGGCGAGCAGCTTCAGCCCTGAAAACAACAGCACCGCGGCGAGCGCTGGACGCAGAAGATGGTCGGGCGCGCGGGTCGACAGGAGGCTTCCGACGATGACACCGGGGATCGAGCCGACCAGCAGGCTGACGAGGAGCACGGGATCAACATCGCCATAAAGCCAGTGCCCCGACCCGGCGACCAACGCCAGCGGGACGGCATGGACAATGTCCGTACCGACAATCCGTGACACCGGCAGGTTCGGATAGAGCATCAGCAAGGCGGTCACGCCGATTGCCCCTGCCCCCACCGACGAAATCGAGACGGCAACCCCGATGAAGGCGCCGAGCATCACCGTCGGCAGCAATGCGCTCCGATCGTGCCGGCTACCGCCCCGGCGCGCGAGCCGCACCAGCCGTTTCTGAAAGAGCGCCGCGAACGCGGTCAGAATGAGCATGCAGCCAAGGAAGGCGATGATGACTTGCTCGGCCTTCGCGCCAATCTCGCCCAGCCCCTGCAGCGCGACCACGGACAATAGCGCGGCCGGGATCGACCCGGCGGCAAGGCGCCGGAAAATGCGCCAGTCGACGGTATCGCGCCACCCATGAACGGTGCTTCCGACCGTCTTCGTTATCGCAGCGAACAGCAGGTCGGTCCCGACCGCCGTTTTGGCATTGACGCCGAACATCAGCACGAGGAGCGGCGTCATCAACGATCCGCCCCCGACACCGGTCAATCCCACCATGACACCGACGAACAGGCCGGCGGTCACATGCATCACATCGAAGTGACCGAGCATATCCTGGAACAACCCAACCCTCCTGACTCGCCGCCCGATGTCAGCAGCGGCTCCGTGCAGTCAATCGGCGATCGGCCAAGCGCTGGCGGGCACAACGGGGCCCGCCAGCATATCCCTACGGGCGTTCGATCACCACCGTTACCGCTCGCCTGTTCTTCGCATAGGCTTCTTCGTCCGATCCGGTGACCGCCGGGCGTTCCTTGCCATAGCTGATCACATTGATCCGCCCCGGATCGACGCCAAGCGAGGCGAGATAATTTTTCGCGGCATTCGCCCGCCGTTCGCCAAGCGCGATGTTATAGTCTCGCGTCCCGCGCTCATCTGCATGCCCCTCCAGCGTCACGCGGACACCTGGATTGCGCGCGAGCCAGCCAGCCTGACTTTGTAGCGTCGCCATATCCTCGGCATCGACATTATACTGATCAAACCCGAAGAAGATGCGGTCCGACGATATATTCGCGATGAAATCCTGCTGCGACCCCGGGATGACGCGATCGGTTTCTTCCGGCCCGCAGCACGTCGGCGGCGGCGGCAGATCCTTCGGCGCTTTCTTCGCGCAGCCCCCGGCCACCAGCATCGCGGCCATAGCACCCATCAGCATTGCATTTTTCATCATATTTTCCCCCTCGTGCTGGAAAACCGACCTCGTCGGTTCCGGATATCAAGTTGGTCAGGAGCGCGTTCGTGCGAGCGTTTCGGCACGAGCGTCGATCGCCGCAGGACCGCTGTCACCGACCAGCGCGTAAGACATGTCACCCCGCCGCCAGTAGGCGACCGAATGCTCGCCTTCCCGGACGGCGTCGGGCTGTTCGGGCGCGCCTTCGCGTCCGCGCTTGGCAAAGAGCGACAGATGGTCGCCTTCGTCGGTCTTGAGCGCCATCACCAGCGCCGGCCCACGCTCGGTCGGAAACAGCTGTACATCGGTGACCTTCCAGTCGGCCGGAACTTGCGGGACCGAAATTCTGGTCGCGCGCCGGATTTCACGCGCGTCGAACTTCGGCGCTTCGACTTGCGAAACCATGCCGGCCCGCATTCCGGCTACCAGATGCGAGGTCAGCGCGTCATCGATATAGCCGGGCGGCCCCTGGAAGGTCACGAGCAGCGCCGCCGCGATTCCGGAGGCCGACAGTCCCGCCGCCGGCGCCCAACGACGCCAGCGTGAGCCCGCCGCCGACGAACCGCCGCGCATGGCTTCGCCTGATCCGGGCGACAGCGGCTCGCCGTCGCGCGCAAGCAGTTGCAGTGCACTCCGCGTGCCCAGATCGCCCATCACGCGTGCCGCGAGATCTGGATGCTGGCGCAGATAGTCCTCGACGGCAAAGCATCCCTCGGTATCGAGCTGCCCGTCGACATAAGCGTCGATCTCCTGATCACTCGGTGTGGCTGCCATCCCGTCCTCCCACGATACGCAGCGCCGGTTCGGCTTGCCGCTCGTCCTGTTGCCTCAGTGCCGCGCGCGCACGCGCAATTCGCGACATGATTGTCCCCACCGGAACGCCGAGCACGTCGGCGCACTCCTGGTAACTCAAACCCTCGACGGCCGTCAGATGAAGGACGGCGCGGTGATGTTCGGGCAGCGCGGCAAAGCTTCGCGCGATCTCTCCGAGCCGCGCATGATGTTCCTGCGAGGCGTCCGAGTGCGCGACCTGCATCTCGGCGAAGCGGTCGTTGCGCCGGGCCTCCGCCGCCTCTCGCCGCGTTCCCGAAACGAAGACATTGTGGACGATCGCGAACAGCCAGCGCCGCCGGTCGCGGCTCTCCTGATAGGTGGCCTGCCGCTCGATCGCACGAACCAGCGCATCCTGCACCACGTCGTCGGCATCGTCGCGATCGCGCGTCAACGACCGCGCATAGCGTCGCATCGCCGCGACATCGTCGGCAAAGCCGCTGGATTTTCCCCAACGGATCTTCATGCCGCATATTGCCGGTCGAGTGCCGGATAACGCAAGGCCGCATCGCGTCCGGCCAGCCGCTCATAGACGCGCGCAACGTCGGCGAGGATCGCATCCCAGCGATAGCCATCCGCCACCTCCGCCGCCGCCCTGCCCAACCGGTAACGGCGCGCGGGCTGGTCGATCAGCGACGCGGCGGCGGCGGCGTAGGCACCCGGATCCCGCGGCGATACGAGCAGCCCCGTACGGCCGTGATCGATGAGCGCCGAGGCGCTGTCGACGTCGGCCGACACGACCGCGAGGCCCGACGCCATCGCTTCGAGGTTGACGTTGCCGAACGCCTCAGTGACGCTGGGGTTGATCAGGATGTCGGCGCTGGCGACGGCTTCGCCGAGCGCCGCGCCGTCGAGGAAGCCGAGGAAAGTCACATTGGGTAGCCGCCGCGCGAGCCAGTCGCGCGCGGGCCCCTCGCCGACGACGATCGGGCGAACCATATGACCGCGCGCGCGCAACGCCGCGATCGTCCCGGCAAAGACGTCGAGGCCCTTTTCGAGGACGAGGCGCCCGAAGAAGAGCGGCACGATCTCGCCCGGCGCATAGCCCAGATGACGCCGAAAAGCTTCGCTACGTCGCGTCGGCCCGAAGATCGTCCGATCGATGCCACGCGACCAAATCGATACTTTCCCGGGCTCGAACTGCGCGGCCAACGCATCGCGGATCGGCGGCGTTGGCGCCAGAATATGGTCTGCATCGCGGTAGAAGCGCGAGAGATAGCGATCGACGGGGCCGCGCAGCAGGCCAAGTCGATAATAGTCGAGATAGGTTTCGAAACGCGTGTGCAGGCTGGCGACCACGGGAATGCCGGCAGCGCGCGCATATTTCTGCGCTTGCCGGCCAAGAATGTCGGGCGCCGACAGATGGATTATATCGGGCGCAAACGCTTCCATGTCCTCACGCGCCGCCTTGTTGAAACCCAATGCTATCCGGTATTCCGGGCGTCCCGGAATACAAACCGATCGCACCGGCACGATATCGCCGACCGACGCGAAGGCCTTTTGCGGAGCGACGGGCGAGTAGATGCGCACCTCGGCCCCCGCCTGTTCGAGCAAGTAAGCAACGAGACGGTTGAGCGCGCGGTTCGCCCCATCGCGGACGCAGTCGTAATTCCCTGAAAACAGTGCAACACGCAGCCGCCGCGGCGCGGCGGTACGATATCCGGAGACAAAGGGGGAAATGCCGGGGAGAATCTTCGTCATGCGGCGCATACGCCTGCCGCGCGGATTCTATTCCATTTGCCATGAGCCAGCAGGCCCCGGACTATACTTCAGACCGATTTCCCGACGGGCGGCGATGCCCGCCATTGCGGCCTCATCCCGGCAATGCGCGATTATATATGTCCACCGGTCCCGGATATTCGCTTCCGTCGTCTCTTCCAACCTCGCGCGCGATCAACGCATTGACCATGGCATTCAGGCGCAAGAGGTTGCGCCGTTGATCCGGACGCGATGCAAGATTGACGAGTTCATTCGGGTCGGCCTGCGTGTCATACAGCTCGAGGTCGTTGTTCCCTGACAATTGCCTCCAGCTTCGCGGTTGCTGATGATGCTCGGGCGCAAAATAGCGCGCGAACTTCCAGCGGCCATCGTGAACCCCGCGGTGCAACCGGCGGCGTGACAGGTCGAAGCGGTCGGTGAACGGTGCGGTCGCGGGCTGGCCCGCTTTCGGCGCCCAGCCATAGGCCACCGCATAGTTGAACAGATGCCCCCGAATGTCGCGCTCGGTCCGCGCGTCGGGATCGGTCAGCAGCGGCGTCGCGTCGATCCCCGGCAGGTCGGGGAAATGCTCTTTCCGCCAGCCTGCATCCTTGCCGCCGAGCGCAAGCAGCGTCGGCGCGATATCGACCGCGCTCATGAGGCGGCGCGAACGACGGCCGCCCGGAGCGTCGGGATGGACGATGATCATCGGCACATTGGTCTCTTCGCGGTAGATGGTGCCGCCCTTTTGCCGCATCCCGTGCGCTCCGGCGCGCTCGCCATGGTCGGCGGTGTAGACGATGACTGTGTTCTCGAGCTGCCCGCTCGCCTCGAGCGCCCAGAGCAACTGGCCGATCCGCCGGTCGACGTCGCGGATGCAGTTGTAATAATAGTTGCGAAAACGGCGCCACGATGCCTCGTCTCCGAGATCCATCGCCCCATAGGTGCGGACGTTCGATTGGGCGATAGCGCGATGTGCTTCGGGCTTGCCGCTCAGATCGTCGCGGTAGAAGCTCTCCGGCAGTTCGAAGCCATTGTCCTCCGCATAGAGCGGGTCGCCCGGCTCGCGCCGCAGCGGCCCCAGAAGATAGGGGTGCGCGCGCGTTTCGGTCTGCTTGCCCGTCGCGTCGTAGAACATGATGTCGTGTGGATTGAGCAGGCCGACGACCATGAACCATGGCTTGCCCCCTGCCTTGTCGCCGCCCTTGAAGTCGAGGATGCTGCGCGAGGCATCGGCGGCGATATACTGGTCATGCCGGTAGCCGTCCCACGTCAGGCCGACCGCCTCGCCGTCGAAACCGTAATCGTCGAAGCCATATTCCTCCATGGCCTTCTCGGTGGCGGGATAGATCATGCCCGACACCTGGTTCCAGTTCCGCTTTTCGTTGATCGGCGAGAGGTGCCACTTGCCCTTGTAGCTGGTGTAATAGCCCGCCGCGCGCATCATGTGGCCGAGCGTCGGCAGGTCGGTCGGCAGCACCGGATCGTCGGCGCCGCTCGAATTCAGATAGATGCCCGTGCGCTGGGTATGATGTCCGGTAAAGATCGTCGAGCGCGACGGGCTGCACGGGGTCGTCTGAACATGGTAATTCTCGACGAGCAGCCCGCGCGCCATCAGCTCGCGGTGCCCCGGCAGCTTTTCGAGCAGCCCGGGCGGAAAGCTTGCGATGCTCTGCTCCTGATCGGTGACGATCATCAGGATGTTGAGCTTGCGCCCGTCCACCGCAGATACATTGGCGCTCGCGCTCGCGCCCGATGCCGCGAGCGCCCCGGCGCCCCCCATGCCGGCAACGAACGTACGGCGATCAACAGTCCAAACCATCCCGGAGCCTTCCTTTTCCCGTCCCCAGTTCCGCCTAGAAGCGCAGCACCGCTTCCAGATTGACCGTCCGCGGCGGGTTGATCATCACGACATGGCTGTTCCCGCCGAGCAGCGGCGTGTTGATCGCCTGGCTGAACGTCACCTCGTTGGTCAGGTTGCGCCCGACGAGCGCGAGTTCCCACGCGCCGCCTTCCTTGCGGATCGCGAGGCGCGCGTCGAACTTGGTATAGCCCGGCTGCGCGTTCAGCGGGTTCATGTCGCCCTGAAGGTAAGAGGTCGACGTGTAGTCGGCGGCGCCACGCGCGCTGACGATCAGGTCGCCGCCCACCGGCACGTCGAACTGCACATAGCCCGACGCCTTCCATTCGGGCGCGCGCGTCAGGCGCACGCCCGACAGGTTGTTCGTCGCGGGCGTGCAGGTCGCCGGGGCGTTGTACAGACAGGGTCCGCCCGGATAGTCGTTGTATTTCGCGTCCAGATACGCCCCCGTTGCGCCGAGGCTGACGACCGAGCTCGGCCGGTAGCGTGCCTCGACTTCGACACCCTGCGCGGTCGCCTTCGCGGCGTTGCCGGTGATGAAGGCGGTGCCGTTGTACGACGATACCTGAAGATTGGCGAAGCGGGTGCGGAACAGCGCGATGTCGAGGTCGAGCTTGCGATCGAACAGGCGCATCTTGGTGCCGAGTTCCCACGCCCGCGCGCGTTCGTCGTCGAAGTCGAAGCGGCCGTTGTTGTTGCGGATGTTATAGAGCAGCAGGCCGTCGTTCGACAGGAATCCCCCGCCCTTCGTCCCCGTCGCATAGCTGACATAGGCCGACACGGCCGGGCTGAATTCGTAGCGGAGGCGGAGCGAATAGTCCCAGAGCTTTTCGGTCCGTTCACCAGTGATGTCGAAATCGAGATTGTTCGCGGGAATGCGCGGTCCGACATTGGTGCTGGTCCCGCGCGCCTCCTTCTTTTCGTAGCTGTAGCGCAGACTGCCGCTGAAGGTCAGCGCGTCGGTAAGTTCGGCCTCGACGATCGCGAAGGGCGACAGCGACCACGAGGTCTGGGTGAAGCCGCGCTTCCCTTCGGCCTGCGGCAAGGTCGTCCCCACCAGATTGCCGTTGTAGCTGATGAGCTGGAGGATATCGAGATCGGCATCGGTATAGGTGGCGCCGAACGCCAGATTGATCCCCGCCGCGACGTCGCGTGAGACGCGCAGCTCCTGGAAAAACTGGCTGCTCTCTTCGGCCTGCAGCGTGTTGAGCAGGTTGATCGGGCCGGGGATGGTGTTGAACGTGCGTTCCGAATCCACCGCCTGGTAAGCGGTGATCGAAGCGATCGTCCAGTCGCCGGGGGTCCAGTTGACCGTCAGCGCGCCGGTGCGCGACTTGGTGACATCATATTCCTTCGGGAAGCCGCGGCTGAACCGCCAGAAACCCGGTTTGTCCTGCGCCGCCGCGCCGCCGCTGGCGTTGCGGACGATATTGCAGAGGTTGCAGTTCGCATTGCCGATATTGTTGTAGACCGCGTTCGATCCGTTGATCTCGTTCCGGAAGCCCTCGACCTTGAACAGCACCTCGAAATCGTCGCTCGGCTCCCACAGCAATTGCGCGCGCCCCGACCGGTATTTCGACCCATTGTCGTCGAACCCGGTCAGCCGGTTCTCGATATAGCCGTCGGCCTGCCCGGCGCCGCCGCTCACGCGCAAGCTCAGCGTGTCGCTGATCGGCCCCGACAGGAAACCGCTGAAATTCATGCCGCCCTGCGCCAGTTCGGTGCCAGCGCGAAATTCGGCTTCGAAATCGCGGGTCGGGCGGCGCGTCACCATGCTGATCGCGCCGGCATTGGTGTTCTTGCCGAAGAGCGCGCCCTGCGGCCCGCGCACGACCTCGATGCGTTCGACGTCGAGGAACGGCACCTGCAGCGACCGCGCGCGGCTCGAATAGACGCCGTCGACGAACAGCCCGACCGACTGCTCGAACGCCAGATTGTTCGCGCCCGACCCAAGCCCACGGATGGTGATCGCGTAATTGCCGTTAGTGTTGTCGATCTGGAGGTTGGGAACCGACGACTGGAGATCGGTGAACAGGCGCTGGCCCTGCTGCTCGATCGCGGCGCCCGTCACGACGCCCACAGAGATCGGCACTTCCTGAAGCGTCTGCGGGCGGCGCGACGCGGTGACGATGATGTCCTCATTGCCCGCGTCGGTCGCACCCGTCGCCTCGGCTTCCTGCGCCATCGCCGGAATGGCGACCGCCATCATCAGCGTTCCGGTGGCGAGTGCCGTCATGGCTCTGTGGTGGCGTGTCATCCCTCTCTCCCTCGTTCGCAGCCACCGTCGGGAAGACGCATTTACGCGCCTCGACTCCATGGCCTCTCCTATTATGTATCAACTGATATATTTTAGGATGGGCAAAATCAATAGTATTCTAAGTATTTTCTCAGAGACCGTCGAAAGCCCGATATTCTGCCGTAAATCGGATGTTTGCCAACCTGCAGGCATTTGCTTTACGCACGGCAGGTTCGCTGCAACGCAGAGCTTTGAAGGTTGATTATGACGATGGGAGATTCGGTCGAAGGACCCATTGCACAGCCCGGCAGGGACGCGGTGTCGAACATGTCGCGCAAGGGCGACCAATCGCGCCAGCGCATATTGGAGGCGGCGCTGATCGAGTTCGGGGCGGCGGGCTTCAAATCCACGACGACCCGCCGCATCGCCGAAAGGGCCAATACGACGCTTCCGCCGCTAAACTACTATTTCGGCAGCAAAGAAGGGCTGTATCGCGCGTGCGCCGAAGAGATTGTGGCGCGCTATGGGCAATCGACCCACGACGCCGTCGCAAGAGCCCGGCAAACCATCGAGACACCGTCCGGGCCGGAAGAGGCGCGCGAGACGCTCAAATATTTGATGGCGGCGTCGGTGGAACTGATCCTCGGCAGCGACGCCTATATATTGGGCAACGGAATCATCGCCCGCGAACTGGCCGAACCCGGGCCGGCGTTCGAGATTTTCTATGATCGCCTGTGGCTACCCGGCATCGAGCGGAACTCGCGCCTGATCTCGCTGATCAAGTCCGAACCCGCAGTTTCAGCCGAAACCCGCATGCAGGCAATCCTGCTCGTATCGAGCCTCCCCTCCCTTCACACTCGACGGGCCGTTGCGCAGAGGGCGATGGACTGGCCCGGAATCGGCGAAGCAGAATTGCGCCTCATCACCGACGTCCTGCATCGGCAAATCGATCAGCTTTAGATTGGAACAGGGCCGCGCGACCTATTGCGGAATCTCGACGTGCCCGCCGAACCCCGCGCGCATGGCGGACAGCAGTTTTTCTCCGAATGTGTTATCGGTGCGCGAGCGGAAACGGGCGAGCAGCGCGGCAGACAGGACATAGGCGGGTACCGCCTCCTCCATCGCGGCGTCGATCGTCCATCGCCCTTCGCCGCTGTCGTTGACCTTCCCGCTATATTGCGAAAGTTCCGGGTTCCCGGCGAGCGCCGCAGCCGAAAGGTCGAGGAGCCACGAGGAGATCACCGACCCCCGGCGCCACACTTCGGCGATGTCGGTGAGGTTGAGATCATACCGTTCTTCGGGCGGGAGCCGCTCGGCATTCTTACCGCGCAGGATATCGAACCCTTCGGCGTAGGCCGCCATCAGCCCATATTCGATGCCGTTGTGGACCATTTTGACGAAATGCCCCGCCCCCGCCGGCCCCGCGTGAATATAGCCCTTTTCCGCGCGGCCATCATATTCCGGCCGGCTGCGTCCCGGCGTCCGGGGGATCGTTCCATATCCGGGGGCGAGCGTGTCGAAAATCGGATCGAGACGATCGATCGCCGACGCCTCGCCCCCGATCATCATGCAATAGCCGCGCTCCGCGCCCCAGATGCCGCCCGACGTGCCGACATCGACATAGTCGATACCGAGCGCCCGCAGCTCGGCCGCGCGGCGCACATCGTCCTTGTAGAAGCTGTTGCCGCCATCGATCACGACGTCGCCGGCATCGAGGCGAAGCGACAGGCGCCCGATCGTCTCCTCGGTCGGGTCGCCGGCGGGCAGCATGACCCAGACCGCGCGCGGCGGCACGAGCCGTTCAACCAGTTCGTCGAGCGAAGCAGCGCCGACGGCACCCGCCGCGACCAGTTCCGCGACCGCGCCCTCGTTCCGGTCGAAAACAACGGCCTGATGACCGGCCTGCAGGAGGCGCCGTGCAATATTGCCGCCCATCCGCCCAAGTCCGACGATCGCGATCTGCATAGGGCCATGGCCTCCTTTACGGGATTGAGGCCCCTTCCCTATCGCACTTCGCGCCCGCCGGGCAATTCGCTTGCCCGTTTATGCCCCGCCCTGACGACGGGACGCGAACGCATCGCCGGTCAAAGAGTCGCGATACGCCCCCGCAGGCTGTCGAACTGCGCGGCGACGTGCCGGGCGTAGGGCAGTCCGCTGTCGCGGATCACAAGATCGCCGTCGCTCCAGTCGATGACCCCGCGCTGCTCATAGTCCTTGAGGGCATTTTGAACCAGCGCGCGGCTCCGGGGTGCGAGATGGGTGCGGCCGTTACAGAGAATATCGCGGATATGCCCCGCCCTCGCCTGCTGCTCTTTGGGGACCTCGACCCCGCGCACCGCCGCAAGGCGGCCGTCGTTCACGAGGTCGCGGTAGGGACCGGCGCGCTTCTCGTTCTGGACGATGAGATCGGGAAACCGGCTGATCGCGCTGGACCCGAAACCCAGCAGGACGGGGGCACTGTCGCTGGTGAAGCCCTGAAAATTGCGATTCACCCGCCCCTCGCGCGCCGCAATCGCGAGGGGATCGTCGGGCCGCGCAAAATGGTCGAACCCCACCGGAACATAGCCGGCGTCGGTCAGGCGCCGGTATCCGAGTGCGGCCTGTTCGAAGCGCAGCCGCTGGTCGGGAAGATTGGTGGCATCGATACGCCGCTGGCGCGGGATCATGTCGGGCAGATGGGCATAGCCGAACAGCGCGATCCGGCTCGGCGCAAGGCGGATCGTCTCGTCGAGCGTGGCGTCGAGGTCGGCGAGCGTCTGCCCCGGCAGTCCGTACATCAGGTCGAAATTGATCGCGTCGATGTCGCGGAGGCGCAGCGCCGCAACGACCCGTTCGATATGCGACAGCGGCTGTATCCGTCCGATCGCCTGCTGGACATGCGGCGCAAAGGTCTGGACGCCCAGACTGACGCGCGTGACATGTGCCGCCGCGAGCACCAGCGCCCATTCGGACGAAAAGCCGCGCGGGTCGAGTTCGATCGAAACCTCGGGCCGATGCGCGTCGAAAACGGTCAGGATGCGGTCGAGCAGGCGCACCAGTTCGACCGGTGCGATGGCATTGGGGCTGCCGCCGCCGAACGCGATGCCCTGCACCCTGCCCCGCCCGCCCAGTCGCTTTGCAACGAGCGCAATCTCCGCCCGCAAAGCCGTCAGATAGTCGGCGAGCCGCTGCTTGCGCCCGGCGGCGCCGGTGTTGCAACCGCAATACCAGCAGATTTGCTCGCAGAAGGGGATATGGACATAGAGCGAGATCGGCGTCGCCGCCTCGATCCCGTCGAGCGCGCGCGCATAGGCATCCGCGCCGACATCGTCGGTAAACTCCATCGCGGTGGGATAGCTGGTGTAGCGCGGCACCGGCCGGGCGAGCAGATCGGGATGATAGGACCACATGAGGAGCGTCCTACTTCCGCGATCCGCCAACAACATTGACCGGGATCAACGTCCGGGGTCAGCAGCAATCCTTTTTGACCCCGCCCGATTTACCGCGCCGGTCGGTGACCGCATGGCATGCCTTTGCGCAATCGCGGCGCTGCGCGGGATCGACGGGATCGCCCGGGACCATCGTCCGATGCGTCGCGCCGCCACAGGACGGGAGCGTCAGCACCCGCGCCTCAACAGCGATCGGCGGCTGCATCAGCGCCAGCGTACCCATCGCGACAAGGAACCGGGACGCAATCATGGCTTTCCACCTTCTTCTTCTTCTTCGACAAAGATGCGCAGCGCGGCACCGTCGAGATCGTCGAACTGTCCCCTGCGGAGCGACCAGAAAAAGGCCGCGAGGCCGAGCAGGCCAAGCCCGAGTGCGATCGGGATCAGGAAGATCAGCCCGTTCACCGGATCGCCCTTTTCAGGCGCAGCGCGTTGCCGACGACGATCAGCGACGACCCCGACATCGCGATCGCCGCAACAAGCGGAGTCACGAAACCGAGGAAAGCGAGCGGCACCGCGACGATATTATAGCCGATCGCAAGGATGAAATTCTGCCGCACGATCGCCTGTGTCCGCCGTGCCATCCGCACCGTCTGCACCACAGGCATCATCCGGTCGCCGAGGAAGATGCAGTCGGCGGCATTCTTGCCAACGTCGCTCGCCGAACCCGGCGCCATCGACGCATGGCCGGCGGCGAGCGCGGGTCCGTCGTTGAGGCCGTCGCCGATCATCAGCACCTTGCGGCCCAGCGCGGACTGCCGTTCGATCGCCTCAAGCTTTTGCTGCGGGCTCATCCCCGTCTGCGCCGTCAGTCCGAGTTCGCGTGCAACCGGCGCGACCGCGTCGGCGCGGTCGCCCGACAATATCATGGCGTCAATGCCCTCGCCGCGCAGAGCGTGGATCGCTTCGGCGGCGTCGGGGCGCAGCCGGTCGGCGAAACGGATCGTAGCGATCGGCCGGCCATCGACCGTCAGCTCGGTCGCGAGCGCATCGCCAAGACCGGCGCGCTGCGGCCGGCCCAGTGTGATGACGACGCCCGCGCACCGCGCCTCGACACCGAAACCCGGCGTCTCGCGAACCGAAGTCACTTCGGCGGGCCGGACATCGAGCGCCTGCAACCCGCGGGTCAACGCCTCGCTGAGCGGGTGGCGGCTGGCCTGCGCCAACGCGAGCGCCAGCGGCTTTACGCCATTGTCGAGCCAATCGAGGTCGATCGCTTCGGGACGCCCCAACGTCAGCGTCCCTGTCTTGTCGACGAACGCGCGGTCGACTTCGGCGAGCCGTTCGAGCGCCGATCCATCCTTGATCAGCACCCCCGCGCGCATCAGTTCGCCCGCCGCGACGATCTGTGCCGCCGGCACGGCGAGTCCGAGCGCGCACGGACAGGTGATGATCAGCACGGCTGCCGCGATCAGCAGGCTGTGATGCCACCCCGCCCCGGCGATCATCCAGCCCGCGAACGCCATCAGCGCAAGGCAATGCACCGCGGGCGCGTAGAGCCGCGCGGCGCGGTCGGCGATGCGGACATAGCGCGACTTGCCCTGCGCCGCCTCTCCCATCAGCCGCGCGATGTCGGCGATCGCGGTGTCGGCGCCCGCCGCTGTCACGCGCACGCGGATCGGCGCGTCTAGATTGAGCGTTCCGGCATGGACGCGGTCATCGGGGTGGACGCGTTGCGGCGCGCTTTCACCGGTGAGCAGCGACAGGTCGATCTGGCTCTCGCCGCCGACGACGACCCCGTCCGCGGCGAGCCGTTCGCCGGCCGCGACCAGCATCGTCATGGCCGGTTCCAGCGCGGTCGCATCGACCCAGCGGGTGCGACCGTCGCCCCCGACGACCATCGCGCCCGTTCCCATATTGCGCAGCAGCGCGGTCACGCCGCCGCGCGCGCGGTCGCGCATCACGCTGTCGAGCCAGCGGCCGCAAAGCAGGAAGAAAAGCAGCATCGCCGCGCCGTCGAAATAGGCGTGCGGGCCGCTGGTCGCGGTTTCGTAGAGACTGATGGCACAAACGAGCGCGACGCCGATGCTGATCGGCACATCCATATTGGTCCCGCCGTGGCGCAGCGCGCGCCACGCCGACCGGAAAAAGGGGCGGCCGGCATAAGCGACGGTCGGCAGGGCGATCGCCGCCGACAGCCAGTGGAACAGGTCGCGCGTCGCCCCCGTCGCGCCCGACCAGACCGACACCGACAGCAGCATGATGTTCATCATCGCAAAGCCCGACACCGCAACCGCACGCAGCAGTTCACGGCTCGTCTCTGCCTCGGCATCGGCTTCGCCGGGTCCGTCACCGATCGGGTGCGCTTCGAACCCCAGATTCGAAAAGGCGCCGATCAGGTCGGGCATGTCGGTGTCGGGCATGTACGACAGATGCACGCGCTTTTCGGTGAAGTTGACGCGCGCGGCGGCGATGCGCTTGTCGCGCACCAGCCCCTGCTCGAGCTTGGCGATGCACCCCGCGCAGCGGATATCGGGAACCGCGAAGTCGCGCTCGATCAATTCGGCGACACTCATTTCACATCCTTCCGGTAACGCGCTTCGTCCGGGCCGTGCCGGACGATGAGGTCGAGCCGCCAGCGCCCTAACGCCAACGGCTCGACCGAGCGCAACACGCCGCCCGCCGCCGGCTCGAAACGGAGCGCGGCGGGTGCGGTGCGCCCAACCGGGTGATTGACCGTCGCCGACACGCCCAGACCCGCGAGCGGCTGGCCGTCCTTGCGGACGGTCAGCAGGACGTGCCGCGCGGAATCGAGGCCGACGCTCTCGTCCCATCCGAGCCGGTCCTGCGCGGCGGCGCGGCGCAGCCATTCGTTATAATGCTGGCTCGCGACATAGCTGTTTTCGACCACCTTGCCGCCAAAGGTCGACATGGCGAAGCGCGCCATCGTGAAATTGACCGCGATCACGACCGCAAAGAAGGCGACGAGGATCGCCGTCATATGCCGGCCGGTGAAAGCCCTGGGTTTGCGCCTGTCGGTCATTGTCCTGCCTCCGGCCGGTCGAACTGGATGATATCGCTGTCGCCGCGCGGATCGCCGTCGAGCCCGCGCGTGCTGATCGTGAAGTCCTGCCGCGCCGGTCCCGCGCCCGGCGCCGCGATGAAGAGCTTGAGGCGCGCGACGCTGTCGGGTGAGAGCATCAGCCTGATCTCCTGCCCCGCGCCCTCGCGCGTGCCGCCTTCGGTCCAGACCGTCGCGCCCGGAAGCCCGCTGACCGTCACCGCCACGCGGCGCGGGCGCGTTTCCATGTTGCGCAGCTTCAGCGTGTAATTGTTACGGACATGCCCGTCGGACAGCTGGACATAGAGCGGGCTGCGCTCATGCTGGACGGCGAGGTCGAGCCGCGTACGCTGCCCGAGCGAAAAGAGCATCGCCGCGCCGATCGCGATCCACACGCCGAAATAGATCAGGGTGCGCGGCCGGGTCAGCGTCTTGCGGATCGGCTGCCCGGTGCCGCCGACCTTTTCGGTCGCGGCATCGTCGAGCGTGCAATAATCGATCAGCCCGCGCGGGCGACCGACCTGTGCCATCACCCCGTCGCACGCGTCGATACAGAGCGCGCAGGTGATGCAGCCGATCTGTGGACCTTCGCGAATGTCGATCCCCGTCGGGCAGACCGCGACGCACTGATTGCAATCGATGCAGTCGCCGAATGCGCCCGGATGCGCCTGCGCCTTCTTGACGCTGCCCCGCGGTTCGCCGCGCCAGTCCTTATAGGTTACCAGCAGCGACTTTTCGTCCATCATCGCGGTCTGGATACGCGGCCAGGGGCACATATAGACGCACACCTGTTCGCGCAGGAAGCCGCCGAGGATGAAGGTCGTCGCGGTGAGGACAGCGACCGTGCCATAGGCGACAAGCGCCGCCTGCCCGGTCCAGAAATCCACCGTCAGCGTCGGCGCATCGGCGAAATACATGATCCATGCGCCTCCGGTCCAGAAGGCAATGGCGAGGTAGATCAGATATTTGAGACCGCGCTTTACCATCTTCTCGAACGTCCACGGCCCCTTGGCCAGCCGGACCTGCGCATTGCGATCACCGTCGACCAGCCGGTCGACATGCTGGAACAGGTCGGTCCACACCGTCTGCGGACAGGCATAGCCGCACCAGGCGCGACCGACCGCGCTGGTGACGAGGAACAGCCCGATCCCCGCCATGATCAAAAGGCCGGCAACATAGTAAAACTCATGCGGCCAGATTTCGATCTGGAACATGTAGAAGCGCCGGTTCGCAAGGTCGACGAGCACCGCCTGGTCGGGCGCATAGGGGCCGCGATCCCAGCGGATCCACGGCGTCCCGTAATAGATCGCGAGCGTCACCGCCATGATCGCCCATTTGAAGCGGCGGAAGGGACCGTTGACCGCCTTCGGGTAAACGCCCTTCCGCGCTTCGTAGAGCGGCGCAGGCTGGCCGGAGAGGTCGTCAGGGCTGGCCAACGGCTCCCCGTCCTTCAACTGCTCCTCCGCTTGCCGGGGCAAGCCCCTTCTCGCCACCGCCCAGCGAATAGACATAGGCCGACAGCATCTTGATCGTCACGGGGTCGAGCCGGTTGTTCCAGCGCGGCATCACGCCGTTGCGCGGCTGGTTCACCGTCGCGGTCAGGCTGTCACGATCGCCGCCATAGAGCCAGATGGCATCGGTCAGCTTCGGCGCGCCGAACTGGCGACCACCTTCGCCGCCCGCACCGTGGCAGACCGCGCAATTGTCCGCGAACAGCGTGGCGCCGCGCGCCGACGACGCGCCGGGCCTTTCCTGGCCGCTGATCATGCGCACGAAGCTGACGACATCGCCGATCTGCGCCGCATCGAGAATGCCGTCGCGGCCAAAGGCGGGCATCAGGCTGGTGCGTGTCGCCTTGTGGTCGGGATTCCGGATGCCGTGGGTGACCGTATATTCGATGGCGGAAAGGTCACCACCCCACAACCAGTCGTCGTCGGTCAGGCTGGGATAAAGATTCTTCACTCCCGCGCCGCCCGCGCCATGGCACTGGACGCAATGGACGCGAAATGCCGCGCCGCCGCCCTGTACCGCCGCCTGCATCAGTTCGGGCTTCGCCGGCAGGTCGGCGATCGCGGTCGCCGCTATGGCTCGCACCGTGGGCGCGCGGCGTTTCGCATCGGCCGCCATTTCCTTTTCGAGGTCGCCGCGGCTCGACCAGCCGAGCACGCCCTCGGTCGCGCTGTTGACGAGCGGCCATGCCGGATAGAGCACGACATAGGCCAGCCCCCAGACGATCGTGGCGTAGAAGGTCCACAGCCACCAGCGCGGCATCGGCGTGTCGAGTTCCTCGATACCGTCCCATTCGTGACCGACCGTGCTCGTGCCGGTGGCTTCGTCAATGCGCTGTTTCAGGTCAGCCATGCTCGTCGTCCTTGAAGATCATGTTCGCGGCTTCGTCGTTGCGCGCGCGGGCGCTCGGCCGGAACGGCCAGGCGATGAGGGTGAGGAACAGCAGGGTCATGGCGAGCAGCCCCCAACTGTCGGCAAAATGCCTGAGGTCGTTGTAGGTCATCGTGCCGCCTCCGTTTCGGACGGGCGTTCCTGCGGCGCCGCCTTGTCGACATCGACCAGCGTGCCGAGCATCTGGAGATAGGCGATTAGCGCATCCATTTCGGTCACGCGGTCGGGATTGCCGTCGAAGTCGCGAACCTGCGCCTTCGGATAGCGTTTCTGCAGATCGCCCGCGCCGGCATCGGGGTCGGCCTGCGCCTTGATGTCGTCGTTCGCCTTGGCGATGTCGGCCTTCGTATAGGGCACACCGACGCGATAGAGCGCGGTCAGGTCGTTCGCCATGTCGCCCGTCTGGAGATCGCGTTCGGCGAGGAAGGCATAGGGCGGCATGATCGATTCGGGCACGACGCTGCGCGGGTCGATCAGGTGCGCCTTGTGCCATTCGTCCGAATAGCGGCCGCCGACGCGCGCCAGATCGGGTCCGGTCCGTTTCGACCCCCACTGGAACGGGTGGTCGTACATGCTCTCGGCGGCGAGGCTGTAGTGGCCATAGCGTTCGACCTCGTCGCGGAACGGGCGGATCATCTGGCTGTGACAGGTGTAGCAGCCCTCGCGCATATAGATGTTGCGCCCGGCAAGCTCGAGCGGGGTGTAGGGGCGCATCCCCTCAACCTTCTCGACCGTGTTGTCGATCCAGAAGAGCGGCGCGATCTCGACGATGCCGCCGACCGTGACGGTGAGCAGCGCAAGCGCGCCGAGCAACGTCACATTGCGTTCGATCTTCTTGTGGCTGAAGCCCTTTTTGGCGGGTTTGGTGGCCATATTCCGGGCTCCTTATTCGGCGGGGACGGGCGCGAGCGGACGGTCCGCCGCGGCGTTGTACGGGGTTTCGGTCATCGGCTTTTCGGCACGCACCCTGCCGCTGAGCGTCGCCCAGACGTTGAAGACCATGATCAGGAAGCCGGCGAGGTACATCGCCCCGCCCGCAGCGCGGATCAGGTACATCGGGTGCATCGCCGCGACGCTTTCGACGAAGCTGTACACCAGGTAGCCGTCGGCGCCGTACTCACGCCACATCAGGCCCTGCATGATGCCCGCGACCCACATCGACGCGGCGTAGAAAACGATGCCGACCGTCGCGAGCCAGAAGTGCCAGTTGACCATGCGCAGGCTGTAAAGCCGCTCGCGGCCCCAGAGGCGCGGCACGAGGTAATAGACAGCCGCAAAGGTGATCATGCCGTTCCAGCCGAGTGCGCCGCTGTGGACGTGGCCGATCGTCCAGTCGGTATAGTGCGACATCGAGTTGACCCATTTGATCGACATCATCGGGCCTTCGAAGGTGCTCATGCCGTAGAAGGCGAGCGCCATCACCATCATGCGGATGATCGGGTCGGTGCGGATCTTGTCCCACGCGCCGTTGAGCGTCATCAGCCCGTTGATCATACCGCCCCAGCTCGGCATCCACAGGATGACCGAAAAAACCATGCCCAGCGTCTGCGCCCAGTCGGGCAGCGCGGTGTAATGGAGGTGGTGCGGCCCCGCCCAGATGTAGAGGAAGATCAGCGACCAGAAGTGGATGATCGACAGGCGGTAGGAGTAGACCGGCCGCTCGGCCTGCTTCGGTACGAAATAATACATCATCGCGAGGAAGCCGGCGGTCAGGAAAAATCCGACCGCGTTATGCCCGTACCACCATTGCGTCAGCGCATCCTGTACCCCGGCAAAGGCGGCGTAGCTTTTGGACCCGAAGATGCTGGCGGGCATCGACAGATTGTTGACGATGTGGAGCATTGCGATGGTGACGATGAAGCTGAGGTAGAACCAGTTCGCGACATAGATATGCGGCTCGCGGCGCTTGACGATCGTGCCGACGAACACGACCAGATAGGCGACCCAGACGATCGTCAGCCACAGATCGACATACCATTCGGGCTCGGCATATTCTTTCGCGGCGGTGACGCCCATCAGATAGCCCGTCGCCGCGAGGACGATAAAGAGCTGATATCCCCAGAAGACGAAGCGTGCGAGCGTCGGAAAGGCGAGCCGCGCGCGGCAGGTGCGCTGGACGACATAATAGCTCGTCGCGATCAGCGCATTGCCGCCGAAGGCGAAGATCACCGCCGAGGTATGCAGCGGCCGCAGCCGCCCGAAGGTCGTATATTCGAGATTGAGGTTCAGCGCCGGGAAAGCGAGCTGGAGCGCGATAAAGAGCCCTGCGGCCATTCCCGCAACGCCCCAGAACAAGGTCGCAATGACGCCCCAGCGGATCGGATCGTCGTCATAGACGCCCTGATCGGCGGGCATCTTCAATATGCCACGCGCGAGGCCGCTATAGTCGGCGCGCGTGACGGTCGCCCACAGCATGGCGAGGCACGCGAGCGCAACGATAACCATATGCACCGCGAACGGCGCATCGACCGCGAGCGCCGCCATCACGAGCGCCAGCAGGGTCAATCCCAACCAGCCCCCCGCCTTTGTTACCAGACCGTCCATATCGCTTGTCCCTGCTTGGCGCAGCCCTCCGGCCACGCGGTTCACCGCCGCCATGGACGCGCGGACGCGGCGAAACATTGACCGGGATCAACGAACTTGTTGCGCCGCATCAATGCGGGCGCATTGCGCCGGGCGCAGGGACGGCTTCGTCAAGCAAGGAGCCCAGACCCATGAAAAAACAGACTCTCTCTCTCGCCGCGCTGGCCGTCGCGCTCGCGCTTCCCGGCCAGGCCTTCGCAAAGGCAGGCGATGTGCAGGTCAAGCTGCTCGGAACGCTCGTCGCGCCCGACGGCAAGATCAAGGATGTGAAGCTGGACCGGATCGGCTTGCCCGCGGGCACGCAGACCAAGGCCGACGACAATATGGTGCCGACCCTCGCGGTCGAATATTTCGTCGCCGACAACATCTCGCTCGAAACGATCGCCGGGGTGACCCAGCATGACGTCGACGGCCGCGGCGCGCTCGCCGGTGCCGGGCTGGTGTCGGACGCGAAGATCGTCCCCGCGACGCTCACGCTCAAATATCATTTCGGCAAGGAAGGCGGCGTCCAGCCCTATGTCGGCGCCGGGCCGAGCTATTTCATCTTCATCGATGAAAAGCCCGGCGCGACCGCGGTGGCGCTCGGCGCGACGCGGCAAAAAATGAACGACACATTCGGCGTCGCGCTTCAGGCCGGGATCGACGTGCCGGTCAATGACAAGGGACTGGCGGTGACCTTTGATGCGAAGCGCTATATCCTGCGCCCGACCGCGCGCTGGTTCGCCGGAACGACCGAAGTGCTGCGCACGAAGCACCGGCTCGATCCGTGGGTGCTGAGCGCCGGGGTCGCTTTCCGCTTCTAAGTGGAGGCCTTAACCCGCCATATCCTCCATCGCCGCGCGATCGTTGATCACGATTTCGCGGCGCGAGGGCAGATCGACGACGCCGTCGGCTCGCATTCTGGTGAGCTGGCGGCTCGTCGTTTCGATCGTCAGGCCGAGGATGTCGGCGATCTGCTGGCGGCCGAAGGGCAGCTCGAACCCGTCGCGCGCGCCTGACTGGCATCCCTGTCCCGACAGGCGCTCGGACATTTCGAGCAGGAAGGAGGCGACCTTCTCCGACGCCGACTTGCGCCCGAGCAACATCATCCAGTGCCGCGCACGGTCCAGCTCATCGAGCGTGCGGCGGAGCAGCTTTTGCTGGAGATCGGGGTGCGAACTCGCAAAATCGTCAAAATTGTTGCGGTTGAAGATGCAGACTTCGGCGTCGGTCATCGCGGTGACGCTGTACGGGCTTTCCTTGCCGAACGGGCGGCCGATGAAATCTGAGGGAAAGACGACGCCGACAATCTGTTCGCGACCGTCGGCGGTCGAGACGAAAAGTTTGAGCACGCCTTCGAGGACATTGGCGACGACGGGCGCGCCGTCGCCTTCCCAGAGCAGGGTCTGCCCTGCCCGCACCTTCTGCCGGCGCCCCATCTTGCCCAGCGCGGCAAGCTCCGCGGGGTTCAGGCTCGCGCAAATCGCGCGGTTTCGGACAACGCAGGTAGCACAATCGGTCACGCGGCCGCCCTACAGGAAGGCGGCCGATTTGAAAAGCGTCGCGGACCGAAACCCCAGGGTCAGGACCCTAGTGCGCGAGCAGCAGGGGCGCCGGCGCGGCTTCGAGAAGGTAGCGGGTTACGCCGCCGAACAATGTCTCGCGCAGGCGCGGCCGGCCAAAGGCGCCCATGACGATCAGGCCGGGGGCGATCGTCTTCGCCTGCTGCTCCAATATCTCCTCGGCGGTAACCGTCCCGCGCTCCACCTGACGAAAATCGGCGTGGATCCCGTGACGCGACAGGTACCGCAGCGCATCCTCCGCCGGGATCCGTCCGTCGTCGGCGCCGACCGTGACCAGGATGACCTCGCTCGCGTCGCGTATCAGCGGCACCGCCGCGCGCAGCGCATGTGCCGCCTGCGGGCTGCCGTTCCAAGCAACCATTACCGGCGCGTCGAGGTCGACGGGGCCGCTGCTTTCGGGAATCGCCAGTACGGGCACAGGCACTGTCAACGCCAGGTCGCCCGCCCTCATCGGCGTGTTCGGCTGTCCAAGCGACACGATGGCAAGGTCCGCCAGCGTCGCGGCGAGAGACATCGCGGACAAGACATCGCCATCGGCAATCGCGACATCCCATGGCACATCCTCGCGCGCCAGCTCGGTCGCCAGCCGCTCGGCCAGTTCCTGATCGGCAAGCTCGGCTTTGGCAAGTTGCCCCGCCGCCAGATACATCCCGCCGAAAGGATCGGTCGCGATGAACTGCTGAAAGGGCGAAGCGATCAGGAAACTCAGATGCGAGCGGTGCCGCCGGCCGATCGCCAGAGCGGTTTCCGTTCGCGCCGCCATGGCCCGGCTCGCATCGGCATGGATCAACAGATTTCGCATATCATTCCTCCTGCGGTTGCGAGGAAGTCATGCCGCGTCGTCCGGATACGGTCATTGATCGCGGTCAAATGGCTCGGCCATTGATATTTCGCATAATGCGAATAGTTATCACATCGTCTGCCGGGGCTTTCCCGAAGCCGCGGTCCGACAATGGACCTGTTACCAAGGAGCCCCCATCTTGCCGGCCATAGCCACGCGCCCCGAGCCAGCGCCCGCCCCCGCCCGGACTCCGGCGCTTGCCCATCATATCGTCGTCGTCGACGACGACGCGGGGGTGCGCACGCTGTTGGCGCGGATATTGCGCGAATGCGGTTATGAGGTCAGCGGCGCGCGCGACGGTGCGGAATTGCAAGAGATCATCGGCACGGGACGGATCGACTTGATCCTGCTCGACATCATGTTGCCCGGCGACAGCGGGATCGAACTGTGCCGGACGATCCGCGAGCGAAGCCATGTGCCGATCATCATGATCAGCGCGCGCGGGCAGGAAAGCGATCGAGTCGCCGGACTCGATGTCGGCGCCGACGATTATATCGCCAAGCCCTTTGGCCGGTCCGAAGTGCTCGCCCGCGTCCGCGCCGTCCTGCGGCGAATGCGCGATCCGCACGCCCCTCTCGACGCCCCCATCCCCGAACGCTTCGAATTTGCCGCATGGCAATATCACGCGCGGCGCCGCGAGCTGATCGCGCCGTCGGGCGCCGAGGTCGACCTGACCGCCGCCGAACAGGACCTGCTGCTCGCCCTGCTCCGCAATCCGCAGCGGATGATCGGCCGCGAGCGCCTGCTCGAATTGTCGCGCAGCCGCATCGGATCGTCGACCGACCGCAGCGTCGACGTGCTCGTCAGCCGGCTGCGCCGCAAGCTTGGCGACGGCCGGAAGGTGCGCCCGCTGATCCGCACCGTTCGCGGCGTCGGCTATATGCTCGCGGCCGACGTTACCGTGACCTGATCAATGCGCCTGCGCCTTCCCGAGGCGATGGTCGGGCGGATCCTGCTGGTGCTGGTCGGCGCGATCCTTCTCGAACTGCTCGGCAATCTTGCACTCCAGCGCTGGCAGGAACGCGAACTCCTGTCCGATCGGGAGATCGGGCAAATCGCCAGCCGACTGACCGACGCAGAAAGCACCGCGCTGGCGCATCACCCGCGCAACCGCGGCGAACGGCTTCGCGAACTCGCGGCGGGCGATCTCTCGCTCAACTGGGTGCCGAGTACCGTCATCACCGACGTCAGCGCCTCTTATACCCAGCTCCAGCATCTGCGCTCGCGCCTTGTCCGCTCGGCGCCGGGCCTGACGTCGCGCGAACTGCGGCTGACGCTGATGCCGTCGGCCGAGCGCGGCGAGCGCGACCTTGTCGGTGCGCTGCGGATCGCCGACGGCAGCTTCGTCACCTTTCGCCTCAGTCCCTATCTCGGCGCGCCGCCCGACCCGCGTATGGTCATCCTGTTTCACCTGCTGCTCGTCGCGGCGGTGCTCGGAATCGCGCTCGTCATGATCCGCGCGCTCGTCCGCCCGCTCAGCGACCTCGCCGCCGCGGCGGACCGGACAAGCGGCGACCGTCCGAGTCCGGTCATCGTCGATGGCCCCGCCGAAGTGCGGCGCGTCGCGACCGCCTTTTCGGCGATGCAGGACCGCCTTTTCCGCGCGATGAGCGACCAGACCGAGGCGCTGGTCGCAGTATCGCACGACCTGCGCACCCCCATCCAGCGGCTCCGCCTGCGCGCGTCGCTGCTGCGCGACAGCGAAGCGCGCGAGGCGATGAGCGCCGATCTGACCGAGATGGAAAGCTTCATCGAGGCGACGCTGTCCTATTTCCGGAGCGGCGAAGAAGAAGTACCGCGGCTGATCGACGCCGCAGCGCTGCTCGCCACCGTCGCCGACACCGCCGCCGACCTCGGCGACGATGTCGTCTATCGCGGTCCCGACGCTTTGCTGGCCACCGCGCGCCCGCTCACGATCAAGCGCATTCTCGCCAACCTGATCGACAATGCGCGGCGCCATGCAGACCGCGTCGAACTCACCCTTCGCAAGGACGGACCGCATCATTTCACGATCGACGTCGATGACGACGGGCCGGGCATTCCGCTCGACCGGCGCGACGAAGCGCTGCTGCCGTTTCGCCGGCTCGATGAAGCGCGCGCACGCGATGCCGGCGGCGCGGGAATCGGCCTCGCAGCGGCGCACAAGGCTGCCGCCGCGATGGGCGGCACGCTGACCCTGCGCGACAGCCCCCTCGGCGGCCTTGGGGTCAGCCTGACGCTGCCGCGCGACGAAGCGCGGATGCCAGCCTAGCCTGCGTCACCTCGCCTCGCGCCGCCGCCGATTGTAACAAAATGTTGCTGCCATACACGTGATCCCGATTCTGAATTGACCCCGCGCGGCGTCCGCATCAGGTGCGCGCCGAGCTTTTTGCAAATCATTCGCATTATCGGGGGACTATCTCATGACCGCTTTCCATCGCTCCGCTGCCCGCCTCGGCTGCGGCAGTTGCTTCATGGCGATCGCCGCGCTCATCGCGGCACCGGCCGCCGCGAACGAAGGCGACGAAGCCCCCGCCGGATCGGATATCGTCGTCACCGCCGCAGGGTTCGAACAGAAAATCACCGATGCCCCCGCCAGCATCACGGTCGTCACCGCCGAGGAGCTGCGCGAGCGGCCCTATATGACGCTGATCGACGCGGTGCGCGATATCGAGGGTGTCGACGTCGGCGAAACGTCGGACAAGACGGGCCAGCGCACGATCAGCATCCGCGGCATGGGATCCGACTATACGCTGATCCTGATCGACGGCCGCCGCCAGAACAACCATGGCGACATCTACCCGAACAGCTTCGGCGGAAACCAGTTCAACCACATCCCGCCACTCGACGCGATCGAGCGGATCGAGGTCATTCGTGGCCCCGCCTCGACGCTCTATGGCGCCGACGCGCTGGGCGGCGTGATCAACATCATCACGAAAAAGGTCCTCGACCGCTGGTCGGGCTCGGCGACCTTCGGACGCAGCATCCAGGAAGACAGCGACTTCGGCGACGACATGACGTTCGACGCCAATGTCAGCGGCCCGATCGTCCCCGGCATCATCGGGATGAAACTGCGCGGCTCCTTCTACAAGCGTTACCCCTCCGAACCCGATTTCGCGCCGGTCGTCGATCCTGCGGGCGTGTCGCATGTGCGCGGGCTGGGCTTCGGCGGCGGCGGCAAGACGGTGAAGAACACCAACCGCAGCTATGGCGGGTCGCTGACCTTCACCCCGTCGCCCGACCACAGCCTGATCTTCGACATCGATTATTCGAAACAGGTCTATGACAATACGCCGATCGTCGATCCGGTCAGCGGCGCGATCACCTATCCACTCGGCACGCTCGACGGGATCGAGAGCATCTGGCGTGCGTCGGGCGGCATCGTCCAGCCGCGCGTCGGCTATACCGAAAATCAGGTCTTCGACCGTCTGTCGTGGGCCGGAACCTATAATGGCGACTTTGGCTTCGCGCGGGCTTTCCTGTCGTTCGCCCACATCAAAACGAACAACAAGGGCCGCACCATGCCCTTCTCGGTCGCCGAACGCCTGCAATTGCAACAGATGTTCAGCGGCACCGGCCCCTATGCCGGAATGCCGACCGCGCAGCGCCGCGCGCTCGCCGAAAGCACCTTCCTGCCGCGCCCGCTGCGCACGCTCGAAAGCGCGCAATATACGCTCGACGCGCGGATCGATATCCCGGTCGAAAATCTGGCGGGGCGCCATCATTTCGTGATCGGCGGCCAGTATATCGACGGAACGCTCGACGATGGTGTATTCGGGCTGGAGGCTGCGGTTGGCGGAATCGAGGCGGTGCAGGATCATCGCATCTGGTCGCTGTTCGCGGAGGACAACTGGACGATCTTCGAGGGTTTCACGCTTACCGGCGGCATCCGCTACGACAATCACAACCTCTTCGGCGGTCATGTCAGCCCGCGCATCTATGCCAACTATGCCATCACCCCGACATTGACGGTCAAGGGCGGGGTCAGCACAGGCTACAAGACGCCGAAGACCACCGACCTGTACGACGGCATCCGCGGGTTCGGCGGACAGGGCACCAGCCCCTTCATCGGCAACCCCGATCTGAAGCCCGAAACCAGCGTCAACAGCGAGGCGGCGATCTACTGGAACCCGACCGCCAACAGCGGGATCAACGTCACGCTGTTCCACAACAAGTTCAAGGACAAGATCGACACCACGATCGTCCGCCCGTGCGCGCTGACCAATTTCGTCCGGCCGTGCGCCAATCTGGGCGACTATTATGCCGTGCTCGGATTGGGCAGCACGATCAGCATCCCGTTCAACGTCGACAAGGCGCGGATCAAGGGTGCCGAGGTCGCGGGCCGCTATCAGTTCTTTCCCGGCCTGTCGCTGCGCGCCAACTATACCTACACCGACAGCAAGCAGCTCACCGGCGCCTCGGCGGGGCAGCCGCTGACCCAGTCGGCAAAGCATATGGCGAACGCGACGATCGACTGGGAGCCGCTCGACGGGCTGTCGACGCAGCTCTCGGCCGAACATCGCTCGCGTCGCTATCGCGGCGTCGCAACGAACGGCGACCACCTCTATTACAACAGCTACACTGTGCTGAACCTTGGCGCGCAATATCGGCTGAACGACTATCTGACGATCAGCGGCCGCGTGAACAATCTGCTCGATCGCGACTTCCGCGGTTATGACGTCGACTTCGGCAATCCGGTGAACGGTGCCTACACGCCGACCTACATCGATCACTACAACAACAAGGACAAGGCGCGCAGCTATTGGGTCAGCGTCAACGCGCGCTTCTGATGCAGGGCATGGGCGTCCGGGCCGGACGCCCTCAAGCGGTCATCTCGCGTCGGCGCATTTCGGTGGGAACGACGCCGAAACGGCGCGCGAACGCGCGGGTAAAGCTCGCGTTGCTCATATAGCCGCAGCGATAGCCGATGCTGGAGATCGACAGGTCGCTTTGCGCGAGGAGCTGGCGCGCGCGCTGGAGCCGCCGCTCGCTCACCGCCTCGGCGACGCTGCATTGATAGAGTTCGCGAAAGCCGCGCGTCAGCTTTTCCTTGCTCAGGCCGCAGCGCCGCGCGACGCTGCTAACGGTCAGCCGCTCCTGCCAATGCTCATTGACGAGCTGGTGCGCCGCGGCAACCCGGGTGATGTCGTCCTCGCTGAGCGTCGTCGCGCCGCCGACCTCGACCATGCGGCCTTCGCCGAGCGCCGCGAAAAGCTGGCACAACAGTTCGAGGCTGCGTGCGGACCGCAGGATGTCGGGCACTTCGCCCTCCCCCTCGACCGCCACGACCGCACGGCCCAGCCCGCGCAGATCGGCGGGAAGATACCAGCGACCCGCAGGCTTCGGCAGCAGGGCAAAAAGACGAAGGCACGCGGCTTCGCTGACCGCGAACACCACCAGATGATCATTGGCATTGCCGTCGAGGTCCGACGGCAGGAGCACGCTGACGGCGGGTTCGCCGATGTCCCCGAAGCCGAGGATGACCGCATCGGGCGGAAGGACCGCAGGGTCGCACGGGCCGCGGCCGATGTAGCTCGTGAACTCCGGCGTGATGGCCAGAGGCAGTTTGTTGTCCATGACGGTCATCCGAAAGAGCGGCGAGTCCCATTGATCCGCTCCGGCGCGGAGCTCAACCCCCTTATCATATAGGGGCGTAAAGACTGGCTTTTCCTACTGTCCCGGCAATCGCCTTCGACACGGGCCCCGCAACCCGGCCGGCCGTCAGAAACGCTTGATCGACAGCACCTCGAACGTCTGGCGCAGCGTCTCCGTCGAGCGGTCGTAATCGTCGAGCGCCAGCGCCGCGATCAGCGCGTCGGCGACGCAAAGCTGCGCGATCCGGCTCGTCATCGCCTCGGTGCGAAAGCGCGTTTCGCGCGCCATGGTGAACAGCACGACGTCCGCATAGGCCTGAATCGGCGAGCGTGCGAAGTTGGTGATGACGATGGTACGTGCCCCCGCCTCCTTCGCGAGCCGCGTCGCCGCAACCGTCTCATGCGTCGCGCCGCTGTGCGAAATCGTGAGCACCGCTACGTCGGGGTCGCAGCGCGAGGCGCTGATCGCCTGAATATGGCTGTCGATCACCACGCGCGCGTCGAGCCCGATGCGCAGCATCCGGTAATGCGTATCCTCGGCAATCGGGGCCGACGACCCGATGCCATAGATTTCGATGCGCTTTGCCGAACGGATTATGTCGACCGCGCTCCGCAGCGCTTGCGGATCGAGCACCGACAGCGAGTCGCGCAGCGCCTGGATGCCCGAGTGGAAGACCTTGCGGCAGATCGTATCCATGTCGTCGTCGCGGCCGATATCCTCGTGGATAAACTGCACCGGCTGGACCACCTCGCGCGCGAGGCTGAGCTTCAGATGCTGGAACCCCGACAGGCCGATGCTGCGGCAGAAATTGACGACGCTGCCTTCGCTGACCCCGACCGCCTCGGCGAGCTCGGTGATCGACATGCGAACGATCTCTTCGGGCTGCGCGAGGATATGGTCGGCGATGCGCCGCGCGCCGCGCGCCATCGTGCCATGAGCCATCCTCATTCGTTCGAGCGCATTTTCGATCGGCGCCCGATCGTCGCTCGCCGCTTTCGGCGCCCCGCCCCTGTCATTCATTCTACGCAATTCTCCATCAGAATCCGCACGTCCGCCACCGCGGACAGAGAATGTTAGCCGAGATCGGAAATATCCGAAAGTATAATTTGCTCATTTTTGTTTAAATCAAAAATTGAGCATATTTCACTCAACTGTCACATGCCGCCCCTAGCGGATGCCTCGCACATTGGTGCGGCGCAGCATCGAGTCGAGAACACGGCCGCCCCTGCTCCGCCAATGTGACCGGGATTCTTCAAAAGGGGCATGATTGTGCACATCTCTTCCAAAACGCGTGCGGCCATGGTTGGCCTGTTTCTCTCCGCCAGCGCGCTGCCGTCGGCGGCTTTCGCCGCTGCTGATGAAGCAGGCGCCGGCAGCGCCGATGCCGGTTCGGGCGCGGGTGGCGAGATCATCGTCAATGGCACCGCGACGGTCGAAGCCACCCCGCTTGCTGCCGCGGCAGTCGAATATGGCAACGCCGTCCAGATTGTGACCGCCGAGGAAATCGCCGCGACCGGCGCGACCAACTTTGCGGAAATCGCGCAGTTCCTGATCAAGGGGGCCAACATCGGTTATTCGCCCGACGAAGGCGAATATACGATCCGCCTCGACGGCGGCAGCGACCGCGACACGCTCGTCGTGCTCGACGGCGTGCCGCTTTACGATCGCGGCCCCGCGCTCGAAGATATCTGGGGATCGACGACGATCGACCCGCACATGATCGAACGCGCCGAGGTATTCCGCGGCGGCAACAGCCTCTTTTTCGGCAGCAACGGCGGTATCGGCGTGATCAGCCTCGTCACCAAGCGCCCCGACGGCACCAGCAAGTTCGAACTCGGCGCGCAATATGGCGCGTTCAACACGCGCGAGATCTGGGGCAACGCCAGCTTCCCGATCGATCCCGAAGGGCGCCACAGTCTGATGATTTACGGCGGCACGATCCAGACCGACGGCCCGCGCATCTTCGCCCCCGAATCCTATGTCGACAATGTCGCCAAGGCGGGCGGTATCCAGGACTATCCGCTCAACCGCAGCAACATCGGCGTCAAATATCTGTGGAAGGTCGACGACAAGAGCGAGCTGCGCGTGAACGGCCAATATACCCAGATCGAATTCCACGACCCCTTCCCCGACGCCGAAACCTTTTCGCCGAACCGCGTCCGCTACCCGATCGTCGACTTCTCGCTCGACCGCCGCTGGTCGGACAATCTCTACACCGAGATTGCCGGCTACTGGAGCAATCCGCGGCTAAACAATACCGAGACCTTTGCGGAAATCTGCAAGACGCCCGCGGGCTGCACCGATCCGACGACGGGCCGCCTGATCCGCTTCGGCGACGCGACGGGCAAGTCGATCCCCTTCCCCAACAAGGGTTTCGGCAAGGATTCAAAGGTCGGCGGTTTCCGCGAAATGGGGCTCAACGTCCGCAACACCCTGTCGCTTCCCGACATCCTCGAGGTCGTCGCCGGCGTGCAGGTCGTGTCGTACAAGAATGACTCGGATCCCGTCTTCCCGATCTCAAACAAGGCGAACACGATCACCGGCGTCTACGCCGACTTCCGCCCGGTGATCCCGTTCAGCCCCGACACCAAATTGTCGCTCGCGCTACGCACCGACTTCGCCGACAGCTTCGGGTCGCGGACAATCTGGAAATTCGGTTTTCGCCAGCCGATCGGCGCCTTCTATATCCGCGGCAACGGCGGCACTTCGTACAGCCTGCCGCGTACCAACGAACTGTTTGCGCAGAGCCCGACGCTGGTCGGCAACCCGGATCTCAAAACCGAGGAAACCGAAACCTACAACGGCGGTGTCGGTTTCTCGCAGAGCTTCGGCAATGTTCAGGTCAATGCCGAGGTCGGCGCGTTCCGTACCGACGTCACCAATCGCATCCAGACGACGTCGGGCCTTACCCCCAACACCTATTTCAACAACGACCGCATCACCGAGATCCGCGGGCTCACCGCCGAACTCGACGTGCGCGTCGGCAAGGGCTTCTCGTTCAACATCAACTATACGAAGCAAAAGGCGCGCCTCGACGGCAGCAAGCTGCAGATCAACGAGACGCCCGAATATATGATCGGCGGCAACCTCCGCTGGACCAGCCCCGACGACCGTTTCTCGGTCACGCTCTTCCCGCGTTATCAGGGCCCCGAATATGCGACGGGTGGGGTCAACGGCTCGCTGCGCCACAATTTCGGCAATTACTTCCTGATGAACGGGTCGATCGGATACCGTCTGGGGGACGAACGCCAGCACCAGTTCCAACTGCGCATCGTCAACATCTTCGACCAGAAATATGCCGAGCGCTACGGCTATGGGAACATGCGCTATAGCTCGGCCTTCATCCGCGGCGAGATCGCGCTGAACAGCCCCGCATATTTCTACGGCTACGAGTTCGAGGGCAAACCGCGCAGCGTCTATATCTCCTACTCGACCAAATTCTGATCGAGCGACCCCAGGAAAGCGGTTCATGGCGCTGTCACAGCCCCGTCGTAATGGCCCCCCGTCTTTCGGGTCGACGGAGGTTATTTATGCGGCGGTGGATGATTGCGGGCGTGCTGGCGGCGTTATGCGTCGCCGGCACGGCCTGGCTGCTTTTGCCGCCGCGAACCGCGCAGCCACCGCCGCTGCGTGTCCTGCTGATCCCCGCCGACGGCGGGACCGAAAGCGGGACGCTCGCCGACTATCGCCCGGTCTTCGACGCCGTGGCGCGCGGCACCGGGCTTCGCTTCGACCTCAAGGTCGCGCAATCCTATGGCGGGGTCGTTGAGGCGATGTGCAATGATGCAGCGGACATCGCCTTTGTCGGGCCCGTCACCTATTTGCAGGCAAGGCGCCGTGGCTGCGCCGAAATGCTCGCCGTCGCGGTCAAATCGGGGCGATCGGTCTACTATGCCGGGCTGTTCGTCCGTCCCGAATCCGCCGTCCGCTCGATCGGCGACCTCAGAGGCAAGCGCGTCGCGTTCGGTGATATCAACTCGACCTCGGCTTTCGTCTTTCCGGTCGCGATGTTCCTCGACGCCGGGATCGACCCCGCACGCGACCTGTCGGCTGTTCGTATGACCGGCACCCACGCCAACAGCCTCGCCGCGCTGGTGAATGGCGAGGTCGACGCCGCCGCGTTTTCCTTCGACAGCTATGACAAAGCGGTGCGCGCCGACGTTCCCGGCGTGCGCGACCTGCGCGTCGTCGCGCGCAGCGGCCCGATCCCCTATCCGCCGCTGATCGCGAACACGCGCCTCGCGCCCGCCTTGCGCGCCCGGCTGCGCTCCGCTTTCGAGAATATCAGCCGCACCCCCGGCATCACGCCGGAGATGATCCGCGGCTATGGCGGTGCACAGGTCGACGGCTATACGGGCGCGCTCCCCGCCGGTCATTTCGACCCTGCCGCACGGAAAATGGCGCAGGTCGGACCCGCGTTGAAGGGCGAAATGCTGCGCAAGGCAGCCGAAAGGCCCGCGCGATGATCGACATCGGAATCGCGGGCCTCAGCGTCCGCCATGCCGGCGGCGACGCCGCGCTTGCGGACGTCACGCTCTACATACCGGCGGGTCAGTTCTGCGCGGTGCTGGGCGCATCGGGCGCGGGCAAATCGACCTTACTCCGCGCGGTCGCAGGCCTCGTCGACGCGGACGAAGGGCGCATTCTCTATGACGGCCGCGCGCCCGACCGCACGCTCTGCCGCCGTATCGGCCTGATCCCGCAGGATTTCGCGCTGTGCGGCCGCGCCAGCGTCGCGCAGAATGTCATGGCGGTCGCCGATATCGCGCCCTGGCGTTCCTTCACCGGCCTCTACCCCCTTCCCGAACGCGAGCGCGTCGCGCGGCTGCTTGCCGGACTGGGGCTCGATGAAATCCATCTCGCGCGCCGCGCCGACAGCCTGTCAGGCGGACAGCAACAGCGCGTCGCGATAGCGCGCGCGCTGCTCCATCGCCCCGCGGTCATCCTCGCCGACGAGCCCGTCGCCAGCCTCGACCCCGCGACCGGCGAAGCGACGCTGGCGCTGCTCCGCAACGAAACCCTCAGCCTCGGCGCTTCGGTGCTTTGCAGCCTGCATCAGCCCGCGCTCGCGCGGCGCTTCGCCGATCGCATCATCATGCTCGATGCGGGCCGCGTGGTCTTTGACGGGACGCCCGCAATGCTCGACAGCCCGGTCGCGCCGTCGCGTATCCAGGCTGTGGCGCGATGAACGTCGCCGTGCCCTGGCGCTTTCCGGCGATGCTCGACGCGCGCACCCTCGTCGCACTTTTCGGCGCCCTGCTGCTGCTCTGGTACACCGGCCAGCGCGTCGAGATCGGGCGGATGCTGACGCTCAGCGGCGAAGCTGTGCTGGCGGAGGCAGGGCTCGCCGACCGCTCGCAGGTCGCCGATGGCCTCGGCACCACGCTGGGGCAGCTCGTCCCGGTCCAGCTCTCGTCGCGGCGCGAGGTCAGCCGCATCGCCGGTTTCGACCCCGCCCGTCTGCCGCCCTTCGCGCACATCGAAACCGTCGAGACGCGCGTGTCCGAACTCGACCCCGAAACGCTGCGCCGCAAAGACCGGATCGTGCGGACCGCCTGGCTGGTCGAACCCTTCGGCTATCTGTTCCATGTCGCGGCAAAGATGCTCGAAACGCTCGAAATAGCGCTGTGGGGCACCGTCATCGCCGTGCTGATCGGCCTGCCGCTCGCGCTCTGCGGCGCGCGAAACATTACCCCGCACCCCGCGCTGCGCGCCGGATCGCGCGCGACTTCAGCGTTTCTGCGCGCCGTCCCCGAACTGATCGCGGCGCTGTTCCTCGTCATCGCCTATGGTTTCGGCCCGATCGCCGGGGTGCTCGCACTCGGCCTCCATTCGGCAGGTTTCCTCGGCAAATTCTACGCCGACGATGTCGAGGATGCCGACGCGCGGCCACAGCACGCGCTCGCCGCGATGGGCGTGGGGCGGCTGACGATCTGGCGCGCCGCGATCCTGCCGCAGGTGCTGCCCCAGCACATCGCCTGCACGCTCTACACCTTCGACCGCAACGTCCGCATGGGCGCGGTGATCGGCCTCGTCGGCGCGGGCGGCATCGGGCAGGAACTCAAGGGCCGCTTCGACATGTATGAATATGGCCATGTCGGCACGATCCTGATCGCAATCTTCCTCGTCATCCTGACGCTCGACCTCGCCGCATCGCGCGCGCGGCGAGCGTGGCGATGACGTTCCCCTTTCCTTTCAATCCGGAGTAGTTTGGATGTCCAATTCGAGACGCGATTTTCTGAAGACCGCGGGCATCGCCGCCGGGTCGGCCGCCGCCTTTCACGCCAGCATCGGACGCGCGCTCGCCATCCCTGCGAAGCGCACGACGGGCACGATCAGGGACGTCCGCCACATCGTCATCCTGATGCAGGAGAACCGTTCGTTCGACCATTATTTCGGGACGATGAAGGGCGTGCGCGGCTTCGGCGATCGCCACCCGATCCCGCTCGCCGAGGGCAAGAATGTCTGGTTCCAGAGCAATGGCGCGCGCGACCTGCCGCCCTTCCACCTCGACACCGCGCGCACCAACGCGCTGAAGGTCCCCGGCACCCCGCACAGCTTCTCCGACGCGCAGGCGGCGTGGAATCAGGGCAAGTTCGGCCTGTGGCCCAAGTTCAAGACCGACTATTCGATGGGCTATTACAAGCGCGACGACATCCCGTTCCAGTTCGCGCTCGCCGAAGCCTTCACGATCTGCGACGCCTATCATTGCTCGATCACCACCGGCACCGACCCCAATCGCATCGTTTTCTGGTCGGGCTCCAACTTCGATCCCGAAGTTGCCGCGACGGGCACCAACTGCCGCGATGACAAGTCCGAACCCAATAACCTACGCTGCTGGATCAAGGGCGCACTGCCCGAACCCGGCTATACCTACGCCGGCAACGCGCTCGAATGGGCGACGATTCCCGAGGTTCTGGAAGCCGCCGGGGTTGACTGGCGCATCTATCAGGATCCCAACGACAACTGGACCGGCGCGATGCACGGCGGCCTCGCCTTCAAGGGCTTTCGCGACGCCAAGCCCGGCTCGGCGATCTACGAACGCGGCATGTCGCATCATTCGCTAGAAAAGCTCGCCGAGGATGCGAAGAACGGCACGCTGCCCGCGGTGTCGTGGGTGCTGCCGCCCAAGCAATGGTCCGAACATCCCTCGGCCTCGACCCCGATCGAGGGTGCCGAATTCACCGCATCGGTGCTCGATGCGCTGACCGCCAATCCCGACACATGGGCGGGCACCGTCTTCTTCCAGACCTTCGATGAGAATGACGGGCTGTTCGACCATTTCCCGCCCGCCGCGCCGCCGTCGTACAATTCCGACGGCACGCTCGCGGGCAAGGCGACGCTGGCGCTGCCCGGCCATTATTTCGACGATCATGAGGATAAATATCTCTCGCGCGACGACAATATCTCGGGAACCACGCGTCCGTTCGGCCTCGGCCCGCGCGTGCCGATGTATGTCGTCTCGCCGTGGAGCAAGGGGGGCTGGGTCAGCAGCGAGGTGTTCGACCATACCTCGGTCGGCCAGTTCCTCGAACGGCGCTTCGGCGTCACCATCCCCGCGATCAGCCCCTGGCACCGCTCGGTGTGCGGCGACCTCACCTCCTGCTTCGATTTCACGAAGGGCGCCGACGCCGCTTTTCCGGCGCTGCCTGACGTCAGCAGCTCGACGGCGATCCTTGGCGCGCACCTCCAACGCCCGAAGGCGCTGCCGCCCCGCGCGCCGCAGGACCTGTTTCAGGAAAAGGGTATCCGCCGTTCGCGCGCGCTTCCCTACACCCTCCACGTCGACGCGCGGATCGACAGCGCGGACAAGGCCGTCGAACTCGATTTCGTCAATCAGGGTTCGGCGGGCGCGGTGTTCCACGTCTATGACAAGCTGAATCTCGACCGCATCCCGCGCCGCTATACCGTCGAGGCGGGCAAGGCGATCGCCGACCGCTGGAGCGCCGGCCCCGACGGCGCTTTCGATCTCTGGGTACTCGGCCCCAACGGCTTCCACCGCGCCTTCCGCGGGTCGCTGGCCGATGCAGCCCGCGCGCCCGCGATGACCGCGCGCTACGACCGCAAGCGCGGCGGCCTCGCCTTCACCTTCGTCAATGCCGGTGACGACGTGCAGGAGGCCAAAATCCTCCGCGATGCCTATGCCGCGTCGGCCGCAAAGTCGGTGACCGTCGCCGGCCGCGGCAAGGCCGTCGCGGCATGGCCGGCGCCGAAGGACCATGACTGGTACGATGTAACTGTCGCGCTGCCGGGCATGGAAGTCCGCCTCGCGGGGCGCGTCGAGCGCGGCGGGCACGGCATCAGCGACCCGCTGACCTTCACCTGACGGGAGCGAAATGCCGGGTCAGTGTTTCAGATACTGGCTCGGCGGCACGCCGAAGGCGCGGCGGAACATCGCGGCAAAACCGCTGGGGCTGTCGTATCCGACGTCATAGGTGACCTGCGTGATCGACGCCCCGGCGGCGAGCAACGAGAGCGCCTCCATCAGTCGTACCTGCTGGCGCCAGACCGCGAGCCCCATGCCCGTTTCCTGCTTGAAGCTGCGGGTGAAGGTCCGCCGCCCCATCGCCGCGAGCGCAGCCCAGTCATCGATATCGCGCGGATCGGACGGGTCGGCGATGATCGCGTTGCAGACGCGCAGCAGCCGCGGGTTCGACGGCATCGACACCTGATAGGGCGCGTTCGGCATCCGCCCGATTTCGCCCAGCAGCAGCGCGATGATCCGCCCCTCGCGCCCGTTGACGTCGTAGAGAGCGGGGAAGTCGACGACCTCGAGGATCAGCGATTTGACGAGGTTCGACACCTCGAAAACGCGGCATTCCCGCTCATCCTCATGCCCCGCGCACGGCAGGTACAGCGTGCGCAGCGACACCGGGCCCCGGCACGCGACTTCGTGCCTTGTCCCCGCCGGAAGCCACACCGCGCGCTGCGGCGGGATCACGAAACTCGTCTCGGGCGTGCGCACAGACATCACCCCCGCCGACGCGTAGAGGATCTGGATATGGTCGTGGCTGTGCATCGGATCGATGAAGCCTGCGGGATATTCATCCTGCAGCGCGATGACCGGCCGGTCGTTCGTAAGGACATCGACACTATGTTTCATGGCCCGATCCTCGCAAGACTTCGACAAATGCACAATATAGGCCGCTCGTCCTGCTGGCCAGCGTCGATGCGGCCGCTGGCCTGTCCGGCGCGGTGATTGGCCCGAACGGGCGATAGATGCAGCGGCGTAAAAGCTATCAGGCGATAAGCGATTGTTTCGAGAAGGATATGCCAAATATGTCAAAGGGCTTGAGCGCCGTGCAAGATGACATGGCCGATCCCGACATCCGCCGTTTCGTCGATGCGATCAATGCCGCCTATATCGAGCATGGCGCCCCCGCGGGCGCCAGCATGGCGGTCCGCCGTCAAATCGCCGAAAGGGTACGAAAGCCCTGGCGTGAAGATGGCCCGATAATGGCGGAAAGCCGCGAAATGGACATGGGCGGCGTCCGCCTGCGGCTTCACCGTCCGGTCGCGGACGAGAAGCTGCCCGTCATGCTCTATATCCACGGCGGCGGCTGGATGCTGTTCAGCATCGACACGCACGACCGGCTGATGCGCGAATATGCCGCGCGTGCCGGTATCGCCGTGCTCGGCATCGATTACAGCCTGTCACCCGAAAGCAAGTTTCCGGTCGCATTGGAAGAATGCGCCGCCGCGCTCGACTGGGTCGCGGCGCAGGCGGATGCGCTGAACCTCGACGCGGGGCGCGTGCTGATCGGCGGAGATTCAGCGGGCGCCAACCTCTCGGTCGCGGCGTGCCTGCTGCAACGCCGGCGCGGCCGCGCGCGGCCGGTTGCGATGCTGCTCAACTATGGCGCCTTTGCGCCCGAACGCACGCCGAGCTACGCTCGCTTCGGCGCGGGCGACTATTCACTCGAAGCCGACGAGATGGACGCCTTCTGGGCCGCCTATGTCGACGGCCCCGAACAGCTCGCCGATCCGCTCGTTGCGCCGCTGCGCGCCAACCTCGCCGGCCTGCCCCCCGCCTTTCTCGCCATCGCCGAATGCGACATCCTTGCCGACTGCAATCACGCCTTCGCCCGCAAGCTCGAAGAAGCCGGTGTGCCGACGCGCGCGGTGACCTATGCCGGCGCGACGCACAGCTTCCTCGAGGCCGTATCGATCGCGCCGCTCGCGGCCCGCGCGCTCGACGAGCAGGCGGCGTGGATCCGTGATATCGTCGGCGGATGACCGGACCCTATGAACCGCGCGATGCCGCCGACATCGCACAACTGGCCGCCGAATACCCGCTCGCCTGGCTGGTATCGCGCGAATTCCATGCCAGCCCGCTGCCGTTGATCGCCGAGTATGACGATAGCGGCGCGGTCGTCGCGCTGCTCGGCCATTGCGCGCTGCGCAACCGGATCGTCGGCGATTTCCGCGCCGACCCGCGCGGCCTCATCCTGTTCAACGGTCCGTCGGGCTATGTGCCGACGTCGCTCCTGTCGAAAACAGACTGGGCGCCGACGTGGAACTATGCCGTGCTCCGCTTCACCGTCGAGGTCGAATTCGTCGGCGCGGAAACACGCGATGCGATCGAGCAGCTCGTCGCGAAGATGGAGGGCGGCGTCTGGTCGACAGCCAGCCTCGGCCCGCGCTATGACGCGATGCTCGATCAGATCATCGCCTTTCGCGCGCACGTCCGCTCGGCCGAGCACAGCTTCAAGCTCGGACAGGACGAAAGCACGCAGGGCTTTGCCGAGATCGTCGCGGGACACGGCGACCGGACGCTCGCGAAATGGATGGAAGGACAAAGGTGAAGCTCTTCTTCGACGATCGCCAGACCGCCCACGCCCCGTTGCGCGAACTGCACAATGGCGACTGGGTGCCTCATGCGGAAAATATCGAACGTCCGCGCTCGATCGTCGAACAATTCACCGGCTGGGCTCCCGTCCGGGACTTCGGCATGGCCCCGTTACTCGCGGTGCATGACGCCGACTATCTTGCCTTTCTCGAACGCGCGCACCGCGACTGGCTCGCGGCCGGACGGGGTGGCGACGCGATCGGCTATACCTTCCCGATCCGGCGCCGCCGGCCGCTAGACTTCGGGCGTATCGATGCCGATCTCGGCGCGTACAGCTATGACGCCGGGACGCCGATCGCGGCGGGCACGTGGGAATCGGCCTATTGGTCGGCGCAGGGCGCGCTCACCGCGCTCGATCATCTGGCGACGAGCGGCGAGGCCCATGCTTTCGCGCTGTGCCGTCCGCCCGGCCATCATGCCGGGCGCGACTATTTGGGCGGCTATTGCTACCTTAACAACGCCGCCATCGCGGCGCGCGCTGCGCAGGGTCGCGGTCTCGGGCCGGTCGCGATCCTCGACATCGACTATCATCACGGCAACGGGACGCAGGATATCCTGTACGAGGATCCCGATATCTTCTTCGCCTCGATCCACGCCGACCCGCGCACCGATTACCCCTTCTACTGGGGCCACGCCGACGAGATCGGCGAAGGCGCGGGTGCAGGCAGCACACTCAATATCCCCCTGCCCCGCGGTACCGACGGGCAAAGCTATGCCCCCGCGCTCGACACGGCGCTCGCCGCGATCGCGGACCGGGGTGCGAAGTTTCTGGTGCTGTCATTTGGCGCCGACACGCACAGCAGCGATCCGATTTCGAGCTTCGCGCTCGAACGCGAGGATTATGTCGAGCTGGCCGGGCGCATCTCCGCACTCGGCGTCCCGACGCTGATCGTGATGGAGGGCGGCTACGCCGTCGGCGATCTCGGCAAGAACGTCGCCGCTTTTCTCTCCGGCTTCTGAAACGACCAAGGCCGCCCCGCCGGGGCGAGGCGGCCCTTTCCCGGCCTTCAGTTCAGGCTGAACCGCACCGTCGCACCGATCGTCCGCGGCCGTGCAACCGAACCCGCGAACGCAAAAGGCGCGTTCGAGATGCCATATTGATCGAACAGATTCTTGGCGAACACCCCCAGTTCGATCTGGTCGGTCACCGCGATCGAGGCGTTCAGGTCGACGATGTGGAAATCGCCCTTTTCCAGCGACCCCGCGAAATCGACCGGCGCGCTCGACAGGTAGCGGTGCGCGATGCCGAAGCGCGGCTTCAGCTTCGAGTCCGGGAAGCTCAGATCGATGCTGTTCGACAATATCCATTCGGACGCGCCGGGCAGCCGCGTCCCCTTGGCATAGCCGCCACCTGCCGCGAACGTATCGGGCAAGAACTCCGACAGCCGCGCGTCATTGTACGAGACGTTCGACTGGAAGGTCAGGCCGCGTGTCGGACGCAAGGTCAGGCTGAGTTCCATCCCGTCGATGTCAGCGCCGCCGCCATTGGTCGTGTAGGCGCGAACATCGGGGGTGAAGAGGCGCGCCTGGATATTGTTCCAGTCGATATGGTAGACGGTCAGATCGACCGACAGCGTGTTGTCGATCACGTCGAACCGCGTGCCGACCTCGAAATTCTTCGTCGTATCGCTGCCGAAGGTCAGCGGCAGGTCGGGGAACGGCAAGGCAAAGACGTTGAGGCCGCCGATCCGGAAACCCTCCGAATAGAGCGTATAGGCCATGAAATCCTTGCTCGGTTTGAAGGTCAGCGATGCCTTCGGAATGAAATCTGAATGCTTCTCCGCCGCCGCCTCGAAATTATAGGCCGGGACCTGCGCCGCATTCGGGAGCAGTTCGGCCTGCGGGCGCGTGCGATATTCGAACAGACGGCCGCCGAGGGTCAGCGTCAGCGAGTCGACGATATCGTAGGATACCTCACCGAACAGCGCCTTTTCGGTCACGCGGTTACGGCTGAACGTCCGCTCCGAAAAATCGTCGGGGGCAAGCTGGTCGCCGGTCTGTCCGCCGAATTCGCCGGGGTGCGCGTCGATATAGTCGCCGATCCCCTCGATATAGAGCAGCCCGTTCCCGGTCGAACGCATCTTGGTGTAATTGGCGCCGATCAGCCATTTGAACGGCCCTTCGTCGGGAGAGGCGAGCCGGACTTCGACATAGTCGGTCTTCGACTTCGATCGGCCGCGGTCGAGCAGCGGCGTGTTCGTGCGCGGGTCGTTGCCGCCGAAGATCGAATAATCGAAGAGAACCTCGGCATTCTTCTCGATATGGCTGCCAAGCGCGGTCAGCGTCGCAAAGCCCAGATCCTGCTCGAAGCGCAAGCTGTGCAGCATGAAATCGGTGTCCTGAAACTCGGCGAGGTTCGTCGCGCGCTCATAGGTCTTCCCGGGACCGAAGAGGACATAGGTCTGATCGTCGAGATCATATTCCTGATACATGCTGATTGCCGAAATGCGCGTCGTTTCGGTAGGCGTGAAGACGATCGAACCGCGCAGGCCGCGAACGCGCAGGTCGTTGCTGCCCTTCTCACCGAGCAATGTGTTGTCGAGATAACCGGCATCGACGCGCTGGAGCGCGACGAGGCGCACCGCGAGCTTGTCGGTCGCGATCGGCAGGTTGACCATGCCCTTCACCGCATAGCCGACATCGCCGGCGGCGCGTTTGGTCGTCGATACCATGCCCTCGAAACCCGCGTCGAAGCGGGCGGGGTCAGCCTCGTTCACGACATAATTGACCGCGCCGCCCAGCGACGACGACCCGAAGAGCGTGCCCTGCGGCCCGCGCAGCACCTCGACGCGGCTGACGTCGAAGCTGTCGACATCGGGAATGACGACGGGAAAGCCCGGCTCGATCAGGGGGATTTCGTTGAGATAATAGCCCGTCGTCGCCTGGTTCGCCTCATGATAGGTCGACGATGCGACGCCGCGGATCACGACTTCGGACACGCCGGGCTGGTAATCGTTGAACACGACGCCGGGGACGCGCGTAATATAATCGGAGAGGCTTTGGGCGTTGAGCTTTTGCAGCGTTGCCTCGCTGACTGCGGAGACCGAACCGCTGACGTCGCGCACCGACTGCTCGCGCTTGGCCGCGGTGACGACGATTTCATTGTCATCGACCTCCTGCGCCAACGCGCCCGATGCCTGACCCAACGCCAGGATCGAGATGCCACATGCGGCGACCCGCCTGATCGATGCAAAGCCCATTTCTGCCTCCCTTTTTGATATTGCCTATTGGTAGGAAAATCCGATCCTCAAGCTATCACGCGAAACTGGCGCGACGGCGATGGTCGGGCCATATTCCAGCCGGATCGGGCCAGCGCGCCCCAGCAGGAAAGCACGGTTTCGCAAGGACTTGTGGACAATTTGCCCGATCGATGGATTGGGCGGCCTGATCGGCGCAGTACGCCAGCCGGGGTGCCATAGACTGGACGCGACATCCCCGTCGGGCGAGAGAGGGTCGGTATGCGCAGCATCGATAACAAAGGCCGGAGAGCATTTATGAGCAGCGCCGCAATGGCGGCACTCCTGCTGGCAAGCTGCGCGGGCCGGGCACTGGCGAAGGGCCCTCCCGGACGCTGGCCGAAGATCGCGCCGCCGCAGTCGCCGCGCATCTCGCATGTCACCGAGCAATTGGGCCGTCAGCGCGACGATGTGTATAGCTGGATGAAATTCATCCCCGCCGACGGCGAACGCAACCGCACGAACCTGCCCGCACCCGTCGCCAAAATGCTCGCTGACGAAAATGCCTATGCCGATGCGACGCTGGAACCCACGAAAGCGGCGCAGGCCGAACTCGTGCGCGCGATGCTGGCGCGCAGTTCGGGAACCGTCGCGGCGCCGGCGCTCGAAAAGGAAGGCTGGACCTATTCATCCGCGATCCCCGAAGGCCAGGCGCACGCGCGCTACAGCCGCCAGAAGGACGGCCGCCCGACCGAATTGCTTGTCGACGAAAGTGCGCGCGCGAAGGACCAGCCCTATTTCCGCAGCACCGGGCACCAGCCGAGCCCCGACCATCGATATTTCGCCTGGGCCGAGGATGTGATCGGCAACGACCGCCACCGCATTGTCATCCGTGACAACCGGAGCGGCGAGATCCACACGATCGTCGACAAGGACGCCTATGGCTATGGCGGGCTCGTGTTCGCGCCTTCCTCGCGCTGGCTGTTCTGGATTTGGCGCGACGCCCGCAACCGCCCGACGCGGCTTTATCGCACCTCGGTCGACGGCAAGACCACCGATCTTGTCTATGAAGAGAAAGATCCCGCGATCTTCATGCAGGTAAAGCGCACCGCCGCCGACGGCTTCATCGCGCTCACCCTCGCCGGCCCCGAGACCGCCGAAGTCAGGCTGGTGCCTGCGCGCGACGAAACCGCGGCACCGGCCACCGTCTGGCCGCGCACGGTCGGCGTGCGCTATGAAGTCGACGAATGGAACGGCGGACTCGTTGCGCTGACGGATGCCGACGACGCGTTCGACATGGCCCTGCTGCGGCTCGATCCCGGTAGTTTCCGCACGCTGGGTGTGCTCGTTCCGCACCGCGCGGGGGTCCCGATCCTTCAGGTCCAGCCGTTTGCGACGGCACTCGTGCGGCTCGAACGCGTCGACGGCCTTCACCGCCTGATGATCCTTCGCGCGGATGGCGGTGAACAGGTTATCGCGTTCGACGACCCCGCCTATGCGATCGAACTGCCGCCCGAACAGGCCTATGACGCACCGTCGGTGATGATCGTCCACCAGTCCCCCAAATCGCCGCGTCGCTGGATCCGCATCGACCTCGCGAGCGGCACGCAGACCGTCGTTCAGCAGCAACAGGTCACGAATTTCGACCCCGACGCCTATGAGGTCGAACGACTGTTCGCTCCCGCCCCCGACGGCGAAATGGTTCCGATCACGCTGCTGTCGCGCCGCGGCGCGCTGAAGGACGGCAAGGCGCCGTTGCTCCAATATGGTTATGGTTCGTACGGCGTGCCGAGCGACCCCGAATTTTCGATACCCGCGCTCGCGCTCGTCGATCGCGGCTGGCGCTATGCGATCGCGCATGTGCGTGGCGGCTCCGAAAAGGGGCGGCGCTGGTTCCTTGGCGGGCGCAAGTTCACCAAGCGCAACAGCTTCACCGATTTCGTTGCCTGCGCCGAACATCTTGCCGCCGAAGGCTATACGGCGAAGGGCAAGGTCGTCGCTTACGGCCTGTCGGCGGGCGGTCTGCTCGTCGGTGCGAGCATGAACATCGCGCCGACCTTGTGGGGCGGCGTGATCGCGCAGGTGCCGTTCGTCGACATGCTCAACACGATGAGCGACGGCGCGCACCCGCTCGTGCCGTTGTTCCGCCCCGACTGGGGCGATCCGCTCGCCGATCCCAAGGCCTATGATTATATCGCCTCGATCTCGCCCTATGAGAATGTCCGGGCGGCGACCTATCCGCCCCTGCTCTGCACCGCGGGGCTCAAGGACGACCGCGTCGCCTATTGGGAGCCTGCGAAGCTGGTTTCCGAGGTGCGTCGCCGTTCGACGAGCGGCAATCCCGCGATGCTGATGACCGACATGGACAGCGGTCACCAGGGCAGCGCCGACGTCACAAGCGAATATCAACAAAAGGCGCTGTTCTGGTCCTTTGCGATACGCTGTGTGAGTTGAACCGTCAGAAACCCCGGAACGACGGCACCGGCGCGAACATCAGCGCGAGGAAGCCATAGGCGCTGGCGAGCAGCAGCAACACACCCGCCGCGCCCACAAGCCAGTCGGGGCGGAGGCGGCGGACGAGATACGCTCCGATCGGCGCGGCGACGCCCCCACCGATCAGGAGGCCGATCGCCGCGGTACTGAAGCTTTGCCATCCGAGCGTGCCGATGAAGCCGGCAGCGATCGTCACCGTCACGAAAAATTCGGACGCGTTCACTGTCCCGATGACCATCCGCGGTTCAGCACCCTGCGCGAGCAGGTTCGCGCTGACGATCGGCCCCCAACCGCCGCCGCCCGACCCGTCGGCGATCCCGCCGACGAGGCCGAGCGGGCCGACGAGCTTGATGCTGCGATAGGTTTGCGGACGCCGCGCGCCGCGCCAGAGCAGATAGATGCCGACCGCGCCCAGATAGGCGAGCACGACCGGCCGCGCGATACTGTTGTCAATATTGGTCAATATCCACACGCCGATCAGCCCGCCGACGATCCCCGGCACGACGAGCCGGCGGAACAGCCGCCAGTCGACATTGCGCTGCATCGCGTGGCTCAGCCCCGACACGCCGCCGGTGAAGCTTTCGGCGACATGGACCGCCGCCGAAGCCGTTACAGGCGGCAACCCCAGCACGAGCAGTAACGCCGTACCGATCACGCCAAACGCCATGCCGAGCGCGCTGTCGATCAGTTGCGCGGCAAATCCCACGACGATGAACGGCAACAGCGCCCAGAGCGTCAGCCCGTCGAACAGCGTCATCGGGCGACCTGCCTGCGGCGCGCGCCCTTACCCGTCCGTCGGGTGAGCAGAAAAACGGCCGGAAAACCAAGCGCGATCAGCGACAGCGCGCCGGCGAACACCGGCTCGCCGCCCGCAAGCCAGGGCAGCACCGCAGCCCAGATCGAGACGCCCAGTACGGTCAGCAAGGTCTGTTCCTGGTCGATGTCGGTATCGACGCCCAATGGCACTCCGCGCGCATCGGCGCGCAACGCTTCGAGCCGCCGCGCAACCGGACTGTGCGGCGCCGAGCGCTGGCCCGGTGCCAGCGAAGACAGCACCGATCCCAGCCCCGCGCCGACCAGCCGGACGCCGACCGCGCGCGCGAAGGCCCGCGGCTCCTCGACCCGGTCACCCACCGCGCGCAGGCTCAGCCGCCCGCCGAAGACGAGGTCGATTAGCGCTTCGCCGGTCACCGCCTTGATCGGCCGCGCCTGCACTTCGTGGCTCGCCTCGATCCAGTCAAAGATCGCGCCAGGGACATCGATGCCGCAAGCCCGCTCCAGCCCCTGGAAGCCCGGGGCGCTGTTGGCTTCGCAGATCCGGTATCCCTCCTCATCGAAGAGAATGTCGATACCCGCGACCTCCAGTCCCAGCGTATCGGCAGCGCGCGCCGCGAGGTCGGCCATCTCGCCCGTCGGCGTATAGGCGATCCCGACCCCGCCGAGCGACACGTTCGATTTGAAGTGCCCCGCCGGGGCGCGCCGCTCCATCGCCGCGATCACCCGCCCGCCGATGACGAGAACGCGCACGTCGCGGCCGTGGCTCGACCGTACATAATGCTGAAACAGGAAATCGGCCTTGGCTTCGGCGCTTTCGAGCAGGCCCGCGAGATCCTCGAACTGGCTGCGGTCCTCGCATTTGAGGACGCCGGTGCCGCGCGTCCCGCGCAGCGTCTTGACGATCAGCGGGAAGCCAAGTTCCTCCTCGACGATATCGACCCCCATCGGGAATTTGCCCAGAATCGTCGCGGGGATCGGCAGCCCCGCCCGCGCCAGCCGCTGCATCGTGTGCAGCTTGTCGGCGACAAGGTCGATCGCTTCGGGTCCGTTGATCAGCCGCACGCCGCGACGCTCGAAATGCCGGAGCACAGCAAGCGTGAAATAGTCGGTTTCAGCGCCGGTGCGGCACAGGATGAAGTCGGGGCGGGCCAGTGAATGGCCTTCGTAGTGGACCGACCAGCCGTCGACCGGCGCCGCGACAATATCGAAATTATGCGGTTTCAGCACGTGCAGCTCGATACCGCGCGCGGCCGCCACCTCCTGAAACCGCAGGATTTCCGGCACCTCTGGCAAAGCGGGGTCGAGGTCCCGCCCGAAGAAAATCCAGCCCAGCAAAGATCACTCCTTCGATAAGCTGTACTCAGTGCCAGAGAAGGGGCCGCTCGCGCAATCGTTCAAGCAGCAAGTCAGGCTAAGCGATTGTTTTGACGGCTCGATTGCATCGATCGTCCGGATGCGCACCAGATACGACCAAAAAATCCCGCCGATCCGTGGTGAATCGGCCTTAAACCTTCGTTCTTCCGCTCGTTAAAGGTCGCATGACCACCAAAGCGACACAATCGAACGAGCCGGTAGGACGGTTCCTGGGTTGGCTGGGGCTTCGTCACGCACGTGGCGGCGCCCCCGATCGAGGAGAGGCGCCGCCCGACCGCGCCCGCGCCGCGCGTTACGAACTGGCCGCTTCGATCACCTCCTTTCTCGTCGACAATGACCTCGACGTCTCGCCGGCAAATCTGCTGCTCGCGCATGGCGCCTTTTCGGGCCGGAATCCGCGGCTCGCGCGGCAGATCGTCGCGCAGGCACAAACCCCCGAAGGCATCAGCCAGACATGGCTCAACGAGCTCGATCAACAGGAAAGAAACCAGCCCGACCACGTCGAAATCGATCGGCTGATGACGCGGCTTGAAACGAACATCGAGGCTTTCCAAGCCAATACGAAAGAAGCGCGCTCCGTCACGAGCGATTATGGCACCGAGCTCGAACAGCATGTCGTCGACCTCGAACAACTCCAGAAGACGGGACGCATCGTCTCAAGCCTTGCCGACCTCGCCAAGGTAATGCTCGACCGCACGCGCAAAGCCGAGGATGATATGCGCAAAAGCGAGGACGAAGCGAAGGCGCTACGCCGCAGCCTCGATCGCGCCAAGCGCGACGCCGAGCTCGACTATCTGACCGGCCTGCCCAACCGCCGCGCGTTCGAAGTCCTGCTCGACCGGCATTACAAGGAAGCGCGCGCCTCGGTTGAACCGCTGAGCATCGCTTTCTGCGACATCGACGAGTTCAAGAAGGTCAACGATCTTCACGGCCATGAAGCGGGCGACCGCGTGATCAAGGCGATCGCCGACACGCTGGCACGCATCTCGAACGACCATTGCCATGTTGCACGGCACGGCGGCGAGGAGTTCGTCATGCTGTTCCGCGGCCTCACGCCGACGCAGGCGGCCCAGAAGCTCGACGATGCCCGCGAGGCGCTCGCCGACCGGCGGCTGATCAATCGCAAGACCGACGAACCCTTCGGCCAGATCACCTTCTCGGGCGGTGTTGCCGACGTCTTCGGCTACGCCGACACGCGCGCAGCGCTCAAGGCCGCCGACGATGCGCTCTACAGGGCGAAAGCCGGCGGACGGAACCGCGTCGAAATCGCCGATCCGGCCTAGCAGAATTCCCGCGAGGGGGCGGGGCACCGCGGGCGATCGCGCACCAGAGCCGATCGCCCGCGGATTTATTCGTCAAACGGCGGGGCGCCTGGCATAATAGCCGAAGGCCGCGATGACCGCATAACAGAGCGCCGGCAACAGCAGCGCCGTCGCGAGGCTGCCGGTGAGATCCGCGAGCGCACCGGTCGCCAGCGGCACGACCGCGCCGCCGAAGATCGCGACATTGATGATCCCCGACCCGTCGGCTGCACGGCTGCCGAGCTTTTCGGACGCAAGGCTGAAAATCGTCGGGAACATGATCGCGTTCATCAGGCCGATCGCGAGCAGGCTATAGCCCGAGACGACGCCGGTGGTGTTGATCGAAATCAGGATCAGGGTGATCGCGCCGACCGCCACAAAACCCAGCAGCTTGCCGGGACTGATCACGCGCATCAGCCCCGAACCGATGAAACGGCCTATCATCGCGCCGCCCCAGTAAAGCCCGATCAGCTTGCCCGCGGCCTGTTCGGCAAGGCCCATGACGCCGGGCTGCATCAGGTAATTGACGATCAGCGAGCCGATCGAGACTTCGGCGCCCACATAAAGGAAGATGCACAGCGCACCGAAACCGAAACGCGGGCGCTTCAGCAGATCGAAGCCCGCCAGCCCGGCGCTCGCTTCATGCTTTTCGCCCTTCAGCCGGTTGCGGAACATCCACACCGCGCCCGCAACCACCAGCAGCGCGACCGCGATGCCGAGATAACCGTGGACGATCGCCTGACTTTCGGCGGTGCGATAGGCGTCGAGTTCGGCGCCCGACAGATCCTCCGCCTTCATCGTAGCAAGGCTGCCGAGGATGAGGATAGAGCCGACGATCGGAAAGATCGTCGTGCCGAGCGAATTGAACGCCTGCGCAAAAGTCAGGCGGCTATGCGCGGTCTCGGGTTTGCCGAGCATCGAAATCAACGGATTGGCGACCACCTGGACGATCACCACCCCGCTCGCGAGCACGAAAAGCGCAAACAGGAACAGCCCGTAAACCGCATTTTGCGAAGCCGGAATGAACAGCAGGCAGCCGACCATCATCGTCAGCAGTCCGGCCACCGCGCCGCGCATATAGCCGATCTTCTTGACCAGTTTCGCGCCCGGAATGCCGATCACCAGATAGGCGGTGAAGAAGCAGAACTGCACCAGCATCGCCTGGGTATAGTTGAGCGTGAACAGCTCTTTCAGTTTGGGGATGATGACGTCGTTCAGGCTGGTGATACCGCCGAAAATGAAGAACAGCCCCATGACGAACAACCGCAGTTCGGGCGCATCGACATGCGCGCCCCGCCCTTCGCCGACAGCCGACCCGCTGCCCGACGCGATTTCCGGCGCTAATGCCATCTGCTCTCTCCCCATTTTTTCAGGCTAACCCGTTTGCCGGTTTTGTCATTTTACCGCGGGCGGGCAAGGCAGATTCTCCGCGACCGCCCCGACATTCGTATGCAGGCGCGAAAGCCCCCTATCGGCCTCAATGGTCACGACATTGCGCGGGCCAGGTCGCCACCGTCGGCGCGATCGTGTCGCGGATCGACCGGAACAGTCGCTCTTCCAGGCGGATGGCGGTGTCTCAGCGGCTCCAGCGCGCGAAAATCGCGGTCGGGAGCAGAAGTCCGCGCGCCTCTTCGCGCACGGCGAGTTCGCCGCATTCGATTTTGCCGGGCAGGTCGGCGAACAGTTGTGCGAGCAGTTCACCGATCGCGAGCGCCGACATGCGGACGGCATAGACGGTCAGGAACAATGCCCGGCTGTCCCCGTCGAGCAACTGGCGGCAGTCGGCAAGCAAGGGCGCGAGCCCTTCCTCGATCTGCCAGCGTTCGCCGGTCGGGCCGCGGCCGAACTTCGGCGGGTCGAGCAGGATCGCGTCGTAGCGCTTCTCGCGCCGAACCTCACGCGCGGTGAACTTGCCCGCGTCGTCGAGGATCCAGCGCACCGGCTTGTCGGCCATGCCGGCGAGCGCGGCATTCTCGCGCGCCTGCCCCACCGATTTCTTCGATGCGTCGACATGCGTCACCGAAGCGCCCACAGCGGCGAGCGCCTGGCTGCCGACGCCGGTATAGCCGAACAGGTTCAGGAAGGCGGGATCGGGCTTGTCTGCGACCTTCTCGCGCAACCAGTCCCACACGGGCGCCATGTCGGGGAAAAAGCCCAGATGCCGGAACGGCGTACACGACGCGGTGAAGCGCGTTTCGCGCCAGCCGAGCGGCCAGCCTTCGGCGGGTACGGGCTTGTTATAATACCAGCGACCGCCACCATCGTCGTCCGACGCGGGGATGAATTCGCCGTCGGCCTTGTCCCATTCGCTGGCGGGCAGCGCAGGCGCCCACATCGCCTGCGGTTCGGGGCGAATGAAGCGAAAACGGCCATAGCGCTCAAGCTTGCGCCCGTTCCCGCTGTCGACCAGCCCGTAATCGTCCCACGCCTCACCGACGAGCGTCACGAGGGGCAGAAGATCAGCCACGCGTCGCTTCCGCGAGGACGAACGCCTTCACCGCATCATAATCGCCCGGCAGACGCGTATAGCGTTCTTCGCGATCGAACAGATTGCCAAGCCGCGCGGGCAACGGCGGACGCACACCCGTTGCACGCTCGACTGCCTCGCGAAACTTGGCCGGATGCGCGGTCGCCAGCGTGACGACGGGAATGTCGGCATCGATGTCGAGCGCGCGCGCCGCGGCGAGGCCGACCGCGCTGTGCGGATCGATGATCTGCCCGCCATGTTCCTGCGCCCAGCGCAGCGCGAGCGCCATCGCATCGCCGTCGATGCTCGCGCTCGAAAACAGCCCGCGCGCGCCGACGAGCATGTCGGCGGGAATCGTCATTGCCCGTTTGGCGTCGAATTCGCCCATCATGCCGGCGATTGCCGCGCCGTCGCGTCCGGCAAGGTCGAAGAGCAGCCGTTCGAAATTGCTGCTGACCTGGATGTCCATGCTGGGGGTCGCGGTCGGCGTGACCGTGCCCGCGCTATAGTCGCCGCTCGTCAGTGCGCGGTGGAGGATGTCGTTGACGTTCGTCGCGACGACGAGCTTGGCGATCGGCAGTCCCATCTGCGCCGCGACATAGCCCGCAAAGACATCGCCGAAATTGCCCGTCGGCACGCTGAAAGCGACCGGACGGTCAGGCCCGCCGAGGCGGACGGCGGCGTAGAAATAATAAACGACCTGCGCCATCAGCCGCGCCCAGTTGATGCTGTTCACCGCCGACAGATTGACCTGCGCGCGCGCCTCTTCGTCGCCGAACAGCCGCTTCACCATTGCCTGCGCATCGTCGAAGCTGCCGTCGATCGCGATATTATGGACGTTCGGCGCGAGCACCGTCGTCATCTGGCGCCGCTGGACATCGCTGACGCGGCCTTCGGGGTGGAGCATGAAGATCTGGATATGCTCGCGGCCCGCGACCGCCTCGATCGCCGCCGACCCGGTATCGCCCGACGTCGCGCCGACGATCGTGATGTCGGTATCGCCGCCCGCGAGGAACTTTTCGAACAGCTCGCCGAGCAATTGCAGCGCGACATCCTTGAATGCGAGCGTTGGGCCGTGGAACAGTTCGAGCAGCCAGTGGCGATGGTCGAGCTGGACGAGCGGGGTCACCGCGTCATGGCTGAAGCGGCCATAGGCGGCTCGGCACAAGGCACGCAGCTCATCCTCGCTCAGTACGCCCGCGACGAAGGGGCGCATGATCCGCACCGCGGTCTCGGCATAGTCGAGCCCCGCGAGAGCGCGGATTTCGTCGATCGACATCTGCGGCCATTTGGCCGGCACATAGAGGCCGCCGTCGCTGGCGAGGCCGGCCAGCGTTGCGGCACGAAAGTCGAGGGTCGGCGCTGAGCCGCGGGTGCTGATATAGTCCATGACGCAAATGCGCCTAGCGGCGGGGGCTCAAGGCCGCAAGCGGCGACGAACGGCCAATATATAGATCACGAGCGCGGCGACGGCGAACAGGAACCATTGCCCCGCGTAAGCGAGGTGGTTGTTGGGCGTATCGTCGGCAGACGGGACCGCGCTGGCGCGGAGGCCCGCGGCAGGCGTATCGGCGATCAACATCGCCCGCGCGGGGCTAGCCTTGCCCATCGCGCGCTCGATCACCGTCGGCTGTTCGGGTCCGGGAACGATCGTCCCCTGCACCGTTCCGCCCGTCCATTTGGGCGGCGTGAAATTGTCGCCGATCCCGACATCGACCAGCACGCCCGGCCCTTCGGCGCCGGTGCGGCAGTCGGCGATCATACGGATGCCCGACTTGCCACTACGGTCGGTCCCGCTGCGCGGATCCCAACGCACCGGCTCAAGACACACGACGCTGCTCTTGCGATAGAGCATGGCGTCGGCAACGGGCGGCAGTTCGGGATAGGCGACCATCGACGACATCGCCATGTTGCGCTGGAACAGCGCGATCAGCGCTTCCTTTTCACTCTTGCGCTGGAGCTGCCAGACGCCGAGCGCGATCATCACCGCGACGGCGGCGAGCACTAGGATCGTGGGGATCAGCGGCCAGCGCCGCGTGGACTGTTCGACAGGTTCAGTCATGCTTGTCCACCTTGCGGCCCTCGGCCGCCTGACGCTGGTGCTCGCTCGCCAGCAAGGCGCCCTTGCCGACACGCAGGCCATAGACGACTGCGGCGGCGGTCAGCGGTATCCACAGGATGACATGCACCCACAAGGGCGGGCGCACGACGGCATCGAGCGTCAGCGCGATCGCGATCAGCAGCGCGCCGATGATCAATGTCAGGAAGGCCGCGGGACCGTCGCCGACATTGTAGCGGCTGTAATCGAGCCCGCAGCTTTCGCATTTCGGACGGAACTTCACGGGCCCGTCGAACAGGGTCCGCGCGCCGCATTCGGGGCAGAGACCAAAAAGGGCAGCGCGCCAGACCGGCGGCTGCCCCTTTTGAATTTTGTCGCCAGTGGGCAATTTAGTGCGCGGCGATCGGCGCGCCCCAGCCGCCCCAGACATAGACGATGATGAAGAGGAACAGCCACACGACGTCGACGAAGTGCCAGTACCACGCCGCCGCCTCGAACCCGAAATGCTGGGTCGGGGTGAAGTGGCCCTTGTAGGTACGCACGAGGCAGACGATCAGGAAGATCGTACCGACGAGCACGTGGAAACCGTGGAAGCCGGTCGCCATGTAGAAGGCCGAGCTGTAGTTGCTCTGTCCGAAGCCCCACGGCGCATGGGCATATTCATACGCCTGGATCGTCGAGAAGACGACGCCGAGGATGATCGTCAGCCAGAGGCCCTTCTTCAGACCTTCGCGGTCGCCATGGATCAGCGAATGGTGCGCCCAGGTGATCGTCGTGCCCGAGCAGAGCAGGATCAGCGTGTTGAGCAGCGGCAGCGAGAAAGGATCGATGACTTCGATGCCCTTCGGCGGCCACATGGTGATCGCAGCGGCGCCGTCCTGCCCGAACAGCGAGGTGACCGCGCCTTCGGCATATTCGATCGGAACCGGGAACAGCGAGAAGTCGAACCACGCCCAGAACCAGCCGACGAAGAACATCACTTCGGACGCGATGAACAGGATCATGCCGTAACGCAGGTGAAGCTGGACGACCGGGGTATGGTCGCCGGCGTGGGCTTCGTTGATGACGTCCGACCACCAGCTGAAGAAGGTGGCGATCACGCCCATGAAGCCGAGGCCGAGCACCCACTTGCCGATGCCGCCGAAATAATCCGCGTGCATCGCCATGACGAGTCCGAAGAACATCACGAGTGCAGCGACCGAGCCGATCAGCGGCCAGACGCTGGGATTTACGAGGTGATAGTCATGATGTTTCGCACCGGACATGGCGTGTTTCCCGTTTTTAGCAGCCCCAGCATGACGATTCCCCATCATCTGCCGGTCTTGTTAGACTCTTGTTCGCGGCCTTAGCTCGCCTTTTTACCCTCGTCTACAGGGTGGAAGGTATAGCTGAGGGTGATTTCCTGCACGTCGCGCGCGTCGGGGTCGTCCATGATCTTCGGATCGACGAAGAACAACACCGGCATGCGCATCTGCTGCCCCGGCTCCAGCCGTTGCTGAGTGAAGCAGAAGCACTGGATCTTGGTAAAATATTTGCCCGCCTGGTCGGGCGTGACGTTGAAACTGGCGGTCCCGACAACGGGGTGCGCCGAATTATTCTCGGCGATGAAGATCGCCATATCGCGCGCGCCGATGCTCACCGTATCGGTCGGATGCTCGGGGTAGAATTTCCACGGCAGGTTCGGCGAGACATTGGCGTCGAAACGCACCGAGATCGTGTTCGACAATATCTGCGGCTCAGCCGCCGCGGCGACCGGATCGTAGCGCTGCGTCGTGCCGCCGAAACCGGTGACGCGGCAAAACAGGTCGTACAGCGGCACGGCGGCGAAGCCGAGGCCCGTCATTGCGACCGCGATCAGCGCGGCAAAGCTCGCGGTCTTCGCGTTCGGAGACATGCGCCCAATCACCGGAAAAGACGTCATGAGAAAATCTGCATCTTTGCGATGGTGATGAAGAAAAACAGGATCGCGAGCGCGCCGAGCATCCATGCCATCATGTTCGCGCGGCTGCGTTGGCGGCGGCGATATTCAGCCTCGTCGAAGGGTTCGGGATTCGGTTTTTCGGTCATAGCGGCCACCAATGGTCGGCGACGACAGCGCCGAACAATATGAAAAGATAGGCGATCGAATAAGCGAACAGGCGCTTTTCGGGTTGCATCAGATCGCCCTCGCCCGTCGTGCGCGTGCCGACCTGGACCGACAGCGCGACGAAGATCGCCGACAGGATCACCGCGGTCCAGCCATAGAGCGCGCCGGTATAGCCGAGCGGCCAGGGCGCGATCGCGGCTGCGGCCATGATCAGTGCATAAAAGAGAATCTGGCGCCGCGTCGATTTCTCCCCCGCGACGACGGGCATCATCGGAATGCCCGCGGCGGCATAGTCGGAGCGGACAAACAGCGCGAGCGCCCAGAAATGCGGCGGTGTCCACAGGAAGATTAGCAGGAACAGCAGCACCGGCAGCGGCGCGATCGAACCCGTCGCGGCGACCCAGCCGATCAGCGGCGGAAAGGCGCCCGCTGCGCCGCCGATGACGATATTCTGCGGCGTCCGCGGCTTCAGCCACATCGTATATACGAAGACGTAGAAGAGGATCGAGACCGCAAGCAGCAGCGTCGCCTGCCAGTTCGATGCGAAGAGCATCAGGAACAGGGAAAAGGCCGCAAGCCCGACGCCGAATTGCAGCGCGGTCTGCGGGTCGAGGCGCCCGGCGGGAAGCGGCCGCCCCGCAGTGCGCTTCATCTTGGCGTCGAGGCCCGCTTCATACCATTGATTGAGCGCGCCCGAGGCCCCTGCCCCCAGCGCAATCGCAAGGATCGAAGAGAAAGCAAGGACGGGCGGGACGCTGCCCGGCGCCGCGAGCAGGCCGCACAAGGCGGTGAACACCACCAGCGACATCACGCGGGGCTTCGTCAGCGCGAACAGGTCGCGCCAATCGGCGGGTAACGCCATTTCGCCGTGGGTCAGGCTCTGCGCCATATTTACTCCGGCCGGACAGGTTAAGCCCCCTGCCGAATATCAGCAGGGGGCGAAACCGGTCAGGCGATACGCGGCAGTTCGTTGAACTGGTGGAACGGCGGCGGGCTCGACAGCGTCCATTCGAGCGTCGTCGCGCCCTCGCCCCACGGATTGTCGGCGGCCTTCTTGCCGGCGAACAGCGAGTAGAGGATGTTCACGAAGAAGAACACCATGCCGGCGGCCATGATCACATAGCCGAACGACGAGATGTAATGCCAATAGGCATAGGCTTCCGCATAGTCGGGGTAACGGCGCGGCATGCCCTGCTGGCCCAGGAAGTGCTGGGGGAAGAACATGACGTTCACGCCGATGAAGAAGACCCAGAAGTGCAGCTGTCCGAGGACTTCGTTGTACATCCGGCCCGACATCTTCGGGAACCAGTAATAGAAGCCGGCGAAGAGCGAGAAGACCGCGCCCAGCGACAGCACATAGTGGAAGTGCGCGACGACATAATAGGTGTCGTGCAGGTTGGTGTCGACGCCGCCATTGGCAAGTACGACGCCGGTCACGCCGCCAACGGTGAACATGAAGATGAAGCCGAGCGACCACATCATCGGCGTCTTGAACGTCATCGAGCCGCCCCACATGGTAGCGATCCAGCTGAAGATCTTGATGCCCGTCGGAACCGCAATGACCATCGTCGCGGCGGTGAAGTACATCTTGAGGTTCACGCTCATGCCGACCGTGAACATGTGGTGCGCCCACACGATGAAGCCGACGACGCCGATCGCGACCATGGCATATGCCATGCCGAGATAGCCGAACACCGGCTTCTTGCTGAAGGTCGAGATGATCTGGCTGACGATGCCGAAGCCCGGCAGGATCATGATGTACACTTCGGGGTGGCCGAAGAACCAGAAGAGATGCTGGTAGAGGACGGGGTCGCCGCCGCCGGCCGCATCATAGAAGGTGGTGCCGAAGTTGCGGTCGGTCAGCAGCATCGTGATCGCCGCGGCGAGAACCGGCAGCGCGAGCAGCAGCAGGAAGGCGGTGACGAGCACCGACCACACGAACAGCGGCATCTTGTGCAGCGTCATGCCCGGCGCGCGCATGTTGAAGATGGTGGTGATGAAGTTGATCGCACCGAGGATCGACGCCGCGCCCGCGAGGTGGAGCGAGAAGATCGCCATGTCGACCGCCGGTCCTGCCGAGCCGCTGGTCGACAGCGGGGCATAGACCGTCCAGCCGGTGCCGGCGCCATGACCGCTGCCGCCCGGAACGAACATCGAGCCGACGAGCATGAAGAACGCAACGAACGTCAGCCAGAAGGACACGTTGTTCATGCGCGGGAACGCCATGTCGGGCGCGCCGATCATCAGCGGCACGAACCAGTTGCCGAAGCCGCCGATCATCGCCGGCATGACCATGAAGAACACCATGATCAGGCCGTGCGCGGTGATCATCACATTCCAGAAATGCTTGCCCGCAACCTCGTCGGCACCGCCGCCAAGGGCGCTGGCCCAGCCCGAAAGATACTGGACGCCGGGTTCGGCGAGCTCGAGACGCATCATGCCCGACAGCGCGCCGCCGACGATGCCGGCGACGATCGCGAAGATCAGGTAGAGCGTGCCGATGTCCTTGTGGTTCGTCGACATGAACCAGCGGACAAAGAAGCCGGGCGTGTCGTGATCATGGTCGTCATGCGCATGGGCGGCATGGCCATGATCGGGTGCAGTTGCAGCGATATCGGTCATCTGTCGGACCCCTTATTATTTCTTGGCGGCCGGGGCGGCGGCGGGAGCCGCTGCCGGTGCGGCTTCAGTCGTGGCGGCGGCCGGCGTTGCGGCGGGCGCCGCTGCCGGAGCGGTAGCGGGCGCCGGCGCGGCGGCGGCAGGAGCCGCGGCGACCGGTCCAGCGGGATTACCGCCCTTCGAGCGGACCCACGCTTCCCACTTGTCGACCGGAAGCACTTCGACGGCGATCGGCATATAGCCGTGATCGACGCCGCACAGTTCCGAGCACTGGCCGTAATAGACGCCGACCTTGTTGGCGGTGAAGGTCGTTTCGTTGGCGCGGCCGGGGACCGCATCCATCTTGGTCCAGAAAGCCGGGACCGCGAAGCTGTGGATCACGTCGGCGCCGGTGATGATCAGCTTCACCTGACGGCCGACGGGAACGACCATGCGGTTGTCGACGGCGAGGTGATAGGGTTCACCCGCGGCCTTCGCCTTGTCTTCGGGCAGGATCTTCGAGACATATTCGCCGATGCCCTGGTCGGGATAGGCATAGCCCCAATACCATTGGTAACCCGTGACCTTGATCGTCAGCGCTTCCTTCTTCGGCGGCTCATACTGCGCCGCGAGCAGGCGGATCGACGGCACCGCGATCACCGCGAGGATCAGCACCGGAATGGCGGTCCAGATGATTTCGATGAAGGTGTTGTGCGTCGTCTTCGACGGAACCGGGTTCGCCTTGGCGCGGAAACGGAACATCACCCAGAGCAAGAGGCCGAGGACGATCAGCGTGATCACCGTAATGACGGGGAGCAGGATGACATGGTTGAACCAGTAAGCCTGTTCGCCGATCGGGCTGACCTGCGGCTGGAAATCGATGCCCGCGTCGACCGGCTGACCAACCCCGGGGGTCGGCTTCATCGGGACGTAGGTCGCATCGCCAGCGGGAGCCGCGGCGGTCGTTGCCGCCGGCGTCGCTGCCGGAGCAGCCGCATCCGCGGCGGCCGGAGCCGGATTCGCCGGAGCCGTCGCGGCGGGTGCTTCGGCCGGAGCCGTAGCGGGTGCCTGCGCATGGCCGGCGCCCACCGCGCCGAGCGACAAAGCCGCCGCAATTACAAGGGTTTTCAAGCTCTTCATAAGGATAGTGCCGCCCGTTGCCTGTTGTTCTTATTGATGCCCCAGCCCGCCTTTCCCCACTGCTGGACACAGGTCCACGCAGCCATCGGACAGGCTGAATCTCGCGGGCGCTATAGACCCGCTTGCCGCTTGCCTCAAGCATCTCTAACACTATTTTGCGGCTGGATAATCTTCGCCGCTCAAACCCGCTCGCCCGCCACGGGCGACGCACAGGACAAAAGAATAATTCTCCCATGACCGATGACGAAATCCTGGCCGAGTTCCGCGCCGCCGATGCCCTGCTGCAGGGCCATTTCCTGCTCTCCTCCGGCCGCCACAGCGAATATTATCTCCAGTGCGCGCGTGTCCTGATGGATACCGAGCGTGCGGGCCGGCTTGCAGTGGCGCTCGCCGCGAGACTGCCCCGCGAACTCAAACAGGCGATCGATATCGTCGTTTCTCCCGCGATGGGCGGCGTCATCATCGGGCATGAAATGGGCCGCGCGCTCGGCAAGCCCGCTATTTTTGTCGAGCGCCCGACCGGCACCTTCGAACTGCGCCGCGGTTTTACGATCGATCCCGGCACGAAGGTGCTGATGGTCGAGGATGTCGTGACCACCGGCCTGTCGTCGCGCGAAGCGATGGACGCGGTGCGCGCCGCGGGCGGCGAAATCGTCGCCGAGGCCGCCCTCGTCGACCGCTCGGCGGGCCATGTCGAACTCGGCGTCCCCTTCTATCCGCTCGTCGCGATCAACTTCCCGACCTATGCCGAAGACGAGCTGCCCCCCGAACTGGCAAAGACCAAGGCGGTGAAGCCCGGGAGCCGCGCGAATTGAGCCCGCGGCTTCGCCTCGGGGTCAACATCGACCATGTCGCGACGATCCGTAACGCACGCGGCGGCGAGCATCCCGACCCGGTGCGCGCGGCGGAAATCGTCGCGGCGGTCGGCGGCGACGGCATCACCGCGCACCTGCGCGAGGATCGGCGCCATATCCGCGACGACGATCTCGCGCGCATCCAGGCCGCGACCGACCTGCCGCTGAACCTCGAAATGGCGGCGACCGAGGAAATGCTGGCGATCGCGCTGCGCCACAAGCCGCACGCCGCGTGTATCGTCCCCGAAAAGCGCGAGGAACGCACGACCGAGGGCGGACTCGACGCGGCCGGGCAGCACAACCACCTCGCCCCCATCGTCGCGCGGCTGAACGACGCGGGCATCCGCGTCAGCCTGTTCATCGAACCCGACGCGCGGCAGATCGAGGCGGCGATGCGCCTCCGCGCGCCCGTCGTCGAATTCCACACCGGCCGCTACGCGCATGTCGAAGGCGAGGAACGCGCCGTCGAACTCCGCCGCCTCGCCGACGCCGCGGCGCTCGCGTGGAAGAATGGTATCGAGCCGCACGCCGGCCACGGCCTGACCTATGACAATGTCGTCCCCGTCGCCGCGATCCCGCAGCTCGCCGAACTCAACATCGGCCATTATCTGATCGGCGAGGCGATCTTTACCGGGTTGGAAGATGCGGTGCGCCGGATGCGCGCGCTGATGGACGAGGCGCGCGGGTGAAAAAGTCTGACTTCGTAGAGAAGCAATGGCGCGCCTCGGTGCGTTTCCTGAAGATATTTCCATTCTTCATTCTACTGATTATCGGGATCAACATCTGGCATGATACGAAAGCCGGAAAGGCATTCGACTGGATGTATCTCGTCTACGGTACCGGCTTCCTCCTATGGACCGGGTTCCTCTATATTTTCATGCGGCTGATCTTCAAATTCGTGCGCGCAAAGACGCTCCATGACGAGAGGCGCAAATGATCATCGGCCTCGGCTCCGACCTCTGCAATATCGAGCGCATCCGGAATTCGCTCGACCGCTTTGGCGAGCGCTTCGAAAATCGCGTCTTCACCGATGTCGAGCGCGCCAAGGCGGCGCGGCGCCCGTTCACCCGCGCCGGGACCTACGCCAAACGCTTCGCCGCGAAGGAGGCCTTCTCGAAAGCGGTCGGCACCGGCTTCAAACGCGGCGTGTTCATGAAGGACATCGGCGTCGTCAATTTGCCTTCGGGGGCGCCAACGCTGGCGCTGACCGGCGGCGCTGCCGAACGCCTCGCCGAAATGATTCCCGCGGGCCACACCGCGCATATCCATTTGACGCTGACCGACGACCATCCGTGGGCGCAGGCCTTTGTCATCATCGAAGCAATCAAGGACTGAATGAATAATGGCGAAGGACAAAACGAAGGATGACGGGGGCTGGGGCAAGCTGATCCGCGATGTCGTGGTGATATTGCTCCTCGTGCTCGGCATTCACAGCTGTGTCGCCAAGCCTTTTTATATCCCGTCCGATTCGATGATGCCGGTGCTGCGCAACGGCGACCGGCTGATCGTCAGCAAATATCCCTATGGCTGGTCCTATTCGTCGGTCAGCTTCCACCTCGCGCCGAAGCTCGCGGGCCGCTGGTTCGCCAAGCTGCCCGAACGTGGCGATATCGTCGTGCTCGAACATCCGGTGACCCGGATCGACTATATCAAGCGCGTGATCGGCCTGCCCGGCGACACGATCGAGCTGCGCAACGGCGAACTCAGCATCAACGGCAAGCCGGTGAAGCGCGAAGTGCAGCCGATGCTGGCGATCCCCGTCGATCTCAACACCCCCGGCCCCGACAGCAGCCTGTTCCGTTTCGTCACCAAGGACGCGAGCGGAAAGGAAGTCCTCGAGCTTCCGATCGTCCGCGAAACGCTTCCCGGCGGCGCGACCTTCGACACGATCGACATGGGCCCGGGCTATACGACCGACGATTATGGCCCGATCAAGGTTCCCGCCGATCATCTGTTCCTGATGGGCGACAACCGCGACGGCAGCGCCGACAGCCGCGTCGGCACGAACCAGAAGGGCCTCGGCGGCCCCGTCCCCTTCGACGCGATCGCCGGGCGCGCCGAGATTATCAGTTTTTCGACCGACGGAACGGCCGAGTGGTATAACCCGCTCAGCTGGTTTAACGCCTTGCGGTCGGGCCGCGCCGGAACCGACCTGCGCCCCGAGCGTCAGAGCGACTAGGCACAACGGGGAACAGGCATGGCGGCGACACGAAAACCAGCGGCGACACACACCGCCGCCAGCGCCGCCGCCAAGGCGGAGGCGCACCGCGAAGCCCCCGGCCCCACCGAAATTCGCAGCCAGCTCGTTCGTACCGAGCTGCTGAAAGCTGGCGTCTGGATCGGCCTCGCGCTGCTCATCGGCATCTGCATCGTGCTGATCCAGCCGATCCTGCTGATCTTTGCCGGGATCGTCATGGCGTCGATGCTCGACGGCGGCACGCGCCTGCTCGGCCGCGTGTTGCCGATCGGACGCGGATGGCGGCTGCTGATCGTCTGCCTGTCCTTGCTCGCCTTCCTCGGCTGGACGATCATGTTCGCCGGGTCGCAGATCGCCGATCAGGCCGCGACGCTTCAAACCGTCGTGATGGCGCAGATCGAGCGCATCGCCGCGTGGGCGAGCGATCATGGCATGGGCAATCTCGAGATCGATACCAAGACGATCACCGACAATATTGCGGGGACTGTCGGCCGGGTCACTGCGGCGGTCGGCACGGTGCTCGGCGGGCTCACCAGCCTTGTCATGATCATCGTGCTCGGGATCTTCATCGCGATCGAACCGCGGCTTTACGAACGCGGCGTCGCGTGGATGCTGCCGATGAAGAGCCGCGAGAATTTCTACATCACCACCGCACGCATGGGCTTCACGCTGCGCCGGTTGATGGCGGGGCGCCTGCTCGGAATGCTGGTCGAGGGAATCGGCACCTGGCTCGCCTGCCTTGCGGTCGGTATCCCGATGGCGGCGCTGATGGGGCTGCTGACCGGTCTGCTCGCCTTCATCCCCAATATCGGCGCGATCGTGTCGGGCGTGCTGCTCGTGCTCGTCGGCTTTTCGGCAGGGACCGATACCGGGCTCTGGGCGATCGCCATCTATTTTATCGTCCAGACGGTCGACGGTTACCTGATCGTCCCGATGGTCGCGAAAAAGACGGTCGACCTTGCCCCCGCGCTCGTCCTCGGCGCGCAGATATTGTTCGGCGCGCTGCTCGGCCTGATGGGGCTCTTCCTAGCCGACCCGATCGTCGCGATGATCAAGGTCGCGTTGGAGCGTGAAGCCGAGCGCAACGCCGGGGCCGCGAACACGAAAACGGCGGCGGGTTCCTAGGTTCCCGCCGCCGTTTCGGCTTTTCTCTTGTCAGCTCGTGCGGCTTATTGCGGCGGCGCGCCCGGCGCCGGGGCGCCGCCCGGAGCGCCCTGCATCATCTGTTGCTGTTGCATCATCTGCTGCTGTTGCTGCATCTGCTGCTGCATCGCGCGAACCTCGGCCTCCGAGCGGAAGTCGAGCAGGGTAACCGTAAAGTGCAGCGTGCTGCCCGCGGGGATCGGCCCGGTCGCCCGATCACCATAACCAAGCTGCGGCGGAATGGAGATCTTGTACTCGCCGCCCTTCTTCATGCGGGTCAGCGCTTCGGAAAAACCGGGAACGACCTGCGCGACCTGCATCGGCGCCTGTTCGTTGGCGTCGAAGACTTTGCCATCGTCGAGCTTGCCCTCATATTTCACCAGCACGACGTCGGCCTTGGTCGGGCTCGGTCCGGTGCCTTCCTTGACGACCTCGAAGCCGATGCGCGGGGTCATATGCCAGGCAAAGGCCGCGCCCGCGACGAGCAGTGCCGCGAGGCCGAACCACATCAGCCACAGGCCGCCCTTGCTCACCGGACGCAATGGAACCGTCGTTACGCTCATCTTGGGTGATCCTTCCGCTGCCCCGGCCGGGGCGAAAATGCTGGCGAGGCCTATAGGCGGTGCGGCGCGGAACGGTCCAGAGGCAATATGCGTGCAAGCATAACGAAAAAGGGCGCCGCGTTGCCGCGGCGCCCTTTTCACGATCAGGATCCCGAACGGGAGACGGTCTTACTTGATACCGTCACGCTCCATCCGCTTGCGCTCCATCTTGCGGGCGCGGCGGACAGCGGCGGCACGCTCGCGCGCGCGCTTTTCGCTGGGCTTCTCGTAGTGACGGCGCAGCTTCATTTCGCGATACACGCCCTCACGCTGCAGCTTCTTCTTGAGCGCGCGAAGGGCCTGGTCGACATTATTGTCGCGAACGATGATCTGCATACGCCGTGTCGTCTCCTGTTCGTCAAAACGATTTGGTCCACCGGGCAACCCGGTTTGCCGTAAATCGCCGATATTCGGGCAATAAAAAGAGCGCCGCGATCACGCGACGTTCCGATGGGCAGCCAACTAGAGAGATTCGCGGCAAAATGCAAGCCCCTGCGCGGTGAACCGCCTCTGCCGCACCCTCGCCGCACCGGAGCACCGCCCTGTCCGCTCGCGGGATTGTGTCCGCCCCACGCCTTATGGCATAGGTAGCAGGACGAAACTAACATGACAAAGGGACAGGCCATGGCGACCCAGCTCAAGCGCAACAGCAAATATAGCGAAGCCGAATGGACGGCGCGACAGGAGCTTGCCGCCTGTTACCGCATCTTCGCAATGATGGGCTGGGACGAGATGATCTTCAACCATATCACGGTGAAGCTCGACGATCAGGAAGGTGCCTTCCTGATCAACCCCTATGGGATGCATTTCAGCGAAGTCACCGCGTCGAGCCTGATCAAGATCGACATCGACGGCAACAAGCTGGACGAGGACAATCCCTGGCACGTCAACAAGGCGGGCTTCGTCCAGCATAGCCTGTTTCACCGCGTCCTGCCCGACGCGCACGCGATCATCCACACCCACACCACCGCCACAATGGCGGTGTGCGGGCTTGAGGGCGGATTGCAGCCGACGAACTTCTATGCCTGCAACTTCATGGGCCAGCTCGCCTATCATGATTTCGAGGGCGTGACGGTACGCGAGGAAGAGGGAGTACGGCTCGTCGAGCATCTGGGCGACAAACGCATCCTGATGCTGCGCAATCACGGCCCTGTCGTGATGGGCAAGTCGCTGTCCGACGCCTTCATCAAATATTGGGCGCTGCAACGCGCGTGCGAAATCCAGCTCGCGACGATGAGCATGGGCAAGCCGATCCTGATCGGCGACGATGTCGTCAAGGTCCACCAGCGCGACCTCTACATGGCGCAGGTTCCGGGCCGTCAGTCAGGCAAGGCCGAATTCGACGCGATGGTGCGCAAGGTCGACAAGATCGACACAAGCTGGCGTGACTAATCCCGCCAGTCGGCTAACAGGGGCGGCATGACGCGATTCTCGGTCAACGACCGCCCGGTCGAATATCGCATGGACCCCGAAACGCCCCTCTTGTGGGCGCTGCGCGACGCGTCGAACCTGACGGGTACCAAATATGGCTGCGGCACCGGCGATTGCGGTGCGTGCACCGTCGACATCGACGGCGAGGCGATTCGCAGCTGCCTCGTCACGATCGCCGAGTGCGAGGGCCGTTTCGTCACGACGATCGAAGGACTCGCGCGCGATCGCAGTCACGCGGTGCAACAGGCGTGGGTTGCCGAGCAGGTGCCACAATGCGGTTTCTGCCAATCGGGGATGATCATGGCCGCCGCCGCCCTCCTCCGATCGAACAGCAATCCCAGCGATGCGGAAATCGACGCGGCGATGACGAACATCTGCCGCTGCGGCACCTATCCACGGATCCGCACCGCGATCCGCCTCGCGGGGCGCGTGATCCGCGGCGAGGAGCGGATCGCCGCCGCGCCGCCCCCCGGCATCCGCCCCGAGGACGCGGCACAGGCCGTCCCCGCACTGCGCCGACCGCCCGGAAGCTGAACGCACCCGTTCATCTAGCTGAACCGCAGGCAACGGCCCGGTCAGCGATCGATCATCTTGCGGGGCGTAAGAATCACCTCATCATCCCGGCTGGCGTCTCCAGCAAACGGGACATGAGTTGGAGAATGGCGAGATGAAAAAGATGTTCGGAGGGTTGCTGATCGCTGCAACGATCCTGACCCCCATCGCTCCCGCGGCCGCACAGGCATCGGGCGAGCGGGTCCAGGTCGCGCAGCGCGGCGACCGGGGAGACCGCGGACCGCGCGGCCCCGAAGTGCGCCGCGGCGGCAATTGGGGCGGCGAGGCTCGCCCGCAGCGTCAGGAACGAAGCGAAGCGCGCCAGCAGCAGTGGCAGCAACGTGGCAACGACCAGCAGCGGGAAGCCCAACGCCAGCAATGGCAACAGCAGCGCGGCAACAATGACGCGCAGCGCCAGCAGTGGCAGCAGCGCGGCAATGACCAGCAACGGCAGGCGCAACGCGAGCAATGGCAGCAACGGCAGACCGAACAGCGTCAGCGCGGTGACACCAATGACCGCAACCGCGATGGCCGCACCGATCGCCAGTGGGACCGCAACCGCGATGGTCAGGTAGACCGTCAGTGGGACCGCAACCGCAACGGCCAGGTCGATCGCCGCTACGACCGCAACCGCAACGGCGACCTCGATCGCCGCTGGGACCGGAATGACAACAACCGCGTCGACCGCCGCTGGGACAATAACCGCAACGGATATGTCGACCGGCGCTACCGCGACGGCCGCAACGACCGCTGGGACCGGAACGACCGGAACAACCGGTGGAGCCGCGACTGGCGCAGCGACCGCCGCTACGACTGGCGCAGCTATCGCGACCGGAACCGCAGCCATTACCGGATGCCGCGTTATTACAACCCGTATCGCGGCTATGGCTACACGCGGTTCAGCATCGGTTTCTCGCTGAACTCGCTGTTCTACAGCTCGCGCTACTGGATCAACGACCCCGGCTATTACCGCCTGCCGCCCGCCTACGGGGGCTATCGCTGGATCCGCTATTATGACGATGCGCTTCTGGTCGATACCTATTCGGGCGAAGTGGTCGACGTAATCTACGATTTCTTCTGGTAATATTCCTTTCGGTTATCAGATGACAAACTGAGGGGCCGGCTTGACCGGCCCCTTTTTTTGAGTCCGCTTTCGACAGGTTGCGGACTTTACATCCATCGTCATCCCGGACTTGATCCGGGGTCCACGACGACGGTGCATCTGTGGATCCCGGATCAAGTCCGGGATGACGAAAGTGAGTGAGCGAACGTCCGCTTCCCACCCCAAAGCCGACATTACTCACTCCTCGCTTGCCCTCCCCCTCCCGCCGCGCCACGATGGCGTAATCAGACAGGGGAGACTTCATGCGTAAACTGGGAATGGTCGCAGCCGCGACACTCGCGCTGCTCGGCACGACGGCCTATGCGAAAACCACCATCGTCTATGCCGGGCGCGTCATCACCGACGCCAGCAAGCCTGCCCAAGGGCCCTCAACGGTCACCATCACCGACGACCGGATCACCGCGATCGCCCCCGGCCGCGCCGCGGCGCCGGCGGGCGCCGAAATCGTCGACCTCGGCGACAAGACCTTGCTCCCCGGCCTCATCGACCTTCACGTCCACCTGACCGGCGATCCGGGCGGCGACTATCGCAGCGAAGCGGTCGATCCCGACGAATGGGGCGTCGTTGTCGGCGCAAAAAATGCCGCCATCACGCTGCGCGCGGGTTTCACCACCGTGCGCGAGGCGGGGTCAGCGCAATATACCGCCTATGCGCTGCGCCGCGGCACCGCGAACGGCTTTATCGAGGGTCCGCGCATCGTTGCCGCCGGCCCTGCACTCTCGATCATCGGCGGGCATGGCGACGTGACGGGCTTTCGCGAGGATGTCCATGACGTGCTCGATCAGGGCTATACCTGCACCGGCGCGCTCGAATGCGCCGAAAAGGTGCGCAAGGCGTCGCGCGCCGGCGCCGACGTCATCAAGATCACCGCGACCGGCGGCGTGTTGTCGCAGCAAGCGCGCGGGCTGGAGGGGCATTTCACCAGCGCCGAATTGCAGAGCATCGCCGACACCGCCCATTCGCTGGGCCTGAAGGTGATGGCGCACGCGCACGGCGCGGGCGGCATCACCGCTTCGGCCGCGGCGGGCATCGACAGCATCGAGCATGGCACCTTCGCCGACGACGCGACGCTGAAGGTGATGAAGGCGAAGGGCACTTATCTCGTCCCCACGCTCATGGCGTTCGAGGGCATCAAGGAGCGGCTCGGCAAGGGCATCTATACCCCGACGGTCGAGGACAAGGTGCGCATGACGCTGAACGACGTCGGCAAGGCGGTAACGCGCGCAAGGGCGCTCGGTGTCCCCGTCGCCTTCGGCACCGACGCCGGCGTCTTCGAACATGGCCGCAACGGGCAGGAGTTTGCGCTGCTCGTCAAACACGGCCTGACCCCGCGCGAGGCGCTGGCGAGCGCCACGACCGTCGCCGCCAAACTGCTGTCGCTGGACAACGAGATAGGCCAGATCGCGCCGGGCATGTCGGCCGACATGATCGCGGTCAGCGGCGACCCGCTGAGCGATGTGACCGTGCTCGAAAAGGTCGACTGGGTGATGGTGCGCGGCCGTATCGCCGGCTGACGGCGGCGTATCAGGCGGCGCGGCGGATTCGTCCCCGCGCCGACGCGGCAATCCTTGGCCCGATCAGCGCGTCGGTATCGACCGCAACCGCGAACTGGACCCCGACGCGATTGCCCGTCGACCAGCGCGCCTCGGCATCGAACGACTGGTCGGGTCCGAATTCGAGCGTCAGCGCGGTTCCCGGCGGCACGTTCCACAGCCCCTCGATCAGCGCGCCGCGCGACGACATGTTGCGGATAATCGCTTCATATCGATAGCCGCCGCTGCCGATCTGGACGGTGCGGAAGGTCGTGAGCCGCGGTTCCCGCGCACTCTTGTACCCGTGCGCTTCGGCACGTCCGTCGCCTTCGCGCAGCAGCGCCAGCACTTCGACGAGGTCCATCGGGCGCCCGTAAATATAGCCCTGAACGTGGCTGCACCCCAGTCCGCGGATCAGTGCAAGGTCGTCGTGCGTCTCGACGCCTTCGGCGGTCGTTTCCATGTCGAGCGCGGTCGCAAGCCCGACGATCGACGAGATGATCGCGGCGTTCATGCTGCTCGGGTCGGCGGCGCCAAGGACGAAGCTCTGATCGATCTTGATCTTGTCGAACGGCGCCTTCTTCAGATAGCCAAGCGCCGAATAGCCGGTCCCGAAATCGTCGAGCGCAAGGCGAACCCCGGTCCGCTTCAGCTTCTGGAACATTTCGAGATTTTCGGCGCTCTCGTCGAGAAAAACCCCCTCGGTAATCTCCAGTTCGAGCTGGTCCGGACGAATCCCCGCCGCCGAAATCGCACTCACGATCGTCGCGGGCAGCTTTTCGTTCGCGAACTGACGCGGCGAAACATTGACCGCAACACGGTAGCCGGGGCCGATATGCGCGATCGCGGCACAGGCGGAGCGGATGATCCATTCGCCGATCGGCACGATCAGGTTCGATTCCTCGGCGATCGGGATGAACTTCGACGGGCTGACCAGCCCGTCGGTCCCGTGATGCCAGCGGATCAGCGCCTCAAAGCCCGAAATCCGCTCGCTGCCGACGTCGACGATCGGCTGGTAGAGCAGCCTCAGTTCGTCCTTCGCCAGCGCGTCGCGCAGCGCATCCTCGATCGCCTTTCGCTCGCTCGCCTGATTGTGCATCGCATCGGCGTAGAAGCGATAGACGCCGCGCCCCGCGTCCTTGGCGGCATACAGTGCGAGGTCGGCATTGCGGACGAGCGCCGACGCGCTCACCCCCTGCCCCTCCGACACCGCGATGCCGATCGACGAGCCGATGCGCACCTGCTCGCCCTCGATCGCGAAAGGCTTAGCGAGGCTGAGAATGATCGCATTGGCGATGCCAGCGAGTTTTTCGGGCTGCCCCATCTGCGGCACGACGATCTGGAACTCGTCACCGCCGAGCCGCCCGACCTGCCCCTTGTCGCCGACGATCTGCGTCAGCCGTCCGGCGACCTGCTGCAATAGCTGGTCGCCGACCGGATGCCCCAGCGTGTCGTTCACCGCCTTGAACCGGTCGAGGTCCATCAACAGCAACGCGCAGGGCTGCGGCTGGCCGCTGTGGCTCTTGAGTGCGCGTTCGAGCAGGTCGGTGATGTGGCGCCTGTTCGCAAGGCCGGTCAGCGTGTCGTAACGCGCCAGCTGATTGATCTCGCGTTCCGACCTCTTCTTGTCGGTCAGGTCCGTGCCACTACCCCTGAAACCCTGAAAATTGCCGAGCTCATTGCTGATCGGGTGGCCCGAGATCGACCACCAGCGCTCTTCGCCCGGCACCGCCGCCTGCACGGTCAGTTCCTTGAACGGGGTGCGCGACGACAGGCTGAAACCCAGCGTCCGCTCCTCGCTCTCATCGTTGCCGATGCGCTTGCGAATGATGTTGGTGAAGGGCTGCCCCAGCACGCCCGACAGCGGCCGACCGATCCGCGCCGCGACGGTCGGCGAGATATAGACGAGTCGGCCGTCGCGGTCGGTTTCCCAGAACCAGCCGCGCCCCGCGCGCTCGAAATCGCGCATCAGGTTCAGCGCGCGTTGCTGGTCGCTGACACGCAGCCGCGCGGCTCGCGTGGCGCGGCGCTGGTGGCGGATATCCTCGCGCATCATCACGATCAGTAGGCCGAGGAAGGCGAGCCCCGCGACCGCGAACGGCCACGACGCGACGCCGATCGCCCCGCCGAGTGCGGTTGCGCCGGCGAACGCAAAGAAAGCCGGGCGGGCGATCGCCGCAGCCGAGGCGGCGACGAGCAGCGATCCGATCTGGATCGCGGTGAAGCTGTCGAAATGGGCGCTGCCGTCGGGAATCGCGATCGCAGCGAACATCGCTGCGGCGCTGAGCAGCGTGCCGAGTGCAATCAGCGTCAGGCACAGCATCGCGAGCAGTCGCACGCGATCATGCGCGATCGGCCGCGGCTTGCGCATCGCCTGCCCGATCACCGTCAGCACCAGGTCGCATGGCAGCCCGGCCGCCATCACGAGCCACTGCGCGGGCTGATCGAGGAAACCGGCGAGACCCGGCAGGAAGGCAAAGGTGAGGAACGCGAGGACGCGGCCGATCAGCACATAGTGCCACAGCTTTGCCACGCGCATCAGGTGCGTGACAAATTCCGGCGAATCGAACAGCAATTCGCCGGGTGGCAAAGCGCTGTCTCCCGGCCTGATCAAGTTACGCCGAACCCCCAATTTCCCGATATTCCCCGCTGATCTGGTCAGCAAGGCAGTGGCCAGAAAGGGGTTTCCAAATCCTTACCGCAAGCCCGTGATTTCCGCCGATATTGTGCCAAAACGGAAGGGGTTACGTTTCGGTTCGCAACTTGTTATACGGAGGCATGCCCGCCGTCCGCCTGTTCCCGCCCGACCGCTTCTTCGACCGCGCCGAATGGTCGGCGATCACGCGCGCCTCGTCCTGGCGCGGCATCTGGCTCGTCGCCCACGCTTGGATCGTCAGCATCGCGCTCGTCGGGTTCGCCGCATGGTCGCAGAACCCGGCAGCCTGGGTGATCGCGGTGATCTTCGTCGGCGGGCGCCAGCTCGGCCTCGCGATCCTGATGCACGACGCCGCGCATGGCGCGCTGCATCCGAACCGCAAAATCAACAATTTCCTCGGTCAGTGGCTGACGGGGGCGGCGGTTGGATCGGACCTCATCGCCTATCGCACCTACCATCTCCAGCATCACAAATTCACCCAGCAGCCCGAAGACCCCGACCTCGCGCTGTCGAAGCCTTTCCCGACGACGCGCGCGAGCCTGTGGCGCAAGGTCATGCGCGACCTGACCGGCCAGACCTTCTTCAAACAGCGGATGGCGCAGTTCGGATATGCCTTCACCGGCCTGAAGGCGATTCTCCGCGGCGAAGAGGGTTCGAAAAGCGGTGCGAGCACGAGGGCCGGAACGCCTTTCAACAAACAGTCCGACGACGGCATGACGTCACCGACGGTCGATGTCGCGGGCGCGATGGCGGTAGCACGCGCGGTCGGCCGCTTCCTCGTCGTCCAGGCGGTGCTGCTCGGCCTGTCGCTCGCGTTCTACGGCTGGACGCCGTACCTGCTCTGGCTCGCCGGGCTAGCGACCACTTTCCAGCTCTACCTGCGCGTCCGCAACATCGCCGAACATGCGTGCACGACGACGGGCAGCGACGATCCGTTCACCCACGCACGCACGACCCACGCCGGCTGGCTGGCGCGCGCGACGGTCGCTCCATATTGGGTGAATTATCACGCCGAACATCATCTGTTCATGGGCGTGCCCTGCTATCGGCTGCCGCAGGTCCATGCCGCACTCGGCCGCGCGGGCAAGCACGAGTCGATGACGATTTCGTCGGGCTATGCCGCGGTGCTGCGGCAGGTCACCGCGAAGGGCTGATCAGCCCTCCTGAACGAACCTTGCGCCGGCGCGGTCCTTCACCGTCTTTTCGGGGTCGAAGATCATCCCGTTCATCGCAACATAGACACCCGGCGGCAGCGTCTGCGCCGCGGCAAGCGCGAAGCCGACGTTGAATTCGGCGTCGCTCGCACGCACCGACGCCGGCTGCATCGCGCCGGTCATCACGATCGTCTTGCCGGCAATTCCCGCAAGCACCCGGCCGGTGACGACCATCGTGTCGGTGCCGTGCGTGACGAGGATGCGCGACGCGTCGCTCGCCGCAACCGCGGCGCGGATCGCTTCCCGGTCGGCATCGTCGAGTTCGAGGCTGTCCTTGCGCATCAACTGCGTCACACGGTGCGGGACATGGACGTTGTTTTCGCGCAGCATGTCGGGAATCGCCGCGGGACCGATCTGGAACTCTGAAAGCGCGTCGAAATAGACTTTGTCGATCGTCCCGCCGGTGGTGAAGATGTCGATCATGCGCATTCGTCCTGGATCGGCGACGCCGGGGTGCCGTCGGGGGCGGCGAAGGGCCGCTTGAAGGTAAAAGCCTCTGCCGTCGGCCCGTGCGCGTCGAGCATCGCGATGCGCGCCATGCCCTCGGCGACCGTCGGACGGTGGCCAGCGGGAACCCACCACAGCGCCTGATAAACCGCCATATGCTCGAACCATTCCTTGCGCCGCTTCATCACCGTCAGATGATCGGGCGTGCGATAGACATAGGCCGCGAGCACATCGATATCGCGCCACACCGACATGTTCGCGATCAGGTGCGGGTCGTCGGTCACCGGCACGTCGGTCGCATTATTGCCCTCGCCCGTCAGCCGCCACACAAAGCCGTCGGCGGCCTCGGCCACCGCGTTCACATGATCGAGCGCGTCCATGAAATCGCGGTTGGCGACATGGTCTGGCGGAAGGCGGAAGCGGCCGATGTTGATCTGCGCCAGTTCATACGCCGCCATATGCGTCTCCTCAGGCCAGCGCCTCGGCGATCAGCCGCCGCGTGTTGTCGATCCCGAACAGCGCGATGAAGCTGCCCATGCGCGGCCCCGCGCTCGACCCGAGCAGGGTCTCATAGAGCGCCTTGAACCAATCACGCAGGTTTTCAAAGCCATAGGCCTCGTTCTTGCCGATCTCGTACACAATATTCTGGATATCGTCAGCCGAGGCATCGGCGGGCAGCGCCGCGAGCTTGGCGTCGAGGTCGGCGAGCGCCGCGCCCTCGCCGTCCTGCGGCTTGCGACGATTCAGCGTCGGCGCGACATAGTCGCGGTTATACGCCATCGCATTGTCGATCAGCCGGTCGAGTTCGGGATAGGTTTCCGCGTTCGCGCCCTCGACATATTGGCCGAGATAGCGCCAGATCTGCTCCTTCGACGCATCGGCGCCCATCACCCCGACGAGGTTGAGCAGCAGCCCGAAGGTCACCGGCAGTTCGGCACTCGGCATGTCCTCACCGCGCGCGGCATGGACGTGGTGCACGGGGTTGCCGAGCTTCTTGTCGGGTTCCTGCGCCGCGTAATTCCCGCGCATCTGCAGATATTCGTCGACCGCCTTCGGGATCACGCCGATATGCAGCTGCTTCGCCGCCTTGGGTTCACGGTACGCGAAAAAGGCCAGGCTTTCCTCGCTGCCATAGTCGAGCCACTGCTCGAGGCTGAGGCCATTGCCCTTCGACTTCGAAATCTTCTCGCCCTTTTCGTCGAGAAACATTTCGTAGATCAGCCCCTCGGGCTTGCGCCCGCCGAGCGCCTTGGCAATCTTGCCCGACTGCGTGCCGCTGTCAGTCAGATCCTTGCCATACATCTCGTAATCGACGCCGAGCGCGACCCAGCGCATCGCCCAGTCGACCTTCCACTGCAGCTTGGCGCCGCCGCCGAGGATCGAGTGCGTGATCGTCTCACCCTCATCTTCGAACGAAACGAGGGCCTTGTCGGCATCGACGACGGTCACCGGCACCTGCAGCACGATCCCCGACTTCGGGCTGACCGGCAGGATCGGCGAATAGGTCGCGGCGCGCTCGGCGCGAAGCGTCGGCAGCATGATGTCGAGGATGTCCTGATTGTGGTGGAGGACATTACGCAGCGCATCGTCGAACGCGCCCGACCTATACTGCTCGGTCGAGCTCACAAATTCATATTCGAAGCCAAAACGGTCGAGAAACTCGCGCAACATCGCATTGTTATGATGCGCAAAACTCTCATACTTCCCGAACGGATCGGGGATCGCGGTGAGCGGCTTGCCCAGATATTCACGCAACATGTCGCCGTTCGGCACATTGTCGGGGACCTTGCGCAGCCCGTCCATGTCATCGCTGAACGCGACGAGGCGCGTCGGCGCGGCCACCCCGGATTCATTGGCGGTCAGCGCCTCATAGGCGCGGCGGACCATCGTCGTGCGCAGCACTTCGTTGAAGGTGCCGATATGCGGCAGCCCCGAAGGACCATAGCCGGTCTCGAACAGGACGGGCGCCCCGCCCGGCTTTCCGTCGGGATAGCGTTTGACCAGCTTGCGCGCTTCCTCGAACGGCCAGGCCTTGGACGTTTGCGCGGGTTCGCGCAGCGAAGGGTGAAGGTGCAAGTCAGTCATGCCGCGCCCATAGCGGCAAGAAGCGGCAATGGAAAGAAGACCGGACGCGCTGCCGGCCTTCTTTCCATCGATCCTACCCGCGCGGCTGAATCGCCGGCAGGAAGCTGCTCTTGCGCAGCAGCGCCGCCGACACGATCGATACCAGCAGTGCGACCGGGAATATCTCGGTCAAGGTCAGCGCCATGCGGAAGAGCGGATTCTTGTATTGCTCCGCAATCGCGCCCATCTCGGCCGAAAACGCCGCGATCTCGGCAGCCGGCTTGCCCGCCGCGCGCATATCCTCGACGCTCGTGGCGATATAGTCGGCCATGAAGGTTCCGCCGGTCTGCCACATATAGGCTTCCCAGCCGAGGATGTAGAAAAGCGACGCGACGAGCCCGATGCCGAGCCCGACCCCGAGCGCGTTCCAGAAGGTGATCACCCCGCCCAGATTGACGTCGCGATAGCGTTTGACGCCGATGAAGACGAAGACCAGCGCGACCAGCATCGACAGATAGCCAGCGACCATGCCCATCGTGCCATGATCGGCGACGAAGGTGATGCTGATGAACATGCCGAAAATGACGATGACGCCGGCGATGGCGCCATAGACTGCAATAATCCTGCCCATGATCCTGTCTCCCCAAATGGTGAATGCCACGCGAGGTGGGCCGAAACAACGGCCGGAATCTATCGCCCAAACGGGTGATTTTGCGGATTTGACCCAATTTTACGGCAGGATGTCGAGCGCCCGCGCCTTTTGCACCGCTTGCGTCCGGCTGGCGACCGCCAGCTTCTCGTAAACCCGCGCGACATGCGTCTTCACCGTGTTGGGCGAGATATCGAGCCGGCGCGCGATCGCCTTGTTCGCGTGCCCTGCCGCGAGCATTTCCAGCACTTCGCATTCGCGCGTGCTGAGCCCCAGCGCCGCGATCGCCGCGTCGTTGCGTGCAAAGGGCTCGCGCGGCCGCGCGGTCAGTCGGTTGCCGACCCATATGCCGAGCGCAACGCAGATCACGGCGATGCAGATGACGTAAAATTCGGTCGACCAGCGGTGCACAAGATGTTTGTAGTTCAGCCACTCGAGCAGGAAGGCTGCGGCGGCAAGACCGATGCCGTAGAGGATGATCGGGCGGATCATCATCCGCATAGACCATCGCCGGCCGTCGCTTGCAAGTTTGTCCCGACGCGCAGCAACATCGTTACCGGAAAATTTACCATGGTGCCGTAACGTCCCGGACATGGACAGTTTCCGCACCCCCACCGCCCGCGGTCACAAACGCACCGCCGCCGCGATCGACGTGACCGTCAACGGCGTGCTCAACTTCGTCGATGGCCGGATCACCGACCTGTCAGAAGGCGGGGCGCGGATCGACGGCGCGAGTATGCCTGCGCGTTCGCGCTGCGAAATCCACTATGGCGGGCAGGTCACCTATGCCGTCGTGATGTGGTCCGAACATGATCGCATGGGCGTGCGCTTCCCCTATGAACTGACGCACGGGCCGCTTTACAATGCGCTGCAACGCGCGCGCAGCGCGTCGCTGATCGAGCCGTCGCAGATTTTCCACAGCAATCGACCGACCGTCTTCGGACGCCGCGGACTGAGCTAGAAGTCAGAAGGGGGCGATCGCCACGCCCTCGCGCTCATTGTCCCAGATCATCGCCATGATCCGCCAGCCGAGGTCGGGATACTTGAACAATTGGATCGAATTGATCCCGCGCCGTTCGGGCAGCGCGTCGTCGAGCGCGGTCCGCGCTTCATAGGCGCTCCAGACATGGGCGATATTGCCCAGCACGTCGATCCGCCGTCCGATCTCGACTTCGAAAAAATCGTTCGTGGCAAAGAAGGGCGTCGTGTCGCGCGCATAATCTTCGAGCCCCATGCTCTGGAACGTCGCGCGTCCGTCGGCGTCGATCCATGTGCGTATCTGCCGCGCATCGGGGTGAAAACAATTCGCCTGCCGCGACCAGTCGCGCGGTCCCTTCGGCCCCGAGATCATCGCATACATTTCGTCGACCACCGCGCCGATCGCCGCTTCTTCGCTCATCCCTGAATTCCTTTTGCTGGATTGGGTCCAGCGTCGCCGAACCGCTCAATAGTCGCAAGAAGAAAGCTTCCGATCGCCCGCACCACCTTGCCGCGTTCGCCTTTTGTCCCTAGCGTGGAGCGATGGCTCCCGACCCGCTTACCCTGCCCGCGATCCACGCGAGCCATATCGGCATCTGGATCGCCGACGCGCACGGCCGCGTGCAGCGCGTCGGGCGCGGCGAAGCGATCGCGGCGGTCGCCGCGACCCCGCATCTGCTGCTCAATGCGACGCTGACCGGCGACCGGCTCGGTTATCCCGAACTGTCGGGGCTCGACCTGCTCGAACTCTTCGCCTTCCTCTATCCCGCACGCTTTGCCGTGCCGACCCCGGCGGGAATCGCCGCCGCGATCGGCCTGACACCGCCGAAGGGCGAAGAGGATATCGCGGCTTTCCTGCCCGGGGCCGCCGCGGCGATGCTCGCCAGCCTCGACGATCCCGCCTGGCCCGAGCGCGAGGGCGCATGGCACGGCGTCCAGGCCTTGTCGCGCCAGCGCTGGTCATGGTCGCCACTGATCCAGCCGCGCCTGTCGCAGCCCGACGCCAACGAACGCTGGTTGTTCGCACGCCTCCCCGAATGGGAAGAGGTGCCGCCGCGCGGCGCCCCGCGGCAGGTGACGATCAATGAGGATGATGTATCGGCACGGCTCGACCGGCTGACCGGCGACGGTGCCGAACGGCGGCCGGGTCAGCAGGATTATGCGCGCGCGACCGCCGCGATCTTTGCCCCGCGCGATCGCAAGGATGCGCCGCAGATGCTCGTTGCAGAGGCGGGGACGGGCATCGGCAAGACGCTCGGCTATCTCGCTCCCGCCAAGCAATGGATCGACCAGTCGGCGGGCAGCGTCTGCATATCGACCTTCACCAAGGCGCTGCAGCGCCAGTTGTCGCGCGAGACCGAGCGGCTCTATCCCGACGCCGCGACGCACCGCGAAAAGGTGGTGGTGCGCAAGGGGCGCGAAAATTACCTTTGCCTGCTCAATCTCGAGGATGCTTTGCAGGGAGGCTTTTCGGGGCGCGCGGCGATCCTCGCGCAGCTCGTCGCACGCTGGGCCGCCTATACGCGCGACGGCGACATGATCGGCGGCGACCTGCCCGGCTGGCTCCCGGCGCTGTTTCGCCGCAACGGCACGACCGCGCTGACCGACCGGCGCGGCGAGTGCATCTATGCGGGTTGTCCGCATTTCAGGAAATGTTTCATCGAACATTCGGCGCGCGCGGCGACGCAGGCCGATATCGTCATCGCCAACCATGCACTGACGATGGTGCAGGCGGCGCGCCCGCGCGACGGCGGAGCCCCCGCGACGCGGCTCATCTTCGACGAGGGCCATCATCTGTGGGACGCCGCCGATTCGATGTTCGCCGCAGCGCTGACCGGACAGGAAGCGGTCGAGATCCGCCGCTGGGTGCTCGGCCCCGAAGGCAAGTCGCGCGGGCGGCGGCGCGGGCTCGCTGCAAGGCTCGCCGATGTCGCGAGCTATGACGAGGCGGGCGACCGCGCGATCCAGTCGGCGATCGCCGCCGCCGCCGAGCTGCCCGGCGACGGCTGGCTCGGCCGCTTGTCGGAGAATGACCCGTGGGGTGCGATCGAGCATCTTCTCGTCGCGGTGCGCGGGCAGGTTTACGCCCGCGCGGTCGACACCCGCACCGCCGACGCCGGCTATGGCCTCGAAACCGAACTTGCCGACCCCGAATCCGCACTGGTCGCAGCCGCGGCCAGCGCGAGCGACGCGGTCGAGGCGCTGCTGCGTCCGCTGATGGCGCTCGGCAAGCGGCTCGAGGCGTTGATCGAGGACCCACCCGACTGGCTCGACGGACAGGCGCGCGCGCGCGTCGACGGCGCGCGGCACAGCCTCGGCACGCGGATCGACACCTTGGGGGGCTGGCTCTCGCTGCTCGGGCGCGTCGGCGGCCCCGCCGATCCCGATTTCGTCGACTGGCTCGCGGTCGATCGCTACGACGGGCGCGAGTTCGATTGCGGGCTGCACCGCCACTGGCTCGATCCCGCACGGCCGATCGCCGAGGTCGTGTACCGACCGGCGCAGGGCGTGCTCGTCACCTCGGCGACGCTGCGCAACGGTGGTCATGGGCGCGGCGGCTGGACCGACGCCGACATCCGCACCGGTGCGCGCCACATGGACGGCGGGGTCCAGCATTTCGCGGTCCCCAGCCCGTTCGACTATGCGCGCCAGTCGGAGGTGCTGATCGTCACCGACATTCCGCGCGGTGACCTGCCCGCGCTCGCCGGTGCGTACAGCCGGCTGATCGAAGCGTCGGGCGGCGGCGCGCTCGGACTGTTCAGCGCGATCCGGCGGCTGCGCATCGTCCATTCGCGTATCGCCGACCGGCTCGCGCGCGCGGGGCTGCCGCTGTTCGCGCAGCATGTCGATCCGCTCGACACGGGAACGCTCGTCGACATTTTCCGCGCCGATCCGCACGCCTCGCTGCTCGGCACCGATGCCTTGCGCGACGGCGTCGACGTGCCCGGCGATTCGCTGCGGCTCGTCGTGATGGAGGGCGTTCCCTGGCCGCGCCCGACGATCCTGCACGCGGCGCGGCGCGCGGCGCAGGGCGGCAGCGCCTATGACGACATGGTGATCCGCGCGCGCATCGGGCAGGCCTTCGGCCGCCTCATCCGCCGCGCCGACGATTTCGGCCAGTTCGTGATGCTCTCACCCAGCTTCCCGTCGCGCCTGCTCAGCGCCTTTCCCGAAGGCACCCCGATCCGCCGCCTGCCGCTCGACGAAGCGGTCAATCATGTGGCCGCAGCGAATGTCGAGCGCAGAAAAACCGCGTTTCCAGCCTTTTCACCGTCATAAGTTTCCGGCACAAGGCCTGCGAATTCGAGGGATAGCGCAGCGGCGCGGGGAGAGATTTTGAAGACTTTGACCATCCTGCGCCACGCCAAATCGGGTTGGGACGTTCAGGTCGAGCGCGATTTCGACCGCCCGATCAATAAACGCGGGGCGCGCGGCGCCGAACTGATCGGGCAATGGCTGAAGCGGCAGAAGCTGCCCGTCGACCGCATCGTCGCCTCGCCCGCGGTGCGCGTGACCGAAACGCTCGATATCTTCCAGCCCGCCGCCGACCTCGACAATATCGAGCCGCATTGGGACCGGCGCATCTATCTCGCGTCGGCCGCGACGCTGATCGACGTCATCCGCGACACCGGCAAGGATGCAGACCATCTGCTGATTTCGGGGCATAATCCGGGGCTCGAAGACCTGATCCTGATGCTCGTCCCCGAATCGGCGGACGATGAATTGCGCGCAAAGGTCGAGGAAAAGCTGCCGACGTCGGCGCTGGCGCGGCTCGAGCTCGATATCGACGACTGGCACGATCTCGACACGAACAGCGCGCGTTTCACGGGCTTTATCCGCCCGCGCGACCTCGACCCGGCGCTCGCGCCGGCGATGGACAATGACTAGGGTCTAATCGAGCGCCGCCGCGAGCCGCTGGCGCAGCATGACGAGCGCTTCCACCGGAATACCCACGCCTTGTCCCGGCGCCGCACTGTCGAGCGCTTCGCGCGCCAACGGCGCGCGCGGCGCGGGCGCGGCGCCCGGTTCGGACAACGCCTTGCGCGCGCCTTCGACGGTGAAGCCCTGCACATGCAGCAGATGGTGGATGCGTTCGGCGAGCGCGACATCCTCGGCGCGGTAATAGCGGCGGCGGCCCGACCGCTGAAGCGGCCGCAATTGCGGGAAGCGTGTTTCCCAATAACGCAACACATGCGTCGGGACGCCAATCCGCACCGCCAGCTCGCCGATTGCAAGCATGGCGGCGGGCGCCTTGCCGCCATCGTCGGGCATTTCAGAACCCGACATGGATCGCAGACGACTTATTTACCGGCAACGCGGGCACGCATCGTCTGGCTGGCACGAAAGGTCATCACGCGCCGCGGCAGGATCGGCACTTCGATGCCGGTCTTCGGATTGCGGCCGATGCGCTGCGCCTTGTCGCGCAGCACAAAAGTGCCAAAACCCGAAATCTTCACATTCTGCCCAACGGCAAGCGCGTCGGACATATGATCGAGAATCGATTCGACGATGGCGGCCGATTCATTGCGCGACAGGCCGATCTGCTGGTTGATCTGCGTCGCAATGTCGGCTCGCGTAAGAGTCCCTGCGGTCATGTTGATCCCTTCCCCCTCTGAAGCGAAAATACACCAATGGTTCCCTGACAGCCCCCACCGTCACGAGTCCCTGTTCGCATATGTAACAAATGCGAATTAATCCGCCAAACTGAAACGGATGGAAGGAGAAGTTGACGCGCCGGAGCGAAGCGTCAGACGCGCAGAACCGCCGCACCCCAGGTGAAGCCGCCGCCCATCGCTTCGAGGACGACAAGGTCGCCGCGCTTGATGCGTCCGTCACGGACCGCAAGGTCGAGCGCCAGCGGCACCGACGCCGCCGACGTATTGGCGTGCTGGTCGACGGTCAGCACGACGCGTTCGGCGGGCAGACCCAGCTTTTTCGCGGTTGCATCGATGATCCGCTTGTTCGCCTGATGCGGGACGACCCAGTCGATCTGCTCCGCCGACAGGCCGACGTCGGCCATCACTTCGCCCAGCACCGACGCGAGGTTGGTGACGGCATGGCGGAACACTTCGCGGCCCTGCATACGAACATGGCCGACCGTGCCCGTCGTCGACGGTCCGCCGTCGACATAGAGCATGTCCGAATATTTGCCCTCGGCATGAAGACGCGTCGCAAGGATGCCGCGATCGTCGCCGACCTCCTCGGCCGACAGGACGATGGCGCCCGCACCGTCGCCGAACAGGACGCAGGTCGTGCGGTCTTCCCAGTCGAGGATGCGGCTGAAGGTTTCCGACCCGATCACCAGCGCGTGCTTTGCAGCGCCCGTGCGCAGCATCGAATCGGCAACCGAAACGGCGTAGAGGAAGCCCGAACAGACCGCGGCGACATCGAAGGCGATGCAATCGGGCGCGCCGAGCAACGCCTGCACCTTGGTGGCGCTGGCCGGGAAGGTGTTGTCGGGGGTCGCGGTCGCGACGATGATCAGGCCGATGTCGGCGGGTTCAAGCCCCGCCGCAGCCAGCGCCTGCCGCGCCGCATCGGCACCGAGCGTCGCGGTGGTTTCATCCGCCTCGGCAATGTGGCGAAAGCGGATGCCGGTCCGCTCGACGATCCATTCGTCGCTGGTGTCGACGCGTTCGGCCAGTTCGGCGTTCGAGACACGCGTGCGCGGCAGAGCCGAGCCGGTGCCCGCCAGGATTGCGCGCAGCGTCATGCCGCGTCGCCGCTGCGGAAATTCGCGAGATCCTCGGTCACCTGACGCGTAATGTCCTTTTCGATCAGCTCGGCGCAGAGGTGCACGCAGTTCGCGACCCCTTTTGCGTCGGCGCTGCCATGGCTTTTGAGCACCACGCCGTTGAGGCCGAGGAACACCGCACCATTGTGATTATTGGGATCGAGATGATGCTTGAGCAGCTCTGTCGCGGGACGTGAGATCAGGAAGCCGATCTTCGAGCGCGTCGAGCTGGTGAAGGCGCGGCGGAGCAGGTCGGTGACGAAGCGCGCCGTCCCCTCAATGGTCTTGAGCGCAATATTGCCCGAAAAACCATCGTGGACGATCACATCGACATCGCCGCGCGACAATTTGTCGCCTTCGATAAAGCCGGTGAAGTCCATCGGCAGCCCGTGCGCCTCGCGCAGCCGGGCGGCCGCATCGCGGATCTCGTCGGTACCCTTCAATTCCTCGGTGCCGATGTTGAGCAGCGCGACGCGCGGCTTTTCAAGGCCCATCGCGGTGCGCGCATAGGCTGCGCCCATCACGGCGAACTGGATCAGGTTGTTGGCGTCGCAATCGGTGTTGGCGCCGAGATCGAGCATGACGACATCATTGTCGCCGAGCGTGGGCAATAGCGCGGCGAGCGCCGGCCGGTCGATCCCCGGCATCGTGCGCAGCGCGAGCTTTGCCATCGCCATCAGCGCGCCGGTGTTGCCCGCCGAAACGGCGCCACCGGCATCGCCGCGTTTCACCGCGTCGATCGCGAGCCCCATCGAGGTGCTCTTCGCCTTGCGCAGCGCCTGGCTCGGCTTGTCCGAACCCGACACGACGCCGTCGGTGTGGATGATATCCGACGCCGCGCGCAGGTTGGGATGGTTTTCGAGCGCCGCCTTGATCTGCACCTCGTCGCCGACGAGGATGAAGCGGAGACCGTCGTGTTTATGGCGCGCCATCGCGGCGCCGGCGAGCATCATGCGCACGCCAACGTCACCGCCCATCGCATCGATTGCGATTCGCGGTGTCAGTGCCATCAGGACGCCCTCCGGCTAATGCTTATGCGCCGACCGACACCACTTCACGACCATTGTAATGGCCGCAGGCGTTGCAAAGGTTGTGCGGGCGCTTCAGCTCGCCGCAGTTCGGGCATTCCTGGAAGGCTTCGACCTTCAGGCTGTCGTGGCTGCGACGCATGCCGCGCTTCGAGGGCGAGGTTTTTCGCTTGGGAACGGCCATGATATTTCCTGCATTCTCAAATAGTGTGTCACGAATCGGCTACCCGGAGTTGTCAGGCCCGTTACCGGGAATGACTGGCCCGCCCGCCAGGCCGAAGGCTGTTCCTGCCCGAATTGTGCAGGAAAATCTTCCGCCGGAGGGTGCCTCAACGCCAGATGGTGTCGGGTGCCGGATCGGGCGCGGCTATAGCGTTTTTGCCCGCAAAGGCAAGCCCATTGCGCGCGGGAATAGCTGCGCCTTCATTCTCTTCGTCATGCCGGACTGGATCCGGCATCCATCGCAGCGGCGAAGCCATGGCCGCCGGATCAAAGCCGGGACGACGAAGGCGGGTAGCGCAAGCTTGCCCTGCCCTTCGCGCAATGCCACACCTCCCTCGCCACCGGAACAACCGGTCCATAAGGGGGAAGCCAAATGATAATCTTGCCGATCAGCCTCACGATCGCCGCGGGGGCGGCGCTGCTCAATCTCTGGCTTTCGGTCCGCGTCGGTCGCGTGCGCACGAAGGAAAAGGTCTTTATCGGCGACGGCGGCAATGATTTGCTCACCCGGCGGATGCGCGCGCACAGCAATTTCGTCGAAAACACCGCCTTCGTTCTGATCCTGCTCGCGCTCGTCGAACTCGGCCTCGGCTCGTCGATGTGGCTGTGGGGCGTCGGCGCGCTCTATCTGGTCGGGCGAATCCTGCACGCCATGGGCATGGACGGGATGATGTGGGGCCGGATGGCCGGCACCATTATCACGATGCTGACCCAGCTCGGCCTCGCGATCGGCGCGCTCGCGATCGTCTACATGACACCGACGAGCATCACGACGACCGCTGTCGAAGAAACGGTCGCCGTCGCGCCGCGCTGAACCGGCCTAGCCGCCCAGCGCCATATCGCCCACGAACGGGTTGGTTCGCCGTTCGTGGGCGAAATTGCTGTGCGCACCATGTCCGGGCAGGAAGGTCGTGTCGCCGCCGAGCGGCCATAATTTCTGCGTGATCGAATCGAGCAATTGCTGGTGATTGCCGCGCGGAAAGTCGGTGCGCCCGATCGATCCCTGAAAGATCACATCGCCGACGATCGCCAGCTTCGACGGAGCGTGATGGAAGACGACGTGCCCCGGCGTGTGTCCGGGGCAATGAATGACGTCGATCTCGAGATTGCCGACCGCGACCGTGTCACCGTCGATCAGCCAGCGGTCGGGCTCGAACGATTCGCCGACCATGCCGAAACGCGCGCCGTCCTCGGCAAAGGCGTCGATCCAGAAGCGGTCGTCTTCGTGCGGCCCCTCGATCGGCACGCCGAGCTCCTTCGCGAGCATCCCCGCCTGCCCGCAATGATCCATATGGCCGTGGGTGACGAGAATCTTCTCGACCTCCACCCCCGTCTGCCGGACCGCTTCCTTCAGCTTGGGAAGGTCACCGCCGGGGTCGACGAAGGCCGCTTTGTTGGTCGCGGTACACCAAAGCAAGGTGCAATTCTGCTGGAAGGCGGTGACAGGCACGATCGCCGCGCGCATCGGGGGTTCGGGAGCGTTCATGGCGGCCGATGTGGGGAAAATCCGCCCGGTTGGCAAGGGCGCGATGCGCCCTGCCGGCAACCGTCCGCTTGTGATAGACGGCCCTCTATGGACAAGGTCGACTTCAAAAAGACGCTCAAGCAACTGTACAGCGCCCCGTCGGGCGAGTTCGTGGCAGTCGACGTACCGCCGATGCAGTTTGTCATGGTCGACGGCGAAGGCGACCCCAACACAGCGCCCGCCTATCGCACCGCGGTCGAATGGCTCTACGGCGCCAGCTACGCGATGAAATTCGCGGCCAAATTGTCGCTTGGCAGGGATTATGTCGTCCCGCCGCTCGAAGGCCTGTGGTCCGCCGACGATCCCCGAAGCTTCACCTCGCGCGACAAGGATCGATGGCGCTGGACGATGATGATTCTCGTTCCCGAATTCGTGACCCACACCATGTTCGAAGAAGCCGTGGCAAAGACGGGAAGGAAATCCGGTACGCCGCCCGAAACGCTGCGGCTGGAAGTCTATCACGAGGGACCTTCGCTCCAGATATTGCATATCGGCAGCTATGACGACGAAGGACCGGTCCTTGCCCGTCTTCACACGGTCGTCATGCCGGAGGAGAAAATGGACTTCAACGGCCCGCACCATGAAATCTATCTGGGCGATCCGCGCAAGACCGTGCCATCGAAACTCCGGACAATCCTGCGTCAGCCCGTGAAGGCCATCGCCCCGGCCTGATAATCGCTGCTCAGCGCATCGTCATCGTGTCGCCTTCGACATTCACCGCGTCGAGTTTCGAGAGGAAGCTCTGCCCGAGCAGCGACACCCCCATGTCGGCGTCGATCACCGCTGCCTGCACCCCGCGCACCTCGATTCCGTCGACTTGGACGCTGTCGAGCATCACCGGGCGCATCGACACGACACCGCCCGCGGTGCTCGCGCTGCCCCCGACCGGAAGGTCGTCGACATTGATCCCCAGCGCCTCGGCATCGCGGCGCGTCAGCGCGACGATCGACGCGCCGCTGTCGACCATCATGCGGATGTTCCGTCCGTCGATTTCGGCGTCGGCATAGAAATGCGAATCGGCGGCGCGGCCCAGCCGCACCTCGCTCGACGATCGCGCGCCGCTCGCCGCAGAGGACCAGCCCCCGCTCTTGCGCCGCTCGGTCGTCCAGTTGCCGTTGTCCTGCGCACCTTCGGTCGCCGGCGTGGGGGCATTGTCGGTCGCGCGGCCGGCGATACCCGCCATGCCGATCGACACCACCGCGATACCCGCGGCCAGCGCAAGGAAACGTCCCATCATGGGCGGCCTTGTCGCAAATTTCCGTTGGAGATTGGTTAAGCGGGTTCGTGCGCGTCGGTCGCGACCATCGCGGCGTCCGTGCCCTGCTCGATGAACGCCCGCCATGTCGGCGCGTCGCCGCGGATGGAATAAGCGATCCGCGCGCAGGCATAGGCGCGGCTGGGGCGATTGTCGGCCTCCCCCGCTGTCACGGGCCACGGGCCGTCGCCATGGCCGCCCGCCGACCAGCAGACGAGCGCCTCGGCCTCTTTGCCCGCCTCGATCGCCGCGCGTTCGTCGGCGTTCAGCGACGCGGGCGCGCTCCATCCGAAAATGGCGCGGTGCGTATGTCCTTTTGAAAACAGCGCATGGAGGAATGGGCTATGGCGATCGTGGAGCAGACCGGCGATCCGGTCGCGGTCGGCCGCCGCCAGCCACCGCCCACCGAATAGCGGCGCCCAACGCGCTTCGTCGCGCGAACGCAGCGCCGCGACCAGTTCGTCCGCTGCCGCCTCGAAGCGCGGCGTCCAGGCAGAATCCGCAGCAAGCGGCGCCAGCGATGCGGGCGCCTGCACCGCTTCTGGTTGGGTAGGCAGCAAGGAGGTCGGCGCCGCAGCTGCGGCGTTCGACAGGGCGATGGTGGCGACGAGCGCCGACGAAATCAGCATAGCGCGCATGGCAGACAATCTAGCAGCAAAGGCTGCATCTGTCATGAACCGGCGGCGAGCCCCACGCGCAGCCATGCCGGCGCCGCCGCGGCGTCGATATTCTCGGTCCTGCGATGCTCGACCGACCAGCCGAGTTCGGGATAGCTGATCACCTGCCGCTTTTCGTCGGCGTCTGCCAGCGGCACGACGACCAGCCGCCGGTTCACCTTTTGCCGCCAGTTCATCCGCGCGGTATTTTCCTGCCCGACGTAACAGCCCTTGGTGAAGCTGACGCCGTTCAGTTCGGCGGCATTGCATTCGAGCCACAGCGTCGTGCCGTCGCCGAGTTCGGCGCGGCCTTCGGTGACGCCGAGCGCCAGCCGGTGCGCCTGCCACCGTTCGTCGGCCCCCTCGCCTTCGTCCGCCGGCGCCAGCCAGCGCTGGCCGAGCGCGGGAAGGCGCGGATCGACGACGCCGAGGTCGCCTTCCGGCGCCCAATGCACGCACAGATCGGGTTCGCGCTCGATGGTGATCGCGCGGCGCAAACGATAGAGCGTCAGGCGTTTGGCGAGATCGCCCGCCGCGCCGCGCTCGCAGTCGATCAATATGTCGTCGCCGTCGCCCCAGATCACGAAATCGAACAGCGCCTTGCCCTGCGCGGAAAGCAGCGCCGCCCATACCGGCAGGTTGCCCGACGTGTCGTTGGTGACGAGACCTTGCAGGAAGCCGCGGACGTCCTCGCCCGACAGACGGATGAGCGCGCGGTTGATCAGGGTGGTATTGGCCATGACGATAATTTAGGGACGCCCCAGCCAAAGCCAAGCCCACTATCGACGAGTCTCTTCTATGACCGACCGCCTGACGATCCGCCGCCCCGACGACTGGCATGTCCATCTGCGCGATGGCGCGATGCTCGACCATGTCGCGCAATATACCGCACGCCAGTTCGCGCGCGCGATCGTCATGCCGAACCTGTCGCCGCCGGTGACGACCGCCGGGGAAGGCCGCGCCTATCGCGACCGCATCAACGCCGCGGTTCCGGCGGACCTCGACTTCACGCCGCTGATCGTCGCCTACCTCACCGACCATAGCGATCCGGACGAGATGGCGCGCGGCCATGCCGACGGCGTCTTCACCGCGGCCAAACTCTATCCCGCGCACGCGACCACGGGCAGCGCGCACGGCGTCACCGACGTCGCAAACATCATGCGCGTGCTCGAGAGGATGCAGGAGATCGGCATGCCGCTCCTGATCCACGGCGAGGTCACCGACCATGACGTCGACATCTTCGACCGCGAGGCGGTGTTCATCGAACGCACGCTCGAGCCGCTGGTGCGTGCGCTGCCCGCGCTGAAGATCGTGTTCGAGCATATCACGACAGCGGAAGCAGCGCAGTTCGTCGCCGACGCGCCCGCCAATGTCGCCGCGACGATCACGCCGCAGCACCTTCATATCAACCGCAACGCGATGCTCGTCGGTGGCATCCGCCCGCACGCCTATTGCCTTCCCGTCGCGAAGCGCGAGCACCACCGGCTCGCGGTGCGCGCGGCCGCGACCTCGGGTTCGCCGAAATTCTTCCTCGGCACCGACAGCGCGCCGCATGCGGTGCACACGAAAGAGGCATCGTGCGGCTGCGCGGGCATCTTCAACGCACCCTATGCGCTTGAAAGCTATGCGATTGCGTTCGATCAGGACGGCGCGCTCGACAAGCTCGAAGGTTTTGCGAGCGAGCATGGCCCGAATTTTTACGGGCTGCCGCTCAATACCGGCACGGTCACGCTCGAACGCGGGCCAGTGACCGTTCCCGCCCTCATCGGCGAGGTCGTCCCCTTCCACGCCGGCGAAACGATCGGCTGGCGGATCGCCACCTAGGCCGCCGGCATCATCCGCTCGGCGCGCATCTTGCGCCACATGTCGAAGCTGAACACCGCGATGCTCGCCCAGATCAGGATGAAGCAGGCGAGCTGCGCGGGCTTCAATGGTTCGTGGAAAACGAACAGGCTGAGCAGGAACTGCACCGTCGGCGCGAGGAACTGGACAAAACCGAGCGCGGCATAGCTCATCCGCCGCGCCGCGGTCGCAAAGAGCAGGAGCGGTACGGCGGTGACGATACCGCCCGCCATCAGCAGCGCGCTGATCGATCCGTCCGACCCGAAACCGCGCCCGTCCCCGGCCCACAGATAAAAGGCCGCGATCGCCAGCGACGGCACGAACAACACCGTCGTCTCGATCGCCAGCCCCGGAAGCGACCCGACCGGCACGACCTTGCGAATGAGCCCGTAGATGCCGAACGAGAAAGCGAGCGTCAGGCTGATCCAAAGCGTATCGAGCGCGCCCGCGAGCAGGATCGCGACGCCGACGCCGGCGATGACGACCGCCGCCAGTTGCAGCCGCGACAGCCGCTCGCCGAGGAAGACCATGCCGAGCATCACGTTGACGAGCGGGTTGAGATAATAGCCGAGGCTGGCCGCGAGCACATGGTCGGTGAAGATCGAATAGATATAGACGAGCCAGTTGACCGCGATCAGCAACGCGCTCGCGACGAGCAGGCGCAGCGTCCGCCAGTCCTTCAGCGCGGTCAGATATTCGCCGATCTGGCGGCGGAAGAGCATGATCAGAAAACAGAGCGGCAGCGACCAGATGATCCGCTGCGCCAGCACCTCGACCGGGGGGACGCTGCTCAGCAGCTTGAAGAAGAGCGGGACGAAGCCCCAGATGCCATAGGCCGCGAGCGCGTAGGGCAAGCCGCCCTGGTTGCTCCCCGCCGGGGCCTTGTCCTCACGCATGATCGAAAACTGCCTTCCGGCCGGAAAATCAGATGATGCCGCCGCCCAGCATCAGGCGGATCACGCCGATGACGACGACGACGATGTTCAGGTTGCGCCCGCTCGTCTTGTCCGACATCGCGCCGAGCGCGAGCCCGACGACAGCGAAGGGTATGATCACCCAATTCGCCCAGCCAAGCAGCGGGATGAAGGCGAAAACGGCCAGAACCAGCGCGATAACGCCAATGACGAGCGATCCGATATTAAGCATGGTCCGGACTGTCGCACGTCGCCTCCGACGCGGCAAGGGCCTTTCGGTTCATCGACATATGCACTCGCTTCGTCTTGTTGCCTGATGTTCATGCAACGTCGGCGAGACCATGGCCGTTCTCACATCGAAGCGCCCGGTCCCGCCAAACGGGACGAGGTGCCGAACCAGGAAAGGACTTAATATGCGTAATCTCACCACGGGCCTGATGGGCGCTTTTGCCGCCGCCAGCGTCGCCCTGACCGCGCCCGCCTATGCGGGTATCGCGGCACCGGCGAAGGCGGACGGCATCCATCAGCTCGACCAGTCGTCCAGCTTCCACAAGAAGCGCAAGGATCGCCGCTATTATGCCAACGACCAGCGCATCAATTCGAATACCCGCGTCTGGCGCGGCGAAGACGGCCGTTATCGCTGCAAGAAGGACAATGGCACGACCGGCCTTCTGATCGGTGGTGCCGTCGGCGGCCTCGCCGGCCACGAAATCGCCGGCGGCGGCGACAAGCTGCTCGGCACGATCATCGGCGCCGGCGCCGGTGCCCTGATCGGCCGTGAGGTCGACCGCGACAAATATCGCTGCCGCTAAGGCACAAACGCTAACCGTCTCGCGCGTGAGTCTGGACCCCTCCGCTCACGCACGCTGATGGCGAGGGCACCGGTTAATCGCCGGTGCCCTCAAGCGTATCGCTTGCCGAAACCACCCGCTTGCCGCAGAGTATGGGCCAGTTGCTGCGGGAGATAGAAGATGTTGAACGGCCCCCTGCTCGTCACCGAGCGGCTCATCCTGCGCCCGCCCGCGACCGAAGATTTCGACGGCTTCGCCGCAATGTGTACCGAAGAAGACACGATGCGCTTCATCGGCGGCACCTGCCCGCGCTCGCAAGCCTGGCGGATGTGGTGCACCCTCGCAGGTGCCTGGCATATCCGCGGCTTTTCCATGTTTTCGGTGATCGAGCGTGCAACGGGCGAATGGGTCGGCCGGCTCGGCCCGTGGGAACCCGACGGCTGGCCCGCGCCCGAGATCGGCTATGGCGTCCGCGCCCGGTTCGCCGGCAAGGGCTATGCGCTCGAAGGCTGCGTCGCGGCGTGCGACTTCGCGGTCGAATTCCTGAAATGGCCCGAACTGATGCACAGCATCGATCCCGCAAATACGCGCTCGCAGGCACTGGCCCAAAGGCTCGGCGCGACGAACAGCGGCCCGACCCGCCTCCCCGCCCCGTTCGAGGATGCGCCGGTCGACGCCTGGACGCAGAGCGCCGACGCCTGGCGGGTGAAGCGCAAGGAGTTCCTGCCGTGAGCGAGAGCCATGTCGATCCCGAACGCGCGCAGTTCGATGCGTTCAAGGCACTGCCTCGCGATACGGTCATCCACATGCTCAATCTCGTCCGTTTCAAGGACAAGGCGGCCTATCCCGACAATCACCCACTCGCGGGCCAGCAACTCTCCGGCGCCGAAGCCTATCGTCACTATGGAGCCGACAGCGGTCCGGTATTCGAACGCGTCGGTGGCCGCGTTATCTGGACCGGCACGATGGAGGCGATGCTGATCGGACCCGATGCCGAACATTGGGATGCGGTGTTCATCGCCGAATATCCGGGCAGCGGCGCGTTCATGGAAATGGTCACCGACCCCGCCTATCGCGAGGCCGTCATTCACCGTCAGGCGGCGGTCGAAACCTCGCGCCTGATCCGGTGCGCGCCAAAAGCGTCTCGCTCCGAGACAGTTTTCGGCTAACAAAGCCTTGCCCGTTAACGCATTTTATTTGCGCCTTTTTGGTCAGGATCGGGCATTCCCGGCAGAGGATTAAGGGAGTGTTAGCGATGATGTTGCGCGGAAAATGGCTCGTTGCCGGCTTGCTGATGGCTGCGGCGCCGCTCGCCGGTTGCCGGGACAATCCCAACGCGAAGGCCGATCTCGCGCCGCTCGACGACGGGCTGACGAACGCCGATCCGGCGATCAAGGGCTCGCTCGAAGACAAGATCATGGTCGATCCGAAGCTGGCCGGCCAGTCGAACCGTAACGCCGCGGGTCCGGGCAACCGGCCCGTCGACGGCGGCGTCCCCGGTATCGCAGGTGGCAAGGCCGCAACCGCCGCCGAAGCCGCCGCGGCGCTCGCGGCCGGCAAGCTGCTCGCCGCGCCGAAAGCCCTGCCCTTCGAGGCTGGATGCGACGGCTGCGAAGCGGAGAAGCGCCCGGTCACGATCGGCGCCCTCGCGCGCGACCAGCAAAAGGGAAGCTGCGACGCCAAGCTGACCTATGGCAATGCCTGGGCCGATCGCCTGCCCGCCGCCTTCAAACTCTATCCGCGTGCGACGCTGCGCGAGGCAGCCGGCATCGCTGGCGGCAAGTGCAATATCCGCGTCGTCAATTTCCAGACCGCGGCGTCGATACAGGCGGTGCTCGACTATTATCATACGATGGCGATCCGCGCGGGTTACACCAGCGATCACCGCGTCAGCGGCAACGAGCATATGCTGGGCGGCACCAAGGGCGACCTTGCCTATGTGCTGATGATGCGCCGCGACGGCGCGATGACCGACGTCGACCTCGTGGCGTCGGGCGGGAAATAGCCTTCCCCTCAAGCCAAACAAAAAAGGCCCCGGTTTCCCGGGGCCTTTTTCGTGGCGGACGAACAAGTCCGTCAGATCTTGTCGCCGAGCGCGCCCTGGACCTTGCCCTTCAGATTCTGGGCCTCGCCCTTGCGTTCCTGCGCTTCACCTTCGGCGCGGAGGCGCTCGTTCCCGGTCGCCTTGCCGATCGCCTGTTTGGTGTTTCCGGCAGCTTCATTGGCGAGGCCCTTTGCCTTTTCCTTCAGTTCACCCACGGGAATTCTCCTTGCTGTCGAGGCGGGGGAGCGGCCTCGTGCGGGAGAAACGACCCGCGCCGGGTGGATGTTCCGCTCCCACGGGACAAAGCGTTCTGCTTGAAGGGTAATCAGGCGACCGATCAGCCGTCGTGCGCTACGATCGCGTCGAGCGCAGCAGGGTCGCGGATCGTGATCCGGTTATAGTCAATCGCGATCAGCCCCGCTTCCTCGAACCCCCGCAACAGCTTGTTGACGCTCTGCCGCGTCACCCCCAGCATCGCCCCTAATTGCTCCTGCGGCAGGCGCAGCCCCAGCTCGATCCCCTGCCCGCCCGCGATGCCGTGGATGCGCGCAAGATCGGCGAGCGTCGCCGCCATGCGCTGATCGAGCGAGCCGAGTTTCTGGTTGTTGAGCTGGCGCAGACTGTCGCCGTGCCGCGCGCACATCAGCAACGCGATGTCGCGCCACAGGATCGGATCGGCGTCCAGGATCGCGGCCAGCCCGTCGCACGGCAGGTGCAGCAGCACGCTGTCTTCATAGGCGGTGTACACATAATGGATAGGTGGTTCGGCGAGGAGGCGAACGATCGCGAGGATTTCGTTCGGCCCCTGCACGCTCAGCACGAACTTCTTGCCCGCCGCCGACCCGCGGCTGACCTCGACCTCGCCCGACACGATGACGAACGCCTCGCGTCTCTCGGGGTCGCGCACGAAGATTTCGGCGCCGCGCGGATAATATTCGGCGCGCGCGATCGCCGCGACCTGGGCCAGTCGCGCTTCCGGCCAGCCGGCGAACAGGGGGCAGCGACGCAGCGCGGCAAGGCGATCGGCGGCGGCCCACGACCCTGCGTTCGCCTTTCCTTGCGCCCCCATCGGCATATATCGCCCCTCTCCTCCCTCCTATTAGGCGCCGCTTCGCGATTCCCCAAGAGATTGTCGGCCGGATGACAGACCGGGTCCGCGCCGGTCGCTAGATAGCAGGCGAAGATCGGGAGGAGTGATTGTCGATGAAGAGCCTGCTTGCCTTTCTGGCGATGGCGGCCGCCTTTCTGACCGGGACGGCCTATGCCGCGCCGATCAGCGAAGACGAAGCCTACGCCATCGGCCTCGAAGCCTATACCTATGCCTATCCGCTGGTGTTGATGGAAACGACGCGGCGCGTGTCGACCAACGCCGGCGTCGACGGCAAGTTGCGCGCGCCGACCAACCAGTTCGCGCATATGAAACGCTATCCCGACGCGACCTTCAAGGACGTCGTGCGCCCCAATGCCGACACCCTCTATTCGACGCTGTGGTTCGACGTGGGCAAGGAACCATTGGTCCTGACGCTGCCGAATACCGCCGGCCGCTATCATGTCGTGCCGATCATGGACATGTGGACCGACGTCTTCGCGACGCTCGGCACCCGCACGACGGGCAATGACGGCGGCACCGTCGCGCTCGTCGGCCCGCATTGGCAGGGCACGCTGCCAAAGGGCATGCGAATAGTGCGCAGCCCGACCGAGATGGGCTGGATCATCGGGCGCATCCAGACGAACGGCGCCGCCGATTATGCCCATGTCCACACGTTGCAGGCGGGCTATGCCGCCGTGCCGCTGTCGACGTGGGGCAAGCCGCAGCCGCCCGCGCCGGCAAAGCCCGATCCGGCGCTCGACATGAGCCCTCCGGTCGAACAGGTCGCGCGGATGCAGCCCGACGCCTTCTTCGCGCTGTTCGCCGAGGTCATGAAGCGCAACCCGCCGCACGACAGCGACTATGCGATGCTGCTGCGCATGGAGCGCGTCGGGCTGGTCCCCGGTCAAAGTTTCGACCTCGCCAAGGCCGGCCCCGCCGTCCAGCGCGGACTGACGCGCGCCGCCGCCGACGCCTATCCCCGCATCGTCAACCGGCGGAAAAGTATCGCCCTGACGCGCAACGGCTGGGGCGCGATGGGCAATGCGATCGGCGTCTATGGCAACGACTATCTGCAGCGCGCCTTCATCGGTTTTGCCGGGCTCGGCGCTCTGCCGCCCGAGGAGGCCATTTATCCGATGGCGCCGCTCGACGCCGAGGGCAAACCCTTCAGCGGCGCGTCGCGCTATGTCCTCCACTTCGCCAAGGAGGAATTGCCCCCTGCCGATGCCTTCTGGTCGCTGACCATGTATGGCGCCGACCAGTTCTTCGTCGCCAACCCGATCGACCGCTTTGCGATCGGCGACCGCGACAAGCTGGTCTTCAACGCCGACGGCTCGCTCGACCTCTATATCCAGAAGGACAATCCGGGCGCCGACAAGGAAACCAATTGGCTTCCCGCGCCGGAAGGGCCGTTCACGATGAACCTGCGCCTCTATCTGCCGCGGCGCGCGGCGATGGAAGGAAGCTGGACCCCGCCGCCGGTGAAGCGGGTGCCATGAGATGACGCGACCGGCGGCTCCCTAGCGCCGCCGGTCGCCATGACCATTTGTTCTTGATATGTTTCACCCTTCCCGCTAGCCAATCCGACGGGCGGGGAGAGCGCGAATGGCGATCGAATGGCAACCGGGCTGCGCGATAGCCGACGCGGACATTTCCGATGGACCGTTCGCCGGGGCCGATCTGGCGGGCATGCGGTTCGATTCGTGCACGCTGCGCGACGTCCAGCTCTCGGGCACCTGCCTGCAAGACGCCCGGTTCGTCAATTGTCGCCTGATCCGGTGCCGCTTCGCCAATGTCGACCTGCGCGACGCGCTGTTCGACAATTGCCGCTTCGCTGACGATACCGGGTATGAAGGGGTGCAATTCGCCTTTTCGCAACTCGACCAGGCGCGCCTTGTTCGTTCCGATCTTTCCTTCGCGCGGTTCGACCGCTCGACCCTGTTCGGGATCGAGATGGAGGCGTGCAACCTGCGCGGCGCGACGTTCTACAAGGCCGATTTCAGCCGCACCTTCAGTCGCAAGCTGGTCAAGGCCGCGGCGAAGATCCGCCGCTGCAACCTCGAACTCGCCGACCTCAGCGAGATACGCCTGCCAGGTTGCGAGCTTTCGGGAACGAGTTTTCGCGAGGCCCATCTGCTCGACGCCGATCTGGAGGGCGCCGACCTTCGCGGTAGCGACCTCGTCCAGGCGCTGACCCATGGCGCGAAGCTCGCGCGCACCGACCTTCGCGACGCAAATCTCGCGGGCCTGTGCCTCGGCGACCTCGCCAGCATCGAAGGCATGATCATTTCGGCCGATCAGCAATTCCCGCTACTGACGGCGATGGGTCTCGAAATCTATTCGAACTAGGCTTCGCGGCCCAGTGTCAGATCAGCCCGGCGAGAGGGCTCGACGGGTCGGCATAGCGCCGCACGCCCATGCGCCCCGCGAGATACGAATCGCGCCCCGCCTCGACCGCGAGTTTCATCGCGCGCGCCATGCGGATCGGATCTTTCGCTTCGGCGATCGCGGTGTTCATCAGCACGCCGTCGCAGCCGAGTTCCATCGCCACCGCCGCGTCGCTCGCCGTGCCGACCCCCGCGTCGACAAGCACCGGCACCGACGCGCCCTCGACGATCAGACGGATCGTGACACGGTTCTGGATACCAAGGCCCGATCCGATCGGCGCGCCCAGCGGCATCACCGCGACCGCGCCCGCATCCTCGAGCTGCTTCGCGGCGATCGGGTCGTCGACGCAGTAAACCATGGGCAGAAAGCCTTCCTTGGCGAGCACCTCGGTTGCCTCCAGCGTCTCGCGCATGTTCGGATAGAGCGTCTTCGCCTCGCCGAGCACCTCGAGCTTCACCAGATCCCAGCCACCCGCCTCGCGCGCCAGCCGCAGCGTGCGGATCGCATCGTCGGCATTGAAGCAGCCCGCAGTGTTCGGCAGGTAGGTGATCTTCTTCGGATCGATATAGTCGGTCAGCATCGGCGCATTGGGGTCCGACACGTTGACGCGGCGCACCGCGACGGTGACGATTTCCGCCCCCGACGCCGCGACCGCGGCGGCGTTCTGCTCGAAATCCTTATACTTGCCGGTGCCGACGATCAGCCGCGACGTGAACGTCCGTCCGGCAACACTCCAACTGTCGGTCAACACCCGCCTCCTACGAAATGAACGATTTCCAACGCATCACCCTCGGCGAGCGCGACGTCTGCAAGCGTCGAGCGCGGCACGATCACCCGGTTGCGCTCGACCGCCACCTTTTTCACGTCGAGGCCGAGCGAGGCGACGAGATCGGCGACGCTGCCCTCGCGCACCTGCCGCTGTTCGCCGTTGAGGATGACCGAGATCACTGGGGAATCCGCCTTGCTTTGCCTTTTGCCGAGCAGCCCATATAGGGGGAGCGCTCTTCGCCGCAACCGAAAGACCGCCTCTTGCCCGACCTTCCCACCGTCTTCGTCTTCTCCGGCCCCAACCTCAACCTGCTCGGAACGCGCGAGCCCGAGATTTATGGCCACGACACGCTGAACGATATCCACGCGCGGCTCGAAGCGCAGGCGGCCGACCTCGGTCTCCGCGTCGAATGTCGCCAGACAAACCACGAAGGCGTGCTGATCGACTGGCTGCACGAGGCCTATGTTGCTGGCGCGAAAGCGGTATTGCTCAATGCGGGCGGCTATACGCACACCTCGATCGCGATCCACGACGCGATCAAGTCGATCAAGGTGCCGGTGATCGAGGTCCATCTGTCGGACCCGATGAAGCGCGAGGAATTCCGGCACATCAGCTATGTCGGCATGGCGGCAGTCGCGCATTTTGCAGGGCATGGCGCGAACAGCTATACGCTGGCGCTGGACGCCGCCGCCCGTCTCTGACAATAGGGCGCATCAAAAACGGGGTCCGAGCGCCCCATTAACGGGCGCCGCAACAACAGGAAAAATTCTCATGGGTGACCATAAAGACAATGGCATCAACATCGATCCGGCATTCGTGCGCGCGCTCGCCGAACTGCTCGACGACACGCAGCTTTCGGAAATCGAGGTCGAGGATGGCGACCGCAAGGTGCGCGTCGCGCGCACGCTGACAGCCGCGCCCGTCGCCTACGCTCCCGCGCCGGTCGCTGCGCCTGCCGCCGCCGCGCCGGCCGCCGCAGCCGCGGCGCCTGCGGCCGCTGCCCCGGCCGCTGACAGTTTCGCCGACGCCGTGAAGTCGCCGATGGTCGGTACCGTGTATCTCGCGCCCGAACCGAGCGCCCCCAATTTCGCTGCCGTCGGCTCGGCGGTGAAGGCCGGCGACACGATCCTGATCATCGAAGCGATGAAGGTGATGAACCCGATCGTCGCGCCCGCCGCGGGCACGCTGAAGGCCGTGCATGTCGAGAACAGCCAGCCGGTCGAATTCGACCAGCCGCTGTTCACCATCGGCTGAGTTCCTCACCCATGGCCATTGAAAAACTCCTGATCGCCAACCGCGGCGAGATCGCGCTGCGCATCCACCGCGCGTGCCACGAGATGGGCATCAAGACGGTCGCGGTCCACTCGACCGCCGACACCGACGCGATGCACGTCCGCCTCGCCGACCAAGCCGTCTGCATCGGTCCGCCGGCGGCGAAGGACAGCTATCTCAACATCCCCGCGATCATCGCGGCCGCCGAGATCACCGGCGCCGACGCGATCCATCCGGGCTATGGCTTCCTCTCCGAAAACGAGCGCTTTGCCGAGATCATCGAAGCCCACAACATGGTCTTCGTCGGACCGAAGCCCGAGCATATCCGCACGATGGGCGACAAGGTCGAGGCCAAGCGCACCGCGGTCGCGCTGGGCCTCCCCGTCGTCCCCGGTTCGCCCGGCGCGGTGACCTTCAACGACGAAACGAAGAAGCTCGCGAAAGAGATCGGCTATCCGGTGCTGATCAAGGCCGCCTCGGGCGGCGGCGGGCGCGGGATGAAGGTCGTCCCCGACGAGGACAGCCTCGAAAGCCTGATGGGTCAGGCATCGAGCGAAGCGGCGGCCGCCTTTGGCGACGCCACCGTCTACATGGAAAAATATCTCGGCAACCCGCGCCACATCGAGTTTCAGGTGTTCGGCGACGGCAACGGCAACGCGATCCATCTCGGCGAGCGCGACTGTTCGCTCCAGCGCCGCCACCAGAAAGTGCTCGAGGAAGCCCCCTCGCCGATCATCTCGGCCGAGGAACGCACGCGCATGGGCGGCATCTGCGCCGATGCGATGGCGAAAATGGGTTATCGCGGCGCCGGCACGATCGAGTTCCTGTGGGAAAATGGCGAATTTTTCTTCATCGAGATGAACACGCGCATCCAGGTCGAACATCCGGTGACCGAAATGATCACCGGCTTCGACCTCGTCCGCGAACAGATCCGCATCGCGGGTGGCGCGGGCCTGTCGGTTCGCCAGGAAGATCTCGAATTCCGCGGCCATTCGATGGAATGCCGCATCAATGCCGAAGATCCGCGCACCTTCCTGCCCTCACCGGGCAAGGTCACGAGCTATCACGCCGCCGGCGGGATGCATGTACGCGTCGATAGCGGGCTTTACGCCGGCTATTCGATCCCGCCCTATTACGACAGCATGATCGGCAAGCTGATCGTTTATGGCCGCACCCGCGAAAGCTGCATGATGCGGATGCGCCGCGCGCTGGAGGAAATGGTGATCGGCGGGGTCAAGACGAACATCCCGCTGCATCAGGCGCTGCTCGCCAACCCCGACGTCATCCACGGCGACTATACGATCAAATGGCTCGAAGAATGGCTGGCGCAGCAGGATGAAGCGGCGAAAGCCTGACATCTATTCTTGCGACGGAGTGTGCGGCGGCTCACTTTAACTGCGGATAGTTTTTGGCTATGGGCTTACACCATGGTCAAAAACTCCCCCTTTTCGGCGCGCCCCGCTGCGGCGCTTCTTCTTCCTCTGAGCCTGCTCGCCGCGCCCGCTTTCGCGCAGCCCGGCGTCAAGGAGGATTCGGTGGTCCTCCAGCCTGACAAGGTCAAGGACGACGCCCCCGTCGTCGAAACCGCGGCCGAAGCCAATCTGCCGGGCTGGTCGAAACAGAATGCCGAAGCGCTGCTCGTGTCGATCGAGGGCATCGGCGCTGAAGGCCTGTTCGCAAAGGATTACAGCCCCGACGCACTCGCCGCCGCGATCATGAGCGGCGATCAGGCGCGCCTCGACAAGACCGCAACCGACACCTTCCTGTTGCTCGCGACGCACCTGCGCGACGGACGCACTCCCAATGCGGCGCGCAAACAGTGGTTCATGGTCGACAGCGACGGCGACAGCGAACCCCTGCTCTCGCTTCTTGCGGCCGCACTGGGCGCCGGAACGGTCAGCGAGACGCTCGCGACGCTCGATCCCGTGCACCCCGACTTCGCGGCGCTCAAGGCGTCGCTCAAAAAGGCAAAGACCCCGGCCGACGCCAATGCGATCCGCGTCAACATGGAACGCTGGCGCTGGATGCCGCGTGCGCTCGGCGACCGCTATGTCGTCAGCAATGTCCCCGAATATGTGACGCGCGTCGTCCACGGCGGCACGATTATCGCGACGCACAAGGCCGTTGTCGGCAAGTCGGCAACCCCGACGCCGCAGCTCAACCCGATGGCGACCGGGATCATCGTCAACCCGACCTGGACGCTGCCGCGCAGTATCATCAACGAAGGCATCGGCGCGACCATCGCGCGCAACCCCGGCGCGGCGCGCGCGCAGGGCTATACCTGGACGGGCAGCGGCAAGACTCTGTCGGTCGTGCAACAGCCCGGCGCGAACAATGCGCTCGGCGTGATGAAGATGGAGATGCTCAACCCGCACGCCATCTATCTGCACGACACCCCGTCGAAAGGCGCCTTCGCCGCCGCAGCGCGCGCGTTCAGCCACGGCTGCATCCGCACCGAGCGCGCGCTGCACTTCTCGGGCCTGATGGCCGTGATGTTCGCGGGCAAAAGCCCCGAGGAATTCGGCGAGGCGATCGCGAGCGGCAAGACGACGCGCTTCGGCTTCGACAACCCCTTCCCCGTCTATGTCGCCTATTGGACCGTCATTCCCGACGGGAAGGGCGGGGTGAAGAAACTCGCCGATATCTACGGCCGCGACGCGCCCGTGGTGGCGAGCTTCGCCAAGCCCGGTCGCCCGACCGCGACGATCGTCGCGCCGACGCCGCCGGCCGTCGTTCCGACGGTCACGACCACCGCGCGCGCGACGACACCGGGGACCAGCGGGATCTATTGATCGGCAGCGCCGGACGGAGCCGTCGCTCGGGCGACGGCTTCGATTACGCTATGGCAAGCGGTATCGGCTTGGCGAAACGCCGAGCATACGCTTGAACATTGTGGAAAAATTGCCCGGTCCGTCATAGCCGAGATCATAGGCGATCGACGTCACCGGCTCCCCCGCCGCCAGCTTCGGAAGGGCCACCGACAGGCACGCCTGCTGGCGCCATTCGGCGAAGCTCATCGCGGTCTCGCGCCGGAACAGCCGGGTGAAGCTGCGGCGGTTCATTCCCATGGCGTCCGCCCATTCGTCGATCGTCGCCGCCGCGTGCGGTCGTTCGAGGAAGGCGTGGCATCGCCGTGCGAGCGCCGGATGCGACGGAAAGGGAACCGCGAGCGGGATCGGCGGCGCCGCGTCGATTTCCGCCATCAACAGCTGCATGACCAGTCCCTCGCGGCCCGCCACATCATATTCGGGGGTCACATGCGCGGCGGCGGACAGGAGATGGCGAAGCAAGGGCGACACGCCGACCACCTGACACTGGAGCCCCCGCCCGGGGCATTCGCCGGGTTCGACGAGGACGCTGCGGGTTTGCACCGCGCCCACCATGCGCACCGAATGCGGCGTGCCGCCCGGGATCCAGACCGCGCGTTCGGGTGGTGCCACCCACGCACCCGAAGGCGTGCTGACCGCCATCACGCCGCGCGCGGCATAGAGAAACTGGCTGCGGCGGTGCCGATGCTCGGCCAGCTCGAACGAATCCGGATAATCGTGGCCGATCGCGATGAGCGGCCGCGTCACATCGTCATTCTCGTCGGGATAAAAGTCCATCATGTCCCACTTGCAGAAATGATTGGCTCATACAAGCAAGCGGGAACGAAGCGCGCTTGCTAGAGGCGCGCTTCCAAAAAGCCGAAAGACCCGATCGTGACCGATTCCGCCGCCACCCTGCCCGCCTCCCCCGATATGCTGCCCCCCACCGCGCCGCGGCAGGATGGGCCGAAGCTCGTCGTGCAGATCGTCGGCGCCGTCGCCTTCGCCCATCTTCTGAACGACCTGATCCAGGCCGTGCTCCCGGCGATCTACCCGATGCTCAAGGAAAAATATCATCTGAGCTTCGGCCAGATCGGCTGGATCGCGCTCATCTATCAGGTCACCGCCTCGCTGCTCCAGCCATGGGTCGGCCTCTATACCGACAAGCGCCCCCTGCCCTATCTGCTGCCCCTCGGCATGATCGTCACGCTCGCCGGGGTCGGCGGCCTCGCGATGGCGGACAGCTATTCGGCGCTGATCCTCGCATCCGCCGTCATCGGCATCGGTTCCGCCACCTTCCACCCGGAGGCCTCGCGCGTCGCGCGGATGGCGTCGGGCGGCCGCTTCGGCACCGCCCAGTCGGCGTTTCAGGTCGGCGGCAACACGGGCTCCGCGCTCGGCCCTATCGTCGCGTCGGCGATCATCCTGCCGTTCGGCCAGACCGCGGTCGGCTGGCTCGCCTTCGTCGCCATCGCGGCAATCTGGGTGCTCTTCGGCGTCACGAAATGGCGGTTGCAGCACAGCCGGGCGCAGGCCAGTGCCCCCGCCATCGCCCATGCTTCGCCGCACAGCCGCCGCGAGATCATCCGCGCCCTGTCGGCGATCGGCATCCTGATGTTCGCGAAGTTCATCTACATCGGTGCCTTCACCAACTATTTCACCTTCTACCTGATCGAGCGGTTCGACCTGACCGCGCGCGAATCCCAATTCTATCTCTTCTGCTTCCTCGCCGCGATCGCGGCCGGAACCTTCGCAGGCGGCCCCGTGGGCGATCGCATCGGCCGCAAGGCGGTGATCTGGGTGTCCTTCCTCGGCGTCGCGCCCTTCGCGATGATCCTGCCGCACGCCAATCTGTTCTGGACGACGATCTTCGCCATCTCGATCGGCCTGATCATGTCGTCGGCGTTCGCCGCGCTCGTGGTCTATGCACAGGAACTCGTCCCCGGCCGCGTCGGACTGGTGTCGGGGCTGATGTTCGGCCTGATGTTCGGGATCAGCGGGGTCGGCGCGGCCGGGCTCGGCCAGCTTGCCGACATCTATGGCATCGTCTGGGTGTACAAGTTCTGCGCTTACCTGCCGCTTCTGGGCCTCGCGACATTCCTGCTACCGCGCTCCGACGAACATCGACGGACTGTCTGAAGACAGAATCATCTAAACACCCGCAAAGCCGGGGCGGCGGGTGGAAGCGCTCAGTCCGCGGTCTTCGGCAAGGGCCCGCTGATCGAACTCGCGCGCCGCAGATTCTCCATCCCCGGCAGCGGGTCGGCGGGCGGCAGCTCGAACGGCTTGGGCATCGGCGGCGGCGCGCTCAGCCGGTCGGCGAACAGCAGCCGCCCCGGCCCGAGTTTGTAGAGAATCATCGGCAGCAGCTCTTCACCGAAAACGAAGCAGCCTTCGCTGCGCCCCAGCTTGCCCTGCGTCGCGATCAATGCCGGGTCGGCATACCAGGCGCCGTGCACGACGATCGCGCGCTGATCGGCCGAATAATTGTCGGGCTCCAGTCCCGCGAGGCGCATCGACGATCCGTTGGCGCCCCAATAATAGTCGCTGGTGCGATACGCCCCGCGCGAGGTCGCGAGGCTTCCGACGCGGTTCGAAAAATTCTTGAGCCAGCCGTCGTGCTGCGGGTCCGATCCGCGGCCATGCGTCACCGGGAACATCTCGACCTTGCCCGCGATCATGTCGACCAGCGCGAAGCGCGGACGCGAAGACGGCAGGCCGAAATCGACCACGCCGACGCGGTCCGATTGCGGGATATTGCGTCCCTGCATCGCGAGCTGCTTCTTGGCCACGGCCAGATAATCGACCGGCGGCGGCAAGGGGGCCACCGGCTGCTGAACCCAGTTGGGAAGCTGCGCCCGCGCCGGCACGGCGGCCATAGCGCCCGCTCCTGCCATCGCGGCCAACAACGCCCGGCGATCTATCAATTCATTCACTTGAGCCACAACCCCGCATAAGCCGCCCTTTGACGGTCACTCGACTTTGCATAAGTCGTGTATCGGCCGCGAAAGGCAAGCTGGTGGTTCCCCTTCATGCGGGAAGATGTGCCATATATGCTATGAATAGCGAGTTTACGCTGCTGTAAGGCTGGGTTAGGAGACGCCCCATGAACGCGACCATCTGGCACAACCCCGCTTGCGGCACCTCGCGCAAGACGCTGGCGATCCTTCAGGAAACCCCCGGCGTCGAGCTGACCGTCATCGAATATCTCAAAAATCCGTACAGCGCGGACAAGCTGCGCCAGCTGTTCGCCGACGCGGGGATCACCGCGCGCGACGCGCTGCGCCTGCGCGGCACCGATGCCGAGGAACGCGGGCTGAAGGATGCTGGTGAGGACGCGATCATCGCCGCGATGGCGGCGAACCCCGCCTATGTCGAACGCCCGATCGTCGAGACCGACAAGGGCGCAAGGCTGTGCCGCCCGCAGGACGTGGTGCGCGAAATCCTTTAACCCGCCGCGATCCGCCCGCCGTTGATGCGGAAGCGGGTGACCGGCCCCGGCATATCGGCGAACAGCGCCGCCTCGGTCCCCGTAAGCCACGCTTGCCCGCGCTGCGCCGCGAGCCGCTCGTAGAGCGCTCCGCGCCGCAGCGGGTCGAGGTGCGCCGCGACCTCATCGAGCAGCAGCAGCGGCCGCTGGCCGCGCGCGCGCGCGACGCTGTCGCTGTGCGCGAGGACGAGCGAGAGCAGCATCGCCTTTTGCTCGCCGGTCGAGCAGCGCGCCGCAGCGCGCCCGGTCGCGGCGTGAACGGCTGACAGATCGTCGCGGTGCGGCCCTGCGGTCGCACGGCCCGCCGCCGCGTCTATCCGGCGGCGCGATGTGAAGAGCGCCTTGAGCGCCTCGACCTCATGCGGCGTTGTCCGTGCCGTGCCCTCGCTATCGACCAGCGTCAGCAGCGGGCGGGCAAAAGGCGCATCGGGCTGTCCGGCCAGTTCGGCAGACAATCCGGCAAGCATATGCTGGCGCGCGGCATCCATCGCCGCGCCATGTTCGGCAAGTTGCGCTTCAAGGCTCGCCAGCCAGCCCGGATCGGCGACAGATATGTCGGCAAGCAATTTCCCCCGCGCACGCAGCGCGGCCTCGTACCGGTTGCTGTGCTGCGCATGGCGCGGGTCGAGCGCGAGCACGAGCCGGTCGAGGAAACGCCGCCGGTTGCCCGCGGTCTCGACGAACAGCCGGTCCATCGCGGGGGTCAGCCACAGCACCGCCAGCCAGTCGCCCAGCGCGGTCGCGGCGGCGGTCGCGCCGTTGATGCGCACGATCCGCCGCCCCGGCTGCGCGGGCTCGATCCCCGTTCCCAGCGCCACCGGCGCGAGGTCCGCACCGGCCTGAACTTCGGCAAACACCGCGAAGCCGCCGTTCGCGCCATCGCGCACCATGTCGGACAGCGCCGCACGGCGAAGCCCGCGCCCCGGCGCGAGCAGCGAGATCGCCTCCAATATATTGGTCTTGCCCGCGCCATTGTCGCCATGCAGCGCGACGAGTCCGGGCGCCGCCGCCATGTCCGCGCCGGCATGATTGCGAAAATCGGTCAGCGAAAGGCGGGTCAGCGTCATCTGCCTGTCCGCCTACCGCAGCCGCATCGACGAAGCCAGTGCATCCGGCCACGTTGGCGCATTGAAATTTTTCCTACTAACGGGATTTCTCACCATATCAGCGCATTTTTCGCGCTGAAATAATATGTCGCAAGCCGAAAAACCACGCTTAACCGCCAATGAATGAAATTGGCACGAACCCTGCATTACTGTTGGCATCCACCGGATGGCCCGGATGGAAGGTTCAAGGAAGGAAAATATCATGGCCCATTTCAATGTCGACTCGTTCAAGAGCTACGCGATCGCTGCGGTTGCCTCGCTCTACTGCTCGGTCATGCTCCTCGCCGCTGCCGGCCCGAACGGTCTGGTCGCCTGACCGGCCGCCACGGCCCTCGATAAACGCCGGCCGTCCTGGCCGGGATGGAAAGGAAAGAAATGAAACAGGGTTTTCGCAAGAATCGTCGCGACGGGATGATCTTCGGCGTGTGCGCCGGTATATCGGACCAGTTCGGCATCGACGTCTTGTGGACGCGCGTCGGCTTTGTCGCCCTGACGCTTCTGGGCTTCGGCCTGCCTCTGCTGCTGTACCTCGCAGTCGCGATCCTCGCGCCCTAGGACAGCCCGGGCCGGCCGCCTAACAGGCGCAGTCGCACCGGCCCGCATATTCCCAGGACCAAGGGCTCACTGGCCACCCCGGTGGGCCCTTTTCTATTTGGGCAAGCTCCAGTGCACGGCGAATGCGAACTGCCGTCCAGCCACATCTTGGCCGTCGGCGGTTTTCGGCTGCAACTTGATCGTCGAGGCTAGCTGGTAGGTCGAAAAGCGCAGATCCTCCATCAATTGCGCGGTATAGCCAGGAACCTCGGCGGGATTGGAAAACACGGTGCCACGATCGCGACACAGTAATTTAAGGTCGGCCCCGATATCGCACGTCACCCGAACCTGGGCATTGACCGAATAACGCATGGCAATCGCAGGATAGAGCATCTGAAGCAGCCGGCCATCGAGCGGCTCGGCGAACAAAACATTGCGCGTGGTCAGCGCCGGCTCCGGCGCGACTGCAAAGCGTGGGCGTGCATCGGCGGGCCCGACGACCTCTTCGAAGAAGCGAATGGAAAACACCGTGCGTTGGTCGCCGGGGAACAGGCGGAGCGTCTTCAAGCGCCCCGCCGCCGCCTTGAAGAGCGCGGCATCAACCCGGCTGGTCGAACGCTCTACCTTGTCCCTCGCCTCCAATATCTTGTCCCAGTCCACACGCTCTTGCCCGGGCGGTACGAGCGAGGCCGGTACGCAATTACCCGGCCCTCCCGATGGGACGAATATGATGCAGGCCAAGCGAACGGGAACCGGCCTATCCAGCGGGATTTCCAGTTCGTCCCATGTTGCGGCGCGGACAGAATCGCTGATCGGCACGCGGATATCCGCCTGCTGGACCACCCCATAACCGACGGGCAGCATCATTTCCTCGTCCGCAGGCGCCGCCACACCGGATGCCGCGGCCATCAACACCAACATAATCGTCATTCTGTGCCCCCCAATGAGGAGATTTGGAGCACAGAATCACAGCAGGAGAAAGCGCAAAGGCGGCACCCCGCCGAACGGTCCGGCCGGGCACCCTTCGGTCACCTATTGGACAACGCGGCGAAGCTGTAGGGAATGTACAAGAACACCTCGTTCTCGCTCGCCTAGTTCCACACGAGATACGAGCCAAAGAAAAAGCCCCGCCGGATCGCTCCGGCGGGGCTCATTTCTGTCAGCCAAAGGCTCCGGGGAAGCTTATTCCTCGCCTTCGCCTTCGGGGCGCTCTTCGACCATCACGTCATCGGTGGTGAAGTCTTCGCCCTGCACCTTGCCGAGCGGATCGTCGCCGATCGCCGCTTCGGGGCCTTGCGCCAGTTCGGCGGCATGCTCTTCGGCGGCGGTCGTCGGGGCGATCAGATGCTCCTGGTTCGCGGCGCGCATGGCGGCACGAAGCGCGGCATCCTTCGACGAGGCGGTAACGCGGACGCGGTTCATGGCAGCACCGGTACCCGCCGGGATGAGGCGGCCGACGATGACATTTTCCTTGAGGCCCTGCAGCGAGTCGATCTTGCCCTGCACCGATGCTTCGGTGAGAACGCGGGTCGTCTCCTGGAAGGATGCCGCCGAAACGAAGCTGCGCGTCTGCAGCGACGCCTTGGTGATGCCGAGGAGGACCGGACGGCCTTCCGCGGGAACACCATTCTTCGGCAGCTTGGCGTTATATTCCATCATCTCCAGATAATCGAGCTGTTCGCCCGGCAGCAACGTGGTGTCGCCGCCAGCAGTGATCTCGACCTTCTGCAGCATCTGGCGAACGATCACCTCGATGTGCTTGTCGTTGATCTTCACGCCCTGCAGTCGATAGACTTCCTGGATTTCCGCGACGAGATATTCGGCCAGCGCCTCGACGCCCATGACGTCGAGGATGTCGTGCGGGTTCGGCGAACCGCTGATCAGCGCGTCGCCGCGCTTGACCTGGTCGCCTTCCTGCACTTCCAGCACCTTCGACTTGGGAATGAGGTACTCGATCGAATCGCCTTCTTCCGGAACGATCGCGATCTTGCGCTTCGCCTTGTAATCCTTGACGAATTCAATGCGGCCGCTGATCTTCGCGATAACGCTGTTGTCCTTCGGAATGCGCGCTTCGAACAGCTCGGCAACACGCGGCAGACCGCCGGTGATGTCGCGCGTCTTCGACGCTTCGCGGCTGACACGCGCCAGAACGTCGCCCGCCTGCACTTCCTGTCCGTCCTCGACCGACAGCATCGTGCCGACCGCGAGCAGGTAGCGTGCCGCTTCACCCGACTGGTCGTCGAGCAAGGTCAGGCGCGGCTGAAGGTCTTCCTTCTTGGCGCGGCCCGCCGAGCGATATTCGATCACGACGCGCTGGGCGATGCCCGTCGCTTCGTCGACCTGTTCGATCAGCGTCTTGCCGTCGGCAAGATCCTGATACTTCACGACGCCCTGCTTTTCGGTGATCAGCGGCATGGTGAACGGATCCCATTCGGCAATCCGGTCGCCCTTCTTCACCTTCTCGCCGTCCTTGTGCAGGATCTGCGCACCGTAAGGCAGCTTGTGCGATGCGCGCTCGCGGCCTTCGCTGTCGATGATCGCGATTTCGCCCGAACGCGACAGCGCCAGACGGCGGCCGCGCTGGTCGACGATCGTCGCCATGTCGCGATATTCGATCGTGCCGTCCGAAATCGCTTCGGCGTTCGACTGTTCGTTGACCTGCGCCGCACCACCGATGTGGAAGGTACGCATCGTCAGCTGCGTGCCGGGTTCACCGATCGACTGCGCGGCGATAACGCCGACAGCTTCACCGATGTTGACCGGCGTACCGCGGGCAAGGTCACGGCCATAGCATTTGCCGCAAACACCCAGCGTCGCTTCGCAGACCAGCGGCGAACGGATCTTGACCGACTGGACTTCGGCGTCCTCGATACGCTGCGTCGTCGGTTCGTCGAGCAGCGTGCCGACCGGCGCGATGACATTGCCGTCCTTGTCGACGACGTCTTCGAGCGTGGTACGGCCGAGGATGCGTTCGCCCAGCGAGGCGATCGTCGAACCGCCCTGGATGATCGCACGCATTTCCATGCCGCGGGTCGTGCCGCAATCTTCTTCGATCACGACGCAGTCCTGCGACACGTCGACCAGACGGCGGGTCAGGTAACCCGAGTTCGCCGTCTTGAGCGCCGTATCGGCGAGGCCCTTACGCGCACCGTGGGTCGAGTTGAAATACTCGAGAACGGTCAGGCCTTCCTTGAAGTTCGAGATGATCGGCGTTTCGATAATCTCGCCCGACGGCTTGGCCATCAGGCCGCGCATACCGGCGAGCTGCTTCATCTGGGCCTGCGAACCACGAGCACCCGAGTGCGCCATCATATAGATGGAGTTGATCGGGGCCAGACGGCCCGTCTTCGGGTCCTTCGGCTCGGCCCGGATTTCGTCCATCATCGCGTTCGCGACCTTGTCGCCGCACTGCGACCAGGCGTCGATCGCCTTGTTGTACTTTTCCTGCTGCGTGATCAGGCCGTCCTGATACTGCTGCTCGAAATCCTTCACCAGCGCACGGGTTTCGTTGACCATGCCTTCCTTCGAATCGGGGATGATCATGTCATCCTTGCCGAAGGAAATGCCCGCCTTGAACGCGTTGCGGAAGCCCAGCGCCATGATGGCGTCGGCGAACAACACGGTCTCTTTCTGGCCGGTGTGACGATAGACCTGATCGATCACGTCGCCGATTTCCTTCTTGGTCAGAAGGCGGTTGACGACGTCGAAGGGCACGGTGTGCGACTTCGGCAGGCATTCACCGATCAACATGCGGCCCGGCGTGGTCTCAAAGCGCTTGAGATACTCATTGCCCTGCTCGTCGGTCTGCGGAACGCGGCTGATCACCTTCGTGTGCAGCGTCACCGCGCCGGTGAACAGCGCCTGATGCACTTCGGCCATGTCGGCGAGAAGCATGCCCTCGCCCGGTTCGCCTTCGCGTTCCATCGAGAGGTAATAGAGACCCAGCACCATGTCCTGCGACGGAACGATGATCGGTTTGCCGTTCGCGGGGCTGAGGATGTTGTTGGTCGACATCATCAGCACGCGCGCTTCGAGCTGGGCTTCCAGCGAGAGCGGCACGTGGACCGCCATCTGGTCACCGTCGAAGTCGGCGTTGAACGCGGCGCAAACCAGCGGGTGAAGCTGGATCGCCTTGCCTTCGATCAGCACGGGCTCGAACGCCTGAATGCCGAGGCGGTGAAGCGTCGGGGCGCGGTTCAGCAGGACCGGGTGCTCGCGAATGACTTCGTCGAGGATGTCCCAGACTTCCTTGCGTTCCTTTTCGACCCACTTTTTCGCCTGTTTCAGGGTCATCGACAGACCCTTCGCGTCGAGGCGCGCGTAGATGAACGGCTTGAACAGTTCGAGCGCCATCTTCTTCGGCAGGCCGCACTGGTGAAGCTTGAGTTCGGGACCGGTCACGATGACCGAACGGCCCGAATAGTCGACGCGCTTGCCGAGCAGGTTCTGACGGAAGCGGCCCTGCTTGCCCTTGAGCATGTCAGACAGCGACTTGAGCGGACGCTTGTTGGCGCCCGTGATCGTGCGGCCGCGGCGGCCGTTATCGAACAGGGCGTCGACGGCTTCCTGCAACATGCGCTTTTCGTTGCGGACGATGATGTCCGGCGCACGCAGCTCCATCAGGCGCTTCAGGCGGTTGTTACGGTTGATCACGCGGCGATAGAGATCGTTGAGATCCGACGTCGCGAAGCGGCCGCCGTCGAGCGGCACCAGCGGACGCAGTTCGGGCGGAATGACCGGCACGACTTCGAGGATCATCCACTCGGGACGGTTGCCCGATTCGATGAACGATTCCACGACCTTCAGGCGCTTGATGATCTTCTTGGGCTTGAGCTCGGACTTGGTGGTCGCGAGATCTTCCATCAGGTCGACGCGTTCCTGCTCCAGATCGAGATTTTCGAGGAGCACGCGGATCGCTTCGGCGCCGATGCCGGCCGAGAAGGCGTCTTCGCCATATTCGTCCTGCGCGTCGAGCAGTTCGTCTTCGGTCAGAAGCTGGAACTTCTCGAGCGGGGTCAGGCCGGGCTCAAGAACGATATAGGCTTCGAAATAGAGGACGCGCTCAAGCTGCTTCAGCTGCATGTCGAGCAGCAGGCCGATGCGCGACGGCAGCGACTTCAGGAACCAGATGTGCGCAACCGGCGCGGCGAGCTCGATATGGCCCATGCGCTCGCGGCGAACCTTGGTCACCGTGACTTCGACACCGCACTTCTCGCAGACGATGCCCTTGTATTTCATACGCTTGTACTTGCCGCACAGGCATTCATAATCCTTGATCGGACCGAAGATGCGCGCGCAGAACAGGCCGTCACGCTCGGGCTTGAACGTGCGGTAGTTGATCGTTTCGGGCTTCTTGATCTCGCCGAACGACCACGAACGGATGCGTTCCGGGCTCGCGATGCCGATCTTGATCATGTCGAAGGTTTCGGGCTTCGCGACCGGGTTCATGAAGTTGGTAAGCTGGTTCATATTCTAAGCTCCACTCTTCCCCCCTCGCCGCAGGCGAAGGGGGTGAGGAAAATCATTATTCGGCGGCTTCCGGAAGGGCATCCGGGGCATTGTCGGGATCTTCTTCCGCATAGGAGGACAGTTCGACATTGAGGCCCAGCGAGCGCATTTCCTTGACGAGCACGTTGAAGCTTTCGGGAATGCCGGCCTCGAAAGTATCGTCACCCTTGACGATCGCTTCGTAAACCTTGGTGCGGCCGATCACGTCATCGGACTTCACCGTCAGCATTTCCTGAAGCGTGTACGCCGCGCCATAAGCCTGCAGCGCCCACACTTCCATTTCACCGAAGCGCTGGCCACCGAACTGCGCCTTACCGCCCAGCGGCTGCTGGGTGACAAGCGAGTACGGCCCGATCGAACGCGCGTGGATCTTGTCGTCGACAAGGTGATGGAGCTTCAGGATATACATATATCCCACCGTCACCTTGCGGTCGAAACGGTCGCCGGTGCGGCCGTCGTACAGATCGACCTGACCCGACCGGTCGAGACCGGCGCGTTCCAGCATCGCCGACACATCGCCTTCGCGCGCACCGTCGAACACCGGGGTCGCGAAGGGCACGCCGACCGACAGGTTTCCGGCGAGTTCGACGACCTCATCCGCGCTGCGCGCCTTGATTTCGTCGGCATATTCATCGCCATAGGCCTGCAGCAGCGCCTCGCGAACCGCTTCGGGCGGAGCGCCCGCTTCGGGGTCGGGGTTCGCCATGCGCCAGTCTTCGAGCGCCGCGGTGATCGTGCGGCCGAAGCCGCGCGATGCCCAGCCAAGGTGCGTTTCGAGAATCTGCCCGACGTTCATGCGCGACGGCACGCCCAGCGGGTTAAGTACGAAGTCGACGTGCGTCCCGTCTTCGAGGAACGGCATGTCCTCGATCGGCAGGATGCGGCTGATGATGCCCTTGTTGCCGTGACGGCCGGCCATCTTGTCGCCCGACTGCAGCTTGCGCTTCACCGCGACGAAAACCTTGACCATCTTGAGCACGCCCGGGGCGAGTTCGTCCCCGCGCTGCAGCTTTTCGACGCGATCTTCATACTTCGCGCTGATCCGCTTGATCGCGTCGTCATACTGCGCCTTGATCGCTTCGAGGGCGGCCTGCGCATTGTCTTCGACAACCGCCAGCTTCCACCAGTCGGCGCGGTCGAGGTCGACGAGCATCTCTTCGGTGACCACATCGCCCTTCTTCAGGCCCTTCGGCACCGCGCTGGTCGCCTGACCGATGAGCAGTTCCTTGAGGCTGGAGAAGGTCGCGCGGTTGAGGATCGCGCGTTCATCATCGGCGTCCTGCTTCAGGCGCTCGATCTCTTCGCGTTCGATCGCGATCGCGCGTTCGTCCTTGTCGATACCGTGACGGTTGAAGACGCGGACTTCGACGACCGTGCCCGACACGCCCGGCGGCAGGCGGAGCGAGGTGTCGCGCACGTCGCTGGCCTTTTCACCGAAGATCGCGCGCAGCAGCTTTTCTTCCGGCGTCATCGGCGATTCACCCTTCGGGGTGATCTTGCCGGCCAGAATGTCGCCCGGGCCGACTTCGGCACCGATGTAGACGATGCCCGCTTCGTCGAGGTTGCGGAGCGCTTCCTCGCCGACATTCGGGATGTCGCGCGTGATATCTTCCGGCCCGAGGCGCGTGTCGCGTGCGGTGACTTCGAATTCCTCGATGTGGATCGAGGTGAAGACGTCGTCCTTCACGATGCGTTCGCTGATGAGGATCGAGTCCTCATAGTTGTAGCCGTTCCACGGCATGAACGCGACGAGCACATTCTTGCCGAGCGCCAGTTCGCCAAGCTCGGTCGACGGACCGTCGGCGATGATATCGCCGCTCTTGACCACTTCGCCCACCTTCACCAGCGGACGCTGGTTGATGCAGGTGTTCTGGTTCGAACGCTGGAACTTCTGGAGGCGATAGATGTCGACGCCCGACTTGCCGGGTTCGACCATATCGGTCGCACGGATAACGATACGCGTCGCGTCGACCTGGTCGATCACGCCGCCGCGGCGCGCCGCGATGGCAGCGCCGGAATCGCGCGCAACGGTTTCTTCCATACCGGTGCCGACGACCGGAGCCTCGGCCCGGATCAGCGGCACAGCCTGACGCTGCATGTTCGAACCCATGAGCGCGCGGTTGGCGTCATCGTTTTCGAGGAACGGGATCAGCGATGCCGCGACCGAAACGAGCTGCTTCGGCGACACGTCCATCAGCGTGATCTGGTCGCGCGGGGCCATCAGGAATTCGCCCGCTTCGCGCGCCGAGATCAGCTCGTCGATGAAGCTGCCGTCGGGGTTGAGGTCGGCGTTCGCCTGCGCAACCGTGTGCTTCGATTCCTCCATCGCCGACAGATAGACGACCTCGTTGGTCACCTTGCCGTCGATGATCTTGCGGTACGGGGTTTCGATGAAGCCGTACTTGTTAACGCGCGCGAAGGTCGCGAGGCTGTTGATCAGACCGATGTTCGGGCCTTCCGGCGTTTCGATCGGGCAGATACGGCCATAGTGCGTCGGGTGAACGTCGCGGACTTCGAAGCCCGCGCGTTCGCGGGTCAGACCACCCGGCCCGAGCGCCGACACGCGGCGCTTGTGGGTGACTTCCGACAGCGGGTTCGTCTGATCCATGAACTGCGAGAGCTGCGACGAACCGAAGAATTCGCGCACCGCGGCGACCGCAGGCTTCGCGTTGATCAGGTCGTTCGGCATGACGGTCGACACGTCGACCGAGCTCATGCGCTCCTTCACGGCGCGCTCCATGCGGAGCAGGCCGACGCGATACTGGTTTTCGAGCAGTTCGCCGACCGAACGGACACGACGGTTACCGAGGTTGTCGATATCGTCGATTTCGCCCTTGCCGTCCTTCAGGTTCACCAGTTCCTTGACGACGGCGAGGATGTCCTCGCTGCGCAGCGTGGTGACCGTGTCCTCGGCGTCGAGGCCGAGGCGCATGTTGAGCTTGACGCGGCCGACGGCCGACAGGTCGTAACGCTCGGCGTCGAAGAACAGGCCGCCGAACAGCGCTTCCGCGGTTTCGCGCGTCGGCGGTTCGCCGGGGCGCATCACGCGATAGATGTCCGAAAGCGCCTGGTCGCGATCCTCGGCCTTGTCGGCCTTCAGCGTGTTGCGGATCCAGGGGCCCGTGTTGTTGTGGTCGATGTCGAGCAGGACGAGCTTGTCGATGCCGGCGCCGTCGATCTTCTCGAGATTGTCGGCCGACACTTCGTCGCCGGCTTCGATATAGATCTCGCCGGTCGACTCGTTGATCAGGTCATAGGCCGAGTAACGGCCGAAGATTTCCTCGGTCGGGATCAGCAGCGTGTCGAGACCGTCCTTCGCCGCCTTGTTGGCGAGGCGCGGGCTGATCTTGTGACCGGCGGCGAAGACGACTTCGCCGGTCTTGGCGTCGACGACGTCGAACGCGGGCTTCGACCCGCGCCAGTTTTCGACGACGAACGGGACTTTCCAGCCATTCTCGGCGCGCTCGAAGACGAGGCGGTCATAGAAGGTGTTGAGGATTTCCTCGCCCGACATGCCCAGCGCGTACAGAAGGCTGGTGACCGGCAGCTTGCGCTTGCGGTCGATACGGACGTTGACGATGTCCTTGGCGTCGAATTCGAAGTCGAGCCACGAACCGCGATACGGGATCACGCGCGCGGCGAACAGGAACTTGCCCGACGAGTGGGTCTTGCCGCGGTCATGGTCGAAGAGCACACCCGGCGAACGGTGCATCTGCGACACGATGACGCGCTCGGTGCCGTTGACGAAGAAGGTGCCGTTCTCGGTCATGAGCGGCATGTCGCCCATGTAAACGTCCTGCTCCTTGATATCGAGGACCGAACGGGTGTCGGTTTCGCTGTCGACTTCGAAGACGATCAGGCGCAGCGTGACCTTCATCGGCGCCGCATAGGTGATGCCGCGCTGACGGCATTCCTCGACGTCATACTTGGGCGCTTCGAGCTCGTAGTGCACGAAGTCGAGCTCGGCGGTGCCGGCGAAATCGCGGATCGGAAAAACGCTGCGCAGCGTCTTTTCGAGGCCCGAAACATAGCCGACCGAGGGGTCGGACCGCAGGAACTGTTCATAGGATTCGCGCTGCACCTCGATGAGGTTGGGCATCTCCACCGCTTCGTGGATGTTGCCGAACAGCTTACGGATTCGCTTGCTTGCGGTTGCTTCGAGGGCCTTGCCCACCGACTTCGCCTTGGTCGCCATAAGTGATTGTCTCGCCTTAAGAAAAATCAGTCGCGAGCGCATCGACGCGAAAAAAGCCGCAGGCCAACCGTTGCCGGTTTACCGCAGCTTTTCAACGCTGTCGAAATCCCCTCCGCCCTATCCGTACAGCCCGCTGCGCAAAGTCAGGCTCTATCTCGGACGATGGGGTATGACGGCGATATAGGATTGGGGGTGCGCTCTGTCAACGGCAGCGCGGCGAAGTGATGGCGCGAACGGCAGCTATGGGTCGGGGAGCGGACGCAAGCCGACCCCTTCCGTTGTTCGTTTGGCGCGTCGCTCGTCGGCCCATTGCAACACGTTGCCCGTCAAGCGTCGGCTATGAAGATCCATCGCGACCCGACACACGCCCGCGAAGTCGCTCGCCCCATCGAGCGCGATAATCTGCACGGCATCGTCGCTCTGGAATATCTCGGCTTCGGAACCCGATCGGCGGTTCCGCTGTATCGGCGGTGCACTTGCCTGCCCTTCGGCCAGCGATGCAAACGTCGGGCCCCATACCGGCGGCCGCGATGACGAAACCGGCCGCGGCAACCGGGGTGGCGGCGCGAGCGGCAGTTTGCTGTAATCGTAATCGGGCGCCCGAACCGGCTCGACTCCAGGCGAATATGGACGCGGCGATGGCCCGAAACGCAGGCCAAGGAAGCGGCCATAATGCTGGTCGCGACATTGCATGAAGTCACGTGTCCGCACGAAGCGATCGGCGCCGGGTTGTCCATCGTAAATGGTGAGCAACGCAGTCAGTCGGTCGCCATCGGCTTGTGTCACGACGAGACATGCGTCGCCGGCTTCCTCGATCCGGTATTTTCCGGTTTGAAAACGTCTGGGATTCTGGCCGACGATTGCTGCCGCCTGCGCTTCCGGGGAAGTAAAGAAGCGAGGGTCGAAACCGACAAAGCTCACCGGTCCCAGCCCGGCAAAATCGGCACCGTCATGGCCGCTCAGGCGGAAGCTGGACCAAGCGCGATTCGACCGCCAGTAGCGATAAAAGGGAGCGGGCGTGCCCGCCTCGTGCTGAAGCAGCCCCGCGGGGAAATTTGAGTTGGATTGATAGAGCGAATAGGGTCTGGACTTGTCAATGTCGGCGAAGCGCTCGACGCGCCGCGAAAGATAGCCCGGCGGAGGGTCGAAATATTCCTCGAGCGAAAAGCGGAAAGGTCGATATCGATCCTCGGGCTTCTGGAAGATCAATGACAGATAGCGTTGAACTGCCGGTGGCAGCGACGCGCGCCTATCCCAGGAGCACTCGTCCACGGGATCGACCACAGCCTGACTGGGGATCGGAGCGACAACTGCCATCGCCGCGACCGCGACGCCAACGCCCTTTCTCATCCTAGCCCGCCCCCTTCATGCCGATTGAGCAACCTTATGGTCGCTATCTACCCAATTCTTCGACGCCAGCTCGCGCCGCCTAAAACACACCCTTCAACAGCTTGGCCGGGTTGCGCCGAAGGTCCGCCTCCTCGCCCGCCATATAGTGAAAAATGCCCTTCAACGCCTGTTCGGTCACCGACCGTGTCAGCCCGTCGCGCGTCAGCCCGGCCGATGCCATCAACTGGTTGCCCCTCGACAACTGGTCGAGCTGGCGAAAAGCGCCGACATTTTCGAGCGCCGATCCGATCAGCGGCGACACTTTGCCGAACAGCACGTCGCCCGCGCTCGTCTGCAGATAGCGCGTCGCGCCGTCATTCTTCGTCACCAGCGCGGGGGCGTCGGTCCAGCGCAGATTGTCGATCGCGGCGCGAAAGACCGGCTTCGCCTCGCCCGCCGCCTTGCCACCGGCATCGTTCAGGCTTTTGGTCAGATTGGTGGTGAGGCCGAGCTTGTCGCCCATGCCGAACAGCTTCGAGGCGAGCGTCCCGTTCGCGCCCGGGAGCAGGATGCGCACCGCCGTATCGGCGTAAAAGGCGCCGGGCTGCGACAGCCGGTCGAGCGCGCCGTCCGACGCGCCCGCGATCAGCCCTTTGACGCCGCTCTTCGGCAGCTTCGCAAGCGCCCAGGGCGCATGGGTCAGCGCAAACAGTCCGGCCGCCCCCGCGAGCAGCATCCGCCGCGCCATCATTGTTTCGTGCGATTCCATGGCGCTTGCCTCCCTTGCCTTGCGATCCGGTATCAAGGTCTATCAGTAAAATCGTCGCCGCCAAAGCGCGACGAACAGCGATGGAGCCGCCGAGGAGCTCCCCGTCCACCGCTCGGGGCATTCGGCAACTATGGGGTGGGGAGCCGTCTTTCGCTCACTCACTTTCGTCATCCCGGACTTGATCCGGGATCCATAGCTGCACCGTCGTCGTGGACCCCGGATCAAGTCCGGGGTGACGATTATGGAAAGGTCCGCAATCGGTCGAAACCAGCCCTCTCAACCTCGACCGAACGCTCGCGTCACGCTGCCCTACGCAGCCGGTTCCGCCCTTCGCGCTTGGCAACATACAGCGCCTTGTCGGCGCGGTGCAGCAATTCCTCGATGTCAGAATCGCCGTCATAGACCGCCAGCCCGACGCTGATCGTCGCCTGCGGCAGCCCTTCTTCCGCCGCGGTGCCGACCTCGACCGCCTTGCGCACGCGTTCGGCGACAATTTCGGCCGCATGCGCGCTCGACCGCTGGAGGATGCAGACAAATTCCTCGCCGCCGATGCGCCCCAGCATATCCTCGTCACGCAGCGCCGCCTTCGCGCGCTGACCGACGCGGTGGATCACCCGGTCGCCCACCGCATGGCCGTGCGTGTCGTTGATCCGCTTGAAATGGTCGATGTCGAAGATCGCGACCGCAAGCGGGGCGCCATTATCGCGCGCGCGGGCCAGCGCCTTTTCGAGGAATGCCAGCGTATGGCGCCGGTTCGGCAGCCCGGTGAGCATGTCGGTGTTCGCGACGCGCTCGGCCGCGCTGCGGGCGGCCTCCAATATGCGCGCATTCTCGACCGTCTCGGTCACGTCCTGCACCGTGCCGAAGATGCCGATCGCGCGGCCGTCGCGTCCCTTCTCGATCGACCCGTGCGATTTCACATGCCGGACCTCGCCATCGGCGCGCCGGATGCGCCCCTGAAATTCAAAAGGCTCGCCGGTCCGCACCGCCGCTTCCAGGGTCTTGCGCACCGCGACCCGGTCCTCGGCAACATATTGCTTGACGCTGTAGTCGACGTCGACCGGCATTCCGGGTTCCAGCCCGTGAACGCGATACGTCTGGTCCGACCAGGTGATCGTCCAGCCGACAAGATCGACGCGCCAGTGCCCGACCAGCGCCGCTGCCTCGGCCTGCAACAGCCAGCGATTGCTCTGTTCGAGCCGCTTCGCCAGCCGCTGGCGCCCGATCAGCAAGGACGCGAGCGGCAGCGTCGTGAACAACAGGATGAGCAGATAGAATTGCAGGAACAACACCCGGGCCTTCTGGACACCCTCGATCGCCGCGATCGGACCATAGCCCTGCCCCGTCAGCAGCGAGGCGATGATTGTCACGATCAGCATTCCAGCCGCCGCGCCAAAGGGCCCCAGCCGATAAGCCGCCGCCACCACCGCGACGCACGGCAGGAAGGTGGCGGGAAACTGCGACTGCGAAAAGGCCAATATAGTGACCAGCCCGGTGGCGGTCAGGATCGCCGTCGCCTCGGCCTTCATCGCCGTCGACGCATTGGTCAGCGCGTTCGTGTCGACCATGCGGGCGAGCATCACGATCGGCGGGGTCACGATCAGCATCCCGAGCAACACCGTCGTCAGCCAGGACAGGAAAAAGTCGGGCCCCTTTCCAGCCAGCCCCCACGCGAAGACGGCGCTGACGAAGCTCGCCGCAAAGGCCGCGACGCAAAAGCTGACAACCGAACGCGGCACCATGAATGACAGTTCGCCCGGTTCGCGGCGGCGCAGAATCCACAGCCCGACCAAAGCTTCGCAGCCATTGGAGAAGGTGAAGGCGAGGCAAGACCAGAGCGGGGCGCCGCCATAGAGATTGGCGCTCAAACTGGCCGTCACCATCCCGGCAAAGGCCGCGACCCGCGCGGACGGCGGCATCAGGATCAGGAGCGCGAGGAAATATCCGCTGGGCGGCCATACCGCGGCGATGTTGTCGGCGCCCTTGGTGGCATGCAGCGACAGGCTTGCAAGCAGGAAATATCCCGTTGCGGTCAGCAGGAACCAAAAGACCGCTTCGACTCTGGGGGACAGCGACCGGGTCATGCGACCAGATAACCAAAAAGGGGAAAATAAACCGCTAATATATTGAGGGGGCCGCCCATTCCCGATGCGTCGCCATTGCCTTCCGCACTTTAAGCCTTTCCGCCAAAGGTCAGCCCGACGACCTCCTCGACCATCGCCTCGTCCCACTCGATACGTCGATCGAGGATCAGCATCGCAAGCCCGTGCACCAGCGCCCAGGCATGGAGCGCCGCAGTGTCGGGGTCTTCAAGGTTGGGCATGGTCTGTGCGACGCCGGCTCGCAACAAATTGTAGCCGACCTCGCCCCCGTCGGCCCCCGGCTCGCAGCGTTCCGACATCTGGCGGGTAAAACTCAACCGGAACACCGCCGGTTCATCATAGGCAAAGCGGACATAGGCGATGCCCGTCGCCTTGAAACCGGCGTGACCGCCGCCTGCCCGCAACCATGCCTGCGCCTGGAGCGCGCCGAGCCGCCGCAGCCCTTCGTCGGCAAGCGCGTCGAGCAGCGCCTCCTTGTCAGGAAAATGCCGGTACAGCGCGGTTGCGCTCACCCCCACGTCGCGCGCCAGCGCGCGCAGCCCCAGCTCGGTGCCGTCGCCCTCCGCCAGCCGCGTCAGCCCCGCCGCAATCACCGCCGCGCGCAGGTCGCCGTGATGATAGGTGCCGGCCGCCTTCGCGGCGCCGTCGCCTTTTATGTTGACACTGTTATCTTTGCTTGCCATATGTTGTCACTGTAAACATATCGAGTCGCCGTTGCAACCCCCGCTGCGCGGCACTTTCGCCACCATCGGTTAAGGAGCATCATCATGGCAAGCAACGTCGAAAGCCTGATCCGCGGCGCCGTCGTCAAGGGCATCGGCAAGGTCGCCGATTTCAATCGCAAGCGCCTGTCCCGACCCACCGACGCACACCCCTTCCTGACCGGCATCCACAAACCGATGACCGAGGAGTTCACGCTCGAGGCGCTCCGCGTCGATGGCGAAATACCCGCCGCACTGACCGGCCGCTATCTGCGCAACGGACCGAACCCTGCCGCCGAGCCCGATCCCGCGAGCTATCACTGGTTCACCGGCGCCGGCATGGTGCACGGCATCCGTATCGAAGGCGGCAAGGCCGACTGGTACCGCAACCGCTGGGTCCGCGGTTCGGAGGCGTGCGCGGTGCTGGGCGAGGAACTGCCCCCCGGCCCGCGCGAAACAAGCGACGCGCCGAACACCAATGTCGTGGGCCTCGCCGGCCGCACCTTCGCTATCGTCGAAGCCGGCGGCAAGCCGGTCGAGCTGGGCTATGAACTGAACACGATCGCGCACAACCCGTTCGACGGCACGCTGGCCGGTGCCTATACAGCGCATCCGCATCACGACCCGCTGACCGGCGAAACGCACGCAATCACCTATCGCGGCGACGAGCCGAACAAGGTGTGGCACGTCGTGCTCGACAAGGACGCGCATGTCGTCCGCGAAGAGGCGGTTGCCGTCAGCGACGGCCCGTCGATCCACGATTGCGCGATCACTACCAGCTATGCCCTCATCTTCGACCTGCCCGTCACCTTCTCGATGAAGATGCTGCTCGCGGGCTATCGCTTTCCCTATGCGTGGAACGATGCCCATCAGGCACGCGTCGGCCTGCTCCCCAGGAACGGCCGCGGTGACGAGGTTGTCTGGGTGCCCGTCGAACCCTGCTATGTCTTCCACCCCGCCAACGCCTTTGAAACCGCGGACGGCAAGGTGATCGTCGACGTCGTCGTGCACGACACGATGTTCGCCCAGTCGACGCGCGGCCCCGACAGCGAGAAGTCGCGCATGGAACGCTGGACGATCGACCCGGTTGCGAAGACGACCGTCCGCACGGTCATCCACGATCATGCGCAGGAATTCCCGCGCTACGACGAACGGCTGACCACCCACCCCTATCGCTATATCTACAGCGTCGCGATGCCCGACGGCGAAGGCATCGAATGGGCGATGGCCGACACGCGCCTGTTCCGCCACGATCTGGACAAGGGCGCGACCGACGTCCATGACTTCGGCCCCGGACGCCACCCCGGCGAGTTCGTGTTTGTCCCGCGCAGCGACGACAGCGCCGAAGACGACGGCTGGCTGATCGGGCTGGTGGTCGACATGAACGACGAGACGACCGACCTCGTCATCCTCAACGCCGATGATTTTACCGGGTCACCGCAAGCTGTCGTTCACCTGCCACACCGCGTTCCCCCGGGGTTTCACGGCAACTGGGTCGCGGATTGACGATATCGGGGCGCTTCATCAGCGCCTCCGTCACGCGCAGCGACCGTTCATTGTCGACGTCGATCGCCGTCGCCCCGTTGCGCACCAGCAGCGGGGCGATCTCGACGTCCAGATGGCGCGAAATGCGCTGGAAGATATGGTGGATCAGGCCGAGGCCGAAGTGAAAGCGGAGCAGGTTGATCAGCCCGAAGGCCTGCATCACGCGAAAGGGCTTCTTGACGAACTGGCCGCCGCCGCGGAACGCCTCCGCCGCGCGGAGCGCATTCGGATGCCCGATCCAATAGGCATTGCAGTTCGACACCGCGACGTCGGAAAACTCGTAAAAGCGCCGCTGACCTTCGGGATGGACCGCCAGCACATCCTCACGCCGCGCCAGCGCAACACCCGCCTCGGCGCCCAGCCGATCCGCCTCGGCCTCGATCTCGGCTATCGTCGCGGGGGTCAGCAGGCAATTGTCGGCGGTCGTGACGAGCAACGGGAAGCTGGCAACCCCCGCGACCGCGAGGACCGAATCCGCCAGATTATCGGCTGCAGGAACGACGATCAGGCGGTCGCCGAGCAGGTCGACGACCGGATCGTTGAGGTCGCCGAGCAGCGCCGCGTGGTGCGACGACACAAACACAAGGCTGGCGTCGCTGTCGGCCGCACTTTCCAGTACATGCGCGATCATCGGCCGACCCGCCACGGGGACAAGGCATTTGTCCGCTACCCCATGCGCCTCGGCCAGCGGATCGATCGTTCCGGCGCGACGTCCCGCAAGGATCAGGATCGAGCCGCTCATGCCGCGTCGCGCCGCGCCGCGGCGGGCGCGATCTGGCGGATCATACTTTCGGCGACAATCGTCTCGATCAGTTGCGCATGGGTGAAGCCCGCAGCCACGGCCGACCGCGAGAACAGCTTTTCGGACCACAGGTTGCAGTTGAGGTTGACCTCCAGCAACCGCACGTCGCCGCTTGAGTGATCGACGCGAAACTCGAACCGGCCATAGTCGAACGGGTGAAAGACATCGGCCATCCGCTTTGTATGTTCGATAATCTGCGCCGCAATCACGGGATTGTCGAACCGTTTGATGCTGTATCCCACATTGCCGACCAGATCGCGCTTTTCCTGATAGGTACGAAGCTGCGTCGGATCGGCCTGTTCGAAGATCATCATCGGCAGCATCGCGGGCTCACCGCCCAGCGTGATCACGGGCACCTCGATATCGCTGCCGTCAATAAAGGGCTCGACGAGCGCATCATGGTCGAGCGCGTGGATTTCGGCGACCGAGCGCGCGAGCTCGACGCGGTCGTGCGCGTCGCGAACACCCCAGGAGGCCGAGCTGTTGTTCGGCTTGATCACCCAGCGCCGCGCCGGGGGGCAGCGCGACACGTCGACGGGCGCGCCGCGGCGGAACAGCGTCCACGGCGCGGTCGGCACGCCGCGCGCCGCCGCCTCCAGCTTCGTCAGATGCTTGTCGTCGGACAGGCCGCGCACGATCGGCGACGCGCCGAGATAGGGCAGACCATGCCGGTTGCAGAGCAAGGGCAACAGCATTTCCGAATTGAAAAAGCCGCCACGGTTGAGCAGCGGAAAGACGAAATCGGCGGCGGGCGGGTCGAACAAGGCGGCATAGCTGTCGGCGATCAGCAATTCGACGCCGATCCCTTCCAGCGTCTCGCGCATCTCGCGGTGGTATGGCGCGTGATTGCCGTCATCGGGATGCAGTCCGCCCGTCCAGCGCGCATGCTTGGCGATGAAGAGAAGCCGCTGCGTTTCGCGCAGACGGCCGGGTAGCCGGGTCGGGGCAAGGTCGATCGTTTTCATGCGCCGCGTGGACCATGCGGAGATTGCGAGGGAATGACGAATTGATGAACCGGGCGACGCCGAAGCGCAAAGAGACTGTCATCTTTTCGAGGAAACCCGTTGAAAACAGGCCCCGTCGGCCTGTCACCTACGAGGAAAAATCACCGTTCACCCGGTCGCAGAAGCGTTTGCGCGGTGCGACCGGCCGCGCCTGAATCTTCGCCGCGCCGTCCGGCGCGCACGGCTCATCGTGGAAATTATGTCCGTTGAGCAGCAATTTCGCGGGGTGGTTCGTTGGCCCTTCACTATGACAAGAAATATCGCCCTCTCCCGCCCCGCCACGAGCGCGATTGCCGCGTTCCTGGTCCTTTCCACCCCCGGCGCTTTTGCGCAGGAAGCACCGACCGTCACGATGACGCCGCCGGTCGCTGCGCCGACGCCGCAGACCCCGCCCACGGTCGCCGAACCGAGCATGACTGCGCCCGTCGCGGCGCCGCAGATCGCCGAACCGCCGGCCCCGAAGCCCGTCATCCGGGTGCCGCTCGAGATTGAACCGGCCGAAACCACCCCCGCGCCCAAGGCGGCCGAACGCGCACCCTCCCCCGCCCGCGCCGAACGCAGCACGGCCCGCTCCCGAACCGCTGTTGCAGCGCCGGTAGCTACGCCCGCAGCCGTGGAACCGGCCGCCGAAGCCGCGCCGACCGCAGGCTTCACCTCGATCGCTGCCCCGGCGATCACGCCGGCCGAACCCGTGGCAGAGGCAGCGCCTGCGCCCGCCGAAAAAGCCGCGGCCACGGGCGGAGACTTTCCTTGGGAAATCGCTGGCGGTGTCGCCGCGCTGTTGATCGTCGGCGGCGCCGGTCTCGCCTTTGCACGCCGCCGCCGCGTCACCGGCGCTGCGGTGGAGGAAACTCCGACCTACGCCGCCGAACGCACGGCCCCGCCCGCGCCCGTAGCCGATGGAACCCAGCCGTGGGTGACGCCCGCCTATGCGCCGCGTCAGGAGCCCGCCGCGCCGCGAAGCACACCGGCCTTCGCCGCCGCGCCGAGCGGCAGCATGGGGCGTCACGAAGCAATGGCGCTCGCAGGTCCGACGCCCGACAACCCCTTCGCGACGCTCAGCAAGCGCCTCAAACGCGCGCGCTTCCTCGATCGTCAGGAGCGCACGACCTATGACGCGGCACTTGCCAGCCAGAAGGACATGACGCGCAAGCCTGTCAGCGCCTGGGAAATCTCCCAGCGCCCCGCCGCCCCGGCGGCGCAGGAACAGGAAATCCGCCGTCCCGAACCGGCGCGTGTCCGCACCTCCACCAGCTTTCGTCCGGGCTATTCCAACAACTAGGTGCCCGGCAACCCGCGGTGGTCCCCTCACCGCGCACAGCAAAAAGGGCGGCGCCTCTCGGCACCGCCCTTTTTCTTTTCGGTGGATCCGGCCGGACGAGCCGGCCGGATCCACCGAACCGAATTACTTCAGTTCGACGGTCGCGCCGGCGGCGAGCAGCTTGGCCTTCAGCTCTTCAGCTTCTGCCTTGCTGGCGCCTTCCTTGACGGCCTTCGGTGCGCCTTCGACGAGCGCCTTGGCTTCGCCCAGGCCCAGGCCGGTGATCGCACGGACTTCCTTAATCACGTTGATCTTGTTGCCGCCGTCACCCGTCAGGATGACGTCGAATTCGGTCTGCTCTTCAGCAGCCGGGCCAGCAGCGGCAGCAGCCGGAGCGGCAGCAACAGCAGCAGCAGCCGAAACGCCCCACTTTTCTTCGAGCAGCTTCGACAGGTCAGCCGCTTCGAGGACGGTCAGAGCCGACAGTTCTTCAACGATCTTTGCGAGATCAGCCATGTTCATTCTCCATCAGAACCGGGATATCCCGGTAGTAAGTTTAAAGGGTTAGTTCGAAATCACGCTGCTTCTTTGGCGGCATATGCGCCAAAAACCCGCGCCAACTGGCCCGCCGGAGCTGCGGCAATCTGCGCAACCTTGGTGGCCGGAGCCTGCACCAGACCGATGATCTTGGCGCGGAGCTCGTCGAGCGAGGGAAGCGAAGCAAGCGCCTTCACGCCATTCACGTCGAGGACCACGTCGCCCATGCCGCCGCCAACGATTTCAAGTTTGTCGTTGGTCTTGGCAAATTCCACGGCGATCTTCGCAGCCGAGACCGGGTCGGTCGAGGTTGCAAGCGCCGTGGGACCGGTCAGCAGTTCGCTGATACCGGTGTAGGACGTGCCATCGAGCGCGATTTTGGCAAGACGGTTCTTCGTGACGCGAAAGTCGGCCCCTGCATCGCGCATCTGCTGGCGCAGCACCGTCGACTGAGCGACGGTCATGCCGAGGTTGCGGACGACCACAACAGCAGCAGCTGATCCCAGCGTAGCGTTCAGCGAGGATACGGCTTCGGCCTTTTCCGTACGATCCATGCCTATACTCCACTCATCTGCCCGGATGCGCGAGACGCCGAAACGCACGCGCCGCCGGGCGGCTAACACACGCAAACGCCGGCGCGAGCCAAGGCTCACCTGCATTTGCGCAACGATGTCCGATGGGGTCGGTCAAGACGCGTCGCCTGAAAACAGGCGGGCGACCGAAAAAGACTGTTCCCCGTCTCGGCTGGAAATTAAGAAGGGCAAATCCCCTTCGCCAACTGTCTCGGACGGAATTGCCACGACCAAGGCCGGGACAACACGGGGGCGCTAATAGCGGCGGCGGGCGCAGAGTCAAGAGCGACGGCCGGATTTGCATCGTCTTCCGGCCTGGCTTGCCCCGTCGCGATCGACTAAAGCTCCTGCCATGATACGCATCCGACAATCCACCCCGGCCGATGGAGAGCGCGCCGTTCAGATCTGGCGCGATGCTGTCGATGCCACGCACGACTTTCTGACGACCGAAGATCGCGCCGCTATCGAAGCCGAAGTCCAATCCTTCCTCCCCGCCGTGCCGCTCTGGCTGGCGGTCGACGCCGATGACCGGCCGGTCGGTTTCATGCTGCTCGACGGATCGAGCATGGAGGCGCTGTTCATCGATCCGGCGGATCGCGGCGCCGGGATAGGCCGGGCGCTCGTCGCGCACGCGCTCGAACGCCACCCTGTGCTGACCACTGACGTCAATGAACAGAATGGTCAGGCTGTCGGCTTCTACGAGCGCATGGGTTTCGTGCCGACCGGCCGGTCGGAGCGCGACGGCCAGGGGCGCGCCTATCCGCTGATTCACCTGCGCTTCGCGCGCCAGAGCTGATCACCCCGCATTTCGCTCGAGAATTTTTCCTGACACCCCTTGCGCATCGTTTCTTAAGATATATCTTAGACGCATCTAGAATCACTCTAAGGAACGAAAATGATATTCTACGCAAAAATGGAAGACCGCGGCTGCGGCGGACGGCATGCGATGCATCGCGGCGGACGCGGCTTTGGCCATGGGTTCGGGCATGGCTTTGGCGGCGGTGGCCGTCGTGGCGGCGGCCGGGGCGAGCGCGGCGAACGGCGACGCATGTTCGATGGCGGCGAGCTCCGGCTGGTGCTGCTCAAGCTGATCGCCGACGAACCGCGCCACGGCTATGACCTGATCCGCCAGATCGAGGAACTGACCGGCGGCTCTTACGCTCCGAGCCCCGGCGTCATCTATCCGACGCTGACGATGCTCGACGACATGGACCTGATCGAAGCACAGCAGAGCGACGGCGCGAAAAAGCTGTTCGCGATCACCGACGCCGGCCGCGCCGAACTCGAAGCCAACGCCGACATCGTTGAAGCCGCTCTCGCTCGCCTGACTGCGGTCGGCGAGGAAACGCAGCGCACCGACTCCGCCTCGGTTCGCCGCGCGATGGGCAATTTGCGGCAGGTGCTGATGAACCGGCTCGGCGACCGCGACCTCGACAATGCGGCACTGCACGATATCGTCGCGCTGATCGACGAAGCGGCGCAAAAGATCGAGCGGCTGTAATGGACAGCGCTGTCGCCAACGTGCCCACGGCGCACGCGAGCAAATATCTGCAACAGCTTTGCAAGCACTGGCAGCATAATCTCGCGGTCGAATTCACCCCCGACCACGGCACCGTGACCTTCCCCAGGGATGCGCGCGGTGCGACATGGACCGGCGATGCGCTGGTGACGTTCGACGCGGACGCCGCCGCGCTGTCGGTCCGCATCGACGCCAGCAGCGACGAGCATCTGGAAGCGATGCAAGGCGTCGTCGTGCGTCACCTCGACCGCTTCGCTTTTCGCGAGGCGCCGCTGACATTCGACTGGCACGCGGCCTGACGCCCTTTCCTTCGTCATCCCGGATTTGATCCGGGATGACGACACGGGGACGATGCCGGTGACCGCAGAGAAGTCCTATTATCGTTTTTCGATATTATCGATTGACGATATGCCTGACTCGCCATATATCGTTCTTCGATACGAAACCCATCGGAGATCGATATGCCAAAGACACATTCGACATTGTTGGGCGTAACCCGCGGATTGCTCTGGCTGATGCTGGCGCTGGTTGCCGTCCTTTTCCTCTTCGTCATCGGCGTCGGTGCCGCGCTGATCGTCATCTGGCCCGAAATCGCCGCCGAGGCGAAGAACAGCCAGGTCTTCCTCGACGCCGACGCGATGCGGCCGCAGCTCTTCGCCCTGCTCGGTTTCTTCGCCGCCGTGCTCGCCGCCGCACTCTATATCTTGCGGAAGCTGCAGGCGCTCGTCGCCTCGGCAGCGGGCGATCCCTTCATCCCCGCCAACGCCGACCGGCTCCGCCATATCGGCTGGGCGCTCGTCGCGGTGCAGTTGCTCGCTTTGCCGCTCGGCTCGATCGCACGCGGCATCGCGGTGCCGACGAGCCAGTTCGCCGATATGGGCGGAATCAACCTCAACGGGATCCTGTCAATCCTGCTCGCCTTCGTCCTCGCCGCGGTCTTTGAAAAGGGCGCCGCGATGCGCGCCGATCTCGAAGGGACCGTGTGATGGCGATCGTCGTGAAACTGGATGACCTCCTCCACGCCAGACGGATGACGCTGACCGATCTTTCCGACCGTATCGGGATCACGCTGGCCAACCTTTCGATCCTGAAAACCGGCAAGGCAAAGGCGATGCGTTTTTCGACGCTCGAAGCGATCTGCACCGAGCTCGAGTGCCAGCCCGGCGACTTGCTGGCGTTCGAAGCCGACAGCTGAACATAGCACGGCGAGCCTTGCCCCGTTCCGCCCTCCCGGTCGGAACGGGGCATTTTCCACACGGAACGCAAAGTGCGACGACACGTTGAAAGAGGTGGCGGTCTTTCGGGCCGCCTTAGTCATGAAAGGAAGCTTCGTGTCCGATGCCCAAGGGCTGCTTTGCCCGACCTGCCGCGTGAACCTCACCATGTCGGAACGGCAGGGAATCGAAATCGACTATTGCCCGCAATGCCGCGGCGTCTGGCTCGACCGCGGCGAGCTCGACAAGATCATCGAGCGCAGCGAAGCCGCGAACGCGCCCGCCCCGCGCGCGTCCGCTCCTCCCCCGCCGCCGCAGCCCGAATATCGCGAGCGCGGCTATGACGACCGCCATTACGGCAAGCCGTACAAGAAGAATTACAAGAAGAGTTTCCTCAGCGAGCTGTTCGACTGATCACCCGATGACGGCGTGTCGGCGGGCGTAAAGGAAATACACGGCCAGCCCGCCGACATTCCACACGAGGAACCACAGCTGCGTCTGCGCCGGCAGGCTGAAGAACAGATAGATGCAGCCGAGCACCGCGATACCGCCGACGACCCACGGCAGCGGCGCGCGGAAGGTGCGCGGCGCGTCGGGCGCGCGGCGGCGCATGATCAACATGCACACCGACACCGCGGTGAAGGCGGCCAGCGTACCGGCATTGGCAAGCGCGGCCAGCTCACCCAGCGGGATGAAGCCCGCCAGCACCGCAACGACGAGCGCGGTGAAGATGGTGATGCGTACCGGCGTCCCGCGCGACGAGAGCCGGGCGAGGCTGGCGGGCAGCAAGCCGTCGCGCGCCATGGTGAAGAAGATGCGGCTTTGCCCGTAGAAGAATGCGAGAATGACGGTTGGCAGCGCGATAATCGCCGACACCGCCAGATATTGCGCGGCCAGCGGGCTGCCAAGCTCGCGCAGGATCAGTGCCAAAGGTTCGGGGCTGTTGGCGAAACGACTGTACGCGATCGCGCCGACCGCGGCGACTGCAACCGCGATGTAGATGACCACGCAAACAAACATCGATCCGACGATCCCGATCTTCAGATCGCGGTCGGGATTCCGTGTCTCTTCGGCCGCGGTTGCGATCGCATCGAAGCCATAAAAGGCAAAGAAGATGATCGCCGCGGCGGCCATCACGCCACGCTCGACCCCGTCGGGGCCCATATGTTTGGAAAAGCCGTAGGGGCTGAACGGTTCGAGGTTCGCGGCGTTGAAGGCAGGCAGCGCCACCGCCACGAAAATCACCAGCGCCACGACCTTCACCAGAACGAGGATCGCGTTGAGCGTTGCGCTTTCGCGCGTGCCCACGAGGAGCAGCCCCGCCACGACGGCGATAATCGCGATCGCGGGCAAATTGACGATACCGCCCAGTTCGGGCCCCTGCATCAACGCCATCGGCACGCCCGCCCACGCTTCGAGCAAGGGCGCCGCATAACCCGACCAGCCGACCGCAACCGCGCTGACGACCAGCGAATATTCGAGGATCAGGCTCCATCCGACGACCCAGGCGAGCAACTCGCCGATGACGACATAGCTGTAGGTATAGGCGCTGCCCGATGCGGGGATCATCGTCGCCATTTCGGCATAGGCCAGCGCGGCGCACGCGCAGATGAGACCCGCAATGCCGAAGGAGAGGATGACCGCGGGACCCGCCTTGTCGGCACCGACCCCGATCAGGGTCAGGATGCCCGTCCCGACAATCGCACCGACACCCAGTGCAATCAGGTGCGGCCAGCTGAGCGTTCGCGCAAGGCCATGCCCCTCGTGCGTCTCGGGAACGATGGCCTTACGGCGCAACAGGCTGTCACTCATGCGACTCTCTCCTAAAGGAAAAATTTTTTCCGCTTGTGGAGGCCGATCGCGCGGAAGGCAATATAGCCCGGACGTCAACCCGGCGATCGGGCGATCATCGCAGCCCTGATTGCCAGCAAGGCCGCCAGCATGACGGCAAGACCATAGGCGGCCGGAGGCGACCATAGGATGACGCGCGCGCCGAGGATTGCGCCCGCGACGAGCCCTGCCCACAGCCAGAGATGATGCGGCCACCGCGCGTCGCCCGCGCCGCGCAACGCATTGGCGATTTTTTGTCCCGCCTGGACAAGCGTGCCGGTCATATAGGTCACCCCGACGACCGCACCGTCGCGCCCCTCGATTGCGGCATTGGCCGCACCCATCGCCAGCGCAAGGAAGGCTATGGCGGGCGGGACGGCACCGGCCAGCCGGAATCCCGCGGCGACCGCGAGGAGAAGCGCGACAAGGATCAGCACCACGGGCGCCCGCGGACGCCGACTGTAGGCGGCGACCAGCGAGCCCCCGACCACTCCGACGAGAAAAATCGCGATAATCGCACCGGCGACCAGCGCCGCATCCTGCCATTCGGCGGCGCCGACCGCGAGCCGGGTCGAATTTCCGGTCATGAAGGACACGAAGAATCCCGACGATTCAATGAACCCGACCGCGTCGACGAAGCCTGCAAGGATCGAGATGCCGACCGCCAGTGTCCGATACGACCGATCGAAGCGGATCACCGTGGCTAAACCAGTGCCTCGATCGCTTCCGCGAGCTTCGCGTCGCGCTCGGACAATCCGTCGGCGTCGTGCGTCGTCAGCAGGATATCGACGCGGTTATAGACGTTCGACCATTCGGGATGATGGTCCATCTTTTCGGCGATGATCGCCACGCTCGCCATAAAACCGAAGGCTTGCGCGAAATCGTCGAATTTGAAGCGGCGCGTGATCGCATCGCGCACCGGCTCGTGCGTCCATTCGGGAAAGCGCGCGAGCAGCGCCGTGCGGGCGTCGTCGTCGAGTTTCCGGATCATCTTCTTTCTCCCGCTGGCCAATGTGGCGCGCTCGCCATAAGGAAGAGCGCGATGAGCGACAAGTCTGCCCTGCCGTCCAAGCTGCCCGCCGGCTGGACCGGAACCGCCCCCGACGCCGATGCGCTGTTCGCGATGGCCGAAGCGGCGCTGGAAACGATGCCCGACGTGCTCAGGCCGCATATCGAGGACGTCGTGATTTCGATCGAGGAGTTCGCCGACGACGAGGTGCTGGCCTCGCTCGATATCGAGCACCCCTATGATCTGACGGGGCTTTACGAAGGCCGGCCGCTGACCGAGCGCAGTATCGGGGAAAGCGGCGGGATGCCCGACCGCGTCACCCTTTATCGCATCCCGATCCTCGTCGAGTGGATCGAGACGGGCGAGAAGCTCGAATGGCTGGTGCGGCACGTGCTGATCCACGAGTTCGGCCATCATTTCGGCTTTTCCGACGACGATATGCACGCGCTCGAGGATATGGCGTGAGCGAGCTTCTGCGGCTCGGCAATGTGGCGTGCATTCGCGGCGACCGGCTGTTATTCGAGGATCTGTCGCTGACGCTGAACCGCGGCGACGCGTTGTGGCTGCGCGGCCCGAACGGCACCGGCAAGTCGAGCCTGATCCGCCTGGCTGCCGGGCTGCTTCGCCCTGCATCGGGCACCGTCGAACGCCGCGAACGGATCGCCCTGATCGACGAAGCGTCGGCGCTCGATGCCGAACTGCCGCTGCGCCGCGCGCTCGACTTCTGGGCGCGGATCGACACCGTCGACGGACACCGGGTCGATCGCGCGATGGAAGAGATGGCGCTGGTGCCCCTCGCCGAGGTGCCGGTGTCGATGCTCTCGACCGGCCAGCGCAAGCGCGCCGCAATGGTGCGCGTGATCGCCAGCGGCGCGCCGACCTGGCTGCTCGACGAACCCGCGAACGGCATGGACGATGCGGCGCAGGCACGGCTCGTCGCGGCGGTGGCGGCGCACCGCGCGAACGGCGGCGCGGTGCTGCTCGCATCGCACTTCGCGCTCGGGGTTCCCGACCTCGCCGAACTCGACATGGGCGCGCTGGCATGACCGCGCTGATTGCCCTCTTCTGGCGCGACCTTCGCCGCGCGTGGGGTAGTGGGGCGCTATGGCTGCCGGTGCTGTTCTTCCTCCTTGTCGCGACCGCCTTCCCCTTTGCGGTCGGACCCGACGCGCCGCTGCTCAGACGCGCGGGCGGCGGGATGGTGTGGGTCGCGGCGCTGCTCGCGGCGCTGCTCCCCATCGACCGGCTGGTACGCCCCGACAAAGATGCCGGCGTGCTCGACCAGCTCGCGGTGCGGGGTTTTGCCGACGAGGTGATCGCCGCGGTGAAGATCGCGGCGCACGCGATCGGCTTCGGCCTGCCGTTGATGATCGCCCTCTTCCCCGCGTCGGCACTGCTTGCGCAGGACGCGGGCCGCGTCGAACTGCTCGCGACGGGGATCGCCATCGCCATTCCGGCGCTTGCTTCGCTTGCGGTGCTCAGCGCGGCGCTGACCGCGAACCACAAGGGCGGCAGCGCAATCGGCGGGCTGCTCGTCCTGCCGCTGGCGGTGCCGATGCTGATCTTCGGCGCCGGGATGCTCGACCCGTCGGGGCGCGGCGCGATGAAGCTGCTCGCGGCGACGAGTCTGCTGCTGACGGTGATCGGACCGTTCGCCGCAGGTTCGGCGTTGCGCGGCCTGCGCGAATGACCCGGCAATCGCTCGCGCATATCGCGCTGGTCGTGCGCGATTATGATGAGGCTATCGACTTCTATGTCGGCACGCTGGGCTTCTCGCTCGTCGCCGATGACTATCAGCCGGCGCAGGACAAGCGCTGGGTGCTCGTCGCCCCACCGGGCAGTCAGCCGGGCGGCGCGACGATCCTGCTGGCGCGGGCTTCCACTGAAGAGCAGGCGAGATTCATCGGCGATCAGGCGGGCGGACGCGTCTTCCTCTTCCTGCAAACCGACGATTTCGCCCGCGACTATCAGCGCCTGCTCGCCAAGGGCGTGCGGATCGAGCGCGAACCGCTGGAGGCCGATTACGGCACCGTCGCGGTCTTCCTCGACCTCTACGGCAACAAATGGGACCTGATCGAGTTTCGCAAGCCGGTACCGACGCCACCAGCGCCAGCTTGACGGGTCGCCTTGCGCACAACCGGCGCGGCCCCCTTCAATAACCCGATATTCACCATTCGGCGCTACTCCCTGCCCTGCTCTCATGCGATCCAGAGAGTAAACCAGCCCCGTCGAGGCCCTACCTCGGCGGGGCTTTCACAGCGCGCGGCCGTCAATCCCAAGGCAGGCACAAGAAAAGGGCCGGAGTTTCCCCCGGCCCTTCCCTAAATCATGTCGGTTCCTGTCAGGCGCCGGTCACTTCGGCCGTGTCGACCTTGATGCCGGGGCCCATCGACGACGACAGCGCGATCTTGCGGACGTACTTGCCCTTCGCGCCGGCCGGCTTGGCCTTGACGATCGCGTCGACGAACGCGTCGAAGTTCTGGCGGAGCTTTTCCTCGCCGAACGACAGCTTGCCGAGACCGGCGTGGATGATGCCGACCTTTTCGACGCGGAATTCGATCTGACCGCCCTTGGCGGCCTTCACGGCTTCGGCGACGTTCGGGGTCACGGTGCCCAGCTTCGGGTTCGGCATCAGGCCCTTCGGACCCAGCGTTTTGCCGAGGCGGCCGACGATGCCCATCATGTCCGGCGTCGCGATGACGCGGCCATAGTCGAGGTTACCCGCGAGCATGTCTTCCATCAGGTCTTCGGCACCGACCTTGTCGGCGCCGGCGGCCAGCGCCTTCTCGGCATTGTCGCCGCGTGCGAACACGGCAACCTTGACGTCCTTGCCGGTACCGGCGGGCAGCGTCACGACGCCGCGGACCATCTGGTCGGCGTGGCGCGGATCGACACCGAGGTTCATCGCGATTTCGAGCGTTTCGTCGAACTTGGCCGAGGCCAGCTCGCGAACGGTCTTGATCGCTTCGTCGACGGCGTGAAGCTTCAGCGCATCAACCTTGCCCTCGAGGGCCTTCTGCTTCTTGGTCAGCTTTGCCATGGGGTCAGCCCTCCGTCACTTCGAGGCCCATCGAGCGCGCGCTGCCCTCAATGATCTTCGTTGCCTGTTCGATGTCGTTCGCGTTGAGATCCTTCATCTTGATCTCGGCGATTTCGGCGAGCTTCGAGCGCGCGATCTTGCCACCGCTGATCTTGCCCGGCTCCTTCGAACCCGACTTCAGGTTCGCGGCCTTCTTGATCAGATAGGTTGCCGGCGGCGTCTTCGTGACGAACGAAAAGCTCTTGTCGGCGAACACGGTGATGATGGTCGGGGTAGGCGTACCCTTTTCCATACCGTCGGTCGCGGCGTTGAACGCCTTACAGAATTCCATGATGTTGACGCCGCGCTGACCGAGTGCCGGCCCAAGCGGCGGCGACGGGTTGGCGGTGCCGGCGGGCACCTGCAGCTTGATGTAGCCGCTGATCTTCTTAGCCATGATGGCCTCCTGTCTTTCTGTCGCTCCGGACGAATCCGGGGCTCAAAATTAGCGGTCGAACAGAAGGGCATCACCCCTTCCTCCCGCGCGGAATCACGCCCTTATCTGACGCGAAGCGGCGCGCATAAGCGCAAACGCCGCAGAAAACAAGCCTTATGCGTCGGGTGCTGGCGGCGTGACCCGCAGCAATCCTTCCTGCATCGCCGATGCGATCAGCGTGCCGTCGCGGCGATAGATCAGCCCGCGGTTGATCCCGCGGCTGCCGCCCGTCCAGTCGCTGTCCATCACATAGACGAACCAGTCGTCGACGCGGATGTCGCCATGGAACCACATCGCATGATCGAGGCTGGTCGAGAACAGCCCGGGGGTCGACCAGGTCAAACCATGCGGCAGCAGCGACGAGGACAGCAGCCCCATGTCGGACACATAGGCAAGGAAGGCGCGATGGAGCAGCGGATCGTCACCGATCGGCGCCGCGAGCCGGTACCATTGATAATGCGTCGTCCCGCGCTCGGTCGAGGACGGACGGAAATTGCGCGTCTCGAACGGCCGCAGCCGCGCCATGCGTTCGAGCTGCGCATCGCTGACATTGGGGTCGGCGGCCAGATTTTCGACGAGCTCGGCGCATTCTTCGGGCGGCAGCACGTCGGGCATCGGCGCCTGATGCGTCGCGCCGGGTTCGGGCGCATGGAACGAGGCGGTCAGGTTGAAGATGACCTTGCCGTCCTGCCGGACGACGACACGCCGGTTGGCGAAGCTGCGGCCGTCGAAGTCGCGGTGGACGCGGAAATGGAGCGGCTTCGCTTCATCCCCGCCGCGCAGGAAATAGGCATGAAGCGAATGCGCCGGCTTGCCCGGATCGACGGTGCGCGCCGCGGCGGCCAGCGCCTGCGCGATCACCTGTCCGCCGAAGATGCGCTGGCGGGTCGGCTTGTCGAACGCGGGAAAGGTGAACTCGTCCTCGAGCCCCGGCACCGGGTCCAGTTCGAACAGGCGCGTTACCGCCGCCACGACCTTTTCGGGCGAGAAAGCCGCCTGGATTTCACGCGCGCGATCGATGCGAGCCTGGATCTCGTCGGGAGAGAGGCTCATGCGCTTGTTCCGTTCAATGGACCCCGCACGCCTTCACAGGCGCGCGACGATGTTATTTGAAGCGCTCGACCTGTTCGAAGTCGAGTTCGACGGGGGTGGCGCGACCGAAGATCGACACCGACACCTTGACGCGTGCCTTTTCGAAATCGAGTTCCTCGACCAGCCCGTTGAAGCTGGCGAAGGGACCGTCGAGCACCTTGACCTGATCGCCGATTTCGTAATCGACGCGGATTTCCTGCTTCGGACGGGCCGCGGCCTCTTCCTTGCTGTTCAGGATGCGCGCGGCTTCGGCTTCGCTGATCGCCTGCGGCTTGCCCATCGAGCCGAGGAAGCCCGTGACCTTCGGCGTGTTCTTGACGAGGTGATAGACATCGTCGGTCATCGTCAGCTTGGCGAGGACGTAGCCCGGGAAGAATTTGCGTTCGGCCTGAACCTTCTTGCCGCGCTTCACCTCGGTGACGGTCTCGACCGGCACTTCGACCGCTTCGACGAAATCGGTCAGGCCCATGCGTTCGGCTTCGGAAAGCACCGAATCGCGAACCTTGTTCTCGAAACCCGAATAGGCGTGAATGATGTACCAGCGCGCCATGTGTATCCGTATCCTGTCCCTGTAGCCGCGGCGATTAGCGCGCGAGCGACGTCAGCCAGCTGACGATCGCGTTGAAAACTGTGTCGACGCCGAAAAAGAACAGCGACAGGATCGTCGTCATGATCAGCACCATGATCGTCGTCTGCACCGTTTCGCGGCCCGTGGGCCAAACGATCTTGCGGGCTTCGGCGCGTACCTGATTGATGAACTCAGCCGGGCTGGTCTTCGCCATGTCGATCGTCCTGTCCTAATAACGTCCTTGATCCGGGCCAGATGGGTTGCCGCTGCCCAAGCGTCAAGCGCGCTTTGGGCAATAGTCCGCCCACCCTCCCCGAGCGTGTCGGCGAAAGGCGGGAGAAAAACGGCGCATCTGTCCGAATGAAAGCGGCCTTTACTTCTGCGGCGCGGCGATTGCAAGTCAAAGGCGGGCGGGCGATTGCGCCAGCGCGCGCTGCATCAAAAGCAGCAGACCGACCATGACGATCCAGCTGACCGTCGGCTGGAGCGCGAAGATGAGGTGAAGTTCGCGCGCCGCGGCCCCACCGTTCCGCGGATCGAAGCCGACAAGGTCAAGCGCCGCGTAACTGACCGCGATCGCGGCGGCGACGCCGAACTTCTGCATCAGGTTGAGCAGCGCGAACAGAAAGGCCGAGCGGCCGCGCCCGCAGCGCGCGGCGTCGTCTGGAATCAGGTCGGCGAGCATCGAGTAGGTAAAAAGCAGTCCCACAAAGCCCGTTCCGAGCATCAGAGAAAAGCCCACCGCCTGCCCGATTCCCACCGGCTCCTGGAACAAGGTGGCGACGAGCAGGCTGGAGATCAGCAGGCCCATCGCCATCATCATCGGCGGCTTGCCGAACCGCCGCGCGAGGAAGGTCCAGACCGGCGACGCGAGCGCACCGCCGATGAAGCTCGCAAAGAGGAGCACCGCACTCTGCCCGTCGAGGTCGAGCACCGCGGCCGCGAAGAAGACGAAGAGCGAGGTCAGCGATCCGAAGGCAAAGCTGTTGAGGAACTGCACGCCAAGCAGCAGCATCAGCGGCGGGAAGGAAAGCGAAGCCCGAATTTCGGCCCGCCAGCCGATGCCCGGCTCCGCGACAACCGCGCGCGGCGGGACGAGCCGGATCGCGAACAGCGCGATCGGCACCATAAGCAGGAAGAGGCTCGCATAGGCCATGATCCGCCCTTGCAGACTGAGTCCGGGGATCAGGAGCTGCGCCGCCGCCGGAGCCGCGAAAGCGAGGATCAGCGCGATCTTCGCAAACCAGTCGCGCATCCCATAGAGGAGCGCACTGTCGGCCGGCGAACGCACGAGCGCCGCGCCCCACGACAGTTGCGCGACCTCGTACAGGCTGTAGCTCGAATAAAAGAGCACCATCATCAAAAACAGCGCCGCGAAGGGCAGCCGGTCGCCGACCGTCACCAGCGCCACCAGCAGCACGAACAGCGGCCCGATCGCCAGCAGCATCCAGCGCCGGTACGCGCCGAGCCCGGTGCGCACGCGGTCGACCATCGTGCCGATCAGCGGATCGACGACACCGTCCCAGATCGTCGTGAGCGAGAAGAGCAGCCCGACCAGCGCCACCGGAATCACCCCGCCCTCGGCAATATAGGGCGGCAAATAGACGCTGAACGGCAGGCCCAGCATCACGGTGGGGCCAGCGGTCGCGGCATAAGCTGCCACCGTGCGCGAGCGCAGCGCCGGCGTCTCATCCGCTTGGGCGACCGAAGGCAGGGCTTTACTGGCCAAGGCGTGAGGCTCCCCAAACAGGAGCCGTCAAGCTTTCAGCTATTTACACCCATGTCAACGGCTGCACGTGCGGCGCCATGCGGCAATCTCATCGAATCTTGAAATGCGAAAAGAAGGGCTGAAGCCGCCAGTCGATCTGTTCGGCGTCCAGCCATTCGACCTCGATCCCCATCAGCGTGTTCAGCATGGAATCGCCGACGACGATATCGAAGAAGAGGCGCGCCGCGGCGTCCGGCCGGTCGATCTCCGCGCGGCCCGTTGCCGCCCACTCCGCGAAGAGTTCGATCAGCTCCTCCAGCGCGGGCACGTGAAGGTCGAGGTAAATCTGCATGGCAAATTCATGATCGCGCAAACTTTCGGAGATCAGCATACGCATCAGGCCGACGGCGTGCGGCGATTCCATCAGCTCTTTCTGCCGATGCGCATAACGCTTCAGGATCTCGACGTTGGACAATCCGCGGGTCGCGTCGTCGTCGAGCGACCGCAGCATGGCTTCGTCGCACCAGCGGGTCGCGATAGCGCGAAGCAGTCCCTGCTTGTTACCGAACAGCTCGTACAGCGTCGCCAGCGAGCCGCCCGAACGCTTGACGATTTCGGCGAGGCCCGTGCGCTCATAGCCCTGCTCGAGGAACAGCGCTTCGGCCGCATCGAGGATCGCCCCCTGCCTGCGTTCGCGTGGCGATAGCCTATCCATTTGACATAGAGCCGATTCCGACATGCCCAAAATTTCCCCCCTCCCTTGCGCTTTTTTGTAATTTAAATTACAGGGCGCCTCAACGCAAGCTTTTGCGTATAAACAAATCCCGCACAACTGCGTTTTTTCAGGGGTCCCTATGAGTCGCCTTCGTCCTCTCAGCTGCGCCGCCGGCGCTGCGCTGGCCCTGTTGCTGGCTTCCTGCTCGTCCGAAGCGCCGCCCGCGCCGCCGCCACCCGAAGTCAGTATCGTGACGATCCGAACCCAGGCCGTGCCGAACGTCATCGAACTGCCCGGCCGCGTTCAGGCGTATCGCACGTCGGAGGTCCGCGCCCGCGTCAACGGCATCGTCGAGCGCCGCCTGTTCAACGAGGGCAGCTATGTCCGTGCCGGGGCCCCCCTGTTCCGGATCGATCCGCGCGAGTTGGTCGCGACCGCCAATGCCGCGCGCGCGCAGCTTGCCCGGGCGCAGGCGACCGCCGCCAATGCCCGGCAGGTCGTCGGCCGTTACCAGCCGCTGCTCGCCGACCAGGCGATCGGCAAGCAGGAATATGATGCTGCGGTCGCCGCGCAGCGCACCGCCGAAGCCGATGTGGCGGCGGCACAGGCCAATCTGGAATCAGCGCGCCTCAATCTGGGCTATGCGTCGGTCACGGCGCCGATTTCGGGCCGCGCGCGCCGCGCCGAAGTCACCGAAGGCGCGCTCGTCAATGCCGGACAGGGCACGCTGCTCACGACGATCGAACAGATCGACCGCGTCTATGTCAATTTCGGCCAGTCGAGTTCGGATTTGCTCGCGACGCGCCGCGATATGGAGGCTGGCAAGGTCAACGCGCCGCAGCTTGAACGCGTCGAGGTCCAGCTGATTCTCGAAGACGGCACCGCCTATCCGGTTGTCGGCCATCTCGATTTCTTCGACCTTTCGATCGACGAGGCGACGGGCACCGCCGCGCTGCGCGCCGAATTTCCCAACCCGTCCTCGGCGCTGCTTCCCGGTCAATTCGTCCGCGCGCGCATTTTCGCGGGCAATCGCGCCAACGGGGTGCTGATCCCCCAGCGGGCGGTCAAGCTGGCGGCGGACAATGCGAGCGTCATGGTGCTCGATGCCAAGAACAATGCAACGCCGCGCCCGGTGAAGCTCGGCACGATGGTGGCCGGCCAATGGGCGATCCTCGACGGGCTGAAACCCGGCGACCGGGTCATCGTCGACGGATTGCAAAAGGTGCAGCCGGGCCAGCCGGTCCGCATTGCCCAGCCCAAGGCGGCGGCGACCGCCCCCGCGGCGAAGCGTTGATCTGACATGACCCCCCGTTTCTTCATCGACCGGCCCATCTTTTCATGGGTCATCGCCATCGGCATCCTGCTCGCGGGGATCATCGCGCTGCGCGGGCTTCCCGTGGAGCAATATCCGTCGGTCGCGCCGCCGTCGCTGACGATCGGCGTCACCTATCCGGGCGCCGACGCCAAGACGCTCGAACAGAATGTCACGCAGGTGATCGAGCAGGAGCTCAACGGGGTCGAGGGCTTCCTCTACATGGCCTCGACCAGCGAATCGAACGGCACCGCATCGATCAACCTGACCTTCGAGGCGGGGACCGACATCGACAATGCCCAGATGGAGGTCCAGAATCGCCTGCGCCGCGTCGAACAGCGGCTGCCCGAGGATGTCCGCCGGCAGGGTATCTCGGTTACCGAAGCCAATTCAGGCTTCCTGCTGATCGTCGCGATCACCTCGAAGAGCGGCAACACCGACCCGATGGAGGTCAATAATTTCGCGAACACGCGCGTGCTCGACGAACTGCGCCGCGTAAACGGGGTCGGCAACGTCCAGGCCTTTGCACCCGAATATGCGATGCGCATCTGGCTCGATCCACAAAAGCTCGCTTCGCACAATCTGTCGCCCGCCGAAGCGCTCGGCGCAGTGCAGGAACAGAATAGCCAGACTCCGGGCGGCCAACTCGGCGACCAGCCGATCGCCAAGGGCGCCGAGCTCAATGCCGTGATCACGACGCAAGGGCGCTTCACCAAGCCCGAGCAGTTCGAGAGCATCATCCTGCGCGCCAACCCCGACGGGTCGGCGGTGACGCTGGGCGACGTCGGCCGTGTCGAGCTCGGTGCAGCAAGCTATCTCTTCTCGTCCGAGCTTAACGGCAAGCCGATGGCCGGCCTCGCGGTCCAGCTCACTCCGGGCGCCAACGCGCTGGCAACGGCGGAAGGCATTCGTGCACGGATGGACGAGCTTTCGAAGGGCTTCCCGCCAGACATCACCTGGTCGATCCCCTATGACACCACGCCCTTCATCAGCCTGTCGATCGAAGAGGTGGTGAAGACGCTGGCCGAAGCGATGGTCCTCGTCTTCCTCGTGATGTTCCTGTTTCTCCAGAACTGGCGTGCGACCGTCATTCCCACCGTGGTCGTCCCGATCGCGCTGGCTGGCGCGTGCCTCGGCCTCTGGATGTTCGGTTTCTCGATCAACGTGCTGACGTTGTTCGGCATGGTGCTGGCAATCGGCATTCTCGTCGACGACGCGATCGTCGTGATCGAAAATGTCGAGCGCATCATGAACGAGGAACATCTGCCGCCCTATGAGGCGACAGTGAAGGCGATGAGCCAGATCACCTCGGCGATCATCGGCATCACGCTGGTGCTGATCGCGGTGTTCATTCCGATGGCGTTCTTCCCCGGGTCGACCGGCGGCATCTATCGCCAGTTCTCGATGACGCTCGCGATCTCGATCGCCTTCTCGGCCTTGCTTGCGCTCACGCTGACGCCTGCGCTCTGCGCGACGCTGCTGAAACCGCACGACCCGTCCGCGCACAAGGGCCGGATCGGCGCCTTCTTCGACCGCTTCTTTGGCCGATTCAACGACTGGTTTGGTCGTACGACCGACCGTTATCAGGGCAGCGTCGGCAAGATACTCGCCGCGCCGCTACGCTGGCTCGGTGTGTTCGTTGCGATGGTTGCGGTCACGGCGTTGCTGTTCACCCGCCTGCCGGGGTCCTTCCTGCCGCAGGAAGACCAGGGCTATCTGATCACGGTAATCCAGGCGCCGCCGGGCGCAACGACCCAGCGCACCAATCAGGCAACGAAGCAGGTCAAGGCCTTCTTCGCCGAACAGCCGCAGGTCGCCAATGTCGTGCTCGTCAACGGCTTCAGCTTCTTTGGCCAGGGTCAGGCGAACGCGATCATGTTCACCCCGCTGAAGCATTGGGATGAGCGCAAGGGCGACGGCGACAGCGCCGAGGCGATCGCCGGCAAGGCAATGGGAACCCTCATGGGCATCAAGGAAGCTTTCGCCTTCTCGCTCAGCCCGCCGTCGATCCCCGAACTCGGCACGTCGAGCGGCTTCACCTTCAAGCTGCAGGACCGTGGCGGCAATGGGCGCGACGCGCTGATCGCCGCGCGCAACCAGGTGCTCGGCGGTGCAATGCAGAGCAAACTGCTCGCGAACGTGCGCCCTGAGGGTCAGGAGGATGCGCCGGTACTGAAGGTCGATATCGACCGGATTCAGGCGCGCGCGCTCGGCCTGTCGATCGGCGACGTCAATGCGACGCTCGCAATCAGCTTCGGCAGTGCCTACGCCAACGACTTCACCCGTGAAGGCCGCGTGCTGCGCGTGCTGCTCCAGGCCGACGCCGCGAGCCGCATGACGCCGCAGGACGTGCTCGACCTGCGCGTGCGCAGCGCGAACGGCGGCATGGTGCCCTTCGGGTCGTTCAGCAAGGCCGAATGGTCTGCCGAGGCGCCCCAGCTCCAGCGCTACAACGGCTATCCAGCAATGACGATCTCGGGCGAACCCGCACCGGGTCAGTCGACCGGCGAAGCGATGGCCGAGATGGAACGGCTCGCGTCGCAGCTCCCGCCGGGCTTCGCATTCGAATGGACCGGCATTTCCTATGAGGAAAAGCAGTCGGCGGGCCAGATCGGAATGTTGCTCGGTTTGTCGCTCGTCGTCGTCTTCCTGCTGCTCGCGGCGCTCTACGAAAGCTGGGCGGTGCCGGTCTCGGTACTGCTCGTGGTGCCGCTCGGCGTGCTCGGCGCGGTGCTCTTCTCGATGATGCGCGGGCTTTCGGCCGACATCTACTTCAACGTCGGGCTGATCACGATTATCGGACTGGCCGCGAAGAATGCGATCCTGATCGTCGAGTTCGCGATCGAACAGGAGGCCGAGGGCAAACCGACGCTCGACGCGGTGATGGAGGCGGTAAAGCTTCGCCTGCGCCCGATCATCATGACCAGCCTCGCCTTCATCCTCGGCATGGTGCCGCTCGTCATCGCGAGCGGTGCCGGCGCCGCCAGCCGCATCGCGGTCGGGTCGGGCGTCATGGGCGGAATGATCGCCGCAACCTTGCTCGGCATCTTCTTCATCCCGCTCTTCTACCTGTCGGTGCGCAAGTGGATCAGCCGCAAACGGCCACCCGCCCCCACAGAAAAAGGACATCATGAGGAACCCGGTCATGCGTAACCTGATCGCGCTCGCCGCGGCGACGACGCTCGCCGGATGCGCCAACATGGCACCGCCGCACGAGCGCCCGCCACTCGCCACCGCGCCCGCCTATCCGGCCGAGTTCGCCGGCGACGTGACGCTCGGACAGCGCGCGACCGAGGTCAGCTGGCGGGATTTCTTTGCCGACCCGCAGCTTGAAGTGCTGATCGCGCAGGCGGTCGAACGCAACCGCGACCTCGCGGTAGCAGTCGCGCAGATCGAGGAAGCGCGCGGGCTGTACCGTATCCAGGACGCCGACCGTCTGCCCACCGTCGGCGCCAGCGCCGATGCGACGCGCAGCCGCGGACCGTCGCTCACCGGCCCGGGGACCGACACGGCCAACCGTTATTCGGTCGGCGTCGGCGTCACGTCGTTCGAGCTCGATTTCTGGGGTCGCGTCAAGAATCTGTCCGAAGCTGCCCGGAGCCAATATCTCGCGACCGAGCAGGCCGAACGCGCCTTCCGGCTTGCGCTCGTCCGCGACGTCGCCTCTTCCTATTTCGCGTCGCGCGGCGCCGACGAGCAGATCACGCTCGCCGAAGCGACGGTGACGAGCCGCAAGGAAGGGCTGCGGATCGCAAAACGACGGCTCGATGCGGGTGTGACCTCGGCGCTCGACTATCGCCAGTCGGAAACGCTGCTGACGCAGGCCGAGACGCAGCTCGCGAGCCTGAAGCTCGGCAAGGCGCAGGCCGACAATTTCCTCGCCGTGCTCACGGGCGGGCCGGTAGCAGGCCCCCTGCCCGCGCCGCTGCCGCTCGTCGCGCAAGGCCAGTCGCCGACGCTGACCGCCGGGCTGCCGTCCGACCTGCTCGTCGCGCGTCCCGACGTGCTGGCCGCCGAGGAACGGCTGCGCGCCGCGCGCGCGAATGTCGGGGCGGCGCGCGCGGCCTTCTTCCCGTCGATCTCGCTCACCGGCAATTTCGGCTTCGCGTCGGGGTCGCTCGACAATCTGTTCAGCGACAATGGCATGAACTGGAGCTTCGGCCCGTCTATCCGGCTGCCGATCTTCGATTTCGGGCGGAACAAGGGCAATTTGACCGTCGCCGAAGCGCGCGAGAATATTGCCGTCGCGACCTATGAGCGCACGGTGCAGGGCGCCTTCCGCGAAGTCGCCGACGCGCTCGCCGGGCGCCGCTACCTCGCCGATCAGGTCGAGGCGCAGGAACGCGGTACGCTCGCACAGCGGCGGATCGCCGACCTTGCGCGCAAGCGCTACCGCGAAGGCGTGTCGACCTATCTCGAAGTGCTCGATGCCGAACGCAACCTGTTCGCCGCCGAACAGGCGCTGATCGAACTGCGCCGCGCGCAGGTCGACAATCTGGTGACGCTGTATGTCGCGCTCGGCGGCGGGCTCGTTGAACGGCCGTAAAGTGCCGTCGTGACGAACGACGCCGCCACCCCCGCCCTGCTCAAGGACCTTCTCGGTCCACCGGCGCTGGAAACGATTGCCGGTGCGGGGGCGACGGCTTCGCCGCGTTTCGACCGGCCCGCCTTCCTGTCCGCCGCGTCGGACGGCCTCGACGCGCTCTCGATCATGGAACGGGTAAGGCATATCGCCGACGCGCTTCACGCCGCGCTCCCCGCCGACTATCCGACGGCGCTCGATATCGTCCGCGCGATCGCGCCGCGATTGACGCACAGCTTTCAGGCGATCGCGGTCACCGAATATATCGCGCGATACGGCCTCGACGATTTCGACGCGTCTATGGCGACGCTGGCAGATCTGACGCGCTTCGGTTCGGCCGAGTTCGCGATCCGGCCCTTTCTCGCGGTGGATACGCCGCGCGCGCTGGCCGTCATGGCGCGGTGGACCGCGCACGAAAATGAGCATGTGCGCCGGCTCGCGAGCGAGGGCGCCCGGCCACGCCTGCCTTGGGCGACGCGCGTCCCCGCGCTGAAGGCCGACCCGACGCTCGCGGCGCCGATCCTCGAAGCGCTGAAAGCCGATTCGAGCCTCTATGTCCGCAAATCGGTCGCGAACCATCTGAACGACATCGCCAAGGACCGTCCCGACTGGCTGCTGGGTCGTCTCTCGGGCTGGCAACAGGATGATCCGCGCACGGCATGGATCGTGCGCCATGCGCTGCGCACGCTGATCAAGAAGGGCGATCCCGCGGCCCTCGCGCTGATCGGCGTCGGCCATGGCGCGGCGGTGACCGTGCGCCATTTCGGCATCTCTCCCGCGACCGTCCGCCTCGGCGACCGGATAGCGATTGCCGCCGAACTCGTTTCGGACGCCGCCGAGGCCGAACGGCTGGTTGTCGATTACCGCGTCCACTACGCCCGCGCGGGCGGCAAGAGCGCGCCCAAGGTGTTCAAGCTCAAGACCTTCGAGCTGGCGGCGGGTAAGACCGGACATTTGGCCATCAGCCAGACAATCCGCGATTTCAGCACACGGCGCCACCATCCGGGACGCCATGAGGTCGAACTGATCGTCAACGGGCAGACGATGGCGACCGCCGCTTTCGAAATCCTGCCGGGCTGACCAGCCCGGATCGCTCTAGGGCGGCGGAGGCGGTTGCTCGTTTGCGATAGGCGGCGGACGTCCCTCCGAAACGGTGGGACGCCCTTCCTGAATCGGCAGGCGCAGGTCGATGCGGCTGCCGTTGATCTCGGTCGAGATCACCGCGTCGCCGCCGTTGATCCCGACACGCGTGCGGTCGCCGATCGGGATGTCGCCGATGCCGGGGATATCGAGCGGCTCGACGGGGCCAGCCGGGTCGGCCGCCTTGGGGCGCGGCGCCGCGCGCTTGCCCGACGCTTCGGTCATGAAATCGCGCCAGATGCGCGCCGGCAGTCCGCCGCCCGACACGCCCTGCAACGGCGTATTGTCATCGTTCCCGATCCACACGCCAACGACGAGCCCGTTGGCATAGCCGACGAACAGCGCGTCGCGGTTGTCCTGGCTCGTTCCCGTCTTGCCGAAATTCGCCTGCGGCAGCCGCGCCGCGCGGCCGGTACCGCGATTGACCGCGGCGCGCAGCATCTGCTCGATATCCTCATGCTCTCGCGACCCGAAACGGCTGGGTCCGGAAATGAGGTTTTCGAACCAGCCCCTCTCCTCGCCCTTGAACCCGCGCGGTTCGACCGGATAGCTGTTCGCGGCGACGGCGGCATAGGCGGCGGTGAGCTCGAGCAGGGTCATGCTCGACGTGCCGAGCGCAAGACTGGGGTCGCCCTTGGTCATCGGCGCCGTGACGCCAAGATCGCGCGCCACGTCGATCACCTTGTCGTCGCCGACCTCGCGCAGCAGCCGCACCGCCGCGACATTGCTCGACGTCGCAAAGGCGTCTTCGAGGCTGATTTCCTTCGAATAGGCGCCGCCTGAATTTTTGGGGCGGTACGCGCCGGTTTCGATCGCGCTGTTGTCGATCATGTCATCGGGCTCCCAGCCGGCGCGGAGAGCGGCGAGATAGACGAACAATTTGAAGGTCGAGCCCGGCTGGCGCCGTGCCTGCGTCGCGCGGTTAAAGGGTGATACGGCATAATCCTTGCCGCCGATCATCGCGACGACCTCGCCGGTCGGACGCATCGCGACGAGCGCGACCTGCGCCCTGCCCAGCCCCGCACGCCCGGTCACGCGGCGCGCGACCGACTGCAATCGCGCGTCGAGCGTCGTCGTGATCGTCTGGCGCGAATAGCCGACATCGCTCAACTTGCGCGCTTCGGGCAGCGCCCAGTCGGCAAAATAAGTCCCGGTCGGCAGCGTATTGCGCGTCCGCACGTCGATGCGCGGGGTACGCAGCGCCTTCGCTTCGCTTGTCGTCAGATAGCCGGTGTCGACCATCGCGTTCAGCACCAGCTTCATCCGCTTTTCAGCCAAATCGGGATTGCGCGTGGGCGCGAGGCGCGAGGGTGCCTGCACCAGCCCCGCGAGCATCGCCGCCTGCGCCGGGGTCAGCTTCTCCGGCTGTCGATAGAAATAATGGAGCGACGCGGCGCGCAGACCATAGGTGTTGTCGCCGAAATAGGCGTTGGAGAGATAGCGTTCGAGAATCTCATCTTTCGTCAGCCAGGATTCGAGCCAGAAGGCGATCAGCGCCTCGCGCGCCTTGCGCCCAAGCGTGCGCTTCGGCGTCAGGAAGGTGAATTTCGCGAGCTGCTGGGTGATGGTGCTGCCGCCCTGCGTCCGTCCGCCGGTGACATTGCTCCACACCGCGCGCGCAATGCTGCGCGGGTCGACGCCCCAATGCGTGTAGAAACGCCGATCCTCGATCGCGAGGAAGGCACCGGTCACATGCTTCGGCAAATCCTTCGCCTTCACCGGCGTGTCGACGATCGCGCCGATGCGCGCGATCGGGGTGCCGTCGGATGCGAGGAGGGTGATCTGCGGCGGGGCGATCGGCTCGAGCGATTTCGACAGGGGCGCGGTAAGCGCAAGCCAACCGACGAGCAGGAGAAAGGTCACGCAAAAGATCGCGAAGCCGCGCGAAATCCGGCGCACCCATTTATGCCGACGCGTTTCGGGAACAGGCGGGAGCGGCGGCGCTGCGATGTCGGCAAACGGGTCACCCGGCGTCGCGGCCAAAGCGGGATCGGGGCCTTCGGATTTACGGAACCATTTCATGCGCAGCGCCCGTATTACAGCCCCAACACAGCATAAGCAAATGGCTTATAACGAGCCTACGCGAACGTAGCGACAGCCGGCAGCCAAAATTGGTTTGGCAAATCGTCAATCAAACTGGGTTGAAATCGTCATACCACTTATGTAGACCAATGAGTGATAACAACACCACACCGGGGAGAGATTCATGCTGCTACGGGCTGCCTTGACGATCGCAATCGGCGCTTCGACGGCGCACGCCGCCGTCGCGCGCGATATAGCGGTCGCCGATCAGGTGCAGTTCAAGGCAGCGGTCAAGGCGGCAAAACCCGGCGACTCGATCATCCTCGCGGACGGCGAATGGCGCGACTTCCAGATCGCCTTCACCGGAACCGGCGCCGCCGGCAAGCCGATCACCCTCACCGCGCAGACCAAAGGCAAGGTCATCCTGACCGGACAGTCGAACCTGCGGCTCGGCGGACGGCACCTCGTCGTGTCGGGGCTCATATTCCGCGGCGGCGCCAGCCCGACCGATCAGATCATCAGCTTTCGCCGCGATTCGAAAACGCTCGCCTTCGACAGCCGCGTGACCGAGGTGGTGATCGACGGATACAGCAAGCCCGACCGCCGCGCCGAGGATATCTGGGTCGCACTCTACGGCACCGGCAACCGCGTCGACCATTCGCATTTCGAAGGCAAAACCAATGCGGGCGTGACACTCGCGGTGATCCGCCGCGCGGGCGATCCGCTCGATAACCGTCACCGCATCGATCATAATTATTTCGGCCCACGCCCGCCCCTCGGATCGAACGGCGGCGAAACGATCCGCATCGGAACGAGCGAGGAATCGCTGTCGGCATCGAACAGCATCGTCGAACGCAACATCTTCGATCGCACAAGCGGCGAGGTCGAGATCGTCTCGATCAAGTCGGGTGGCAATATCATCCGCGAAAATCTGGTGCTCGAATCGCAAGGCGCCTTCGTGCTCCGCCACGGCAACGGCAACCTCGTCGAGCGCAACATCTTCCTTGGCAAGAATGTTCCCGACACCGGCGGCGTGCGTGTGATCAACCGCGACCAGATCGTCCGCGGGAATTATTTTGAGGGGCTCGCAGGCACTTCGTTCAAAAGCGCGATCAGCGTGATGAACGGCGTGCCCAATTCGGTGATCAACCGCTATCATCAGGTCGCGAACGCGCAGATCGGGAACAACAGCATCATCGACAGCGCGCGCATCACATTGGCCGCAGGTGCCGATGCCGAACGGTCGGCCGCCCCGACGGGCAGCAAGTTCGAACGCAATCTGATCGTCGGCGCAAAAGGGCAGGACCCGTTCCGCGCCGAAGGCGAAATCGCCGGCATAGCGCTTTCGGGCAATGTCGAGGCGAAAGTGGCGAAGCCGTTGCTAGGCGCGGGCGTCGAGCAGCGCGAAGTCAAGCTCGAACGTGCCGCCAACGGCCTGCTTTACCCCACCGACCCCGCGCTCGCCGCCGTGGGCGCGCCGCGCGACCTCAAACCCGTGAAGCGCGAAGAAGTCGGCGCGAACTGGTATCGCGGCAACGCGCCCGAAGCTGCGTTCGGCACCGGCACCACCCGGCCCCTCGCCGCGAGCGCCTCGCTTGCGCAGGCGGTCGCCGGAACCAAAGCAGGCGATACGCTCTCGCTCGCCACCGGCACCTACGACGTCACAACGCCGCTCTCGTTTCGCCACCGGTTGACCATTGCGGGCGCAAAGGGTGCGAAGCCGGTTCTCCGCGTCGCGGCGGGTTTCGCCCGGATCGAGGGCGGCGGCGGATTGCAGCTCGAAAATCTCGCGATCGATGCGAGCAAGCTGTCGGGCGACGGCGCATTGATCGCAGTCGATGCGGGCGTCGCGCCGAACTATAGCGTGACACTCGACCGCGTGACGGTGCGCGGTCCCGGCAAGGGCCGTCTCGATGGCATCGCGATGGCGCCCGGAACCTTCGCCGACGATGTAACCATCGCGAACAGCGACTTCACCGACATGGGCGTCGTTGTTGCCGCGACCGGCGAGCAGCAGCCGAAGGGCTGGTATCCGATGGAGCGCTTGACGATCAGCGACAGCCGTTTCGCGCGCGTCGCGATGGTCGCCGACCTGCTGCGCAAGGGCACCGACGAAAGCACCTTTGGTCCCTGGTTCGCGATGTCCGGATCGAGCGTCGCCGACAGCGGGCGTGAGGGCGCTTCATTGCGCATCTCGGGCGCCCAGCACGCCGACATTACACAGAACAGCTTTGCCGGGTCGGAGGGCATTCTCGTCATCCATTCGGTCGGCGCCCCCGAAACGCGGATCGCATCGAACGCCTTCGCGGCGACCCCCGCACCGCGGATCGAGGAACTGGCGTGGAAAGGTCCCCCGCGCGGCGTGATTTCCGGCAATATCGTGGAGGCCCACCCGTGACCCGTACGCTCGCCCTCCTGCTCGCCGCCGCGACATTTTCGGCGGCTCCCGCGATCGCGCAGACTCCTCCCGCCGCGACCGCGCAAGGCGCTTCCCCGCTCTTCGCCGCGGAGATCGAGCGCGCGAAGTCTGGCGTCGAGGCATCGATCCGCGCCGGCATCAACGTGCCGGTTCCGAAGGATCCCGGCGGCGGCTTCACCCACGAACAGCATAAGCGCAATTACCGCACGATCTTCGAAGGCGGACAGCTTTTCCGCCTGACCGGCGACGCGCGTTACCGCGACCATGTCCGCGACCTGCTGCTCGCTTATGCCGACCTCTATCCGAAGCTCGGGCCGCACCCCGCCGCCGCGAACCAGATCCCCGGCCGCCTCTTCTGGCAGAGCCTGAACGACAGCGTCTTCCTCGTGAACGCGGTACAGGGCTATGCCGAGATCCGGGACGCCCTGCCCGCCGCCGACCGCCAGCGCATCGACGATCGGGTGATCCGCCCGATGGCGCGCTTCCTGTCCGACGGGTCGCCCGAAGTGATCAACCGCATCCACAACCATGCGACCTGGGCCGCGGCGGGAGTCGGCCTGTCCGGCTATCTGCTCGGTGATCGCGATCTCGTCGACAAGGCGCTGCTCGGACTCGACAAGAGCGGCAAGGCGGGCTTCCTGCGCCAGCTCGACCTGCTCTTCTCGCCCGATGGCTACTATGCCGAAGGCCCTTATTATCAACGCTATGCACTGCAACCTTTTGTCGTCTTCGCAGCCGCAATCGCCGCGAACGATCCCGACCGCAAGATTTTCGAGTATCGCGACGGCATCGTCCTGAAAGCGATCCGCACCGCGATCGACGTCACGCACGACGGCTTCTTTCTGCCGATCAACGATGCGATGCCCGACAAGAGCCTGCGCACCGAGGAACTCTATCACGCCGTCGCCATCGCCTATAGCGCGACGAAGGACCCCGGCTTCCTGTCGATCGCCGACTGGCAGGGCCGCACTGTGCTAACGCCCGCAGGACAGGCGATGGCTGCGGATCTCGCCGCGGGGAAAGCCAAACCCTGGCCATTCGGCTCGCGGCTCCTTTCCGACGGCCCCGACGGCAAGGGCGGCGCGCTTGTCCTGCTGCGCACAAAAGCCGATCCGACCGGGCCATTGCTTGTCACCAAAAACACGGTGCAGGGCATGGGTCACGGCCATTTCGACCGGCTCGGCTGGCTCTATTATGACGAAACCGGCGCGGTGGTGACCGACTATGGCGCGGCGCGTTTCCTGAATGTCGAGGCGAAGCGGGGCGGGCGCTACCTGCCCGAAAACGACAGCTGGGCAAGCGCGACGATTGCGCACAACACGCTTATCGTCGATGAGCAAAGTCATTTCGCAGGCGATTGGAAAGCAGGAGAAAAATATCCGACGCGCCAGCTCGCCGCGTCGCTCGAAGGGCCGACCCGCTATGCGATCGGCGAAATCGACAGCGCGTACAAGGATGTCCGCATCCGCCGCGCGCTGCTGCTGATCGAGGTCGACGGCCTCGCCAATCCCCTTGCGCTCGATATCCTCCACGGAACTGGCAGCGGCAGGCATCGCTATGACCTGCCGCTGCATTTTTCGGGGCAGATCATCGACAGCGACATCGCGTTCGACCGCAAGCTCGCCGAGCGGCCGGTGCTGGGCAAGGCGAACGGATACCAGCATCTGTGGGTCGACGGCGAAGGGACGAAGGCCGGCAAGGCGCGGCTGACGTGGATGCACGGCAGCCGTTTCTACAGCTATCACATGGCGCCGCCCGCAGGGACACGCTTCATCGTCGCCGAAAGCGGCGCGAACGACCCCGAATTCAACCTGCGCCGCGAACCCGCGCTGATCCAGCGCGTCGACGGCGCGGCGGACGCGGCCTTCGTCAACCTGCTCGAACCGCACGGCGCCTATGACGCGTCGGCCGAGACGGTGGTTGCGAGCAGCGCGCGCGTCGTCGCGCTCGAGCATCGCAAGGAAAAGGGCGTCGACCTCGTCCTGATCACCCTTATCGACGGGCGCAGTCTTGCCATCGCGGTCGCTGATGACGTCACGGCGGCATCGAAGCACAGCGTCACCGTCGACGGCCGCACGCTCGCATGGACCGGCCCCGTCGGCCGCTTCGACCTCGTCAAAACCGGAGCGAAGAAATGAGCAATATCAAGGGTCGCTTCCGCTGGTGCGTCATCGCGCTGATCGCGCTCGCCACCGTCATCAACTACATCGACCGTAATGCGCTCGCCGTGATGTGGCCCGAAGTGTCGAAGGAAATCGGCGCCACCAAGGAAGATTATGCCCTGCTGGTGACGATCTTCATGCTCTTCTATGCCTTTGGCCAGTCGCTGTTCGGGCGCATCTTCGACGCGATCGGCACGCGGATGGGCTTCACCATCTCGATCGTCGTCTGGTCGCTGTCTATCGCGGCGCACGCGCTGGTGCGCTCGATGCCGCTGCTCTTGGTCCTGCGCGCCACATTGGGGGTCAGCGAGGCGGGCAACTGGCCGGGCGCCGCAAAGGCCAATGCTTTGTGGTTCCCCTCGCGCGAACGCGCCCTCGCGCAAGGCATCTTCAACGCCGGCGCCTCGCTGGGCGGGATCATTTCGGCGCCGCTGATCGCGCTGCTCTTCGTCCAGTTCGGCTGGCACGGCACCTTCCTTTTGATCGGCGTGCTCGGCTTCGTCTGGCTCGTGCCATGGCTCTGGTTCTACAAGGCCGACCCCGAAAAGCATCCGGGCCTGAGCGAAGAAGAGCGCGAATATATCCTGACCGGCCGCACCGAAGCGGGCCAGGGCGACAGCCGCCGCGTGCCGCTCGGCGAACTGCTGCGGTATCGCCAGAGCTGGGGCGTGATCCTCTCACGCTTCTTCCTCGATCCGGTGTGGTGGCTCTTCGTTTCCTGGCTGCCGATCTATCTCGCCGAAACCTTCGGCTTCGACGTCAAACAGATCGGCCTCTTCGCCTGGGTTCCCTTCGTCGGCGCGATGTTCGGCAGCCTGTTCGGCGGCTGGCTTTCGGGGCGGATCATCACCGCGGGCGGCGGGGTGCACAAGGCGCGCACGCTGACGATCGCGATCGGCTGCGCGATCATGCTGCCCGCGTTGCTCCTCACCATCGGCGCCAGCGACCCGCTCACCGCGGTGCTGCTGATCGCGTGCATCCTGTTCGGGTTCCAGATGGCGATCGGCAACATCCAGACACTGCCGAGCGACTATTTCGGCGGCGGCGCGGTCGGCAGTCTCGCCGGGATCAGCGGCACAGCAGCGGTCGCCGGCACGCTGATCACGACCTGGCTCGTCCCCCTGCTCACCAAGACGAGTTACGCGCCGATCTTCGCGCTCAGTGCGGCGATCGTGCCGATTTCATTCCTGTGTTTCTGGCTGGTCGGCGGTCGCGTCGAACCGGTCACCATCAAACCCATCCACAATCAAGAATAAGGAAGTGCATCACATGAATCTCCAGGGGAAAACCGCGCTCGTCACCGGCGGCGGCCGCGACATCGGCCGATCAGTCTCGATCGCGCTCGCCCGCGCCGGCGTCCGCGTCGCGATCAACTATAACAGCGGCCGCGAAGCCGCCGAAGACACGCTGAAGACGATTCAGGATGCGGGCGGCGACGCCTTCCTCGTGCAGGCCGACGTCACCGACAGCAGCGCGGTCAAAACGATGCTCGAAGAAGTCGGCGTCGCATTCAGCGGACGCCTCGACATCCTCGTCAACCTCGCGGGCGGCATGGTGGCGCGCAAGACGCTCAGCGAGATGGACGAGGAATTCTTCGACCATGTCATGACGCTCAACCTCAAATCGGCCTTCCTCGTCCTGCAGGCGTCGCAGCCCTTCCTCGGCAAAGGATCGGCGGTGGTGAACGTGTCGTCGCTCGCCGGCCGCGACGGCGGTGGTCCGGGCGCATCGGTCTATGCGACCGCAAAGGGCGCGCTGATGACCTACACGCGCTCGATGGCGAAGGAACTGGGGCCGCAGGGCATCCGCGTCAACGCCGTCTGCCCCGGCCTGATCGGCACGAGCTTCCACGACATCTTCTCGAAGCCCGAAGGCCGCGCCGCGGTGGCCGGCAACACGCCGCTTCGCCGCGAAGGCCATCCCGACGAGGTCGCCGACACGATCGTCTATCTCGCCTCGCCCGCCGCGAGCTTCCTCGCCGGGGTCTGCCTCGACATCAACGGCGGACTCGCCTTTTCCTGAGCCCATCCGAAAGGACGTGAATATGCGCTGGCTTGTCGCCACAGCCACGGCCGCCCTGCTGACCAGCGGGGCGCAGGCCCAGACCCGCGAGCGGACCGATGCCGAACCGCTCGAGCCGTACAAGATCATCCTTGTCGGCGATTCGACGATGGCGCCGCACAGCGGCTGGGGCGGTGCCTTTTGCGCGCAGCACGTCAAATCGTCGGTCGCGTGCGTCAACGCCGGACGCGGCGGGCGCAGCACGCGTAGCTATCGTCAGGAAGGCGGCTGGGACATCGCGCTCGCCGAGGCAAAGGTGCCGGGATATCGCGGAACGTGGGTGCTGATCCAGTTCGCGCACAACGACCAGTCGACGCGCCCCGAACGCTGGACCGACGAAACGACCGAGTTTCCCGCCAACCTTCGCCGCTTCGTCGAGGAAGTGAAGGCGGCGGGCGCGAACCCCGTGCTCGTCACGCCGCTGACGCGGCGCGAGTTCAAGGACGGCAAGCTGAAGAACACGCTCGCCAGCTGGTCCGATCAGGTGCGCGGCGTTGCGAAGGCGATGGAGGTGCCGCTGGTTGACCTCAATGCGCTCAGCGCGCGTCAGGCGCAGGAAATGGGCGCCGAGATGGCGACCAAACTCGCGCAGGAGCCGCCGACGGCGGAGGAACTCGCCGCGGCGAAGGCGGGGACCACCCTGCCCGCGCCGCCGGCCCCGCCCGCGCCGCCGCCGATCACCGGCGACGGCGCGCGCGGACAGGTCACGCGCAAGTTCGACTACACGCATCTCGGCGCCATCGGCGCCGAAGTGACCGCGAAGCTGGTCACGCAGGCGCTGGCGCGCGCCGTTCCGGCGTTGCGGAGCCAGCTCGTCCGCTGACGATTGAGTGTATGGCAATTTGGACTAACCAATTTGCCATGCACAGTGGTTGACAATTTTGCTGCAATGCCTGACATTATTGGTCAGAACAGAATCGACATTTGGGGAGAGACGAAGTGAATTCTCGTAATCACGCGCGCACGCTGCGCGCAGCCTTGCTGGCCGGCGCAGGCTCGACGCTGCTGATCGCCGCGATGCCCGCGATGGCACAGGACGCGCCTGCCCCGGCGCCGCGGGCCGAGGATGAGGAAGACGCGATCGTCGTCACCGGCATCCGCGAGACGATCCAGAATTCGATCAACACGAAGCGCGAGGAAACCGCTATCGTCGACGCCCTGTCGTCCGACGACATCGGCGACATTCCCGCGATCTCGGTCGGCCAGGCGATCCAGACGATCACCGGCGCGACGACGCACCGCGAAAAGGGCGACGCATCCGAAATCGCGCTACGCGGCCTCGGCCCCTTCCTGTCGAACGCGACCTTCAACGGCCGCGACGCGACGAACGGCAGCGGCGACCGGTCGGTGAACTTCAACCAGTTCCCGTCCGAACTCGTCAACAACATCAAGATTTACAAGACCCAGCAGGCGAGCCTTGTCGAAGGCGGTGTCGCGGGCACCATCGAGATCGGGACGCTGCGCCCGCTCGATTTCGGCAAGCGCCGCCTGCAGGGCGAGGTCAAGGCGCAGTATAATCCCTATGGCGACCGCGTCACCGGCGGCGCAGGCGGCATCGGCTGGCGCGGGACGCTGAGCTATGTCGACCAGTTCGCGAACGACACGATCGGCATCGCGATCGGCGTCCAGCGTAACGACACGAACAATCCCGAAGAAACCTACGCCGCGTCAACGACATGGACCGCGTGCCAGGCCGCGCCCGTCGTCGCCAACAACACGTGCGACGAATATACGCGCGCCGAATATGGCCAGAACCGCGCCTTCTACCTTGTTCCCAACGCCTATACCTTCCGCCAGATCAGCGAGACCGACAAGCGCGACGCGGTGTTCGGCGCGATCCAGTGGCGCCCGACCGACACGCTCGACATCAATCTCGACGTCCAATATTCGGACCGCACCTTCGTCGAGAGCCGCCGCGACCTCAACCTGTCCGAAGGCCGCGTCGGGCTGACCAACGTCGTCTTTGACGAAAATGGCATCGTCCAGAGCCTGAACGGCCTGTCGGCGATCGAATCGAACGGATCCGAACTGTCGCGGTCGGAGGAATATCTCGGCGGCGGCCTGTCGGTCGACTGGGAAGCGAGCGACCGGCTGACGATCAAGCTCGACGGCAGCTATTCGCGCACGATCCGCAAGGAAATCGAGCGCAACGTCCGCCTGCGCACCGCGGCGACCGACGTCAACGGCGTGCGCACCGTGTTCAACAACCGGCGCATTCCCTATAAATATGAGATCACGCCGGGCAGCTTCGTCCCGACGATCACGATCGACCCGCGCTTCGATCTCAACAATCACGACCTCTTCTGGGAGGACTCGCGCTTCCGCCGCGACGAGGCCAAGCGCCACAACGAAATTTTCGCGGGCCGCTTCGATGCCACCTACGAACTCGACGGTTTCCTGAAGAATATCTCGGCCGGCGGCCGCTGGTCGCAGCTCACCTATCGCGATTACGACCTGCGCAACGGCGATTTCAACCTGACCGAACCGATCGCGGTCGACAAGCGGATCAACAATATCTGCCGCCAGGCCTTCCCGCAGACCGATTTCCTCTCGGCGGCCAAGGGCAACAGCATCAACAGCTGGGCGACCTTCGACGTCGACTGCCTGTTCCGCGAATATATGGGCACCGAGGACCCCGGCCTGCCCGACGAAATGCGTTCGGTTGCGAGCCGCGACGTCAAGGAAACCACGCTCGCGGGCTATGTGATGGCCGATTATGCAAGCGACCTCGGCAACATGCCGGTGCGCGGCAACATCGGCGTGCGCATCGTCAACACGCGCGTGACCTCCAAGGGGCTGCGTAGCGACCTCGTCCTCGTCCCCGATCCCAGCGGCGACGGCTCGTTCGGGCTCGACGAAACCGGCAACTTCGTGACCGAGACGATCAAGAGCAGTAACACGCGCATCCTGCCGAGCGTCAACGCGATCTTCGAGGTCGCGCCGGACACGCTCGTTCGCCTCGCCGGTTATCGCGCCATGTCGCGTCCCAACCCCAGCGCGCTTGGCGCCGGGCGCACGATCACGCTCGAAGGCGGCGAGGAGTTTACGTCGATCGGGGATGCGATCGACAATATCCGCGCCAACGGCAGCCCGCGCCTCAAGCCGCTGATGTCATGGAACGGCGACCTGTCGGTCGAATGGTACCCGAACAAGGACAGCCTCCTGTCGGCGACCGTTTACTACAAGCAGTTCAACGGCGGCTTCCAGCCAGTCGTTTACAACGAAGACTTCACGATCAACGGCGAGACCGTGTCGATCCCGGTGACGCAGACGCGCAACAGCCCCGACAAGTCGCGCATCTATGGCCTCGAACTGACCGCGGCGACGCGCTTCAGCTTCCTGCCAAAGCCGCTCGACGGGCTCGGCGCCAAGGTCAGCTACAATTATGCGGATTCGAATTTCGAGACGCAGGACATCCGCCTCGGCGACGAATATAATCCGGTCACAGACACGGTCAGCGAAGGGATCATCCCGCCAGCCGGCCTGTCGGGTTATTCGAAGCATGTGCTGTCGGCGCAGGCCTATTACGACATCGGCCCCGTATCGCTGCAGGCGATCTACAATTACCGGTCGAGCTATTTCCAGGACTTCGTCGGCGGCAACAGCCAGCTCCGCTACGTCGGGCCGAGCGAGACCGTCGATTTCCGCGCCTCGCTCAACCTGATGAAGGGTGTGTCGCTGCGGTTCGAGGCGCTCAACATCTTCAACGAGCCCAAGGCGACCTATATGCCGGTCTATGGCAGCAGCCGTCAATACCACTATTATGGCGCCAAATATTTCATCGGCATCCGGGCGCGGATCTAGGACCCGGACGATGCGGCTCGCCGTACTCGGCTTGACGATGGCGGCGGCGCTCCCGGCAACGGGTGCGTCCGCCGCCGACGGCGTCGCACCGCGCGAGATTGTGAAGGACGCGATCTATCGCACCGTCGACGGCCGACCGTTGCATCTCGACATCTATGTCCATCCCGATGCCGGGAAGATCCCCGGGCCGGTGCTCATCCATTTCCACGGCGGCGGCTGGGCGCGCGGTGCGCGCCCCGAAAGCTGGACCGGCTTCCGCTCCTACCTCGCCGTCGGCTTTTCGGTCGTCACGGTCCAATACCGGCTCGCGGGCCAGGCCCACGCCCCTGCGGCGGTAGAGGATGCGCGCTGCGCGCTGCACTGGGTCGGCGCCAATTCGGCGCGGTTCGGCTTCGACACCGGGCGGATCGTGGTTTCGGGCACGTCGGCGGGTGGCCATCTCGCGCTGATGGCCGGGCTGCTGCCGCCCGCGAACGACGTCGATCCCGACGATTGCAGAAAGGGCCCGAAAGCCTCGGCTATCCTCGATTTCTATGGCCCCGCCGACCTGACCGCGACCGACGGCGGCAAGCGACACCCGACGATCGCGAACTGGATCGGCACCGGTCCCGGTGCCGCCGCGATGGAGCGCCATATGTCGCCCGTCACCTGGCTCTCCGCCGCCAGTCCGCCGGTTTTCATCGGCCATGGCGACGCCGACCCCGTCGTCCCGGTCGCGCAATCGATCGACCTCAAACGCCGGCTCGACGCGCTGGCGGTGTCTTCGGACCTTTTCATCGTCGCGGGCGGCGGGCACGGAAAGTTCGATCCGGCCAGCCAGTCGGCGATGACGGCGCGCGCGCTGACCTTCCTGTGCGGCCACGGCATACCGGCATCGGCCGCGTGCGGGACGAAAAACTGATGCGCGCGTCGGTCATGGGCTTCAAACTTGTCATACCGGATTGTATGGACTCCCTGAGACATAGTTGGGGAGATGACTGAGCATGGCCGAACGCCGCCTTTTCGAGGATGTCGCCGACACGATCCGGCGCCTCATTCTGGACGGAACCTACCCGCCCGGAACGCGGTTGCCGGGCGAGCGCGAGCTGTCCGAACGGTTCGAGGTCAGCCGCGTGACGATCCGCGAGGCCGAGATCGCGCTGCAAGCGACGGGGTGGATCCATATCCGGACCGGCGCCGGCGCCTATGTCGAGGCGGTGCTCCCGGGCGACAACGCGGTCCTGCCCAAGGTCAGCGCGTTCGAACTCACCGAGGCGCGATCCCTGTTCGAGGCTGAAGCCGCGGCGCTCGCCGCGCCGACCATCTCGGCCGAAACGCTCGAAAAGCTCGAAACGCTGCTGACCGCGATGGCCGACGAGAATGCGAGCGAGGACGAAATCAGCGCGATCGACCGCGAATTTCATATGACGATCGCGGCGGCGTCGAACAACAAGGCGATCATCCATGTGATCGAAAGCCTGTGGCGGATGCGGATGGAATTGCCCGAAGTGCGGACGAGCCATTCGATGGTTTGCCAGAAGGACGGCAAGGCGCGCCAGTCCGAGCATTCGGACGTCGTCGAGGCGCTGCGCAAGCGCGATGCGTCGGGCGCGCGGCTCGCGATGCGGCGTCATTTCAACCGCCTGATCGAATCGATGCTCGACGAAACCGAAGAACGCGCGCTCGTCGAATTGCGCCGCAGCGCCGCCGAAAGCCGCGAACGCTACCTGCTGAGCGCCAAGCTCGCCTGATGCCGTGCGGACCGCTTCGATGAGCGCCGCAACGCGCGCACAGGACGCGGTTTCCGCCCTCCTCGAAGCCCGGCGAACCGGCCGCGCGCTGGAGCGTTTCCCCGCGCCGGTGCCCGCAACCCTCGCCGACGCTTACGCCATGCAGCAGGACTTGCTCGCCGCGCTCGGCGGGCGGGTGCTCGGCTGGAAGGTCGGGCGTATCCCGCCCACCATGGTCGGCGCGCTCGGCGCCGAGCGGCTTGCGGGGCCGATCCTCCGCTGCGCCGACCTCGATGGCGACGCGCCGGGCGAGGCGCGCGTCTTCGCGGGCGGCGCGGGCGCGATCGAGGCCGAAACGATGCTGCGCCTGCGCGCCGTGCCCGATCGTCCGCTTGCTGCCGACGAGGACGCGAGCGGCTGGGTCGACGATATCCGCGCGGGCTTCGAGATCGCGAGTTCGCCGGCACCCGACGTCCATGCGCACGCGCCGTTCGGCATTATCGCCGACATCGGCATCAACAACGGACTGCTCGTCGGCCCGCGCCTCGACGCCTCCGACTTCGACCGCCTCGACGTGATGACCGAAATCGATGGCATCGCGGTAGGCTCCGGGCGCGCGTGCGACGTGCTCGACGGCCCCTGGGGGTCGCTGCGCTTCCTCGTCGACCTGCATCACGACGGTGTGATCCAGCTTGAGCCCGGCCAATGGATTTCGGCGGGCGCGATCACCGGGGTCCATCCGATAACGCCGGGCCAGTCGGCGACCTCCCGTTTCGGCGACAGCGTCCGCATCGCCTGCACCGCCATTCCCGACCCCGGAGCCTGACCATGATCGACCCGACGAAGACCATCGCCTGTTTCGGCGAGGTCGTTTTGCGGCTGGGTGTCCCGCACGGCGAACTGCCACTGCAATCGGCGCGCTTCGACGTGCATGTCGGCGGCGCCGAAGCCAATGTCGCGGTCGCGCTGGCATCGCTTGGCCATGACGTCGCGATGCTCGGCGCGATTCCGGATGGCGCGCTCGGCGACGGTGTCGTCGACCGGCTGCGCAGTCACGGCGTCGACACGCGGCGCCTGTTGCGGCCGGCGGGCCGGATGGGGCTATATTACCACCTGCCCGGCGGTCCGATGCGCGCCGACGACGTGCAGTACGACCGTGCCGAAACCGCCTTCGCGACGACGGTCCCGGCCGATTGGGACTGGGACCATCTGCTGGCAGGCGTGGGCTGGCTGCATCTGTCGGGGGTCACCCCGGCGCTGGGACAGCGGAGCGCCGACGCCGTGCTCGAAGCGGTGCGCCGCGCGCGCGCCACGGGGATCGGCGTTTCGTTCGACGGCAACTGGCGCGGCAGGCTCTGGGAACGCTGGCATAGCGACCCCGCCGCAATCCTGCGGCCGATCGTCGCCGAAGCGACGCTGTTGTTCGGCAACCATCGCGATGCCTCGCTGCTCCTCGGCCGCGACTTTTCGGGCGATGGCGCCGATCGGCGGCGCGAGGCCGCGCTCGCGCTGCTCGATGCCTTCCCACGGCTCGAACGCGTCGCGTCGACCGCACGCCGCGTCATCGAGCCGGCACGCCACGAACTTCGTGCCCGGATCGACACCCGCGACGATCACGCGCAGACCGAAGCCGTCGTCATCACCCCGGTAATCGACCGGATCGGTACCGGCGATGCGTTCGCCGCCGGGGTCCTCGACGCGCTTTTTACCGGCGAAACCCTTGCCGCTGTCGCGCAGAACGGCCTTGCAGCTGCTGCGCTTGCGCACGGGATACGCGGCGATTTCGCCCCGCTGTCACGCCGCCTGCTTGACGGCGCCTCGCCCGCCGCCAGCGACGTGGCGCGCTGATCCGCACCTATGGTCCAACAACAGCAGCGACTTGACCGCCGCCCCGGGGTAAGAAGGGGCCAAGAAAGCCCCGTTCGTCCCGGAGAGCGCAGACATGAGCCAGACGCCGACCCGCTATTGCGACCTCGTGATGAAGGGCGGCATCACGAGCGGCGTCGTCTATCCTAACGCGGTGCTCGCGCTTGCACGCGATTTTCGCTTCAAGAATATCGGCGGGACGTCGGCGGGTGCGATCGCGGCAGCCGCCACCGCCGCGGCCGCGCTGGGCGATCGCAAGCATATCGCATCGGGGTCGGCCGCTCCCTGCCCCGCAACGCTCGGTTTTGCGGGGCTGGAACGCGTCGCGGCGCAGCTTTCGTCGCAGGGTTTCATCTTCAGCCTCTTCCAGCCTGCACGCGGGGCGAAGAATGCCTATCGGCTGATCGTCACCCTTGCGGGGAACGCCGGGCCGCTCCGCAAGCTTTTCGCGGCGATGGTCGCCGTGGTCGCGGTCGCGCCGCTCGAAGCATTACTGCTGCTCGGGCTGTTCCTTTCGCTTGGATATGGGGTTGCGGGCGCGCCGGGGCTTGCCGCCGTCGCGCTTCCGGCAGCGATTTGCGCCTATCTGGGCGCCGCGATCGCCGCGGTGCTCCGCGTCGCGCGCGTCGCCCGGCGCAACCTGATGGGGCTATGCTCGGGCCGGACGACGCGCAGGGATGCATCGCGGCCCGCACTGACCGAATGGATGCACGACGTCTTGCAATCGCTGTCGGGCAAGACGGCGGCCGACCCGCTGCTGTTCGACGACCTGTGGTCGGCGCCGCGATATCCGGGCGAGCCCGCTACCGAAACAGCGATCACGCTACAGATGATCACCACCGGCGTGTCGCATCACGAACCGCGAACATTGCCGTTCACCGACGCGGCATTCTGGTTCCTGCGCGAAGAGTTCGACCTGCTGTTTCCTCCTGTCCTCGTCGACGCGATGGTCACCGGAGCCGGCGCCCCCGAACGGGTCGATGGCAAGGCCTATTACCGCTTGCCGCCGAAGGGGCGGATGCCCGTCCTCGTGGCGATGCGGATGAGCCTCAGCTTTCCGCTGCTGATCAGCGCCGTGCCCCTGCACGAGCCGGTGGGCAAGCGAACCCGGCGTGCGAACAGCGAGGGCGAGACGTTCGATGGCGAAGAGGGAAACAGCGAAGCGACGCTGAGCCAGAGCACCGACAGCCTTGCGACCGGCGGCGACGCGCCCGTCGCGTCGATCGAGGGCTTTCGCATCTGCTGGTTTTCGGACGGCGGCGTGTCGAGCAACTTCCCGCTCCACCTGTTCGACGCGCCGCTGCCCCGCTGGCCGACCTTCGCGATCAATCTCGTCTACCCGCAGGACAGTGACACCGGCGTAGCGATCGAGAGCAGCGAGCCGCCGAACCCGCGCGATGCGGCCGAAGCCGCGGTGTGGCTGCCGCTCCACAACAACCGCGGCTGGAGGCGCAGCTACCGTTCGATCGCGCGGCCCGTCGCGCTCGCCGAGATTTCGGGCTTTTTGTTCGGGATCGTCAGCACGATGCAGAACTGGCGCGACCTGCTGCAATCGCGCGCGCCGGGGCAGCGCGACCGGATCGTCCACGTCTCGCTCGACGCGACCGAGGGCGGGATGAACCTCGACATGTCGCAGGCGATCCTCGACAGCATTTCGCTGAAAGGGACCGCCGCGGGCGAGCGGCTATACAGCTTTTCCTTCGCCAATCATTATTGGGTGCGATGGCGCAATGTCGCGTCGGGGCTCCAGCGCTATACGATGCGGATCGCCGCCAGCGCCGACGTCATCCCGCCGATACCGGCCTATGACGGCGCGTTCGCGACGGTGCGGACCGGAACGCCCCCTCCCGTTTCCTATAAATTCCGTTCCGCCGAAGCGCAGGCGGCGTCGCAAAATCTCTACGCCGACCTCGTCGTCCGCGGCAAGGAATGGGCCGATCTGGGTCCCGACCTTGGCGACGGTACGCCCAGGCCGCTGCCGCAGATGCAGATCACCCCGATCTATTAGGGTCTCTGCCCGGTTCAGCCTTTGCCCTGCGCGGCGAGCACGCGCAGGATGTTGCCGCTCCACATCTTTTCGATGTCGGCGTCCGAATATCCCGCGGCCTTCAGCCGCTCGGTCACCTTCGGCAGCGCAGTAATATCCTCGATACCCGGCAGCCCGCCACCGCCGTCCCAGTCGGCGCCGAAACAGATATGGTCGACGCCGCCGACCTCGATCGCGCGCAGCACCATCTTCATATAGGCTTCGAAATCGGCGGCCCACATCCGCTCTTTCGCGTCGAGCGCGCGCCATTCGCGGTTGAGGTCCGCCTGCTCGGCCGGTGTGAGCGTGCCGATCCGTTCGAGTTTGCCGAACAGCGCGGCGCGCACAGGCGACATGTTCATGTCCGACAGGAAGACGGTCGAAATGCACATCGCGCCCCCCCTGGCGGCGAGCTTCCTGAGGCGTCCCTCGTCGAGGTTGCGCGGGTGGTCGTGCGCCGAGCGCAGGCTCGAGTGCGAGAGCAGGATCGGGTATTTCGACAGCGCGAGCAGCTGATCGAAGGTCGCATCGGACGAGTGGCTCGCATCGATGACGATACCGAGCCGGTTCATTTCGGCGACCCATTGCCTGCCCAGCGGGCTGAGGCCGTTCCAGCGCGGCGTGTCGGTCGCGCTGTCGGCGAACTGGTTGTTCTTCGAATGCACCGGCCCTGCAAGCCGGACGCCCTTCCGGTAGAATTCTTCCAGCAGCGACAGATCCTCGCCGATCGGATAGCTGTTCTCGATCGACTTGAACGCGACGAGCTTGCCCGCCTTGTTCAGCGCCCGCGCGTCGGCCGCCGTGCGCGCGGGACCGATCTGCGCCGTCTGTGCGCCCAGCGTCCGGTCGATCAGGTCCGACCGCCCCCGCGCATGGACGAGCGCGTCGGCATAGCCCTTCGCGGTCAGCGGTCCCTGATCGGTGTAGATGACGAAGAAACCGCCATCGAGATTGCCGTCCTTCATCCGCGGGATGTCGAGCTGGACAAGGTCGTCGGCCAGCGTGTGGCGATCGGCAAAGCTCCATCCCTGCCGGTCGAAATGCGTCGGCGTGTCGAGGTGGGTGTCGAGCACGAGCATCCGGCTGTGCGACGGAGCTTCCGGCGGTTTCGCCGGTTTTTCGTCCGCAGTGCAGGCGGTCAGCGCGGTGGCAGCAAGCAGGACGGCGATGCGCTTCATTTCGCGTCCTTCACAGGCTTCAGGTCGAGATCGTGGTAATCCCAGCTGAAGTCGGCGATCTGGCTCACCGCCTTCATCGTCACGCCGGTGATCTTGCCGTCGGCGTCGAGCGCGAAGGTGACATAGGCGGGCTCGATCGCCGGATCGTCGAAATCGGTGACGAAGCTGTCATATTGCCAATGCTTGAGCCGCCCCGCCATCCGCGGCGTCGAGGTGAAGTCGATCGTCAGCCCCTTGCCGGCCTGCCCGATAACAATGTCGCCATACCAGGGATCGCGGTAGCGCCCCGCATAGCCCGCGAGCGCGAGCGACGGTCCCGATTTCATCGGCGACGCCTTCGACTTTTCGAGAAACGCCTTGCCGCCCGCGAGCCGCGCCTCGAACCAGTCCTGCCATTTGGTCGTCCAGCCATAGTCGGGTTGATCGAGATAATGATCGAGCAGCTCGTACGTCAGGCCGAGGATCATGCCGCTGTCCTCACTGTTGAGCATGATCGCGAAGCCGACATTCCTGTCAGGGATCATCACGACGCGCGTGATCGAGCCGAAGACCCCGCCGCTGTGCTGGACGATGCGGTGGCCGCGATAATCCTGCACCTGCCACCCCAGCGCATAGGCCTGTTGCGTCGGCTGCGCGGGCTTGAGCGCCTCGGGCAGCTCTCCGATCGGCATCGGGGTGACCGGCGCCCACATTTCGGCGGCCTGCTTTTCGCTGAACAGCCTTTTTCCGTCGGGCAGCGCGCCGTGCGCGAGCTGGATCTTGAGCCATGCTGCCATGTCGTCGGCGCTGAGGGCGAGGCCACCCGCGGGCGCGCCGTTACGGCCGAGCTCGTCGCGCTCGTCGAGCGCCTGTTGCGGACCAAGCCCGCGCAGCGCGCCCGACAGGCGCGCGTGCGGCCATGACCGGTTCGCGATACGGAAGCGATCCTCGCTGTCGCTCGTCGCATTTTTCATGCCGCCCGCGCGCAGCACGCGGTCGCGCATGAACACTTCCCACGTCTGGCCGGTGACCTCCTCGATCAACTGCCCCGCGACCGTGTAAAGGATATTGTCATAGGCATAGGCCGAACGGAAACTCGTCACGGGTTTGAGGTAGGCGACACGCTCGACCGTCTGCTTGCGCGTCAGGTGGGTGCGCGGCACGAACATCAGATCGCCCTGCCCCAGCCCCAGCCCGCTGCGATGGACGAGCAGGTCGCGGATCGTGATCTCGCGCGTGACCCATGCGTCATACATGCGAAACCATGGCATATGCTTGATTACCGGGTCGTCCCACGCAATCTTGCCCTCGTCGACGAGGATCGCGAGCGCGGTCGCGGTCATCGCCTTGCCCGTCGAGCCCGTCTGGAAGATCGTCTGTTCATCGACCGGCGCCGGATCGCCGATCTTGCGCACGCCCCAGCCGCGCGACAGCGTCGTCTTGCCGTCCTCGACGATCGCGATCGACACGCCCGCCGCGCCGATCTTCTTACGAAGCGCCTCAACGCTCGTGCCGATATCGGCAGGCGGCTCGGCCCAGACGGGCGTCGCCACCGAAAGCATCAACGACAGGGCAAGCAGGCGAACGGCTTTCATCAGAGAGTCTCCATTTCGGGAACGGGTGAAGGGCGCAGCAGGCGCCAGACGCCGACGGTCAGCAGCGGCAGGACAAAGACCGCGAGGAACAGCCAGGCGAGGAAGCGGTATCCGCTCGCAATCAGGTCGACGAGCCCGATGCGTCCCGCGACGAACATGCAGCCAGCCAGGATCACCGCACCGATCACGGCGCGGGCGCCGGGCGTCAGCGCAGGGCGCCCGCGGCTCTCGACCGCGCCCGAGATACGCTCGTTGATCGCATGGACCGCCCCCGCCCCGCTTTCGAGCAAGGCGGCAAAGATCATCACCTGGAACAGGACGTGGAAACCCGGCACCGTCATCTGGCGGAGCAGGAAATCCGACGGCAGGGTTTCGGCGCCGATCGCCGGATAGAAGGCCATCATCGCGACAAAGAAGAGGATCGCGGGGAGCATCGACAGCGGCCCGGCAATCAGCCCCGCAACGAGCGCGTCGCGCTGGCTGGTCAGATGGCGCAGCACCGGCAGGATCACGACCGCACCGACGATATTATAGCTCGCATAGGTCAGCCCGCCCGCCATCCAGTTGCCCGACGGCGGCGGCGCATTCGCAAAGCCCTGCCCGATCAGCCCGCCGAAGCTGGCGAGCGCGAGGACGAGGAACAGCCCGTAGACGCCGTACAGCAGGAAGGAGACATATTTGAACATCTGTTCGACGACGCCCGTCCCCCACGCGGTCACCGCGACGATCGAGACGGCGAGCAGGATCACGCCCGCAAGTTCGGGCCAACCGAAGGTCGCCGCGCCGATCGCGCCGGCCGCGGCGCCGAACACCGCAAGGATGAGGACGACAAAGATCAGATAGGCAGCCTCGAACGCGACCCACGCCGGACCGAGAAGTCCCTTGAAGAAGGCACGATAATCATAGGCGCCGAGCTGGCGCGCGAGCGCGAAGGTTAGCGCCGCAACGACGCTCCAGATCAGCGTCGCGAGCAGCATCGCGGCCAGCCCGCCCCACGGCCCCGACGGCACGAAATATTCGGCCAGCTCGCGGCCAGTCGCATAGCCGCCGCCGATAATGACGGCCTTCAGCGCAAAACCGGGCAGCAGGAAGCGCTGAAACCAGCTCGACCCACTGTCCGTCTCGCCCACACTCATGCGAGAATATTTTCGACAAGCGCGTCGAAACCTGCACCGCCGCGGACCGGATCGGCGACGGGAAGTCCCAGACGTTTGCACTCGGCCGCCATTAGCGCCTCGGCGGCGTCTGCGTCATAGCTCGACGTGTTGAAACTCACCCCGCCACAGCGGATCGCGGGGTTGGTGCGGCTGCCGAGCCGGATCGTCAGGTCGATCACCTCCTCGACCGACGGCAGCTTGAAACTCTCCATGCCGAGAATGACGGTACGCGACGGATCGTGGCAGACGACGAACACATCGGGCTGACTGCCGTGGAGCAATCCAAGCGATACCGCGGCATAGGCGGGGTTGAAGATCGACCCCTGTCCTTCGATCAGATCCCAGTGATCGTCGGGCGCGTCGGGGCTGAGCATCTCGGCCGCCCCCGCCTCGAAATCCGAAATCACCGCGTCCATCGGCATGCCGCCGCCCGCGATCATGATGCCCGTCTGCCCCGTCGCGCGAAAGTCGGCGTCGAGGCCGCGGTCGAGGAAAGCCCGGTGCAGCGCGAGCGCGGTATATTTCTTGCCGAGCGCGCAGTCGGTCCCGACGGTGAGCAACCGCTTTCCGTTCCGCTTGCGGCCGTTGGCGATCGGGATCGCGGGCGGCGGGGTGCGGATGTCGATCAACCGCTGCCCCGTGCGTCGCGACGCTTCGATCAGCGCAGGAATGCTGCCGAGGCGGACATGCAGCCCGCTGACGATGTCGAGCCCGGCCTCCATCGCCTCGACCAGCGCGGCGATCCAGTTGTCGCCGATGATTCCGCCCTGGTTGGCGACCCCGATCACCAGCGACCGCGCGCCCGCCGCCCGCGCCTCTGCGGGCGACAGACGCGGCAGGCCCGTGGAGACCGTGCAACCGCCGATCGCCAGCTCGCCAACGCAGCGATCGGCTGCCCAGTCGGCAAGGCCAAAGGCGGTCTTGGCATAGCTTGCCTCGGTCGTATCGCCGAGGAATAGCAGGTAAGGCTGCGGCAAGGCCAGCTTGCCGGCCAGCCTGCCGATTGGCAAATTCATCTTTTCCAACTCCAGACGATCAGAAGGCCATGTCGAGCGCGACGCCGATGGTGCGGGGTTGCAGCGGAATATTCGACTGATAGGCCTGCCTGCCGAACGCGTCGAGCGTATAGGACCGCTGCGTCGACGCCCGCTCGTTGAGCAGGTTGCGGGCATAGACGCGCACGGTCCAGTGATCGTCGAAGTTCACGGCGGCGTTGGCGTCGACGGCGGTATAGGCGTCCGACCAAAGATTATTCGGGCTGCTCGAAGGCAAGGACGCCAGCTTCGACGAATGCCGGACCCCGACGCCGACCTTGCCGTTGGCATTGCCGCCGATCGCAAAGCTGTAGTCGGCCTGCAACGACCCGGTAAATTTGGGAACGCTCGGCAGGCGTGCACCGTCGACACCGGAAATTTCCGGGGCGTCCGCCGTCAGTTTTGCATCGGCATAGGCAGCGCTGGCCACCAAAGACAGGCCGGGTGCGGGGCGCCAGGTCACCGTACCTTCGACACCTTTGCTGACCGCGGACGGGCCATTAGCCTGGCCGGTCACGCCGCCGAACGGCTGAATGACCTGGATGTCGGTCCAGTCCATATAGAAACCGGCCACCTCGACCGCGAGCGTGCGGCCCAGATTGCCCTTGAAACCAACTTCGTAGTTGACCAGCGTGTCCGCCTTGACCTGCGGCGGAACACCGGGGAACACCACGTTCGGACCACCGGGGCGGTAGCCATTGGCGACACGGGCATAGAGCATGGCGTCGTCGCTGATATGGAGCTGCGGACTGATGCTGTAGATGAACACATCTTCTTCCGACTTCCCGCTGAAATTGGCGACCCCGATGAACGGACCGCTGCTGATCTGGCGGAAATCCTGTTTATTCTTCGCGTAGCGGAGGCCGCCGGACAAGGCGAACATGTCGCCGAAATAGGCCGTGGCGTTGGCGAACACCGCCATTTCCTTGAAGGTCGACGGCAGCGATACGACGGCGCCCGGATCGAGCGCGTTGGGCGCACCCGAGAAATCGAAGGTGCGCACCAGCTGGTGATTTTCGCTGTCTTCCTTTGTGTAGAAGGCACCGACCAGCCATTCGAAGCGATCGTTATCGGGCGAAGCAAGACGGATTTCCTGCGTGAACTTCTGCAGATCGAGCGCCACGCTGAACGGCGCGAGGCCCGCGGGCACCGCCCCGCCGGTCAGCGCCGGAAAGGCGATCCCGAAAATCAGCGTCGCATCCTGCACACTGACCGTGCTCGTCTCGCTATAGGTCGAGACCGATGTCAGCGTCGCAAAGCCGAGATCATAGTCCAGCACCGCCGAATAATAATCGATGCTCTTGCGGAAAGGCTCCGGCAGGAAGGAATTATAGGACCAGCCATCGCCAAGCGGAACGCCCGCGGCGGTGGATACGACGCCGTTGGTGCCGTTCGCGTCGATCGTCTGCCAGATACCGCCGAGGCGGACCGTGAAATCTTCGGTCGCATTCCACAACAGGCTCACGCGGCCACCACGCTGTTCGACGTCATTCGCGTCGTTCAGCGCAGGGTTGTTGACCGAACTGACGTAGCCCGGCGTTTTGCGCCATGAAAAGCTGCCGGTGATCCCGAGCTTGTCCTGAACGATCGGCGCATTGACCATGACCTGCGCGGCCCAGCCCGGATTACCGGCCTCGTCGATCGCAAACAGTTCGCCGCCGGCCTTGACGCTGAAATCGGTCGTGCTCGGCGCGACGGTCCGGTATTTGAGCAAACCACCGATCGAGCTGGCGCCATAAAGCGTTCCCTGCGGCCCGCGCAGGATTTCCAGCCCCGCGATGTCGTATGGCATCAGGTCGAGCGAATAGGTCGCGCTGCGGGCGTAAAGGCTGCTCGACCCCACCGGCGCGTCATCCAGATAGATGCCGACGGCCTGCGCCGATCCGACCGGCGCGATCCCGCGCAGCGAAATGACCGACGTGCCCGGCTGCGAGCTGATCACCGTCATTCCGGGGACGTAGCCCGCATAATCGACCAGCGAGCCCGCGCCCTGTTCGCGCAGCGCGTCGCCGTTGACCACGGTGATCGAGATCGGAACGTCCTGAAGCGCTTCCACACGCTTCTGCGCGGTCACGACGATCTCGCCGCTCGCCTCGATGGCACCCGCGTCCTGCGCCTGCACCGGCATCGCCGCCATCAGCGCGACCATGCTCCCCGCAATCAAAAGCCCCTGTTTCATCGTCTTACCCCCAGACTTGGGCGAGCAGGCGGCGGAAATTGCCGCCGAGCACGGCCCGGATGTTTTCATTGGAATAATTACGGCGGATCAGTTCCTCGGTGAGGTCGAAGGTCTTGAGCGGATGATCGAAGCCGTCGATGTCGATTTTGTCACGAAAGGCATAGCTGCCCTTGTAGCTACCCTTGAGCAGCGCATATTCGTCGGGCTTCATATCGTCATAGCCGTGCAGGTCGGCGTCGGAACCGATGCCGACATGATCGATCCCGACGAGCTTCGCGACATGGTCGATGTGATCGGCCATATGCCCGACATTGGTCGGATCGGTCGTGCGGACGAACATCCGCACCCCGGTGATCCCCATCACCCCGCCCTTCGCCGCGAGCGCCTTGATCGCCGCGTCGGTCTTGACGCGCGGATGATCGACGAGCGCGCGGGCGTTGCTGTGCGTGATCGCGATCGGCCCCTTGGCGATTGCGATGGCATCCAATGTCGTCTTGTCGCCGCAGTGCGACACATCGACGAGCATCTTCTGCTTTTCCATTTCGGCGATGATCGCCGCGCCATAGTCGCTGACGCCGCCGTCGACGCGCTCGGTGCTGCCCGACCCGATCAGGTTCTGGGCGTTGTAGGTGAGCTGCGCGCAGCGCAGGCCCAGGCGACGGAACAGTGCGACATCCTCGATCTTTTCGAAATGCTCGGCATTCTGGATGCCCATGATGACGGCGCATTTCTTTTCCGCCTTGGCGCGGTCGAGATCCTGAACCGTATCGACGAGCGTGAAAACATGGCTGTTGCGCCCCGCAAAACCCTGCCATCCGGCAAGAAATTCGAGCGCCTGCGCCTTCGCGCCGGGTCCGCCCAAACCATAGGCGTTGTGAAATCCGGTGATGCCGCTCGCCTTGAACTCGGCGGCTTCGGCGTCGGTCAGCCGGTGCGCGACATAATTTTCGTCGAGCGTGATCTTCAGCGGCGCGAGCATGTCGATGACGAGCGACGACGCGACAAGGTCGACTGCGCGGCGCGAATAGCTCTTCCCCGGAACGGCGGCAAAGGCATAGGCACCCCGGTTGATCATCGGCGCCGACACAGCGACACCCACCACGCCCGCGAGTGCCGCACGGCGTGTCATCTGGAACGACCCCGTCATCCCAATCTCCCTCTTTTATAGTTTCAATGTAGACTATTGTCCTAATCGGAAAATTGTCAACCCATTTAGGACATAAATTTGTCACATCCCGAAGTTTGGGCGGACGAGCTTTCGGACTGCTGCGCGGTTTCGGTGAAGATATGCCCCAAATGGCGAAGGGGCCGATGATGGAAAAGACGCTCGACCCGAAGGTCGAGCGTCAGTTCGCGTGCGCTTTGCGCCCGTATCAATAGACCATGCCGAAGCCATAGAGATGGAACATGAGCGTCACCCACACGAGTATGAGGGCGGCGAGGGTCAGCAGCACCGCGCCGAGCTTCATCGTCCAGCGACGCTTGTCCTTGATGCTGAGCCACAGGTGCCAGCCCGCCGTTGCAAGCAGGCCGAACGCGGCGAGCGGCGTCACGATACGCAGCAGGTGGATCAACCAGTCGAGCGGACCGCCGATCGCGCCAATATCGGCCGAGAAGGCCGCGATCAGCCCGAACCAGCCGGCGAGCGCGCCAAGCGCGAGCCAGGCGAAGACGCGCGACAGGCGGTACGCGCGGCGCGCCTTGCCCTCGAGCGCGAAGTCGGCCTTGAAGCTGCGGCGCACCAGCGCGCGTACCGGCCACGCCAGCGCGGCGAGCAGGATGATGCCGAAGGCGAAGATCAGCGCCGGGTTGAGCCAGGCGGCATTGACGCTCGCCGGGGCGGGCTCGAACACCATGAAGGGCGAGGCGCCATCGATGCTCCAGCGGACGACGCGGCCGTCCTTGACCTCGGCCGCGAGACGCTCGCCCGTAGCCGTGTCGCGCCACACGAACGGTTCGACCTCGACCCAGTCGGTCGCGGCCGCGCCGGTGTCGAACGACGGGATCGTGATCTTGCCGTCCTCGGTCAACGAGACGGTCGTCTGCCCGAGGAGACCGAGCAGACTCATGAAGTTGGTGAAAGACCCGCGGCTGTTGGCGTAATTGCCGACCATCAACTGCGCATGTTCTTTCGCCGTCTTCGCATCGACCTCGCCGGGCTTTTCGGTGCCGGGCAGGTAGCGGTCGGCGAATTTGTGGAACAGCGCGCTGCGGATCGCGCCCGCATCGCCCTGTTTCCCGGCACTGTTCATCGAAATATAGACCCCGATATCAGCGTCGGGGAACAGCCAGAGATAGGAGTGGAACCAGACGGTGTCGCCGCCATGCGCGATCGCACGGTGACCATTAACCCATTGTTCGTAGAAGCCGAGCGCCATGCTGTTGAGCGGGCCGACGCCGGGTGCCTTGAAATCGTGCATCTGCTTCGCGGTTTCGGGCTTCAGCAGCCCCGCACCGTCGTTGAGGTGCGCGATCATGAACTTGCCCATGTCGGCACCGCTCGCCGACAGGCTGCCGGCGGGTGCCGGGATCACCATCTCGAACGGTTTGGGCTTTTGCGTGACGTCGGGATAACCCTTCGACATATGCGGCGCGAGATTCGCGGGAAGCGGCTGGCGGAACGACGCATGCGCCATGCCGAGCGGCTTGAAGATATGGTTATCGATATAGTCGTCGAAATCCTCGCCGCTGACGCGTTCGACGATATAGCCCGCGAGCGCGGTCGCATAATTCGAGTATGCCGGGGTCGTCCCCGGCGCAAAGACGCGGTCGGGCAGCGCGAGCGGCATCTGTTTCTTGAGCGTCATCACCGCCTTGGGATCGCTGCTGATCAGATAGCGCACCGATTCCTGGAAACCCGCAGTATGCGTCATGATGTTGCGCATCGTCACCGGTTTGCCCTGATAGGGCGGAATCTTGAAATCGAGATAGGCGTTGACGTCCTTGTCGAGGTCGATCTTGCCCGCCTCGACCTGTTGCATCACCGCGGTCCAGGTCAGGAGCTTCGACACCGAGCCGGGCCGAAAAAGCGTGGTCTCGGGCAGGACAGGTGCGCGCTTCGCGACGTCGGAGAAGCCATAACCCTTTTGAAGCACGACCTGATCGCCGCGAACGACGACCACCACCGCGCCCGGAATGCGCGCGCGTTCGAGCGCATAGGGCAGATAGCCGTCGAGCCAGGCTTCGAGGTCTTTCGCATCGAGCGCGACCGGCGCTGCAGCTGGTTTGGTGGCCGGCACCGCCACCGTTTCGGCTTTCTTCGCCGTAGGCGCGAGCACAGGCCCCTGCGCCGCCAGCGGCAACGCGGCGAATGCCGCGAGCCCGATCATCGCCTTTCGGATGAAACGCATCGCTTTCCCCTTTTCTTTTGCGAGGCCTGTCACACCTTGCAGCAAGCCGCGCGACCCCTTACCAAGGAACCAACACCCGTTAGCCCAATAGGGACATAATGATCCTGATTAGAAAATTGTCAAATATGGAATGGAAAAACTGATGGCCGACCGCTCGACACCGCCCACGCTCGGCACGGTGATGAAGAGCATCCGGTCGCGAAACGGCTGGACGCTCAAGGAAATGAGCGCGAAATCGGGAATCCCGGTGTCGACGCTGTCGAAGGTCGAACATGATCGGCTCACGCTCAGTTACGACAAGCTGCAGCAGCTCAGCCAGCGATTGAACATCCGCATGTCGGATCTGTTCGCCGAAGATGACGAGGACCAGACACCTCGCGTCACCGGTCGCCGCAGCATCGGCACGATCGACCAGGCGGTGCGCGTCACCACCGACAATTATGATTATCACTATCTGTGCACCGACCTCAGGCAAAAGCGGATGATCCCGATCATCACGCGGATCCGGGCGCACAGCGCGCGCGAGTTCGGCGATCTCGTCCGCCATCAGGGCGAGGAGTTCATCTTCGTGCTGGAGGGCGAGGTCGAGATTCACACCGAATTCTACGATCCGGTCGCGCTCAAGACCGGTCAGGGCATCTATCTCGATTCGTCGATGGGCCACGCTTACGTCGTCGCCGAGGGATATGAGGAAGCGCTGGTGCTGGGCGTCTGCTCTAGCGCCGACGACGGGTTGATGGACGAGCTGATAAGGAATCTTCATGGTTAGACGCCCCGCCGCCCGCGCACTGCTTCTGGGCAGCGTCTTTCTCGCCCCGGTGTCGGCACAGGCAGCGGATGCCGCCTACGACATGATCATCCGCGGCGGCACGATCTACGACGGGTCGGGCAAGCCGCCGGTCGTCGGCGATGTCGCGATCAAGGACGATCGCATCGTCGCGGTCGGCAAGGTCAACGGGGCCGCGAAGACCGAAGTTGCAGCGAAGGGCATGGCGGTCGCGCCGGGGTTCATCAACATGCTGAGCTGGGCGACCGAGTCGCTGATTGCCGACCCGAAGAGCCAGAGCGACATCCGGCAGGGCGTCACGCTGGAGGTGATGGGCGAAGGCTGGTCGATGGGCCCGATGAACGCCGGAATGAAGCGGCTGGAAACCGAACGTCAGGGCGACGTCAAATATCCGATCGAATGGACCACGCTCGGCGATTATCTGGGCTGGCTCGAGAAACGCGGAGTCTCGACCAATGTCGCGAGCTTCGTCGGCGCAGCGACGGTGCGCGTCCACGAACTGGGCGAAGGCGATGTCGATCCCACACCCGAACAGCTCGGCCGGATGCGCGCGCTGGTGAAGCAGGCGATGAACGAGGGCGCGATGGGGGTCGGCAGTTCGATCATCTATGCCCCCGGCTCCTATGCCGAGACCGACGAACTCGTCGCGCTGACGAGCGAGGCCGCGAAATGCGGCGGCATGTATATCAGCCATATGCGGTCCGAAGGCGACCGGATCGAAGAGGCGGTCGACGAGCTGATCGACATCGCGCGCCGCTCGGGCGCGCCGGCCGAAATCTATCACCTTAAAATGGCTGGGCGCAGCAACTGGGGCAAGCTCGACACGATCGTGAAGAAGATCGAAGCGGCGCGCGCCGAAGGGCTGAAGATCACGACCGACATGTACACCTATACCGCGGGCGCGACCGGCCTCGACGCCGCGATGCCGACGTGGGTGCAGGCCGGCGGGCTCGAAGAATGGATCAAGCGGCTGAAAGACCCCGCGATCCGCGCGCGCGTCGCCGCCGAAATGAAGCAACCCGGAAGCGACTGGGAAAATCTCTATTTCGGCGCGGGCGCCGACAAGATGATCCTGTCGGGGTTCAAGAATGACGCGCTGAAGCCGCTGACCGGCAAGACGCTCGCCGAGGTCGCGGCGATGCGTGGCAAGTCGCCCGAAGAGACCGCGATGGATCTGGTGGTCGAGGACGGCTCGCGCGTCGGCACCGTCTATTTCCTGATGTCCGAGAATAATGTCCGCAGGCAGGTCCAGCTGCCATGGATGAGCTTCGGTTCGGACGCCGCGTCGCAGGCGACCGAAGGCGTCTTCCTGAAATCGGGCGCGCACCCGCGCACCTATGGCAACTTCGCGCGGCTGCTCGGCCGCTATGTCCGCGACGAGAAGCTGATTTCGCTCGAACAGGCGGTGTACCGCCTCACCACCCTGCCCGCGACCAATCTGGGCATCAAGGATCGCGGAGCGCTGAAGCCGGGCTATTATGCCGACGTCGTGGTGTTCGATCCCGCGACGATCAGCGATCAGTCGACCTTCGAAAAACCGCACCAATATTCGGTTGGGATGCGCGACGTCTTCGTCAACGGCGTGGGCGTGTTGCGCAATGGCGAGCATAGCGGCGCGACGCCAGGTCGCGCGGTGCGCGGAGCCGGCTTTAATCGCTGCAACTAGGCGGCGAGCAAGCGCCGCTGCTCGGCGGGTGATTTGAACAGGAAATCATGCGGCAGGCCCAGGCGGACGCTGGCCTGGCAATGTGGCGCCGCGCGGTCGACATGACGGTCCGCGAGCCGTCCGGCGAGCCGCAGCGCGGTGCGGTCGAGCCGCGTGAGATCATAGCGCGGACCAAGTTCCAGCTTGCGCCGGATATGATCGGGCAGCAGCGACACCGAGGCGCGCGCGATCGCGCGATGGAGGAAGCGCGGCACGCCGGGTGCCGCCTTTCCCGATTGAATAATATCGAGGAATTCGAAAATGATCGGATGCGCCTCGAAGTGCGGTTCGAGTTCATCCATCATCGCCATGAATGCGTCCAGCGTCGGCGGCGTATGCCGCGCCCCGAACTCGCGTCCGATTGCGTCCCCGTCGGCCATGAAGCGATCCTGATCGGCGTCGCTGAGCGGATGAACGAAGCGGTCATAGGCCATCAGGAAGCCGTAGGAGGCGGTTGCTGCGACCCAGTCGAGCAGAACGGGATCGAGCGCGCGATATCCGGTGCCGCCCGGCGTCTCACCCTTCACCTTGCCGTGCATCCGGTTGACCTGGCCGATGACGGCTTTCGCGCTGCTCGCCGGGCCATAGCAGGCGAGCATCGCGACCAGCCCGGTGCGGCGCGAACGGCCGATCGGGTCGGCCTTGTAGGTCGAATGATCCCACACTCCCGACCGGATGCGCGGCTCGGCAAATTCGAGCAGTACCGCAGCGATACCGCCGATGCCGAGCGCGATCGGGTTCTTGTAGATACGCCACTGGACGCTGTCGGGCGCCAGCAGCGCGGGTTCGCCGACGGGGGCGGCGAAATCGATCGCCGTCCCCAGATATTCACTCTGCATCGGCAAACGCGCCACTCAGCCCTGCTCCCTTAGAAGTCGTAACCCACGGTCAGCCCATATGTTCGCGGCTGGTTCGCGAAGCGCACCACGACGTTGGCATTGCTCGCGACCGCAGACCAATAATATTTGTCGAACAGATTCTTCGCCCACAGCGAGACCGACCAGCCGCTCTCGTCCTTGAGGCCAAGGCTCGCGTTGACGGTGCCATAGGCATCGACCTTGTAGAGATCGAGGTCTTCGAAGATCGTGTTCGACTTGCTCTGATAACGCGCGCTGACAGCGCCCGTCAGGTTGACGGTGTCGCTCACCGGCGTGTCATAGGCGATCGTCACGCTGCCCTGGAATTTCGGGCTGTAGATAAACTCGGCGCCGTCGAAATTCTGTGGCTGGCCAGCCGCGTTGGTGCCGTTGTAATCGTTGATCCGCGTTTTCAGATACAGCGCGTTGGCAGCAATCGTCAGGCCGGTCGCCGGCCGGATGGTCAACTCGCCCTCGACGCCGTAAGCCTCGCTATCGGGCACATTATCGAGCCGCGACAATGCGGTGTAGATCGGATCGGCGAAATAGGTGCTGATCTGCTTGTCGGCATAATCATAGTAGAAGGCCGACAGATTGGCCTGCACGGCACGGTCGGCGAGCGTCGCCTTCACGCCGACTTCATAGGCAGTCAGCTTCTCCTGCTTCACCGGCGCATTCTGGCGCGCAAGGTTCGCAGCGTTGATCGGCGTCGTTCCCGATTTATAGCCGCGCGACACCGACGCGTAGAGCAGGGTGTCGTCGTTCGGCGACCAGTCGAGCGCGACGCGCCAGGCGACGTTGTTTTCCTTGAGCAGCGACTGGACCTCGCCGAACCGGCCGGTCGCGGGGTCGAAGGTGTTGCACTGGCCCTGCGAGATCTGCGGCGCGAGCACGCCGTAGGTTTGCAGATAGAGCGCACGGTTCACGACGTTGACGTTCGGCAGCATGTTGCCGTTGAAGTCGCGCGAACAGCCATTGTAGCGCTGTTTGTCCTCGGTATAGCGCACCCCGACGGTCAGCTTGAGCTGTTCGGTCAGCTCGGCGTCAGCGTTGCCGAAGAGGCTCCATGTGCTGGTGCGGATGCGTCCGAAATCTTCGTAGGTACGGAAGGCCTGCGAAAGCTGGAGCGGCGTGTAGCCGCCCGAGTTGAAGATCGGGCTCGCGAGCAGCGGTGCACCCGCCGCCCGGATCAACCCGACATTGGCATTCTGTCCGAGCAGGGTGCGGTTGGAATCGATGATGCGGTCGTTCGCATAATAGCCGCCGACGAGCCAGTTCACCGCGCCCGCTTCGCCCTCGACATGCAGTTCCTGCGCAAAGCTCTTGATCCGCCCGACAGTGTTCTGGAGCAGAATCTCGAACGGCGCACCGCTCCAGTCGGACAGCGCGTTGCGTTTGAAGTCATTATAGCTGGTGAGCGAAACGAGCTTCATCGTGTCGCCCAGATCCTGATCCCAGCGCAGCTTCAGCCCCCAGAAGCGATTGTCTTCGGCGAGCGGGCCGTCGAGGCCAAGGCCGGTGCCGATATCCGCCGAACGGTTTGCCTCCGGCGCCCAGTCGGCCTGGTTCGCCTTCGTCGGAAAATTGTTCGCCAGATAGGTCGCGAGCCCCGGCGCGTTGAAGAAGCGCGAATTGCTGGTGCCGCTGACCGGATTGGTCGCCGGGGTAAAGCCGATCCCCTGCCCCGCGACGGTGTCCGACTTGTTGCGCCACCAGGTGACGGACAGGTCGAAATGTGTGCCGGGCGCGGGGTCGATCGCGAGCGAGCCACGGACACCCAGTTTCTCGACCTCACCCAGCCGTTCGTCGCGCGTGTTGCTGACCTGCCAGCCCTTGCCGCTATTCTCGCTGCGGAAGGCGATCCGCGCCGCAATGCCCTCGCCCAGCGGCCCCGAGATATGGCCGCCGATGTTCCAGGTCTGATAATTGCCGAGGTCGGCCTTGATACTGGCATCAAAGCTGTCGGTGGGCTTGGCGGTGATGAAATTGATCAGGCCCGCGGTCGTGTTGCGGCCATAGAGCGTACCTTGCGGCCCCTTCAGCACTTCGACGCGCTCCAGATCCATCACCGGGCCGGTGTTCATGATCGGATAGGCATAGGCGACCTCGTCGACGTAAGTGCCGACGGTCGAGGTCGAGGAGAGATTGATCGTGTTGAAGCCGATGCCGCGCAGCGTATAGGTCGGCACACCCTGATAGCTTTGCGAGACGGTGAAGCTCGGTGCCACCGTCGTCAGGTCGCGCATGTCGGTGACGCGCAGGCTTTCGAGCGTCGCGCCGTCGACCGCCTGGATCGCCATGCCGACATCGTTCATCGATTCGGCGCGGCGCTGCGCGGTGACGATGATGTCGCCTTCGACCGCAACCGTGTCGGCGGCCGTTTCCTCGGCTGCGAAAGCCGGTGCGGCGATAACCAGACCGATCGCGGAACCCGCACCCAGGAAAATACGCATTGCCTTCATCACTCATCCTCCCTCAAACAGCTTGTCGCCGGGCTCGTCTTTGTGCGAGCGTCGCGCGAAGCTGGACCGTGCCAGAACACAGAATATCGGGCGGGCGAACAAGCTGACACCTGTGTCAGGATAGTAGAGGGAAAAGCGGGCGATGGATCATCAGCGCGAATCCTGGGCCGAAATGCCGGCGCTGATTGCCGCCGTGCAGACGGTGGGCGACAAGATCGGCCTGCCCTATCTCGCGGCGCAGGCCGACCTTGGCGACCCCGAACCGATGAGCGACGAGGCGGGACGCCCCTACGCCGAAACCAGCTTTCACTGGGTCGACCCCAGCTATGCCTATTGGCGCGACCGCAAGCTGGCGCTGCAACTCGCCTTCCTGACCGCGGCGCGGCTCGTCGCCGAACCCTTCTATTACAGCGACGGACGGCTCGGAACCTGGCGCCCGACGCACCTGCTGGACGAAGTGGACTGCTCGCAGGCGCGAAACACCCCCAATTTCGGTGAGGCGATCATCGCGCCGGTGCACCTGCCACGCGGGCTGGTCGGCGCGGTCTTCTGGTGTTCGCGCGAACCGGTCGGGGTCGAAGCGATTTATGCGGAGCACGCCGGCCATCTGCACAACCTCGCGGTCAAGCTGATCGCGACGCACAATGAGGCCCGCGGGCGTCCGCGCAATGCGACCGTGCCGCAGACGCTGACCCGCCGCGAGGTGCAATGCCTGCGCTGGGCCGCGGCGGGCAAGACCGACGGCGAGATCGGGATCATCTTGTCGCTGTCGGTATCGACGGTGCGCTTCCACTTGCGCAACGCGTCGACGAAGCTCGGCGCGACGGGACGCGCGCAATCGATCCAGATCGCAGCGGGGCTCGGCTTCGTCGGCGCGCGCGCGGCCTGATGCAGGTGCCAGCTTGGCCCCGCTCCGACGCGATTTACAAGTCGGGTGCATGGACATGCTGAACGACCCCGCCCTTGTGGCCTTTCGCGAAGAGGTTCGCGCCTTCCTCGCCACGTATTTGCCCGACGACATCCGCCGGAGCGCTGCGCGCGCGACGAGCGTCTTTATCGACCCCGACGTGTCACTGCCCTGGCAGCGCATCCTCCATGAAAAAGGCTGGGCCGCACCCGACTGGCCCGCCGAACATGGCGGCCCCGGCTGGAGCGAGATCGAGCGTTACATCTTCGCCGCCGAATGCGCGCGCGCTGGTGCACCGAGCCTCGCGCCGATGGGGCTGAAGATGGTTGCTCCGGTGATCATGCATTATGGCAGCCCCGAGCAGCGCGCGCATTATCTGCCGCGCATCCTGTCAGGCGAAGATTATTGGTGTCAGGGCTTTTCGGAACCCGGCGCGGGATCGGACCTTGCTGCGCTGCAACTGCGCGCGGTGCCCGACGGCAGCGACTATATCCTCAACGGTTCGAAGATCTGGACCACCCACGCGCATTTCGCCAACCGCATGTTCGCGCTCGTGCGTACCTCGAACGAGGGCAAGCCGCAGGCGGGTATCAGTTTTCTGCTGCTCGACATGGCGACGCCGGGACTCACGGTCGAGCCGATCCGGACGCTCGCCGGCGACCATGAATTCAATCAGGTGTTCTTCGACGATGTCCGCGTCCCGCAGGCGAACCGGCTCGGCGGCGAAAATGAGGGCTGGTCGGTTGCCAAGCACCTGCTGACCTTCGAGCGCGGCGGCAAATATGCGCCGGGGCTGATCGGGCGGCTCGAAGGACTGCGCGCGCGGGGCAATCTTGATCCGGTGCTGCGCTCGCGGCTCGACCGCGAGGCGGTGACGCTGCAGGCGCTGCAGGCGCTCGAACTCAAGGCCATGCGCGGCGTTGGCGGCAGCCCGGCGCTCTTTGCCTCGGCGCTCAAGATATTGGGGACCGAAACCGCGCAGCGGATCGATACGCTGGCGTGCGACATCATAGGCCATGCCGCATGGGCCGACGCCGACGGACAGACTCCCGCGGACCTCGCGGTCGCCGTGCCGCGCTATCTGAACGACCGTGCCGCGACGATCTACGCGGGATCGAACGAGATCCAGCGCGACCTGATCGCGCGGACGATGCTGGGCTAGCCGGCCGCTTCGGCAAAGCGCGCAAGATGGCCGGCGCGCGGGCCGAACGCGGCAGCAATCGCGAGCGCACGCTTGAAATGCCCGCCGAGGCTGAGTTCTTCGGTCAGTCCCATCGCGCCGTGAATCTGCACCGCGCTTTCGCCGACGACGCGTACCGCATCGCCGACTTCGACACAGGCGGCGCTGACCGCTTGCGCGCGGTCGGTGCGGTCCTGATCGACCGCGAGGATGGCGGCTTCGGTGAGCGCAGCCGCCTTCATCAGCGCAAGCTGCATGTCGGCCGCGCGATGGCGCAGCGACTGGAACCGGCCAATTGTTGTGCCGAACTGCTTGCGCTGGCCAAGATAGTCGACGCTGTCGGCGATCATCTGTTGCATCAGTCCTACTGCCTCGGCACAGCGCCCAGAGAGGATGAGGTCGTTGGCATGGTCAGCCCATGCACGCGCTTCACCGCCGCTCGCAAGCATCGTCGCATCGTCGGGTTTCAAGGTGAAGGCGAGGTCGGCCGACACGCTGCCGTCGTGCATGATACGATGGCGCTGTTCGACCCTCGCGCCGTCGGCGGCGACGAGCAGCAAGGCGTCGTCGCTCGCAAGCAGCAACAGATCGGCCTCCGCCGCCCCCGCCACCAGCGCCGCGATACCGCGGACCGATGTGCCTTCGACGTCGGGCATCGCCGCGGCCGAGGCGGTACAAATGATGGCAATGCGATGGCGGCCCGCGGCCAGATCGGCGAGCGCCGGATGGTCAGGCGCCGTACGCGCCAGCAGCATCGTCGCCGCAGCGTGCGAAAGCCAGTCGGCGCCGGCGAGTGCGGGGCCGAGTTCGGCCATTACGATGGCGATATCGATCATCCCGCCGCCGAAACCGCCCACGCGTTCGGGAAGCGCTATCCCGGCAAGGCCGAGCGTGTCCGAAAGGTCGCGCCAGCCCGGACGCGCATTGTCCGCCAGAAAACGCTGGACGCTGTCGCGCAGCATCTGTTGCTCGTCCCGAAGCGGCAGATCGAGTTCGGCCATCTCAGATCGCCAGTCCGGCGAGGCGCTCTTTTACAGTGTCGTGCGTCATTTGCTCTCCCGCCCCTTTCCTGCAACGCGCGGCGCCATGGGTCTAGCTGATTGGCGTAGCAGGTTGGAGCGGTCGCTGGCGCAGCACCATATACTTAGTATTAAAACTATTGCATGGGGCGGCATGCACAATGCAGGGCGAGTCGGGAAAAGGGCGCGAAAAGGGCGGACGGGATGAACCCGATCTGGCTTCCCGCTTCGCTGTTCGGCGGATTGTTCCAGGCTTGGCGCACCGCCCTCCAGCATCGCCTTCGCGCCGAGCTGAGCGTCAGCGGCGCGGGGCTCGTGCGTTACCTCTACGGCCTGCCCTACGCGCTGGCTTTCGCCGCGACCTGGCTGACGATCCGGCACGATGCGGTCCCGGCGTTCGGCGGAGCTTTCGCCGGTTTCGCGGTCGCCGGCGCAATCACGCAAATGGCGGGGACAATCCTGCTGATCATGGCATTCGGGCATCGCGGCTTTGTCGTCGGCACCGCCTTTTCCAAGACCGAAGCGGTGCAGGCGGCGCTCGTCACCGCACTGTTCCTCGGCGAGCGGCTACCCTTGCTCGCGTGGATCGGGATCGTCGCGGGGGTAGCGGGCGTGCTGGTGCTTGCGCTCGCGGGACGCGGAGTCTCGGCGCGCGAGATTGTGCGAGCGCTCGGCCAGCCCGCTGCACTGTGCGGGCTCGGCGCGGGGTCGATGTTCGCGCTCGCCGCGATCGCGGTGAAGCTCGCGACCGCCGAACTCGAAGGCGTCGACCTGATCGGTTCGGCGCTCGTGACCCTCGTCATCGTGATGGCGATCCAGACCGGGCTTCATATGCTCTGGGTCACGCTGCGCGACCGCGACACGCTGCGTGCCGTCTTCCGGCAATGGCGGACGTCGAGCCAGGTCGGGCTGCTGTCGGCGCTCGGTTCGGCGTGCTGGTATATCGGTTTCGCGGCGGCGCCCGCTGCGCTGGTGCGGATCGTCGGTCAGGTCGAGGTCGCCTTCACGATCGGTTTCGCACATTTCTACTTGCGCGAGCCGGTTCGCTGGCACGAGATTGCCGGGCTGCTGCTTGTGGTCGGCGGCGTCGTGATGGCGCTGCTCGCAACCTTCTAGAAAGCGGGCGCCTTGCTGACCATCGCGGGCAAGGGGCGCCCCATCACGTCCGTCAACCATCCCGCCGCCTCGACGACCTTCGGCAGCGCGATACCGGTTTCGACGCCGCTCTGTTCGAGCATATAGATCACATCCTCGGTCGCGACATTGCCCGCCGCGCCCGGTGCAAAGGGACAACCGCCGAGCCCGCCAAGCGACGCATCGACCGTCGTCGCGCCCGCGATCACCGCAGCCCAGACGTTCGCGATGCCGGTACCGCGCGTGTTGTGGAAGTGGACGCGCACCGACAGGTCGCCGATCGCCTCGCGCACGCGCCCGACCATTTCGGACACCTGTGCGGGCACGCCGACGCCGATCGTGTCGGCGAGCGCAATTTCACGCGGGCCAGCATCGGCCGCGCGCTTCGCCATCTCGACGACGCGGTCGATCGCGATCCTGCCCTCGAACGGACAGCCGAAGGCGGTGGCGATCGTGATCTGCCCGCTGCGCCCTGCTTCCTTTGCCAGCGCAACGATCTCCATCGCGGCGACGAGCGATTCATCGGAGCTCTGCCCCTGGTTGCGGATGCCGAAACTATCGCTCGTCACACACACCGCGCCGAGTTCATCGATCCGGCCGGTCGCCAGCGCGCGCTCGGCGCCGCGGCGATTGAGGACGAGTCCGACATAGGTCATGTCGTCCCGCTCGGGCAACATCGCCGCCAGTTCCTCCGCATCGGCAAGCTGCGGCACCTTCTTGGGATTGACGAAGCTCGTCACCTCGATACGCCGGACACCATAGTCAATCGCGCGGCGGATGAGCCGGAGCTTGTCGGCGGTCGAGACGATCGCCGATTCATTCTGGAGCCCGTCGCGCGGGCCGACCTCGACCAGTTCCACCATATGATTTTTCAACATCTTGCGTCCTGATTGTCCTGAGTCATTTAGCAGGTTGAAAATTACATAGCATTCTAAGTATAACATGACCATGGGTGAGGCAGGCCGTTCTATCAGAGTCGGCCGCGAAAGGAATGATATGAGCGAGACGGGCAGCGGGGGCGCGCTGGAAGGTATCAGGGTCGTCGAGATGGGGCAGCTGATCGCAGGTCCCTTCTGCGGTCAGCTCCTCGGCGACATGGGCGCCGAGATCGTCAAGCTCGAACCCCCGGTGACCGGGGACCAGATGCGCAACTGGGGCCAGGGCGACAAGCCGAGCTGGTGGCGGGTGATAGCACGCAACAAATATTCGGTCGCGGTCGATCTGCGTTCGGAAGAGGGTCAGGCGCTCGCACGCGAGCTGATCGCGAAGGCCGATATCCTCATCGAGAATTTCCGCCCCGGCACGCTCGAAAAATGGAATCTCGACCCCACCGAACTCCGCAAGACCAATCCGGGCCTCATCGTCGTGCGCGTGTCGGGATACGGCCAGACCGGCCCCTATTCGGCGCGTGCGGGTTTCGGCGGCATCGGCGAAGCGATGGGCGGCTGGCGCGGCATCGTCGGCTATCCCGACCTGCCGCCTGCCCGCATGGGTGTGTCGATCGGCGACACGCTCGCCGCCACCTACGGCTGCATGGGTGCGCTCGCGGCGCTCCATCATCGCAGCAAGACCGGCGAAGGCCAGATCGTCGATTCCGCACTCTATGAGGCGGTGCTGCAGATCATGGAATCGACGGTGTCCGACTATTCGGCAAGCGGCACCAAGCGCCGCCGCACCGGATCGACGCTGCCCGCCATCGCGCCGTCGAACGTCTATCCGTGCAAGGACGGCGAATATCTGATCGGCGCCAATCAGGACGGCGTCTTCGCACGCCTCGCCGCCGCGATGGGGCGGCCCGAACTCGCCAGCGACGAGCGCTATGCGACGCACCGCGCGCGCGGGGTGCGGCAGGAGGAACTGGACGCGCTGATCGGCGAATGGACCGCCACCATGACGATCGAAGAACTTGAAGCGAAGATGGTCGACGCCGGCGTTCCTGCGGGCCGCATCTTCGACGCAGAGGACATGCTTGCCGACCCGCATTTCGCCGCGCGCGAGGCGCTGGTCACCGTTCCCGACGAGGAACTGGGCGAAGTCAGGATGCAGGGCGTCTTTCCAAAGCTGTCGGCAACGCCGGGCAGCGTGCGCCGCCCAGCCCCGCTCGCCGTCGGGCAGGACACGGCCGAGGTGCTGAAACGCTGGCTCGGGCGCGAGGTTTGACACGATGATCACGCTCTATGGCGGCCCCACACCCAACGCGCGCAAGATCGCCATCGCTCTCATCGAAATGGGGCTCGAATGGCGGCTTGAATATATCGACATCCTCGCCGGCGATCAGCTGACGCCCGAGTTCCTCGCGCTCAACCCGAACAACAAGACCCCGGTGATCGTCGATGACCAAGGCCCCGAAGGGCCCGGCTTCACCCTTTGGGAAACCGGCGCGATCCTGCTCTATCTCGCCGAGAAGACCGGGCGCTTTTTGCCCGCAGATCCGGTGAAGCGCGCGACCAGCTGGCAATGGCTGATGTTCCAGGTGTCGGGCGTCGGCCCGATGTTCGGACAGGAGGTGCATTTCACCCACTATGCCAGGGACCGGCATGACTACGCCATCGAGCGCTACAGCCGCGAAGTCGACCGGCTGATGATGGTGCTCGACAAACGACTGGGTGAAGCCGAATGGCTCGCGGGCGACGAATACACGATCGCCGACATGGCAACCCTGCCCTTTTTGCGTCGCCAGCTGATCGAGAAGGCCGGACGCTTTCCCAATGTCGATCGCTGGGGCGCCGCGATGCTCGACCGTCCCGCGGTCGCCGAAGGCATGAAGGTCGGCGTCGCGCGCGCCGAAACGATCGAGGGCGGCCTCACCGGCTTCACCGACGCGCATCGCGCGATCCTCTGGGGCGACCGCCAGCACGCGAAGCGCTGATCGTCAGTCCTTCGCGACGGCGGCGTGGTTCGCATCGCCGAACATGTTCGACCATTCCTTGTCATCGAGCTTTTGGTGGCGGCCGATATATTTGGCCGGTGCCTTCAGATCGTCGCGCGCCATGGCGCGCGCCACCGCCGGACGCGCACGGATGCGTTCGAACCAGTCGTGCATCGCGGGCCATTCGTCGAGCCCCATGCCCATCACGAACGCCGACGCGCGGCCGGGCCAGATCGCCATGTCGGCGATCGAATAGTCGTCGCCCGCGACATAGGCGCTTTTCTCCAGCCGCTTTTCGAGCACGGTCAGCAGCCGCTGAACCTCTTTCGTGTAGCGCGCGGCGGCATAGTCCTGCCCCGCAGGAGCGTAACGGAGAAAGTGGCTCGCCTGCCCGCCCATCGGTCCGAGCCCCGCAACCTGCCAGGTCAGCCAGGACAATGTCGCCGCCCGTGCTGCGCCGGCAGCAGGCAGAAAGCGCCCGCTCCTTTCGGCCAGATATTGCAGGATCGCGCCCGACTCGAAAACCGTCACCGGATCGCCGCCACCCTCCGGATTCTGATCGACGATCGCGGGCAGCTTATGGTTCGGATTGATGCGCCCGAATTCGGCCGTGAGCTGGTCGCCATCGAAGATGTCGTAGGGAATGACCCGATAGGGCGCGTCGATCTCTTCGAGCATGATCGCGATCTTCTGCCCGTTTGGCGTCGCCGAATAATGCAGATCGATCACCTCAAAGCACCTCATGGATCGCGTGGCGGACGCCGAAATCGGTGCGTTCGCCGACGCCCACGGCCAGCACCCCGTTGAGCCAGCCATATTTCGCGCTCGCGGTTTCGAACACCGGCGCGATTCGCAGATAGTAGCGTGACGCGTCGGCGTCGGGGACGGCGGGATCGATGAAGGTCGCACGCACATCGTCGGGAATGATGTTGCGCCCGGTGTAGCTCAGATAGATCAGGTCGCCGTCGTCAGTCTGCCACACGGCGCGGGCGTCGAATGTGCCGACCGACGCGCTGTCGCCAAGCCGTCCGCTGCGCGACCAATTGCCGCCACCCGGCAGGACTATCCCGTTGATGCGTGGACCGAAAAACCGGCCGCCGCTGATATAGCCGAGCCGCTGATCGCCGAACGGCGACACGCCGATCCCGATGATCCCGCCCCCGACCTCGAACTCTACGGTGCACAGATGACGCGTCGCCAGCGCGCCGGATGCGTCTTGCAGCTTTTCTTCATTCATGATGCGAATCCTCTTCCTGCCTATGGACAAGCATAAAACCATTAGTATACTAAGGGTCAATCAGATTGACGGATCGGAAGGCTTTCCGGGACCGCGACAACAAGCTCTATGGGAGGGTGAAGATGAAGGCGCATAACCAGTTCCTGCTGTCCGGCGTGGCAGCGATCGCGATGCTTGCCAATGCCGTTCCGGCGATGGCGCAGGCCGCCCCCGCCGATACGGCGGACGTCGACGACAGCAACACCAACGAAATCATCGTCACCGCCCAGAAGCGCGAGCAGAATCTGCAGAATGTGCCGATCTCGATGGAAGTCGTGAGCGGCGCCAAGCTCGCCGAATTCAACACGAGCGACATCAAGGCGGTGATGAACTACACGCCAAACGTCTTCGTCCAGTCGACTGCGGGCAACGACGTCATCTATATCCGCGGCTTCGGTTCGCCGCCGGCGAACTTCGCGTTCGATCAGTCGGTCTCGCTTTATGTCGACGGCATCTACGCCGGCCGCAACCGCCAGGCACAGGCCCCCTTCTTCGACCTCGCCCGCGTCGAGGTGCTGCGCGGTCCGCAGGGCGCGCTGTTCGGCAAGAATACCGCGGCAGGCGCGGTCAGCGTCGTGTCGGCGGGTCCGACGAAGGATTTCGAAGGCGCGATCACCGGCCTCTATAACTTCGATCACAAGGGCACCGATTTCTCGGGCTATCTGTCGGGACCGATCACCGGCACGCTCGGCGCGCGCTTTGCGTACAAGATCGTCAATCAGGACGGCTATATCTATAACCGCGCCACCGATCACGACGATCCCGAAATCCGGTCGCAGCTGCTCCGCCTGACGCTGAAGTGGGAACCGTCGGACAATTTCGACTATACGGCGAAGGTCGAATACGGGAACCGCGAAGTCATCGGCGGCATCACCGTGTCGAGCCCGCTGACCAGCGGGCAGGATCCGCAGACGACGCGTTATCTCGAACGCTCGGCGCTCGGCGACGAAGGCAATGACAACAAGTCGGTGATGATCTCGGGCGTCGGCAACCTTGCGCTCGGCGACTTCACGCTCACGTCGGTCACCGGCTACAGCTGGTTCAAATCGAAGATCGTCAACGGCTTCGACCAGACGATCCCGAACAGCGGCGGCGCGCATACCGCCAACTCGGTGTATAACGCCTTCCCCGAACGCTTCGACCAGATTTCGCAGGAAATCCGTATTCTGTCGCCGACCGGCCGGACCTTCGAATTCATCGCGGGCGCCTATTACGACAAGTCGAACTACACGCTGGAGCAATATCAGGGCTTCAACATCGCGGCGCTGAACTACTTCGGGCGCATCGACAGCCTGTTCAAGCAGAAGGCCGAATCCTGGTCGGTTTTTGGTCAGGCGACGGTCAACATCAGCGACGCGTTCCGCGCGATCGGGAGCCTGCGCTACAGCCACACCAAGAAGGACGGCGCTTTCGCTTCACGCCTCGTCTATGGTCCCTTCGCACTGCGCCCGATCTCGAGCGCCACGGGTTCGATCAGCGAAGGCAATGTCGATCCGTCGGTGACGCTGCAATATGACATCGCACCGCGCATCATGGTCTATGCGACCTGGGGCCGCGGTTCGAAGTCGGGCGGCTTCGTCTCGAACACGCTCGGCACGACCAGCGCGACCTTCACCTTCAAGCCCGAACAGTCGGAGAATTTCGAAGCCGGCATCAAGTCGACGCTGTTCGACGGCAAGGTCGTCGCGAACCTCTCGGCCTATCACACGAAGTTCAAGGACCTGCAGGTGTCGGTCTATCAGCCCGCAACGTCGAGCTATCTGACTGGCAATGCCGCCGCGGCGACGTCGAAGGGCCTCGAAGGATCGCTCAGCATCTTCCCGACCCCCAATTTCGACATCAGCGCGTCGGCCGCCTATTCGGATATCAAATATGACAATTATCCGGGCGCGGCCTGCCTCGCCAGCCAGCCGCTGTCGGTTTGCAATCCCGCACAGACCGATCGGACGCAACCGAACCACGTCGCGAACAACAACCTGGCCGGTTACCCTGTCGCCTACTCGTCGAAATATACCGGCAGCGTTACCGCGCACGGGCGGTTCGACATGTCGGACGACCTGAAGCTCGACATCACCGGCGTTGCGTCGGCACGGTCGAAATATTTCAACTCGGACAATCAGAGCCCGATTTTCGGCGTGCAGGGCGGATATGTGAAGCTCGACCTTCGCGTTCAACTCGCCGATCAGGACGACCGCTGGCACGTCGCGCTCGTCGGCAAGAATCTGACGAACGAAAAGACGGTTGGCAGTGCGTTCAACCTGCCGTCGCCGATCACCGCAAATCCCCGCGCGATCCTTTATCTTGAGCCTACCCGCAACATTTCGGTCGAGGCCGGGATCAAGTTCTAACGATGTCCCAGGGATCGGCCGCCATCGATGCTTTCCTCGACAGGGAAGCGGCGATGGCGGTCGTGACCTGTGTAAAGGGGTGAACCGAGATATGATCGACGTCTATTTCACCCCCACGCCGAACGGCCATAAAGTCTCGATCATGCTCGAAGAGATCGGGTTGCCGCACCGGCTGCTAGCGATGAACATGCTCGAGGGCGATCATCTCACCCCCGAATATCGCCGGATCAACCCGAACGGCCGCCTGCCCGCGATTGTCGACCATGATCCGGTCGGCGGCGGCGCACCGCTGCCGGTGTTCGAAAGCGGCGCGATCCTGCTCTACCTTGCCGAAAAGAGCGGCCAGCTGCTTCCCGGGAACCCCCGTCGCCGCAGCCAGGCGCAGCAATGGCTGATGTGGCAGATGGCAAGCTTTGGCCCGATGCAGGGTCAGGCGCATCATTTCATCCGCTATGCGCCCGAGGGGCAGACCTATCCGGTCGAACGCTATCGCAACGAAACGCTGCGCCTGCTCCACGTCCTGAACGGCCGGCTGAGCGAAGCCGATTACCTCGCCGAAGAATATTCGATCGCGGACATTGCCGCCTGGCCGTGGGCGCGTGCGATCCGCGCGATCGGGCTGACGCTCGACGATTATCCCGCGGTCGCCGACTGGTTCGCGCGTATCGGCGAACGCCCCGCGGTGATTGCCGGAACCGACGTCAAGAATGCCGCGAACCTGTCGAGCGCGCGCCCGGTGCTGACCGAGGAGCAATGGTCGAACCTGTTCGGCAAGAATATGCTCGAAGCGCCGACGCGCTGATCTCTTCTACAAGATCGGGATCTACACCGTATCGGCGTGACCCCACTGATACGCGACTTTGCCCTCCAGCCTCCGCACCGCTACCCAATCCCCGCCCGCGAGGTCGTCATCTTCGATCAGCATCGCGACGCCCCCGGCGATATCCTCGGGCACGCACGCCTCGTTGTTCGCGAGCACCGTCTTCATCCACTCGGACTTGCCGTCCGCACCCGTCGTGTCGAGGATCGGCGTATCGACCAGCCCCGGCAACATGCCCACGACGCGGACGTTGCATTCCTCCTTCAACGGCGCGCAGCAACGCGTGAACATCATCACGGCCGCCTTGGTCGTCGCATACATCGCGTCGTAGAAACCGGTACCGAGCGCCACGGTCGACACCGTGTTGACGATCACCCCGCCCCCACGTTTTCGCATTGCCTGCACCGCGATCTGCGTCGCGGCGACGAGCGAGGTGAGATTGACGTCGATGATCCAGCGGATGCGCGCCGCATCGACGTCCGGGAATTGCGGCAGACCGGAAACGACACCCGCATTGTTGTGCAATAGGTCGACGTCGCCATGCGCGCGAAACCAGGCTTCGGTGGCGGGAATGTCCGAGAGGTCGAGTATGTGAATATTCGCGCGCGCGCCCTCCGCCTCGACCAGCCGCGCCGTCTCGGTGAGCCCGGCCTCATTGACGTCGACCAGCGCGATCTCCGCCGCCCCGCGGGCCGCCAGCATCACTGCACTCGCGCGGCCAATGCCGCCCGCGGAGCCGGTTACGATCGCCGTTTTGCCCTTGATCTCCATCTCTTCTCTCCCGTCGATCTTGTCGCTACCGTAAAGCACATTGACAGATAAACTTAAATACCTAAGTATTTTTTGGAACGAGAAGACTCGTGCATTTTTGGAGAGTGTGATGACAGAGGCTACCGCCGTTAATGCAGGCGCCGCGGCGCCCGACAGCGGTCTCGCGCTACGCCGTAATGTCGCGCTCGCCATGCTGTTCATCGTCGGCACGATCAATTTCGTCGACCGCCAGCTCCTGTCGGTACTCGTCGAACCGATCCGCGCCGAGATGGATTTCAGCGACACCCAGTTCGGCCTGCTCACCGGCCTCGCCTTCGCGCTCTTCTACGCTGCAATGGGGGTTCCCGTCGCGATGATCGCCGACCGTTGGAACCGCGTGAAGCTGATCGGCATCGCGTGCATCGTGTGGAGCGGATTCACCGCGGCGTGCGGCATGGCGTCGAGCTTCTGGCAACTGGCGCTCATGCGCTTCGGCGTCGGCGCCGGCGAGGCCGGCGGCACAGCGCCGTCGCTGTCGGTCATCGCCGATTATTACCCGCCCGCACAGCGCCCGCTCGCGATCGGCATCTTCACGCTCAACGGCCCGTTCGGTGTCTTTGTGGGCGCGACCTTCGGCGCCTGGGCCGCCGCGAACATCGGATGGAGGAACGCCTTCATCCTGATCGGCATCGTCGGCGTCATTGTCGCGCCGATCCTGATCTGGCTTGTCCGTGAACCCGCGCGCGGACAGATGGACACGCAAAAAGCAGCCGACGAAGCCCTGCCCTTTTCGCAGAGCCTCGCGATGTTCTGGCGCCGTCCGTCGCTCCGTATGGTGATGATAGGCAGCGGCCTCGCCGCCTTCACCAGCTATGGCATGCTCAACTGGATCCCCGCCTTTCTGATGCGGACGCAGAAGATGCCGCTCGACGCCATGGCGACATATTTCGGCCCGGCGGCGGGCATCACCTTCGGCATCGGCATCCTTGGCGGCGGCTGGCTGGTCAGCCACCGCGCGAAGGTGTCGGCGCGCGCCTATGGCACCATTCCGGCGCTCGCGACCGCCGTGCTGATCCCGACCTTCATCGCCGCGCTGCTCGTCGACAGCTGGCAGCTCTCGCTCGCGCTGATGCTGATCCCGATGGCGGCGTGCACCGCCTATGTCGCCCCCGCGCTCGCGCTGGTGCAGAATCTGACCCCGCCGCGCAGCCGCGCGACCGCCGCCGCGGTTCTGATGCTGATGTTCAACATCATCGGTCTCGGGCTCGGCCCGCTGTTCGCGGGGATCGTCAGCGACAACCTGAAACCCGATTATGGCGACGGCAGCCTAAGGTGGGCGCTGATGGCGCTCATGCCTTTCGCTGCCGCCGCCGGGATCGCGCAATATCGCATGACGCGTTACCTTGAAAAGGACTTCGCCGAATGACCGATGTCGCGGGCAAGATCGCCTTCATCACCGGCGGCGCGAGCGGGCTCGGGTTCGCCACCGCCAAAGCGCTCGCCGCCAAAGGCGCGTCGGTCATCCTCGCCGATATCGATGGTGCGGGCGCCGATCGTGCGGCCGAAACGCTCCGCAGCGAGGGCGCGAATGCGCTCGGTCTCCAGCTCGATGTGACCAGCGAGGACAGCTGGGCCACCGCGGGCGAACGGGCGCGCGCGTTCGGCCCGGTGCGTATCCTGTTCAGCAACGCGGGTGTCGGCGGCGGGTCGGGACCGTTCGAGCAGTATGATACCGACGTCTGGCGCTGGAACTATGCGGTCAACGCGCACGCGCATCTTTACGCCTGCCGCACCTTCCTCGGCGACATGAAGGCGAGCGGCGAGCCGAGCCATCTCGTTATCACCAGTTCAATGGTCGCGATCGTCCCACCCCCGATCTCGGTCGCCTACATCAGCTCCAAATATGCGACGCTTGGCATCGCCATGGCACTCCGCAACGAGCTCGCGGGAACCTGCGTCGACATTTCGGTGCTGATGCCCGGCATGTCGGCGACGCGGATCGTCGAGACGACGCGCGATCTGCGCCCGGTCGAGGTCGAGGTCGGCCAGGCCGCGGCGACCAGCCAGGCAATGCAGGGCGTGCTCGCGGGCGGCATGGCGCCGGACAAGATCGGCGTGCGCGTCGTGGAGGCGATCGAGGCCGGGGAATACTGGATTTTCACCCACCCCGAGTGGAAGGCGATGGCCGAGATGGTGACGCAGGATATGCTGGCGTCCTTCGGCCCGTCCGCCGATCCCGCGTACAAGGGCGACGATATCGACGGGCTGATCGCTGCCAACGGCGGCCGCATGTTCGGCGCGAGGGCTTAAGGAGAGTATCATGGCAGAGCAGGACGACATCCGTGCAATGGCGCAACGCTTTTTCGACGCGATCGAGGCGGGCGACATCAAAACGATGCAGGGCAGCTTCACCCCCGACGCCGAAATCTGGCACAACACCGACGAACTGATCGTCACCCCCGCGCAGACAGCGCAGACGCTGACCGGCATGGTCGCGCGGATCAAGGACCGCGAATATGCCGAACGCCAGCTCGCCACCTTCCCCGGCGGTTTTGTCCAGCAGCATGTGCTGAAGGGCAAGCGCGTCCACGACGACGGCGAGGTCCGCCTGCCCTGCGCAATCATCTGCAAGGTCGAAAACGGCAAGATCACGCGGCTCGACGAATATTTCGACAGCGCCCACGTGGCCGAATTCCGCAAATTCGCTAACGCCTGAGGAGACACACCATGCCCGTCCTGCGCCAGGTTCCCCGCTCGGAAGTCACTGACGAGACCGTCCTCGCTTACTACAATCGCCTGTTCGGTGACCGCGACCCCGTCGCCGAACCCGGCACCGCGACGGGTACGCCCGGCGACTGGTGGACCGTGTTCGCGCTGTCGCCCGACATCTTCGAACATGCCGTCAAGGGTTTCGCCGTCTATCGCAATCCGGCGCGCACGATCGATCCGGTGCTGCGCGAGCTCGGCCAGACGCGCGCGGGATGGGTCAAGGGCAGCCAGTTCGTTTTCTCGCAGCACTGCAAATCGCTGCGCGGCCTCGGCGTCAGCGACGAGAAGATCGCCGCCATCGCGCACTGGCAGGTCGCCGACTGCTACAACGAGCAGGAGCGCACCGTGCTCGCCTACGCCGACTGCCTTGCCCAGGCTGGCGGACGGGTGCCGCTGGAGGTCTTCGACAAGCTCAAGACCTTCTGGAACGACGAGCAGATTTTCGAGTTCACCTACATCACCTGCCTCTACGACATGCACGCGGTGATCACGCGCGCGCTGCGCATGGAATATGATGCGCGCGAGGATCCGATCGTCGAGATCGCGGCTCCCGAAGGCTTCAGCGCCGCCGACTTCCTCAGCGCCCCGCGCCCCGCAAACGGATGAGCGAATTCGGCACTCCCGAGGTCGTCGCGACGGGACTGCGCTTTCCCGAAGGCCCGGTACCTATGGCGGACGGATCGGTGCTGCTCGTCGAAATCGCGCGCGGCACGCTGACGCGCGTCCTGCCCGACGGCGAACTTTCGGTCGTTGCCGAACTCGGCGGCGGTCCGAACGGGCTTGCGATCGGGCCCGACGGCGCCGCCTATGTCTGTAACAACGGCGGGTTCGAGTGGGTCGAGGCGGGCAACCTGCTGTTTCCGGGTCACGCCGCGAACCCCGAAGCGTGCGGGTCGATCCAGCGCGTCGACCTGACCAGCGGCGCGGTGACGACACTTTATGACAGCTTCGACGGCGAGCGACTCAAGGGACCGAACGATATCGTGTTCGACGCCGCGGGCGGTTTCTGGTTCACCGACCATGGACAGGTGCGCGACAGCGGCCGCGACCATGGCGCGCTCTATCATGCCGCCATCGACGGATCGCGCATCACGCGCCAGCGTGCCGGCATGATGGGCCCGAATGGCGTGGGCCTCTCGCCCGACAGCAAAACGCTTTACGTCAGCGAGACGATGACCGCGCGCGTGTGGGCGATGGACGTGGTTGCGCCCGGCACCCTCGCGCCGCCCCCGCCGTGGGCTCCCGGCCGCTTTGTCGGCACCCCGCCCGCCTTCCGCCTGCTCGACAGCATGGCGATCGAGGAAAGCGGGCGCATCTGCGTCGGCACGATGGTTGAGGGCGGGATCACCATTTTCGACCCCGATGGCGGCGGGTCGGAGTTCCTGCCGCTCCCCGATGTCGGGGTCACCAATATCGCCTTTGGCGGCGCCGACCGGCGCGATGCCTATATCACCGCATCGACGACGGGGACGCTCTATCGCGTCCGCTGGCCGCGCCGCGGCTTAATCGTCAACTAAGTTGACGGTTAAGCCGCAAGATGATAAAAGGACTGCGAGAGGATAAGATGAAATTCTATAACAGCGTCGGCCCCAACCCCCGCGTCGTGAAACTTTTCATGGCGGAAAAGGGTATCGAGATCCCCGAGGTCAGCGTCGACCTGCGCGGCGGTGAGAACCGGCGGGCGCCGTATAATGTCGATGTGAACCCCGCCGGGCAGACCCCCGCGCTCGAACTCGACGACGGCAGTTTCATCTGCGAAATCACCGCAATCTGCGAATATCTCGAAGAGCGCTTCCCCGAAACGCCGCTGATCGGCACCACGGCGGAGGAGCGCGCGAACACCCGCATGTGGACGCGCCGCGTCGACCTCAAGATTTGCGAGCCGCTCACCAACGGTTTCCGCTTTGCCGAAGGCCTGCCGCTGTTCGAGGCGCGACTGCGCTGCCTGCCCGAAGCCGCCGACGGCTTGAAGGCGACTGCGCAGGACGGGATCGAATGGCTCGACGCGCAGATCGCGGGACGCGAATTCATCGCGGGCAACGCGCTGAGCCTCGCCGACATCATGCTCTTTGCCTTCCTCGATTTCGGCGCGTCGGTCGGTCAGCCGATCGACCCCGCCAACACGAATATTCAGAGCTGGTACGAGCGGATGAAAAGCCGCCCCAGCGCGATGGCAAACTGAACCACAAGGAGACGGATCATGGCTGCAGAAAATAGCGAATTCGAATTCTGCGGGGTCAACCACCTCGCGCTCGTGTGCAAGGATATGGCGAAAACGGTCGAATTCTACCGCGACGTGCTCGGTATGCCGCTGACCAAGACGATCGACCTGCCCGGCGGACGCGGCCAGCATTTCTTCTTCGACATCGGCAACGGCGACAGCCTCGCCTTCTTCTGGTTCCCCGACGCGCCCGAAGCCGCTCCGGGCATCTCCGCCCCTGCGGCGCTGCCGACGCGGGGCAGCTTCGTGTCGGCGCACGGGTCGATGAACCACATCGCGATCAACGTCCGCGCCGACAAGTTCGACGATTATTACCAGCGGCTGATCGCCAAGGGCATCGAAGTGACCCCGGTGCTCAACCACGACGACAGCCCGATGCAGGCGTCGGCAGAGCTTCACCCCGGCGTCTTCGTCCGCTCGGTCTATTTCTTCGATCCCGATGGCGTGTGCCTCGAATTCGCGGCTTGGACCAAGGAGTTCGACGAAAGCGACGTCGCGCACGATCCGGTGCAGGCCGACGGCACGAAGCGCGAAGGCTTCATCACCGGCCGCAGCCCGGTGCCCGCCGAATAGATATTCCCAAGGTACCACTGGGAACTCCTCCTGGACCCGGCCTATGGCCGGGTTCTTTTTTTGAAGGCCGGTAGAGGAACCAACCGGCGCGGCATCCCCGCGACTAACGCTCGGTCGCCAGCCCCGGCGCCTCATTCTCGTCCTTGGCGAGCTTCGCCGCCAGCCGCCGCTGGCGCAATTTTTCGAGCACGCTTTCGGCTTCGCGCCCGCCGCCCGGCTTGAACCGGTGATCCATCCCCGCCGACAGGTCGCCCTCGTCGAGCTGCGCCTGGAGCCGCGCATCATCGAGATGGCGAAGCGTCGTCTCGACATCTTCCATCTCGCGCGGATCGACGTCGAGATGCCGCAGCGCCATCAGCCCCAGCGCGATCGAGCTTTCGAACACTTCGCGCACCGCACCGTCGACCCCCGCGCCGTCGAGCGCGAGCAACTGGCGCCGGTCGAACACGCGCATCAGCACCTTGGCGTCGGGAAAGGCATCGACGACAGGCTTCAACGCCGCGGCGTCGACCGACGCATCGTCGATACAGAAGATGATCAGCCGCGCTTCCTCGGCGCCCGCGCGGCGCAGCAAATCGACGCGAAGCCCGTCGCCGAAATAGACCTTGGTATCGAAGCGGCTCGAGAGCTCGATCTGGCTCGGCTTCTTGTCGATCAGCGTCACCGAACAGGCGACGCCGTGCAGCATCTGCGCCACCGTCTGCCCGAACCGGCCGTAACCGACGACGATAGCCGAGCCGCGAGGTGCATCCTCGGGGTCGTCAAGATCGGCCGGCTCCGCGGCAGGCGAGAATTCGAGGTTGCGGGCGAATAGCATCAGGAAGGGCGTCGTCACCATCGATAGCGTAACCACCGCGCTGAACAGGCTCGCCGCCTCGGGCTCGATGAGGAGCGCGTCGGCGGCCTGCGCGAACAGCAGGAAGCCGAATTCGCCACCCTGACTGAGCAACAGGCCAAGTCCGAGCGCCGCCGACCAGCTTTTCCCGAACGCTTTTACGATCAAGGTCAGGACCGTCGCCTTCACCGCGACAAGGCCGAGCGCCAGCCCGAGGACGAGCAGCGGCCGCTCCATCACCGCGCCGACATCGAGCACCATGCCGACCGCAAGGAAGAAGAGGCCGAGCAGGATCAGGCGGAAGGGTTCGACATCCGATTCAATCTCGTGCCGATAAGGGGAGTCGGCGAGCATGACGCCCGCGATAAAGGCGCCGAGCGCGGTCGACAGGTGCAGGCCGTGCATCAGCGCCGCGCTCGCAAGGATCGTGAGCAGGCCGACGACGACGAACAGTTCGCGTTCGCCATACCGGCCGATGATCCGGAGCAGCGGGTTGACGACGAAGCGCCCCGCAAGGACCAGCACGACGATCGCCCACAGCGTAAAAAAGGCCATCTGCCAGCCGGGCGGGGCCGAGGGATCGGCGGGCGCACGCGACAGGACGGCAACGATCGTGATCATCGGCACAATCGCGAGATCCTGAAACAGCAGGATCGAGAAGGCCTTCTCCCCGAAAGGCGAATTGATCCGGCCCGAACTCTTGAGCCCCGGAAGCACCTGCGCGGTTGACGACAGCGCGAGCGGAAGGCCGAGCGCGAGCGAGGCCGCGGGGCTGAACCCCAGGATCAGGTGAATCAGCGCGGTGAGCACCAGCCCCGTCACCACGACCTGGACCATGCCGAGCCCGAAGATCGCGCGGCGCATCTGCCACAAGCGGCCCGGCGACAGTTCGAGCCCGACGAGGAAGAGCAGGAAGGCGATGCCGAGTTCGGCAAAGGCGAGCTTCGATTCGCCGCCACCGACCAGCCCGAGCCCGTGCGGTCCGACGATCGCGCCCGCGATCAGGTAACCGAGCACCGCACCGAGGCCAAGGCGGCGGAAGATGAGGACGAACAAGGTCGCGACACCGAGCAGGATCGCGCCTTCGACCAGCGCGGTGTCGGTTACCGTGCCCGCCGCCTCCGGCGCCGCCGCCGTCAGCGCCAGCAGCGTCACGCCGCCGCCGCCTGTTTCTCGAGCGCCGCAATCGCGGCATCGAACGGCAGCAGGATCGCGCCGTGACGCGCGGGATAGTCGCGCGCAGGAGCTAGCAGGTCGAACCCCGGCCAATCGGGCCGGTCGCCCGCGCCCGCGAACCACGTGGCGATACCGTCGCGCGCCGCGCGTATGTCGGCGAGGCCAAGGCCCGGCGCGTGGCGCGCAAGCAGCGCCGCCGACGCCTGACCGAGCGCGCACGCCTCAACATGCATACCGACGCGCGTCACGCGCCCGGCGGGGTCGGTATCGAGGTCGAGGATGATCGCGCTGCCGCACAGCGGCGCGCGCTTGCTCACGCGGTGAGACGCATCGACGAGCGGCAGATAGTCGGCGGTCGCGACCGCCAGCGCCAATATGTCGCGATTGTAGAGCGGCGCGCTCATGACTTGTCGGCCTTCGCCGCTTCGTTCTCGGCTTCGCGGGCCTGCGCGCGGCGTTCGGCGATCACCTTGCTCATCGCCGCACTTGTCGCGTTGAGCGCAGGATAGGTCCGGCTGTCGGTCATCCATGCCGGGCGCTGCGCATTCCCGTAGCCGATGTCGTACAGCAATGTGATCAGCATGAAGCCGATCGAAGCAATCAGCAGGCCCTTCACCGCGCCGAAACCGGCGCCGAGCCCGCGGTCGAACCCGCCGACCAGCGAGGCGCGGCTGCGCTGCCCCATCGCGCGCGAACCCCATTTGGCAACCGCGAACACGCCGCCGAAGAGCAGGACGAAGGCGAGCATCGCCGCGCCGCCCTCTCCGCCGACCCAGCCGGCAAGCAGGTCGGTAACGAGCGGGTGAAAGAAGCGCACCGCCGCGATCGCGAGGATCCACGCGAGTAGCGTCGTCACTTCCTGTACAAGGCCGCGCGAAAAACCGAGCACCGCGCCGCCGCCGACGAGCGTCAGCACGATGATATCCAGAGCCGTCAGACTTCCCATTTCCCGGTCGCTAGTCGCGCCCGAGCATCAGGTCAACGAGTTCGCCGAGCCGGCCGAAACCAGTGACCGAAATTCCGCCGACCGCCTTCATGCCCGTCGGGCCCCAGCCCCGCGAAAAACCGAGCTTCGCGGCCTCGCGGAGGCGCAGGCCATCGTGCGAGACCTGGCGCACCTCGCCCGACAGCGACAGTTCGCCGAAGACGATCGCATCGGCAGGCACCGGCCGCTCGCTGAACGCCGATATCAGCGCCGCGGCGACCGCAAGGTCGGCGGCGGGATCGGTCAGCCGGTAACCGCCGGCAATGTTGAGATAGACTTCGGCACCGCCCATCTGGAGCCCGCAGCGCGCCTCCAGTACCGCGAGCACCATCGCGAGCCGCCCGCTGTCCCAACCGACGACGGCGCGCCGCGGCGTCGCCCCGCTCGCGAGGCGGACGGTCAGCGCCTGCACCTCGACGAGCACCGGGCGCGTGCCTTCGAGCGCGGGGAACACCACCGATCCCGGCACATCGCGGCTGCGATCGGTCAGGAACAGGCTCGACGGATTCGCGACCTCGCCCAGCCCCTCCTCGCCCATCGCGAACACCCCGATCTCGTCGGTGCCGCCGAAGCGGTTCTTCACCGCGCGCAGAATACGATATTGGTGGCTCCGCTCGCCCTCGAACGCCAGCACCGTGTCGACCATATGTTCGAGCACCCGCGGTCCCGCGATCGTCCCGTCCTTGGTGACATGGCCAACGAGGACAATCGCGGCGTCGCTGTCCTTCGCGTAGCGGATCAGTTCCTGCGCGCTCGCCCGCACCTGGCTCACCGTGCCCGGCGCGCTGTCGATCAGGTCGCTGTGCATTGTCTGGATCGAATCGATCACGACGAAATCGGCGTCGCGCCCGTCGAGTGTCGCCAATATGTCGCGCACCGACGTCGCGCTGGCGAGCGCCACCGGCGCGTTGCCAAGCCCCAGCCGCTGCGCGCGGAGCCGCACCTGCGCCGCGGCTTCCTCGCCGCTGATATAGACCACCGACTTGCCGGCCTTTGCCAGCCGCCCCGCCGCCTGCAGGAGCAAGGTCGACTTGCCGATCCCCGGATCGCCGCCGATCAGCGTCGCCGACCCCGCGACGAAGCCCCCGCCGAGCGCGCGATCGAATTCGGCGATGCCGCAGAGCATCCGGTCGGGCATCTTGCTGTCGGCGTCGAGCGTTTCGAGCGCGAGCGTCCGCCCGCCGCGGCTGAGATCATGTTTCGCCGAAAAGACGGTCTCGGCGGCTTCCTCGACGAGCGTGTTCCATTCGCCGCAATCGGCGCACTGCCCCTGCCAGCGATAGGTTGCGGACCCGCAATTCTGGCAGACATATTGACGTTTCGCTTTGGCCATGAGGCTCGCATAATCGGAACAAAGGCGGAACGCCAGCGCTTTCCTTGTTCGTCATGCCGGACCTGATCCGGCATCCATCGCAGCCCGGTCGTTGTGGCCCCCGGATCAAGTCCGCCGTGACGAAAGGGGGTGAGCATGGTTCAGTTTTCCCCGCCATTGTTCTAGGGCGTCGTCAAACCCGAATCACCTTCCCACAGGAAAGCCCCGCGCCATGAAATTCTTCGCCGACACCGCCGAAATCGCCGACATTCAGGAACTCGCCGCGACGGGCCTGCTCGACGGCGTCACCACTAACCCGTCGCTGATCGCCAAGTCGGGTCGCGACTTCAAGGAAGTGACCCGCGAAATCTGCGCGCTGACCACCGGCCCGGTTTCGGCCGAAGTCGTCGCGCTCGACCATGAGACGATGATGAAAGAGGCCGAAATCCTCCGCAAGATCGCCGACAATGTCTGCATCAAGGTGCCGCTGACGATCGACGGCCTCAAGACCTGCAAGGCGCTGACCAGCGACGGCACGATGGTCAATGTCACGCTCTGCTTCTCTGCGACGCAGGCGCTGCTCGCGGCGAAGGCCGGCGCGACCTTCGTCTCGCCTTTCGTCGGCCGCCACGACGACAATGGCTTCGACGGTATGCAGCTGATCGCCGACATCCGCCTGATTTACGACAATTATGCCTATGAAACCGAGATCCTCGTCGCGAGCGTGCGCCATGGCATCCATGTACTCGAAGCGGCAAAGATCGGCGCCGACGTGATGACCGCACCGCCGTCGGTGATCAAGGGGCTGTTCAAGCATGTCCTGACCGAAAAGGGCATCGAAGGCTTCCTCGCCGACTGGGCGAAGACCGGCCAGTCGATCTGACGTCACCCTCGCGTTCTTAGCAGTTGACGTAAACGTCAAGTCATCGCGATACTCCCCCGAAAGGGAGAGATTCGCGATGACCGACACCACCATCCTCACCGAACGCCGCGGCCATGTGCTGATCGTGACGATCAACCGGCCGGAGGCGCGCAACGCGGTCAACGCCGCGGTCCATATTGGCATCGGCACCGCACTCGAAGAGGCCGAAAACGACTCCGAAATCCGCGCCGTCGTGATCACCGGCGCAGGCGACAAAAGCTTCTGCGCCGGCGCCGACCTCGTCGCCCTGTCGCGCGGCGAAAGCCTCCAGCCCGACGATCCGGCGCAGCAGGCGTGGGGTTTCGCCGGCATGGTCTCGCATCCGATCTCGAAACCGGTCATCGCGGCGGTCAACGGCTTCGCCTTTGGCGGCGGCTGCGAGATTGCGCTGATGAGCGACATCATCATCGCGGCCGATCACGCGCAATTCGGCCTGCCCGAAGTCAAGGTCGGGCTGTTCGCCGCGGCGGGCGGCGCGTTCCGCCTCGCCCAGCAACTGCCGAAGAAGCTCGCGATGGAATATATGCTGACGGGCGATCCGATCCCCGCCGCACGCGCCGCCGAGTTCGGGCTGGTCAACCATGTCGTCCCGCTCGCCGAGCTGCTCCCCACCGCGCTCGCGCTCGCCGAAAAGATCGCCGCCAATGCGCCGCTGTCGGTGCAGGCGTCGAAGCGCGTCGCGCTTGGCATCGCCGACGGCCGCATCGCCGCCGACGCGCCTTATTGGGAGCACAACACGCGCGAACGCGGCGTGCTGATGCGCAGCGAGGACGCGCGCGAAGGCCCGCGCGCCTTTGCCGAAAAGCGCAAGCCGGTGTGGAAGGCGCGCTGAAATGACCCAAGGGACAAGAATGACCGATCCCGAGCGCATTCCGGTCATCATCGGGGTGGGGCAGCTCAACGACCGCCCCGACGACCCCGATCAGGGGCTCGATTCGCTCGGACTGATGGTCGCGGCGCTGAAGATCGCGGCGGAGGATGCGGGCGTGCCGCTCGCCGACCTCGACAGCCTCGCGATCGTCGACCAGATCAGCTTCCATAGCCTCGGCAAGCTCTGCGAACCGCTCGCCGCCGCGATCGGTGCCACGCCCGCGATCAACTACCAGTCGGCCGCGCCGCACGGCGACACCCCCGTCCGCCTGCTCAACGAGGCGGCGAACCGCATCGGCGCGGGCGAAGTCGGGCTGGCCGCCATCGTCGGCGCCGAGGCCCTCCGCACCGCCGCGGGCCGCGCCGCCAAAGCCGCGAGCGGCGAGGACAAGAGCTACAACGCGATCCGCAAGGTCGCTACGCGGCGCGAGCCCAACTATGCGCAGAGCCATGGGCTTGCCGCGCCCGTCGACGTCTACCCGCTCTATGAAAATGCGACGCGCGCGGCGTGGGGCCAGAACCTCGGCGACGCACAATCCGAAAGCGCCGAAATCTGGTCGCGCTTTTCGGAGGTTGCCGCAGCGAACGACGGCGCATGGATCCGCAAGCCCGCCTCGCCCGAGGACATCTTGCGTATCGACGAACGCAACCGCCCGATCGCCTTCCCCTATTCGAAACTGATGGTCGCCAACTCGTCGGTGAACCAGGGCGCGGGCTTCATCGTCGCGAGCCTGGCCGAGGCATGGCGCCGCGGGATCGCCGAAGACCGGCTGATCCATATCGGCATGGGCGCTGCCGCAAAGGAGCCCGCGAGCATCCTTCACCGCGACCGCTATGACGGCAGCGTCAGCATGGAAACGTCGATCACGCGCACGCTCGAGCTGAACGCGATGAGCGTCGAAGATTTCGATTTCGTGGAGCTTTACAGCTGCTTCCCCTGCGTCCCCAAGATGGCGCGGCGCATCCTCGGCTGGCCGTGGGACCGCCCCGCGACGGTGTTCGGCGGGCTGACCTTCGGCGGCGGCCCGATCGCCAATTATATGAGCCATGCGATCGTCTCGATGGTCGAGAGGCTGCGTAGCGAAGGCCGCTACGGCTTCCTGTTCGCCAATGGCGGTTTTGCGACCGACAATCATTGCATCGTGCTGGGTAACAAACCGATTGCCGCGGCGAGTTTTCCGCAGGATTTCGACTATCAGGCCGAAGCCGAAGCCCGGCGCGGACCGGTGCCCGATCTGGTCGAGGATTATGCGGGGCCGGCAACGATCGAGAGCTATACGGTATTTTATGGCCGCGACGGTGGGCCGAAGGCGGGCGTGGTCGTGGCGCGCACGCCCTCGGGCCAGCGCACGCTCGCCCATGTGGACGTGAGCGACGAAGCGATGCTGGCCTTCCTGACCGACGGAAAAGCAGAGCCGGTCGGGACGGCGGGTGAAGTCGTTGTCCTTGAAGAAGGCTTTGGCTGGCGGGCCTAAACCTCTCCCCTCCCGCGGGAGGAGAGTTAGATGTCGAAACTGACCCCCTGCGCCAGTGGGAGCGCATCCGAATAGTTCAGCGTGTTCGTCGCGCGGCGCATATAGGCTTTCCAGCTGTCCGAGCCACTTTCACGCCCGCCGCCGGTTTCCTTCTCGCCGCCGAACGCACCACCGATCTCGGCGCCCGAGGTGCCGAGATTGACATTGGCGATCCCGCAGTCGCTCGCAGCAAGAAAGCGCTCGGCCTCGCGCATGTCGGTTGTGAAGATCGCCGACGATAGCCCTGCGGCGACGTCGTTATGCTGCTCGATCACCGCATCGAGATCGTAATATCGCATCACGTAGAGGATCGGCGCGAACGTCTCTTCGAGCACCGGCCCGATCTGCCCCGGCATCTCGACGAGCGCGGGTTTCACATAGAAGCTTGTCCCGTCGCCAATACGTGCGCCGCCATGCACAACGCCGCCCGCCGCCGACGCCGCCTTCAGCGCCGCCTGCATCATCTCATACGCCGCGCGGTCGATCAGCGGCCCGACAAGGATCTCGCCGTCGAGCGGATTGCCGACCCCGACGCTCGCATAGGCTGCCTTCAGCTTCGCGACGAAACCGTCGTAGATGCTGTCGTGGAGGAACAGCCGCCGCGTCGTCGTGCAGCGCTGCCCCGCGGTTCCCATCGCGCCGAACGCCACTCCGCGCAGCGCGAGGTCGAGGTCGGCCGACGGCGTGACGATCACACCATTATTGCCGCCGAGTTCGAGGATCGCGCGCGCGAAACGCCCGGCGAGCCGCGGCGCGACTGCGCGGCCCATACGCGTCGAACCGGTCGCCGAAACGAGCGCGACGCGCCGGTCATCGACCAGCGCCTCGCCCGCTTCGCGCCCGCCGATCAGCAGTTGCGAAAGCCCTGCGGGTGTGTCGCCGAAACGCGCGGCGGCCCGATCAAAAATCGCCTGCGTCGCCAGAGCCGTGAGCGGCGTCTTTTCCGATGGCTTCCAGACCACAGCGTTGCCGCATACCAGCGCGATCGCCGCATTCCACGCCCACACCGCGACCGGAAAGTTGAACGCCGAGATCACGCCGACGACGCCGAGCGGATGCCAGACCTCCATCATCCGGTGCCCCGGCCGCTCGGTCGCGATGGTCAGGCCATATAGTTGCCGGGAAAGCCCGACCGCGAAGTCACAGATGTCGATCATCTCCTGCACCTCGCCCGCGCCTTCGGACGGAATCTTGCCCGCCTCGATTGTCACCAGCTTCGCGAGGTCGTCCTTCGCAGCGCGCAGTTCCTCGCCCCACAGCCGCACCAGTTCGCCGCGGCGCGGCGCAGGGACATCGCGCCAGACGCGGAAGGCCGCGGTCGCCTGGCCCAGCGCCTCGTCGATTGCCGTGGCATCGGCGATCGGCACCATGCCAAGTTGTTCCCCGGTCAGCGGCGTCACCGACGGTATCGATCCATCGGTCCAGAGCGCACGGTCGACCCCCAGCCTGTCGAGGAGTTCCCCTGCCTCCCGGCCCAGTTGAAGCATATATAGTCCCTTCATAAGCGCGCGAGCGCCTTGCAACTTGTGGTTCGCGGGTTATCGCTTCGCGCTAACAAAGCAAACCCAATAGGGAGAGTCGCCCGTGTCGTCCGAACTGCCCCCCTCCGAACCTTTGGTCGCCGTCCCCGCCGACGCCGCCGCGAACACGCATTGCAGCCCCGCCGATTACGACCGGCTCTATGCACAGAGCATTGCCGATCCCGACGCGTTTTGGGCGGAGCAGGCGAAGCGCCTCGACTGGATCACGCCGCCGACGAAGATCGCCAACTGGTCCTACGATCCCGTGAGCATCAAATGGTATGAAGATGGCGTTCTCAACCTTTGCCACAATGCTATCGACCGCCATGTCGCCGCAGGCCATGGCGACCGCACCGCGATTATCTTCGAACCCGACGCACCCGATGGCGAGACGCGCCACATCAGCTATGCCGCGCTGCTCGCCGACGTCATCCGCTTTGCCAATACGCTGAAGAAGATGGGCGTCCGGAAGGGCGACCGCGTCACCATCTATATGCCGATGATCCCCGAAGGCGCCGTCGCGATGCTCGCCTGTGCGCGCATCGGCGCGGTGCACAGCGTCGTGTTCGGCGGCTTCTCGCCCGAGGCGATCCACGGCCGCATCGAGGATTGCGGCAGCGATTGGGTAATCTGCGCCGACGAAGGGTTGCGTGGGGGCAAGGTCGTTCCCCTGAAAGCCAATGTCGACAAGGCATTGGAGCGCGTCGATGTGAAGGCGGTACTCGTGATCGCGCACACCGGCGGGAATGTCACGATGAAGGAAGGCCGCGACCATTGGTACGACGCCCTGTCGGCCGGTGTCGGCACCGACTGTCCGTGCGAGCCGATGGGCGCCGAAGATCCGCTCTTCATCCTCTACACCTCGGGGTCGACAGGCAGTCCGAAGGGGGTCCTCCACACCGTCGGCGGTTACAGCGTCTGGACCGCCAGCACCTTCTGGTACGGCTTCGACTATCGCCCTGGCGAGATTTTCTGGTGCAGCGCCGACATTGGCTGGGTCACCGGCCACTCCTATGTCGTCTATGGTCCGCTCCAGAATGGCGCCACGACCCTGATGTTCGAGGGCGTGCCCAATTATCCCGGTCACGACCGGTTCTGGCAGGTCGTCGACAAGCACAAGGTCAACATCCTCTACACCGCACCGACCGCGATCCGCGCGCTGATGCGCGAGGGCGACGATTATGTGACGCGCCACGACCTGTCGTCGATCCGGCTGCTCGGCAGCGTCGGCGAGCCGATCAACCCCGAAGCCTGGCGCTGGTATCACCAGATCGTCGGCAAGGGCCGCGTTCCCGTCATCGACACATGGTGGCAGACCGAGACCGGCGGTATCATGATCACCACTCTGCCCGGCGCGCATCCGATGCAGCCGGGCAGCGCGGGCAAGCCCTTCTTCGGCATTCGCCCGCAACTGGTGGACGCCGAGGGTGCGGTGCTCGTCGACGAACAGACCGGCGGCGCGTCCGAGGGCAATCTGTGCATCACGCACAGCTGGCCCGGACAGGCGCGCACCGTCTATGGCGACCATGACCGCTTCATCCAGACCTATTTCTCGACCTACAAGGGCAAGTATTTCACCGGCGATGGCTGCCGCCGCGACGCCGATGGATATTGGCGCATCACCGGCCGCGTCGACGATGTCATCAACGTGTCGGGCCACCGCATGGGCACCGCCGAAGTCGAAAGCGCGCTCGTCCTCCACGACCTTGTCGCCGAGGCCGCGGTCGTCGGCTTCCCGCACGACATCAAGGGTCAGGGCATCTATGCCTATGTCACATTGAACGCCGGGGTCGAGCCGAGCGACGACGTCGCCGCGCAGCTCAAGCAGCAGGTCCGCACCGAGATCGGCCCGATCGCGACGCCCGACCATATCCACCTGACCCCCGGCCTGCCCAAGACGCGTTCGGGCAAGATCATGCGCCGCATCCTGCGCAAGATCGCCGAAAATGATTTCGGATCGCTCGGCGACACATCGACGCTCGCCGATCCAAGCCTCGTCGACGGGCTGATCGAAGGGCGCAAGAACCGGTAACGCCGCGCCGCTTACTCGCAGCGCATCGTCGGGCGGTAGACCTGCATCGCGTTGGTGCCGGTGTTGCCGCCCAGCGTGATCGCGCCGCCGGGGAGGAAGATGCGGCCGCCGATCACCGCGCTGCCCTTGAGGCCGTGCACGGCGATCGGAAGGTCGGGCAACCGGCTCCAGCGGTCAGCGCGCGGATTATAGCTATAAGCGGTGGGCGTCAGGCCCAGCACATGGCCCCACTCGCCCTCGCCGCCGAAGACGAACATGCAGCCGCCATGAACCGCGCCTGTAATCCCGCCGCGCGGCGCCGGAAGCGATGCGCCGCGGGTCCAGCGGCGCGTCGCCGGATCGTAGATTTCGACCACATCGACCCGCTCGGCCATCGCGCCCGGACCGGTGCGGCCGCCGGCAACGACGACCTTTCCATCGAGCGCGACCATCGCGAGGTGATTGCGCTGGGTCGGCATGTCGGGAAGCTTTTCCCATGTGTCGGTCGCCGGATCATAGACCTCGAAAGCATGACCGCCGGGCGGCCGCCCACCGGCGACATAGATCTTGCCGTCGATCACCGCCTTGCCGCCGCCGCTTCGGGGTGTCGGCATCGGCGCCCGCTGGACCCAGCCGCCGGCCGCGGGATCGTGAACCCAGACATGCGCCACGAAAATCTCGGGCCGTCCCGTGCTCGCGCCGTCGATCTCGCCGCCGATCACGTAGAGCTTGCCGCCCACCGCCGCGACCATCATGTGGTGGATCGGCTGCGGCAGGCGCGGTCCGAGCGACCAGCGGCTCGCGGCCGGATCGTAAATCTGGACGAGGTTCGACGGCAGGCGCCCCGGCGGATAGCCGCCGAGCACCCAGATCTTGCCGTCCAGCTCGGCAACCGCATGTTCGGAGCGCGCAAGCGGCATCGCGAGGCCCAGGCTCCACCCGTCGAACTCGGGCGCGGAGCCGACCGGGGCGCCTGCGCTCACCCGCTCGTTCCAGGTCTCGACGAGTTCATTGTCCTGCACGGGGGTCGCCGGGCGAGGCGCCGCCGCTCCGCCTCCGGCATTTGGCTGTGCTGTCGCTGTCGTCGCGAACAGCACCGTCGCCCCCGCTGTCATCCAGTGGCGCCTCATGATCCTTCTCCCGGCCCGCAGCGCCGCGCGCATCGGCGACGTCACGGCCTTGCGTCAGTATGGCAGAAATTGCCGTGCCGCGATGTACTGATCGATAAACGACGGCGTCGCTCGACGAGCGCTATTTCGCCAGCGCCTCGCACAGGCGATCGGTCGCAAGCGCGATGCGCGATTCCGCGGTTCTGCGATTGGCGGTGCTGTTCTCGACACCGCGCGTTTCGGTATTGAAGGCGAGCAGACTGCCGACGCGCTGATCGGGGCAGAGGCTGAGGTAAGCGCGAAAACCGTTCTGGTCGCCATTATGGCCGACAAAACGCACCGCGGCGCTGCGGTCGACGAAAAAGGACAGCCCGCTTTGCGTCGTCGTGGCCATACGGCCCTGCGTAAAATCGTCGCCCGCGGAGATCTGCGGCACCCACATTTCCTCAAGCGACGACCGTTTCAGCACCCGGTCATATTCAGACTGGCGTGCCGGTTCGCCAAGCAGGAACGCCACATATTTTGCCATATCGGGCATCGGGGCATTGAGCCCGCCGTTCGACACGGTGACGCCGGTATCGACATCGAACGGTGCCGCGACCCGCTTGCCATCGCGGACATAATAGCTGTGCGACCGGTGCGGCAGCAGGTGCGGCGGGGTGCGGTCGAAATAGCTGTCGTGCATGCCGAGCGGCTTCAGGATGTTCTTGTCGACATAGACTTCATAATCCTCACCCGACAGGCGCTCGATGACCTGCCCCAGATAGACGATACCGGGGTTCGAATAGCCGAAGCGGCTACCGGGTTTGAACTCGACCTGCGTATAAGGCAGCATCGCCACAAGCTGCGACCAGCCCTTCGGCTCGAACGGCTGCCAGTCATGGTCGCGCCACGGCCAGGTCCCGCTGCGAAACCCTGCGCTGTGGCTCATCAGCTGGCGCAGCGTGATCGCGCCGGTGTCGCCATAGGGATTATGCACCGCCGCCAGTTCGGGGACGTAGCGAACGATCGGATCGTCGAGCGTCAACAAACCGCGATCGCGCAACTGCATGATCGCGATCCCCGTCATCGTCTTGGTGATCGACGCCCAGTGATAGATCGTCCGGGCATCGACGGGGACATGCGCGTCGGCGTCCTGCTCGCCGAGGTGATCGGCCGCCACGGTTCGCCCATCGCGCACAACGTAAAAGCTGCTGCCAGCGATCTGGGCGCGGCTTGTCTCGCTACGGTGCAGTTCACGAAAGTCGCGGAGCGCCGCTTCGAAACCGGCCTCTTCGGCGGCCACCGGACTGGCTGTCAGAACAAGTGCGGCAGCAATCCAGCGCGACATGGCAATCCCCTCCTGTGCATCCACCACAGGGGGGGACGGTGGCCGAACGCGATCAGAAATGAAAGTCGGGAAGCTCCGCCAATGCGATCCCCAGCGCTTCGGCCCAGCCGTCGGCGACGCTTTCGAAATAGGGGTCGTTGCGCTCGAACCGCCGCTCGCGCACGCCGACGAAATCGTCGCGCTCGTGGACCTTGAGGTCGATCGGCAAATCGACGCCGGCGTTGGCGCGGATCGTCGAATCGAACGAGACGCACAGCAATTTCACCGAATCCTCGAACGACATCGCGGGATCGTAAGAACGGACGATGATCGGGCGGCCATATTTCGTCTCGCCGATCTGGAAGAAGGGGTTGTCCTCGCCCGCCTCGATGAAATTGCCTTCAGGATAGATGAGGAACAGCCGCGGTTCGGCGCCCTTGATCTGCCCGCCGACGATCAGCGAGGCGCGGAACAGCGATTCGGCCGCCGGCCCTTCGTCATTGTGGCGCATCACGACGCCGCGCAGCGTTTCGCCGATGATCGTCGCGACCTGAAACATCGAGGGCGCTTCGAGGATCGACGGGTTGCGCTCGGCGGGCGCCTTGGTGCGCTCGTCGAGCAGGCTGACAACTGCCTGCGTCGTCGCGAGATTGCCTGCCGACATCAAGGTGATCACGCGCTCGCCGGGGACGGTCCAGCTGCGCATCTTGCGGACCTGAGAAATGTCGTCGACGCCCGCATTGGTGCGGGTGTCCGACATGAACACCAGCCCCTTGTTCAAACGCATGCCAACGCAATAGGTCATCTTTTCCCGTTTCCCCGCCCGGAGTATCCGTGTCGCCCCGTCCGCTTATTGCTGGACCTGCAATTGAACAACCAGATTTTCCTGCGCTGCACCATAGCGCATGCCGCGAACCGGGGCCGCATCGCGATAATCGAGCCCCGTCGCGACCCGGATATAGCGCTGGTCGGGCGAATGGCCGTTGCTGACGTCGAAGCCGATCCAGCCGATATGCTCGAAATGGGCCTCGGCCCACGCATGGGTCGCGTCCTGATGCGTCCGGTCGTTCATCATCAGATAGCCCGAGACATAGCGCGCCGGGTGCCCGAGATGCCGCATCGCGGCGATGAAGATATGCGCATGATCCTGGCACACCCCGCCCTCGCTGCCGAGCGCCTGCTCGGCCGTCGTTTCGGCATCGGTAAAGCCGATCCGGTACGCCAGTCGCTCGATGATCAGCGCCGACAGTGCGTGTGCGCGCTCGATCTCGCTGCCATGGTCACGGCCTAGCTGCGCGATCAATGCGCGCACGTGCCGACCCGCCCGCGTCAGCGCGGTCGGACGGAGGAAGGTCCACAGCGGCATGGCGCCGCGATGCGCGCCGATCACCCCGTCCCATGTTTCCAGCTCGACCTCGCCATGGCAACGGACGACAAGCTCGCTCGCCCCGCCCTGCACGGCGATCAGATCGACGCCATTGCCGTGATGGTCGGCATAATGAAGCTGCTGCGCGCCGCCCTCGACCTCGATCGTCCAGCCGTGGACGCGCTGCTGGCCCGGCCGGTCCTTCGGCGTCAGTTTGATCTGCTGCAGCGCATAGCTGACGGGGCTGTCATATTGATAGCGGGTGATATGTTCGACGAACAAACGCATGGTCACTCCACGAACCTGTAGTCGTGCTCGATCTGCCGCGCGAGCGCGGCATTGGCGCGCAGGAAGCCCGTCACATATTCGTGGAGGCCGCCGTCGAAGATCGATTGGATCGGCCCGGCGAGTTTCTCGTGACTCAGCGAATGCGCCAATCGCCACGCCTCGGTCTCCTCGCCATAATGCCGCTGTAGCTGTGCCAGATTGTCCTCCATCCGCTCGCAGCAGAAGGCGAGGCTGCGCGGCATCTGGCGATATAGGATCAGGAATTCGGCGATCTTGAGTGCGCTGATTTCGGCGCCATAGAGCCAGCGATAGGCGCGATGCGCCGACACCGAGCGCAGGATCGTCTCCCACTGCACATTGTCGATCGACGTGCCGATATGCGCGACCGAAGGCAGCAGCAGATAATATTTGACGTCGAGGATGCGCGCCGTGTTGTCGGCGCGTTCGAGGAAGGTGCCGAGCAGCGAAAAATGATAGCCGTCGTTGCGCAGCATCGTGCCGTTGAGTGCCCCGCGCACATGCGCGCTCTGCTGGCGGATCGTCGTCAGCACGTCGGGCAGGTCGTCCTCCCGCACCGGCCGCTTCAGCAGCGCGACGAGCGTCATCCAGCTCGTGTTGACCGCTTCCCACGTTTCGCGCGTCAACGCGGTCCGCGCGGTGCGGGCATTGTCGCGCGCTTGCCGGATGACCGAGAGGATGCTCGACGGGTTTGCGGGATCGCGGAGCAGGAAGTCGATCACGCGCGCCGAGCTGTAATCGCCGTGCGCCGCCTGGAATGCCTGATTGACCCCTGCGGTCACCAGAACCGATTTCCATTCGGCCGCAGCAGTCGACGACCGCGTCAGCGCGATGCGGAACCCCGCGTCGATCAGCCGCGCATTGTTTTCGCTGCGTTCGAGATAGCGCGCCATCCAGAAGAGCGAGCCTGCCGTCTTGCCCAGCATCAGTCTTCCAATACCCAGGTGTCTTTTGTGCCGCCGCCCTGACTGCTGTTCACGACCAGCGACCCTCTCGTCATCGCGACCCGCGTGAGCCCGCCCGGCGTGATCGTGATCCCCTGCGGCGACATCAGCACGAAGGGGCGCAAATCGACATGCCGCGGCGCGAGCCCTTTCTTCGTGAAAATCGGCACGGTCGACAGCGACAGCGTCGGCTGGGCGATATAATTGCCGGGGTTCGACTCCAGCTTGGCGCGGAAGGCGGCGAGTTCCTTTTTGCTCGCCGCCGGGCCGACGAGCATCCCGTACCCCCCCGACCCATGGACTTCCTTGACGACGAGTTCGGGAAGCCGGTCGAGCACTTCGCGCAGATGCTCCGGATCCGAACAGCGCCAGGTCGGCACATTCGGCAACAGCGCCTTTTCGCCCGTATAAAATTCGATGATGTCGGGCATATAGCTGTAGAGTGCCTTGTCGTCGGCGATGCCGGTGCCCGGCGCGTTGGCGATGGTGATGCCGCCGGCGCGATAGACGTCCCAGATGCCGGGGACGCCGAGCATCGAGTCGGGCCGGAAATTCAACGGATCGAGGTAATCGTCGTCGACGCGGCGATAGAGGACGTCGATCGCCTTATAGCCTTGGGTCGTGCGCATCGCGACGCGCCCGTCGACGACGCGCAAATCATGCCCTTCGACCAGCTCGGCGCCCATATGGTCGGCGAGGAAGCTGTGCTCGTAATAGGCGCTGTTGTGGATACCGGGAGTCAGCACCGCGACCGTCGGGGTGCCGCCGCACGCGGGCGGCGCGCAGGCGGCGAGCGACTTCAAAAGGTTGATCGGATAGTCGCTGACCTCGCGCACCGGTACCTTTGCGAACAGCTCGGGGAACATCTGGAGCATCGTTTCGCGGTTTTCGAGCATGTACGACACGCCCGACGGCGTGCGCGCATTGTCCTCCAGCACATAGAATTCGTCGGCGCCGGTGCGCACGATGTCGGTGCCGCTGATATGCGTGTAGATGCCGCCGGGCGGATCGAGCCCCATCATCATTGGCAGGAACGCTTCGTTCCCGGCGATCAGCTCGGTTGGCACGCGTCCGGCGCGCAGGATTTCCTGCCGGTGGTAAATGTCGTGGAGGAAGGCGTTGAGCGCGCGCACGCGCTGTTCGATCCCGCGCGACAGGCGGCGCCATTCGCTGGCGGAGATGATGCGCGGCACGACATCGAAGGGGATCAGCCGCTCATCGCCATCGGCGGCGCCATAGACGTTGAAGGTGATCCCGGTTGTGCGGAACAGCGCTTCGGCCTGTTGCGCCTTGTGCTGGATGCGCGTCGCATCCTCGGCCTGGAACCACCCGCAATAGTCTCGATAGGGCGACCGGGTTTCGCCCTCCTGGCTCGTCATTTCGTCGAAAAAGGAAATGCGCCTGCCCTTTCCACGCAACATGCCGTCACCTGCCGCGCGCCCGATGTCTTCGGCCTGCGCGGCACTTCAGATTCCTGCTGCTGCGTCGCCCGTCGGCTGCGTGGCCACCGGGCTTATACGGGCGATGCTAATCGCGGCCGCCTGCCTTGGCAAGCGGACTTGTTGAGGAGGGTGTTACCGTAACATCAACGAGTTGCCGCGCGCCCGAAGGCGCGCGGCAACCATGTCAGATCGCGCCGTGGCAATGCTTGTACTTGCGGCCCGAACCGCAAGGACAGGGCGCGTTGCGGCTGATGTCGAGCGCCGCATAGGGGTTTTCGCCTTCGGGCAGGTCGGGGCGCGGGATCTGCATCGGCGGCAGCGTGTTGGCGATCACGCCCAGATCGCCGCCGTCGATGTCGGCGCTGTTGTCCTCGCCCGTGAACGGGTCGATGTGCGTCGTCAGGAAATCGGGCAGGTCGGGCAGCGGCATCGGCTCGGGCTCTTCGAAGCGCAGATCGATGCGCGCGACGGTGCGCGTCACATCCTCGCGGATGTTCGACAACATGCGCTCGAACAGCGCAAAGGCTTCCTGCTTATATTCGTTGATCGGCTGCTTCTGCGCATAGGCGCGCAGGAAGACAACCTGACGCAGCGCGTCGAGCGTCGAAAGATGCTCTTTCCAATGATGGTCGAGCGTCTGGAGCAGCACCGACTTTTCGATGCCTTTCCACGTTTCCTCGTCGACCAGTGCCGCCTTTTCGGCTGCCACCGCGTCGGCCGCGGCCTGGATGCGCTCCTCGAAGATTTCGGCGTCGACCGCATCTTCCTGCATCCAGTCGTCGATCGGCGGCGACAGGTCGAGGATGTTTGCGACGCGCTCCTTCATCTGCTCGAGATTCCACTGTTCGGGATAGCTTCCCGGCGGGCACGCGTCGGCGATGATCGCGTTGACCGTCTCGGCGCGCATCGCGAGCATGACATCGTCGACGGTCTCGCTGTCGATGATTTCGCCGCGCTGTTCATAGATGACCTTGCGCTGGTCGTTCATGACGTTGTCATACTCGACGACCTGCTTGCGGATATCGTAGTTGCGCGCCTCGACCTTCTTCTGCGCGGTCTCGATCGCCTTCGACAACCACTTCGATCCGATCGCCTCGCCATCCTCCAGATTCTTGTTCATCATCTTGGAAAACAGCGTGTCGGGGCCAAAGATGCGCAAGAGGTCATCGTCGAGGCAGAGGTAGAATTTCGACAGGCCGGGGTCGCCCTGACGCCCCGAACGGCCGCGCAGCTGGTTGTCGATGCGGCGGCTTTCGTGGCGCTCGGTTGCGAGCACGAACAGCCCGCCGGCGGCCTTCACCGCCTCGCGCTCGGCCGCGACCTCGTCGCGGATACGGGCGATCGCCGCGTCGCGCTCGGCGCCTTCGGGCAGGTCCTTCAGTTCGTCGTCGATGCGGAATTCTTCGTTGCCGCCAAGTTTGATGTCGGTGCCGCGGCCCGCCATGTTCGTCGCGATCGTCACCGCGCCGGTGCGGCCCGCCTGCGCGACGATATGCGCTTCGCTTTCGTGGAAACGCGCGTTGAGCACGCTGTGCGGCACCCCGTCCTTTTCGAGGAACGATGACAGCAGCTCGGACTTTTCGATCGACACGGTGCCGACGAGCACCGGCTGGCCGCGCTCGTTCGCTTCGCGGATCGTCTTCGCGATCGCGCCGAACTTGTCGGTGATATTCTTGTAGAATTCATCCTCGTCGTCGATGCGCGCGATCGGACGGTTGGTCGGAATGTTGACAACATTCATCTTGTAGATGTCGAAAAATTCGGCGGCTTCGGTCGCCGCGGTCCCCGTCATGCCCGAAAGCTTGGGGTACATGCGGAAATAATTCTGGAACGTGATCGACGCGAGGGTCTGGTTCTCGGGTTCGATCTGCACGCCTTCCTTGGCCTCGACCGCCTGATGCAGGCCGTCCGACCAGCGGCGCCCGTCCATCATGCGGCCGGTGAATTCGTCGATGATCACGACCTTGCCGTCCTTGACGATATAGTCGGTGTCGATGCGGAACATCTGGATCGCCTTCAGCGCCTGATTGACGTGATGGACGACCTGCGTGTTCTCGATGTCATAGAGATTGTTGCCCTGAAGCAGGCCCGCCGCTTCGAGCAGCCGCTCGACATGCTCGGTGCCGTCTTCAGTCAGGCTGATCGACTTGGACTTTTCGTCCTTTTCATAATCATCCTCGGTCAGGTTGAGGACGACCTCGTTGACGCGAATATAGAGCTCCGACTTGTCATCGGTCGGGCCCGAGATGATCAGCGGGGTGCGCGCTTCGTCGATCAGGATCGAATCGACCTCGTCGACGATACCGAAGTTGAAGGTGCGATGGACCATCTGCTGGCGGTCGAACTTCATATTGTCGCGGAGGTAATCAAACCCCAGCTCATTGTTCGTCGCATATGTGATGTCGCTGTTGTAAGCGTCGCGGCGCTGCATCTCGTTGAGGTTCGGGACGATGATCCCGGTCGTCAGGCCGAGGAAGCCATAGACCGTGCCCATCCATTCGGCGTCGCGCGTGGCGAGATAGTCGTTGACGGTGACGACATGGACGCCCTTCCCTTCGAGCGCGTTGAGGTAGCAGGGCAAGGTCGCCATCAGCGTCTTGCCTTCGCCCGTCGCCATTTCGGCAATCTCGCCGCGGTGTAGGACGATGCCGCCGACCATCTGCACGTCGAAATGGCGCATACCGAGCGTACGGACTGCCGCTTCGCGTACCGTCGCAAACGCTTCGGGCAGGATATCGTCGAGCGTCTCTCCGGCCGCGAGGCGGTCGCGGAATTTCTGCGTCTGCGCCTGCAATCCCGCATCATCGAGCGCCTGCATCGCGGGCTCGAAGGTGTTGATCTTGTCGACGATCTTGCGGATCGAGGTGACATAACGGTCGTTGGACGAGCCGAACAGGCTCTTGGCAAGGCCAGAAAACATGGAATTTTCCTTGGAAACTAGAATGAAAAGGCGGCGATCACGGCCGCGTGAATGTACAAAAAGCCCCGTCACGGGGCGGCGCCTGTCCGACCAGGCGCCAAGGCGCGGCGACTCTATTCGAGCGCGCGGTCGCTGCCGGTGAGCAGGCCGGGAAGATGCGGCGGCGGCGCTTTGCGCGGCTTGCCGCTGCCGCCCGAGGTACGCCGTGTCGGCGCGGTGGTCGTGGGGCGGCGTTCGGCATCGCTTGTCTCGGCCTTGCCTGCCGTTTCGGCAAACATGACCAACGCCCCCATCGCCGCCGGAACGGCAGGCGCGGCAACAGCCCGGTCGGCGGTAGCCAGGCCGGTCAGCAATGCCAAAAGGGTCAGCAATAACCGCAAAAAATGCCCCTCTTCACGTCCGGAGCATCAGATATTGCGCCCCGTTCCCTGAACATAGGGTGAAACACACGCTCCGTCTAGGGGGCTGGCGTTGCAGCCGGATCGGTCAGCGCCGGGTTCAATCCGCGCACTTCGATCAGGAAACTCTTGGGTTTTTTGAACAATTTGCTCTTTCGATCGACCTTCAACCCGACGACCTCGGCGAGTTCCATGACGAAATGGACGCAGTTGCGCTTGCCCAGACTGTAGCTCGGCTGTTCGCGGTCGCGCCATTCGGCGACTTTGGCAAGCAGTCGCGCATAGGTCGCATCGTCAACCGTGACATCGAACTGGCGGTCGCTCTTCGCGATATAGTCGGGCTCGGACGATTCCACCTTACCCTTCACCGATCCCAAAAGGATCGCGGGGCTGATCGAGGTCGCGGTGAAACCATAGTTGGCGTCGACAACCTCGCCGTTCGAGTCGAGCGTGCCCTTCATCACGATGAAGGCATGCGGAAAACGGTCGCCGAAATCATGGCTGTAAAAGCTGACCACGACTTCGGCGCGCGCCGGGGCGGCAAGCCCGGTGCACAGCAACATCAGGGACAAGAGGATCAGGCGCAGGCCGCGGGTCATCGCCGCCCTCTTAACGACGAGGCCTCCGCCTTGCCAAGCCGCGATTGCCGCTTGACGGAAACGTCAACTTCGCATCTTTGTCGCATTGACACAAATGTAAGGAGGGGCCGGATGGCACGGAAGGCGATTTTCATCACCGGCGGCGGATCGGGCATCGGCCGCGCCGTCGCGCGCCATTTCGCGGGGCAAGGCTGGTTCGTCGGGATCGCCGACGTCAACCGCGCCGGGATCGATGAAACCGCGGCGCTGTTGCCCGACGACGCTTCGTCGCGCCACGTCATGGACGTCCGCGACCGCGACCAGTGGAAGGCTGCGCTCGACGAATTTGGGGCCGCCAGCGGCGGCCGCCTCGACGTGCTGTTCAACAATGCGGGTATCGGATCGGGCGGCCAATATATGGACATGCCCCCCGAAGAGGCCGACCGGCTGATTGCGATCAATTTCGGCGGCGTCGTCAACGGCATCTATATGGCGCTGCCGCTGCTGCGCGCGACGCCCGGATCGACGATCCTCAACACCGGGTCGGCGTCGGGCTTTTACGGCGTCGCGGGCCTCGCCGTCTATTCGGCGACCAAATTCGCGGTGCGCGGGCTGACCGAAGCGCTCGAAATCGAGTTCGCCAAACATGATATCAAGGTGCGCTCGCTAATGCCCGGCTTCATCGACACGCCGCTGCTCGATCAGGTCAGCGCCGACAGCAACGAACCGGCGCGAAGCCGCCTGTCGGACAGCGGGTTCGAGATTTCACCGGTCGAAGACGTCGCGCGGGCGGCATGGGACGCCGTGCACGGAACGCGCGTTCACACGCCGGTCGGCAAGATGGCCACGCGCCTGTCACGTCTCGCGCGCTGGTTCCCCGGACTGATCGTGCGCCAGTCGAAGAAGATCGACGGGCTGGGTGCGGCGTCGACGCACTAGACTATTTCGCCGGTCCGCACGTCACCGATCCGCTGCCGACATTTCGCACCGTACAGACCGGCCGGCCGAGGACGACGGTTTTGCCGATTCCCCGCGCGGTGATCGCCGCACTCTTGATCGCGCGCAGGATATGGTCGCCCGCACCCTCGCTGTCGCTGATCAATTCATCGACGGCCAGTGCACCGGCGTCGACCATCCCGGCACCCGACAACGTCATCTGCGCCTGCTTGGCGGCGCCGCCGAGCGTCATCGTCCCATTGCCGAGCATCGCGACCGAAAGCCGGTCGGCGGTAATGCGGCCGACGGTCAGGCGCCCCGGGCCGCGCAGCCCGACCATAGCCCGCTGCCCCTTCAACGCATCGACCTGCAACGACCCGGCGCCGCCGAGCGTCGCCGAGCGCAGGTTCGCCGCGTTGACGCGAACGGTAACCGGTCCACGCGGCGCGCGGCGTTTTTCGTCGCCCGCGAACTGACGTTCGCTGATCAGCAGCTTGCCGTCGCGCGCCTCGATGCTCAGCCGGTCGAGCGCGTCCTGCGGCCCCGTCGCGACGGCACTGACAGGCGCACGGTTCACAACCTCGACCGTCACGTCGGCATTGACCTCGATCGCCTCGAAACTGGAGAGACCGAAACGCTTCTCGGCCGACGATGCGGGGCTGCAGAGAAACAGGGCTGTCGCCGCGAGCGCGGCGCATCGGGCTGCGAAAATCATGGTGCCGCCTTAGCCCGTTCGGACGGGCGGCACCAGCATCGCGTCATTTACAGGTGGCGGTGCCCGAACCCATCTGGCGCGTCGAACAATTTGCACCGCCAGTCAGCGTCACATCGCCCGAGCCAAGGATGCTGATATCCGCCGTGCCGGTCGCCTGTGCATCGACGTTGCCCGATCCGGTCACCGACACCTCCAGCGTCGTTGCGGCAAGCCCGTCAGCGTCGATATTGCCCGAGCCGGTTACGCTCAGTTCGCCCGAGCCGATCGTACCACCCGCGATCTCGATGTCGCCTGATCCCGACACGGTGACATCGGCGCGCTTGCCCGTCAGCTTTGCGACCTTGAGGTCGCCCGATCCGGTCACCACGGCCTCGACCGCATCACCATCGACGCTATCGGCGTCGATCGTTCCCGACCCGGTCAGACGCACCGCATTCAGCCGGGGCATCGTGATCTCGATATCGACATCATCATCGTCGCGGCTCGAAAAGCTGAAGCCCTCGCGCTTGCGTCCGATCTTCAAATCGGGACCGTCGAGCGTGATCTCGAGCCGGTCGAGTACCTCCTTGCGGCCCCGCGCGGTGATCGAGAAAGCGTCGCCCTGACGAATGGTGACATCGTCGGGGCCCGCGACTTCAACGCGGGTGAAGCCGGTGAGCGCAAAGCTCTGTGTCGTGACCGGCCCGACGCTGGCCGGCGGCCCGCTCCGCTCGCTGCGCTTCTCGTCGCTCGGCGCCGCACCGTTGCACCCCGTTACGAGTACCAGCGGCAACATCGCCATCATCCAGTTCCGCATCGCAAATCTCCTCTGTGTGTTACACATGTAACACACAAGAGATCCTCTGTCCAGCGCCCTACCAGCGCAGCAAGGGCGCCAGTAGCAGGCGGCCGGCAAGGCCGGAAAGCAACACAGCAAGGCCGTGCCAAAGCGCGATGTGCATCATATCGTTCGACGCGCAATGCAGTGCGACGATCGTCGCGCCCGCCGCGCCCGCCGCGATCCCGACGACCCACCCGGCCCGCGCCGGCGAAGTCGGTGCCCCCGCCTTGAGCCATGCGAACAGCGCAGCGCCGACGCCCAGCCCAGCCATCACGCCCTCAATCAGGCAGCCCAGCCCGTTTTCGGGTCGCGCCGCTTCCATCGCAGCATGGCCATCGCCCAACGCCATGACGAGGGCCGAAAGCGGAAGCGCCAGCGCCGCAAGACCAGCCCAGCGCCAGCCGCTGTAATCGCGCCCGACGCCCGGCAACCCCATGCGCAGCGCGCTCCATGCCGCAGCGAAGCCCAAGGCGACGATCAGCCAAAAAGCCAACAGCGGTAGCGGCGGCATCATGACGCAGTCGGCGAGGTCGTGGCGCATACCCGAAAACCAGAGAAGCAACGCCGCGCCCCCTGCCCATCCGGCCGCAACCCACAACGAACCGCGCGTCAGGCGGCGCGGGCGTACCGGTTCGAGGTCGCCGGTGAGGTCGTCGATCAGATCGTCGATCGATGCGTTGCTCATCTCATTCGCTTTCAATCAATTGCGCGAGTTTCTTCAACCCGCGATGAATATTCACCTTCACCAGCGATTCGCTTTGCCCGCATATCTGCGACGCTTCGGCGATCGAGGCCCCTTCGATCTTGACCAGCGTGATCGCCTGCGCCTGTCCGGCCGGAAGGAAGCCCAACATGCGGTCGAGGCTGAGGCGTGCGTGGACGGCTTCGTCCTCGGCGCCGACCGCCGCATCATTGTCGCCCAGTTCGGCTTCGTCGCGCTGGCGGCGCAGCATGTCGATCCAGCGATAGCGCGCAATCGCCGCAAGCCATGGAAGAAAGGGCCGGCCCCTGTCCCAGGTCGCGAGCTTGCGGTGCATCGACACCAGCGTTTCCTGGACCAGATCGTCGATATGGCCCGGGGCGATACGCCGTGCGAAATAGCGTTCGAGCCACTTGCGGCTATCCGCGAGCAGCGCGCGATAGGCAGCACGATCCCCGCGCTGCGATGCCGCCATCAGATGCGCCAGCGAGGGCTCGTCGATGCTCATTAGCGCCGCAACCTAGCAGCGACGGCGTCGAGCGAGAACAGCCCGCCGCCGCGCACGATCAATATCGCCGCCATCGCGGCCCAAAGCGAATGCACGGGCCACCATGCGTCGGGGAAGACGAAGAACTGGATGACCAGCGTCATGACAAGCAGCGCCCCGGCCGAAAAACGCGTCGCGATGCCGAGGAGGAGAAGCATCGGAAAGACATGTTCGGCGAAGACCGTTATCGGCACCGCAATCGCCGGGTCGAGCGGCAGGCCCGAAAATTCGGACGCGAACAGGTCATATTGCGACGGGTCGATCTGCAAAAAACCGCCTTCGAGCAGCTTGGTCTGCCCCGAGCGCCAGAAGACCCCGGCGAGCGCCACGCGCAACAGCAGGAGCGCGACCGCTTCGGGGATGCGTCCCGCCGCCAGCGCGACGCCGCGATCGTAAAATGCGACAATCCTGTCCATCTCTCATACCCTCTCGAATGCCCCGGCGCCGATCAGCGCCGCGACCGCGGCGGCTCCGTCAGGATGGGTTTCGTCGAGATGGGCGATGAGGTTACCAAGCGGCAAAACTTCACCCGCCATGTCGAGCGCGAAGGCGGCGGCGGGATCGATGGTGGACAGCCGGACCTCCGCCATGGGGCGCGCGACGAGCAGCACCGCGACGTCCGGCGCAAAGCCCGGATCGACCAGCGGCGCGACGACACTGGCGAGATTCACCGCTCGCGCTGCGGGATGGCGGCGCACAAGGAGGTCCAGCAACGCCGCTTCATCCGACCCGGCAAGTTCGGCGAGCGAGAGCGCCGGAGCGTCGGCGGCGTGATAGCTTTCCAGCCATGCCCATTCGACGCGCGCGAGGTCGGCAGCCTGCGGATCGGCGAGCCAGTCGGGAAAGCCGGCCCCGATATTGCCCGGCGAACGATGCTGAGCGTACCCCGCATCGACGAAGTCTCGCGACAGGCGATTGAAGAGGGTTTCGCCCAGATATTGCCGCGTGCGCGGGAACGTGTCTTCGAGCGCGACCAGCCGTGCATGCGAGACCGTGTTGGCATGAACGCGCAGCCCGCGGAGCACCGCCGCGTCATTGCCCGCAAACAGGCCGGCGGGCAGATAAGCGGGGCCACCGAGCAACGACGCGGCGATCGCGGCCTGCCCGTCATGCATGGGCCGGCTCGGCGACGAGCAACGCGTCGGCTTTGGCCACTTCGGCCATCAAAACCGGCCACGCGGGAACATCGCTATCCCGTTCGACCAGCACCGGCCTTGGCCCCGCGCGCCTCAGAAAGGTTGCGAGCAGGTCCCAGCAACTTGGCCGGATCGCCGACCCATGATCGTCGATCGCAATCGTCCCGCCTGCATCGTCATCCTTGCGCGCATGGCCCGCGACGTGAATCTCGCCGACGAAGCGCGGGTCGAAGGCATCAAGCCACGGCGCCGGATCGAGCCCGAGGTTGAACGCCGACACTTCGACATTGTTGATATCGAGCAGCAGCCAGCAGCCGCTGCGCCGACATAGCTCGTGGAGAAAATCGACCTCGCCCCAATCGTCGCCGGCATAGGCGAGATAGCGCGAGGGATTTTCGATCAGCATCGCCCGGCCGAGCCGGTCCTGTACGCGGCCAACCTCGCGCACGAAATGATCGAGCGCGGCGTGGCTGTAGGGGACAGGCAACAGGTCGGGGAATTTGTCGTGCGCGCTGTTGCTCCAGCTCAGATGGTCGGAAACCATCGCCGGTTGGTAGCGCGCGCACAGGGCAGCAAGGGCCTCCAGCTCGTCCCGATCAACACCCGCCGCCGATCCGAGCGACAGCCCGACCGAGTGGAAGCTCAGCGGCATATGTGCCGCGATCGCAGTCAGCCAGCGATGCGGAGGCCCGCCTGCGCCGAAGTAATTTTGGGGGTGCACTTCGGCCCAGGCGGGCGGGGCGCCCCGCTCCGCCGCCGCGAGCACGTCGGCATAATGTTCGGGCTTCAACCCGAAACCGGCACGGCGCGGCAAGGTACGGAGCGGGCAGGAAGCCATGAGGGTCAGCCCTTCTTCTTCGCGACCGGCTTGGCGTTGCCGGCGTGTGCAGCCAGCGTGCCGCCCATCTTTTTGCAGCTACCGGCGGGGACATGTTTCCAGGCGTTACCCTGGTAATCGACCGTCGAGGTCCCGGCACAGCTCGTGCCCGGCCCCGCGGCACAATCATTCTTGCCCTTCAGCGACACGCCGTAGCATTTTTCCTTCGCGCCATCGGCGGCGGCGGCGGGAACGGTGACGGCACCGGCGGCCATGGCGAGGATCGCCGATGCGGCGAGCGACAATTTCAGACTATTCGACATTGTGTTTCTCCCTTGAAATGGGCGATGCGGGGGATGGCATCGACAGCAGTTCGGGCGGGACAACCGAACGGTTACGCCGATACCGATTTCCATCGCGCCATCTTGTCGCCACCTTCGGCGCGCAGGGGGAACTCTTTCCTCTTCAACCAGCGAGCCAGTCATGAGCGTAGCCTTTCGCCGCGAAAGCGACGACGAGCATAAGGAACCCGAATTCGAACTGCCGATCCCGGTCGGCCCGAATCTGGTGACCCCGCGCGGACTGCGCCTGCTCGGCGAAGAGATCGCGCGGATCGAGACCGCGATCGTCGGGGCGGCCGACGAGGAAGCGCGCAAGAAATTGCAACGCCGGTTGCGCTATTTCCACACCCGTCAATCGACCGCGGACGTGCAGACACCGCCCGCCGACGGCAGCGCCGGGATCGGCAGCCGGGTGAGCTATCGCCTGAACAAGGCCGAAAAGATGATCACCATCGTCGGCGGCGACGAAGCCGATCCGGCGTCAGGATCGATCGCCTTTTTCGCCCCGCTCGCCCGCGCGCTGATGGGCGCCGAGGTTGGCGAGAGCGTCGAATATCAGGATCGCGAGGATGCGATTGCCATCCTCGCGGTCGAAGCCGATCCGGAGATGCAGGCATGAAGGACAAGTTCGAGCGCCACAAGCAGCCGTGGACCGCCGCCGAAATCGACAAGCTTCACACGCTCGCCAAGAAGGGCATGGCGCTGAAAGCCATTGCCAAGGCGCTAACGCGCAGCGAGGAATCGGTGAAGGTTCGCGCCAAGGCCGACGGCCTGTCGATCGCAAAGCTGCACTGACACCCCGATGACCACCGCCAATTATGACGCCATCGTGCTGGGTGCCGGCGCGGCCGGACTGATGTGCGCCGCGGTTGCGGGCGCACGCGGGCGGCGCGTGCTGTTGCTCGACCACGCCGATGCGGTGGGAAAGAAGATCCTGATATCGGGCGGCGGGCGCTGCAACTTCACCAATGTGAACACCGCCCCCGATCGCTTCATCTCGGCGAACCCGCATTTCGCCAAGTCGGCGCTCGCGCGCTACACCCCCGCCGATTTTATCGCGCTCGTCGAGCGCCACGGCATCGCCTATCATGAAAAAACGCTCGGCCAGCTCTTCTGCGACGGGTCGGCGAAACAGATTGTCGCGATGCTGCTCGACGAAGCCGCCAAAGCCGGGGTCGATGTGCGCACCGGCCAGCCGGTCAACGATGTGACGCACGCCGACGGCAAGTTCACCGTTCGCTTCGGCGACCAGAGCTTCGTCGCTCCGGCGCTGGTCATTGCGACCGGCGGTCCGTCAATCCCCAAGATGGGCGCGACGGGCTTCGCGTATGATCTCGCGCGGCAGTTCGGCCTGAAAGTCGTCGAGCCGCGCCCCGCGCTCGTTCCGCTGACATTGGGCGGTGACGATGTGCTGTTCCGCGAATTGTCGGGAATCGCGGCGCCGGTCGAGGCGCGCGCGGGCAAGGCCGTCTTCCGCGAAGCCGCGCTGTTCACCCACCGCGGCCTGTCGGGGCCTGCGATCCTTCAGGTGAGCAGCTATTGGCGTCACGGCGAACCCGTGACGATCGACCTGTTGCCCGATGCGCCGCAGGGCTGGCTGCTCGAGGCCAAACGCACCCGCCCGCGCGCCACGCTTCGCACGACGCTCGGCGCCATGCTTCCCGACCGCCTCGCCGAAACGCTCGCCGAACGCCTCGCGCTTCCCGGCGAGCTCGGCGCCCAGACCGACCGCAAGCTCGCCGATGCCGAGGCGCGCCTCGCGGGCTGGATTTTCCGTCCCAATGGCACCGAAGGCTTCGCCAAAGCCGAGGTCACCGTCGGCGGAATCTCGACCGCAAACCTGTCCTCGCAAACAATGATGGCCAAAACCGTCGCAAACCTCTATGCGGTCGGCGAAGCCGTAGATGTCACAGGGTGGTTAGGCGGCTATAATTTTCAATGGGCCTGGGCCAGCGGACACGCTGCCGGACAGGTGATTTAAGCCCATTGAGCCCCTTTTCCGTCGGCCCGTCACCGCACCGGTGACCGCCCATATTATTGAGATATAAATGCCTTTCGAAAATCTTTCCCCCGTCCTTTCGGACGCCCTTGTCGCGCGCGGATATGAAGCGCTCACCCCCGTCCAGACGCAGGTCACCGAATCCGAGGCGAAGGGTCGCGACCTGCTCGTCTCGGCGCAGACCGGCTCGGGCAAGACCGTCGCCTTCGGCCTCGCGATGGCCGACGAGTTGATCGAGGACGGCCGCCTGCCCTTCGCAACCTCGCCGCTCGCGCTGATCGTCGCGCCGACGCGCGAACTCGCGCTGCAGGTCAGCCGCGAACTCGGCTGGCTCTATGCCAAGGCCGGCGCGCGCATCGCGACCTGCGTCGGCGGCATGGATGCCAGCAAGGAACGTCGCGCGCTCGGCCAGGGTGTGCAGATCGTCGTCGGCACACCGGGGCGCCTGCGCGATCACCTCGAACGCGGCGCGCTCGACCTCACGGCGCTGCGCGTTGCGGTGCTCGACGAAGCCGACGAAATGCTCGACATGGGCTTTCGCGACGACTTGGAGGAAATCCTCGACGGTACCCCCGAAACGCGCCGCACCTTGCTGTTTTCGGCGACGCTGCCGAAGCCGATCGTTCAGCTCGCCAAGCGTTACCAACAGGACGCATTGCGCATCTCGACCGTCGGCGAAGACCGCGGCCATGGCGACATCGCCTATCAGGCGGTGACCGTCGCCCCCGCCGACATCGAGGGCGCGGTGGTCAACCTGCTTCGCCTGCACGACGCCGAGACCGCGATGCTGTTCTGCGCGACGCGCGACAATGTCCGCCGCCTCCACGCCAGCCTGGTAGAACGCGGTTTCGCCGCGGTGGCGCTGTCGGGTGAGCATAGCCAGAACGAGCGCAACGCCGCATTGCAGGCGCTGCGCGACCGCCGCGCCAAGGTCTGCGTCGCGACCGACGTCGCCGCGCGCGGCATCGACCTGCCGACGCTCAGCCTCGTCATCCACGTCGAAATCCCGCGCGACGCCGAAGCGCTCCAGCATCGTTCGGGCCGCACCGGCCGCGCGGGCAAAAAGGGCACCGCGGTCATCATCGTCCCCTATCCGCGCCGCCGGCGCGTCGACGGCATGTTGCGCGGTGCACGCATCAACGCCGAATGGATGGACGCGCCGACCGCTGCCGACGTGCGCAAGCGCGATCAGGAACGGCTGATGGAAAAGCTGCTGACCCCGGTCGAGCATGAGCCCGAGGATCTCGAACTCGCGCAGCGCCTGATGGCCGAGCGCACCCCCGAAGACATCGCCGCCTCTCTCGTCCAGGCGCACCGCGCGCTGATGCCGCCGCCCGAGGATCTGCTCGACAACAGCCCGCGCGGCCGCGACGCCGCCGGGCGCCCGGAGCGCGGCGAGCGTTTCGAACGCCCCGAACGCGGCGGCGACCGCCGTGACGGCTTCGAGGACAGCGTCTGGTTCCGCCTCAACATCGGCCGCCACCAGAATGCCGATCCGCGCTGGATCCTGCCCCTGCTCTGCCGCCGCGGCCATGTGAGCAAGAACGAGATCGGCGCGATCCGCATCGGGCCGAAGGAAACGATGTTCAATATCCCGCGCGCGATCGCCGACCGCTTTGCCGAGGCGGTGGTGCGCAGCGCCAATGAAGATGGTGAAGACGACAGCGGCGTGTCGATCACGCCCGCACCCGACGGCCCGACCTATCCGCCGCGCCGCGACAAGGGCGGGCATGGCAGCCCGCGCGACGCCGGACCGCGTGGCCCTCGCGGTCCGATGCGCGCCGGTCCCGGCGACCGCGGCCCGCGGGGCCCCGGCGGTCCGGGCGGCAATACCGAGCGCTACAAGCCCAAGCCCTACGGCCAGCGTAGCCCGCGCCGCGCCAAATGAGTTGAACCCCTCCCCTTTGCGGGAGGGACTTTCATCGCCCCACTCTTGCGCTCCGCTGTCCGGCCCACCAGATGGACCGGACAGCAGGAGAGCGGCGCATGAAAGCGATCGAAGCCTTTATCGAAAGCCAGGGCGGACCCGAGGTCATCGACTGGCGCGAGGTGACGCTTGGCGAACCCGGCCCCGGTCAGGTCCTGCTGCGCCAGACCGCGGTCGGACTCAATTATCTCGACACCTATCACCGCGATGGCACTTACCCCGTTCCGCTGCCGAGCGGGCTCGGCGTTGAATCCGCCGGTGAGATCGTCGCCGTCGGCGCCGACGTCCACGGCCTCCGACCCGGCGACCGGGTTGCGACCTTCGGCCCCGAACGCACCGCCTATGCCAGCGCGCGGATCGTCAGCGCCGCCTCGCTGTTCAAACTGCCGCCCGAAATCGACGACGACACCGCTGCCGCCGCGCTTCTCAAAGCCTGCACCGTCGAGATGCTCGTCGAACGCTGCGCGAAGGTTCAGGCCGGATCGCCCATACTCGTTCACGCCGCCGCGGGCGGCGTCGGGCTGATCCTCGTCCAGTGGCTGAAAGCGATCGGCGCGACCGTCATCGGTACGGTCAGCACCGAAGCGAAGGCACATACGGCGCGCGACGCCGGCGCCGACCACGTCCTGATGTACAAGGCCGACGACGTCGCAGCGCATGTCCGCGAAATCACCGACGGTCAGGGTGTCCCGGTGACCTTCGACGGCATCGGCATGGCGACATGGGACGTCTCGCTGAAGGCGACCGCGCGGCGCGGGCTGATCGTCAGCTACGGAAATGCCGGCGGCCCGGTCACCGGGGTCAACCTCGGTGTGCTCGCGCAGCACGGATCGCAGTTCGTGACGCGTCCGACGTTGTTCGACTATTATCTCCACCCCGGCGAACGTGCCGCGGGCGCCGCACGTGTGTTCGAGATGATCGCTTCGGGGGCGGTGAAGATCACCGTCGGCCAGCGTTATTCGCTCGAAGATGCCGCGCGCGCGCATGCCGATTTGCAGGCGGGGCGCACGACGGGTTCGACGCTGTTGATCCCTCAGCATTCATAGTCGTCCCTGCGAAGGCAGGGGCGACGATCAAGCCTTCAATCGTTCAGCATGCCACGCGACATGCTCGGCCAAAAAGGTCGAGATGAAATAATAGCTGTGATCATAGCCCGGCTGCATGCGAATCTCGGCCTTCTGCCCCGCGCGCTCGCACGCGGCGACCAGCAATTCGGTCTTGAGCTGTTCGGCGAGAAAATTGTCGGCGTCGCCCTGATCGACGAGCAGGTCGGGTACGCGGAGCCCCTGATCGAGCAGCGCGCACGCGTCATAGGCGTGCCACGCCTCGCGGTTGTCATCCAGATAATGGCCCAGCGCCTTCTCACCCCACGGACATTGCGCCGGCGCGACAATGGGCGAAAAGGCCGAGACCGAACGGAAGCGATCCTGACCCCGCAACCCGATCGTCAGCGCACCATGCCCTCCCATCGAATGGCCGGTGATCGCCTGCCGCGCCATGTCCGCGCTCGCAAAATTGCGGAGCACAAGCGACGGCAGTTCATCTTCGACATAGGACCGCATCCGGTAATGCTTCGCCCAGGGCTCGGCCGTCGCATCGACATAAAAGCCCGCGCCCAGCCCGAAATCCCAGGCCGCATCGGGATCGTCGGGGACGCCCTCGCCGCGCGGGCTGGTATCGGGGGCGACGAAGATTACGCCATGCTCGGCGCAGGCAGCGCGATACTCGCCCTTTTCCATGACATTGGCGTGCGTGCACGTCAGTCCCGACAGATACCAGAGAACGGGCAGCTTGGTGCCCGGCGCATGATCGGGGACGAAGACCGCGAAGGTCATATCGGTGCCGGTCGCGGTGCTGGGATGCTTGTACACGCCCTGCGTGCCGCCATGGCTGCGGACGGTGGAGAGGGTTTCGAGGGTCATGCGGGTTCCTGAACAGGGATCGAAGCGATGAGGGGTTGATGCCCCCAATGACGCAGGAGGTCGAGGACCGCCAGCCCCGACAGGCCGAGGGTGCCGGTGTTGCGCAGCGGGTGGACATTGACCGTCGCCGCGGCGGCCAGCCCCTCATCGAGCACGACGGTGATGCTTCCGGGCGCCGCGTTGATCGCCGCGAGCGGCGTCACCGATCCGGGTGCGATACCGAGCAGCCGGTCCATATCGTCGGCCTTGCCGAAACTCACGCGCTTGCTGCCGATCGCGGCGGGCAGTGCCTTCAGGTCGACACGTGCCTCGGACGGCACGGTGACGAGCCAATAGGCGCCGCCATTGTCCTTCAGGAACAGATTCTTGGTATGCGCGCCCGGAATGGCCGCATTGACCTCGTCGCTCTCGGCGACGGTAAACACCGCGACATGTTCATATGCGGCGAAGGGAATCGCAAGCGCGCCCAGGTCGCCCAGCAATCCCGCTTCGCCGCGCATGACCTGTCCTTAAACGACGCGGTGAAGCGCGCAGAGCTTGTTGCCCGACGGATCGCGCAGATAAGCCAGATAAAGCTGACCAAAACCGCCTTCGCGCACGCCCGGCGGGTCTTCGATCGAGGTGCCGCCATTGGCGACGCCGGCATCGTGCCACGCCTTGGCCTGTTCGGGACCGTCCATCGCGAAGCCGATCGTGCAGCCGTTGCCGACCGTGGCGGGCTCGCCGTCGATCGGCGCACCGACGAGGAAGAGGCCGCCGTTGTGCATATAGATGAGGCGGCCCTTGTCGTCCTGGATCGCGGGTTTGCCGCCGATCGCCTGGAAAGTCGCGTCATAGAATTTTTTGGCGGCTTCGAGGTCGTTCGCCCCGACCATATTGTGACTATACATCGCCTTTGCTCCTCCTGATTCTGGTTGCGAAACGCTACCTACTCCGGCCGTCCGGTCAGGACCAGCCACGATTCCGTTTTCGGCTCACCGAAATCGACGAACCTCCCCGGCGGCAGGCCTAGCGGAAGACGACGGTCTTGCGGCCGTCGATCAGCACGCGCTGCTCGGCGACCCAGCGCACCGCGCGCGCCAGCACCTGTGCCTCGGTATCGCGCCCGATGCGGATCAGTTCCTCGACGCCATCACGGTGATCGACGCGTTCGACCGCCTGTTCGATGATCGGCCCTTCGTCGAGGTCGCTCGTCACGAAATGCGCGGTCGCGCCGATCAGCTTCACCCCGCGCTCGTGCGCGCGGTGATAGGGTTTCGCGCCCTTGAAGCCCGGCAGGAAGCTGTGATGGATGTTGATGCAGCGCCCCGAAACCTTCGCCGACAGATCCTGCGACAGCACCTGCATATAGCGCGCGAGTACGAGATACTCCGCCCCGCCGCGCGCCATCACGTCAAGGATCGCCGCTTCCTGTTCGGCGCGGTTCGCGTCGCTGACCGGCAGGTGGTGGAACGGCACGCCGTGCCATTCCGAAAGCCGCCGCTGCGCCTCGTGGTTCGACACGACACCGACGATGTCGATCGCGAGATTGCCCGTCGACCAGCGGTGGAGCAGGTCGTTGAGGCAATGGCTGCCCTGCGACACCGCGATGACAAAGCGCGGCTTCGCGGCACGGTCGCTGATCCGCGCGTCCATCGCGAAGCGCGCGATGATCGGCGCAAAGGCTTCCTGCACCGCGGCCAGCTCGCCCGGAAAGCGGGGTCCCGCGCCGCGAAACTCGACGCGCATAAAGAAGCGCCCCGAATCGAGATCGGCATATTGCTGGCTGTCGAGGATGAAGCCGTCGCGTTCGGCGAGCAGCCCCGTGACCGCCGCGACGATGCCGACCGCGTCGACACAGCTGAAGGTCAGGACGAAGGCAGGCTGGTCCATTTTCGTCATGCCAGCCGGTGCGTCGCGCACAGCTTGTTACCGGCGGGATCGCGCAGATAGGCGAGATAAACCGTCCGCCCCTCGGTCACCTGACGGATGCCCGGCGGATCCTCGACCGCCGTGCCGCCGTTCGCCGCGCCCGCGGCGTGCCAGGCATCGACCGCTTCGGTCGACGCCGCGACGAAGCCCAGCGTGCCACCGTTGGCCCCGGTCGCGGCGGCACCATCGAGCGGCTTCGTGATCAGGAAGCGCCCGCCGGCATGCGAATAGATGAGGCGCCCCCATGCATCGACGACGCCCGGCGGCACCCCGAGTGCGCCGAGCGCCGCGTCGTAAAAACGGCGCGCGGCTTCGATATCGTCGGCGCCCAGCGCCACATGGCTGAACATGGCGGCCTCAGAACACCACGACCGAACGGATGCTCTCGCCCGCGTGCATCAGGTCGAAGCCCTTGTTGATCTCTTCCAGCCCCATGACGTGGGTGATCATCGGATCGATCTCGATCTTGCCCTGCATATACATGTCGACGATCTTCGGCACGTCGGTGCGGCCCTTGGCGCCGCCGAACGCGGTGCCGCGCCAGTTGCGCCCGGTGACGAGCTGGAACGGGCGCGTCGCGATTTCCTTGCCCGCCTCGGCCACGCCGATGATGATCGAGGTGCCCCAGCCGCGGTGGCAGGCTTCGAGCGCGGTGCGCATCACCTCGGTGTTGCCCGTCGCGTCGAAGGTATAGTCGGCGCCGCCGTCGGTCATCTGGACGATCGCCGCGACGACATCCTCGCGGCTCATGCCCTTCGAATTGAGGAATTCGGTCATGCCGAACTTGCGGCCCCACTCCTCGCGCGCGGGGTTGATGTCGACGCCGATGATCTTGTCGGCCCCGGCAAGCCGCGCGCCCTGGATCACGTTGAGGCCGATGCCGCCGAGCCCGAAGACCACGACATTATCGCCGACCTGCACCTTCGCGGTGTTGATGACCGCGCCGACCCCGGTGGTCACGCCGCAGCCGATATAGCAGCTCGACTGGAACGGCGCGTCCTCGCGGATCTTCGCGACCGCGATTTCGGGCAGCACGGTGAAGTTCGAGAAGGTCGAGCAGCCCATATAATGGAAGATCGGCTGACCTTTGTACGAAAAGCGCGTCGTGCCGTCGGGCATCAGCCCCTTGCCCTGCGTCGCGCGGATCGCGGTGCAGAGGTTGGTCTTGCCCGAAAGGCAGCTTTTGCATTGGCGGCATTCGGGGGTGTAGAGCGGGATCACATGGTCGCCGGGGACGACGCTCGTCACGCCTGCGCCAATCTCGCGCACGATCCCCGCGCCCTCATGGCCGAGCACGCTCGGGAAGATCCCCTCGCTGTCGAAGCCGTCGAGCGTATAGGCGTCGGTGTGGCAGATGCCCGTCGCCATGATCTCGACCAGCACCTCGCCCGCCTTCGGGCCTTCGAGGTCGAGTTCGACAATTTCGAGCGGCTTCTTCGCTTCGAACGCAACGGCGGCGCGGGTCTTCATGGCACGAGTCTCCTTATGGTCGCTCGGCTATCAGCACTCCACGACGCTGACCGCAAGCCCGCCCTTCGACGTTTCCTTATATTTGTCGCGCATGTCGCGGCCGGTTTGCAGCATCGTCACGATTACCGTGTCGAGGCTCACGACATGTGTGCCGTCGCCGATCATGGCGATGCGGCTGGCGTCGATCGCCTTGATCGCGCCCATCGCGTTGCGCTCGATGCACGGGATTTGCACCAGCCCGCCAATGGGATCGCAGGTAAGCCCAAGATTATGCTCCATGCCGATCTCGGCGGCATTTTCGACCTGTGCGTTGGTGCCGCCCAGCGCCGCGGTCAGTCCCGCCGCCGCCATCGAGCAGGCGACGCCGACCTCGCCCTGGCAGCCGACCTCGGCGCCCGAGATGCTGGCGTTGCGCTTGTAGAGCGCACCGACCGCGCCCGCGGCGAGCAGGAAGGTGCGCACCCCGGCGGCGTCGCCGCGATAGCCGCGGCGGTAGAAGCGGATCACCGCGGGGATGATCCCCGCCGCACCGTTGGTCGGCGCGGTCACGACCTTGCCACCCGCGGCGTTCTCCTCATTCACCGCCATCGCCCACAGGTTGATCCAGTCCATCATCGCAAGCGGGTCGATCAGATTGGTTTCGTGGCGGTTGCGGATGTCGTCGGCGATCTGCGGCGCCCGGCGCTTGACCTTGAGCCCGCCGGGCAAAATGCCGTTGCTCGAACAGCCTGCATCGATCGATGCGTCCATCGCATCGGCGATCGCATCGATGCCCGCCGTTACCTCGTTCGGCGGGCGGTGACGCACTTCGTTGGCGAACATCATTTCGGCAAAGCTGAGGTTCGACGCCTTGCCCATCGCGATCAGGTCGGCGCCCGAGGTAAAGGGATAGGGCAGCTCGACCTCGTCCTCGCCGCCGCGGCTGTTACGCCCCGCCTCATCCTCGTCGACGACGAAGCCGCCGCCGATCGAGAAATACATGCGCTTGGCAAGAATTTCACCGTCGCCGTCGCGCGCGGTGAAGCTCAGCGCATTGCTGTGGAACGGCTGGCGCTGGCGCATCTGGAAATGCAGGTCACGTGCGGGCTGGAAGCGCACACGCTGGCGCCCGAGCAGATAGAGGAAGCCTTCGCTCTCCGCCCGGTCCCAATGCGCCTTGATCGCGGCAAGGCTGGTCGAAGCCGGGATTTCACCCGCAAGGCCCGCAACCACCGCGGTGTCGGCGGCGTGCCCCTTCCCCGTCAGCGCGAGCGAGCCGTAGAGGTCGGCTTCGACATGCACGGTCTTCGTAAGCAGCGCCTGCTCGTCGAGCCAGACGGTGAAGCGCCGGGCGGCGACCATCGGGCCCACGGTATGTGAGCTCGACGGTCCGACACCGATTTTGAAAAGTTCGAAGAGGCTGATCGTCATGGCGGCGCTATAGAAGACGCGCCGCCATTGCGATAGGACATCAAGGCCCGATTATTTCTTGTTCAGGCCGGGTAGGTCCAGGTCGTGTCGCGCGCCAGGTTCGCGGCGGCGAAGTCCCAGTTGAGCAGTTCGTCGACCACCGCGTCGACATAGGCAGGACGCAGATTCTTGCGGTCGATGTAATAGGCGTGCTCCCAAACGTCGATGACGAGCAAAGGCTTGATGCCCGCGGTCAGTTCGGTACCGGCGTCGTGGGTGTCGGTGACCGACAGCGTGCCGTCGCGCGAGACGAGCCAGGCCCAGCCCGACGCAAAATGATTGACGGCGGTTTCCTTGAGCTTCTTCTTCAGCTCGTCGAGCGAACCGAAATCGCGGTCGATCGCGGCGGCAAGATCGCCGGCGGGCGCGGTCTTCGCCGGGCTCAGGCTTTCCCAATAGAAAGCGTGGTTCCACGACTGCGCCGCATTGTTGAACAGGCCCTTGTTGCCCGACCCTTCGGCGTGGTGAACGATTTCCTCGAGCGGCTTCGACGCGAGGTCGGTGCCTTCGATCGCAGCGTTGACCTTGTCGACATAGGCCTTGTGATGCTTGCCATGATGCGTCGCCAGCGTGTCGGCCGAGATATGCGGCTCGAGTGCATCCTGCGCGTAGGGGAGAGGAGGATGGGCGATGGTCATGGCAGTCTCCTTTTTTATGAATTCGGGCCCTTAACTCGGTATCGCCCCCGCGAGTTGCAACCCCGTGACCGGAATTTTTCGCCCGATATTCAGGTCACCATCGCCTGGAGCGTCGCGATCCGGTCGGCTTCTTCGGCGGGCTTGTCGCGGCGGATGCGCGAAATGCGCGGGAAGCGCATCGCGAGGCCCGACTTGTGGCGCTTGCTGCTGTGGATCGAATCGAACGCGACTTCGAGCACGAGCGACTTTTCGACCTCGCGCACCGGACCAAAGCGGTTCAGCGTGTTGTCGCGCACGAATTTGTCGAGCCACTTCAATTCCTCGTCGGTGAAGCCCGAATAGGCCTTTCCAACGGGTAGCAGTTCGCCCGCCTCCGACCAGCAGCCGAAGGTATAGTCCGAATAGAAGCTCGCGCGGCGTCCATTCCCCCTTTGGGCGTACATCATCACGCAGTCGGCGGTGAGCGGGTCGCGCTTCCATTTATACCAGAGCCCGGCGCGGCGCCCCGCTACATAGGGCGCATCGCGGCGCTTGAGCATCACCCCCTCGATAGCCGCGTCGCGCGCGCCCGCGCGGCGTTCGGCGAGGTCGTCGAAATCGGTCGCGTCGATCACTTGTGACAGATCGAAATGGCTGGCGGCGAGGCGCGGGACGAAGGCCTCCAATTGCCGGCGGCGCTCGGTCCACGGCTGACCGCGCAAGTCATCATCGTCGACCGCGAGCAGATCATAGACGCGCACGAACGCCGGATAGTCGGCGAGCATCTTCTTCGACACGACCTTGCGGCCCAGCCGCTGTTGCAGCGCGTTGAAGCTCGCAGCCTCGCCGCCCTGCACCTCACCGCGCACGAGCAGTTCGCCGTCGATCACCGCGTCCTGATCGAACGCCGCGACCAGTTCGGGGAAGGCGCCGCTGATCTCCTCGCCGCCGCGGCTATAGATGCGCGTTTCGCCGCCACCGTGGACGATCTGGACGCGGATGCCGTCCCATTTCCACTCGGCGGCGTAGTCGGCGAGGTCGACGCTTTCTTCTTCCAGCGGATGCGCGAGCATGAAGGGGCGGAAGAAGGCGACGTCTTTCAGGTCGGGGCGCTCCGTCCTTCCCTCGCCCCATGCGAACAGCGGCGCGTAGGGCGGCGGGATCGCGTGCCACAGCTCCTCGACATCGTCGACAGGCACGTCGAAAGCTTGGGCAAACGCCTGCTTCGCGAGCCGCGCCGACACGCCGACGCGCATCCCGCCGAGCGCGAGCTTGAGCAACGCATAACGCCCATCGGCATCGAGCCGGTCGAGCAGCGACGCAACGATGGCGGGGGCGTCGCTGCGGCTCGCGGCCGCGAGCGCATCCACGGCAGCCGACACGCTGAGTTCGGCTTTCGCGCGCGGCGCATCGGGCCACAGCAGCGCCGCGGTCTCGGCCGTATCGCCGACGAAATGGCGCGACAGGCGGAATAGTTCCTCATCCACCCGCGTCGCGAGCAGCCTCCGCACCGTTCCCGCCTTCACCGCCGGAAAGTCGAGGCTCTCGGTCAGCGCCGCGATCGCCCAGCCGCGATCGGGATCAGGGGTGTGGCGCAAATAGTCGACGATCAGCGCGAGCTTGCTGTTGCGCGAGCGCGTGTAGATCAGCCGGTCGATCAAGGCCGCGAAGCGCTTCACGCCTCCTCCTCCAGATCGCGCCCGACGAGATGCAGCGCGCGCGCCTTGCGCTGATGAAGTTCGCACCAGCGAAGCAGCCCGTCTTCGCTGCCGTGGGTGATCCAGCTTTCCTTCGGGTTCACCTCCGAAATCGTGGTGGTCAGTTCGTCCCAGTCGGCGTGGTCCGAAATGACCAGCGGCAGTTCGACCATCCGCTGCCGCGCGCGCTGACGCACGCGCATCCAGCCCGATGCCATCGCGGTCACCGGATCGGGCAGCCGCCGCGACCAGCGATCGTTGAGCGCCGACGGCGGCGCGAGCACGATCTGCCCCGCCATCTCGGCCTTGTCGGTTTCCGAAACCAGCCGCAGTTCGCCAAGGTCGACACCGTGCACTGCGTAAAGCTGGCACATCTTCTCAAGCGCGCCATGGATGTAGATCGGCGCATCCCACCCAGCGCCGCGCAGTTCGGCGATCACCCGCTGCGCCTTGCCGAGCGCATAGGCGCCGACGAGCACCGAACGGTCGGGTTCGGCGCGCACCGCGCCGATCAGCTTGGCGATCTCGTACCCCGTCGGCGGATGGCGGAACACCGGAAGACCGAAGGTCGCCTCGGTGACGAAGATATCGCACGGGACGACCTCAAACGGCGCGCACGTCGGGTCCGCGCGACGCTTGTAGTCACCGGTGACAACGATCCGCTCGCCCCGATATTCCATCAAAATCTGGGCGCTGCCGAGAACATGGCCAGCAGGGTGAAAGCTGAAGCGCACCCCGCCGCGCTCGAAGCCGTCCCCATATACAAACGCCTGATTATGGCTCGCCTCGGCATCGACGCCATAGCGCAGCGCCATGATCGCGAGCGTCTCGGGAGTCGCGAACACCGCGCCGTGGCCGCTGCGCGCATGGTCGGCATGGCCGTGCGTTACCGCGGCACGCTCGACCGGGCGCGAGGGGTCGATCCACAGGTCGGCGGGCTTGACGTAAATGCCGCTCGAATGCGGCTCGATCCAGGTTTTGGCCTTTGCCATCAGGTGGCAAATTCCCGCGCGCGGGTCAGGTCGACGACGAACGCCTCGCGCTCCTCGGCGGCGCGCTCGCGGTCGGGAAGGCGCAGAAGGAAAGACGGATGGATCGTTGCGATCAGTTTGGTTCCACCTTCCAGCTCATGCACCCTGCTCCGCATAGACTTGATGCTCGCGCTCTTGCCCGTCACACCGCGCAGCGCACTCGCGCCCAGCGTGACGATCAGGTCGGGCTGAACAAACGCGCGCTCCTTATCGAGCCACCAGCGGCACATGTCGATCTCGCCCGTCGTCGGGTTCTGGTGGAGGCGGCGCTTCCCGCGCGGCTCGAACTTGAAATGCTTTACCGCGTTGGTCAGGAACAGCCGGCGCCGGTCGAGTCCTGCTTCTTCCAGTGCTTCGTTCAGCACCTGTCCCGCCGGCCCCACAAACGGGCGCCCCTGCAGATCCTCCTGATCGCCCGGCTGCTCGCCGACGAGCATGATCCGCGCACGCTCCGGCCCCTCGCCCGCCACGCCCTGCGTCGCGTTGCAATAGAGCGGGCAGCGCGTGCAACGATCGACCGCGCACGCGAGCTCGTCCAGCGTATTCACATCATCATCGAGAAGCAATTCATCGGGCACGCGCGTCCGCCATTTGTCGGTCAACGGGTTGGCGATGGAAACGGCCGCTTCGCGCATGCGTTCCACCCGCGCCTCGGCGCCCGCAAGCAACGGCGCGATATCCTGCGCCTCGGGCAGGTTCTTCCAATATTTCTTTGGCATCTCGGCACGCATCGCGTTGACCTTCACCCGCGCGGGGTTGAAGATCGCGCCATAATAGGTGCGCCACTGATCCTCGACGATATCGCTGTCGGGCACCTCGCCCTTCGTCCCGCCGGGGCCGTAGCTGAGCGTTTCGTCGTGCCAGATCGCGCGCGCATCGGGCGTCACGATCGCCCAGTCCATGCCGTAAAAACGCCGCTGGAAAAAGGGCGCGGTCAGCCGGACGATATGGTGCGAAGGCTCGAACCACGCCGCGAAGCTTTCGCGTACCGCCTCCTTGCCCAATCGGCGGAAGCGTAAGAACGCGTGCATCTTGTGCACGTCGCGGCGGATCGCCTTGTCGGCCCGCCGAAGCCAGTCGACCTCCGCGTCGGTCGTCCGCGCGAGCAATTGCCGGTCACGCGCCGCGCGCCAAATGATCCGGTACAGCCGCGCGGGCACTTCGGGGTCGCGATGACAGATGACCCGCTCGGCGATCTCCAGCAATTCGCGTGGCAGCGAGACCGCGCCCGCGGACGCCCCGACCGCCTCGTCACCGAATAGCGACGCGCCCTCCTCGCTCCCGCGCCAGCTTACATCTTCGGGCGCGACGCCGCCCGCGAGCAGTCCGCGCGCGGCGCTCCGCCATTCGGCAAAGTCGCCGGGGGTGACGAGCACCACCTCCCTCACAGCGCGAGCGCCAGTTGCTCCGCCGGCGGCGCGAAGCGCGCGCGCAGGTCGGCGCTGTCGGTGAGTTTGCCCGGCCGCCAGTCGGGGGTGACGATGAAGGGCAGCAACTTCTTCACCGATGCGGTCAACTTAGCCAGATCGCCAAGCCGCAGCTTGCCGAACCGCCGGGACGCGACGATCCGGTCGACCGCGCGCGTCCCCAGCCCCGGCACGCGCAGCAGCAGTTCGCGCGGCGCGCGGTTGATGTCGACCGGAAACACCTCGCGCCGCATCAACGCCCAGGCGAGCTTGGGATCGATGGTCAGGTCGAGCATTCCGCCCGGGGCGCCTTCCATGATCTCGGCGCGCTCGAAGCCATAGAAGCGCAGCAGCCAGTCGGCCTGATACAGCCGATGCTCGCGCATCAGCGGGGGGCGCACCGGCGGCAGATCGCTGCTGGCATCGGGGATCGGGCTATACGCCGAATAATAGACGCGGCGGAGCTGATAGCCCGAATAGAGGTTCGTCGCGGTCTTCAAAATATCGTCGTCGCGCGCCGCATCGGCCCCGACGATCATCTGCGTCGATTGCCCCGCGGGCGCAAAGCGCGGCGGCATCGCCTTGCCGATCAGCCGGCTCTTCGCCGCCTCGATCGCATCTTCGGCGCCGACGCGCACCGACGCCATGGTCTTGCGGATCGTCTCGGGCTTTTTCTCGGGCGCGAAGCTTTGTAATCCTGCCTCGGTCGGCAATTCGACATTGGTCGACAGCCGGTCGGCGTAAAGGCCTGCAAGCGCGATCAACCCCGGGTCCGCGCCCGCGATCGTCTTCAGATGGATATATCCCTGAAAGCGATTCTCCTCGCGCAGGATGCGCGCGACCTCGACGAGCTGCTCCATCGTATAATCTTCGGAGCGGATGATCCCCGATGACAGGAACAGCCCTTCGATATAGTTGCGCTTGTAGAAATCGAGCGTCAGCCGAGCCACCTCCTGCGGGCTGAAGCGGGCGCGTTCGACGTTGCTCGACGCGCGGTTGATGCAGAAGCGGCAGTCGTAGATACAGAAGTTCGTCAGCAGGATTTTAAGCAGCGAGATGCACCGCCCGTCGGGAGCATAGCTGTGACAAATGCCCATGCCCTCGGTCGATCCGATCCCCTTGCTCGCCATCGAATCGCGCTTCACCGTCCCCGACGAGGCGCACGACGCGTCATATTTGGCTGCATCGGCGAGAAGGCTCAGTTTTTTCAGAATCGGCTTTGCGGACATGTCCCATGGCTAACACAGGAACATAGAGAGAACAAATATGATGGGGGGCTTACGCCTCGCGCCACCGTGCGGGCATCGCGATTTCGCAGACGAGGCCGCCCGGCTCCCAGTGCCGGTCGATCGTGCCGCCCAGATTGTTTCGGACACTGCGTTCCATGAGCATGGTGCCAAAGCTCGTGCGGTCGGGTGCGGTCACGCCGCTTGCGCCGGTCTCGGTCCATATCAGGCGGAACAGACGCGGTTCGCTGCCTTCGGGATCCTGCGTCCAGCGGACATCGACGCTGCCCCCCTCGTTGGTCAGTGCGCCATGCTTGACCGCGTTCGTCGCGAGTTCGTTGAAGGTCAGCGCCATTGCGACGAGCGCATTTTCGGGGAGCAGCAGGTCGGGTCCCGACCAGCGGATGCGCGGAAAGGCCGCCTCGACCTCGCGCATCAGCGCGTGCATCGACCCGGTCATGAAATTGGCGCCGAGCAGAACATTTTGCGCGCGGTTGAGCGCGTCGAGCCGGCTGTTGATCCGTTCGACATAATCGTCGACGCCCTGCGCCGCGTGGCGGGTCAGCGAGATGATCGCGCTAACCGTCGCGAACAGGTTACGCATCCGGTGGTGCAGTTCGCGCATCAACAGGTTGGCATTCTCCTGTCGGCTCTTCTGCTCGGTGATATCGACGCTGACCCCGGTCAGCCGGGCCTCGTCCAGCCGCACGTCCCAATCGCCGCGCGAGGCGATCCAGCGCACCCCGCGCTCGGGATGCTGGATACGGTGCTCGACCGAATAGGGATTGCCGCCGTTGCGCGACTCTTCCAGCGCAGCGATCACCCGCTCACGATCGTCCGCCGGCATACGCCCAAGCACCTCGTCGGCCGTGACCAGCGCCGTTTCATAGTCCGCGCCGAACAGTTCGGCGACCGCGCCGTGCCAATGCATCCCGCCCGTATTCGGGTCGAGCTGCCAGGTCGCTATCCCGGAAAAATCGAGCGCGCGTTCGAGCATCCGCTGCGCCTCGTCGCGCTCGGCGACGACCCGGCGCAGGTCGGCCTCGGCCATCACGATCCCGGCAAAATCTTCGAGCCGCGCCAATTCGCTCTGATCCGGCGCAGCCCGCTCCGCGCGATCGATCAAACAGAGGCTGCCGAGGATTGCCCCATTATAGGCGCGTAGGGGCACTCCGGCGTAAAAGCGGATATAGGGATCTCCGGTCACCAGCGGATTGTCCCGAAAACGCGGGTCGCCCAGCACGTCGGTCACGACGACCGGCCGGTCTTCAGCGATGACATATTGGCAAAAGCTCATCTCGCGCGGCGTTTCGGTGGCGTCGAGTCCATAGGCCGATTTGAACCACTGACGGCAATCGTCGACGAGCGACACCAGCGCGATCGGTACGCCGTACAGGTCGGCGACCATTTTCGTCACCCGGTCGAAAGCTGCCTCGGGGGGCGTATCCATGATGCGATATTCGCGGAGCGTGTCGAGACGCAGCCGTTCCGCCCGTGCCCCATCCTCGTCTCGCCCGTCCGCCAACTGCCGTCCCTCGCTGCCGTTCGATGCGGCCTGTGCCGCATCGCTCATTCCCCCGGGGCGCTGCTCTGCCATGAATATGGTCCCTACAAAAGCATCGTTGCAGCATCCAAGGAAAGTGTTGGCATTCCACTTACTTACGCCGCATTCCAGTCGCGTCCCGGCTGACTCTACGCACTAAGGCGCGACAAGTTGCAGCGATCGCCCCTGCTTTTCCGCGTCAGGGCCGGGAACCGACCCGCGGCGGGACGCGTATGACTGGTTCAAGAGGGAAGGATCATGCATGACATTGGGTGAGGAAATTCGCGGGCATCTTCCCTATCTGCGCCGCTATGCGCGCGCCTTGACGGGCAGCCAGCAACATGGCGACAATTTCGTCCACACGACGCTGGAAGTGATCGTCGCGGCGCCCGATGAGTTCCACAGCGGCCACAACACCCGCATCGATCTCTACCGCAATTTTCACCGCATCTGGGAAAGCGCCTATATCGACGATGGCGAAGGCAGCGACGACGGCGAACACCCGCTCGTTCGCGCCGCAAACCAGCGTCTCGCGCAGATTACACCGCTGGGCCGGCAGATCCTGTTGCTGACGGCACTCGAAGGCTTTTCGGTCGAAGAGGCCGGCCTGATCACCGGCGCCGATCGCGCGACCGTCGAGACATTGCTGGCCGATGCGGTGGGCGACCTCGACCGCGAATCGCGCACCTCGGTGCTGATCATCGAGGACGAACCGCTGATCGCCATGGAACTCGAACAGATTGTGCGCGACCTCGGCCACCGCGTCGCGGGGATTGCGACGACGCACGAGGGTGCGGTTGCGGCGTTCGAGGATACCGACGCCGGGCTCGTCCTCGCCGATATCCAGCTCGCCGACGGATCGTCGGGGATCGATGCGGTGCAGGATATTTTGGCGATCGCGCCGGTGCCGGCGATCTTCATTACCGCCTTTCCCGAAAAGCTGCTGACCGGCGGACGGGTCGAACCGACTTTCCTGATTTCGAAGCCGTTCCGCGAAAATACGGTGCGCGCAGCGATCAGCCAGAGCCTGCTGTTCACACCACAACTCGCGGCATGAAGCGATAATCAGGGCGCGAGGACAGGGTCAGGCGCGGCAAACATCGTCCGCGCCGCATTCCGTTCCGGCGACTCATAGGGACCGAACAGCACCGGATACAACAGCTTGCGCGCGAGATCGGGCTGCCCCTGCCGGATCAGCTCGGTTCCGAGCGCAAGGCGGGAAGCGGGGGCGGCGGGGACGAGGCGGATGGCTTTCGCCATCGCAGCCATCGCCTCCTCGGGAACGCGCTCGCCCGCTTTGGCGTAGCTTTCGAAATAGGCGACCAGCGGCAAGGGGGCATCGCCATCGCGTGCGATCGCGCGTTCGAGTGCCGCGCGCGCGCGGCGTAGTCCGTCAGGCCGCGCCCCCGCCTCGCCGGCGAGCGCCGTTCCGGTCAACGCGACGCCCTTCCAACCCAGCGCGTGCGGGTCCTCGGGCGCCTGTTCGAGAACGCTGTCCGCAGCGGCAAGGCACGCCTGATAACGGTGGCCCCGGCATTCGCTCTCCGCGAAAAGCAGCGCCGCCTCGCTGTCATATGCCGGCACGCCGGCTGCGCCGCGCGAAGGCAGTCCGATGCTCGCCTCCAGCATCGCCGCGCTGGCGAGCGACAGGGTGGTCATCGACGGCTCCTGCACCGGGTCCCCGCCCGGTTCGGTGCGCGCATAGGTCAGCCCATCGCGATTGGCATAGCTCGATATTTCGCGCCGCAGCTTGCGCATGTCGCCGAACACCCCGGCGGCTTCGGCCATCGGCACGCCCCGATGCACCGCAGTCATATAGCGCGCGAACTGCGTACGCCGTTCGGGCTTCAGGTCGGAATAGACGAAGAAATGAGCGAGCAGCGCCGCGTGAAAGGGCGTCCACTCCATCTGCCCCGACGGTGCCTCCAGATAGCGACCGGTCAACACGTCGGCGGCGTTCAGGCTCCCGTAGGAGCGGAAGACCTGCCGGTTTGCGAGCGACACTTTCGCATAGTCGAGCGCCCCGTTGCGCCGCATCTTGACCGTCGAGAAGAGCGCGCCCACGCCGTCGAGATACCAGCGCGGATAACCCGCGGGCAGATAGGTCAGGACGAAATGCTGGGCGTAGGCCGAAAACAGCACCGCCTCCCATGGCCGCGCGGCGGGTGCCGGCCGGTTCGTCACCTCGGCGCACGTTTTCTCGGCGAGCAACAGATCGGGGCCCATTTCGTCGCAAAAGGCATCGCGGGCCTTCGACGTGTCGAGATCGATGACCTGATCGGCACGCGGCAGGATCAGCACCGCGCCATCCTCGCGCGGGTCATAATAGCGCTGTCCGGCGAAGGGCGGCACATAAGGGCCTTCTTCGGCGCGCAGGTCGCGAAGCGCCATGGCGCGATAGGCGGGCACCGAATCGATCAATATGATCCGGAGCTTCGTGGTTTCGCCCGCCTGCACGTCCGGACCGTAAAGGCGCATCATCAACTGGTGGAGCCGCTCGACCTCGGTCGCCGCGCGCCTGAGTTCGGCCTCGCCGCCGTCGCTGAACATCAGGACATGCTCGCTTTCGGCGCGTTTCCAGTCGCTGCGTCCCTCGCGCCGTGCCTCGACGACAATTTGTTCCTTGCCGATCTGGACCTGTTCCAGGCTTGTCGGCTTCGCCTGCCCGGCCTCGGCGTGCGCGGCCGGGGGCAGCGCGAGCGCAACGGCGGTCAGCGACCGCAAAATAAGGCGCATCGGGGCGGGACCACCGCGCATAAGATCATCCCTATCATGTCGGCCGGCGGAAGCGATCACCTGCCCGAAGGATTCAAGCGTTCAATCGGACGGCGGCGCCCCGCCGGTGAGCTCGTCGACATTGTCCATGATCGTCCGAAACGCTTCGCTCGACGGAATCGCATCGGTGCTGCGCAGCGGCATTTCGCCGCTCTCCAATATCGCCTGCAGCGCCGCGCGGCCGCGCGACACGCGGCTCTTCATCGTGCCGACGGCGCAGCCGCAGATAGCCGCACCTTCCTCATAGGATAATTGCCCGGCGCCGATCAGCACCAGCGCCTCGCGCTGATCGACGGGCAGCAGCATCAGCGCGCGCTGCACATCGGCGAGGTGCAGACTGTCATCCTGGTCGTCGGGCGCGACGAGCAGGCGCTCGGCGGCCAGCTCGTCATATTCCGCGGTGAACTTCTTGCGGCGCATCTGCGACAGGAAACAGTTGCGCAGGATGACAAAGGCCCAGCTTTTCATGCTCGCGGGACCCGGTACATATTGTCCGCGCGCTTTCCATGCCTTCAGCATCGTTTCCTGTACCAGATCGTCGGCGAGGTCGGCATTGCCCGTGAGGCTGCGCCCGAACGCGCGCAGGTGCGGCAGCATCGCAGCCAATTCCTGCTTGAAGCTGGCATCGTCGAGCGGTTGGGGCGTTTCGTCGCTAGTCACACGGTCCTGATAGGTTGAGCGCCCTGAAACGCCGCTGAACGGAGGACAGGCTTAGCGGGTTGAATCCATTATGGGAACCGAAAGCGCACCCAAAGAGGCAGCAACCGGCCACCACCCGTCCCGGCGCTGTGCTTTTGCCGCAACACCATTCGTCGAAAAAACCAGCAGGCCGGGAACCCACGGCCGTTTTCATCGTTGCTCCGACATGGCTACGCAAGGCAACAACAGGATGAACGGCAAGGGCACCCCGCACCCGATCACCGATGCCCCGCATCGGACGCAGGGGAGTTTCCCCGGCACGAATGGCGACCAGTGGCACCGCACGCTGACCGGCAGGCAGGCGCCCGAGCCGGTCAGCGCGAAGCTACGCATGATTTACGGCAATATCGTCGCCGAACAGCTGCCCGACAATATGCTCGACCTTCTTTCGCAGCTCGATCAGAAAAGCTCGAAGCAATAATGACCGAAACCACCGCTGCGTCGCAGCCGCAGGCCGACACCCTGTCGGACAGCGAATTCAAGACGCTGCTGGCTGGCGTTATTCCCCATTTGCGCGCCTATGGCCGCAGCCTGTCGGGAAATCCCGACCTTGCCGACGATTTGACGCAGGACACGATGGTAAAGGCATGGGCGTCGCGCGAACGGTTCGAGCGCGGCACGTCGATCAAGGCATGGACCTTCGTCATCCTGCGCAACACCTTCCTGTCGCAGATGCGCCGCAACAAGTTCGTCGGCGAATATGACGAGACCGCGGTCGAGCGCACGATGTCGACCCCCGCAAGCCAGGAAGACAGCGGCGAGATGGCCGACCTGCAACGCGGGTTGATGGAATTGCCGCAGGACCAGCGCGAGGCGCTGATCCTCGTCGGCGCCGGCGGGCTGTCCTACGAGGAGGCGGCAAGCATCTGTGACTGTGCGCTCGGCACAATGAAAAGCCGCGTATCGCGTGCGCGCGCGGCGCTTGAGGAGATCATGAACAGCGGCCAGTTTTCGCAGAAACGCGCCGATGCCCCGCCCGCGAGCGAAGCGGTCGATGCGATCATGGACAGCGTCGAGACGATCACCGCACGGCGCGAGGCCGCGAGCCGTTAATCCCTCGACTTTGCCGTGCACCGGGGCCAGAACGGGGCATTATTCCCCAGCAAAGCGAGCCCTTTCCCGATGAAAAACCTGCCGCCCCTCGCCCTGATCGCCGCGCTCACCGTCGCGGCCTGCTCGGCACCCGCAGCGACCAAAGCCGCTCCAGCCGATACGGCGAAGCTCGACGCTTCGGGCGCGCAGCCCGCAACGCCGCTCGCCGATGCCCCCTTCACGGTCAAGGAAATCGCCAGCTTCAACGAACCCTGGGCGATGACCTTCATCCCCGGTACGCGCGCGGCGCTGATCACCGAGAAATCGGGCAAACTCAAGCTCTGGCAGGAAAATGGTCCGACACAGGATGTCGCGGGTGTGCCGGCGGTGGCTTATGGCGGTCAGGGCGGGTTCGGCGACGTGATTGTCGCGCCCGATTTTGCGACCAGCGGCACCATCTATCTGAGCTGGGCCGAGGCCGGTCCCGGCAAGACCTATGGCGCGGTCGTCGGCAAGGCGACGCTCAAACAAGGCGCCACCCCGGCGCTGGAAGGGCTCCGGATCATCTGGAAACAGGATCCCAAAGTCGCCGGTCAGGGCCATTATTCGCACCGCCTCGCCTTCTCGCCCGACGGGAAATATCTCTTCATCGGCTCCGGCGAGCGGCAGAAGTTCGATCCCGCGCAGGATATGAAGGCCAACCTCGGCAAGATCCTCCGCCTCAATCCCGACGGCAGCATTCCGGCAGACAACCCCTTCGCATCGGAAGGCGGCGTAACCGCACAAATCTGGTCGCTCGGCCACCGCAACATCCTGGGGCTCGCCTTCGACGGCACCGGAAAGCTATGGAATCAGGAAATGGGGCCGAAGGGCGGCGACGAGGTCAACCTCGTCGAAGCCAAGGCCAATTACGGCTATCCGATCGTGTCGAACGGCGACCATTATGACGGCAAGGATATTCCCGATCACCCGACGCGCCCCGAATTTGCGGCGCCGAAATTGTGGTGGAACCCGTCAGTCTCGCCCGGCGGGCTCGTCTGGTACGGTGGCGACCTGTATCCGGGCTGGAAGAACAGCCTTTTGATGGGCGCGCTGTCGGGTCAGGGACTGATCCGTATGGCGATCGATGGCGACACCTTGCACAAGTCCGACCGCTGGGATTTCGGCGAGCGCGTCCGCGAGGTCGAGGTGGCGGGCGACGGTTCGGTCTGGCTGCTCACCGACGGCGAGAACGGCAAGCTGGTGAAGCTCGTCCCGAAGAAGTAAAGCCCGCCGCATGATCCGCGGTTTCCTCACCCGCCGCGCCGAATGGCCCGCGCGCATTCCCGATCCCGACGCCATGCCGCCGCTCAAGCTGTTGTGGCGCGAGATCGGGTCGCTCGCGCGCGCCATGTCGGGCCGCATCCGCCCGATGCCGCCCGAACCCAACCCCGACAGCGCGCACCCGCCGGTGATGGTGCTCCCCGGTTTCCTGTCGGGCGACTGGGCGACGAAGGGGCTCCGCGCCGACCTCCGCCGGTCGGGTTTTCGTTGCTATGCCTGGGGTCTCGGCTTCAACCGCGGCGCAACCGCCGACATCATCGACCGCATCGACACGCGCGTACAGTGGATCATCGATCGCACGGGCTATGCCCCCGCGCTGGTGGGGTGGTCGCTCGGCGGCATATACGCCCGCGAATATGCGAAACATCATCCGGGCAAGGTCGCGCGCGTGGTCACCCTCGGCTCGCCTTTTTCGGGCAGCCGCCGCGCCAACCGCGCGTGGCGCCTCTATCACCTTGTCGCGCGCCACCCGGTCGACAATCCGCCGATCGACTTCCACCCCGCGCCGCGCCCCGAAATGCCGACCTTCGCGCTCTGGTCGAAGCATGACGGCGTCGTCGCGGTGAGCAGCGCGCGCGGCCTGCCGCACGAAAGCGACCGGCAGGTCGAGGTCGACTGCGGCCACATGGGCTTCGCCTATGCTCCCACCTCGGTCGCCGCGATCGTCAAGGCGCTGACCGAGGAAGTCGGCACCAACCCACCCGATCAGCAGACGTCGATGCGATAGGCCGGCGACGCCCGCCAGCTCATCAGCATCCGGCCGGGCCTTTTCCCCGCGCGCCCCGTCGAAACGAAACCGATACGGCGCAACAGCGCGCGCGACGGCTCATTCTCCGGGTGGCATTCGGCGACGATCGAGCAGCCGGGGCGCGACGACGCGAGCGCGCCGACGACCGCCCGAACCGCCTCGGTCGCGATGCCCCGGCCGCGGACGCGTGCTGCAAACCAGTAACCGATCTCATATTCATCGCCCGCGCGGCGATGGACACCGATCACGCCGTTGAGGTCGAGGCCGCTCTCGTCGCGCACCGCGTGAAAGACGTCGCCGCCGCCCGATCCCGCGATCAGCGCGCGCGCGTCGGCCTCGGTGAAGGGCGCCGGCAGGAAATGGACCCGCGAGGTCACCGTCTCGTCGGTGATCGCGGACAGGGCGCGCGCATCGTCGGCAAACAGCGGCGTGATACGGCAATGGTCGGTCGACAGGGCAAGCAAGGTATCGGTCATGTCGCGTCTTCTTCAAAAAGCGCGCGCCGTGGCCGGGGGTCAGTGGTCTGATGATGTGATGACAACCATTCGCCTTCCGGACACGGCGGCGATGGTCACAGGTGATGCCATGCCGCTCCTATGTAAAGGAGCGCCAATACGCCTTGAATCGGGTGGATCGGTCGTTGGTCATCGCCGGTGTGGCTAACGGCTCCGCCGCCGATGGTCAATCCCGCGTCTTGACGAGCGCATTTCACGCACTATTTAAAGTTACATGAAACGCGACAGCCGACTCTCGGGCGTGCTCCACGTCCTCCTCCATATGGCCGAACAGGGCGAACCGATGACATCCGAGCAGCTCGCGAAGGCGATGCAGACGCATCCTGTCGTAATCCGCCGCATCCTCGGGGGCCTCCGCGATGCGGGGTTCGTCCACAGCGAAAAGGGCCATGGCGGAGGCTGGACAATCGCAAAGGACCTTGCCGACATCACGATGCGCGACGTCTATGATGCGATCGGGCGCCCGAGCCTGATGGCGATGGGCAACCGCACCGAGGCGCCCGGTTGCCTCGTCGAACAGGCGGTCAACGCCGCACTCGACACCGGCTTTCGCGAGGCCGAGGCACTGCTGCTCGCACGCTTCGGTGAGGTGACGCTCGCCGCGCTCGCCGCCGATTTCCACGCGCGCATGGCCGCGCGCTCCCTCTCCCCCACCGCACAGGAGCATATCCATGGCTGAAGGCGCCCGGCATTTTCTCGACAGCTTCAAGGATCCAGAGGCCGTCGCGCGCTATACCGAAGGCCCGCGCCGCTTCGTCCCCGGCCTCGACGGCCTGCACCGCATGACGGGGCTGCTGCTCGCCGAACGCGTCCCCGACGACGCGCATATCCTCGTCCTCGGCGCGGGCGGAGGCAGCGAGTTGAAGGCGATGGCAGAGGCGCATCCCGGCTGGCGCTTCACCGGCATAGATCCCGCGGGGCCGATGCTCGACCTCGCTGCCAAGGTGATGGGCCCGAACACCCACCGCGCCGAGCTGATCGAAGGCTATATCGACGACGCGCCCACCGGCCCCTTCGACGGCGCAACCTGCCTCCTCACGCTCCATTTTCTTGACGCCGAGGAGCGTATCCGCACCGTCGCCGAAATGCGCAAACGGCTGAAACCTGGCGCACCATTCGTCGCGGCGCACGGCAGCTTCCCGCAAGGCACCGGTGAACGCGACCGCTGGCTCGACCGCTACGCCTCCTACGCGATCGCCTCGGGCGGCGATCCCAACGAGGTGGCCAAGGGCCGCGAAGCCATTGCGACGCACGTGGCGATGCTGAGCCCCGAAGCCGACGAAGCGGTGCTGCGGGCCGCAGGCTTCTCTGCCGTCGAGCAATTCTACGCTGCCTTCACGTGGCGCGGCTGGGTCGGTTATGCGTGATCGCCGCCTGTCCGAGCGAAATCCCTACCCCACCGCGCGGTCGCGCCCTTCCCAATAGGGCGCGCGGAGTTCGCGGCGGAGCACCTTGCCCGACGGATTGCGCGGCAGCGCGTCGATGAATTCGACGCTCTTGGGAATCTTGTACGCCGCAATCCGTGTCCGCGCCCACGCGACGATATCGGCGGGATCGAGCGTCGCCCCCGCAGCGGGCACGATCAGCGCCTTGACGCTTTCACCCCATTTGTCATCGGGCACGCCGATCACCGCGACGTCGGCAACCCCGGGGCAGCCCATGATCGCACCCTCGACCTCGGCCGGATAGACATTCTCGCCGCCCGACACGATCATGTCCTTGATGCGGTCGTGGACATAGTAGAAGCCGTCGGCGTCGCGATAACCGACGTCGCCGGTATGGAGCCAGCCGCCCGCGAGCGCCTCTTCGGTTGCCGCGGCGCGGTTCCAATATCCCTTCATCACGATGCCGCCGCGGATCGCGATCTCGCCGATCTCGCCCTCGCCGAGTTCATTGCCCTCGCCGTCAAGGATCGCCATCGCGGCACCCGGCCAGGGCTTGCCGCACGAGGTGAGCTTGCCCGGCAGGTCATGCGCGCCGGGCGAGAGATAGGAACCACCGCCGGCGGATTCGGTCATGCCGTAGAATTGCACGAAGTCGCATCCGAAAGTCGTGCGCGCGCGGCGCAGCACGTCCTCTGCGATCGGCGAGGCGCCATAGGCGATCGACTTGAGGTGCGGATAGGCCCCCTCGTCGGCCGCGGGCTGGAGCAGCATCATCTGGATCATCGCGGGCGCGAGGAAGGCGTGCGCGACATTCTCCTCGCGCATCATGCGCACCGCATCGGCCGCGGTGAAATCCTTGACGAGCACGAGGCGCCCGCCCTGCGCGAGGCCGGAAAAGCTGACATTGGTGCCCGCGACGTGGAACAGCGGCATGACGATCATCACCGTCTCGTCCTCGCCATAGGCGAAGCCGTCGACCTCGGTCGCGGCTTCGAGGAAGGTGCGGTAATTGGCGTTGGTGAGTACGACACCCTTCGGCAGGCCGGTCGTGCCACTGGTGTAGAGCTGGAGCACGTCGTCGGTGAGCTGCGGCGCATCGGCAAGCGGCGCGTCGGACGCGGTGCCGAGCCATGCATCGAAGGGCTCGAACGCCGGATGCGCGCCATAAAGCGCCACCAGCCTTGGCGGCGCCGCGAGGTCGGCGATCGCTGCGAGCGCGCAGTCGAAGAAATCCTCGCCGACGAAGAGCAGTTTCGGCGCGGCATCGCCGAGGATGAAGCCGATCTCAGCGGGCGCGAGGCGGCAATTGATCGGCGCGAAACAGGCGCGCGCCCGCGCGGTGCCGAAGAAAAGCGGATACCAGCTGTCGTGGTTCTTGGTCAGCGCCGAGATGCGATCACCGGGTACGACACCCGCCGCGATCAGCGCATGAGCGACGCGATTCGAGCGCGCATCGAGCTGCGAAAAACTCGTCTCGCGCATCCCGAATTTCACCGCCGTCGCCTGTCCCCGCGCGCGCGCCTGCGCCGCCGGAATATCCGCCAGCGTCCGGATGGCCTCCAGATCGATCATTTTGCTCTCCCGTCCGTCGTTTCGACTTGAATTAGATAGAATACTAAGCAAATGTTTGGCCAGCCCAAAAATTCGAGAGGAATGGCCTTGTTCGACCACCCCATATTGCCCACGACGATCGTCGGAAGCTACCCCCAGCCCGACTGGCTGATTGACCGCGAGCGGTTGAAAGCCAGCCTGCCTCCGCGCGTGCGTGCCGAGACGCTGTGGCGCGTCCCCGAACCCTGGCTCGCCGACGCGCAGGAAGCCGCGACCTTGATGGCAATCCGCGATCAGGAAGAGGTCGGCATCGACATCGTCGGCGACGGCGAGATGCGCCGCGAAAGCTATTCGAACCGCCTTGCGACCGCGCTGTCGGGGATCGACCGGGAAAAACATGGCACGGCGATCGACCGCACCGGAAACGCCAATCCGGTGCCGCTCGTGTCGGGCCCGATCCGCCGCGTCGCGCCGATCGAAGCGCAGGACGCCGCCTTCCTCCGCCGTCATTCGAGGCGGCCGGTGAAGCTCACCCTGCCCGGCCCGTTCACGATGACGCAGCAGGCCGAGAACGGCTATTATCCCGACCTGCGGTCGCTCGCGATGGACTATGCCGACGCGGTCAATGCCGAGGTGAAGGATCTGTTCGCGGCGGGAGTCGACGTCGTACAGCTCGACGAGCCCTATCTGCAAGCGCGCGCCGCCGAGGCGAACAGTTACGCGATCGAGGCGATCAACCGTGCGCTCGACGGGGTTGACGGCACGACTGCGCTGCACATCTGCTTCGGCTATGCGATGGTGCATCACGGTGCGGGCGCGACGGGGCCGAAGCCCAAGGCCTATGATTTCCTCGCCGAACTCGAAGCGTCGGCGATCGACGTGATCTCGATCGAGGCGGCGCAGCCGGGGCTCGATCCCGCCATCCTCGCCGAACTGCCGACGAAGACGATCATGTACGGCGTGCTCGATCTGTCGATCCCCGAGGTCGAGAGCCCTGAGGTCGTCGCGGGGCGCATCCGCGAGGCGCTGCGCTATGTCGATGCCGAACGGCTGTGGATCGCGCCCGACTGCGGGATGAAATATCACAGCCGCGAGCATAGTCAGGCGAAGCTGAAGGCGATGGTCGACGGAACCGCGCTGGTGCGGGCGGAGCTTAAATAGCCGACAATGGTGTTCCCCGGCGAAAGCCGGGGCCCATGCAAGCGTCGACCGGGCCCCGGCTTTCGCCGGGGAACACCAAGGGTCAGGCGTCGATAAAACCGGTCAGCAGCGGCACCACAACCTCCGGCGCCTCGACCGTCGGCAGATGCCCCGCGCCCGCAATCACTTCGAGCCGTGCGCCCGGAACAGCCTCCAAAATCTCGTCATGGTGCGCGCGGCTGGTGATGCCGTCCTTCTCGCCCCAGATCAGCAAGGTCGGCACCGCAATCTCTCCGAGCCGGGGGCGGCTGTCGATGCGTGCCATGATCGCACGCTGTTGCGCGAGGAAAGTGTCGGCGCCGGTGTCCGCCGCCATCTGCCGCGCGATGCCGAGCAGGCGTTCGTCGCTCCGTTTTTCTTCGGGAAAGAGGATCGGGATGCGCTCCTCGACGACCTGATCGAAATTGCCGCTTTCGACGAGGTCGATATAGCCTTGCCGCCGCGCGGTCTGCGCGGGGCCGTCGGCCGAGGCGAGCGTCGAGAAAAGAGCCAGCTTCGCGATACGTTCGGGCGCGCGGCGCATCACCTCGAACGCGACGAAACCGCCCATTGCGTGGCCGACCAGCACGAACTTCGGCGGGGCGTTGTCGAGCAGGCGCTGCGCGAAGCCCCCGATCGTGTCGTCGCTGCGATTGTCGGCGACGATCACCTCGCGGTCGCTCCACGCATCGAGCAAGGGTTGCCAGACGGCGTCGGTCAAAAGCTGGCCGGTAATCAGGACGATGGGAAGCGACATTCAGACCACCTGATGCAGAAGAGGTTCGCCTGCCGCGAGACGGCGGCAATTTTCGTGCGCGACCGTCAGGCTGCGCACGAGCGTTTCGGGGGTAAGCCAGGCGATGTGCGGCGCGAGCACGGCGTTCGACAGGCCGAGCAGCGGGTTAGCACGCGGCAACGGTTCTTCGGAGAAGACATCGAGCCCGGCACCGCGCAGGTGGCCGCTCGTCAGCGCGTCGACCAGCTTCGCCTGATCGACCAGTTCGCCGCGCGCGGTGTTCACCAGAACCGCGCCCTTCTTCATTACGAAGGGGTCGATACTGGCGCGCGTCTCGTCGGTCAGCGGGATGTGCAGCGACACGATATCGCTCTCCGCAAGCAGGCGGTCGAGCGGCCAATATTCGTAAGGCACATCGCGCGCGCCGCGCGCGGTATAGACGACCTTCGCCCCCAGCGCCGCGAGGACCGGCGCGAGCAACTGCGCCGAATGGCCGAAGCCGACGAGGCCGACGGTGCGGCCGCCCACTTCGCCCACGCTGTCGAGCTCGGACGGATCGGCGGTCCATCCCGCGCCCGCGCGCGTGCGCGCGTCGAAGAAACAGGTACGGCGCAGCACCGCCATCATCAGCGACAATGCCATTTCGGCGACCGCCTGGCTGTTCGTGCCCGGCATGTTGCACACCGCGACTCCAGACCCACGCGCCGCATCGAGCGCGATCGTGTTCACGCCGACACCGAGCTTCTGGATCAGCTTCAATTTTGGTGCCGAGGCGATGAATTCGGATGTCACGGGCGTCAGCACATGGAGCAGCGCGGTGATGTCGGGCGCGACCGCATCGAGCGGTTCCGCCTCGTCGACGTGCACGACAACGCCGGGGCCGAAGATCGCATCGACGGCTTCGCGGAAGCCGGGACTCGGGCGGGCGTGGAGGACGATCATGCCGCGACCCGGCCGATCGATCCGGCGAAGGCCGAAAAGCCCGCGAACACCGCGTCGGCGCCCATCGCCTCCTCGATCCGCAGCATCTCGTTCCACTTCGCCATGCGTTCCGACCGCGTGAAGCTGCCGACCTTCAATTGCCCCGCGTCCCAGCCGGTCGCGAGATGCGCGATGGTGACATCCTCGCTCTCCCCCGAGCGCGCCGAGACGATCGCGCCCCAACCGCGCTCCACGGCAGCGTCGAGCGCGGCTTTCGCTTCGGTGACGGTGCCGACCTGATTGACCTTGATCAGCGCGGCGTTGCACACGCCCGCGTCGCCGGCGCGCGCGACGCGCTCGGCATTGGTGACGAGCACATCGTCGCCGATGATCTGGACGCGGTCGCCGATCGCGGAAGTGACGGCGACCATCGCTGTCCAGTCATCCTGTCCCGCGGGATCTTCGATCGACAGGATCGGATAGCGACCCGCCCATTCGATGATACGCGCGGCCATCGCTTCGCTCGTCAGCCGTCCGTCGTCGAGCGCAAGGCTGTAGCCCGACGCATCGCCGAGTTCGTTCGCGGCGATGTCGAGCGAGATGAAGACATCCTCACCCGCGCGGTGACCGCTCGCTTCGATCGCTTTCGTCAGCGTGTCGAGCGCATCCTCGTTCGACGCGAAATTGGGCCACCAGCCGCCCTCGTCGGCGACCCCCGACAACGGCCCCTTCGCCTCCATCAGCTTGCCCGCGGCGCGATAGACATCGTCCGTGATTTCGAGCGCGCGGCGGAAGCTGCCCGCCTTCGGGCACATGATCATGAAATCCTGCACGTCGGTGCGCCGTCCGGCGTGGGCGCCGCCGCCGAAAATCTGGATTTCGGGGAGCGGGATGCGAACCTTGCGGCCCTCAGCGAGATAGCGCCACAGCGGCGCACGCGCGCCCGCCGCCGCCGCGTGGAGCACCGCCATCGACACCGCAACGACCGCGTTCGCACCGAGCCGCGCCTTGTTCGGCGAGCCGTCGAGGTCGCAAAGCGCCGCGTCGACCGCCGCCTGCTCGCGCGCATCCATGCCGGCGATCGCATCCGCAATCTCCGACCCGATCCCGGCGACCGCGCGATTGACGCCAAAGCCGCCGAACGCTTCGCCGCCGTCACGCAGGTCGATCGCCTCATGCGCCCCGCGCGAGGCGCCCGCGGGAGCAATGGCACGCCCGACTGCGCCCGATTCGAGCACGACTTCCGCCTCGACGGTAGGTCGGCCGCGAGAATCCCAAAGCTGGCGGCCAGTGACGGAGGCGATACGCGAGGTCATGCAAACTTCCTTTTCCAGTTGGCGACGAGCGCGTCGATCGGCGACGGCGCGAGAATGAGCGCCCGCGCCTGATCGCGCACGATGCGCTTATGTTCGGGGTCGGTGAGATAGGGTGCGGGCGACTTGCCCTCGACGCGGGCGAGGAGCAGCGCTGCGGTGACCTTGCCGGCGCGGAGCAGCAGATCGTTCGCATCCTCCCAGTCGATGCCGGCGCGATAGGCGGCGACCAGCGCCGCCGCGGATTCGTCCAGCTGCGCGTCGCCCGACCACACCGCCTTGAGCAGCAGGTGCGTCGTGCAGAAGGCCAGATCGAAGGCGGGGTCGCCATAGACCGCACATTCGGCGTCGAGGAACACCGGGCCGTCGGCGCTGACGAGGATATTCTTCGGGCTGACGTCGCCATGGACGAGCGCGATCTTGCGCGACGACAGATCGTCGGCGAGCGCAGTCAGCGCGGGCGCCAACTCGCTATCCTGCCGTGCAACATAAAGCAGGAAGGGATCGACGCGCAGCGCACGGAACATTTCGTCATTGGGGAAGTCGGCGCGGTCGACGTCGTTAAACGCGGTCGCTGCATGGACGCCGGCAATGCCCTGCCCCACCTGCGCGGCAAAACCGGTGTCGGCGCGGCCCGCCATCAGCTCGTCCTTCCACACCGGACAGCCGGGCAGGAAGCGCATCGCGAAGGCGTGGCCGGGCAGTTCGGCAAGCACTTCGGGCACGATCCGCGGATCAACGCCGCGCGCCCTTTTTAGCCAGCGCACCTCGCTGGTCCCGCGCTCGACGGGCGCGAGCCATTCGGCGGCGACGCGCAGTTGCGGCAACGGACGCTTGACGACGATCGGGCCCGACGGCGTCTCGACCTTCCACACGTCGCACGACACGCCGCCGGTCAGCGGTTCGAGGACGACATCGCCCTCCCCCGCCAGCCCGGCGTCGCGCAGCGCTTCGATGATGTCGGCATCCGCCGTCACGTCACAGCTTCTCCCGGATCCACGCGCCGACCAGGTCGGCGGCGGTCTGCCGTTCTTCGATCGAGTCCTCGAAATAATGCGCGCCGGGGATCAATTCGAGCTTCTTGTCGCTGCTTCCGAGGAAATCGAAAATCTTGCGCGCGTCGCTCGGAAAAACGCCGGTGTCGGCGGTGCCCTGCACGACGAGCGCGGGCGTGTCGTGCTTGGCGAGGTGTGGCTGGCCCTGGCACGGCGAGGTTTCGAGGCTCCACATGTTGAGCCACGTCTTGATCGTGTTGGCACGGCCGATGCTGGGTGTGCGGTTCGCGATCGCGGGGTCGCCGCGATAGCACCAGTTGGGCTTGCGGTCCGACGGGTCGATCGCCGGATCGACGCAGCGGATATCGCCCCAGCAGCGGAACATCGGGAAGATGCGATCGGGAATGCCCGCGGCATTGAGGCGCGCAAGCTCGGCCTTCGCCCAGTCGGTGATCCGCTGGTTACGCGCGCGCTGCGCGGCGCGATATTTCGCGATGAATTCGTCCGAATAGGGCGGGCCGTTGTCGGGATTGAACGGATCGAGTTCGGGATCGGTCAGCGTCGGATCATTTTCGTCGATCACCGACGCGTCCATCCAGTCGGTCAGCACTTCGGGCCGCCCCTGATGCGCGTTGAAGCTGATATAGAGGTCGCCCTTGATGAGCTGCGCCAGCGCGTCCTGCCCGACCGCGGGCAGACGGTCGGTCAAGGTCGGCGCGATCGCTTCGGCCTGATAGGCGCCCATCAGCGAGCCGCCGCCCGAGTTGCCGAGGATGACGATCTGCTCGACGCCCGCGACTTCTTTCAGCCATTTGATGCCGACACCGATGTCGAGGATCGCATGTTCGAGCAGAAACTGGTCCTCGAACCCGCGATAGCGCGTGTTCCAGCCGAGGAAGCCGAAACCCTGCCGCGCAAAATAGGGCGCGATATAATGTTCCTTGAAATCGACATTATAGTGGGTGGCGATGATCGCGACCTTCGGCCGCTTGCCCGCCTCGGTCCAGTAGATGCCCTGACACGGATGTCCGCCCGCCTGAATACGCGGCGCTGTCGGCGACGCCAGCCCCACAAATTGCGCGTCCAGTCCTTCGATCCCGTTCGGGTTCATCATCGTCTCTCCTGTTTATATGGTTATGGTCAGCGTGTGACTTCGAAGGGCAATTGATACCCCTCCAGTCCCGCACGGATCGCTTTCTTGTCGATCTTTCCCGTCGGCCCCAGCGGGATATCCGCGACGAACAGCACATCGTCGGGCATCCACCATCGGGCGATCTTGCCGTCGAGAAAGGATTTGAGGTCGTCGGCGGAGGCGTTCGCTCCCGGCTTCAGCTGGCACAGCAGGATCGGCCGCTCGTCCCACTTCGGATGCGCGATCCCGACGACGGCGGCGTTGGCGACCGCATCATGCCCCATCGCGATATTCTCGATCTCGATCGAGCTGATCCACTCGCCGCCCGATTTCACGACATCCTTCGCGCGATCGGTGATCTGCATATAGCCTTCGGCATCGATCGTGCTGACGTCGCCGGTGTCGAAAAAGCCTTCGGCGTCGAGCACCTCGCCGCCCTCGCCGCCATAATAGGCGCCCGCGATCGTCGGCCCCTTGACCATCAGCCGCCCCGGTGTCTTGCCATCGTGCGGCACGCGGTTGCCCGCGTCGTCGACCAGCTTCATTTCGAGACCGCAGAGCAGCCGACCCTGCTTGAGCTTATACGCCATCTGCTCGGGCCCGGATTTCGCGGCGACCGTGGCATTGGGCACCGACACCGTGCCGAGCGGCGAGGTTTCGGTCATGCCCCAGCCCTGAATGACGTCGACGCCATAATCGTCGCGGAAGGTGCGGATGATCGATTCGGGGCACGCCGACCCGCCGATCGTCACGCGTTCGAGCGTCGTGAAACGCTTCCCGTTTTCCTGCATATAGGTGAGCAGCATCTGCCAAACGGTCGGCACGGCGGCGGAATAAGTCACGCCCTCCTGCTCGATCAGATTATAGATCGATTCGCCGTCCATCCGCTGGCCCGGCAGCACCAGTTTGGCGCCGACCGCGGGCGCCGAATAAACGACGCCCCACGCATTGGCATGATACATCGGCACGACGAGCAGCACCGTATCGCGCGCCGACAGCGCGAGCGCGTCGCGCTGCAACGTCATCAGCGCGTGGATATAGTTCGAGCGGTGCGAATAGAGCACACCCTTGGGATTGCCCGTCGTGCCGCTGGTATAGCAAAGCCCGCACGCCGCATTTTCGTCGAACCCGCCCCAGGCATATTCGGCGGGCTGACCGGCGATCCAGTCGTCGAAAGCGGTCGCGGCAAAGCTGGTTTGCGGCATCGACGCGGCGTTGCAGAAAAAGATCACCTTCTCGATCGACGGCACCTGCGACAGCAATTGCTCGACCAGCTCGGCGGTCGCAGGATCGGCGATCAGCAGCCGGTCGCCTGCATGGTTCGCGATATAGGCGATCTGTTCGAGGAACAGCCGCGGGTTGAGCGTGTGGAGCACCGCCCCCATCCCCGCCGCGCCATACCAGGCGGCAAGGTGCCGCGCGCCGTTCCACGCCATCGTCGCAACGCGGTCGCCGGGCGTTATCCCCTCGGCGGCCAGCGCGTTCGACACGCGCTTCGCATCGGCATGGACGTCGGCATAGCTCGAACGGGTGACGCGGCCCTCGGCATCGCGCGACACGATCTCTCGCGCGCCGTGCCAGCTTGCCGCATGGTCGATGATCCGGTCGACCGTCAGCGGCACATTCTGCATCAGCCCGTCCATGCGGCCCTTCTCTCCCTCTGCTCTGCTACAATAGATAGTATACTAAGTAATTTGTCTTTGCAACGCCGCTCTGCCTTGCTTCGCCCGCCCCGCTCTTCTAGCTTGATCGCGTCGGCACCCCGTCGGCAACAGGGGCATATCATCGCGTCCATGCGCACCAATCAGCTCATTATCGCACTTTTCCAGCGCTTCTGCTGGCTCGACGAAGGGCTGCAGGCGCGGCTCCACGATCATGGCTGGCCCGACGTCAACCGCCCGCAATCGATGGTGATGACCAATATCGTCAGCGGCATCGTGCGCCCGTCGGATATCGCGCGCAACCTCGGCGTGTCGCGACAGGCGATCCACAGCACGATCAACCAGATGGTCGGGCTGGGCATCGTCCAGCTAGAAGTCGACTCCGCCGACCGTCGTCACATGATCGTGTCGCTGACCGACCTCGGCGCGCGGATGCGCAAGGATGCGCAGCGCTCGATGGACGCACTCACCGCACAGATCGCCGCCCGCCTGGGACAGGACAAGTTCGACGCGCTGCTGGCGGCGCTCGAAGCCGACTGGGGCGACAATGTCGAACCCGCCGCCCCCGCGCGCCGCGGCGCCTAGGCCGACAGCGCCTTCGCGACCGCAACCAGCCGCGCGGCGGTCATTTCGACCAGCGACGCCGGCAGCGGCTCCTTCAGGCTGCCATCTTCAGCAAAGGCGGCGTGCGCATTCGGCACGAGCACCTGTTCGGGGATCACCAGCATCTGAACCGTCGACAATATCTGGCGGAGGTGCATCAGCCCGCGCAGTCCGCCGAACGGGCTGATCGACGCCGACATGATCGCCGCCGCCTTGCCGCGATAGGCGGTGAGTGCAACGAGGCCCTCCTCGCCGGTCGGCCGCGACGCCCAGTCGATCGCATTCTTGAGCAGCGGCGACAGCGAGCCATTATATTCGGGCGAGACGAAGAGTAGCCCGTCCTGTGCGGCGAACAGCGTCTTGAGCTTCAGCGCGTCGGGCGGAAAATCATTCGCCTCCAGCGCCGCCGAATAGAGCGGCAGGTCGAATGCGGCGAGGTCGACGCGCGTCACGCTTGCGCCCTGCGCTTCGAGGCTCGCAGCGGCGAGCCCCCCCAAAGCGCGGTTGAACGATCCTTCGCGGGTGCTGCCCACGACGACGGCGATGCTGGTCATTTTTCCTCCCGGACAATTTAATTAGAATACTAACCTATTGTCCGGACGCAGGGCAAAAAGCAAGCCGTCAGGCCTTGATGTCGGAAAGCACCGCCAGCTTGCGCGTTTCGTCGCCGAGATTGTCGATCACGCGGCGCATCAGCCCCTGCAACACCTCGACCTCATCGTCGGTCATGCCCTTGGTCGCGATCTCGTGGATCTCGGCGTTCATCGGCGCGAGAATCAGTTCGAGCTTCTTTGCGTGCGGCGTCAGGTGGATGAAGGTCTTGCGCCGATCGTCGGTGGTCTTCTTGCGCGTGATCAGCCCCGCCTTTTCAAGGCCTTTCAGCGCGACGACGGTCGTCGGCTCGCGCATCCCGACACGTTCGCTCAGCTCGCGCTGCGTGATACCGTCCTCGCGCCACAGCTGGCGCAGGAAGCGCCATTGCCCCGCCGACACGTCGTGCGTCAGCGTGCGGCGTTCGAGCAGCCGCGAAAAGGAACGGAAGACGACGCGCGCCAGATAACCGATGCTGTTTTCCGGATTGGTGTAATATTCGGCTGGATGCCGGTAATCCTGTGTTTTCTTGGCCAAAACCCTGCTCCCCTGTGGCGGCTCCCGGCGTCGGGCGCGGGTCCGCGCGATGGCGAACCTTAGGACGCGAAGATTCGTGCGGCAACCTCCTTCGTCGCCGCTTCGCACCGCAAGCCCACCTCCAACCGCGCGATAATGTTGGACAAGATCGCTTCCGACAATTACTTAGTATACTAAGTTAAAGGAGGCCTTGTGCAAAAATTCATTCGGGAGAAGGCGGTCGCGGCACCTTTGCCGCTAACCAATGTCGACACCGACATGATCATTCCGGCGCAATATATGAAAGCGCTCACCCGCTCGGGGCTGGGCCAGCACCTGTTCCAGGCGCTGCGTTTTGCCCGGGATGGCAGCGAACGAAGCGATTTCATCCTAAACCAGCCGGCGTGCCGCGCGGCGCGAATCCTGATCGCAGACCGCAATTTCGGTTGCGGATCGTCGCGCGAACATGCGGTATGGGCGCTCACCGATTTCGGCATTCGCTGCATCATCGCACCGAGCTTTGGCGATATTTTCGCGGGCAATGCGCGCAAGAACGGCCTGCTGCTGATCCGCCTTCCCGACGACCTGTGTACGCGGCTCCGCGATGAAATCGCGCTCGCCCAATATGCGCCGATCGAGGTCGACCTCGAAGCGCAGCAAATCCGCCTCGCGTCGGGCGAGGCGATCGATTTCGGAATCGATCCCGGCGATCGCCGCATATTGATGGAAGGGCTCGACGATATCGATCGCACGCTCCGTCACGCCGACGCGATCGCGCGGTTCGAGGCGGCGATCTAGCCCGGCATTTCAGGCGCCGCGATGCAGCCCGCGATCGCGCTCGCGGCGGCCAGCGCCGGGCTCATCAGATGCGTTCGCCCGCCGCGCCCCTGCCGGTTCTCGAAATTGCGGTTCGAGGTTGCTGCGCAGCGTTCACCGGGTTGCAGCCGGTCGGCGTTCATCCCGACGCACATCGAACAGCCGGGCTCGCGCCAGTCGAACCCGGCATCGCGCAGGACGCGATCGATCCCCTCTTCTTCGGCCTGCCTTTTGACCAGCCCCGATCCCGGAACGACCATTGCGCGGACATGCGACGCGACGCGGCGGCCGCGCACGACCCCCGCAACGACGCGCAAATCCTCGATTCGGCTATTGGTGCAACTGCCGATGAACACGCGGTCGAGCCGCTGCCCGGCGAGGGGCATCCCCGGCGACAGGTCCATATAGGCGAGCGCGCGCGCGGCGGCGTCGCGCTTTTCGGAATTTTCCAGCGTCGCGGGGTCGGGAACGCACCCGTCGATCGCGACGACCTGCGACGGGTTGGTGCCCCAACTTACCATCGGCCGGACATCGTCGGCATGGGCGCTGAGCTCGCGATCGAACGCCGCGCCATCGTCGCTCGCAAGCGCATACCAGCACGCGAGCGCAGCATCCCACGCCGCGCCCGCGGGCGCCGCAGGCCGCCCCGCCAGATAGGCGAAGGTCGTCGCATCGGGGGCGACAAGCCCCCCGCGCGCGCCCATCTCGATGCTGAGGTTGCAGAGCGTCATCCGCGCTTCCATCGACAGCGCCCGGATCGCCTCGCCTGCATATTCGATGACATGCCCTGTTGCCCCGTCGACCCCGGCCATGCCGAGCAGGTGCAGCGCGAGGTCCTTTGCATGGACATATGGTGCCAGCTGCCCCTCGACGACGATACGCATGTTGCGCGACTTGCGCTGCCGGATCGTCTGCGTCGCGAGCACATGCTCGACCTCCGACGTGCCGATCCCGAAAGCGAGCGCGCCGAAAGCGCCGTGGGTCGAGGTGTGGCTGTCGCCGCAGACGATCGTCATTCCCGGCTGCGACCGCCCCTGTTCGGGGCCGACGACATGGACGATGCCGCCGCGCGGATCGCCCATCGGGAAATTCTCGATCCCGAAGGCGCGCGTGTTGTCGACCAGCGCCTCGAGCTGCGCGCGCGCTTCGGCATCGGCAACCCCCGCCGGTCCGTACGCCTGCCCTGCTGTAGGCACATTATGATCTGACAAGGCGAGCGCGCGTTCGGGACGGCGCACCGCCCGCCCCGCCGCAGCCAGCCCGGCGAACGCCTGCGGCGAGGTCACCTCGTGAAGCAGGTGGAGGTCGATATAGAGCAGCGTCTCGCCATCGTCCTCGGCGACGGCGTGCGCGTTCCATATCTTGTCGTAGAGCGTGCGCGGCGGGTTCACAATTTCCCCAGCGTATCTTTACGCGGTCCCATAAATCCGAAGAGGAAGGCAGCGACTTTGCGGATCTGTATTTCTTCTGCGCCTTCGGTGATGCGGTATCTTCGGTGGTGGCGGTAGATGTGCTCGAAGGGTTTGTGGCGAGAGTATCCGATGCCGCCATGGACCTGCATGGCGCGGTCGGCGGCTTCGCAGACGAGGCGGTTGGCCCAGTAGTTGCACATGCTGACCTTGTCGGAGAGGGTGCTCTCGACCTGTTTGTGGGGGGTGTTGTCCATGTCCCACGCGGTCTTGCGGATGAGGAGGCGGAGCATCTCGGCCTGCGTCGCGAGTTCGACGAGCGGGAACTGGATCGCCTGGTTCTTCGCCAGCGCCTCGCCGAACGGCTTGCGGGTCCGCGCGTATCTGACGCTTTCCTCGATGCAGTAGAGTGCAGCGCCGAGCGAGCTTGCCGCCTGCCGGATGCGGTTCTGGTGGACGAAGCTTTGCGCGATCGCGAGCCCGCCGTCCTCGGGGCCGAGCCGCGCGCTGTCGGGCACCCACACGTCGGTGAAGCTGACCCGCGGATGGTCGGTCGGCATGTTGAAGGTCCAGAGATATTCCTCGATCACGAGCCCCGGCGACGGGTTGGGGACGAGCAGGCAGGTGATCCCCTTCGCGCTGCCATCGTCGCCGCTGGTGCGGCAGAAGGTCGCGCAGTGCGTCGCGACGTGCATCCCCGTCGTCCACATCTTCTCGCCGTTGATCAGCCAGCCATCGACGCCGTCGCGCGTCTCCCGCACCGCGCGCGTCTCCATATGCGTCGCGTCCGATCCATGGTCGGGTTCGGTGAGCCCGAACGCGGTGCGCCGCTTGCCCTCGAACCCGCCGAGGATGAACTCGGCCTTCTGCTCGTCGCTCGTCGCGAACTGCTCGAACATCTCGACGAAGGGGAAGTTGCCGACGATGCTGTGCTCGTTCTGGAGGTCGTTGTGGAGGCCGAGCCCCTTCGCCGCGAGATGCTCGCGGATCACCGCCATCCACAGGTTCGAACCGTCCTTGCCGCCGTACTTCTTCGGCGCCGAGAAGCGCCAGTGCCCCGCGGCATCGGCCAGCCTCGTCGCCGCCTTGAGCAGCTCTTCCCACTCGTGACGCGGCAAGCCCTGATTGTCCCAGTCGGTACGCGCATGTTCGCGCCGGTGGTCGAAGAAGCGGATATTGTCGCCTTCGAGCTCGAGCGGCCGGATCCCGGCCTCGATAAACGCGTCGAGCTCGGCGAGATACGCCTGCAAGTCGGCCGGAACCGCAAAATCCATGTCTCTCTCCCTTGTCCTGTTATCCGCGCCAGTCGGCGCGCGCCGCCGCCAGCGCGGCATATTTGGGGCTGTCGACCGCGCACTTCTCCAGCACGTCGCGCCGCAGCCTTGCGAGCAGCCCGGGCTCGGCGAGCGTCGTCGTGCCGGCGAGCAGCGCGGCGGCCAGCTCCGCATCCTCGGCGCGAACGCCCGCATCCAGATCGCGCAGCACGATGCCGAGCGCGTTCATCGCGACCACCGCCTCGAACTTCGCATGACCCTCGGCGCCCGGCTTGATCGATGTCTCGATCCAGTCGCGCACCGCCTGCACGATCTCGGCGTTGGTCGGCTCGCCCGCCGGCGCAGCGGCCGCATCCGGCGACGGCGGCAACGCCCGGTCCCGCTCGGCCGCGGGTGCCTCCTCCTCGAGCAGGCGCACCAGATCGAGCTCCTGCTCGGCGGTGCGCCGCCCGATCACGACGCGCTCGACGGTTCTGTCGGCGCCGCTGCGCCACATCTGCCCCATCTGCAGGCACCCCAGCGCCCACCACAAGGTCCGGTAGACCAGCCAGAAGCGGAAGCGTGCCGGGTCGACCTTCGCACCCCCCGCCGCCTCATAGGCCGCGAAGTAATCCGCAAGGCTCCCGACCCCGAACGCCGGCTGGTCGAGCCGCCCGAAGCGCCACACACTCATGCAGCCGAACGCCAGATCCTCATGCGCGTCGCCGCGGTGCGCCAGCTCCCAGTCGAGCACCGCCGCAAGGCCGCCTTCATCGACCATCACATTGCCCATGCGGTAGTCGCCGTGCACCAGCACCGGCGCCGCGGGGTCGGGCAGATGATCCTCGCACCATTTGATCGCCAGCGCGATCACCGGGCGGTCGCCGCCGTACGACCCGAAGCGCGCGCGCAGTTCCGCCAGCGCCGCGCCCGTATCCATCAGCGGGATCGCAGCGGGAACGCGGTCCATCGGCACGCGATGAATGCGCGCCAGCTCGCGGCCGAGATCGGCCAGCAGCGACGGCGGCGGATCGGCCAATATCTTCGCCGGCGACACCTCGGCGATCACGCGGCGCATCACATAGCCCGTGCCCAGACCGTCGCCTTCCTCCAGCACCCCCACAACCTCGGGCGCCTTCACCCCCGCATCATACGCCGCCCGCACCAGCGCCGCCTCGTCGACATGCCCGAACGGGCGGTCCGCCATATACGCCGCCGACGGCGCGCGCCGCAGAACATAACCCTCCGCCTGCCCCCCCGCGACCCACTCGAACGCAAAACTCTCCATGTTCGCGCCACCCGACAACCGCACAAGGCCCGACAAATCTCCCGCGCCCCCAACTCGCGCCATCAACGCTGACAGCAGTTCAGGAAAAAACGTCATGCATCCCCCTGCCGCGCGCGCATTTCGCCCAACTCGTATTTCCGGAACATTCCCCGCACTTGCCGCATCCCCAGCCGAACCAATTTCCTTAGTATGCTAACTATATCGAGGGACGCACGCGCGGGCAAGCGAAGAGATGGCAACGCCGATCCACGATCGGGCAGCGAGCCCTCGCGGCACGATCGGAGGCGCGGGCAAGATTAACATGCGCCTGCCCAGCTGTCCCAGAACGGGCACCTAGAATATTAATCAAACTTTCAATTTGCTTAAATTTTCTTAACTTTTTAGGAGGTGACTCGCTGAAGAGCCAAAACGCCCGTCGCGGCGTCCACGTCTGTGAAGCGAGCCGGGGGGTTCGCCACACATGTGGTTGGGGGAAATGATGCAAATGCTTGGGGGGGGTAGACTCGGTCTGCCCGCAATTCGAACTGCGTGTATCGCTACCGGGTTGCTGGCCACAATGGCGCCCGCACAGGCTCACCCCGATTCCGTCGCGATCGATGTCACCGCAGAGATTAAGGAGCGTTGCGGCTTCACCGCCAAGGGTCCGGCGAGCGTCGATGCGCCGCGCGATCTTGAGGATGCTGCCAGCCTGTCGATCAAGGTCGGTCTCGACTGCAACACCCCCTATGCCGTGGGTGTAACGTCCGAAAATGGTGCGCTGGTCAACCTCGACGCCAGCGACGACGGCTCGGGCTACGCTTTCGGAAAGTCCTATCGCGTTGCAATTGCGCTGGAAACCGACCGCGGCATCGTCCGCAGCGAGCGGTGCCGGTCGGGCGAACTGTCGCGTGACGGCAATTGCGATTTTGCGGCCTCGCGCGCGGGCAAGGGTTTGAAGTCGGGTCGCGGGATCAGCGTCGGCCGCGACGCAATCATCACGATCGACTGGCCTGCCCAGTCGACGCTGCCGCGCCGGCTCGCCGCCGGCCGATACAAAGACACCTTGATTCTGGTGGTGGGGCCTCGCGGATAATGCGGACCCACTCCACGAAGTGCGGCGCGCGGGTCGACGCGTCGCTGACACGCCGGTCAATCCCTTCGCGGGCACCGGTGAAGCCGATGGGGCCATCTGCCGGCCTCGATTTACCCGCGTCCACATTCCTGGACGTCGCTTAACTTAAGAGGAGTTGAATATTATGAAGCGTATCATTCTCGCGGCCAGCACGGCCGTTGTTTTCGCCGCGACTGCCGGCGCTGCATCGGCCGCCGAATCGGCCACCGTTCAGATCAACGCTGAAGTCGCCAGCAAGTGCGGCGTCTCGGCAACGACCACGCAGTTCACGCTGGATGAACTCACCGGCGCTGACGCCAAGGTGCGTTCGGCCGTTACCGACGAAATCGCAGCGAAGCTGAACAGCGCGAAGATCATCCCCTTCTGCAACAAGGCGGGGAGCCAGGTTGAAGTGAAGCGCGGCGTCCTGTCGCGCGTCGGCAACACCGGCACCGGCACGACGACCGGCGGCTATGCCCAGCATGTCCGCTACAACCTCGACACCTCGATCGCCGGCCTGGCGCTCGACTCGACGTCGACCGCCGGTGCCTCGAACGTCGCCCAGCCCTTCGGCGGCCACACGAGCGCCAGCGACGCCAACACGCACATCAAGTTCGTGAAGGCCTCGGCACAGGGCGACCCCGTCGCGTCGTCGAACGGTTCGACCCCGACCGCAACCGACTGGTCGTCGCTGACCGATCGTCGGCTGATCGCCGGCACCTACACCGGTTTCGTCACCATCGAACTGACGCCCGCGTCGTAACAATTTTCCGGAGGCGGGGTTCGCTCCGCCTCCGGATTCTTGCCTGAACCCAAGATCATGACCATCACCCTTCCGCGTCTCTCGCGCTCATGGATGGCCCCTGCCGTGGCCGTCGTCCTGCTCCTGGCGCTGATCGCGCCGGTCGTAGCGATCAACGTGCAGCCCGTTATCGTCGACCTGCATTCGGCAGGCCGCCGGGCGTCGGCGGTCATCAGCCTGCAGAATACCTTTCCCGACGCGGTTCCGATCGAACTGACCGCGCACCCCATTCGGATCGTGAATGGCGAGTTGCAGGAGTTCGAGGAGGAAGAGGCCGAAGACCTGCTGATCTTTCCGGCCCAGGCCACGGTTGCGAGCGGCAGCACGCAGGCGTTCCGCGTCCAGTGGGTCGGCGAACCCGACCTCAAGGAAAGCAAACATTTCTATGTGACGGCGGCGCAGCTTCCCGTCGCGCTGGCCGAGGGCCAGAATGCCGTTCAGGTGCTGCACCGGTTCAAGATCCTCGTCAGCGTCGGCGCCGCAGGGGCCACCTCGACGCTGGAAGTGACCGAAGCCCGTATCGACGTCGATGCGAACGGCAAGCCGCGCCCCGTCCTGACCGTCAGGAACGACGGCACCACCTATGGCTATGTCAGCCAGCGCCGCATGACGATCGTCCAGCGCGACGCCAGCGGTGCGGAAATCTTCCGCCAGACCTTCGAACCCGACGAGATCGGCCAGCGCATGGGCATGGGGCTCGTCCCGTCGGGCCAGAGCCGGAACCTCGCCGTCAATGTCGAACTGCCGAAGGCAGAGGGAAGCCTGTCGATCGAACTGGCGCTGGCCGGAAGCAACTGAAGACCGTGCGCCGTTCCCGTTCCAGCCTGATTGCCTTGGGAGGGCTCATATTGTCCCATCCCGCGTCGGGGATGGCGACCGGGGAGATGGCGCCGGCGACGCCCGCCAGCCCCGCCGGCGGCGTCCCGCTGGCCGTTGCCGCCGCAGCCCAGCAACCGGCACAGCGGCTGAACCCGACGGGGCGCGACATCCCGATGGGCGGGCCGCTGATGGACAATGGGTTTGTCCTTGGCGACATCTCCTACACGCTGACCACCGACGACCGGATCCTCGTCGACACGAAGATGCTGTTGCCGATGCTGCAGCGCGTGCTGACCGCAGACACCCTCCAGAAACTGGCGGCGGCCATCGGCGACCGCTACAGCATTTCGACGGCTGAGCTCGCCGATTTCGGCCTTCGCCTCACCTATGATCCGTCAAATTTCGGGCTACGGCTCGATGTCGAACCAGATATGCGCCCCCGACAGATGATCAGCGTGTCGGGCGGGATCGATCCCCTGTCGGGTCCGATCGTGCCCGCGGCGAATTTTTCAGCCTATGTGACGGCAGCAATCAATTCCGACTATGTCCACAAGGGCAGCGACACCGGGTTTTCGACACCCAATATCATCCTCGACAGTGCGGCGCGCCTCGGCGGCTTCGTCCTCGAAAATGAGGCGAATATCCAACGACGGTTCCGGCGCGAAGGCACCCGCCTCGTCTATGACGACCTCCGCCGCACGGCACGTTACACCGCGGGCGACCTGCAACCGGTCTCGCGCGGATTTTCGGGCGCTTCGCCAATGGCGGGCGCGTCGATCGTGCGCGTCTATGCCGACCTCGAACCGCAGCGAAATATCCAGCCGCGCGGGCAGCGTTCGTTCACTCTGACCCGCCCGTCGACGATCGAAACGATCGTCAACGGGCAAACGGTGCAACAGACGCGCCTGAACCCCGGTACATACGACATCGGCGATTTCCCCTTCGCGCAAGGGTCGAACGACGTCCGGCTGATCATTCGCGACGACACGGGGCGCGAAGAGGTCGTGTCCTTCTCGTTAAACTTCGACCGCACCCTGCTCGCCGCCGGCTTGACCGAGTTCGGCGTCTATGCGGGCGTCGAAGCGCCATTCAGCCTGAACGGGCGCCGCTACAGCGACAGGCCGGTCTTTTCTGGCTTTTACCGCCGCGGCCTGACCGACGAACTCACCGCGGGCGGCAATTTCCAGCTGACCAACAAAGGCGGCGTCGCGGGCGCCGAGATCGTGTGGGCTGCGCCGCTCGGAACGCTGGGGTTCAACCTCGCCGGTTCCAAAAACGAAGCGACCGGCAGCGGCTATGCCTTCAACGCCGGCTATGAATTCACGCAGCTGGGGTCGAACAACAATGCGCGGTCGCTCACCGCGACCTTCCAGACGATCAGCAAGAAGTTCGCGACCCCGGGCGCGATCATCGCGAACAACCCGTTCGCTTATGAATTCGGCGCGACCTTTTCGCAGTCGTTCGGCCCCGAACATTATGTCACCGCCGATGCCTTTTATTCGGTGGGCCGCGGTAACAACCCCAATCAATCGTCGTTTCGCGCGACGCATGGCTGGCGTCCCAACCAGCGGCTGCTGCTCACGACCGAAGCGTCGTACGAGGACCGCCAGCAGCGGTCGGGTTTCGGTGTCCGCTTTTCGCTCACCTATCGTTTCGATCGCAAGTCGAGCGCGACGGCGGATGTCGATACGCGCCGCGAGCGCGCCCGACTGAGCTATCAGCGGTCGAGCGGCACCGGCGTCGGATCCTATAACGGATCGGTCAGCATCGACCGGGTGGAAGATTCGGTGGGTGCCAACGCGAACTTCAGCATGATCGCCAACCGCGCCGAATTCGGCGCCGCGCACCTCACATCCTTCTCGAACAGCGGGCGGATCACCGATCAGCGCACGTCGCTTCGCAGCGCCTTCTCGCTCGCTTACGCCGACGGCACCGTCGCGCTGTCGCGCCCGATCTACGACAGTTTCGCAATCCTCAAGACCCATGACACGCTGGGCAAGACGCCGGTGTATATCGACCGGCGCAAGGACGAATATGTCGCGCGTTCGGGCGCGTTCGGCGGCGCCGTGATGCCCGAATTGAGCGCGCATACCCCGCGACTGCTCAGCTATGATGTCCCCGAAGCCCCGGCCGGTTACGACGTGGGATCGGGCGTGCTGCAATTCCAGCCGCCCTATCGGTCGGGCTATGTGATCGAAGTCGGGTCGGATTATTTCATCAGCTATATGGGCCAGTTGCTCGACGGCCGCGGTGAACCCGTCAGCCTGGTCGCGGGCTATGCCTATGAGGACGCGCTGCCCGATCGCGCACCGATCCGCATGTTCACCAACCGGTCGGGCCGTTTCGCGATCCAGGGACTTCGCCCCGGCCGCTGGCGTATCGAAATGCCCACGTCGAACGGCACCGCGATCTATCGTATCGAAATTCCCGCAGCCAGCACCGGAATGGAACGCGGCGGCGTCCTGGAACCTGAGGAACGGAAATGAAAACGCCAGCAATGATCCTGATCGCGGCGGCCGCCTGTACGGTGCCGCAGGCCGCATTTGCCGGTTGCGCCGATTTTCGCGCGTCGTCGAGCGAACTCAGCCTTCAGTATGACCCGTTCAGCCCCGCTGGCGTCGAGCGGACCTTCACGCTGCGCACCCGCCGCCTCGATCCCGATGTCACCGCGGTGCGCGTCGTCATCGCCGATCCGGGCAGCATCGAGCGCGGCGCGGCGCTCGGCCTCGACAATGCGGTGCGATACGACATTCGCTGGACGCGCGACAGCGGGCGGATCGTCTTCGTTTCGGGCGCCGAACAGCCCAATGCGACGAACGGGGCGCTGATCCAGTTCGGCCCCTCGCGTTCGGGCGACAGCGTCAACGAAAGCTTCCGCATCCGGGTTCCTGCGGGGCAGGCTATCGGCGCCGGCGACTATTACCAGCCGCTCGAACTGCGCTTCATATGCTATACCGGCCGCGACGAGGTCGACCGCAGCATCCAGACCGGATCGCAGGTCGCCGTCAATTTGCGGGTGCCGGAGCGGATTTCGACCTTTGTCGGCTCACCCGGGACCCGGCGCGGACGGATCGATTTCGGCGAGATCGATGCCCTCGGCGGAAACCAGATTCGCGGCCTGACCGTGACGGCGCAATCGACGATTCCCTATGACATTCGCGTCGATACCGAACGCGGCGCGCTGAAGCGATCGGACCGCGACGACGCGGAAGTTCCCTACAGCCTGAAATTGTCCGGCTTTCCGGTGTCTGACCGGTCGCGCCTCGTTTGCGACCGCACCCCGGCGCCGGGTGGGCGCGCGCATAACCTTCAGGTCGAACTCAACGGCGACGATTTGCGCAAAGCCCCCGCGGGCGCCTATCGCGATATCGTCACGCTGACCTTTTCGCCGCGCCTCGGTTTGGCGGGCGGCGAAGGATGCTCCGCCACGCGAGGCTGACCGCCCCGCGTCGCCGGCCTTTAGAAAACGGGGCCTTTGGGCTGGGCGTCGATGCTCAGCGCGATGCTGTCGTCGGGCATATCGTTTTCGGACAGGACCAGCCGGAGCGGCCGTTCGCGAAACTCCGCCGATGCGGCGTCGACGATGACCGTGTGCGTCGCCGTGGCGGAAATCGGGACCCGCGCACTGCCGATCTCGACCCAGGCATCGGTCAGCCCGGCCGGGTGGTTCAGCGTCACCGTATAGCCCGCCATGCTGTTGCAAAGCTCGGTCATGACGCCAAGATTGTTGGCGCCCGCCTGGAACGGCAGCGCGGTGTTCGAGGCGACGCTGACCTGACATACCGTCGGCACGCGCGCGAAAAACGAGATGGAAGCTCCGTCGGACGCCGCAGCGGGGGTTGCCCCTGCTGCGATCGCAACGAGCACCGCGGCGCCCCGATTAAATCCTGCCTTTGGCATAGCTAGCCTCCTGTTTCAGGAGACGCTCTAGACCGACCGTCTAAAGTTGTGTTTAATCGCCATGGTTAAATATCTTAACCTTGCCGGGCAAGCCGAAACACGGGGAATTACTCCCTATATTTCTATCATTATTCGTATCTTGTCCGGCGTCGTTCCGACGACCCGCGCGATTTGTTCGCGGCTTCGGGCGAGCAGATCTTCCAGCATCTCGGGAACATCGGGACCGAAAAGTTCGGACATCGGAATGCCCAGCGCATTCGCCAGCCCCTTCATCCGGGCGTCGCGCGGGCGCGCCTTGCCGGTTTCCCACGCGCAGATCGCGGGCATGCTGACGCCGAGCTGCGCCGCCATCTGGCCCTGCGTCAGCCCCCTCGCCTTGCGCAATTGTTTCAGGCGGTGGCCGAAATCTTCCGCCGACGGCGAAGCCGGCTGCCGGTCGGGCGAGGCAATATCGCGGCTGACGGTGCTGCGTAGTTCCACCGCGCTCAGCGCGCCGGCAGACAGCATGACGTCGAATTCGCAACCGTAAAGCCGGCCGCTGGCCCACACGACCCGCGCCGCCGTCGTTCCCGCATGGGGCAGCTCGATGGCGATTTCCTCGCCCGGCGCCAGCGCGACCTGGCTTTCGAGCAGCAGGCCCGACACCGATATATTGTGGATGAGGACCTCGGTCGCGCCGCGCGCGGAGCTGATACCCTGCGTCTGGAATCGCAGGTTTCGTCGCGCGCTCCGGCGCTTTCCTCCCTGCTGTTCCTGGTCGTCAAGATATGCGGATATGACCATTGTGCGCTTCCAAATAGGCACTTAGTCAACCGCCATCAGTTAACAGACCGTTATTGCGAAAGGCAGCGGATGCTGCCGCGCCATCATAAAGGCGGCGACGCGCCGCTTCAATGCGGTGCACGATCATCCCGTCGCGCAGCGCGGGCGGCAAGGCGTACGAAGAACTGCCTGCCGATCGTTTCAGGCCGGGTAGCCGGCTCGCCCGTTGTTCTGGCTTACTCTCCGGGTTCGGTCGTCGGCACCGATGCGCGAAGCTGCCGGCTATAGAGCCATCCGATCCCGATCAGGCTGAAACCGAGCGCAACGAACGAACCGATCCGGAGCAATCCTTCGAGCCCCGATGCGTCGAAGACGAACACCTTGCCGACCGCACCCAGCATCAACACGAGCGACGCGATCCGCCAGTCGCGGCGATGCCCCCGAATTCCCCACAAAAGGAAACCGATCGCAAGCAGCAGGATGAGAAGCGAACGCAGGATATTCTCCGACGGCGCGACGCCGGGTTCGACGAGCAGGCTGCCGTGGAAAAGCTGGCGCAAGCTGGCCCAGACAAAGGTCGTGACGAGCAGCATCGTCAGCAACTGGGCGCCGCGATCGAGCAGCGCAGGCGCAGGCGCGAAGGCAATGCCCGTCAGCCGCAAACCGAGCCACGGCAGCAGGAAGAGCGGTACGAGCAGGTTGACGAGCGGCCAGCCGCCGACCGCCTGTTCCGCCCACAGCGGGTTGTGGAGAATCAGGCCGTAGAAGAGGGCATGTGCCGTCCCGGCGACAATCAGCGCGCGCGCGCCAGTGACGATACCCCGCCGCCAAAGCAGCCAGCCGAGGCCGATCAACAGCACCTCCCAGACGAGGCGCTGCACGATACCGGTCGTCGCAAAATCGCCGCCGTCGAGCGCGGCAAAGCCGAGGCGATAGAGCGAGTGGACCGCGACCACCCCGATCGCCCCGGCGATCGCCATCCCCCCGACCAGAAGCCAGCGCGGCAATTTTTCGCGAAGGAGCCAGAGCGGCGCGCCGCACAGCAGTGCGGGAAGCGCGAGGCGGCGGATCAATTCGCCCGCAGAGAGCGCCGCACCGTCGATCACCATCGGCGCACCGGCGAGCGACAAGATCGCCCTGCTCGCCCAGATCGCGACGGGCAACGCTGCCCAGCCGAGCGTGATCGCTGCAAAAACGCCCGCCCCGGTACCGAGCCGGCCGAGACCGAGGCGCGGCGCCGCGAGCAACAACGCAGCGGCACCCAGCGCTGGTACGAAGACAAGCAGTGATGCGGGAAGCAGTTGGGCCGCGGCGCCATAAGCGAGTGCCGCCGCAAATCCCTGCCCCAGCCGAAGCACGACGGGCCGTTCGGCGCGGAGCGCGAAGACCAGCGCACCGAGCGCGAGCGCCGCCCAGCGCAAGAAAGCTTCCGCAGCACCCGCCTCCGTCCCGAAGGCAAGGCGCGGCAATTCATCAAGTGCGCGCGGCGTCGCGACCAACGCGGCGAGCGCGACGCCTAAAAAGCCCATCGCGATCCATTCGATCCGGCGATCGCCCGCCGCTTTGCCGAACGGCAACAGCGCCACCGCAACGACGGCAATGGCGACCGCTGCCAGCCAGAACGGCAGAAGCAGCGCGAGCGCGAGCGCGGCGAGCGCCGCCGCGGTTCCGGTCAACCATGCGAAACGGCTGTCGGCGGCGCGGCCCTCGGCGCGCCAGCCGCGCGCCAGTCCGGTCGCCGGGAGCACCGCGCCGGCGAGCGCGACGAGTGCAAGCGAACCATCGCGCATGTCCCATAGCTGCCACTTGGCAAGCAGCGGCAACGCGATCGCGAGGAAGCAGAGCTCCAACGCGCGGCGCATCGCGCCCAGCGGGGTCCACAGCCGCGCGAGCAACGGCAGGGCGTGGATCAGCGTCAGCGAAATGCCGATGAGCGTCAGCCAGAAGAGCGTCGGGTCGGGCCACAACGCGATCAGGAGAGCGGACAGCGCGAGGCTGATTGTCGGAACGATCGCCAGCTTCGCCTCGCGCCAGGCGAGCCACTGCCCGGCAGCGGCGAGCAGCGCGAACAGCCCCCAGTGAAGCGGCGAGAAGCCCGCATAGGCCACAAGCAGCGCAAGTTGCAGCGCGCCGACGATCGCCGCCGCCGCGCGCAGCAGCGCCGCGCGCGGGCCTTCATAGGCGAAGAGCGGAATGGCAATGCCGAGCAGCAGGACATAGCCGCCGATGGACAACGAACCGAGCGTATCGAGTGCGCCGCCGACGAAGATCATCCACACGCTCCACCCCGCGCCGCCCGCGAGCGCGGCGAGCGCGAGCCAGGGCCAGCGGCGCATCCGCGCGACACCGGTGAGCGCCCCGATCGTCAGCGCAAGATAGACAGCGATGAGCGGGACATTGGGCTCGAGCGCCCCGACGAGCGCCGGCGCCGCGAGGCCACCCGCGAGCCCGAGGAGCGCGCTGGGCGGGCCGAACCGCAGCGACAGGGCCAGCGCCGCGGCGGTGACGAGCGCCAGTCCGAAAAAGGCGAGCAGCGGGCCGATCAACCCATAGGCGTTCGCTGCGACCATGATCGCGGCATAAAGCGTCGCGATGCCGGCGCCCGACAGCGCTTGCGGCACGCGGAGGTCGCGGACCCGCGCTTCGTTGCGCCAGGCATATTCGGCGCCACCGACAAGGCCGAGGCCGAAGAGGATGCCGGCAATCACCTGCACCCCCGGCGTGAAGACGCGGGCAAAAAGACCGAGGTCGATCGCATAACGGACGATGAGGACGCCGGCGATCGCCAGCGTGATGCCGCCGGCCCAGATCGGCAGCGTCTTGCCGAACAGATCCTCGAACCGCGCCGACAGATTGGCGGGGGCGGCGGCCTTCGCCGGAGCGGCGGGCGTTTTCGGCGCAGGCGCCGGCGGCGGCGATGGCCGGGCTTCGATCCCGGCCGGCGCAGACGCTGTCTGGCCTTGCTTCTGCGTCATCGCGGGCAATGGCGCGCTGTCCCTCGCTGCCGCGCGCGTCGCTTTCGGCGGCGTCGTCTCGCTTTGGGGTTCGGCGACTGGCCTGGCCTCGACGACCGGCGCCTTCCGGGTGGCTTGCGCCGCGCCGAACTGACCAACGGCGTCGGCGAGGGTCTTTTCGGCGCGTTTCAGCCGGGCCCGCGTATCCGACAGCAGCACGCCGAGGATGACGATAGCGAGGAACGCAAAAAGCTCGAACACCTATGCTGCTCCGGAGTCCGACAGGATCATTGGTCCCCGACTTGTTCCGAGCGGTGTGCTTTGCATTCCCATTCCCTCAAGGCCGAAGCGACCTTTAGATTCACCGCCAGCATATGCCCGAAGTCGCGCCGTGCAATAGCGCACGCCAAAAGCCACGCGCAGGCAGGGTCAAACGGGCGGCTTCGCGTTCGGTTGCGCACCCGCGCCCGATCGGCGCGCGGCTATGTCAGTATCGGCCCGAAAGCAGGGCGCCGCCGCCGGGGATCTCGGTCGAAAGGCCGAGCCGCGCCAGCATCTGGTGCGCGGTGCATATCGCCGCCGACACGACGGGAATGCCGATTGCATCCTCGATCTTCTGGACCGACGGCAGCGACGGCATCTGGACGCATGCCGAAAGGACGAGCGCGTCGATGCCGGTCAGGTCGAGCCTTTTGTAATGGTCGAGCAGGTTCGCCGGGTCTTGCGCCGCGACCTCCAGATTGTCAGGAATTTCGAGAGCTAGCCAGTCGCTTACCTCGACACCTTCATTCCGGATGTAGGAAACGACCATCTGCGTCAGTGGCTTCATATACGGCGCGACGAGCGCGATGCGTTTCGCCTGCAGCGTCTTCAGTCCCTCGACCAGCGCACCCGCGCTGGTGACGACGGGTGCGGCATGGCCGTTCTCGACCGTGCGCTGGTGCAGCCGCGCCTCGGACACGCGGTGATAGCCCTCGCCCATGCTCATGATCGCGACGAGGCAGGCATAGCCGAGCACGTCGACTGCGGCGTCGGACAGTTCGAGCGCGCAGCGATCGGAGTCGGCGTCCATCGCCGCCAGCTCCTCCTTCGTCACCTTCTTCATCCGCATCCGCGACGAGTGGAAGGTGAAGCGTTCGGGCGCGATGCCCTCGCGAGCACGGAGCAGCGCGGGGATTTCGGTTTCCATCGTGACGTTCGAGCTGGGCACGATCTGCCCGATACGGATGGGTCGTGTCATATCGCGCACCTCAGACCGCGACGATCGGATTGCGCAGCGTGCCGATACCCTCAACGGTGCATTCGACGACGTCGCCCGGCCACATGAATTCCTGTGGGTTACGCCCCGCGCCGACGCCCGCCGGGGTGCCGGTGGCGATGATGTCGCCGGGTTCCAGCGTCATCACGCTGGAAATATCGGCGATGAGCTGCGGTACGTTGAACAACATGAAGCGCGTGTTGCTCTTCTGCTTTTCGACCCCGTTCACATGGGTCAGGATATTGAGGTTGTGCGGATCGCCGATCTCGTCGGCGGTGACGATGCACGGCCCCATCGGCGCGAAGCTGTCCTGCCCCTTCGACACGATCCATTGCCCCGCGCGGCGGCAATCGCGCGCCGACACGTCGTTGATCACGGTATAGCCGAACACATGGTTCAGCGCATCGCCCTCGGCGACATGGCGCGCGGTGCTGCCGATAATCACCGCGAGCTCGGTTTCCCAGTCGAGCTGCTGCGTCACCTTCGCATTGTGGCGGATCGGGTCGTTCCAAGCGACGACTGCGGTCGGCGGCTTCGAAAAGATCACCGGCTGCTGCGGCAGCTCGTTCGACGTGTCGAGTGAGCGTGCCGATTCAGCGACATGCTCGGTATAGTTGAGGCCGATCCCGAAGATGTTCTTGCGCGGGCGCGGGATCGGCGCAAGCAGGGTCACATTGCCCTCGGGCAGCGAGGTGCCGACGAGATCCGCGGCGGTAGCCGCGGTGACGGCTTCCTTGAGGAAGCGGAGCGCAACGGGGCCCAAGTCGATGAAATCGAGCATCGTCGACGGCAGATCGTGGCCGATCGCATCGCCGAAATATTCGACGTCGATCACGAGTCCGTCGTGGAGAAGGCCGAGCCGCGGTTCGGTCTCGACGGTGCGATAGGTGACGAAGCGCATTTTCTGTCCTGTCTCAAAAATCAGGCGGGCTGGTGACCGCCATGGTCGGAATAGGGTTCCTCGATCCGGACGCCGAGCGCCTCCATCACGGGGAAATCGTTGAACGAGAAGAGGAAGGCCTCTTCGGACGGATCGAGATTGACATGTTCGTGCCACACCCACGCGGGCACGCAGAAAATGTCATGCGTCCCCCAATCGAACCGCTCGCCGCCGATGATCGAATAACCGCGCCCGCTCGCCACATTATAGACGACGTTTCCGGTGTGGCGGTGTGCCTTGCCGCGGAAGCCGGGTTTGAGCATCTGCATATGCGCGCCCATCGTCTGAAGCGCCCAGCCGCCCGTCAGCGGGTTCGAATAGCGCACCATATGCCCGTCGAACGGCGTGCCGTCGGACACTTTGGCGAGGTTCCACAGCGCATCGCGCGTCGCTTCCCAGCGATAGACCATCACCGGCGAATAGGGCTTTTCCCACGCGGGCACGCCTTCGGGCCGCAGCCCCGCACCACCATAGCTCAGCGGCAGGTCGTCGGCGGGGAATGCCGCCGTTTGCGCGGGCTGGTCGTACACCGCGTAGAAATTGGTCTCGAGGCTGTTCATCAGCGGAATGTCGAGCCCGTCCTGCCAGATCGACACCTCGCCTTCGGCGACGACGCCATGGTCGTGCCAGGCGCCGTTGGGGGTCAGCACATAATCATTGGCGCCCAAGGTGATGTGGTGCCCGTCGACGACCGTATAAGCGCCCTTCCCTTCCATGATGAAGCGGTGCGCCGAGGCGGTATGCCGGTGCGCGGGAGTGATCTCGCCGGGGCGCATCGCCTGCATCCCGCTGAACAGCCAGCCGCACACCGCGACATTCTCGCGTCCCGCGTCGCTGTCGTTGAGCAAAGTCACGACGCGGCGCCCCGCTTCCTCGGGCTTCACCAGATCGAGTGCGCGCAGGCACATGTCGCGCATGTCGGCGTAGCGCCAGAGCGTCGGGCGATAGCGCGTTTCGGGCTCCCACGGCTCGATCGCATTGGCGCGCTTCCAGAAGGCGCCGGCGTTGCGTCTGGCGAGTTCCTCGTAGAACGCTTCGAGTTCGGGCGTATCGGTCACGCGCGCGCGTCCGAGCACATCGTCGCGCGGGTCGATGATCGTGCTGTTGCCTGCCATCATGACGTCTCCTCGTCGGGGTCGACGGGCTGCGGCGCGTCGACAAACAGGGCCGACGCGCGGGGAGTCCGGTCGACCGTCAGGTTGAAGATGTCGAAGCGGTTATAGCCGCCGATGATGTCGTGCATCAGCTTGGGGCGGATGCATTCGCCAAGGTCGATATCGGCGTAGACGATACCCTCTTCGTCGATCAGCGCCTCACCGACCAGATTGCCATGCGGGTCGATCACGCCCGAAAAGGCGCTGTTCGGGCGCGACAACAGGTCGCGGTTCTGCGGACGCCCTTCGGACATCGCTGCGATGATCTCGTCGCTCACCGCCGAACAGGCGACAATCGTGAACACCTTGCCCTCGAAGCTGTGTGCTGTCGCGCGAATCTTGATCGCCTCGGCCATATTGTACGACGCGGGTGCGACGGGCAGCGCGATATAATTGGCGACATGGACGAGCTCGCCCTGCGACAGCAGCGCGAAGCGCGCGAGCGTGTTGGTATTCTCGCCGCACGCGAGCGTGCCGAGCGGCCCGACCGGCGTGTCGTAGACGCGGATCGAGCTGCCATCGCCGCCGGCCCAGGTCAGCTTTTCGGCCCAGGTCGGCACGAGCTTGCGGTGGCGCCCAAGCAAGCTGCCATCAGCGCCGATAATGAGGTTGGTGTTGTAGAGCGTGCCGACGCTGACCGGATCGCGCTCGTTGATCCCGATGACGACGGTGCAACCATGGTCGCGCGCCGCGGCGCACAGCGCGGCGACCTCGGAGCCGTCCACCGGCACCGACGCGCGATAGAGGCGCTCGTGCCATTCGGCCCCCTCGATCGGCGTCATCAGCCAGTTCCAGTAGGGATAGGCGGAAACGAATACCTCGGGGAAGGCGACGAGCTGCGCGCCATTCCCCGCCGCCTCGGCGATCAACGCGCATGCCTTGTCGACCGTGCGCGCAGTGTCGAGAAAGACCGGCGCGGCCTGCACCGCGGCAACGCGCGACCTGGGCAGGAAGGGTGCCGACACGTCGCTCATGTTACCGCTGCCCGCTGATGATATTGCGGCTTGTCCCACGCGCGCGTCGCGCAAACCGTTTCGAGCCGCCGGGCGGTTTCGACGATGTCGCTGTAACGCAGGTAAAGCGGCGTCAGCCCGAACCGCAAAATGTCGGGCGCACGGAAGTCCGCAATGACGTCAAATTCCTTGAGCGCCTGGACGATCTCGTACCCCTGCGGATGCGCATAAGCCACCTGGCTGCCGCGTGTCGCATGGTCCTGCGTCGTCACGAGTTCGAAGCCATAGGCGTCGCACAAAGGCCGCATATGCTCGATGAAGAGGTCGCCGAGCGCGAGCGACTTGCGGCGAATTTCGGTCATGTCGGCTTCGAGCATCAGGTCGACGCCGACCTCGAGCGCGGACAGGCCGAGCACTGGCGGGGTACCGCACTGGAAGCGTTCGATCCCCGCGGCGGGGTCATAATCTTCCTCGAATTCGAACGGTCGTGCGTGGCCGAACCAGCCCGACAGCACGGGCGTGGCGGCATGATGCCGCGCGGCGGCGAACAGGTAGGCGGGCGCGCCGGGGCCGCCGTTGAGGAATTTGTATCCGCAGCCGATCGCGAAATCGGCGTTGGCGCCGTTGAGGTCGACCGGGATTGCGCCCGCGCTGTGGCTCAAATCCCAAACGACAAGCGCGCCGACGTCGTGCGCGCGCTTGGTGATCGCCGCCATGTCGCGGACACGCCCCGATTTGTAATGGACCTGCGTCAGCAGCAGCACCGCGACGTCTTCGTCGAGCGCATCGATGACCGCATCGGGCGCCACGGTGACCGCCTTGACCCGCCCGCCCGAAAAGGCCTCGATCCCCTGCATCATATAGACGTCGGTCGGGAAGTTTGTCGCTTCGGACAGGATCACGCTCCGTTCACGCCGCAATGAAAGTGCAGCCGTCAACGCCTTGAAGATATTTACCGAAGTCGAATCGGTTGCGACGATCTCGCCCGCGTTCGCACCGATCAGCCGCCCGATCTTGTCGCCGATACGCCGCGGCGCGGTCGACCATTCGGCGCCGAGCCACGAAGTGATCAGTCCCTCGCCCCATTCGCTGCCGACAACCTCGGCAAGCCGGTCGCCGGTCGCCCTGGGCAGCGCGCCGAGCGAATTGCCGTCGAGATAGATGAGGCCTTCGCGCAGGTGAAAGCGATCGCGGAACAGGGCGAGCGGATCGGCCGCGTCGAGCGCCGATACATCGGTGGCACATATCGTGTCGGTCATGCGATTTCCCTCAGGATGGCCCGTACCGGGCTGGCGTCGGCGCCGACGATGCGGAGCGGCAGCGCGACGAGTTCGTAGCGTCCGGGCGGCACGTCATCGAGCACCAGCCCTTCCAATATCCGCATATCGGCCGCCTTCACCGCCTGATGCGCGTCGAGCGTCTTCGACTGTTCGGGGTCGAGCGAGGCGGCGTCGGTGCCGATCAGCCGCACGCCCGTCGCGCCAAGCCGCGCGATCACATCGCTGGCAATCGCGGTGAAATCGCTGTCCCATTGCTCGTGCGGGAAGCGCTCATAGGTGCGCAGCAACACTCGCTCTGCGCCCTCGATCGCGGTCCAGTCGACATCGGCAATCTCGACCCGGCCGCGCGCATGGCGCATGTCGAGCAGCACGCACGGTCCGATATAGGCGCCCAGATCGCAGTCGGCCGACGACGCGCCGTCATTGGCATAATGCAGCGGCGCATCGCCATGCGTGCCCGCGTGCAGCGGCGTGAACATGCCGCCGACATTGACCGGACAGCCGTCGCCGATCACTGCGTGGCGATGCAGCGCAAAAGCGGGCTCGCCCGGCCACACCGGCACGCCGGCGTGGAGCGGCTGCGAAATGTCCCAGATGCGGCTCATGCGCCCTTCCCTTCGGAATAATCCCCGCCTTCGCGCGGCGCGGCCATTTCGGTCCGCATCGACCAGAGTTCGGGGAAGAAGCTGAGGCTCAGCGCCTTGACCAGATAATTGACCCCCGACGAGCCGCCCGTCCCCGGCTTGTGCCCGATCACGCGCGCGACGGTCTTCATGTGCTTGAAGCGCCATTCCTGGAAATAATATTCGAGCGCGGTGACCTTCTCGGCGAGCGTGTAGAGATCCCAATGCCGGTCGGGGTCGGTGTAGATTTTCAGCCACGCCTTCTCGACCGCTTCCGACGCTTCATAAGGCCTGGTCCAGTCGCGCTCCAGATGATCGGCGGGAATATCGAAACCGCGCCGCGCGAGCAGCCGCAGCAGCTCGTCGTAGAGCGACGGCGCCTCGAACGCCGCGCGCAGCCGCGCGGTCGCCGCCGGATCGTCCTTGTGGACGATCATCATATCCTCGCGCTTGTTGCCGAGCAGATATTCAAGCTCGCGATATTGCTGCGACTGGAACCCCGACGCGCGGCGCAGGAAGCCGCGGAAAGTCAGGAAATCGTGCGGGGTCAGCGTCGCGAGCACTTCCCAGCTGTGGATCATGTGCCGCTGGATCGTCGCGATCCGGTCGAGCCCCTTGCCCGCAATCTCCAGCCGGTCGGCCTTGATCGCGTCATGGACGATCCGCCCTTCGTGCAGGACGAGCTTGATCCACAGCTCCATCGTCTGGTGCATGATGATGAACAGCATCTCGTCGGGCTTGTCCGACACCGGCACCTGCGCCGACAGAAGCTGCGCGGTCTGCAAATGCCGCGCATAGGTGAGGCCATTGTCCCACTGGATGGTTTCGCCGTCGATCTCGGTCTCGAAAATATCGGTACCGCCGTCGCGTGTCTGCCTGATCATCGTGCCGCCTCCCGGTTTGCCGGCCCCGGTCGCGCGGGTGGCAGGTGCCCTTCATAGGCGACATCGCCGCGCGAGGCATCTCCGGGTTCGAGCGCCGGCTGGTCGGCGATCTTCCGGTAAACGCTGGCGAAGTCGGTTTCCTCCGTCGCGCGCAGCAATTCCTCGAAACCCGCGACGACGAAATAGGTCTGCTGATATTGGTCGAAATGATAGCGCGTGCGCATCACGCGTTCGATGTCGAGCCAGATGCGGCGCGGTTCGGACGAGGTCAGCGCGCAGAGCGTTTCGGCGAAGCTCGACATCAGGCCGCCGCCGAAGGCGCGCAGTTCGCCATCCTCGACGACGAGGCCGAATTCGACGGTATACAGCCACAGCCGCCCGAGAAATTCGGACGCCCCCAGCTTTTCTGCGCGCAGCCCCGCCTGTCCATAAGCGACAAGGAAGTCGGAGAAAGCTGGATCGGTGAGCATCGGGATATGGCCGAATATGTCATGAAACATGTCGGGCTCTTCGCTGTAGGCGACCTGCTCGGGCGGACGGACGAAATTGGCAGCGGGGAAGCGCTTGTTCGCCAGATGCTCGAAAAAGGGCTCGTTCGGTATCCAGCCGGGAACGGCGACGACTTCCCACCCGGTCGCCGGCTTCAGCAGCGCGTTGAGCTCCGCAAAATCGGGAACTCCCGGCTTCAGCTTGCGAAGGATATCGAGCCCGTCGAGAAACGACCGGCACGCATAGCCTTCGATGGCCGCCGACTGCTGGTCGAACAGGGTTCGCCATGTCTCATGCTGTTCGGTGGTGAACGCCCCCCAGTTCTGCGGCATCGACCAGTCGGCCGCGACACCGTCGGGCGGTGCATCGAAAATATGTGTCGCAGCCACCGGTCTCTCTCTCCAGATCTTCGGCCACGAATGTAACGCGGGGACGCGCAAACATTGTGCGGATTTCGCAGTGACAAGGCGCCGATAGCACTACTTTGTTCTGACCAATTACCAATTTGCAGGATTATGTTCTTCAGATTAGAAAAGAGAGATCGCATTATCGCGCAAACCCGATTCAGGACGGAACGCATGGACAAGCTCGACTGGAAGATCGTCGCCGCGCTCGAACGCGACGGGCGGCAATCCTACGCCGACCTTGGCGAGCAGGTGGGTCTGTCCAAGTCACCGTGCTGGTCGCGCGTAAAGAACCTCGAGGAAAGCGGCGTCATCGACGGCTATGCCGCGCGGATCGACCCGATCGCGGTCGGCCTTGCGGTACAAAGCTTCGTCGAGGTCCAGATCCGCTTCGATGCGCACACCGAATTCGAAGCCGCGGTGCTTGCGCATCCCGCCGTCGTCGAATGCCACACAACCGCGGGCGAGAGCGACTATATGCTCAAGATTTTCGCGCGGTCGGCCGATCATCTCGACGAACTGCTTCGCCACAATCTGTCGAAGCTGCCCGGTGTCCAGCGGCTGAAGACGGTGGTGTGCCTCAAGACCATCAAGCGGCACGGCCACCTCGCCGAATGGGCGCGCACGACCGAAGGCCGTGCACCGCCCTTCGCCTGACCCGGAACAGCTCCGGCCCGGACAGCGAAAACTGCCCGGACCGGCCGCGATCAGAACGCCGCGGTGACGCTGGCGACGACCGCCGCGTCGGCGATCGGGCCGCTGCCGTCGCCCCCGGTGCTGAAATTGGGCTGAAGGCGTGCAGCCTCCGCCTTGCCGATGTCGGTGTCGACGTACGAGATATTGAGCGTCAGGTTGCGCCAGGTCGCGTCCATTCCGACCGACCAGTCCCAATAACGGCCCGTAGGCGCGACGCTCGTCCCGTTGGGGCCAAGGCCGGGGTTACCGTCCGAATATCCGATATGCGCCTTTGCGATGAGCGGCGTTCCGCCGATCGCGAGCGCGCCGTCGCCCCAGAGATAGAGATTATCCTCGCTCTGCCCGCGGCTGTTCGGCGCGGCGGAGATGTTGGCCAGCGCGTGTTGCTTGGGTGCGTAGGCAGCGCCCGCGGTCAGCGTCGCGGGTCCCGTTGTGCCCGTCAGCTTGACATAGGGCTCAGCGAAATCGGATTCGTCGGCGCCGCCCGGATACATGTACCAGACGAGCCCGACGTCGAGCGTCGCATTGTCCGCGAGCGCCGCCTTGTAGCCGGCGATCAGGTCGAGCTCCATATTGGCGCCGCCAAAGGTGCCCCATCCTGCGAGGTTCGACGCCCAGACGCCGGCATAGGCGCCGCTCTCGTGAGACACGGTCAGGCCGCCCTGCACCGCCATTTCCTTGTCCGACTGCGAGACACCGCGAAAACGGTAGTCCGAGGCGAGTGTCGCCGACCCCGACAGGGTGACCGCCGGCTTGCCGGCCTCTTCCTGTGCCGCGGCGGCGGCGGGCAACAGTCCTGCCGCAAGCGCGGCGGCGGAGATGATGTTCTTCATATTATCCTCTTGAAAATGCCTCGCCGGGACGGCGGAGGCTCGCGAGGCGGCCCAACTAGATCGGCAGCGCATTGGAAATCGAGAGGGGTGGCGGCGCGATCGCATAGTGTTTTCACTATGGCCTGGTCGGCGCTCTACAGACCGCGTCCGCGCGGTGCCCGCCATAGCCGGTCCGGCGCGGGCAAGCGCCGCCAGCGCTCCGAAACTTCGACCGTCTCCCACAGGCCCGGCCCGGCGAACAGCAGCGCGCTCCCCGCGCTGCCGCAGAGGAAGGCCATCGCCGACAGCAGCATCAGCAGCGACATCGCGTCGCGCGCCGTCGCGCCCGGCGGCACCGGGTGAAGCCGGGCGGCGATCGCCCAGCAGACAGCGAGAAGGACGAGGCCGCCGGCGCGCAGACCGAGGTTGGCGGCGACCGTTTCATGCCATTTCTTCATGTCAAACCTCCACAGGAGGCCGTTCAACTATTCATGCGCGCATAGGAAATCGAGATCGGCAAATGGAGTGCCACGTTGAGATTGCATATGATCGCACGGGTCACGCCACGACGGAGTGTTGGTCAGCGCATCGCGTCGGCGACGAACGCGATCAACGCGACGGCGCCGCACATATAGATGGTGAGGATCGACGGCCCCTGCGCGCCAAGCCAGTCGACGATGCGGTCGCGCAAACGCCGCGATGCCGGTTGCCCGATATCCTTGTGACTCATGCCCGGCATTTAGGCGCGCCAGCAATTTGAATTCGAGAGCGGGACACGCCCGTTCGCATAGGAATTGCGTATGTTCGGGGCGACCGGCCCTCAGTGCGCCTCGCCGTTTTCAACGAGGCCGTCGCCGCCGAGCCGTAATCGATAACCGATGCCGAGCTCGTTGCAGATGATCCGCGGCTGCTGCGGGTCGGTTTCCAGCTTCTGGCGCAGCGTGCGGATCAAGACACGCAGATATTCGACGTGATGTTCGTGCTCGTGCGGCCAGACCTCGTTCATGATCTGGTTGTGCGTGATGACACGGCCGGGGAAACGCGCGAGTTGCGCGAGCACGGCATATTCCTTGGGGGTCAGGTGGACCTCCTTGCCGCCCTTCGTCACCGTCCGCGCGATCAAATCCATCGTGACGTCGCCTACCGACAGGCTCAGATTGCCGCCATCGCGGGTCAGCCGATTGCGCAGCGCGACGCGGACGCGCGCCAGCAACTCGTCGGTGTCGAATGGTTTTGTCAGATAATCGTCGGCACCGAGATCGAGCGCCGCCACTTTCTCTTCGGTGGCGTCGCGTGCCGAGACGACGATCAGCGTCGTATCGGAATGCTGCTTGAAAAGCGGAACGATTTCGAGCCCGTCGCGGTCGGGCAGACCGAGGTCGAGCAAGGTGATATCGGGGCGGTCCTCGCGGAGCCGCTCGAGTGCCTCGCGGGCGTTTTCGGCTTCGACGATCGCATAGTCGGCGCGCGCAAGAGCCGCGTGGATCAGCCGCCGGATGTGCAGCTCGTCGTCGACGATCAGGACCTTGTGACGCGCTTTCATGGGATGTCCTTGTCGATCGGGGTCGTGATGATCAGCGGTTCGGGGATGTTGATCGTGAAACAGGCGCCGTGCGGATCGGCATTGTTGCCCGCCTCGACCGACAGCCCCATCGCCTCGGCAAAGCCTTTGACGATCGCGAGGCCGAGGCCGGTGCCATGCTTGGCGCGGTCGCTGCCTTCGAGGCGCGTGAAGGTTTCAAAAACGCGCTTCTCGTTCCCCGGCGCGATACCCGGCCCCTGGTCGATCACCGACAGCTGGATCGCGTCGGCCGTACGCCGCGCGCGAACAACGATCGGCGTGCCGGAGTCGGCATAGCGCCCGGCATTGTCGAGCAGGTTGATCAGGCAGTGATGGAGGAGCACCGGATCGACGCGGACGAGCGGGATGTTGGGCGAGATATCGACCTTGACCTCATGGCCCGCGAGCGAGGCGCGCGTGTCATGCGCGGCGCTGGCGACGGCGTCGAACAGGTCGGTCGCCTCGACCTTCATCGGCAGCGCGCCCGCCTCGACGCGCACCATGTCGAGCAGGTTCGACACGAAGCGGTTGAGGCGCAGCGCCTCGGTCTCGATCGTTTCCGCCATCGCCGCCGAGGGGTGGCGGCGCATTTCCTGCGCAGCCGACAGGATCGTCGTAAGCGGGGTCCGAAGATCGTGGCTGACCGACGACAGCAGTGCCGAACGCAGCCGGTCGCGCTCGTCCACCTGCCGCGCGCGGAGCGAGGCCTCCTCGAGCTCCATCCGGTCGAGCGCGATCGACGCCTGATCGAGCAAGCTCATCAGCAGCGGCACCTGATCCGAGCGCACCGGCTCGCGCGCATCGTCGCGCGTCAGGCCGAGCACGCCGAGCACGCCGCGCGTCGTGCGGAGCGGGTGGAACAGCCAGTCCGACGCCGTAAGCGTCGCCGAGCCGCGCCCCGCGGGCTGTTCATTGTCCATCGCCCATTGCGCCGCGGCGCGCTCGATCTGTTCGAGCCGGTCCTCGGGCGGAACCGCGGCGCGCAGTGTAGGCCCGTCAGCCGACGGCAGCAGGATAACGGTGCGCACGTCGAGCAAGCGACCGACCTCGGCGCAAATCGCGTGCATCAGCGCGTCCTGATCGGGTGCTGCGGTGAGCTGTCGCGAAAAGCTGGCGAGCGCCGCATTCTGCCGCGCGCTCGATTGCGCGAGGTCGGCCTGCGCGCGCACGCGCGCCGCGAACTGGCTGGTAACAATGGCAACGCCGAGCAGCACGAGGATACTCACGACATTTTCCGGATTGCTGACGGTCAAGGTGCCGGTCGGCGGCAGGAAAAAGAAATTATAGGCGAGGCTCGACGCAAGCCCGGCGAACAGCCCGGCGCGGAGGCCGAAGGTCGCGGCGGCGAACATGACCGGCACGAGATAGAGCAGCGAGATATTGCCGAGATCGATAACCTCGATCAGCAGGCGCCCCAGCGCGGTCATCACGACAACCATCGCAAGCGACCAGATGTAATCCGAGGGCGCGCCCCAGCGGCCGGGAACGGCGATCGTGCTCCGCCGCGCCTTCTGCGTATCGGGTTCGCCGGGCAAGACATGCACCGCGACATCGTCGATCGTCCGCACAAGCTGGTCGACGACCGAACCGTGGCGCATCTCGAACCACCAGGGACGCGCCGATTTGCCGATCACGATCTGCGTTGCGCGCGCGTCGCGTGCGAAAGCCTGCAAGCCTTCGACGACACTCGCCGCCGGGACCGTCGCGGTCGAAGCGCCGAGGCGCGACGCGAGCGCCAGCGTATCGGCGAGCTGTTTCCGGTCATCGTCGGTCAGCGACCGGCTGCGCCGCGTCTCGATATAGACTGCGGTCCATGGCGCCTTCAGCGCGTCGGCAAGCCGCTTGCCCGCACGGACGAGCTCGGCGGCGACGGGGAGCTCGCTGACCGCGACGACGATCCGCTCGCCGACCGCGAAGCTGCCCGCGAGCGCGTGGCTGCGGACATGCTCGAGCATCTGCGCGTCGACCGCATCCGCCGCGCGGCGCAACGCCAGTTCGCGCAAGGCGGTCAGGTTCGATTTCGAAAAGAAATGACTCAGCGCGCGCGTCGCTTCCTGCGGGATATAGACCTTGCCGTCGCGCAAGCGTTCGATCAGCTCGTCGGGCGGAATATCGACCACCTCGATCTCGGCATTTTCGAGAATCGAGTCGGGAACCGTTTCGCGAACGCGGACGCGGGTGAACGACGCGACGACGTCGTTGAGGCTTTCGACATGCTGGATGTTGATCGTCGAATAGACGTCAATCCCGGCACCGAGCAGTTCCTCGACATCCTGATAGCGTTTCGGGTGGCGGCTACCCGGCGCATTGGTATGCGCCAGTTCGTCGACGAGCACGAGCTGCGGCCGCCGTTCAAGAATCGCATCGATGTCCATTTCGCCGAGACTGTGCCCCAGATGATCGACATCGCGGCGCGCGATGATCTCGTGGCCGTGGACGAGCGCCTCGGTCTCGCGCCGGCCATGCGTCTCGACCACGCCGATCACGACATCGACCCCGGCCTCGCGCCGCTGCCGCCCGTCAGTAAGCATTTCCCACGTCTTGCCGACGCCGGGCGCGGCGCCGAGAAATACCTTCAAACGGCCACGGCCTTCCTGCGCCGCCTGACGCAGGAAGGCTTCGGGGGATGGTCGATCCTTTTCTGTCACGCCGCGGGTTTAGCCCCAAAAGCATCGAGCCGTCGATTGAGCTTGAACACATTCACGCGCGGCTCGCCCAGAAAGCCGAGAAGCGGCGTGTCGATACTCTGTTCGACCAGCCCGCGCACGGCTTCCGGATCAAGACTGCGCGCCTTTGCGACGCGATCGACCTGATAGAAGGCCGCGTCGGGCGTGATATCGGGGTCGAGCCCCGAACCCGATGTCGTCACCATGTCGGCCGGCACGGCCTTGCCGGGCTGCGCGGCCTTTAGCTTCTCGACGTCGCCTTTCACGCGGTCGGCGAGCAGCTGCGACGTCGGCCCGAGGTTCGAGCCCGACGAGGCAAGACCGTCATACCCGTCACCCGCCGCCGATGGGCGGGTGTTGAAATAGCGGTCCGAAGTGAACGCCTGCCCGACGATATTCGAGCCGACTACCGTTCCGCTGTCGCGCACGAGGCTGCCGTTCGCCTGTTCCGGGAAGAGCGCCTGCCCGATGCCGGTGAGCGCCAGCGAATAGGCGAGCCCGAGCAGCGCAGCGAAAAGCAGCGTCATGACGAGCGCCGGACGCAGCGCGCTGATGAGATCCTTGTTCATTTCATTATCCTCAGACCAGACCGAGGCCGCCAACGGCCAGGTCGATGAGTTTGATCCCGATGAAGGGTGCGACAAGACCGCCGAGGCCATAGACGGCAAGGTTACGCGCCAGCAGCGGCCCCGCGCCCATCGGACGATAGGTCACGCCCCTGAGCGCGAGCGGCACGAGCAGCGGAATGATCAGCGCGTTGAAGATGATCGCCGACAGGATCGCGCTCTCGGGGCTGGTCAGTCCCATGATGTTGAGCACGCCGAGGCCGGGATAGAGCACAACGAACATCGCCGGGATGATCGCAAAATATTTGGCGACGTCGTTCGCGACCGAGAAGGTCGTGAGCGCCCCGCGCGTCATCAACAGCTGCTTGCCGAGCCCGACGACCTCGATCAGCTTCGTCGGATCGCTGTCGAGGTCGACCATATTGCCCGCCTCGCGCGCTGCCTGCGTCCCGGTGTTCATCGCGACACCGACGTCAGCCTGCGCGAGCGCCGGGGCGTCGTTGGTCCCGTCGCCGCACATCGCGACAAGCCGCCCGCCCTGCTGCTCCTTGCGGATCAGCTCGAGCTTGTCCTCGGGCGTCGCCTGCGCGAGGAAATCGTCGACCCCGGCCTCGGCCGCGATTGCCGCCGCGGTGAGCGGATTGTCGCCGGTGATCATCACCGTGCGGATGCCCATCTGACGAAGTTCGCCGAAGCGTTCGCGGATGCCCGCCTTGACGATATCCTTGAGGAAGATCGCGCCGAGCAATTGCCCATCCTTCGCCACGGCGAGCGGCGTTCCGCCCGCGCGTGCGATCTCGTCGGTGATACGGCGCAGTTCGGTCGCGGCGGCGGTCGCCCCCGCGCCCGGATTGGCCTTGAGAACAGAGTCCACCGCGCCTTTCTGGATCACGCTGTCACCCAGCTTGATGCCCGAGATGCGCGTTTGCGCGGTGAAGGGGATGATTTCGGCGCCGTTTGGCAATTCAGTCATCGTCTGGCCGAATTTCTCGCGCGCCAGCGTCACGATCGAGCGGCCTTCGGGGGTTTCGTCGGCGAGGCTCGCGAGCAGCGCCGCCTCCGCAAGAGCGGCCATCGACTGGCCGCCGACCGGACGGAATTCGGTCGCCTGCCGGTCGCCGACAGTGATCGTGCCGGTCTTGTCGAGCAGCAGGACATCGACGTCGCCCGCGGCCTCGACCGCGCGGCCCGATTTGGCGAGCACGTTGAAGCGCACGAGGCGGTCCATGCCCGCGATACCGATCGCCGAAAGCAGCGCCGCGATCGTCGTCGGGATGAGCGTGATCAGCAACGCCGCGAGGATCGCGACGGGGATGCCGCCGCCCGCATAGCTCGCAAAGGCCGGGATCGTGCCGACCGCGATCAGGAAGATGATCGTCAGGCCGACGAGCAGCAGGGTCAGCGCGATCTCGTTCGGCGTCTTCTGCCGCTCGGCGCCTTCGACGAGCGCGATCATCCGGTCGAGGAAGCCCTGCCCCGGGTTCACCGTCACCTGGACGCGGATTTCGTCGGAGATGACGCGCGTACCCGCGGTGACGGCGCTGCGGTCGCCGCCCGCCTCGCGGATCACCGGTGCGCTTTCACCCGTGATCGCCGCTTCGTTCACCGACGCGACACCCGCGACCACCTCGCCGTCCGAAGGGATCAGGTCGCCGGTTTCGACAAGTACGATGTCGCCGACCTTGAGCGCGCTGGCAGGCACATTTTCCCATGCCTTTCCGTCGCCCTTCAGCCGCTTCGCGGTCAGTTCGGCCTTGGCCGCGCGCAGCGAGGCCGCCTGCGCCTTGCCGCGCCCTTCGGCGAGCGCTTCGGCGAAGGTGCCGAAAAGCACCGTGAGCCAGAGCCAGATGACGAGTTGCAGCTTGAAGCCGGTCTCGAGACTATCCTGACCGACGACGAGCAACAGCGTCAGCAAGGTCGCTACGATGGCGGTGGTGAACATCACCGGGTTACGGATCAGCTCCTTCGGATTGAGTTTGCGGAAGGCGTCGCCGATCGCCGGAACGATCAGGTCTGCCGTGAACAGGGACTTGGTTTCAGACCGAGCCATTTGCGTGATTCCTTAGAAAAGCTGGCCGTTGATCATCGCGAGATGATCGGCGATCGGACCGAGCGCGAGGCTGGGCAGGAAGGTCAGGCCGCCGACGATCAGCACGATACCGATGAGAAGGCCCGTCCACAGCAGCCCGGTCGTCGGGAAGCTGCCCGCCGTGGCCGGCGTATATTTCTTCGCCGCCAGACCGCCGGCGATCGCCAGCATGGGCACGATGATGAAGAAACGGCCGATCCACATCGCGACGCCCAGCATGCCGTTATAGAAGGGCGTGTTGGCGGTGAGGCCCGCAAAGGCCGACCCGTTGTTCGCGACCGCGCTGGTGAAGGCGTAGAGGATTTCCGAAAAGCCGTGCGGCCCCTTGTTGAGCGGACCCGCCAGCCCGGCCGCGGTGACCGACGCAATCGCCGTGAAGCCGAGAATGATCAGCGGCAGGACGGCGATCGCGAGCACCGCGAGCTTGACCTCGCGCGCCTCGATTTTCTTGCCGACATATTCGGGCGTCCGCCCGACCATCAGCCCGGCGACGAAAATCGCGAGGATCGCAAAGAGCAGGAAGCCATAGATGCCCGCGCCGACGCCGCCGATCACGACTTCACCAAGCTGCATGTTGAACAGCGGGATCAGGCCGCCGAGCGCGGTAAAGCTGTCGTGCATGCCGTTGACCGCGCCGCACGACGCAGCGGTGGTGACGACCGCGAACAGCGCCGTTTGTGCGATGCCGAAGCGGACCTCCTTGCCTTCCATATTTCCGCCCGCCGCGCCGAGCTGATGGAGGATCGGATTGCCGGCCGCTTCCTGCCAGTAGGTGATTGCCGCGCCCGCGACGAACAAGGTCATCATCGCCGCGAGGATCGCCCAGCCCTGCCGCTGGTTGCCGACCGCCCGCCCGAAGGTCCACGTCAGCCCGACGCCGATTGCAAAGATCGAGAGCATCTGGACGAGGTTGGTGAGCGCGGTCGGATTTTCGAACGGATGCGCCGAGTTGACGTTGAAGAAGCCGCCACCGTTGGTGCCGAGCATCTTGATCGCTTCCTGGCTGGCGACGGGACCGAGCGCGAGGGTCTGCCTGGCGCCTTCGAGCGTCGTCACGTCGACCGACCCCGCCAGCGTCTGCGGCACGCCGCTCGCGATATAGAAAATCGCGATGGCGACGCAGAGCGGCAGCAGCAGATAGAGCGTCACGCGCGTCATGTCGGCCCAGAAATTGCCGATCGTCTTCATCTCGCGCCGCGCAAAACCACGGAACAGCGCGAAAGCCAGCGCGATACCCGTCGCTGCCGAGAGGAAGTTGTGGATCGTGAGGCCGAGCATCTGGCTGAGGTTCGACATCGTCGATTCGCCGCCGTAGCTCTGCCAGTTGGTGTTCGCGGTGAAGCTGATCGCGGTATTGAACGCGAGGTCCGCGCTGGTGCCATCAAATCCGAGCGGATTGAGCGGCAGTACGCCCTGCAGGCGCAGGACCGCATAAGTGAACAGCAGCAGCGCCGCGTTGAAGATCAGCATATGGACCGCGTAGCGGCGCCACCCCTGTTCTTCGGCGGGGTCGATGCCCGACAAGCGGTAAAAGCCCGTTTCGACCGGACCAAGCACGCGGTGGAGCGGCGTGCGGCGCCCTTCGTAGAGCGCAAAGAGCCACCGGCCCATCGGCTTGCAGAGCAAAAGCAGAATGCCGACGAATGCGGCGATCAAAAGCCATCCCTGAAAGGTCATGGCGCGCCTCCTTCAGAAGCGTTCGGGCCGCGCGAGCACGGCCACGAGATAGAAAAGAAGACCGAGCGCGGTCGCGCCTGCGAGCCAAAGGTCGAGAGTCATGGGCGCCATCCCCTCACGCGTCGTCGCACAGGCGCGCATAGCCGAGGCTTGCAACGACGAGACCGAGGATGATGCCGACCCAGAGAAGATCCTGCATGATATTGCTCCAGCAAGACGCCGCCCACGGGACGCGGGCCGAGTCGTCTGCGGACCGTCAAATAGGAGAGGCCGGCGTTTGAATTCGAGAGCCGGAAAAGCGCAGGCGCATAGTATTTGCGTATGAATTTCCCGGTGCGGCGCGGTGCAGCGCATTCCGGAACGACCAACCCGTAGCGGCATCCGGCCCGATCAGGATGTCGAGATCGTCGTCACCGCCCCGCCCCGACCAGGCGCGTCAGTCGGCCCAGCCCCGATCGCGCGCCGTGCGCTCGGCCTCGGCGTCGAAAGGGTCGCCCGCCATCAGCGCGGCCACATCGGTCGCGAGGGCGCCTGACGAGGCCTGACGATAATCCGAACCCGCCTGTCCCGTCATCGTGCGTTCGAGCGACCAGCCGCCCGCGTTGCGGCACCCGATACCCGACAGGGTGCGACCCTCGAAGCTACGGCAATAGCGGCCAGCGCGGTCGCGAAAGCTGAGCCCGATCCGCACCGCCCCGCCCTGCGGCTGGTTCGAGGCGAGCTGCGTGTCGAGCGCCTCGGCAAGCGCTCCCGAGGCCGCGAGCGTCCCGTTCGCGCTGGTCACATCGGCCGCCGGCCGCCAGGGCTGCATCCCGATCGTGAGTCCGAATATCAGCGACGCGGCGATTGCGCCCCAATGCATGGGGGCGAAACGGCGGAGTTTCGCCTCGCGCCGATCGGCAAGGCTGGTGTCGACCGCATCACCGGCAAGCAGCGCGCGAAGCCGATCGGGTACCGCCTCCGCGGCGACCGGCGCATAATGGGCCGCGAGCTGCGCCTTCAACGCGCGGTGGCGCGTAATCTCGGCCGCCAGCGCGGCGTCGCTTTCGGCCTCGCGCTCGACCCGGCGCGCGGTCAGGTCGTCGAGTTCGCCGTCGACAAAGGCGGCGACGGTCGCCGGATCGAAACTCATGCCGCCTCTCCCAGCCAGTGCATCAAGGTTTCCCGCCCGCGCGCGAGGCGCGAGGTGATGGTACCGATCGGCACCTCCAATATTTCGGCCGCCTCGCGATAGGCGTAGCCTTCAACGAGGACGAGCATCACCACCTCGCGCTGTTCGTCGGGCAGGCGTGCCATCGCGCCGTCGACATCGCCGCGCAGCGCGCCGGCCTCGACCTCCGCCGCACCTTCGCCGACGACCTGCGTGACGGCGTCGTCGATCGGCGCATGGACGCCGCGCCGGCCGGCGGCACGGCGCTCGTCGATCCAGATATTGCGGGTAATGCGGTACATCCAGCTATCCAGTCTCGTTCCGGGTTGCCATTGATCCTGCGACTTCAGCGCCCGTTCGATCGCCGCCTGGCACAGGTCGTCGGCGTCGCTGGCGTCGCGCGCCAACCCGCGCGCAAAACGGCGCAGACGGGGCAGCAGTTCGACCAGTTCCTCTTCGAAGCGCATCTTCGCCTTTTCCAGGTGTTCGCAGGAAGAAACGACAGCCTTCTATCGTTTCTTCCCTATCCTGCTAAATTTTTTCCGGGATAGGTCGGCCCGCCCGGGCGTTGTGAGAGATGAGATGAAATTCCGCACCACTCTGCTGTCGCTTGTCTGCCTTCTCCTCGGCGGGATCGGCGGGCATGTGGCCGCGCAGATCGCGTTGCCGCCGGTCCAGCTTCCCGACGCGGCGCGCACGCTTCCCGCCCTGCCCGACCTCGACGCCGGCCCGTTGATATCGGTCGGCGACCGGCTCACGCAGGTCAGGCTCGACCGCATCAACGCACTGGTGCGCGGCAATCGCGACGATATTGAGCTCGACGATCGCGGGGAGCCCGCAGTGCGCGGGATACTGGTCGCGAGCGGCGTCGATCCGGCGATGATTGCGCTCGCCGCAGGCAAAGGTTTCGAGCTGCTCGACCGTGAGCGCATCGAGGGGCTGAAGCTCGATATCGCGCGCTTTCGGGTGCCCGAAGGACACAGCCTCGGCCGCGCGCGCAAGCAGCTCGCCAAACTCCTCCCGGATGCCGAGGTCGATGTCGACAATATCTATTTCGCCAGCGGACCGGGCGGCGCCGTTCCGCACGCCGCGCTTGCCACTGCGGCGGACGAAGGCACGGCAAGGCTCGGCCTGATCGACGGCGGCGTCGCGGCGCACCCATCGGTCGCGGGACGCGTCGAACAGCGCGGTTTCGCCAAAGGCGCGCCGTCGGCCAGCCGCCATGGCACAGCGGTCGCGTCGCTGCTCGTCGGCAGCGGTTCCATACAGGGCGCCGCGACCGGGCAGCGGCTGCTCGCCGCCGATGTCTATGGCACCGATACCGCCGGCGGCAGCGCCAGCGCCATCGCGCGCGCGCTCGGATGGCTCGCGCAAAGCGGCGCCGCGGTGACGACAATCAGCCTCGTCGGCCCCGACAACAAGCTGCTCGCCGCCGCGGTCGCGCGGGCACAACAGCGCGGGATGCTGATCGTCGCAGCGGTCGGCAACGATGGCCCTGCCGCACCGCCTGCCTACCCCGCATCCTATCGCGGCGTATTCGCGGTGACCGGCGTCGACCGCAAGGATCGCGCACTTCCCGAGGCGGGCCGCGCACTCCATGTCGATTTCGCCGCTCCCGGAGATGGCGTGCTCGCCGCGACCGGAACAGCCAGCACCGACCGGCTGCGCGGAACGTCCTTTGCGGCACCGCTGGTCGCCGGACGGCTCGCCCTGCGCTACCCCGCGCCCGCAATCGACCGCATCGGCCCTGCCGTCATCGCACTCGTGATGGAAGCCCGCGACCTCGGCAAGAAAGGCCGCGACAAAGTCTATGGCCACGGGCTGATCTGCGGCACTTGCGGCGCCCGCTGAATTTTTCCCGGAATAAATTCAAACGCGCCGTCGTTCTCTTCACAGGCCCAGCCCCTCCGGGCCAAGAATTTGAGGAGAAGGACAATGGCACATCGCATTTTCATTCCGGCATTGGCGCTCGCGGCGTCGGCCATGGCGTTTTCGGCACCCGTTTCGGCGCAACTGCTGGGCGGCAGCGGCGGGCTTGGTGGCGGCCTCGGTGGTGGTCTGGGCGGCACACTCGGCAATCCTGCCGGTCCCATCGGCGGCACGCTTGGTTCGGCCGGCGAGCTGACCGGCTCGGGCCGCGGCGATGCAAATATCGACCGGCGCTCGGGTCGCGTACAGGGAAAGGGCGACGCCGACGCGAACGGCAAGGGTTCGGCAAACGGCGGCGGCAATCTGCTCCGCAATAATATCGGCGGCGACACCAATGGCTCGGGCAGCGCATCGGGCAGCGGCAGCCTCGATGCGCAGGCGGTCGGCACCGATTTTGTCGGCAGCACCGCAAGCGGTGCGCTCGGCGCCGCAAGGGGCACTGCTTCGACCGCCACCGACACGGCACGCGGTGCGGTCGGGACTGTCCGCGACCGGACGGGGCCCGCACTGTCGAACGTCTCGGGCAGCGCGAGTGGCGCCGGCTCGGTCGCGGGCAGCTTCCAGGGCGGTCTCGGCCAACTCGCGGCGGCCGGCAGCGGCGCGGCGAACGGCGCCGGTATGTTCGCGGTCGAGCCCGGCATGGCTGTCACCGACGCACGCGGCAAGGTGATCGGTTATGTGCACGAGCTGCGCCAGACCGGCCGCGGCGTCGTCGAGGCGGTGACCGTCGAGGTCGGCAATCGCGTCGCGACGCTTCCCGCCGCCAGCTTTGCGGGTTCGGGCGACGTGCTCGTCACAGGGATGACGAAGGGTCAGCTCAAGGACACGGCTAAACAGCAGGAAGAAGCAAACAGCCAGCCTGCCAGCGAACCGGCGCCGCAGGCTGCGCAACAGGGCAACCGCGCCGAACGCGGCAACACCCGCAACGACTAGATTGGATCGGATCCCGAAAGGGGAATGCGCCGGCCTTCGCGCCGGCGCCTTTTTTGCACCCGCCTGCGACAGGGCGAGCGCCGTGAGCTGTGCTTTGCCGGTTCCAAGCGAAACTATGCTTGACGATTACAACTCAACCAATCAAGTTGAATTACCGGCCCGATCCCGACCGGAGTGCTTTCGGGGTCCGCGGCTTTTGACCGGGAAGCAGCTTGCTCCGCGTTACCAACAGCTAAAGCGCGCGATGCTCAGGCGACAGCGCCAGGTATCGTGTTCCCCTCTGCGAAGCATGAGGTGATACGATGCACATACCCCCGCCGCGATAGGGTCCTGCCCAAACAACCGCCCCGGCGTCGCCATCGCGCGATCGCCCATATTTTGCGCCGCGCGTCGGCGCCTGCCTCCGGATACGCCCTCGCCGGTATCGGGAACGACAAGGCTGTGTTGCAATGACTTATCTTCGCCCATCGCTGCGGGTTTTCACCCTAAGCGCCCTTCTTTTCCTGACCGCTTGCGGCGGCGCACCCGATAACGGCAAGACGCTCAGGATCGGCGACCAGCTCCATGCGCTCAAATCCTCGCTCGACGTGTCGGGCGAAGGACGGCCGACCGGTTATACGATCGAATGGGCCAATTTCGTCGGCGGACCGCCGATTATCGCTGCGCAGACGGGCGGATCACTCGACGTCGGCTGGATGGCCGAAACCCCGCTGATCTTTGCGCAGGCCGCGGGCAGCCCGGTCAAGGTCGTCGCGGTGAGCAAGACGGTCGAGGGCGGCGGCTCGCCCTATGCGCTGGTCGTCAAGCCGGACTCGCCCATTCGCAGCATCGCCGACCTCAAGGGCAAGTCGGTGTCGTTCATGAAGGGCACGGTGCTGCATTATTTCGTTGCGCGCCTGCTCGACAAGCAGGGGCTGTCGTTGAAGGATATCAAGACGGTGCAGGCAACGGGCTTCGGCACCGGGCTGCTCGACAAGGGATCTGCCGACGCGATCACCATCGGCGAGCCCTGGCTGACGCAGGCGCTCGATGCCGGAAAGGTACGGATTCTTGCCAGCGGCGCACCGCCCAATACGCCGGGCTTCTTCTACCTCGTCGCATCCGACGCGGCGCTCGCCGACCCGGCGAAGGCGAAAGCGATCGGCGACCTCGTCGCGCGCGCGGCGCGGGCGACGCGCTGGCAGCGCGAAAACCCCGCGCAGGCAGCCCCTGCACTCGCCAAGCGCTATAATGTCGATGCCGCGATCGCGGAAAAGATCATCACGCGCGCGCCCGCGAGCTACGCGCCGATCAGCGACGCGATCATCGCGGCGCATCAGGATGAAGCCGATCTGTTCTTCAAGGAAGGGCTGATCCGCAAGAAACTCGATGCATCGCAAATCTTCGACAAGCGCTACGACGATATCGTCGCAGCGCAGGAGGTGGCGAAGTGAACGCGTCGACCCCGATCGCGCGCGCGGGAGACCCCGGGCGGCTGGTCCAGCCGGTCGTCCGCAAGGCGGGCAATCGTTCCGAGCGCTTCGCCTTCGCGCGCCGCGCGACCGGCCCGCTGATCGTCGTCGCGCTGTGGGCGATTTCGACGAGCGCGGGGTGGATCGATCCATCGATCCTCCCCTCACCCGCGGGGATCGTCACGGGATGGCAACAACTCTGGACCGAACAGGCGCTCGCATCGCAGATCGGTACCTCGCTCACGCGCGCTCTTGTCGGCGGCGCAGTCGGTATCGTCTTCGGGTTGATCCTCGGCACGATCGCGGGCCTGTCGAAGCTGGGCGAGGAATTGTTCGACGCGCTGCTCCAGATGCTGCGCACCATTCCCTTCCTCGCGCTCGTCCCGCTGTTCATCGTCTGGTTCGGGGTCGGCGAGGCGCCCAAATTGCTGCTCATCGCGCTCGCGACGATGTTCCCGATGTATCTCAACACCTATGCCGGGGTGCGCAACGTCGACCGCAAGGTGATCGAGGCAATGCGCAGTTTCGGCCTCGGCGGGCGCCGCCTGATCCTCGAGGTCGTACTGCCGCTCGCGCTGCCCCAGATTTTCACCGGGCTGCGCTTTGCGCTCGGCGTCTCCGTGCTCGTGCTGATCGCCGCCGAGCAGATCAATGCGTCGGCCGGGCTCGGATATCTGCTCAACAGCGCGCAAATGTATCAGCAGGTCGACGTCATCCTGATCTGTATCGCCATCTACGCCGTCCTCGGCCTCAGCGCCGACCTGATCGTCCGCACGCTCGAACGGCTGCTCATGCCGTGGCGCGCGGGCATTGCCATCCGATAGGAGCACTCCGATGACCGCCGTCCTTTCGATCGATTTCGCCGCCGCCGCCCGCGTGCCCGAGCCCGATTTCGCGCTCCCCCCCGTCGCGGTCGAAGTCAGCGAGGTCAGCCGCACCTTTTCAGGCAACGCCGTCCTCGACTACCTCGATCTTACGATCCACAGCGGCGAGTTCGTTGCGCTGCTCGGCGCGTCGGGTAGCGGCAAGACGACCTTGCTCCGCATCCTCGCCGGGCTCGATGCCCCCGATGGAGGCGAAGCGTGGGTGCCGGAAGCGCGTACCGTGGTGTTTCAGGAACCGCGCCTCGTCCAGTCGAAGAGCGTGTGGAAGAATGTCGTGATCGGCCTGTCGGGCAAAGATGCGTCGCGCGAGCGCGCTGTGGCGGCACTCGCCGAGGTCGGGCTCGATCATCGCACCGATGCCTGGCCCGCAACCCTGTCGGGCGGCGAGGCACAGCGCGCGGCGCTCGCGCGCGCGCTGGTGCGTGAACCGCGGCTGCTGCTGCTCGACGAGCCTTTCGCGGCGCTCGACGCGCTGACGCGGCTCAAGATGCAGCGGCTGATCGGCGAGCTCTGTCACGTGCACGGCCCCGCGACCTTGCTCGTCACCCACGACGTCGAGGAAGCGATCCTGCTCGCCGACCGCATCCTTGTGCTCAAGGAGGGGCGCATCGGTTTCGACACGCGTGTCCGGCTGTCGCATCCGCGCCGCGCCGGCGGCGAGGACTTCGACGCGCTGCGCGACACATTGCTTGCCGAACTGGGCGTGCCGCAGGACGGGTAAAAGCGTCAGGCGGCCCGGTTCGCGACGAGGTCGTCGACCACCGCCGGGTCGGCCAACGTCGACGTATCGCCGAGCGACGAGATATCGCCCTCGGCGATCTTGCGCAGGATGCGGCGCATGATCTTGCCCGAGCGGGTTTTCGGCAGGCCGGGTGCGAACTGCACCGCGTCGGGAGTCGCGATCGGACCGATCTCGCTCCGCACCCATTTTACCAGCTCGCCGCGCAGCGCGTCATCGGCCGCGCAGCCGGCGTTGAGCGTGACATAGGCGTAGATGCCCTGCCCCTTCACCTCGTGCGGCATACCGACCACCGCGGCCTCGGCGACTTTCGGATGCAGCACCAGTGCGCTCTCGACCTCGGCGGTACCCATGCGGTGCCCGCTGACGTTGATGACGTCATCGACCCTGCCGGTGATCCAGTAATAGCCGTCTTCGTCGCGGCGGCAGCCGTCGCCGGTGAAATATTTGCCCGGATAGGTGGTAAAATAGGTCTGGAAGAAGCGCGCATGATCGCCCCACACGCTGCGCATCTGTCCCGGCCAGCTCCGCACGATCACGAGATTGCCTTCGACGGCACCGTCGAGGACAGCCCCTTCGCCATCGACAAGCTGCGGAGCAACGCCGGGCAGAGGCCGCGTAGCGCTGCCGGGTTTGAGCGCGGTCGCACCGGGCAAGGGCGCAATCATCGCACCGCCGGTTTCGGTCTGCCACCAGGTGTCGACAATCGGGCAGCGCCCCTCGCCAACTACCGCATGATACCAGCGCCACGCCTCCGGATTGATCGGTTCACCGACCGTGCCGAGCAATTTCAGCGATTTGCGTGAAGTCCTTGCAACAAAATCATCGCCATCCTTCATCAACGCGCGGAGCGCTGTGGGGGCGGTGAAGAGGGTGTGGACCGCATGCCGGTCGACCACTTGCCAGATACGGCTGGCGTCGGGCCAGTTGGGCAGGCCTTCATACATCAGCGTCGTCGCGCCGTTCGCCAGCGGGCCATAGAGGATATAGCTGTGCCCCGTCACCCAGCCGATATCGGCGGCGCACCACCACACGTCGCCCGGCTGATAGTCGAAGCAGAGTTCATGCGTGAGGCTGGCCCACAACAGGTAGCCGCCGCTGCTGTGCAGCACGCCCTTCGGCTTGCCGGTCGAACCCGAGGTGTAGAGAATGAACAGCGGATCCTCGGCGTTCATTTCCGCGGGCGGGCAATCGACGGCGACGCCCGCCGCCGCGTCATGATACCAGAGGTCGCGGCCTGCGGTCATCGCAACCGCACCGCCGGTCGCGCGGACGACGATCACCTTTTCGAGCGCGGGCGCGCGCTTCGCCGCCTCGTCGACATTGGCCTTGAGCGCGATGCGCTTGCCGCCGCGCCGTCCCTCGTCGGCAGTGATCACCACCCGGCTGTCGCAGTCGGTGATGCGTCCGGCGAGCGCTTCGGGAGAGAAGCCCCCGAAGACCACCGAATGGATCGCCCCGATCCGCGCGCACGCAAGCATCGCGAACGCCGCCTCGGGGATCATCGGCATATAGATGGTGACCCGGTCTCCCTTGCCCACGCCTTGCGCCTTCAGGACATTGGCGAAGCGGCAGACCTCGCGGTGGAGTTCGCGGAAGGTGATGCGGCGCGCCTCTTCGGCCGGGTCGTCGGGTTCCCAGATGATCGCGACATCGTCGGCGCGGTCAGCAAGATGGCGATCGATGCAATTGGCCGCGACGTTGAGTGTGCCATCGGCGAACCATTCGATACGAAAGTCGCCTTCGCCGAAAGACCAGTCGCCCGCCGTAACCGGCGCCGCCATCCAGTCGAGCCGCCGCGCCTGTTCCAGCCAGAAAGCCTCCGGCGTCGCGAGCGACATGTCGTACATCGCGGCACAGGCCGCTTCGCCAAGCGCCCGCTCTTTCCACTCGGCCGGAACCGGATATGTTTCGGACACGCCCCGCTCCTCCGTCATTGGCCGCGGATCGGCAGCACCGGCGCTTTCGCGGCAGGGAGCGCGACCTTGAGCTCGCCGGCCAGCGTCGGCGCGATCTGCCGCATGTCGATCAGGCCCAGATTCCTGCCCGCGGCGATCCCCGGACCCGTGATGAAGAAGGACGAGTGCATGTCGGGGCGCACGGTGCGCGTCGAGAAGGCGCCATGCGCGCCGCCCTTGGATTCCTTGACCAGCGGCCCCGCCATCGCATTGCCCATCCGGTACCCGGGCTTGAATGCCACGACATATTCAGCCGCGGGGGGAAGGCCGCGATTGGCATATTCATCGCGCACGTAAATGCGCTCGATTCCGTTCGCCGGATCGGCCGCCAGCTTTTGCAGATATTCGGCGACGCGCGCCTTCGTCTTCTGGTCCTTGCGGTCCTGAAGCACGATCATCGCCGACCCGCCGACGTACCAGACGAAGGCCTTCCACGCGGTGACCTCCTGCTCGTCGCCCTTGCCCGCCAGCTTGATAAAGCCCGCGTCGACGAAAGCGGCGTTGAGGTTCACCTGGTGCGTCACCTTGTCGAAACCGTGATCGGACACGACCGCGACGACGCCGCCGGGATGCGTCTTCCGATAGGCGGCGACGACACGCCCGACGGCGGTGTCGATCCGTTCGAGCGCCGCGTTGCCCTCGGCGCTGAACGGACCATACTCATGTTGCTGATGGTCGAGCCATACAAAGTGGACGGTCAGCAATTCCGGATTTTTCTGCTCGATCAGCGCGATCGCATCGTCGGCGATCTTCGCATCATCCTCGTCATTCCCGTCGACAAGATTGAAATCGATATCGGTGGCCTTCTTTGTGACCGGCCAGAAGATGCTGCCGGTTTTCAGGCCCGCCACCTTTGCCGCGCCCCACAGCGTCGTCGCCCGGATCTGATCATAGCTGCTGTAGCTTTTGGGCAGCTTCGCGGTCGGTGCGAAGGGGCGGTTGTTGTAAATGCCATGCTCGGCGGGCAGCACACCCGTAACCAAGGTCGTGTGGTTCGGGTTGGTCACCGTGGGATTCACGTTGACCACCCCTTGCGCATAGCTTCCTTCTTTCAGAAAGCTACGCAGCACGGGAATTGTCAGCCCGTATTTGCCGGCTTCGAGCACCGCGTCGGGCCGGAGGCCGTCGATCGAAATCATCAGCACCGGGTGACGGCCGGACGCTTCGGCGGCGGGGGTCGCCGGGTTCGTCTCACCCGCCGCGCTAACCGGCAGCCCCCCCACCAGGACAAGCGCGATCGAAAACTGGATTGTCCGCCAAAATTTCATGACTGGCTCCGCAAGTGGGTGGTGGGGCTGGATCGGCTGCGACCGCGTCAGAACCGGTGTTCGAGCTTCAGCTTGAACTGGCGACCGCGCGGATTGACCGTGCCCACAAAATAGCCTTCATCCTCGTCCGCGACGGGCGGGTCGGCGTCGAAGACATTGTTAACGCCGAAGGTCACGCGCGTGTCGTTGCCGGGCCCGAAAGCGTAAGTGACGCGCGCATTATGCAGGATCGCGGGCTTCACGCGCAGATAGAAGCGCTTGATGCCATTATCGTCGAAGGTCATGATGCTCTTGGGCCGACCCAGCGCTTCATAGATCGCCTCGGTGGTCGAGGCAGAGGTGTCGGCATAGGGGCCGTAGTAGCTGGTGAACCAGCCGGCCGACCAGCCGTCGCTCTTCCAGTTGACCGACAGATTGCCCTTCCATTTTGCACGCTTGTTCTTGCCGAGTTCGTCGTTGACGATGCCGTCGTCGGCCAGTTCCTCGTCGCGCTTCAGATAGTGCGTCGCTTCGGCCTTCAGCGTGAACTGGCCGAGCCCGAAGTCGGGCACACGATATTGCAGCGCAAGGTCGAGCCCCGCGAGCTTGCGCGAACCGAGGTTGATATAGTCGTTGATCAGGCTGGTGATTTCACCGACGACGGCGCGCTTCGTCGCGTTGGTCGGCTGCGCGGCGTTATACGCGTTGAAGGTCGCGATATCGACCGCCGTGGGGGCGCGGCGGGTGACGCGGCTGTTACCCGCATAGTTGGCGGTCCCCGACCCGAGGTCGATCTGGTCGGCCGTCTTGCCGGACGCGAGCGCCGCCTGCGTGGCAAGGTCGAGCAGCAGCTCGTCAGTCGCGAGCACTTCGGTATTGCCAAGCGCGGTGATCGCGTCGCGCTGGTTAAGGCGCCAATAGTCCGCGGTGAACGACAGGCCGCGAATGCCGGGCACTTCCATCGCGATGCCCGCCCCGAAGTTTCGCGCCCTTTCGGGATTGAGCCGGTCGTTACCCTGACGGAAGGTACGGCGCGGCGCACTGTCGTCGGCGGCCGAACCCGTGACGTCGCGGCGATAGGGATCGGCGGTATAGTTCACGCGCAGAAGCGGCGTGGTGTTCGTCTGCGCGAGGTTCGGCGCGCGAAACGATTCATTGTAGGATGCCCGCAGCTTCAGCCAGCGCGCGGGCGCCCACAGGATGCTGTATTTGGGCGTCGTGCTCGATCCGTGGATCGAAAAGCGCTCGTGACGCACCGCGGCGCCGAGTTCGAGATGTTCGAACAGGAAGAAACGGTTGTCCTCGGTCACCAACGGCAGCGCGACTTCGGCATAGGCGGCCTGCACATTCTGCTTCGCGTCGATGTCCGAATTGGGACTCATCGCGATGAAGTCGTTGTCATTCTCGCGCAGGTAGGGAAAATCATTCCCCGATCCTGGCGGATTGAGGCCCGCGAACGGCGCCTTCCATGCATGATAGCTTTCCCAGCGCGCCTCGGCGCCCGCCGCGACCTGGATGGGCCCGCCGCCGAAAGGAAGCTTCCAAAGCTCGCCGCCGATCTTCGCGTCCCACACAATGATTTGCGTTTTGCCGTACCGGTTGTCGGTATCATACATCGGTTCGGTAACCGTGGTCGGGTTCACATAGGGCTGGTCGACGACGACACGGTTGCTCACCACCTTGAACGTCACGGGGAACGGGTTGTAGGCACTGCCGTCGGTACGCGCGAGCGCCCGGCGAAGGAGCGATTCACGGAAGATGTTCGACTCGGTCTCGTGGCTGTAGGCGCCCGAGACGAGCAGGCCGCTTTCCCACGACCAGCTGTCGCCGAACTTGCCGCGCGCGCCTGCCATCGCGCGGTAGAAGGTCGAATCGACCTCGATATAGCGATCCTTGGTGCCCGGCGGAATCAGGCCCGACACGATCGTGACGTCGGCCGGGGTGCCCAGGATACGCGCGGTGCCGTCGGCGTTGGGTAGGCCCTGCGGATGATAGAAGCGCGTACCGAACGGATTATAGGGGTTCGACGCCGGGACATAGAGGCCCGGTTCGTTGACGTTCTGCATATTCGCCGCTTCGCGCTGGCTGTTCGCGTGCGAGCCCGAAAAGAGGACGTCGCCAAAGACGGTGAAACTGTCGTTGAATTCATGTTCGATGAACATCGCGAGATTGAGGCGCTTCAGGCCTGGGACGAGCGTGCGGTGCGGCAAGCGGTTGTCATAATATTCGTCTTCGGGATTCCCGAGATTGCGCGAGGGCGTGGTCTGCTTGAAATTCACCGCACCATCGGCGCCCGGATAAAGGAAGAAGGTGCCATCGGCCGCGACGGTCGCGACGCCGCCCGTCGGTGCGGTCGAGGTCGAAATGCCGCGGTTTCCGTCGGGGCGCCCGCCGTTGAAGGTCAGGAAGTCCGACTGGATGAAACCGCGGCGGAACTGGCCATAGTGGGTGATCGTGCTGCCGTTATCGAGGTCGTTGTCGAGCGAGAAGTTCGCGCCCGTCGCCGGATTGACGATCGGAAGGCCATCCCACGGCGCCGGCAATTTGCGCGTACGCCTGAGGTCGGATTGCGAACCCCATTTGCGATCGCCGAACAACAGGTCGTTGCGCCGGAAATAGTCGGCCGAAATGCCGATCGACGTCTGGCCGAACTGAAAGGTCTTCGCCGCCGTGACGCGGAACTCTTCAGCCCCGCCATGCTGCGTGATCGCGCTTTCCATCGTGATGCGCCCGCGATCCTTTGTCGGCGAGATGATGTTGTTGATCACCCCGGCCGCCGCGTCGGCACCATAGATTGCCGACGCGCCGTCGCGCAATACTTCGACGCGCGAGATGAGCGCCGTCGGAACGACATTGGCGTTGGGCGAGAGCGACGGCACCCCCTGATCGGTGCCCGAGATCGGATGCGGCGCCATGCGGCGGCCGTTGATGAGCAGCAGGGTGCTACCCGCGCCGATGCCGCGAAGGTCGGGGGACGACACGTCGCCGCGCGCACCCTGCGAGGCGATCGTGCCCTCGTTGATTTCGGGCGGCGATGCCGAAGGCAGTGTTTCGTACAGGTCGGCGCCGGTCGATCCGCCGCGCAGGTCGATTTCCGACTGGTCGATGACCGTGACCGGCAGCGCGGTTTCGGCGCGCCGGATATTGGTGCCGGTCACGACGATTTCCTTCGTCGGCGCATCGGCTTCAGCTTCTTCGGATGCCGCGTCGGCGGGCAATGCCGCATCCTGCGCGCGGGCGCCGGCCACTGTGGCAAGCGCGAACACCATCGCCGTGCCGCATAGAATCGAATGACGAGCTTTCATGTTTCCCTCCGCATTAAGCAAAAATCGCAGTCTGGGTAGGCAGCGGCCGCTCATTGGCGCGGCCGCCTGATCTTTCGGGGGCGCGGAACTTTGCCGGACCGCGCCCGTCAGGCGCGCTTCATCGCCGGATGAACAACGCGACCGTAGCGCTGGCGGCACTCGCCCCTGCGACGATCAGGAACACCAGCGACGTGTCGTGATGCGTATCCATGAAGCCGCCGATCAGCGGTTCGCCAAGCCCGGCGAACAGATAGGCGAAGAAGTTCATGATCCCGATCGCGGTCCCTGCCCTTTTGTGCCCGACGAGGTCTGGGCACAGCGCCCAGAAAGAGGACTGGGGGCCGTAGACGAAGAAACCGCAAAGGAAGAGCGTGGCGAGGCCGAGATACACGTCGCTGGCCGGGATCGTGTACATGAACAGCGAGGTGACGGTAGCGAGCACCATGTAGAGGACGATCGCGAGATAGCGTTTCGACCCGAAGACATTGTCCGAAACCCAACCGTTGGTCGCAGCACCGATCGCCATCCCGACGGGCAGCGCGACGCTGATCCACTGGGGATCGATGAAGCTGTCGGGCGCAGCCGCCCCGTCCCCGGCGCCGCCGAGAAAGTGGACGGGGACCCAGACCAGCAAACCGTAGCGCGCCGAATTCTGGAACCCGATAGCGAGGCCGCCGAGCAGCAGCCGCCAGTTGGAAAGCACCGCCTTGTAGCGCGCCCACGAACTCTCATCGTCGGCGACATCGGGAGCCGTGTCCTCGTCGTCGACATCGTCGTGCGGCGACTGGAAGCCAAGGTCTTCGGGACGTTCGCGTGCAATCAGGTAGAAAGCGATGCCCCCGACCAGCATCAGCAGCACGGGCAGGCGGAAAATCCAGCGCCAGTCGAGCTGCAACGTGTGCACGACGACGATCGACGTGACGAAGGAGAGCACCGACGCCATACCGGCGGCGAACACATAAAAACCGAACACCTTGCCGCGTTCGTGCTTGCCGAACCAGTTCGACAGCAGCCGGCTGCCGGGCGCCCAGCCCATCGCCTGAAAATAGCCGTTCAATCCCCACAATGCGCCAAGGCTGAGCACGCCGGTTGCGAAGCTTGCGGCCCAGTTGGTTATGCACGAGAGGATCGCACCCGCGCTCATCACGCGGCGGCCGCCGAACTTGTCGCCGATATTGCCGTTGATCGCCTGCCCGATCGCATAGCACCACAGCAGTGCCGCACTGACCCAGCCGAGCGTTTCTTTCGACACGCCGAATTCCGCTTGAATGCCCGGAATAGCAAAGCCGAACGTCTGGCGACCAGTGTAAAAGAACAGATAGCAGAACATCGCTGCAAAAAGCATACGATGCTGCGCTTTCCGAAATAGCATACTGCTATCTGTTAAGTTACGGAGATCCGTAACACCTTTTTGAACTACGTTCATTTGCATCTGTCCCATGGATAGGCACTTTGTGTGCTCTCTCTATTTAGTGATTCTTATGCATATTTTATGACAGCATATTAAATATTCCAGGGAAGCGACCATGTCCGGACGTTGGTGAAGCCCTTCATCGCCTCGACGACGCCTTCCTTGTCGCCGAGCCCCGAATCCTTGATCCCGCCAAAGGGCGACATTTCGATCCGGTAGCCGGGGACTTCCCAGACATTGACCGTCCCGACCTCGAGCTCGGCGACGAAGCGCGTGATATAATCGAGGCGGTTGGTGCAGACGCCGGACGACAGGCCATAGGCGGTCGAATTCGAAATCCGGATCACCTCCGAAATATCGTCGGGGCAGCGGACGATCGGGATCACCGGGCCGAAGGTTTCCTCGAACACCAGCTCGCAATCGGCCGGCACATGATCGACGACGGTCGGCGCGAACAACGCCCCGCGCCGCGGCGCACCGTGCAGGATCTCCGCGCCGCGCCCGACCGCATCGTTGACGCGGTTTTCAAAGAGGATCGCCGACCGTTCGTTGATGACCGTGCCGACGTCGGTCGACGGATCCATCGGGTCGCCGCTCTTCAGCCGCTTCGCCTTTTCGGCGACGAGTTTCGCGAAATCGTCGGCGACGCTGTTGACCACCAGAATTCGCTTCACTGCAGTACAGCGCTGGCCCGAATTCTTCGTCGCTCCGGCAACCGCCAGCTCGGCCGCCTTGTCGAGATCGGCGTCTTCCATCACGATCAGCGGATCGTTGCCACCAAGCTCAAGCACCTTGCGCTTATAGCCCGCGGTGTTCGCGATGTGCTTGCCGACGCGGACCGAACCGGTGAAGGTTACGAGGTCCGCGTCGGGATCGGTGATCATCGCGTCGCCCATTGTCGACGGATTGCCCGTGATCACCGACAGCATCTCGGGCGGCAGCCCTGCCTCGTACAGTACGTCGGCGAGCGCGAGCGCGGTGAGCGGGGTCAGTTCGGTCGGTTTGAGCACGACGCGATTGTTCGTCGCGATCGCCGGCGCCAGCTTGTGGCTGACCATGTTGAGCGGATGGTTGAACGGCGTGATCGCCGAGACGACGCCGAGCAGCGGCACGCGCGTCGTGAAGATCTTGCGCTCCTTGCCCATCGGCGAGATATCGCAGGCGTAAATTTCGCCATCATCCTTGATGGTGAGCTGCGCCGCGAACGACCAGACGTCATAGGCGCGGCTCGCTTCGTAGAGCCCGTCTTTCCAGCACAATCCGGTCTCGGCGACGATCAGCCGCGCGAACTTCTCCTTGCGATCGCGCAGCAGTTCGGCGGTGCGCTGCAAAATCTGCTGGCGCTCGTAGCGGCTCAGCGCCGGCTTGAACGCCTTCGCCGCGCGAAACGCCTCGCGGACATGCTCGGCCCGCGCCGCTGGAACCGTGCCGGTCAGCGTGTTGTCATAAGGATTGCGGACCTCGATGACCTCGTCGGTCTGGACGAGCTTGCCGGCGATGCGCATCGATTCGAGGCGGACAGGCTGGCTGGGGCTGGTGTGGATGTTCATCTCAGCGCACCAGGTTCAGCGCCATGTCGAACGCGTCGAAATTGCGCAGGACGCGGTCGGACCGCACCTCCGTCGGACGGTTCGAGATCAGCGGCACGGTCTGCTCGGTCAGCCCGCCATGACTGCGTAGCGGTTCGGTCAGGCCCGAAAAATCGTGCCGCGCAGCGGTAGTGCCGAGCACCTTGTGGCGATCACAGATGACGACGACATCGCCGATGCGGTCGATCGGCAGCTCGAAGCGCTCGCCCGCTTCCGCGGCCGCAATAGCAACCGTCACGCCATCGATCGCACCGGCGGCGTCGATTACCGACTGGACCTTGCCGGCATCGACATAGACCGTCGCGAACGAGCCGAGCGCGCCGTGGTGTGCAACATAGGGATCGGTGATCGGCAGGATCACCCGCGCCGTCCCCGCGCCGAGTTCGGCGTCGAGCACGTCCTGAAGATAGATGACATCGGGCTGCTGCTCGCTGTCATGCTTGTCGTTCATGCCATGGTCGGCGGTGATGACGATCGTGCAGCCGGCGGCGTCAAGCTGCCCGACATAGCGGTCGAACATCGCGTAGAAATCATTCGCGGCTTTCGCGCCCGGCGCCGCCTTGTGCTGCACATAGTCGGTCGTCGAAAGATACATGAGGTCGGGACGGAAGCTGTCGAGCAGCTTGACGCCCGCCTCGAAGATGAACTCCGAAAGGTCGGCCGAATAGACATTCGGGAGCGGCAGACCGACGAAATCGAGCACATTCTCGATGCCGTTTTCGGCCTTCGTCGCCTGGTCGGCCTTTTCCGACGAGAAAGCGATCGCGGTTCCGCTCGCAAAGTCCAGCCCCTTGCCGAGAAGCGTGCGCAGCTTGTCCTTGGCGGTCACCACCGCAATCTTCATCCCGGCCTGTTGGGCGGTCGCGAAGATGGTTGGCACGCGCAGGAATTTCGCGTCGTTCATCATCACTTCGACGCCCGCCTCGCGGTCGTAGAAGAAGTTGCCCGAAATACCGTGCACTGCCGGCGGCCGGCCGGTGACGATCGACAGATTGTTCGGATTGGTGAAGGTCGGGACCACCGACAGCGCGGTCCGGTTCGTTCCCGTCTTGAGGATGCGGTCGAGGTTTGGCGCCACCCCCGCCTCGATTGCCGCCTCGATATAGCCGGGCTCGGAGCCGTCGAGGCAGATGACGACGACGGGCCGGTCAGGATGCGCGTAAGCGCGGCCATTGACGACAAGGTCGGCGGGGTTGGCAGGCATGTTCACAAAGTTTCTCCTCAGGCCGCGCTGGACAAAAAGGCATCGCGGGTGCCGATAAAATTGCGCCCTCGCTCGCCGTCGAGGGCATCGTCGATCGCCGCGAGCCAATTCTCGCGCGTGACGCCATAATCGGTCGCGTCGGTCGACACGCCGAGGCCGGTCAGGAAGGCATCGAGCCGGTCGGCGCCCGCGGCGAGGTCGTCGCCAAAGATTCGCGCCAGCGCCTGATCGCAGGCGGCGTTCTGCCCGATCACGCTGCGCATGACGGCGGGCAGCATGAACGAACAGGCAATCCCGTGGACGGTGCCGTGGTGCAGCGTCAGATAATAGGACAGCGAATGCGCGAGCGCCGTCTTGGTGTTCGAAAAAGCAAGTCCCGCAAACAGGCTGGCGCGTGCGACACGTGTCCGCAGCTCGAGATTGCCGAGGTCGTCGACAAGGCGCGGCAGCGCATCGAGCAGTTCGCTCGCGGCGAAAATCGCGTGGTTGGCCGAGACCGGGTTGGCGTTGACGTTCCAGATGCTTTCAAGAGCATGGGACAGCGTATCGAGGCCCGTCGCCAGCGTCAGCCCGCGCGGCACGCCCAGCGAGGTCGAGGGATCGATGATCGCATGTTCGGGATAAAGGTCGGGCCGGTTCAGCGAATATTTCTTGCGCGCATCGGTGTCCCAGATCGTCGCCCACGAGGTGACCTCGCTACCGGTGCCGAAGGTCGTCGGCACCGCAATGATCGGCATCGCCTTCACCGCATCGACGCCCTGGCGGCCTTCGAGAAAATTCTGGACGTTGGCGAAATCGCCGTTCGAGACGGCGAGCGCCTTGGCCGAATCGATCACCGATCCGCCGCCGAATGCGACGATGACTTCGGGGGCCCGCGCGGCGGCGCCAAAGGTGCGGCACAGGCCGCGCAGTCCGTTGAAGCTGGGGTTCGGCTCGACCTCGCGGGCCACGACCGCAGGGGCGCCGACACGCGCCGAAATCGCCGCAACGATATCGTCGAAATAGGGATGATCATTATAGGTGACGAGGGCGTAGCTGCGACCCGCAACCTTGTCGCCGACCGCCGCAACGGCGTCCTCGCAAAACGTCACCTCGACGGGATTCCCATATTTCCACGAATTCGACATCGGCGCTTTCGTCCTCCCTTTGCTCTTGTTGGGAGCCTTGAAGCCGATGCGCGTCCAACTATCCAATTGATAGTTTTCTCCACATCTATATAAAAAATCTATGAGATATACACAGCTCCGATCCTTCCACGCAGTCGCCGAAACCGAGAGCGTCACCGCCGCGGCGAACCGGCTGAACATCAGCCAGCCGACGCTCACCACGCAAATCCGCCAGCTGGAGGAGGAATATGCGGTCGAATTGTTCGTGCGCGCCGGGCGGCGGATGCGGCTGACCGATGCCGGGCGCGAGCTTCAGCAGATCACGCGGCGCATGATCGCCGACGAAGCCGACGCGCGGGCCTTCCTGACCGAAAGCCGCGAACTGCGTACAGGCCACCTCCGCGTCGGCGCCGTGGGGCCCTTTCATGTGACCGAAATGCTCGTCGCCTTTCACGCCCGCTACCCCGGGATCGAAATCTCGGTGTCGATCGGCAACTCGAACGTCGTGCTGCGCAACTTGCTCGAATTCGAATCGGACGTGGCCGTGCTGGCCTATGTCGAGAATGACGAACGGCTATGGTTCTCGCAGTATAGCGAAAGCCCGATCGTCGCGTTCGGGCGGCGCGACCATCCGCTGTTCGCACCGGACCGCGACCATATCCGCATTGCCGAACTCGACGGCCAGCCGATGGTCGCGCGCGAACATGGATCGAACACCCGCCGCGCCAGCGATGAGGCGATGACGAAGGCGAATGTACGGCCGAAGATCGTGATGGAAATCGGCAGCCGCGAAGCGGTGCGCGAGGCGGTCGCGAGCGGCGTCGGTTTCGGCTTCGTCTCCAGCGCCGAATATATCGCCGACGATCGCATCCGCAGCCTGCCCGTCGTCGATGCCGAAATCTTCAACTACGCCCATATCGTGTGCCGGCAGGACCGGCTGCAATCGCGCCTGATCTCGGCCTTTCTGGAGGTGACGAGCGCCCTGCCTCCGGCGGCGCATTAGGGTCCTGACCCTGGCCGCTGGCGCTACCCGTCGCGGTCGAGCCGGGCGTCCGCCAGTTCGGGAAAGGCCTTGCTGACCTTGCCGATAAGATAATCGCCAAAAGCCGCCGCCTCACCATCCGCCGCGGGTCAGGCAGGCAGCGGCGCGTCACGGGCCTCCCGCTCACCAGTTCAGCCCGACGCGCGCGTAGAGGTAGCGCCCGTTAAAGCCGAACGGCGAATAATAGGGGAAGCCAACGACGCCCGTCGTGTTGAGCGCGGCAGGCGTCGCGTCGGGATAGACATCGAACAAATTGCTCGCCCCGATCGCGAATTGAGCCCCCTTCACCGGCGCGTAGCGCAGCTCGAGGTCGGTGACGACATGCTTGCCGGTCAGAATATCGGCCGAGCCGTTCGCCGCCGTCCCCGGCTGGTTCACTCCGCCATAGTAGGTCGCGCGCAAGGTCGCGCCGAGCGCGTCGCCCGACCAGTCGATCGCGCCCGTCACCTTCTCGCGCGGGGTGCCCTCTTCGATCGACGCGACGCGGTTGCGACCGAGCAGCGGCGGCGCGGGGTTGAGCACCGCCGTCGAGGTCGGAATGCGCAGCACGTCGACGTCGTTGAAATTGGCAGCAAGGGTGAAATCGAACGCCCCCAGCGTATCGGTTCGCGCCTTGTAGTTGGCGACAATGTCGACGCCGCGGGTGCGGGTCTTGAGGCCGTTGATGAAGAAACGCGCGGCGGGCACGTTGAACGGCGCGAGAATCGCCGCGACCTGCGGGCTGAAGCTTGCCTGGATGTTCTCCGAGAGCGCGAGCTGGTCGCGGATCCTGATCTGATACGCATCGACGGTCAGGCTGAAACCGCCCGCGCGGATCACCGTGCCGACCGAGAAGTTCGTCGATTTTTCGGGTTCGAGCGGCAGCCCGCCGAGCGCGGCCGCGACGGGGCTGACCGAAGGGAACTGGCCGGTCAGAACCGGTGCGCCATTTTGCACGACCGAAGCGATCGAGGTGAAATATTGCTGCTGGAGCGACGGCGCGCGGAAGCCCGTCGACGCGGTTCCGCGCAGCGCCAGCCAGTCCGCCGCATCGAAGCGCAGCGAGACCTTGCCGTTCGCGGTCGATCCGAAGTCCGAATAATCCTCGACACGTCCGGCGAGACCGAGAAGGAGTGACGGCGTGAGCTTTGCTTCGACGTCGAGATAGGCACTGGCGTTACGGCGACTTTTCTCGATCGCATTCAACGGCGAGAAACCGCCGAAACCCTGCGCGCCGGGCGCCTGTCCGGGGATCGCGCCCGTCGGCGGATAATCATAGGAGGCGCGCTCGCCCGCGGTGATTTTGTACCCCTCGCGGCGCCCCTCGACCCCGAAAGCGACGTTCAGTTCTTCGAAGACGTCGAAGCGGCGCGACACGTCGAGCCCGAGCACCCACTGGTCATAGGCGACCGCACCGTCATAGAAATCGGTCGGCGACGAATTGCCATAGCTGTAGTTCGCCGAATTGAGCGTGCGAAACTCGATGCGGTTGCGCCCATAGCTGAGGTTGAGGTCGACATTCCATTCGCCGACATCCCCGCGCAGCCCGACCGCGGAGTTGAGGTCGCGCGATTTGGTGTTGATCAGCGGCAGGAAACCATCAGGCCAGATCAGCGATACGGCGGCCGCAGCGGCGGGAAGCCGCGGGAAGGCTGCGCTCTTGCTGTCGCGGTTCTGATAGCCTGCCCAGCCGTAAAGCTCGATCCCCTCGGCGACCGGCGTCCCCGCGTTGACCCACAGCGAATATTGTTCGACCTCGGGATCGCCGAAGCGCCCGGTGATCCGCGAGGGCGTGACGCGCGGATCGAAATCGGCGCGATTGGTCGGCTTGCGGTCGACATATTCGCCCGAGATCGTCACATAGCCTTCGTCGCCGAGCGCGATCCCCTGCCAGCCCGACACGGTCAGGACGGGTTCGCCTGTCTTGCTGCGGTTGCCGCGCGCGGTGTCGATGTCGGTGTTGTAAAAGCCGTAGGTGGCAGAGACACCGCCGCCTTCGCGCGCTTCGCGCAGGCGGACGTTGACGACCCCCGCGATGGCGTCCGAACCATATTGCGCCGCGGCGCCGTCACGCAGCACCTCGATCCGGTCGAGCGCGACGGTGGGGATGGTGTTGAGATCGACCGCCGCCGAGCCGCGGCCAACGCTGCCGTTGACGTTGAGCAGCGCCGAGCTGTGCCCCCGTGTGCCATTTATCAGCACGAGTGTCTGGTCGGGCGCCAGACCGCGCAAGGTAGCGGGGCGGATCGCGTCGGTTCCGTCGACCGCCGACGGACGCTTGAAATCGATCGAGGGCGCAACCGTCGCAAGCGCCTGACCGAGTTCGGTCGACCCCTGCCGCCGCAGCGTCTCGCCGCCGAGCACATCGACCGGTGCCGGCGAATCGAGCCGCGACCGCCCCGCGGCGCGCGTGCCGGTCACGATGATTTCATCGCCCTGCGCGGCCTCGTCGGCGGCCGGAATGTCGGCGCCGTGCGCATAGGCCGGCGCCGCGGCGAAGGCGGCGATGGCAAAGAGGCTGGTGGTGACGATGGGGAAACGCTGCATTGGGGGAGTCCTTCCGGATTATTGTCTGTTATCGTATCGAAAATGGGGGTCGGCGCGTTCGATTACAGGCCGAGCCGCTGCCAGAATTCCTGCGCGCTCACGCGCCGCGGGTCGGCGGGAATCGGCGACCAGGACGGATGGGGAAGCCGCTGGGCGGCGGCTACATTATGATGCCGTGGGTTTTCCGGGCGCCGGACTCTCATATCGTATCTCCTTTCACAGAAGCACGAATCCGACACGCGTCAGGGCTTCGTGCGCTTTAGCCGTTGGTGACGCGGAGCAAGCTGACAGCCATCAAAAGCCGCGAGGCCCGAAGGCCTGCAATTTGTCTACTCATTTGATTGATATATGTCGCGCCAAGCTTTCTTGGCATCGCGAAAGGAAATATTTTGGGCAGCCCCCAAGAGGTCTTTATGCTCCGACGTCGGCCGCCAGCGCATCGCGAAAGCGCGCCAGCCGCGCGACCGCCTCGTCGAGCGTCGCATGATCCTTCGCAAAACAGAGCCGCAGGATATGCTGCGGCCCCTTGCCCTCGAACAGGGCCGACACAGGGATCGAGGCGACCCCTGCCTCACGCACCGCGCGCTCGCTGAATGTCCGGTCGTCGAGCGCAATGCCCGATGCCGCCAGATCGATGCACAGGAACCAGGTCGCTTCGCTCAGCAGGACAACGAAACCGGCGCCGGACAGGCCATGCGCCAGCCGCTCGCGCGCCGACTCCCATGCGGCGCGCTGCGGCGCGAACCAGCTGTCGGGCCGATCGAGCCCCTCGGCGACCGCCCATTGCAGCGCCGGCGGTGTCGTGAAGGTCAGGAACTGGTGCGCGCGCCCGATCGTGCGCGCGAGCTCGGGCGCGGCACACAGCCAGCCGGTCTTCCATCCCGTCAGCCCGAAAATCTTGCCCGCGGACCCGATCTTCACCACGCGCGCTTCCATCCCGGGCTGCGTCCACAGGGATCGATGCGGCGCGCCATCGAACCGCACATCTTCCCAGACCTCGTCGCAGATCGCGATCAGGTCGTGCCGTCGACAGGCGTCGGCGATCAGCGCGCGTTCGGCGTCGCTCGCGACCTTACCCACGGGATTGAGCGGATCGTTCAACATCAACAGCCGCGTGCGTGGGGTGATCGCGCGTTCGAGCGCGTCCGCCTCGTAGCGCCAGTGGGGCGGTTGCAACCCGACCGACACCGGAATGCCGCCAGCACGGCGGATCATCGGCGCATAGCTGTCATAGGCTGGCTGGAACAGGATGACCTCGTCGCCCGGCCGGACTAGCGCGAGCAGCGACGCGGCGAGCGCCTCGGTCGCGCCCGACGTCACGATCACCTGTTCGCGCAGGATGCTCAGCCCCTGCCGCCGCGCATAGAAGCGGCCAATCGCGTCGCGCAGTTCGGCGAGGCCGAATGCAGGCGGATATTGATTCGACTTGTCGCGCAGCGCACGCGCCGCGGCCTCGACCATGTCGGGCGATGGCGGCTCGTCGGGGAAACCCTGCCCCAGGTTGATCGCGCCATGCGCCATCGCCAGCCCCGACATATGCTCGAAAATCGTCGGAGCCATCGCATCATAGACGGGGTGCACGCGGCTCATTCGGGTCTCCGGCAAAAAGCTCCTGCCCGCTTGTCGCGCATCGGGGTCCTCGCTGTAAAGCGCGCGCCGCGCAGCTTCCCTTCGGCGCCCCTGCTGCTATGCACCAACGATCACGCCGCCTGCCGACTTCAGGAGAACGCCTTGCGGCATCTCGCCCGCTTCGACCTCAACCTGCTCCGGATCTTCGACGCGATCTTCGCGAAGGGCGGGGTCTCGGCAGCGGGGCGGCACCTGAACCTGTCGCAACCCGCGATCAGCCATGCGCTCGCCAAGCTGCGCGATATCTTCAGCGATCCGCTTTTCGTGCGACAGGGCAATCGCCTCGTCCCGACCTCCGCGGCGCGCGCGATCGCGGGCCCGGTGCGCGAGGCGCTGCGCGGGCTCGATGTCGCGCTTGACGCGGCGACCGCGTTCGATCCCGCCGAGGCGACTCGCGAGTTCCGCATCGGCGTACGCCTGTCGGGCGAAATGCCGCGCTTCTCTTCGCTCGTGTCGCGGGTACGGGCCGAAGCCCCGCATGTCGCGCTCGCCAGCGTCACCTTCCGACGCCGCGACCTGGTGTCAATGCTCGCGAACGGCGATCTCGACCTCGCGCTCGATGTCGCGCTGCCCGCCGACGACCGGCTCTGCCGCCACTATCTCGGCACCGAACCGCTCGTGGTCGTCGCGCGCAAGGGGCATCCGCGCGTCGACGGCGCGATCGATCTCGATACCTATCTGGCGCTCGACCATATCATCGCGACGGCGCGGCCCTATGGTCCCGGCATCGAGGACATGGCGCTTGACCAGATGGGCATGACGCGGCGCGTCGCGGTCCGGTGCCAGCATGCGATCACCGCTTGGCAGATCGTCGCCACCTCGGACATGCTCTTCGCGCTCCCCAGATCGCACGCGGCCGTCCTCGACGCGATGTGGCCGATGCAGCTCATCGACCTGCCGCTGCCGGTCGAACCGGGCGGAAGTTATCTTTACTGGCATCAGGCGGCGCAGGCCGATCCCGGCCTCGGCTGGCTGCGCGCGATCATCGTCGACGAACTCGCGGCAACGGCCTAGTCATTCTCCGAACGAATAACGACTATTCGATCCTATCATTTTCTTAAATGACATGACGCGCTTAGTGTCCGTGATGAAAATCCACTGGAGACCTGCCCATGACCGAAATCGAACTTCAGGCCGAACTCAACGACCTCCGCATGTCGAAGGAGGCGCAGCCGCTGTTCGAAGCGGTGAAACGCCATATCGCCGAGAATGTCGATCCGATCACCGAGGAGTTTTTCCGGCTCGGCGAAGGCCGCGCCGATCGCTGGAGCTGGGCGCCGGGGCAGCTTGAACTGCTCGAAGGCGCGAAGAACAAGGCCAAGGCCGCGGGCCTGTGGAACTTCTTCCTGCCGCACGGCGACACGGGGACGCCGCTTTCCAATCTCGACTATGCCTATATCGCCGCCGAGCTCGGCAAGTCGCCGCTCGCCTCGGAATCGCTCAACTGCTCGGCGCCCGACACGGGCAATATGGAAGTGCTCGAAATGGTCGGCACGCCCGACCAGAAGGAACGCTGGCTGAGGCCGCTCCTCAACGGCGAAATCCGCTCGGCCTATGTGATGACCGAGCCCGGCGTCGCCTCGTCCGACGCGAGCAATCTCGAAACGAGCGCCGTGCTCGACGGCGACGAATGGGTCATCAACGGCGAGAAATATTTCATCAGCGGCGCCGGCGATCCGCGCTGCAAGATCCTGATCTGCATGTTGAAAACCAATCCCGATGCGTCACGCAAGGGGCAGCATTCGCAAATCCTCGTGCCGATGGACACGCCGGGGGTGCAGGTACTGGGGCCGATGCGCGTGTTCGGCGCCGACCATGCGCCGCAAGGCCATATGCACATGCGCTTCGACAATGTCCGCGTGCCGCGCGAGAATATCCTGCTCGGCGAAGGGCGCGGGTTCGAGATTTCGCAGATGCGCCTCGGGCCGGGCCGCATCCATCACTGTATGCGCACGATCGGCAAGGCCGAGGTCGCGCTCGACCTGATGGTGAAGCGCGGCAATTCGCGCACCGCCTTCGGCAAGCCGCTGTCGCAGCTCGGCAAGAATCTCGAAGTCATCGCGCGCGCACGCGTCGAGATCGAGGCGATGCGGCTGATCGTGCTCAAGGCGGCAAAGGCGATGGACCTGCTCGGCAACCGCGAGGCGCGCGTCTGGGTGAGCATGGCCAAGGCGATGGTTCCCGAACGCGCCTGCCAGATCATCGATCAGGCGATCCAGATCCACGGCGCGACCGGCATCTCGCACTGGACGCCGCTCGCCGAGCTCTACGCCGACGTGCGTCACCTGCGCTTCGCCGATGGCCCCGACGAGGTTCACTATATGGTAGTCGGCCGCGACGAACTCGCCCGGCACTGACAGTGGGGCGGCGCCGTAAAGGCGCCGCCTTACAGCCGGTCCATGCGAAGCCAGCGCGTGTCGCCGATCCAGGCTTTCGACAGCGCCTTGTTCGCAGCGGCGGCTTCGAGCCTGTGCCCCTGCGCGGCTTCGCTGCGGCCGAGCCCGTACAGCGCCCAGCCGTTGTTCGGCGTTTGCGCGAGCGCGCTGCGGAATGCATCGCTCGCTTCGGCGTGGCGCCCCGCGCGAAACAGCGCTGCGCCGAGCGACTGCTTCACCGGATAATACCAGTAAGCGGGCTCTTGATAGGGAATGCTCCCCTCGATTTCCGCCGCGCGCCGATAGAAGGTGATCGCTTCGTCCAGACGCCCCTGCGCAGCCGCGAACCGGCCGCGCGCCACGAGTTCGGCAAGCATCAGCAAGTCCGCGGCGGGCACGCCCTGGTCGATCATGCCCTTCAGCACGCCCGATGTCCGGAGACTTTCCATCGCGGCCATTTCGCGGTCGAACCCGGCGCGGTCGCGAAGGGCCGCATAGGCGACGCCGCGCGCATAGTGGCGCATCCCGGCCGCATAAGGCAGCCGCGGGTCGGCCGCGGGCATCGCCAATATCGCCTTCGGCCCGGCGAACTGCGCCATCGCCATATAGGGCGCGGCATCGATCGCCTGTATCCACGCCAGTCGCGCCGAGGTTTCGGGATCGAGCACGGTCCGCAGGCGCTGCGCCTCGCGGACCGCGGTGCGCAGGTCGCCCGCCATTTGCGCCGAGGTCACGATGAAATGGATATTGTGCGGATAATAGCCGTAGCGCACGAGGCCATTGTCGCCCGCGCTGCGGATATAGGCCTCGTCGGCCCGCGCCGCCGCAATATTGGCGCGGATGGAGTCAGCGTGCCGGCCCCGGAGTTGATAGATATGGCCGGGCATGTGGACGAGGTGCGCGGCACTGGGGGCCAACGGGTTTGCGAGCCGATCGGCCGCAGCCTCGGCGCGCTTGGGGTCGCTCGCCTCGAGCAGGTGGATATAGAGATGGTTCGCCTGCACATGGCCGGGATTGCGGCGCAGCACCGTTTCGACGAGGCGCACGGCTTCGCCGCTGCGGCCGACGGGCGTCTTCTTGTCGGCCTCCCAATAATTCCAAGGGCTGGTATCCATCGCCGCCTCGGCCGCGAGAACCGCGACATCGTCGTCGCCCGGAAAACGGCGCGCGACGTCGAGCATCGCATCGGCATAGCTCGCATCGAGCGCAGCGCGGTCCGCCTTCGCATCGCGCGAATAGCGCTGCGCCACGGCCTCAATCAACGCACGCTCCATCGATGTCGCCGCGCTGCGCAGCGCCATCGCGCGGTCCATCGCATCGAGCGCCGCGCCATGGTCGCGATCGTCCATCGGCGCGTTGATGTTCGGGCCGAGCGCCACGGCCTCGCCCCACCAGCACATCGCGCAGTCGGGATCGAGACGTTGCGCCTCGCGGAACGATCGCACCGCGCCGGCGTGGTTAAAGCCATAGGTCAGGATCAGCCCTTGGCTGAAATAGCGCCGCGCCTGCGGCGCGCGCGTCGAAACCGGGAACGGCGACGCGGCGAGATCGGGATAGAGCGGGATCGTTTTCCCCGCGCTGGCCGGCGCAGCGATGGCGGAGGCAATCAGCAGCTCGTTAGCGAGCGCCGATCCTGCGCGCCGCACCCCGCACGACAGCGAGGCCAGCCGGCTGGGATCGAGCGCATCGAGCGCCGCCGCCGAAAAGCCGGGCAAGGGCGAGAAGCTGGCGAGAGAAAAACCGACGCCAATGATCGCGGCGAGCTTTAACGGACGATGCATCACAATCCCCCTCTTCCTGCGAAGGCGAACCAGAAACAAGCTTCCGACCTATCACAAAAGTAGAATATTCCCAAGTTCCGGGGGTGATTTCAGATTTCTGATTAAATTCCGAAGGATATACTGTGGGTATGCAAGAATCGATACCAACTGTTCACTTGCCTTGGCCGGGATCTTCAGTGAACGCGCGCCATCTCGTCGGCTCGCAGGGTCAGCACGCGTGCACGGTTGCGCGTGACGGCGATGGTGTGTTCGAACTGGGCCGATAGTTTCCCGTCGGCCGTGACGACGGTCCAGCCGTCCGCCAGGGTCCGGACCGATCGCCTCCCCTGATTGAGCATCGGTTCGATCGTGAACACCATGCCCTCACGCAGAACCAGCCCGGTTCCGGGCCGGCCATAATGCAGGATTTGCGGCTCTTCGTGCATCTCGCGCCCGATGCCATGCCCGCAATATTCGCGGACGATCGAATAGCCATGTCGTTTGGCGTGGCGCTCGATGGCATGACCGATGTCGCCGAGCCTCGCCCCCGGGCGTACCGCAGCGATGCCCTTCCACATCGCGTCACAGGTGACCGAGACCAGCCGCCGCGCCGCTGGCGCGACATCGCCGATCAGGTAGGTCTTGCTGGAATCGGCGATATAGCCGCCCTTTTCCAGCGTGATGTCGAAGTTGACGATATCGCCGTTCCGCAAAATGTCGGTTTCGGACGGCACGCCGTGACACACGACGTCGTTCCGCGAACAGTTGAGGACATATTCATAACCATATTGCCCCTTGCTCGCGGGGCGTGCGGCAAGGCGACGCACGATCAGATCGTCAACCATGTCGTTCACCGCCATCGTCGAAAGACCGGCGAGCGCGACGGTGTCGAGATGTCCGAAGACCGACGCCAGCAGGCGCCCGGCCTCCGCCATCAGCTCGATTTCGTGCGGGGATTTCGTCACGTCCCCGCTCGCACATCATCGGCGCGGACCGCTTCGCGCAGTTCGCGCGACGCGACCTCATAGAATGTCAGTCCGGGCTCCAGCTCGCAGAGCATACCGATCCGGATCCAGAACGCCGCCTGCGCATTGATCGAACGCCCCGACACCTTGCACGCCTTGCGCAGCTGATCGTGCAGATCGTCGTCGATATTTACGATTCCCATGGATTCACCCTGAATATATGCAACATATATGTTTCATATATTCAGGGTCGTGGGAGTCGTCAATCGGCGGTCACCTCGATCTCGCGCACCTGCCGGATATCGGCCGAGGACGAGCCCGCCATGATCCGGTAGCGGCCCGGCACGACGCGCCATGCGCCGCTGTCCGCATCGAACCGCGAAAAGGCGCGCGGGTCGAGCGTGACCGAGACGGTCTTACGTGCCTTTGGCGCCAGATCGACCTTGGCAAAGCCGCGCAGCGCGATCGGCGGGTCGTCTGCCGCCGGAGCAAGCGGCGCCACATAGAATTGCACAACTTCCTTGCCCGCGACCGCGCCGTCGTTGCGCAGCGTGACGCGCACCGGCACCGCTGCACTGCCCTTGATGCGCGCCGGACCCGACAGCCCCGAATAGGTGAAGCGCGTGTAGCTGAGCCCGTGACCGAACGGGAAAAGCGGCTTCACACCGCGCGCCGCATAGCCGCGATAACCGACGAGCAAGCCTTCCGAATAGGGCGTCTTCGCGCCCTTGAGGTTGATGGTGTCGTCCTCGGTCCGCGCCGGGAAGGTAACGGGCAGCTTGCCCGACGGATTGACCTTGCCGGTCAGGATATTCGCGAGCGCCGCAGCACCGCCCTCGCCCGGCAGCCACATGTCGACGATCGCCGGTGCCTTGTCTGCCCAGGGCATCGTCATCGCGGCGCCGGCGTTGACGACGACCGCGGTCTTGGGGTTGGCGGCGATCACCGCCTCGACGAGCTTGTTCTGGTCGCCCGGCAGGTCGAGCGAGGTGCGGTCATACCCCTCGCCTTCGGTCGTCGACGAAGAGCCGACGAAGACCACCGCGGCATCGGCGCCGCGCGCCGCCGCGACCGCCTCGTCGAACGAGGGCAGCGGTTCGCGGATACCGAAGCTCAGATATTCATACGGTGTCTGGCCGGTGACATAATCGATGCGGATCGGGTAGCTGCGACCTGCTTCGAGTGCGACCGCGACCGTCCGCCGCGGGATCGGGAAGCCGAGCACATCGCGGATGTCGGGCTTCGACGCGCTCGCCTTGTTGAGCACGGTCTTGCCGTCGAGCGTGATCGTCGCATTGCCGGTGCCGCGGGTACTGAATTCATAGGTGCCGCTCTTTTCGGGCCAGAACTGCCCTTCCCAACGGAAAGCGGCGTAACCGGTGACCTGCGGCCCCGCGATGTTGCCGCTGATCCGTTTGAGGAAAGTCGTGGCGGTTTCGCGCTTCACGGGTTCGCCGCTCATATCGGCCGTGGCATAATAGGTCGCGGCGAGCCCGGTGACGCCACGATCGGTTCCGGGGCTGAACAATTTGGGATTGGCGCCCGGCGGCGTTTCTTCATTGTCGACACCGCGTGCGTGGATGATCTTCACGCCGGGCAGCGCCGCCTTGAGCGCGGCGAGAGGCGTGCTTGTCTCGAACGGCACGACCGCCGAACTGCCGTCACCCTGGATGCGCACGACATCGGCATTGGGGCCGATCACCGCGAGCGATTTGATCGACGACGGCAGCGGCAACACGCCGCTGTTCCTGAGGAGGACGATCGCTTCCTCGGCCGCGCTCTGCGCGAGCGCGGCGTTGCGCGGGGTCGTTTCGGCGATCGGGCGTACGACGCCGCGTTCGATTGCGCCGCTGCGCACGATCAGCCGCACCATGCGGCGGGCATTGTCGTCGAGCTGCGCGGTCGTGACCTTGCCCTCGTCGACCGCTTTCCTGAGCTTGGGCCCGAAATGGTTCGGCGGCCCCGGCATTTCGAGATCCATGCCGGCGTTCACGGTGGTCGCGGTCGAGTGGACCGCACCCCAGTCGGACACGACGAAACCCTTGTATCCCCACTCACCCTTGAGCAGGTCGGTCAGCAGCCAGCGGTTCTCGGCGGCGTGCGTGCCGTTGATCTTGTTGTACGATGCCATAACCGACCAGGGATCTCCCTGTTTGATCACCGTCTCGAACGCCGGGAGATAGATTTCGCGCAGCGTCCGCGGATCGACGACCGAGTCGACGATGAAGCGGTTGGTTTCCTGATTGTTCGCGGCGAAATGCTTGAGCGAGACGCCGATGCCCGCGCCCTGCGCGCCCTTCACATAGCCAAGTCCGATCTGGCCCGCGAGATACGGATCTTCCGAATAGGTTTCGAAATTGCGGCCCCAGCGCGGGGTGCGCACAATGTTGACCGTCGGCGCCAGGAGAACGTCGGCACCATGCGCGAGCGTTTCTTTGCCGATCGCTGCACCGACCTTCGCGGTCAGGTCGGGATTCCACGTCGCCGCCATCGCGACGCCGACGGGAAACACCGTTGCGGGTTTGCCGTCGGGCGACCGCACGCCGGTCGGCCCGTCGGTCATGCGGATCGAGGGGATGCCGAGCCGTTCAATCGGGTTCAACGTCATCGACGATTCTCCCGCGAGCAGCAGGATCTTCTCGTCGAGCGTCAGCCGCCCCATCAGGTCGTCGACGCGCGCTTCGAGCGGCGCCGACTTGTCCTTGTAGATCATATCCTTCGCCTGAGCGCCGGACAGCGCCACCGTGGAAGACAGCAAGCTTGCCGCCAGATAGGCTGTCCGGCTCTTCATCACTTGATCTCCGCCAGGTCCTTGGCGGTCGCGGCCAGCATCTCGTCGGTGATCTTGCCGTTCGAATAGGGCTGAAGCTGCGTCAGGCTGATCGCCTTGAACATCTCATATTCGGGGAGCGCGATCATGCCGGGGAAATGCTTTTCGATCACCGCCTTGCCCTTTTCGTCGGCGACGATGTCCTGCAGCGGGGTGTCGAGGTTATATTTGGCATCGGCGGCGGGCGCAGCTGGCGCAGGTGCGGGCGCGGCGGGCGCAGGCGTGCCTTGGGCGAAAGCGGGCGCGGCGGCCATCAGCGCCGCAACAAACATGGCAGTTTTCATGATATGTCTTCCTTTCCGAGATCGGCGACCATCGCTTCTCTGATCAGATATTTCTGCACCTTCCCCGTCACCGTCGTGGGGAAGGCGTTCACAATGCGCACATAGCGCGGGACTTTATAGTGGGCGATTTGCCCGCGGCAGAATTCGCGCATGTCGTCGGCGCTCGCATCCGTGCCGGGCTTCAAACGCACCCACGCGCACAGTTCCTCGCCCATGCGCTCGTCGGGAATGCCGACCACCGCGACATCTTCGACCGCGGGATGGCGATAGAGATAATCCTCGACCTCGCGCGGATAGATATTCTCTCCGCCGCGGATCACCATGTCCTTGAGGCGTCCGACGATATTGCCATAGCCTTCGGCGTCGATCGTCGCGAGGTCGCCCGAGTGCATCCAGCCGTCCTCGTCGATCGAGTCCGCGGTGCGCTCGGGTTCGTCCCAATAGCCGATCATCACCGAATAACCGCGTGTGCAGAGCTCGCCGGGTTCGCCCGACGGGACGATCTTGCCATCGATATCGACGATCTTGCATTCGAGATGCGGCTGCACCCGGCCGATCGAACCGACGCGGCGCTCGAAGGGATCGTCGGGCGCGGTCTGGAAACTCACCGGGCTGGTTTCGGTCATCCCGTAAGCGATCGTCACGTCGCGCATATTGAGCCGTTCGACGACCTGCCGCATCAGCGGTTCGGGACAGATGGCGCCCGCCATGCAGCCGGTGCGCAGCGACGACACGTCGAAGCGGTCGAAATCGGGATGCGCGAGCACCGCGATGAACATCGTCGGCACGCCATAGAGCGAAGTGCACCGCTCGACCTCAACCGCGCGCAGAACCGCTTCGGGGTCGAAGCCTTCGGACGGATAGATCATCGCCGCGCCATGGGTGATGCTGGCCAGATTGCCCATCACCATGCCGAAGCAATGGTAGAGCGGCACGGGGATGCAGATGCGGTCGCCCTCCTCCAGCCCCTGCGTCCGTCCGACGAAATAGCCGTTGTTGAGGATGTTGCGGTGGCTGAGCGTCGCACCCTTGGGCAGGCCGGTGGTGCCGCTGGTGAACTGGATGTTGATCGCATCCTTCGGGTCGAGCGTCGGGCCGATGGCGGCGAGGCGCTCGCGATCGCTATCGGTCGCGCGTGCAGCCGCATCGTCGAAGCCGAGCCAGCCGGGGCGCGTCTGCTCGCCGATCAGGATCAGCGAACGCAGCGTCGGCAGGCGAGCGGCATGAAGCTCGCCGGGCGCGCTCGCAGCGACTTCGGGCGCGAGCTCCTCGATCATCGCCGGATAGTCGCTCGTCTTGAAGCGGCTCGCGGCGACGAGCGCCGACAGGCCGACCTTGTTGATCGTATATTCGACCTCGGACAGGCGATAGGCGGGATTGATCGTGACGAGGATCAGCCCGGCGCGCGCCGCGGCGAACTGGGTCAGCGTCCATTCGACGCAATTGGGCGCCCAGATCCCGATGCGGTCGCCGGGATTGAGGCCAAGCGCGAGCAGCCCCGCGGCGAAAGCGTCGGACCGTTCGAGCAGCTCGGCGAAATTCCAGCTTATGCCCTGCCCGACCGAGACGAGCGCGTCGCGCGTCCCCCAGCGCCCGGCGGCGAGCGCGAGCGCGGCGCCGATCGTGTGCTCGATCAGCGGCGGTTCGCTGGCTCCATGAACATGGCTCGTCATTTTCCGGGTGCCTCGCAGGTAAAGCTCGCCGCATCGTCGGTCGAACCCTTATTGTCCCATTTCGCGACCTTGGGAAATGCACAGAGCGGCCGCGTCCGCCCGGCTTTGGCGGGCAAGCCGATATAGGCGAACAGGTCGTTGTCGAACTTGGTCGCAATGATGCGTTCGGGCGCGGGTCCGCCCTGCCGCCAGCCGTCGAGCGCCGCCAGCGGATCGAAATTGTTCGGCCCCGGTCCCGCCAGGCAATGCGACATGCCGGGCACCATGAACAGGCGCACCGAGGTCGATGCGGCCCTCGGATTCGCGGCAACGAGGCGCTCATAATAATCGACGGTGTTTTGCGCCGGGATGCCCGCGTCGTTCCAGCCATGATAAAGGATCAGCTTGCCGCCGCGCTTGTAAAAGGCGCCGAGGTTCGTGCTGTCGGCATCGAGATCGCCGCCGACGCGCACCTTCGCCAGCGCATAGTCGCGCTCGAGGTTGAAGTCGGAGAGCTGCCAGTCGGGGTTGGCGTGGACGAAATAGCGGAAGAAAGAGGTGCCGAACTTCACATGCTGCGAGGTCTTGCCGGTCAGCCACTGCGACCAGGTGCCCGCCTCGGCCTCGGCGCCGGGTGCGAAGCCGGGGTAGAAGCTCTTGCCGTCGGCGGTCTTCGGACCTTCGTAGAACAGCTTTGCGGTCGCAACCTCGCCGGGAGTCAGGCAGTCGGCGCCCTCGCCGCCCTTGCACGCCAGTCTGGCGGGATCGAAATGGCACGCGCGCGGATCGTCGATTACGCCATCCTTCACACCGTCGAGGGCGTCGCACTGGCCGAGCGATGCGGCCTGAAGCAATTTCAGTTTCGCCATCGACAGGTCGCCGCCGGGCTTGTTCGCCGCGACGGCATTGTTGGTGAAGGCGCTCGCCATACGCGTCCACGGCATCGCAGGCGCGCCCGCGATGATCGCGTCATAATCGGCCGGATAACGCTGCGCGAGGGTCAGCGCCTGCCGTCCGCCATCCGAACAGCCATGGAAATAGCTCGCGGCGAGCGGGTTTTCGTAAAAGGCGGCGATCACCTGCTTGGCCGTCTCGGCGCCGACATGATTGGCGCGCCAGCCATAGTCGCGGATCTTTTCAGGCGCGTTCAGCGCCCAGCTCGCGTCGACATCGGCTTCGCTGACATGCCCCATGTCGGTGCCGACCGCAGCATAACCCTTTTGCACCGCGCCGCGCATCAGCAGCGACGGCAGCAGCATGTTCGCGCCGAAGCCGCCATTGCCCGCGCCGAGCAGCTTGCCGTTCCAGCCGGCGCGTTCGGGCAGCCAGACCTCGACCTTGATCGACGATCCCGGCACGGGCGATAGCGTCGCCTGCACGCGGCAGAAAGCGGCGGGTGCGGGAAGACCGGGCTTGCCTGCTTCGAGATTGACCATCGCCCCGCCCGAAAGCGAGGTTGCGGCGGCGATTTTGCCGCCCTTCAGCGCCATGCCGGTCAAGGCTTCGCAGCTCCCGACCTTTTGTACGGCGGGTGTGGGCGCGGGCGCCGGCTCATTCGCGGTGCACCCCGCGAGCAGTGATCCGCCGGCGAGCAGGAGGAGTGAGGCGCCTCTCATTTACCGACCAGTCCCTGACCGCGCATCCACTGGGCCATCGCGTCGGTCCATGCGTCGCTCGGTTTGCCGCTCTTCTTCATACCGAAACCATGACCTCCACTTTCATAGGTAACGATCGTGCTGCTCACCCCGGCGCTTTTCCATGCCGCAGCAAGGCGGACGCTGTCGGCATACGCCAGCTTGTCGTCCTTCGCCGCCGCGACGAACAGCGGCGGTGCCTTCTTCGGCACCGCGATCGTGTCGGGCAAAAGGCCCGGATAGATGGCGATCGCGAAATCGGGGCGGCTCGCGGGCTTGTTCGCCGCGAGCGTCCAAACCGTCACCGCGCCGCCAGCCGAAAAACCCATCAGCCCGACACGGTTCGCCTTGATGCCATAGCGGCCCGCATTCTTGCGAACCCACCTTACCGCATGCTCGCCATCGGCAGTCGCCAGCGGGCGCAGCGGTTCGACCGCGGTGCGCAAGGAAGGAAGATTGGCGAGATAGCGCATCATCTGGAGCGGAAAATCGGCGCCGGTTTCGAGCAGCCGATATTTGAGCACGAAGGCGGTGACGCCCTGACTGTTCAGCCATTTGGCGACCGCCTCGCCCTCATTGTCGATCGACAGCATGTGAAAGCCGCCGCCAGGCGCGACGATCACCGCGGTGCCGTTGGGCTTGTCGGCGACATAAGGCGTCAGCGTCGCGTCGGACACGTTGCGCACGATCGTCCCGAACGGCCCGGTTTCGCGCACCTCCTTCGAGGTCGCAGGCACGGGATCGGACGACAGGCGGATCGCCTCCCACGCACAGGCGGGGATTGCGACAATGGCGAGCGCACCGGCGACGATGGCGGAGAGGCGCATGGTCATGGCTTTCATCATTTTTCGTTCCGTGCGGCGGCGATGGCAGAGAGCGCCGGTGTGGTTGCAGGCGCCATCGCGGTTGCGGCAATGCCCATCGACAAGAGCTGCGGCACAGCCGGATCGAGCCGCGACCAGACGGGTAAGCCGCTGCCATTCGGATCGCCGGTCTTCGCGAAATTGGTCCAGTAATCGACGAGTTGCCTCGCCGCAGCGCGATCGGCGGCGGTGGCATCGGCCGGCAGGTTACCGAACTGGAAGGCGACGTCCGACGCATGGACCGCGCCGAGATCGGGCTTGCGCTGCCCCTCGGCGACATAGCCGAAGCGATAGAGGAAGGTCGGCGCCCCGGCACGCGCCTGCGACAGCCCGAACGCCAGCGCAGGTTCGGCGAAGATCGCATCGCCGCCAAGCCGCCGATTGGCCTCGTCTTCGCTGGCATAGGCCGCCTTCACACCCGCGGCGGCAGAGCCCAGCGCCTTTTCGACGGGGCCGTTGACCATCGCGCGGAACGGCGCGGGGATGAAGCCGAGTTCGTCGTCGTTGCTGCCGATGATATAGGGAATGCGCGCCTGCTTGCCCTCGGCGAAGATCGTGTCGGCATTCGCGGGAACGATCGTCCCGTCGGTCATCGGTCCCGAATAGCGATCGTCTTCCTTGTTCATCAGCGCGAGACCGCCCAGTATCTTGTCGGCGGGAAGCGCGCGCAAGGCTGCCGCATCGGCGGCACCCGCACGCGCGGCGAACGCCTGTCCCTTTGCCTGCGCATCAGCCAGCGTCGGCCAGTCGTCGCGGCCGCCGCCCGAGGCGACGATGGCGCGGGCGAACAGTCCCTTCGCGGCGGGCGACGCCATCAGCCGCGACACCGACTCCCCGCCCGCGCTTTCGCCAAAGATCGTGACCTTCGCCGGATCGCCGCCGAAGGATGCGATGTTACGCTGGACCCATTTGAGCGCCGCGATCTGGTCCATCAGCCCCCAGTTGCCGTCCTTGCCCAGCGCCGGGTGCGCAAAGAAGCCGAAGCGACCGAGGCGGTAGTTGAAGCTGACGACCACGACATCGCGCCGCGCGAGCGCTGCACCGTCGGTTTCGGGCAAGGTGCCCGATCCGCCGACAAAGCCGCCGCCGTGAATCCACACCATGACGGGCAGTTTCGCGCCCTTGGCGGGCTTCGGCGCCCAGACGTTGAGCGTCAGGCAATCCTCGCTCATCGGCCGCGATCCAGGCTGGATGCCGGGCAGCGGGTTTTGCATGCAGTCGGGGCCATAAGTCGTAGCATCGCGCGGCGCGTTCCATGGCGAAACGGGCGCCGGGGTGCTCCAGCGCAGCGCGCCGATGGGCGGCGCGGCATAGGGGATGCCCTTGAACGATGCGACGCCTTCGGCCATCGCGCCCGAGACTGCGCCGCTGTCGACCGTCACCTGCTGCGCCGCGACCGGCGACGCCAAAAGTGCAGCGGAAACCAATATGCCGCGGATCATTGCTTGCCTCCGGTGGTGAAGATGAAACGGCCGGGGCCGGTGCGATAGACGGAATAGCCCTTGTCTTCGCGGATCGAGCTGGCGCCTGCAGCCGGGGTCACGGCGCCGAAACGCGTCGGCACCCAGATTTCGCCTGTCGTGTTCGGCGGCACTTCTGCGGTCAGCGTCAGCCTGCCCGCGTCGACCTTCCAGCCCGAGAAGGCCCGGCCGTGAACCGTCTCCATCGCGGCCTCGGCGCTCGCAAGACCATCGGGGATCGCTGGCTTGACCTGCACAACCTTATACCCCGGCGCGCCCGGGCGAAGTCCGGCGAGCCGCTGACGCATCCAGTCGGAAATCGATGCGAAGTAGTGATGGTCGCGCGAACGGCTGTTCAGGCTCCACGTCTCGAACATCGTCTTGTGGCCGTTGGCGATCCACCAACCCCAACTGGGCTCGTCGGTACGCGTCGCGACGCGATAGGCGAGATCGGCGTAGCCATAATCGCTCAATATTTCGAGCAGGTAGCGCGCACCATAGACGCCGGTGCGCAGCCCTTGTTCCTCGACATCGTTTGCGATGGCCCTCGCGACATCCTTCTCGCGGCCTTCCGGCACCATGCCGAACACCAGCGGCAGGATATTCTGTACCTGCATCGGCCGACCGACCGCGCCCTTGCTGTCGATGGTGCGATACCAGCCCATGGCGCCGTTCCAGTAGCGTGCATTATAGGCCGCGCGGATATCCTCGGCGAGCTTGGCATAGCGCGCCGCATCATCGGGCTTGCCGACGATCGCGGATGATTTGGCAAGCAGGTCAGCCTGATGGAAGAAATAGGCCGTCGTCACCGCGTCGATCCCGCCGCCGCGCGCATTGCTGTAATCCATCCCGCCCGCCGACGCCCATTCGGACAGCCCCGCCGAACGCTGGTAATCGGGCGCCTTGATGAAGGTCGCGGTATAATCGACCAGCCGCCGCTGCATATCGTGATTGTCGGCAAGGATGCGCGTGTCGCCGGTGGTCGTGTACAATTCCCACGGCAGGATCATCGCCGCCGCATCCCACGGCGTCGTCGGCCCCCAGATCACATTCCAGCCCGGCGTATTTTCATAACCGTAGAAGGGCGTCGTCGGCGCGATTTCGGGCAGCTCGCCCTTGTCCGACTGGCCGTCGCGGAAATCAGCGAGCCACTTGGTCCAGACGCGCGCGATGTCGAGGCTGCGCGCCGCGGCACCCGCCGACGCCTGTGCATCGCCCGTCCAGCCGTTCTTTTCATAGGTCGGCGTATCGGTCTGGAAACCGTGGAGATTGTTGAGGATCGACGCGATCGCGGCAAAATCGATCTGGTTCAGCAGCGGATCGGCGCTAGTGAAGCTGCCGGTCCGTGCGACCGCCGAATGGACGATGCGCGCGGTCAGTGCGCCCGCGGGCGGCGTGCCGGGGAAACCATCGATCTGCACATAGCGGAATCCGCGATAACCGAAGCGCGGTTCCCATTGCTCGGTGCCCTTCCCCGCGAGCGTATAGCGGTCGGTCTGGAGCTGCGCATCGATCAAGCCGGCGGCAGGCACCACCTTGCCGTCGTCGGCGACGCGCTCGCTCGCGACCATCGACACGGTGACCCCGCGCGGGCCGCTGACCTTGAGCACCGGCCAGCCCGCAACGATGCGGCCGAAATCATAGACGTGGACGCCCGGCGCGACCTCCTTCACCGTGATCGGCGCGATATCTTCGACGGGCTCGATCGCTTCCGAATTGGCCGCCACAAGCTGTCCCGCCGGCCCCGTTACCACGGGAACCGCCGACCACTTGCGGTCGCGGAAACCCGCACGATCCCAGCCCGCCGGCACCAGCCGCGCGTCGAAACGCTCGCCGCGATGCACCGAGTCATTCAGCGTCGGTCCGGACAACGTGCGCCAGCTTCCATCGGTCGCGACCGTTTCGCGCGTGCCATCGGCGTAGGTGACTTCGAGCTGCGCTTTCAGCGCGGGTTCGGCGTGCCATGGCGCCGCGTGGAAATACCATTCGTTCGGATCGGTCAGCCCATACCATCCACGTCCGAGTTCGGCGCCGAGCACATTCTCGCCGCGGCGCAGCAGGCTCGTGACGTCCATGACATAACCGAGCACGCGCTTGTCATAGGCGGTGAACCCGGCACCGAGCGACGAACCGACGATGGTCCCGTTGACCGACAGGCGCGGCATACCGGCGCCCGCATAATAAAGGCGCGCACTGGCCACCGGCCTGGCGAGCCGGAAGGCGCGGCGAACGAGCGGCGCGGGCGCCTCGATCGGCAGCACGAGATCGACCCCCGGAACACCGCTCGCCACGATCAGTCCGTCCTTCGCCACGCTGCCGCCGGTGAACGGGTTGTCGCCGCCCGCAAAATCGAACGCGACGGCAGGGCTCTGCGTGCCCGATACGCTGACCTTGTGCACAATCGCGGCCGCGGACTCCTTGCCCGCGAAGCCGATCGTGCCATGCGCGTGCGCGTCATTGTCGATCGTCGCAACGACCACGCCGTCGATGCGCGTGACGATCCGGCCGCCCTTCGCTTCGATCGAGAGCTTGATGCGTCGCCTTTTCAGCGATGTGGGCAATTTGACCTGCCCCAGCCGCTCCATCTTGATCGCTGAACTGGTGCCGCCCGGATAGCGGCGGACGGTCTGGATCAGCTCGGGCCCGTTCTTGTCGTCGGCGAGCGTCCAGACATAGGCGTCACCATAGGTCTTGCCGTTGGGGAGCGCGCGGAACAAAATGTCGACGCTCTTGCCGGTCAGCGTCAGGTCGGCGTCGAGCGTGAGGTCTCCCCAGTCATGGTCGCGCCGTGCGGGCCCCGAAATCCATTTCGCCTGCCAGTCCGACGCGCCAAGCAGCCCCATTTCCCAGGATGCGGGCGCGCTCCAGCCGGTGGCATTGCCGCCTTCGTCCCACACCTGTACCTGCCACCAATAGCGCTGGCGCGACGCGAGCGCCGGCCCCGCATAGGCGATCTGGACATTGTCGGCCGAGGCGACCTTGCCGCTGTCCCAGAGCGGCGCGCGTTCGAGGTCAGCCTCCGACGTTGCGACGCGGATACGGTATGCGCTTTGCCGTGCCACCGGCGATCGCCAGGCAAGACGCGGCATCGCCGTGTCGAGCCCCAGCGGCGCTACGGCATATTCGGTCCGCAGCTCCGCCGGGGCCGCATCCGCGGCCCGTACAGGCGAGGTTGCCATGCCGACGGCGGCGAGCGCACCCCAGAACAGGCCTCGCAAGCTTCCGATCAGCGGCAACCCAACCTCCCGTCAGAATTTGGTGCGAATACCGAAAGATACCAAGCGGCCAAGCGTGCTGCCATTGGTATATCCCGATGCACTATTCAGATAGGGCGGATCCTGGTCAAAGACATTGTCGACGTTCAAGGTCAGCAGCGTATTCGCGAGCATGTCGCCGAGATCATAGCTGAAGAAGAGATCGACGGTGTCGAACGCCGAGATGCGCGTCTGCGGCGGCAGCCCGATGATCGGATAACCGCTGCGATGGTTGAGCGTCGCACGCGCGGTGAAGTCGCCGACCGTCGCGCCGAGTCCCGCAGTGAACAGGAAGCGGCCCGTCCCGTTCTTCAGATCGTCGTTGACCGGACCGCCTTGCACCACCTGCGTCTCGCGGTTGAGAAGGTAGCTGCCCGTGAAGTTCGCGCTCACCGAACCGAAGCCGGTCGGGCGATTATAGGCGAGATTGAAGTCGATCCCGTCGACCTTCACCGCGCCGAGGTTCGCGCGCTGCGCGAGGAACAGCACATAGGGCGAGCTGATCGCGAACAGTGTCGCGAGGTTCGGCACGCCATCGACACGGAGGTTCCCTGCCGCCGCCTGCGCCTGCGCGAGCGTCGGGTTGAGGATGTAGAAATCCGAATAAGCCGGCGTCGTGAACAAGAGCGGCGAGGTGAAGGGCGGGACCGCGATCGCATCCTTGAACTTCACGTTGAAATAGGTCGCGCTGGCGACGAAGCCTTCGAGCGCCGCGGGCTTGAGGTCGAAGCCGAGCGACCAGGTATCGGCCTTTTCCGGCTTCAGATTGGCATTGCCACCGGCGATCGCGATCGTCGGGCGCAGCGCGTCGAACGGCGAGCTGTTCGGCGCGCGGAACGGGCTGAATGGCAGAACCTGCACGCGCGCATCGACCGAATTGCCGAGGTCGGCAAGGCTTGGCGCGTGGAACGACGTGCCGTAATTGCCGCGGATCGTCAGCGCCTCGAACGGACGCCAGGTCACGCCGATCTTGGGGTTGGTCGTGCTGCCGACATCGCTGTAGTCGTCGTAGCGGACCGAACCCGACAGCTCGAGGCTGTAGAAACCGGGCGTGCGGTTGTCGGCACCGAAGATCGGGATCAGCAATTCACCGAACAAGGATTTGACGTTACGCGCGGTATAAGCGTTCGAACCAGTGACCGCAGCTTCGGGACCGCTGCCAGTGAACGAGCGGATATTCTCGTAATGATATTCGCCGCCGACCGCGAGGCGGATGTCACCGCCGGGCAGGTTGGTGAGGGGGCCGTCGAGCACGAAGCGCCCTTCGGCGAGTTCCTGCGTCGCCTCGCCATAGTTGACGAAATCGTCGATCGCCGCGAGCACCGCGGGCGATGTTGCTGACAGATTATAGGGGTTGAGCGCGATTGCGGTCGAGGTGCCCGCGAGCGCGATCGTCGCGAGGGTCGAATTGAACGACCGTTCGGTCGATTCATTCTCGCTGCGGCCGAAATTGGCCATGGTGCGCAGCTGCCAGCCACCGCCAAGTTCGAAGTCGAAGCTGGGGGTGATGCCATAGGAGGTGAAGCGCGACGGGCTGTCGTTGCTCGGTCCAAAGACATCGTCGAACGCGAAGGAAACCGTGTGCGCCAGCTCGGCACCGATCGGGCGGAAGAAGGGATTCGCGGCGGTGATCGTTCCGCTCGCGCTGCTCTGCGCGCTGCGATGCAGCGTATCGCGTTTCGACCAATAGGCCGACAGCTTGAACGCGACCGAATCGCTGAGGTCCTGCGTCAGGCCCGCGAAGACGCTGTGGCGTTCCTCGCGCGGATAGATGGCCGCATAGTCGGTCTGGTCACAGCGATTGACCCCCGGCGTCCGGCCCGGAAGCGCATAGGTCGTCGTCCCTACGGTAATGTTGGCGAGCGCACATGCGGTGCTACGGAAATCGCCGCCGCCGCGGTCGGTCTGGTTTGCCGTGGCATAGTCGCGGTCGAGCCCGATCAGGTCGTCGTGCCAGGCGTAGGAATAGGACACGAAGGCCGAACCGGTCCCCCAGTCCTTGCCCGCGATGACACTGGCGTCGATCGTCTGGTAATTTTTGGCGAAGCCATAGCGCGCGTTCACGCCGATGCCGTCGTAACGATCGCGCGTGATGAAGTTGATCACGCCGCCGATCGCGTCGGAGCCATAGATCGACGACCCGCCGTCGGGGATGACGTCGACGCGCTTGATGACGTCGGGCGGGATGACCGAGGGGTCGAAGCTCGTCTGCAAAATGCCGGCGCCGACCATCCGGTGGCCGTCGACGAGCACGAGCGTGGTCGAACCGCCGCTCGCGCCGAGATTACGGATATTGGGGCGCACGATCGGATTGCCGAAATTGCCGAGCCCCGCGGGGATCGTCCCGAAATTGCCGACCTGCGGGATCGAGGCGAGCAGGTCGTTCGCCGACGCCGCGCCCGAGGCGACAACATCGGCCTCGCTGACCGCGACAACATTGGTACCGACCGGCGCGACACCGCGCAGCAAGGTACCCGTGACGACAATGTCCGCATCATTCGGCGCCTCGGAATCGGCCTCTTGCGCATATGCGCCGCTCGCGCCAAGCAGCGCGCCCGCGCATGCCAGCACCGAAATGCCGCGTCGCCACGCGCCGCGCCGCGCAACCATATCCAGCCCTGCAGTCGTCATCGCCTTCATCGCATCCTCCCTGCACTCGCCTTCGCGAGTTGTCCCTTTGACGGAGGCGCCTGTCCGGCAGATTTGCTCCTCCGATGCCACGCCTCGCTGAGCGTTTCTGCATCAATGCTCATTATTTGTCTTTATCAATCACGTCAACGATCAAATTCAATCATTCGAGCCCGAACAGCACGGCGCACTGCGGTTTTGGTTTGAAGGTTCCGGAAAATTCAGGCGATAATGACGCGGATACCGGCGGCTTCCATCATCGCGACATGGCGCGGCTCGATTCCGGCGTCGGTGACGACGATGTCGATCTCGTCGAGCGCACAGACAACATTGCCCGAGGGACCCGAGAATTTCGAACTGTCGACGAGCACGATGATCTCGTCGGCACGCTCGATCAGCCGGCGCTCGGCGGCAACGAGGATCACGTCGGCCTGCATCAACCCGGCAGGCCCCATCGACGCCGCGCCCATGAACAGCTTCGGCGCATGAAAACGCGGCATACCGTCGTCGCCGGCCGCCGACAGCACGATATTCTGCTCGCGAAAGACCTGCCCCGATGGAATGAGAATCCGCGTTGTCGGCTGCGGTAACAGCGCGCTGACGATATGGAGCGAGTTGGTCAGGACCTGCAGGCCTAGCCCGTCGAGGTGCGGACACATCTGCAGCGTCGTTGAGCCGCCATCGATCATGACGCCTTCGCCGGGAATGCAGAACCCTGCCGCGGCGCGCCCGATCGCTTCCTTGGCGGCGCGGTTGCGCCCGATATTTTCGTGGAAGGGGACCCCCGACAGGCCGTCTTCGGACGCGGTCGGTGCGCCGCCGCCGCCGACACGCTTTGCCCCGCCGCGCACGCGCGTGATGACGCCCGCTTCCTCCAGCCGGTCGAGATCGCGGCGGATGGTTGCGGGCGACGCGGCAACGCGGCTTTCGAGGTCGCGGAACGAAACGAAACCGCTTTCGCCCAGGCTATCGAGGATCATTCTTTCGCGTTCGGCTGCGTGCATCGGGGTCCCTGTCTGATCGCGTCTATTTGACGGGAGCTGCGCCGAGTTGCAATCGAATGATTAGACGATTCCCGCCGCAGCTCCGGCCGCGCGCCGTTCCTGCGCCTTACGGTCGCGCCATCCGCTCGCCCGATAGGCGGCGATGGCGTCGATCGCCCCACCCGCTTCGGCGCGCGCCGCCGCGAGGATCGGGGAGACATCGGTGCGGTATGCCGTGCGCAGTGCCTGGAACGCCATCATCGTGTCATTGGCTTCCTGCGCCGCGAGCAATGCCTCGCGGTCGACGAGCAGCGCCTTCGCATAAGCGGCAACAATCGCCTCGGCCGACGAAAGCATCGATTCGATCGGGTCGGTCACATTGTGCGACTGGTCGATCATATAGGCGGGGCGGAAATCGCCACGCGGATGCAGCTCGGCCTCGATCAGCTCGTTGAAGACGAGGAAGAGCTGATGCGGGTTGATCGATCCGCTGTCGAGATCGTCGTCGCCGTACTTGCTGTCGTTGAAGTGAAATCCGCCAAGCTTCCCGAAGCGGTGGAGCCGCGCGACAATCTGTTCGATATTCACATTCGGCGCATGGTGGCCAAGGTCGACGAGGCACTTCGCCTTCTCACCAAGCTCCTGCGCAACGAGGATCGAGCTGCCCCAGTCGGAAATCACGGTCGAGTAGAAAGCGGGCTCGAACATCTTGTGCTCGATCAGCATCCGCCAGTCGCCGGGCAGCGCCGCATAAACCTCCGCCGCGGCATCGAGATAGCGGTCGAGCGAACGCCCCAGATCCTGCTGCCCCGGGAAGTTGGTGCCGTCGCCGACCCAGACGGTGAGGTCGGTGACGCCGAGCTGTCGCCCGATCTCGATGCATTCGATGTTGTGTGCGACCGCCTGCTCGCGCACCTCGGCGCGCGTCGAGGAGAGCGAGCCGGTGGCATAGCTCACCGCCTGCCCCGGCTGGTCCTGAAATGTGTTGCTGTTGACCGCGTCGAAGCCGAGGCCGAGCGCCGCAGCTTCCTCCCGCAAAGCCCGATAGTCACTGACCTTGTCCCACGGGAAATGCGGGCTGACGCGCGGGGTCGCGCGGCCCAGCTGCTGGATGACCGCGCAATCCTCGAGCTTCTCATGGATATTCGTGGGCTCGCCGGCGATCGGGAATTTGGCGAAACGCGTGCCGCCGCGCCCCGCACCCCAGCTCGGGACTGCGACCGAGAAACCCGCGACCTTCGCCTTCACGCCATCGATGTCGATCCCGCGCCGGCCAAGCTGGCGGCCGAGGCTGCCATAATCATCGTCGAGCGCGCCGGTCAGACCGGCGTTCAGCCGCTCGATATCATCCTGTGCGAGCGGCAGGTCGCCAGCCATAAAACTCTCCGTACCTTAGCGTGTGAATGCCTGCGCGTTGCCCGCGTCGACGTTGATCATGTTGCCGGTCGACTTTGCCGACATATCGCAGCTGAGGAAATAGACCGCTTCGGCGACATCCTCGGGCAGCACGTCGCGCTTCAGCATCGACCGGTTGCGATAATGTTCCTCAAGCTCGCGGCCCGAATCGATACCATGTGCACCGGCGCGTTCTCGGCGCCAGTCGCCGTCCCAGATGCGCGACCCCTTGATCACCGCATCGGGATTGACCGTGTTCACGCGGATACCGAAGGGCGCGCCTTCGAGCGCGAGGCAACGCGCGAGATGCAGCGCCGCCGCTTTCGCCGAAGCGTAGGCAGAGGCATTGGTCGCCGCAGCAAGGCCGTTCTTCGAGCCGATGAAGACGATCGAACCGCCATCCTGCGCCTTCATCAGCGGGAAGGCCGCACGCGCGGTGAGGAAATAGCCCTGCGCAAGCACATCGTAATTGCGCTGCCACAGCTCGAGCGTCGTGTCCTCGATCGGCGCCGACGAGGCAATGCCGGCGTTGGCGACGAGAATGTCCAGCCCGCCGAATTCGCGCGCGCACGCGGAAAAAGCCGCGGCAACCTGTGCTTCGTCGGTCACGTCGCACACCGCCGAACGGATGCGATCACGGCCAAAGCGGCTTTCGAGTTCCTCCGCAGCTTTCAAGAGCGCATCGGCGTCGCGGTCGACGAGCAGCACGCACGCGTCATCGGCGGCGAGGCGCTCGGCAGTCGCAGCGCCGATACCGCCCGCGCCGCCGGTAACGAGCGCGATGCGCCCCGCAAGCGGCTTCGGCTTCGGCATACGCTGGAGCTTCGCCTCTTCGAGCAGCCAATATTCGATGTCGAACGCTTCCTGTTCGTCGAGGCCGACATAGGCGCCGATCGCCTCGGCCCCGCGCATCACGTTGATCGCATTGGCGTAGAATTCGCCTGCGAGGCGCGCGGTCGTCTTGTCGCCGGCAAAGGTCATGCGGCCGATGCCGGGAACGAGTACCACCACCGGATTGGGATCGCGCATCGCGGGCGAATTGGGCCGCGCGCACCGCTCGTAATAGGCGGCATAACCGGCGCGATACGCCTCAATCCGTTCAGCGAGATAGGCGGCGTCCTCGATCCGCGCCGGATCGAGCACGAGCGGCGCGATCTTGGTACGCAGAAAATGGTCGGGACACGAGGTGCCAATCGCGGCGAGCTTAGCAAAATCGTGGCTGCCGTTGAATTCGAGCGTTTCGGCATCGTCGGCGAAGTGGCCGACGCGCCGCCCGCCCATCAGCCCGCGGAGCAGCGGCATCAGCTTCGCCGCGGCGCCCGCTCGTTCGGCAGCGGGCCGCGACGCGACAATCTCACCGCCAAACGCCGGCCCTTCAGCCAGCTTCGCGTTCAGATAATTTGCCGCGTCGGCGATCAGCGCAATGGTATTGTCATAGCAGCCTCTGGCGCTGTCACCCCAGCAGATGATGCCGTGTCCCGCGAGCATCACCCCGCGAAGGCCCGGATGGGCAGCCACATAATCACGGAGCTTGAGCCCGAGGTCGAAGCCAGGACGCTGCCATGGCAACCAGCCGACCGCCCCACCCCAGATTGCCTGCGTTGCCGCCTCACCTTCGCTCGACGCGGCAAGCGCGATGATCGCGTCGGGGTGGACATGGTCGACGTGCGCGAAAGGCAGATAGCTATGGAGCGGCGTGTCGATCGACGCCGCACGCGGATTGAGCGCGAAGGTGCAGTGCGGCAGATAGCCGACCATCTCGTCCTCATGCGCGAGCCCGCGGTAGAGCTTTTCGAGTCCGAGCAGCTTGCCTTGATAGAGCGTCGAAAAGCCATCGAGCTCCATCGAACCGATGTCGCCGCCCGACCCCTTGACCCACAGGACCTGCACGGTTTCACCGGTCAGCGGATCGCGCGCGTCGAGCTTGGCCGAGGTATTGCCGCCGCCGAAATTGGTGACGGTGAGATCGGAACCGAGGCGGTTCGAGCGATAGAGGAGCAGATCTTCGGGCGACTTGCCCCGCGCCTCTTCGTCCGACCAGCGATTCGCCGGGATGGCGAAAAGCAGCGCGGTGATCGCGCGGGATTCAGACGTGGTATCCAGAAGATCGGGCATGAAAGAAACTCGTTGCTTCGACTATGTGGGGTTATCTATCGAAATCGCTGGCGCTCCGCAATCAGTTTCGATAAAGTTCGATCAAATTCGGTCTTAACGAAGCAAGAGGGAGAGGGATGAAGGGTCGCGCAACCATAGTCCTCGACGTAGGAAAAACCTTGGCAAAGCTCAGCCTTTGGTCATCCGGGGGCGCGCTGATCGAACGGCGCGTGCGGCCCAACGAGCGCATCAAGGTCGGCGCCTATGTCGCGCTCGATACCACGGGTATCGAAGGCTGGGTTGTCGAGGTGCTGCGCTATTTCGCGACGCTCGCCGACGTCGGCGCTGTCGTTCCGGTCGGCCATGGCGCCGGGGCCGCGATCATCCGGGACGGTCGCCTGGCCTGCCCGCCGCTCGACTATGAAGAGGCAATGCCGCCAGCGCTCCGCGCGGCCTATGACGCCGAGCGCGATCCGTTCGCGCGCACCGGTTCGCCGGCGCTACCCGACGGCCTCAATCTCGGTGCACAGATATTCCGCCTTGAAGCGCTTGAACCGGCGCTGGCCGAAGGCACGCAGATACTGCCGTGGACACAATATTGGAGCTGGTTACTGAGCGGGGTGGCAACATCCGAGGTGACAAGCCTCGGCTGTCATACCGACCTGTGGAACCCGCTCGCGGGAACGCCGTCAGAGCTTGCCGAACGGCGCGGATGGGCAAGGCGGCTCGCGCCGTTACGCGCCGCAGGCGACATATTGGGCACGCTCCGGCCTGAATGGGTATTCCGCACCGGCCTGCCCGCCGACACCGAAGTGCATTGCGGCTTGCACGATTCGAACGCAGCCTTGCTCGCGGCGCGCGGCTTCGCCGAAATCGCCGACCATGAATCGACCGTTCTCTCGACCGGGACCTGGTTCGTCGCGATGCGTTCGCCCGAAGATGCCACATTGATGGATACAAGCGGCCTCGACGAAACGCGCGACTGCCTGATCAACGTCGATGCTTTTGGCAAGCCGATCCCGTCAGCGCGTTTCATGGGCGGGCGCGAGATCGAGATGCTGATCGGCCTCGATACGCGGCAAAGCAACATCGCGCCCGACCAGCCCGCGCTGCTCGCCGCGCTTCCGGAAGCGCTGGCTGGCGGCGCGATGGTGCTGCCCAGCTTCGCACCCGGCTTTGGGCCCTTCCCTCTCGGTCGCGGGCGCTGGATCGAGGAACCCGCGGACCACGCCGCGCGCCGCGCCGCGGTGTCGCTCTATGCGGCGCTGGTTACCGATGCGTCGCTCGACCTGATCGGTACGCGCGAACGGCTGCTGATCGAAGGACGCTTCGCCGAAGGTCAGGTCTTCGTGCGCGCGCTCGCGGCGCTGCGCCCCGACCTGCGTGTCTATGTCGGCAAGGCGCACAATGACGTGTCCTATGGTGCGCTGCGTATGATCGACGCTGCCCTGCCTCCTGCCGAACCCCTCGAACTGGTCGAACCGCTCGGCGTCGACCTCGCGCCCTATCGCGATCGCTGGCGGCGCGAAGCCGCACGGGTGGAAGAAGCCGCGTGAAAGCTGCATCGATCGGCGATTATCGCGAGGCCGCGCGGCGTCGCCTGCCCCACTTCCTCTTCGAATATTTCGACGGCGGCTCCTATGCCGAGCGCACTTTGCGCGCCAACATCGACGATCTGCAGGATATTTCGCTGCGCCAGCGTGTGCTGAACGACGTCTCGGCAATCGACCTGTCGACGACGCTGTTCGGCGAGCAGGTGTCGATGCCGGTCGCGCTCGGTCCGATCGGACTTGCCGGGATGGCCGCACGCCGCGGCGAGGTACAGGCGGCACGCGCCGCCGCCGCAAAGGGCGTGCCTTTCACCCTCTCGACCGTGTCGGCCTGCTCGCTTGCCGAGGTCGCGCGCGGCTCACCGACGCCCTTCTGGTTCCAGCTCTATATGGTGCGCGACCGCGGCTTCATGCGGGCACTGCTCGAGGAAGCAAGCGCTGCCCATTGTCCGGTGCTGGTGTTCACCGTCGACATGCCGCTTCCCGGCGCGCGCTATCGCGACGTCCGGTCGGGGCTGTCGGGCGCAGCGGGCTTGCGCGGGCAGGCGCGCCGCGTCGGCCAGGCGATTACGCGCCCGGGCTGGGCATGGGACGTCGGCCTCCATGGCCGCCCCCACCAGCTCGGCAATGTCGCGCCTTTGCTCGGCCCCAAATCGGGGCTCGAGGATTTCCTCGGCTGGATGAAGGATAATTTCGATCCCGCCGTGACATGGGCCGACCTCGACTTCGTTCGCGCGCACTGGAAGGGGCCGATCGTCATCAAGGGCATATTGGATGCCGACGATACGCGCCGAGCGACCGAAGCAGGCGTCGACGGCATCATCGTGTCGAACCATGGCGGGCGCCAGCTCGACGGGGTGCCGTCGGTCGCACGCGCCTTGCCCGCGATCGCCGATGCGGTCGGCGATCGGCTCTCCGTCCTCGCCGATGGCGGGGTGCGATCGGGGCTCGACGTCGTGCGAATGCTCGCGCTGGGCGCGCGGGGAGTGCTGCTCGGCCGCGCGTGGGCGTTCGCGCTCGCTGCCGACGGCGAACGCGGCGTACGCCATGTGCTCGACCTGATCGAGGCCGAAATGCGCGTCGCGATGGCGCTTACCGGCGTGACCGGGGTGGACAGGATCGGGCCGGAGACATTAGCCGCCTGACGGTTATTTGGGGAGACAAAGGATGGATGCGAACCCGCTGCTTGGCGTGTTCTTTCACTGGCTGGGCGGGTTGTCGTCGGCGAGCTTCTATGTGCCGTACAAGCGCATCCGCGCCTGGTCGTGGGAGATTTTCTGGATCACCGGCGGCATCTTTTCCTGGCTCCTCGCGCCATGGCTGTTCGCGTCGATCCAGACGCACGACCTGCTCGGCGTTTTGAGCCGCACGCCGGGCGACATCTGGTTCTGGTGCTGGTTCTGGGGCGCGATGTGGGGGCTTGGCGGGCTGACCTTCGGGCTCACGATGCGCTACCTCGGGCTGTCGCTCGGTATGGCGGTCGCGCTGGGCCTCACGACCGTCATCGGCACGATGGGACCGCCGATCTTTCGCGGCACATTGGGCGAGCTGTTCTCGACGACGAGCGGGCAGACGGTATTCCTCGGCATTGCGATCACCCTCATCGGTATCGTCATCGTCGCGCAGGCCGGACGGCGCAAGGAACGCGAGATGGGCGCGGCGATCGCCGAGGCTGACACGTCCGAATTCAACCTGCGCAAGGGACTCGCGATCGCGGTCTTCTCCGGCATCATGTCGGGCTGTTTCGCCTGGGGCCTCGACGCCGGCGCGCCGATCCGCGAGCTGACGCTGGCCGCCGGAACCGATCCGTTGTGGCAGGGGCTTCCCGTTCTCTGCGTTGTCCTGCTTGGCGGGCTGACGACCAACCTCATCTGGTGCGCGATCCTGATCGCGCGCAACCGCAGCGCGCGTCAGTTCGTCGGCGAGGCCGCGCCCGGCGCGACCGAAAAGCCGCCGCTTGCGCTCAACTACGGCCTCGCCGCACTTGGCGGCACACTCTGGTATTTCCAGTTCTTCTTCTACACGATGGGCGAAAGCCAGATGGGGCGCTTCGGCTTTTCAAGCTGGACGCTGCACATGGCGAGCATCATCCTCTTCTCGACGCTGTGGGGCTTCGCGCTCAAAGAATGGGCGCCCGCGGGCCAGCGCACGCGCGCACTCGTATGGCTCGGTATCGCGGTGCTGATGGCGTCGACCGTCGTGATCGGCCTTGGCAACAGCCTGGCTTGAGGGTTTTCAGGCAGGCGTGGCGGCGAGTTCGCCGCGCGCCTGCCTAAACACCTCGATGCTGCCCCAGATTGCGAGACCGGCCATGATCGCCGCGACGGCAAGGTCGGGCCAGCTTTGCCCCGTGCCGAACACGCCGAGCGCCGCGCCCATCACCGCGATATTGCCGATCGCGTCGTTGCGCGAACAGATCCACACCGAGCGCATGTTCGCGTCGCCCGTGCGGTAACGATAGAGCATCAGCGCGACCGCGACATTGGCGGCGAGCGCGAGCGCACCGATCAGCCCCATCGTTTCGGCATGCGGCGCCGACCCGCTGACAAAACCCCAGACCGCCGATCCGAACACCCACAGGCCAAAGACAAGCATCGTGCCCGCCTTCAGCAAGGCGGCGCGCGCACGCCACGCCAGCGCCATCCCCGCGACGCCAAGGCTGATCGCATAATTGGCGCTGTCGCCGAGGAAATCGAGCGCGTCGGCCTGCAACGCACGCGAATCCGCCGCCACGCCCGCTACGATCTCGACCCCGAACATCGCCGCATTGATCAGCAGCGCGATCCACAGGATACGCCGCCACTTGGGGTCATTGAGCGCGGTCTTACCGCTTTTTCCGGCACAGCATTGATCGGCCATCGCCGAAATCTCCTGTTATCTTCGAGTCGGCACCCTATATGCACCCTGTAGCAACTACAGGGTCAAGCGATGAAAATCGGCGAACTGTCGCGGGCGACCGGGACCAATATCGAAACCATCCGCTATTATGAGCGCATCGGGCTGCTTCCCGCACCCGATCGCACCGCGGCAAATTATCGCAGCTATGGCGATGCGCATCGTTCGCGGCTGAGTTTCGTGCGTCATTCGCGCGACCTCGGTTTCACGATTGAGGAAATCCGATCGCTGCTCGACCTGTCGGACGATCCCGCGCGCGACTGCGGCGAGGCCGACCGCATCGCCACCGCTCATCTCGAACAGGTCCAGGCGAAGATCGCGCAGCTCACCCTGCTCCGCGACGAACTGGCGCGGATCGTCGGGCGCTGCCGCGGCGGGGTCGCCGCCGATTGCCGCGTGATCGAAGCGCTTGGCGATCATCGCCACTGCGAAAGCCCGCACTGACGCACCCTATGCCCTTCGTGCCCGCTTGATGCGCTCCTGCCCTGACATCTTTCGATCCCCCCGCCAAAAAGAAGGGCGCATTTTGCCTTCATGGCCGTTTTAGGTAGGAACACGGATCAGGAGGAGCGGGGTGGCAGCGGAATCTGTCTCCGAACTGGAACGGCTTACCCGGAAATTCCGGCCGCCGCTGATCGCCTTTTTTTCGCGTCGGGTCGCTGGTCTCGCTGAGGCCGAGGATATGACCCAGGAGGTTTTCGTACGGCTGATGCGAACGCAACCAAACATCGAAGAGACGAGTGCCGCCTATATCTTCCGGATCGCCGCGAATCTCGTCACCGATCGTGCGCGCCACGACCTTGTGCGCCGGCATTTCTCCGATGCCGCACGTAGCGACGGCAGCGCCGGCATCGATCCCCTCGATCCTTTCCGGATCGCATCGGCGCGCGAAAGCATTTCGATCCTCTGGGCCGCGATCCAGGCTCTGCCTGAACCCACGCAGCAGATATTCATTCTGTACCGCGTCGAGGATATTCCCAAGCAGACGATCGCCGACAATTTCGGATTTCACCTGCGAACGGTCGACAAGCATATCTCGCGCGCACTCGTTTTCCTGGCTCGTCGAATGAGGCAGCAGGCATGACCCCGCAGAACGACAACGACGGCTTTGCCGATCAGGAGGAACGGGCAGCCGCCTGGTGCCTGCGGATTGCCGAGCGGCCGCTTACATCCGCCGAGCAGGCCGATTTCGACGAATGGCTCGCGGCTGACGAACGTCACGGCCAATATTTCGAACAGATGGTCGCGGCGTGGCAATGCACCGATGCGATCGCCGAGTTGCCGGGCTTCCTGTCGCTCCGCGCCAAGGCGCTGACGACGATGGAAAACGCCCGGAGCCACAATGAGCGATCTTCGCGAAGCCTGACCCGTCGCCATGCTTTCGGGGCACTGACCGCGTTCGCGCTGACCGCGGGTGCCGGCGCCTGGTACTGGGCCGAAAGCCCTGACGTTTATGCGACGACCGTTGGCGAACGGCGGATCGTCCGGCTCGATGACGGGTCCAGCGTTTCGCTCGATGCCGCCAGCCGGATGCTGGTATCTTTCACCGAAGAACGGCGTTCGATCACACTCGAACGCGGCCGGGCCAAGTTCGACGTCGCGAAAGATCCGCTTCGACCGTTTACCGTGACCGCCGGTTCGCAGTCGGTGGTGGCTGTCGGTACGAGTTTCAGCGTCGAGCTGTTGAAAGATCAGCTGAGGGTCCTGCTTTTCGAAGGGCAGGTCGCGGTCGTTCCGCGTGCCGCGGCGGCGGGTGCCATTAAAGCGGGGCGGCCGGTGACGCATACGACGAAGCAATTGTTACCCGGACAGGAACTGGTGGCCGACCTTTCGTCGGGCGCGGCCGAAGTGCTGCCCGTCGAGGCGGATCGTTCGCTCGCATGGGAAGGAGGCCGGGTCGATTTCGTCGACATGCCGCTCGCTGATGCGGTCGAGCGGATCAATCGTTATGCCGCGTCGCCGATCGTCATCGGCGACGCGGCGGCTGGCCGTCATCTCGTCAACGGCGTGTTCGACGCGGGCGACACCGACAGCTTCGTCAAGGGCGTAACGTCGCTCTATCCCCTGGCTGCGCACGAAGAGGGCGGCCAGATCACTATCAAAACTGTAAATTCCGGCATCGCCGAAGAAAAAGATCGACCCTAGATAAAATCAGGGGCGTAAATCGGCGGCTGGTTCGTCTTTATGACAGAGGGGCAATAATATCGACCCCTCGCATAGAGGGAGAGGATATGTCCAAACGTCGTTATTTGTTGTCGAGTCTTGCGCTCGGCGCGCTGGTGGCTACGTCGGCGCCGGCGCAGGCCGAAGCGCGCCAGATCCAGCAATATGATATTCCGGCGCAGGAACTGGGCGGCGCGCTGCGCGCTTTCGCGCGCACGTCGGGGGTACAGGTGATTTTCGATGGCAAGGCGGTGCGCGGCAAGCGCAGCGAAGCGCTTCGATATCGCGCGGGCGCCGAGGAGGCGCTTCGCGAGCTGCTTCGCGGGACAGGGCTGACCTATCGTCGCAACGGAAAGATTTTCGTTATCAGCCCGGCGCGGAAGATTGCGCAGGCTGACATGGCAAGCGCCGTTTCGACGGCCGCTCCAGCGGCGCCGGCGCAGGAGATCAGCGACGCGAGCGAAATCATCGTGACCGCGCAGAAGAAAGAAGAAAAGATCATCGACGTGCCGATCGCGATGACCGCGCTGTCGGGCGATGCACTGAACGACCAGAAGATCGAGGGCGGATCGGAACTGCTCCGCGCTGTTCCGAACGTGAGCTTCTCGAAAAGCAATTTTTCGATGTATAATTTCTCGATCCGCGGGATCGGGACGAAAGCCATTTCGGCATCCAGCGATCCTGCCGTCGCGGTGAGCTTCAACAATACGCCCCTCGCACGCAATCGCCTGTTCGAATCGGAATTTTTCGACATGCAGCGGATCGAGGTGCTGCGGGGACCGCAAGGTACACTGTATGGCCGCAACGCCACGGCGGGCGTGGTGAATCTGATCACCGCCCTCCCCGAAGCCGATTTTGGTGGAGAGGTGAAGGGCGAAGTCGGCAGCTTCAAGACACGTCGCCTGAGCGGGATGCTCAACGTGCCGATCACCGACACGCTGGGTGTCCGGGTCGCCGGCGCGTGGACCAAACGCGACGGGTTCGATTATAACAGCTTCACCCAGAAGCGCGTGAATGACCGGGATCTCTGGTCGACCCGTGCCACCGTCGAGTGGAAACCCACCGACAATTTCAGCGCCAACATGATCTGGCAGCGCTTCGAAGAAGACGACAATCGCTCGCGTACGGGCAAGCAGCTGTGCACACGCGACCCCGGCCCGGAACGCATCGGAAATATTGCCATAACAAATCTCGATGTGCGCGGCCGCCTGAGTCAGGGCTGTTTGCCGGGGTCCCTGTACAAGGACGAGGCCTATGGGACGCCGAACGGGCGCTCTCTGGCCTATATGATCGCAGCCAACAGTTTCGTATATCTGGGCCTGAAGCCCCGGACATTCGAATTTGTTCCTGTCGTCAAGACGCTGGACCCCTTTCAGAATGTCGAGCAGTCCCGGAATCTGAGAGAAATATCCACGTCATATGACCCCGTATTTCGGGCGAAGAATGACGTTCTTCAGCTGAACATGAAATTTTCCAATGACAGCGGATTGGAATTTCATTCTCAGACCGCATACAGCAAAGATAATTATTTCTCTACTCAGGATTACAACAGAACCGTATCAGCGCCCGCTTTTAACGACTCTCTGGCCCCTCTGAGCGATTTTCTGGGCTCTTTTGCTGGCCGCCTCATCGACACGACACTCTATCCTGGCCCCACCCCCGGCGGCATTCTTTGCGATCCGCAAATCGGCTGCTCCGATCGGGTGATGTCGGTAGACTTGAGCCGGTCGAAAAACAGGCAATGGTATCAGGAATTCCGGGTTCAATCCGATTTTGACGGCAGGCTGAACTTCAATATCGGCGCAAACTATCTGGATTTCAAAACAGAAGATAAATATTACGTATTCAACAACGTCTTCACGCTTCTTGCAAAATATATGTATGGGGACCCGGCTCAGAGCCCGCCTCCTCTAAGCGGACCGACGTCCTTGAAGTCCTGCCCTGCCGGATATGAGATCAAGGAATGCGTGTACGTTGAAACCAATTCGATAGATAACATTCAAGACGTAGGTCACAATTACTTCCTGAGCAATAACAGAGTCAGGACGAAATCTCTGGCTATATATTCCGAGGCCTATTTAGAGCTGAACGATGATTTGAAATTTACCGCGGGGTTGCGGTACACGCGGGACAGGAAGACATCGTCGCAGATTCCCAGCCAGCTTTTGCTGGGCGGTGGCGCGGAAACGCCTGTTTTCAACCGGGGCGGCGCGACCGGCGGCAAGGTCAATTCGGGTTATCCGGCGCTCGACGATATCAGGCAAAGCTGGGGCGCCCTGACGGGCCGGGCCGTCCTCGACTGGAAGCCGGATCTCGGTTTTACCGACGATACCCTGATCTATTTGAGCTATGCTCGCGGATATAAGGGAGGCGGCACCAATCCACCGCGCGTGGACTTGAATCCGGCGGTCGTGCAGTACCTTCCCCTGGAAGAAGAGTTCAAACCGGAATATCTCAATGCATTTGAGATCGGGACGAAGAACTCGTTCGCGAACGGGAAGTTTCAACTCAACGCGACGGCTTTCTTCTACGACTATAAGAACTACCAGATATCGCAAATCATCGACCGGATTTCATTCAACGAGAATTTCGGCGCGACGAGCCATGGGCTTGAGCTCGAAGCTGCGTGGAAGCCGTCGAGATCGTTCAGGATGAACGCAAATCTCGGTTATTTGAAAACAAGGTTGAAGGACGGGAGTGAGTCCATCGATGTCATGGATAGAACGCTCGGGAATCCGGACTGGGTATTGTTGCGTCCCTGGTTGCAGGCGCCGTCCAACTGCATCGCACCGCGCGTGTTTGTAGAAAAAATTCTGCAAAGAAATCCGGCGAATGTGAACATCCTGGCTCTGTCCGCGCTGTGCGCCGGATCGACCAGGTTCGGGAGCTTCAATCCCGCATTTCCTGGGCAGGTCGCCTACAATCAGCAATATGGATTCACCTGGGACCCCCTCGCTCCGTACAATCCCGACACGATCGGCCTCAACATCGCCAATGGTGGAAGCGGCGCTCCGAACGGTGGGCGAGGATTCTCCAAGGATGTTTCCGGAAACGAGCTCCCCAATGCACCGCGCTTCACCTTCAATGTGGGCGCAGAATATACCTTCTTCATCGAGGGAGGTGATTGGGAGCTGACCCTGCGCGGCGATTACTATCGGCAATCGAAGAGCTTCGCGCGCATTTACAACTCGGCCTATGATCGGCTCAAGGCGTGGGACAACAGCAATCTGGCGATGACACTTACCCGTCCCGACGACGGCTTTGCGATGCAATTCTACGTCAAAAACCTGTTCAACAAGACTCCGATAACCGACTTTTTCACAAACTCGGATGACACCGGGCTGAGCTCCAATGTTTTCACGCTGGATCCCCGAATATTTGGATTCTCTGTTTCAAAGAAATGGTAGAAAGGAGAGTGTATAATACATAATTATTTCACATAAAATTTAAGAACTTCTCTAATCTTTAACAAATTGGGAGAGTTTTATGAAACGCTATATTTCTGGAATTTTGGCAAGCGCGGCACTGGTCATTTCGGGTACGGCGCACGCTGAAACATATACGTCGACTGCAACCCATTCCTGGTCGGGCGTGGTTCTTGTTCAGAAGACCCCGTCCCCCGCGTTTCCGTGCACCGCGACGGTGAGCGGGACCCCGGCAACCACGAGCGGCCCGCTGACCAATCTGACGGTCAGCTTCGTGCAGTTTGGCCCCACTCCCGCCGGCCTGTGTGAAGCGATCACGGTGCTGGACGGGCCTTCCGGCTCGCCGGATCTGTCGAGCCTCTATGTCTGGAATACGGGACCGACACAGCTCGCCATCAATGGCGTGTACGTCCACACCCCGACCCCGGGGGACTGTTCGGGTAATATTGTTGCTGCCTACGACAGCAGCGGGAACCTGACCGTCAATTCTTCGCTTCCTGGCGGCAGTGGAACTGATCCTTGCACTTTCGCCGGAACATTGACGCAGACGGCCGGTGGTCTCGTTACGAATCCCTGATCTTTCGTCTTCTTGCTTCTCTCTGCCACCCATGTGCTTTTTGTGGTGGCAACCCTAACTTGGGGCGCCTTGCCGGGTGCCCCTTTTTAGACCCATTCTCGAGCTTCCCACATATCCCTGCATCGTGCAGTTCTACGGTTCCGGAACATATGGGATGCGAAATGCCTGTGCAAGATCATGATTCAGGCTTGGCATAGCATATCGATCCTACTCGCTCTGCCTGTCGGGCTGCCGGCGCTCGCGCAAGCCGAAACGGACAAGGGGGGCGCTGCGGTGGCGGCTTTCTCCGAAGGGATTGCCCTGCCGCGCGTTGTTGCTCCGGTCGACGATCCCGACGAGATCGTCGTCACCGCCGATCGCCGCGGCGAGGCGAAGGTTCCGGCCGAAAGCGAGTTCGGCGAGGACGAGATCGCGGCGCAAGGCGCCGACAGCATTCAGGACCTGCTCACCCGCCTGGCCCCCTTCATCGACGGCAGCGGCGAAGAGCCCGTCATCCTGATCAACGGCAAGCCCGCGGGTTTCGACCGTTCGATCCTCACCTATCCCCCCGAAGCGCTCGACCGGCTCACCGTGCTCAAGCCCGAGGCGGCGGCGCATTATGGCGAGCCGGCGGGCAAGCGCGTCGTCAATCTGGTGCTCAAGAAGAATTTCTCGATGCTCAATGCCGACACCAGCTTCGATTTTGCCACCGCCGGGGGCCAATATGGCGGCACATTATCGGCCCGGCGGACCGCGATCAGCGGCGACACGCGCTGGAACGCGCAGGCGCGGGTCGGCGCCGACAGCGCGTTTCGCAAAACCGCGCGCAATATTCCGCCGCAGGAGGGTGTATTCGACGGCGTCGGCTTCGTCTCCGGCGTCGATGGCGGCGAAATCGATCCCGCACTCAGCGTCGCCGCGGGTCGCCCCGTAACGGTGGCCGCCATCCCGGCGGGGGCGCTGGCCGGAGTGCCCGGCCTCGACGATTTCGCCGCAACCGCGGATGCACGCCACCCGGTCGATCCCAACCGCTTCGAGACGCTGCAATCATCGCGGCGCACCGCCGGGCTGGGCATCGGGATGACGCGCCCGCTGGGCAATTTTTCCGTCGCGCTGAGCCTCAGCGCGAACCGGAACAGCAGCGAAGGCGAGCGCGGCCTGCCGATGGCCTCCGTCGCCCTCCCCGCCGGCCATCCCCGATCGCCCTTTGCGAACGACGTCGTGCTGACACGGCCGTTTGCGGGTGAGCGCGCACTGCGCACCGACAATGACTCGACCTCGCTCGGCGCATCGCTGACGCTCAATGGCAATATCGGCGGCTGGCAGACCAGCGTGGCGGCGAGCTATTCGCGCAATCGGGCCGAGAATTTCCTCGAAAACGGGATCGATATCGCGCGCGTCCAGCGGCTGATCGACGACCTCGATCCGGGCTTCAACCCCTATGGCCTATGGGACGAAGGCCTGATGATTGCGACGCGCAACCGGACGAAGAACGACAATCTCAGCGCCCGGCTCAATGTGCGAAAGGCCGTCGTCGACCTGCCCGCCGGGCCGCTCGTCTGGAACCTGACTGCCAATACGGGCCGCAACAGCACGCAAAGCCGGCAACACGACGCGTCGGGGAATCTGATCGCGGCAAACAGCCGGACGCGCAGCCAGTCGAGCGGCCAGATGTCGCTCAGCGTGCCGGTCTCGCGCGCCGGCGCTGCCCGCTTCGGCTGGCTGGGCGACCTGACCGTCGATCTCTCCGCGAGCGCGCAGACGATGACGAACAGCCGGCTGAAAAAGGGGTTTGCAGGCAGCGTCAGCTGGTCGCCATGGCCGATCGTCCAGCTTCGCGGAGCGATCGACTTTGCCGAAAACCCGCCCTCGTTCGACCAGCTCGATGCGCCGGTTGTCACCACGGTCAACCGCGTTTTCGACTATTTGCGTCAGGAGATCGCCGAGCCGGTCTGGACCACCGGCGGCAACCCCGACCTCGAAGGCGGCCGCCGGCAAAGCCTGACGCTCTCCGCGACGGTTCGGCCACTCGGAGATCAGGTGCTGACGATCAATCTGGGCTATCGCCAGTCGGTCGCGAAGGGCGGCGTGGCCGGGTTTCCCGAGCTGACGCCGGCGATCGAGGCGGCCTTTCCCGAACGGGTGACGCGCGATACGAACGGGCGGCTGGTCGCGGTCGACGCCCGCGCGATCAACCTCGCGCGCGAGACCGACAGTTCGCTGTCGACCGGCATCACGCTTCGTCTTCCCGGGCAGCGCCCGGCGGGGCGCGCGACGGCCGCCGACCCGCTCCAATTCTCCCTCTCGCTCACCCACAACATGCGGTTGAAAAACGAACTGCTGACCCGCCCCGGCATGCCCGCGATCGACCAGCTTCGCGCGGGCGGGCAATCGCGCCACAGCCTGTCGTTTCAGGCGTCGGCAGGCAAAAGGGGGATCGGGGCGAATCTGAGCGGCAGTTGGAGCAGTCCCGGACGGCTGCGGGGAGCCGACGAGATCTTCATCTTCAAGCCACCGGTGACGCTCGGCGCTTCGGCCTTCGTCGAGCTCGACCATTTGTTCGAAAGCCCCGGCAAAAAGGGCATATTGAACGATCTCAGGCTGTCGGTGGATATCGACGACCTCCTCGACGGCTATCGCCGCGTGACGCGCGAGGACGGGACGGTGCCCGCGAGATACAGCCGCCACGAAATCGACCCGCTCGGGCGCAAGGTCCGGCTGACGCTACGCAAGAAATTCTGACATTGTCCCGTTGAGCCCAGCGCCGGTGAAACCGCTTTTGCGCGAACGATCTTGTTCTGGATCAGGGAAATAAGGTGGGACGATTCTGTTGCCCGGCTCGTCCCCAGCCGCTGGTATCCGATTCTGTTGCCCGGTTCGGTCCGAACCGCGTTCTATTTGAATAACCTTAGGCCGTGAGGCTTATCGGTTACGCAGCCAGAGCGAGTGCTTCGTTATCGTTAGCACTTATAGTTTTGAGCCTTGAACGGGTTACTCAGCCCGGAAGAAAATATCGCCTTTGAACACACGTCGATCCTGGTTCGGCCCCGTCAGAAGCCCGCGCGCCCATCGAAGAAACGCGGGTTTGTGGTGGAGCCGCCGGGTACTGCCCCCGGGTCCGCTGTGTCTATTCCACGACACCATTTATCCTCATAGCCGGCCGAAACCGGCACGACCGATATAGGAGCCCCGCCCGCCGATGAAAAGGGCGGGCGTGCATTTCATCGCGGATCCATCACGGCTTCCTTTTCAGCTCGTCACGGATTTCGGTGAGGATATCGATCTCGGTCGGCCCCGCTTCGGCGGGCTTGATGAACTTGCTCGCCTGCCGCACCAGCAGGAACACGACGAACGCGAGCAGCACGAAATTGATCACCGCGGTCACAAAGCTGCCCAGCGCCATAACATTCGCGCCCGATGCTTTCGCGGCCGCCAGCGTCATACCTTCGGTCACCTTGTCGCCACCCGACAGCACGAGATATTTGTTGGTGAAATCGACCCCGCCGCCGGTGATCAAGCCGATGAAGGGCATCAGCACATCGTCGGTGAGCGATTTGACGATCGTCCCGAACGCCGCGCCGATGATGACGCCGACCGCCAGCCCCATCACATTGCCCTGGTTCAGGAATGCCTTGAAATCTTTGAACATGTACCAACCCCTTTGGTCTCTGCATCTGCCGGTCCAACGTGCCTTACGCGATTATCGGCGTCAATGATTGCGGGGAACGGGGCGTCTTACTATATTAAACCAGTTGGCGCGGCAAAGTGCCGCGCGGAGGGAGTCCGAAGACCATGACCATGCGTTCCGCCCGCCTGCTGATCGTGCCGCTCGCCGCCGTGTCGCTGTCCGCGTGCGGCATCAACAGCGTTCCCACCAAGGAAGAGGCCGCGAAGGCCAAGTGGGCGAATGTCGAAGCCGCCTACCAGCGCCGCGCCGACCTGATCCCGAACCTCGTCGAAACCGCCAAGGGCGCGTCGAAGATCGAGCAGTCGACGCTCGAAGGCGTCATCCAGGCACGCGCCTCGGCGACGCAGGTCAAGCTCAGCACCGACGACCTCAACGATCCGGCGAAGGTGCAGGCGTTCCAGCAGGCGCAGGGCAATGTGTCGGGCGCGCTCGGCCGCCTGCTCGTCACCGTCGAACAATATCCCGACCTCAAGAGTCAGGCGCGCTTCGCCGACCTGATGACCCAGCTCGAAGGTACCGAGAACCGCATCAACGTGACGGTTCAGGACTATAATGGCGCGGTCCAGGATTATAATACGACGATCCGTACCTTCCCCGACATCATCGGGGCGAAGATCGTACATGGTGCCAAGCCGATGACGCCGTATCGCGCCGTGACTCCCAACGCCAATCAGGCGCCGAAGGTCGACTTCGGGCAATAAGAGTGCGCTGCGCCGTCCTTGCCGCGCCGCTTGCGATCCTGTTGATCGCGAGCGGTTGCAAGGGAGCACCCCCGTCGTCGGCGCCGACCCAAGCGATCGCGGGCTGCGCTGGCGCTCCCGACATCGCATTGCAGGGACGCGTCACCGATGCGGCCGATATTCTGCCCGATACTGCCGAAGCGCGCCTGTCCGGCCGGCTTGCACAATATGAGGGGCGGACGGGGCATCAGATGGTCGTCGTGACGGCGTCAAGCCTGAACGGCCTCGATGTTGCGGCGGTCGGCGACTGTCTCGGCAATCGTTGGGGCATCGGCGACAAGGATCGCAACGATGGCGTCCTGATCCTCGTCGCGCCCAACGAACGGCGGGCGCGTATTTCGACCGGGACCGGACTGGAAACCATGCTCACCGACGAGGAAGCAAAGGCTGCGATCGACCTGATGACACCACATTTCAGATCGAACGATTTCGCTGGCGGCCTGTCAGTCGCCGTCGATGCCATCGCCGCGCAAACCGGAGATTCCCGATGAAGTCGCTAGTGCTAGGATGGGCGCTTGGGTTCGCGCTTGTTGCGTCCCCGGCCGCGGCGCAGACCTTCCCGAAGCTCGCGGGCAGTCCGGTCGTCGACCAGGCCGATATCATCCCCGCGGCCGAAGAAGCCGCGCTCAACACGCAATTGCTCGAACTCCAGCAAAAGACCGGGCACCAGCTTGTCGTCGCGACGGTGAGCGACCTCGAAGGAAACGACATTGCCGACTACGGCTACCGCCTCGGCCGCGAATGGCAGATCGGCGACAAGGAAAAGGACGACGGCGTCGTCTTCCTGATCGCGCCGAACGAGCGGCGAATGAACATCTCGGTCGGCTACGGGCTCGAACCGGTTCTGACCGACGCACTGTCGGGCCGCATCATCCGCGACGTCGTCACCCCCAAATTCAAAGCGGGAGACATGCCCGGCGGCATTCAGGACGGCGTCAACGCGATCGCCGAGCAGATCCAGCTCACCCCCGAGGAAGCCGCCACACGTGCCGCCGCCGCCGACAAGGCCGAACGCGACCGCGCCGACGACGGCGACTGGGGCGGCCTGTTCTTCATCGGTTTCATCGTCTTTTTCTTCTTCATCCTGCCGATGCTCACCAGCCTCGGACGGCGCGGCAAGAAGCGGCGCAAGCATAGCCCGTGGGGCGCTCCGATCATCATCTGGGGCGACGACGACTGGGGCGGAGGCAGCGGCGGCTCATCGTGGGGCGGCGGCGGTTCGAGTTGGGGCGGCGGCAGCGGAGGCGGCGGCTTCGGCGGCTTCTCGGGCGGTGGCGGCTCCTTCGGGGGCGGCGGCGCCTCGGGCGGCTGGTAGGAGATCGCGGCCATGAAAGTCAGTCACGTCAGCGAAGCCGACCATGATCTCGTCACCGCAGCGGTCGCCGAGGCCGAGGCGCGTACCAGCGGCGAAATCGTCGCGGTCGTCGCGGCGAAATCGAACGACTATGACGATGTCGCGCTAGTCTGGGCGAGCATCATCGCCTTCCTCGCCATGTCGGTGATCGCGCTGTTCCCCGAATTCTATCGCGGCCTGTACGACCGGTTGACCGGCGGCTGGGGGCATGAGCTCTCCGCCAATCAATGGCTTGGGACGGTGATTGCGATCGGCGTGCTCAAATGGATCGGCATGTGGCTGATCCTGCTATGGCGGCCGCTGCGAATGGCGCTGACCCCGCGCGCGATCAAGGCGCAGCGCGTGCGCGCCCGTGCGATCGACCTGTTCAAGGTCGGGACCGAAGGGAAGACCACCGGCCGCACCGGCGTCCTCCTTTATCTCAGCCTGAAGGAACACCGCGCCGACATCGTCGCCGACGAAGCAATCGCCGCGAAGGTCACGCCCGAGGTCTGGGGCGATGCGATGGCGGCGCTGATCGAACGCGTGCGCGCGGGCCAGCCTGGCGAAGGCATGGCGGAGGCGGTGCGCCAGATGGGCATCGTGCTTGCCGAACATTTCCCGCGCGGCAGCGAAAACCCGAACGAACTCCCCGACCGCCTGATCGAGCTTTAAAAGGACAAGATATGAGTCGTCCCGGCCCCGACACCCCCATCGAAACGCGGTGGGAAGGCCGCTTCATCACGGTCAGGCAGCAGGGCAATTGGGAATATGTCTCGCGCTCGCGCGGGATCCACGCCGCGGTGATCCTCGCGATCGACGACAGCGATGATGGCCGCCACGTCATCCTCGTCGAACAATATCGTGTGCCGCTGAAGGCCCGGTGCCTCGAACTTCCCGCCGGGCTGGTCGGCGACGATACCGCGGGCGAAGCGTCGGAGATCGCAGCACAGCGCGAGCTGGAGGAGGAAACGGGCTATCACGCCAACCGTTGGCGCACTGTCGGCGAATTCTACAGCTCGCCGGGGATGGTGAGCGAGAGCTTTACCCTGCTGATCGCGACGGACCTGACGAAGGTTGGCGAAGGCGGTGGAGTCGATGGCGAAGACATTATCGTCCACCGCGTCCCGCTCGCCGGGATCGCGGAGTTCGTCGCTGCGAAACGCGGCGAAGGCTGCGGGATCGACGTGCGCGTCGCTATGCTGCTGGCGAGCGGATTGCTCGCCGGGAGCTGATTTACCGCGCGCCGAAACGCCAGCGAAGCAGCGGGCGGGCGAGAAGCAGGCCCGCAAGAAAGCCGCCGACATGCGCCCAGATAGCGATCGCGCCGAAACCGCCGCCGCCAGCAAACCCGATCAGGAGCTGGAGACCGATCCACGCCGCGGCAAGCCACAGCGCGCGCACCCAGTGGCCGGGGATCGGGCCGATAGCGGACGCCTGCGAACGGCTGAAGATGAGTGCGAAGACGGCGATCAACGCCGAAATCGCACCGCTGGCACCGATCATCGGCACCGCCGACTGCGGATCGGCAAGGAATTGCGCCAGCGCACCGCCATAGGCACCGGCGAGGAGCAGCACCGCCATCGCTTTCGACCCGAGCGGCGCTTCGAGCTGACGGCCGACGAACAGCAGCACCACGACATTAAAGACGATGTGCAGCACCCCGCCGTGCAGGAAGGCCGAAGACAGCGGCGTCAGCGCGAACGGCACCATCGCGCCGGGCGGCAGGATCAGTCCGGACCCGAAGCGGGCGGGAATAAAGCCCGCACGCACGATCGCGTCGACCTGGAATCCGGTGATCCAGAGCAACACGAAGATGACCACGCAGCCGAGCGCATAACCCGTTATCAGCGGCGCTTCCTGCGGCTTCATCGCGGGCCGGCCATCAAATGAATTCGATTTTCGTCACCAGATAATATTTATCGCCCGCCGGCACGGTGACTTCGATCTCGTCGTCGACGCGGCGGCCGATCAGCGCGCGGCCGAGCGGCGAATTATAGCTGATCTTGCCATCCTTGGCGTCGGCCTCGGCCTGACCCACAATCTGGTAACGCACCGGCTTCTCGTCTTCGTCGGCAAGCGTGACGGTCGCACCGAACACGATGCGGTCGCCCGACAGCGTCGTCGGATCGATAACCTGCGCGCGCGAGAGCTTGTCTTCGAGGTCGCCGATCGTCGCTTCGACCTGGCCCTGACGCTCTTTCGCGGCGTGATATTCGGCATTTTCCGAAAGGTCGCCATGCGCGCGCGCTTCCTCGATCGCATCGACGATCAACGGTCGCTCGGCTTTGAGTGCCGTGAGCTGCGTGCTCAGCTTCTCATAGCCTTCTGCCAGCATCGGCACCTTTTCAACGCTTGCCATTATCCTGTTGTCCTTCGTCAATAATCCAGCGCCAGCGAAACTTCGCCGGGCGGCTACGCCGCTGTTTCCGTCAATGTCGGGGGGTGGAGCGGTGGTTCAATAATAGTCCTGAAGCGGCTTCACTTCAAGAGAGTGCGCACGGAGCGCCCCGATCGCCTGCGTCGCTGCCTCGCTTGCGGCAGCCGTCGTATAATAGGCGATATCGGCCGCCAGCGCCGACGCGCGGATCGATTGCGAGTCCTGCAACGACTGCCATCCCTCGGTCGTGTTGAAGATCAGTTGCACATCGCCGTCCTTGATCCGGTCGACGATATGCGGACGTCCTTCGGCAACCTTGTTGACGCGTTCGACCTCGATCCCCTGCCCCGCCAGATAGTCGGCGGTGCCGCCGGTCGCGATCACCTTCCAGCCCCAAGCCGTGAGCTGGCGGACCGCATCGAGGATGCGCGGTTTGTCGCTGTCCTTGACCGACACAAAGACACGTCCGTCGGTCGGCAGGCGGTCGCCCGCGCCGAGCTGCGCCTTGGCAAAGGCGAGATTGAAATTGCGGTCGATTCCCATCACTTCGCCGGTGGACTTCATCTCGGGCGACAGCACCGGGTCGGTGCCGGGGAAGCGCGCGAAGGGAAAAACCGCTTCCTTGACCGCGACATGCGCGATGTCGCGGTTAATCTTCGGAAGGTCCGCAAGCATTTCGCCCGCCATCACGCGCGCGGCGATCTTGGCGATCGGCGAACCCACCGCCTTGGCGACAAAGGGCACCGTGCGGCTGGCGCGCGGGTTGACCTCGATCAGATAGACTTCGTCGCCCTTGACCGCGAACTGGATATTCATCAGGCCGCGAACCTCGAGCGCGCGTGCGAGCGCCTCGGTCTGGCGCTCGATTTCGGCGACGATGTTGGCCGACAGGCTGTACGGCGGGATCGAGCAGGCGCTGTCGCCCGAATGGACCCCGGCTTCCTCGATATGCTGAAGCACGCCTGCAACAACGACATCGGTCCCGTCGCACAAGGCGTCGACATCGACCTCGATCGCGTCGCGCAGGTAGCGGTCGATGAGCACCGGGGAATCGCCCGACACCTGCACCGCAGTCTCGATATAATTTTCGAGCTGTGCCTGATCGTCGACGATTTCCATCGCGCGGCCGCCGAGCACATAAGAGGGGCGCGTCAGCACCGGGTAACCGATGCGTGCCGCGACCGCGACGGCTTCTTCGCGGCTGCGCGCGATGCCGTTCTCGGGTTGCTTCAGGCCGAGCTTGTTGACGAGCGCCGCGAAACGCTCGCGGTCTTCGGCGAGGTCGATCGCGTCGGGCGAGGTGCCGAGGATCGGAATGCCCGCCTCTGCCAGCGCCTGCGCGAGCTTGAGCGGCGTCTGGCCGCCGAACTGGACGATGACCCCAACGAGCGTGCCGTTCTGCTGCTCGACGTGCAGGATTTCGAGCACATCCTCTGCCGTGAGCGGTTCGAAATAGAGGCGATCCGACGTGTCATAATCGGTGCTCACCGTCTCCGGGTTACAGTTGATCATGATCGTTTCATAGCCCGCCTCTTCCAATGCGAAGCAGGCGTGGCAGCAGCAATAGTCGAACTCGATCCCCTGCCCGATCCGGTTCGGACCACCGCCAAGGATAACGACCTTCTGGCGGTCGCTCGGGTTCGCCTCATTCTCGGGCTCGCCGAAGGTCGGGGCTTCGTAGGTCGAATAAAGATAGGGCGTCTTCGCAGCGAATTCGGCGGCGCAGGTGTCGATCGTCTTGAACACGGGACGGACGCCAAGCTTGTGGCGCAGCGCGCGCACTTCGGCCTCGGTGACGCCGCCGGTCATCGCCTTCACCGCCTCGTGGATCAGGCCCGAACCGCGCGCGGTCGCGCGGCGCGTGCCGGGGTGTAGGTTCGCCGACTGGAGCGCGAGATAGGCAAGGCGCTTGTCCGAAAAGCCCATGGCTTTCAATTTACGCAGCCCTTCGGCATCGCGCGGCAGGCCGTTGGCGCAGACTTCTTCCTCGGCGGCGGCGATCTCGGCGATGCGTTCGAGGAACCACATGTCGTAGCCCGCGACGCGGTTGATCTCGGCGAGCGGCAGGCCTTCGCGGATCGCCTGCGCGGCGTTGAGCAGCCGGTCGGGGGTGCGCTGCGCCAGTTCGTTGCGGAGCTGGTCGTGCGTCGCGCCCTTGAGGCGGTCGACGAAGTTGAAGCCCGAAAGCCCCGTCTCCAGCCCGCGCAGCGCTTTCTGCAAACTCTCGTGGATCGTCCGGCCGATCGCCATCACCTCGCCGACCGACTTCATCGCGGTCGACAGCGTCGCCTCGGCACCCTTGAACTTTTCAAAGGCGAAGCGCGGGATCTTGGTCACAACGTAATCGATGGTCGGCTCGAACGACGCGGGGGTGACACCGGTGATGTCGTTCATGATCTCGTCGAGCGTGTAGCCGACAGCGAGCTTCGCCGCGACCTTGGCGATCGGGAAACCCGTCGCCTTCGACGCGAGCGCCGACGAACGCGACACGCGCGGGTTCATCTCGATCACGATCAGGCGGCCGTCCTTGGGATTGACCGCGAACTGCACGTTCGACCCGCCCGTTTCGACGCCGATTTCACGCAGCACCGCGATGCTCGCGTTGCGCATGATCTGATATTCCTTGTCGGTCAGCGTCAGCGCCGGAGCGACGGTGATGCTGTCGCCGGTATGCACGCCCATCGGATCGACATTTTCGATCGAGCAGATGATGATGCAATTGTCCTTGCGGTCGCGCACCACCTCCATCTCATATTCTTTCCAGCCGAGGAGCGATTCCTCGATCAGGACCTCGGTGGTGGGCGAGGCGATCAGGCCGCCGCGGACGATATGCTCGAATTCCTCGCGGTTATACGCGATGCCCCCGCCGGTCCCGCCCATGGTGAACGACGGACGGATGATCGACGGCAGGCCGGTGCGTTCGAGCACCGCGAACGCCTCGTCGAGCGTGTGCGCGATGCCCGAGCGCGCGCTTTCCAGCCCGATCTTGTCCATCGCGTCGCGGAACTTGATCCGGTCCTCGGCCTTGTCGATCGCCTCGGCATCGGCGCCGATCATCTCGACGCCATATTTCTCCAGCGTCCCGTCGTTGAACAAAGCCAGCGCGGTGTTGAGCGCGGTCTGTCCGCCCATCGTCGGCAGCACCGCATCGGGGCGCTCCTTCGCGATGATCTTCGCGACAATCTCGGGCGTGATCGGCTCCACGTACGTCGCGTCGGCGAGGTCGGGATCGGTCATGATCGTCGCCGGGTTGGAGTTGACGAGGACGATGCGATAGCCCTCCTCCTTCAGCGCCTTGATCGCCTGCGTCCCCGAATAGTCGAACTCGCACGCCTGACCGATAACGATCGGGCCGGCGCCGATGACGAGGATGGATTGGATGTCGGTTCTTTTGGGCATTATTCTGCTTCTCTTGCCTTCATTTTCCAGGTTGTGGCGATCACGCCAGCTTGTTCCGTCTGCTCACGAAGGCAGTCTTGCTGATCCTGTGAGACGTCGCCAAGGCCAATGACCCAGTCTGTCTCACCCTGCTCTTTTCCGCGCTCAACTTTGGCATCCGTGATCTGACAGGCTGCGAGAAACTCTCGAGCCTGCTGCTCAGTCGCACTCGGACTGTGTCCTTCATCGCCTAGCGGATAGAGGCCACAAGCTGACAGTGGAAAAACCAGCGCCATTGCCATGAGCGCTGCTTGTCTCACTTCAGCCCACCCACAAACTTCTCGAACAGATAGAAGCTGTCCTGCGGCCCCGGGCTCGCCTCGGGGTGATATTGCACGCTGAACGCGTTCTTGCCCGTGATCGCGATGCCGCAGTTCGATCCGTCGAACAGGCTCTTGTGCGTCTCGACCACGCCCGCCGGCAGAGTCGCGGCGTCCACTGCGAAGCCATGGTTCATGCTGGTGATCTCGACGACGCCATCTTCCGCGCGCTGCACCGGATGGTTCGCGCCGCGATGGCCCTGATGCATCTTCACCGTCTTCGCGCCCGCCGCGATGCCGAGCATCTGGTGGCCGAGGCAGATGCCGAAGATCGGCACGTCGCGTTCGAGCAGCCCCTGAATCACCGGCACCGCATAGTCGCCCGTCGCCGCGGGGTCGCCGGGGCCGTTCGACAGGAACACGCCCGCGGGCTGATGCCCCAGCACTTCGTCGAGGCTCGCGGTCGCAGGGACCACGGTGACGCGCGCGCCGGCCTTTACGAGGTTGCGGAAGATATTGTCCTTCGCGCCATAATCGATCGCGACGACATGCGGACGCTCGCCGCCGCCCTCGGTCGCATAGCCGTGTCCGAGCGTCCACGCGCCGCCGGTCCAGTCGCCGGTGTCGGTACGGCTGACCGTCTTCGCAAGGTCCATGCCCTCAAGCCCCGCCCAGCCGCGTGCCATCGCAAGCAGCTCGTCCACGTCGAACTTGCCGTCGGGGCTGTGCGCGATCACGCCGTTCGGCGCGCCCGCATCGCGGATGCGGCGGGTGAGCGCGCGCGTGTCGATGCCCGCGAGCCCGATCACGCCCTGTTCGGTCATCCATTCGGGCAAGGTCTGGACGCTGCGGAAGTTGCTGGGCTGCGTCGGCAGCTCGCGCGTGATCGCACCGAGCGCACCATGCACGCCGCGTTCCATATCCTCGGGGTTCGCGCCGACATTGCCGATGTGCGGGAAGGTAAAGGTGACGATTTGTCCCGCATAGCTCGGGTCGGTCAGGATTTCCTGATAGCCCGTCATCGACGTGTTGAAACAAATCTCGCCTACCGCGGCGCCGCTCGCGCCGTAACCCACGCCCCACAGGATCGTGCCATCGGCAAGGACGAGGACGCCGGTGGCGCCCGAAGGCTGGGCCGCAGGCGCGGCAGAGGGGTTGGCAGGTGCCATTCAACATGCTCCGGACGGGGGGCTAAACGGCCGACCAAGTAGGAGGCAAAAAAGTGATTCACAAGCTATCGGATTCGGAATCTTGCCGCTAGAGAGGGCCTTTCCGAAATTTGCAGCGCATGGGGACACGCATGATTCGTGACGACATCAAGGCTGCGCAGGTTGCCGCGATGAAAGCCGGCGACAAGGCGCGGCTCGGCACCATCCGGCTGATGCTGGCCAAGATCAAGGACAAGGACATCGAGCTGCGCACCGGCACCGCGCCGGCCGACGACGATGTGCTCGTCACCGACGTGCTCCAGAAAATGGTCAAGCAGCGCCGCGAATCGATCACCATGTTCGAACAGGGCGGCCGCCAGGAGCTCGCCGACATCGAAGCGAGCGAAGTCGCGGTGATCGAGGATTTCCTCCCCGCGCAGCTCAGCGACGACGAAGCGACCGCCGCGATCAAGGCGATCGTGGTCGAGCTCGGCGCGGCGAGCCTCAAGGACATGGGCAAGGTGATGGCTGCGGTGAAGGACCGCCTCGGCTCGCAGCTCGATATGAGCAAGGCGAGCGGGTGGGTGAAAGCGGGGCTCTCCTGAGACACGCCCTCCCCGCCTGCTTGCGGGCGGGTGCTGGCAGAGGCATATCGACGATATGACCCTCACCCCGCAATGGCTGGACGAATTGCGTTCGCGCATCACACTGTCGACGCTCATCGGGCGGACGGTGAAGGTCACACGCGCCGGTCGCGAGTATAAGGCCTGCTGCCCCTTCCATAACGAGAAGACGCCCAGCTTCACGATCAACGACGAGAAGGGTTTCTACCACTGTTTCGGTTGCTCGGCGCATGGCGACGCGATCCGCTGGATGACCGACCAGCGCGGGCTGTCGTTCATGGACGCCGTGAAGGAACTCGCCGCCGAGGCCGGGATGGAGGTCCCCGCCGCCGATCCACGCGCGGCGAAGAAGGCCGAGGAGGCGGCGAGCCTGCGCGATGTCGTGCAGGCCGCGGCCGACTGGTTCACGCAGCAGCTCGGCAGCAGCAACGGCGCCCCGGCGCGCGAATATCTGGCGAAGCGCGGCATTTCGGAGGGCACGCGCAAGGCGTTCGGCTTCGGCCTCGCCCCCGAGAGCCGCAGCGCACTGAAAGAGGCGCTCAAGAAATTCCCGACCGCGATGCTGGTGGAATCGGGGATGCTGATCGCGGTCGACGACAAGGAACCCTACGACCGCTTTCGCGGGCGCCTGATGATCCCGATCCGCGACGCACGCGGGCGCGTGATCGCCTTTGGCGGGCGGATTTTGGGCGACGGCGAGCCCAAATATCTGAACTCGCCCGACACGCCGCTCTTCGACAAGGGGCGCGTCCTCTATAATCTCGACAAGGCGTCACCCGCGTCGCGGCAGACGAACCGGATCATCGTCGTCGAAGGCTATATGGATGTCATCGCGCTCGCCGAGGCGGGGATCGCCGATGCGGTCGCGCCGCTCGGCACCGCGCTGACCGAGGCTCAGCTCGGGCTGATCTGGCGGATGGTACCGGTGCCGGTGCTCTGCTTCGACGGCGATGCCGCGGGACAGAAGGCCGCGATGCGCGCCGCGATGCGCGCCCTCCCCCTGCTCCGCCCCGGCTTCAGCCTGGCCTTCGCGACGCTGCCCGCCGGTCAGGACCCGGACGACATCGCGCGCGCGCGCGGCGCCGCGGGCTTCAACGCGATCCTCGAAGAGACGCAGCCGCTCGTCGAGCGCCTCTGGGCGCATGAGGTCGCGGCGGGGCCGCTTGCGACCCCCGAAGAACGCGCTGCGCTCAAAACCCGCCTGCTCGCCCACGCCGACGCGATCGAGGATGCCGACGTCCGCCACCATTATCGCGAAGCGTTCCGCGAGCGGCTCGATACGCTGTTCGCGCGCAAGCAGCCCGAGCGTGCGCAGCGCCAGCCGTGGACACCGAACCCGCCGCGTGGAGGCGGCAATCGCCGCTTCGGCCCCGATCCGCGATTGCAACCTCCGGCCGACGAGACGCGTTCCATCGGGCAGGCCGGAATTTCGGCGCCTTATGTCGCGGCACTGATCGGCGGACTGCTGCGCTTTCCCGAAGCGCTGCGGCGCAACGAGGAGGCGCTGACGCGGCTCCCGGTAAGCGATTCCGGCGACGCCGAACTGCTCGGCCTAATGCTTGACAGCGCAATGCGTCAGGAAGGGCTTGATTGCGAGGGGTTGCTTGCCATATTGGAGCCAATGAAAGTGTATAATAGGGCGACGACATTGCTCAGAGCCGACGGAATGCACTTCTCGTTCAATCGCAGGCTTGAAGGCGAAGAGGTTGATGCAGCACGGGAAACCGCACTGCGCGACCTTGACGAATATATCGGCGTGCTGGTCACCCAGCCCGAAATCCGTACCCGGCTTGCCGAAGCCACCGCGGATTTTCAGCGCACGATGGACGACGAAGGCCTGGCGCGTCAGCAAAAGCTGCGCGCGATGGACGAGGAACTGACCCGCCGACTGGCCGCGCTGTCCGAGAGCAGCAGCCAGTGAAGACAACTTATTGCCCCTAGGCAGGAACAAATATGGCCACCAAAAGCACCGCCGCCGACACCGATACCGACGCTCCGCTGATCGACCTCAACGAGGCCGACGTCAAAAAGCTGATCGCGCGCGGCAAGAAGCGCGGCTACCTGACCTATGACGAGCTGAATGCGGCGCTGCCGCAGGACGAGATGTCGTCCGAGCAGATCGAGGATATCATGTCGGCCATCTCCGACATGGGCATCAACATCGTCGAAAGCGACGAGGATGTGCAGGAAGAGGCCGACCAGGAAGCCGACGACGATGTCGATGTCAGCGCCGGCACGGGTTCGGTGTCGAACCCCGCGATCGAAAAGAAGAAGGAAACGGTCGATCGCACCGACGATCCCGTGCGCATGTATCTGCGCGAAATGGGCGCGGTCGAGCTGCTCAGCCGCGAAGGCGAAATCGCGATCGCGAAACGCATCGAGGCGGGCCGCGACACGATGATCCTCGGCCTGTGCGAAAGTCCGCTGACCTTCAACGCGATCATCGACTGGTCCACCGCCCTCAACAATGGCGACATGCAGCTGCGCGAGATCGTCGATCTCGAAGCGATGCTGTCGAAGGACCCGGCGCCCGAAAACCTCGACGAGGAAGGCGGCGAAGACGATGGCGAGATCAGCGAGAAGACCGCCGGCGTATCGTTCAAGGACGAGGACGAGGTCGAGGAAGAACCCTCGGCCGACGGCGATGACGAGGATGGCGAGGGATCGTCGGGCAAGCGCGAGAATTTCGAGGAAGACGAGGAAGACAACACGCTCAGCCTCGCGGCGATGGAAGAGCTGCTGAAGCCCGACGCGCTCGAAAAATTCGCGAACATCACCAAGAGCTTCAAGGCCTTTTCGAAGCTGCAGGACGCACGCCTTGAATCGCTCTCGGGCGGCGAGGAATTCCCCGCAGCGTCGGAGAAGAAGTACCACAAACTGCGCGAGGAGCTCACCGCACAGGTCGAAAGCGTGCAGTTTCACGGCACCAAAATCGAATATCTGGTCGACCAGCTCTACAGCTACAACCGCCGCCTGACCGCTCTCGGCGGCCAGATGCTGCGCCTTGCCGAGCGCCACAAGGTGCCGCGCAAGTCGTTCCTCGACAATTATGTCGGGCGCGAGCTGGAAGAGAACTGGCTCGATGGCGTCAGCGGTATCGACAAGAAGTGGGCCGCGTTCGCCGAGAACGAAGCCGGCGCGGTCGACCGCATCCGCATCGAGATCAGCGAAATCGCGCAAGCCGCGGGCATGAGCCTGACCGAATTCCGCCGCGTCGTGAACATGGTCCAGAAGGGCGAGCGCGAAGCGCGAATCGCCAAGAAGGAAATGGTCGAGGCGAACCTGCGCCTCGTGATCTCGATCGCGAAAAAGTACACGAACCGCGGCCTGCAGTTCCTCGACCTTATTCAGGAAGGCAATATCGGCCTGATGAAGGCGGTCGACAAGTTCGAGTATCGCCGCGGCTACAAGTTCAGCACCTATGCGACCTGGTGGATCCGCCAGGCGATCACCCGCTCGATCGCCGATCAGGCGCGCACGATCCGTATCCCGGTGCACATGATCGAGACGATCAACAAGCTCGTGCGTTGCAGCCGCCAGTTCCTTCACGAAAGCGGCCGCGAGCCGACGCCCGAGGAAATGGCCGAGCGTCTGTCGATGCCGCTCGAGAAGGTCCGCAAGGTGATGAAGATCGCCAAGGAGCCGATCTCCCTCGAAACGCCGATCGGCGACGAGGAAGACAGCCACCTCGGCGATTTCATCGAGGACAAGAACGCCGTCATCCCGGTCGACGCCGCGGTGCAGTCGAACCTTAAGGAAACGGTCACCCGTGTCCTCGCATCGCTCACCCCGCGTGAAGAACGCGTGCTGCGTATGCGCTTCGGCATCGGGATGAACACCGACCACACGCTCGAAGAAGTCGGCCAGCAGTTCAGCGTGACGCGCGAACGTATTCGCCAGATCGAGGCGAAGGCGCTCCGCAAGCTGAAGCACCCCTCGCGCAGCCGCAAGATGCGCAGCTTCCTCGACCAGTAAGCCCTTCGGGTCTTCCGGACATCAGACACCCCGCCCTGACCGGCGGGGTGTTTTGTTTTGCGCTTTCGATCAAAGCGTTGCCCGAATGCTGCACCGCACAATTATTTGCCCCACCTTCTTTAAATCTTCACATCGTTGTCCCAGATAGCCCTCGTCATCGGTGCGGCAGCCTTCATGATCGGTTCAGGCGCCACCCGCCAGATGGCGAATATTCCCACTCGATGGGAACGAATTCAGGATCAAGGGCAGGCCGCAAAGCGCGGTCAAAACGAAAAAGCCCGGAATTTGGCGAGACTGCACAAACTGGCACGGCCTTTGCGATGCATTCGGCATCGGCGCGGGGCAGTGCTCGCAGCCCAAGGGAAAGACAAAAAAATGGACAACGAAACCACCAACCTCTTCCGCCGCCGCGACACCTTTTTCGGTATCTGCGAGGCTGTGGGCCAGGATTTCGGCTTCAACCCGCTGTATCTCCGCCTGGCATTCATCGCCCCGCTCTTCTTCTTCCCCATCCAGACTTTCGCAGCCTATTTCGGCCTCGGCATCGTGGTGCTCGCATCGCGCCTGATCTTCCCGGCGAAAACCGCCGCGACCGCCCAACCAGTGCTGAGCGCGACCGAAAATTCCGCACCGCAGGCCGACAAGGCCGAAGACCTCGCGCTCGCAGCATAACCGGGACCGGCAGGACACCCTTTCCCTGAAGGTCCTGCCATCCCCCCGCCCTTTTGGCGCCCCGGCGTCAGGAAGGGGTCGGCAAGCTCTCCCCGGTGCTTGCCGGCCCCTATGCTTTCCCCCTCCACTGTCCCTGACTGGAACAGGATGCGGTGCAAATCGGCCGCCGCTTATAAACGCGACGTTTACGACGTTGCCCTATGACTGATCGCTGCAATTCCATCGGCTTGGGTCTCGCACGACCCGCCGCAGCGAGGATCAAGCGTTGAGCCCATCGACCCAGCCCAAGGCACAGACGCGCGGCGTCGCCGAACTGCTCGACTCGCTGGTTGCCAGCGACGGCACGGGCGCTCACCCGCACGTTCGTTCGGGCGCGCTGTCGAGCGGGCCCGAAGCGATGCGCAACCTTGCCGACGCCGTCCATTTCCTCTGCCTGCTCCACGGCCGTTATCCGGGCGTGATCGATAATGCCGCACGCAAGGCGGTCGACCCCGCTTCGCGCCAGTGGATGGACGAGGCGGCCGGAGCCTTCGCCGAGGAACGCGCCTTCCTGTCGAAGATCGCTTCGGCGGTCGGCCCCGTGCCGAGCACGCAGGGTCAGGCGCAATGCGAGGCAGCGGTCGCGGCGCAGCGCAAGGCGATCGACATGCTAGCCGAATCGGACCGCCAGGGCTGCGCCGTCGGCGCCGCGATCGCACTGACGCTCGACTGGCGGACGATCCGCGTCCTGCTCGATATCAGCGCGCAGCGACTCGACCTGACACCCCCGACCTGCACCCTGCCCGACCTCCGCGAAACCGCGCGGCTCGCCGCGACCGTCGCCGATACGCCCGCGGTCGAACGCGCGATGGTGTTCGGCGCGCAGCAGCTCATCGCGCAGCACGGCGGCCTGTGGGACCTGATGGCGGCGCGCGCCGCCAGCCGCACGCACCCCTGACTTCCCGTCAGCGGAGGGACATCGCTCCCTTCGGCTTGCACCCTCCCCCCGCTATCGCTATGCCCGCTTGACGTTCACGTTAAGGGAAAGAGCCGATGCGTTTCGAAGGCACCAGCGCCTATATCGCCACCGACGACCTGAAGGTCGCGGTCAACGCCGCAACGCTGCTGCGCCGCCCGCTGCTCGTGAAGGGCGAACCCGGCACCGGCAAGACCGTGCTGGCCGAGGAAATCGCCAAAGCCTTCGACGCGCCGCTCATCACCTGGAACATCAAATCGACCACCAAGGCGCAACAGGGCCTCTACGAATATGATGCGGTTGCGCGCCTGCGTGACGGCCAGCTGGGCGAAGAGCGCGTCCACGACATCCGCAACTATATCCGCAAGGGCAAGTTGTGGGAGGCGTTCACCTCGCCCAAGCTCCCCGTGCTGCTGATCGACGAAATCGACAAGGCCGACATCGAATTCCCGAACGACCTGCTTCAGGAACTCGATCGCATGGCGTTCCACGTCTACGAGACCGACGAGACGGTGACTGCGAAGGAGCGCCCGATCGTCGTCATCACCTCGAACAATGAAAAGGAACTGCCCGACGCCTTTCTGCGCCGCTGTTTCTTCCACTATATCAAATTCCCCGACCGCGACACGATGGCCGAAATCGTCGAGGTCCACTTTCCGGGCATCCAGAAGACGCTCGTCAGCCGCGCGATGGACATCTTCTACGAAGTGCGCGACGTCCCGGGGCTCAAGAAGAAGCCGTCGACGAGCGAGCTGATCGACTGGCTCAAGCTGCTCCTCAATGAGGATATGCCGCTCGAGGTCCTGCAAAACCGCGACGTCGGCAAGGCGATCCCGCCGCTCCATGGCGCCCTGCTCAAGAATGAGCAGGATGTGATGCTGTTCGAAAAGCTCGCCTTCATGGCGCGGCGTCAGGGGTAGATCCGTGTCCGCGACGGGCCAATGCCTTTGCGGCGTGGTGAAAATCGCAGTCGAGGGCGATGCCCTTGGCGCGCGAACATGCTGGTGCCGGACATGCCAGAAATTCGGCGGCGGCAACGGGACGACCAACGCCTTCTTCCGCGATGAAGCCGTCACGACCGATGGCGAACTGAGTTGGTATGAAAATGTCGCGGATAGCGGCAATGTCACGCGGCGTGCCTTTTGCGCCGAATGCGGATCACATGTCTTTACCATGGGGTCGGGCGCACCGGGGTTCCGCGGCGTGCGCGTCAGCATGTTCGACGACAGCAACGCCTTTCCGCCGCAAGCCGTCATCTGGACCGACAGCGCGCCCGGCTGGGCCGCTCTGGACCCGGCGCTGCCGCATTTCCCAAAGGCTCCGCCTCCGCCGCCGCAACAGGATCGTTAGCCCCGACGACGAACGCCGATGGGCATTTCGACCTCGCTCGATGCAAACGGAATACGGCTTATAGCTGGTACGCCACCTCGACGTCGCCCCAGCGGCGGCCGTTGATCACCGCGGGCATATAGACGTTGCGCACGGTCACATAATTGATGCCGTCGCCTTCCTGGCGATAGACCGTCATGAAGAAGGGCGCGGTGCTGCGTTTCGCCGCAGCGTCGGTCGCATCATAGAGGATGCGGCCGTTGCGGCAGTGCGCGGTGTCATGCTCAAGGTCGCCGGTCGGGGCACGCGAGCAATCGCTGATATGCGTCGGCAGGAAGCCGTTCATGTCGCCCGCCGAGGACATTTTGATCTCCGGATGCTGGGCGACGATGCGATCGAACAGCGGGCGCCAGTGCATGTCGGCCCAGTCGCATAATGTGGTGCGGAAGCGTTCGGGGTTCGAACCCGGCACGCGGACATAGTCCGTATCGAAAATCTGCTCCATCGACAGCTCGCCGTGCGCGACGGCGCGTTCGGCCAGCCCGACAAATTCGTCGCGCACGCGCGCGGCCAGTTCGACGATCGCCGAATCCTGCGGGCTGACGCCCGCCGAAATGACCGCGTTGAACATGCGGTTCGACACATGCTCCATCGACAGGATCGAATCGCGCGTGCCGACGAGCGTCGAACTATTGTCGCGCACCGAGGTCACGACGCTGTCGAGCGCCTCGCGAACCTTGGCGCCGTTCGCATGGACCATCGCGCTCGACTGCGCGATGCGGTCGCTCTGGTCGTCGAGCAGCGCGACGAGGTGCGTCGCGTCGTGGAGCGCGTCGGTGATCGTTTCGAACTGCGCCTCGGCGCGGCTCGACTGTTCGACCCCCGACTGAATCTCGGCGACCAGTCCGCTCGCCTCGGTCGCAAGGCTGCCGATGCTGCGACGGATTTCATCGGTCGCGCCGCGGGTATTCTGCGCCAGCTTCTTCACTTCGGCGGCGACGACGGCAAAAGTGCGGCCGGCGTCGCCCGCGCGCTCGGCCTCGATCGCCGCATTGAGCGCGAGCATGTTGGTCGTCTTGGCAATCGACTCGATCGACTGGCTGACCTGCTGCACCTGCTCCATCACCGCGGCAAAATTGGTCACATGCGCGCCGAGCCGCGCGATCAGGTCGATCACCGAACGGAACTCGCTAACTGCAGCGTTGACGCGCTCGGCACCACTGTCGAGCTGTTCGCACGCGCGCGCGGAGAGCAATTTCGCCTCGTCGGTCGAATCGGCAATCTGGCGCTGATCGGCCTCGAGGCTCACGACATATTCTTCGAGCCGGCCGAGTTCGCCGATCTGCCGGTCCATCTGGTCGGTCGCGCGCTTGATCCGCCCCGCGGCATCGCTGCACCCAACGGCCAGCTCGCCGCAGTCGCTCGCAACCGACTGGTCGAGGATCGGCGCCGCCGGATTGATCGGATCATATTTCATTGGTTTGCCCGCGTCCCTGAATGATCGAGGAGATATGCCGGACATTGGTTAACGGCGCGTCAATATCGCGGCCCGGTCGCGGGCGTCGAAGGCACATTGCACGCCCGCCGCCAACGCGTTACGCCTTCGGGCAGACGATCGATGCAGCGGGGGAGATATCATGCGTCCTTGGCCGGTTCTGGCGGCGGTCGCCGCTACATTCGCGCTGCCCGCCGGAGCACAGGAAATGGTCGGCGGCCATCGCATCATCCGCACCGCGGACCCCGCGATCTGGTCGGGCAGCGAAACGAGCGGGCCGATCACCCATATCGCGACAGGCACGGCCTTTCCCGAGAGCATCGACGGATTTCAGCGCACCAGCCTGATGGCGGTGAACAATGGCAATGATGTCATGCTGCATTACCGGCTGAAGCGCGACCCCGCGTCGATCGAGGTATCGACGTTTCTGTTCCAGCGCGGCGCGCTTGCCGAACATCGGCTGAAGGGCGCGATCACCTCGCTGGGCTTTGGCCGCAAGGAGATGACCTTCCTGTGGGCCGACGGCCCCTTCGACATCGACGCGCCGCAAAAGCTTCGCGGTTACAAGGCGACCTACAAGGTGGGCATCGGCGCCGACACCCTGCTCGAATATCTCTATTTCATCGAATTGGGGACATGGACCGCGAAAGTTCGCGCGACGCTGCCTGCGTCGAAGGAACCCGCCGAGGAAGGGCAGATCGACGCCTTCGTCCGCGCGCTCCCCTGGGCGTCGATTTTGGCCGCCAACGGCGCTTGTGCCGGCTCGGCGTGCGATGGCGAGCGCGCGATGCCGTTCAACAATCATATGGCCGAGATGTTCCTGACAAAGATCGTTGCGAGCGGTCAGGGCAAGGCGTTGCTGGGCGACGCGGCGGAGCCCGTCTATGCGCGCGAAGCGGGCGGCAAACGCTGGACGCTTTACCCGCTCGACGACAAGATAGCGCCGTTGTTCGCGGAGGCGTTCGGCCGGATTTCCGCGCGCGCGCCGCTCTACAGCCTGTCGTGGTCGGCGAAGAATGAAAGCGGCGTTACCCGCTTCTTTGCCGGAAAGCCGAGCGAAGAAGCCTTTGCCGCAACGGTAGACGGCCTCGTCGCGCATCCCGAAACATCGGCTTTCATCGCACCGGCCGATGCGGCCGCCTACGCACCCGATTGACGTTCGGGTCGATAGTCATCAACCGGACCCGCTTTACGTTCACGTAAAGTGATTGCACGCGCGGCGCGAACGCGATACGCCTGCCCCATGTTTTTCGGCTTTCTCGACGAGCTTCGCGCCGCGGGCATCCCCGCCAGCCTGAAAGAGCATCTGATGCTGCTGGAGGCGCTCGACCGCGAGGTAATCGACCGTAGCCCGGAGCAATTCTATTACCTGTCCCGCGCGATTTACGTGAAGGACGAGGGTCTGCTCGACCGCTTCGACCAGGTGTTCAACAAGGTCTTCAAGGGCGTCATCTCCGACTATGGCCAGAACCCCGTCGACGTCCCCGCCGACTGGCTGAAAGCCGTCGCCGAAAAATTCCTGACGCCCGAGGAAATGGCCGCGATCGAATCGCTCGGCGACTGGGACAAGATCATGGAGACGCTGAAGGAGCGGCTCGAGGAACAGCAAAAGCGCCACGAGGGCGGCAGCAAGTGGATCGGCACCGGCGGCACCTCGCCCTTCGGCAATTCGGGCTATAACCCCGAGGGCGTGCGCATCGGCGGCGAGAGCAAGCACAAGAGGGCTTTGAAGGTCTGGGAAAAACGCGAGTTCCAGAATCTCGACAACACCAAGGAACTCGGCACCCGCAACATCAAGATCGCGCTCCGCCGCCTGCGCAAATTCGCGCGCGAGGGCGCGGCCGACGAGCTCGACATTCCCGGCACGATCGACGGGACCGCGCGGCAAGGCTGGCTCGACATCAAGATGCGCCCCGAACGGCGCAATGCGGTCAAGCTGCTGCTTTTCCTCGATGTCGGCGGGTCGATGGACCCGTTCATCAAGCTGTGCGAGGAACTCTTCAGCGCGGCGACGACCGAGTTCAAGAATCTCGAATTCTTCTATTTCCACAATTGCCCGTACGAAGGCGTGTGGAAAGACAACAAGCGCCGCTGGTCCGAACGCCATCAGATGTGGGACATTCTCCACAAATATGGCCATGATTACAAAGTGATCTTCGTCGGCGACGCGTCGATGTCGGCCTATGAAATCACCCATCCGGGCGGCAGCGTCGAACATTTCAACGAAGAGTCCGGCGCGGTCTGGCTTCAGCGGATCACGCATGTCTATCCCGCCGCGGTGTGGCTCAATCCGGTGCCCGAGGCGCATTGGGGCTACACCCAGTCGGTGAAGCTGATCAAACAGCTGATGAACGACCGCATGTACCCGCTCAGCCTCGCCGGGCTGGACGATGCGATGCGCGAGCTGACGCGAAAGCATTGACGCGGCGTGGGCGGGGTGTAGGGGCGCGAAGATGATCGACCTCCCCCTCGTCACTATCCTGTTGCTCACCGGCTTCATCAACCTGATCGGTGCGCTCGCCTATGCTGCGCGTATCGCCGGCGTCCGCACACGGCGCATCGCGATGTCGTTCGCACTGTTCAACATCCTCGTGCTCTTCTCGCGCACGTCGAACAGCTTCCTCGGCCCCTTCCTCGCCAAGCGGATCGAGACGCGCATCCACGACGGCAGCGGCGCCTCGCTGTTCATCGACATGCAGCTGGTGCTCGCCGCGGCGAGCGTCGCGACCTTGATCGGCATTCTGCTCGTGCCCACGGGGCAGCGCATGTTCGCGGCGGCGATCGGCTGGTACCAGAACAACCGCTCGACGACGAAGCTCGCGCTGAAGGCCGTGAGCCCCAGCGGTCTGCGCACATTGGGCCGCTCGCTCACGATTCCGAGTCTGTCGCATCTCAAAAGCTGGAAGATGCCGAAGGGAATCGGCTGGGGCGTGCTGATCGCGAACTGCCTCGCGCAATCGCTGCTCGCCGTCGGTGTCGTCGCATCGCTCTACGCCGGCTATCTCGCCCCCGAATTCCGTGTCACCGCGTCGCAGCTATCGGCGCTGATCAACGGTTTCGCGACGATACTCCTGTTTGCCTTCATCGACCCGCAACTGTCGGTGATGACCGACGATGCGGTCGAGGGCAAAGTCGACGAGGCCGATTTCCGCCGCGCGATCACCTTCATTTCGCTGAGCCGCCTCGCGGGCACCGTGCTCGCGCAGGCGCTGCTGCTGCCCGCCGCGATGCTGATCGCTTACGTCGCCGTCTATGTCTGAAGCCGGAGGCGGCCATAGCCGCTTCCACGCCGTCCGTGCGCGGCTGGAGGCGATGGCGTTCACGCCGGGGCCGCGTGGCTGGTTTCTCGAATTTCTCGTCTTCGGGTTCAAGCAGGGATGGGCGTGCCTGTTCGGCGCACTCATGCTCGTGCTGCTGCTCGGCACGCATCTCTTCTGGCCTGACGATGCGCCGCTCCACCGCTATGACGCGATCACGATCGGCGCGGTGCTGATCCAGCTCGGGATGCTCGCCTTCCGGCTCGAAACGCCGAAGGAAGCGCTCGTCATCCTGATCTTCCATATCGTCGGCACGGTGATGGAATTGTTCAAGACCGCCGCGGGATCGTGGCAATATCCCGAGGCGAGCCTGCTCCACATCGGCGCGGTGCCACTCTTTTCGGGTTTTATGTATGCAGCGGTGGGCAGCTATATCGCCCGCGTGTGGCGCATCTTCGATTTTCGCTACACGGGCTATCCGCCCGCCTGGACGAGTTATGTTCTTGCCGCCGCCATCTACGTCAATTTCTTCGCGCACCACTGGCTTCCCGACATCCGCTGGTTCCTTTTCGCGGCGACGGCGCTGCTCTTCTGGCGCTGCCGGGTGTGGTTCCGCCCGCTGCACGTCCACCGCCATATGCCCCTGCTCGTCGGCTGGGGCCTCGTCGCGTTGTTCATCTGGTTCGCCGAGAATATCGGCACCTTCGCGCGCGCGTGGACTTATCCGAGCCAGAACGACGGCTGGCACATGGTCGGCCTCGAAAAGCTCGGCAGCTGGTATTTGCTGATGATCATTTCGTTCGTGCTGGTGAGTCTCGTCCAGCGGCCGAAGGCGAGATTGCCGATGGGAGATGGAAGCCAATGAAGCTCTTGTCCTGTTTGTTCGCCGAACCGGCCGGCATCACGCGACACAGGAGGCGGGTGGCTGTCCCGATGCACTGGCTCAAAGGCGAACGATGATGAGCGATGGAACGATACTCGGGAGGCGGACTTTGCTGGCCGGATCCGCTGCGCTGATCGCCGTCGGCCCGGTGTCGGCTCGTGCCCGGACGGACGCCCGAAGTTCAGAGGCAAATGACGCATGGATACCTTCCGGCGAGCTGGTTCGCGATCTGCCGCGCCTGATGCGGATCGCCGGAGTGCCCGGCGCCGCCATCGCGGTGGTGGATCGCGGGAAGCTCGTTTGGAGCGAGAGCTTCGGCGTGAAAAACATTCTCACCCGCGACCCGGTGCGAGAGGACACGTTGTTCGAGGCCGCCTCGATGACCAAGCCGGTCTTCGCCTATGCCGTGATGCGGCTGGTCGACGAGAAGCGCCTCGACCTCGACAGGCCGCTCGCCCTGTATCGCCGGCCGGCGAATTTGGGCACCGACCCGAATCTGGAGCGCATCACGGCCCGGCATGTGCTGGAGCATTCGACGGGCTTGCCCAACTGGGCTTCCGGACCACTCGTCACGACTAGCGCGCCCGGATCGCGTTACACTTATTCCGGCGAAGCCTTCATCTGGCTCCAGCTGGTCGTCGAGACGATCATGGGAATGGGCCTCGGCAGCGTGATGCAGGCGAAACTGTTCGGCCCGGCCGGAATGACCCGCAGCAGCTTCGGATGGGACGAGGAGATCGCGAGGTCGGCGGTCTTCGGTCATTCCGAACCTCCGGAAGGCGAGCAGACGCTCCCGCCCCAACCGACGCGCGAGCTCGGCGACCGGCTGCTTCGGGTCGCTGCGAAGCGGCGCAAGCCGATCGCGTCCTGGACCTACGAAGATTCGGTCGAAGCGATGCGCGAGACCGATCCGGCGACGCCGCCATCGACCCACGACCTCCTCGTCAATTCGGCGGGAGGACTGCTGATGACCGCGTCCGACTATGCGAAGTTCATGGCACTCATGATGGACCGGCCAAAACGGGCGGCGTGGGAGATCAGCGATGCGACCCGTCAGGCGATGCTCACCCCCCGGCTAGAGGTGCGCGGGCGCGACATTTCGCGGGGGCTGGGCTGGGAACTCGAACAATCCCCGGCAGGCCCGCTGTTCCAGCACAGCGGCAGCAATTACGGGATCTTCAAAACGCTGGGCGTCGGCGATGCCAGGCGTGGACGGGCGATCGTCGTCTTCACCAATGCCACGAACGGAAATGCCCTCGCGGCCCGGATCGTGCGCGAAGCGACGGGGATCGACCGGCTGAAATCGCTGATCTGATCACCGCCGACGCCGGATCGTGCGGATAGGCGACAAGAAGGTGGACGCCAGCACGGTGTCGCCAGCACCTCTAACCCCTCGCTTGCGGAGAGAAGAAACCTAGGCGAACGGCTTGTCGATCGACGGCGGCGGTTCGCTGAACCATTTCGCGCCGCTGTCGGTCATGTAGAAACAATCCTCGAGCCTTATGCCGAACTCGCCGGGGATATAGATGCCGGGTTCGTTCGAGAAACACATGCCGGGCGCGAGCCTGGTCGTTTCGCCGCGCACGAGGTTGACCGGCTCGTGCCCGTCGAGCCCGATGCCGTGGCCGGTGCGGTGCGAGGTGCCCGGAAGCTTGTAGCCGGGACCCCAGCCGAGGCTCTCGTAATAGGCGCGCACAGCGTCATCGACCTGGCCCGCGGGTGTGCCGAGCTTGGCCGCGGCGAAAGCGACGTCCTGCCCCTTGCGCATCTGGTCCCATACCTGCCGCTGGCGCGCGCTCGCCTTGCCGTAAACGAAACTGCGCGAGATGTCGGATTGATAGCCATGGACGGTGGCGCCGCAGTCCATCAGCACGACCTCGCCGTTCTTCACCGCCTGCGGCTTGCCCGACCCGTGCGGATAGGCACTCGCCTCGCCGAGCAGGATCAGCTCGAACTCGCTCTTGCCGCCAAGCGCGATGGTCGCGGCCTTCATGATCGCCCCGATGTCGGACGGCGTCATCCCCGCCTCGACCCGCGGCGCGGTGTGGCGATAGGCGGCGAGCGTGATGTCGGCGGCGATCTGCATCAGTGCGATTTCGGCAGGCGACTTGTGCATGCGGCAGCCGCGCACGACGGGCGCGCCGTTGACGACGGTCGCCTGCGGCATCGCTTTTTCGAGGCCGTCGACCGCGAAATAGCGCACCGTCTCCTCGACCCCGATCCGGCCCTTCGCCAGCCCGCGCTTGCCGAGCCAGGCAGCGACCGCCGCGAGCGGGTTTTCATCCTCGTTCCACGTCAGCACGTCGGCATCGACGCCCAGACTCTCGCGCACCGACGGTTCCTCGAAGAAGGGCGTGACGACCGCGAACTCGCCCTCGCGCGTCAGTACCGCGGCGGTCAACCGTTCGCTCCGCGACCAGCGCACCCCGGTGAAATAGATCAGGCTCGATCCCGGCTCGATCAGCAGCGCGCCAATATCGTTCGCGCGCATCAGCTCCTTCGCCTTGGCGATCCGCGCCATGCGCTCGGCCTTGCCGATCGGCACCGCCTTGGCAGCGAGATTGGGGAGCGCCGCGGTGTCGGCCGCGAACACCGGCGCGTACAACGTCGCTGCCAACCCGCCGATTGCCGCGGTGCCGAGAAACTGTCGTCGCTGCATCTTCTTTCCCCCTCGTCAGTAGATCAGCAGATCGGCGATTTCCTCACGCCACCCCGCCTCGTCCGGCAAGGCAAGCGCATCGAGGTCGCTTGCCGTCGCGCCCGCATCGTCGACCCATTCGCGCAGGCCCGGACCGCCATTGATCACATCGATCGCGAGCACATCGTCGGTGTACTCATATTTGAAATCCTTGCCGCGCCAGATCGGATAGTCCGGATAGAGGCTGCGGATCGCCTTGAAGCCCAATGCCTGCACGCGCCACGGCTGGAACGCATCGTCGTCGTACCACGACCCGTCGGCATGGATATGGACGCCGCTGTTGAGCTGGCCGACATGCTTGTGAAAGGTCGGCTGGAACCAGATGTCGCGCAGCTTGCACCCGCCGAGCCATTGCGGCGCCAGCCGCTGCATCTCGGCGATCACCGCCTTGGCGTCGATGTCGGGCGCGCCGAAGATTTCGAGCGGGCGCGTGGTGCCCCTGCCCTCGCTCAAGGTCGCGCCTTCGACCATCACGGTGCCGGCATAGGCGCGCGCCATATTGACGTTGGCGGCGTTCGGGCTGGGGTTGATCCACACGCGGCCCTCCGGCCAACCGAAGCCCGGGCCTTTCGGATCCCACCCCTCCATTTCAATGACGCGATAGTCGACGTCGAGGTTGAAGTGGCGGATGAACCAATGCCCGATCTCGCCCATCGTGAGGCCATGGCGCATCACCATTGGCCCCGCGCCGACGAAGCTTTCCCAGCCGGGCAGAAGCCGCGTGCCCTCGACCGGGCGCCCCGCAGGGTTCGGCCGGTCGAGCACCCACACCGCCTTGCCATGCTGCGCCGCGGCTTCGAGGATGTAGAGCAAGGTCGTCACATAAGTGTAGATGCGGCAGCCGAGATCCTGCAGGTCGACGAGCATCACGTCGAACGTATGCATCGACTGACCCGACGGACGGCGCACCTCGCCATAGAGGCTGAACACCGGCATGCCATAGGTCGGATCGGTGAAGTCGGGCGACTCCATCATATTGTCCTGAAGGTCGCCGCGGACGCCATGCTGCGGCCCGAACACCGCGGTGATGTCGAGCCCCGCCGCGACGAGCGCGTCGACGCTGTGCGTCAGGTCGGCGGTGACCGACGCCGGGTGCGCGAGCAGCGCGACGCGCTGGCCTTCGAGCGGTTTGCAAAGTGCCGGATCGGCGAGCAGGCGGTCGATACCGAAGTGAACTGTCATGCCGCGTCGGGTGCCCCAAGCGTGAGTGCAAAGCAATCGGGATGATGGAAGTCGGGCTTGCCCGGCGGGTGCGCGAGCGCCCAATAGCTTTTGGTGCCGTCGAGCTCCTCGATCACCGCCGACAGCGCGAGTTTCGCGCCATTGTCGGGGAAAATCCCGGGTTCGACACGCAGTGCATAGCTTTGATCGCCCTTTTCCGCCGCCATTTCCCACGGCGCGAGGTCGTCGGTGCGGAGCAACGAGCGATAATCGTCGAACTGGTAACAGGCCCAGCGGCCGTCGGGCGAATAGTTGAACTCGGTATAATCGGGTTGGCCATCTTCGGTCAGGAACGCCTCGAAACAGGTGCTTTCCCAGAGGCCGTCGGTGGCACTGTCGGCAATCACGAGTTCGCCCTGCCCGTCGGGCAGCACCAGCCCCGCAATCGCGCCGTCGACGATGAAGCGCAGCGCAAAGCCGTCCTCGAACGACAGGCTGACCTCGACCCCAACCGCCCGCACGGCCTTGCCCGGTGTAGCGGGGTGGCAGATCAGTTCCTTGCGCATGCTATCCAAATATCAAACCCCATGCTAAGCGCCCGCCCGCTATGACCAGTTACAAATCCGACCTGCTGCGCCTGCTCGACGAGCGAGGCTATATCCATCAGACGACCGACGCGGAAGGGCTCGATGCGCTCGCGGCGAAACAGGTCGTCCCCGGATATATCGGTTTCGACGCAACCGCGCCCAGCCTGCATGTCGGCAGCCTCGTCCAGATCATGATGCTGCGCCGCCTGCAACAGACGGGGCACAAACCCGTCGTGCTGATGGGCGGCGGGACGACCCGGATTGGCGATCCGACCGGGCGCGACGAAAGCCGCAAGATGCTTTCGGACGAGACGATTGCGGCCAACATCGCGTCGATCTTCAGCATCTTTCAGCAGTTCCTTACCTTCGGCGACGGCCCGACCGATGCCGTGATGGTCGACAACCAGGACTGGCTCGGCCAGCTCGGCTATATCGAGTTGCTGCAGGAAGTCGGCACGCACTTCACGATCAACCGCATGATGACCTTCGATTCAGTCAAGCTGCGGCTCGAGCGCGAGCAGCCGATGACCTTTCTCGAATTCAACTACATGATCCTCCAGGGCTACGACTTCCGCCACCTTTCGAAGGCGATGGACGTCCGTCTGCAGATGGGTGGATCGGACCAGTGGGGCAATATCGTCAACGGTATGGAGCTGGGTCGCCGCATGGACGGCGCCGATCTCTATGGCCTCACGACTCCGCTGCTGACCACCGCCGCGGGGGCCAAAATGGGCAAAACCGCTGCGGGCGCGGTCTGGCTTAATCCCGAGCAACTGTCCCATTTTGACTATTGGCAATATTGGCGCAACTGCGACGACCGCGACGTCGGCAAGTTCCTGAAGCTGTTCACCGACCTGCCGATGGACGAGATCGCGCGGCTCGAAGCGCTCGAAGGCGCGGAGATCAACGCGGCGAAGAAGATCCTCGCTGATGCGGCGACCGCGATGTGTCGCGGCGAAGACGCCGCGCGCACCGCTTCGGACACCGCCGCGCAAACCTTTGAAAAGGGACAGATCGGCGGCGACCTTCCGCAGGCCGTCGCCCCCGCCGAGGGGATCAGCGTCGTCGATGCGCTGCGCGAACTGGGTTTCGCCAGCTCGAACAAGGAAGCGCGCCGCAAGCTCGACGAGGGCGCGGTCAAGGTCGACGGCGCCGTCGTTCGCGATCCGCAGCACCTGATATTGCCCGCCGCAAACCCCGTTCCGCTGAGCCTCGGGTCAAAAAAACATGGCCTTGTGACCCGCTAGGGCGCAGACCAGCGTTTACGACTTCTTCAGCAATCGGGTGGATCGTCATGACCAAATCAACAAGGTCCACAAAAATGCGCAAGATCGACACCAGCAAGGCCCATTATGTCGGCCTCGACCAGCGGATCGCTCCGCGTAGCGACGTCTATTGCCGCCTGCCCTTCGTCATGCCCGACGGGCGACAGGAAATGTGCACCTGCGTCAACATCAGCGCCGACGGCATGTTGATGCGCTTCGAACGTGGGCTGGAGATCGGCGACCTCGTCGTGCTCCGTATGCCGATCATCGGTCGCACCTCGGCGAAAGTCGTCTGGTCGCTTGCCGGCAAGACGGGTTTGCAGTTCGAAAAATCAATCTCGGTCGAAGACTATCTGCCGATGATCCGCGCCATGGGCGCCCGCGGCGACGTAAACTGAAACCCGCGCCCGCGGCGACGTGAACTAACCACTCCTGAGCAGCGGCACCGCCGCATCGCGTTCGAACAGGTACAGACAGAGCCGCACCGCCTCCGCCCGCGCGCCGTCCATCCCTCCATCGCGCTCGACGAACAGCCGCGCATCGTCATGCGCGACCGGCAGCAGGCGCACGAGCTGTTCGGGGGTCGCGAGCCGGTAATCGGCATCGCCCGACTGCTTCAGCCCGAGCAGTTCGCCGCCGCCGCGCAGTTCGAGATCCTTCTCGGCGATCACGAAACCGTCGTTCGTATCGCGCATCAGCGCGAGCCGCTCGCGCGCGGTTTCGGAGAGATTTTGCGAGCGGAGCAGCAGACAGACCGACTTCGCCGCGCCGCGACCGACGCGGCCGCGCAGCTGGTGAAGCTGGGCGAGTCCGAAGTTTTCGGCATGTTCGACGATCATCAGGCTGGCGGCAGGGACATCGACCCCGACCTCGATCACCGTCGTAGCAACGAGCACGCCGATTTCGCCCGCCTGGAAGCGCGCCATGACGGCATCCTTTTCGGGACCTTTCATCCGCCCGTGCACCAGCCCGACACGGTTTTCGCCCAACCGCGCGCGGAGCAACGCAGCGCGATCTTCGGCTGCGGCGAGTTCGCTTCCTTCGCTTTCGGCGACGAGCGGGCACACCCAATAGGCCTGCGCGCCCGTCGCGAGGTGCCGGTCGAGCGAGTCCACGACATCGTCGAGCCGGTCGAGCGAGATGACACGCGTATCGACCGGGGTCCGCCCGGGCGGCATCTCGTCGATCTGCGACACATCCATCTCGCCATGATTGGCGAGTTGCAGCGTGCGCGGGATCGGCGTCGCCGTCATCACGAGCAGGTGCGGCGGACGCGCGGCTTTTTGGGTGAGCATCAACCGCTGCGCGACGCCGAAGCGATGCTGTTCGTCGACGACGACGAGCGCAAGATCCTTGTACGTTACCGCCTGCTGGAAAATCGCGTGGGTGCCGACGAGGATATCGATGCTGCCATCGGCAAGCCCCATCAACGTCGATTCGCGCGTCTTGCCCTTGTCGCGGCCGGTGAGGATCGCGAGGTTGACCGGCAGGCCGCCGAGCATCCGCTGTAGTGTCGCATAATGCTGCCGCGCCAGAATTTCGGTCGGCGCGAGCAGCGCCGCCTGCGTCCCCGCCTCGACCGCCGCCAGCATCGCACGGAGCGCGACGAGCGTCTTGCCCGACCCGACATCGCCCTGCAGCATCCGCAGCATCGGTGTGTCCTGCGCCATGTCGCCCGCGATCTCGCGTCCGACGCGCTCCTGCGCCCCGGTCAGCCCGAAGGGCAGCTTGAGCGCATCGGTGAGCCGACCGTCGCCGACGATCGTCCTGCCCTTGCGTGTGCGGAGGCCCTGCCGGATCAGCATCAGCGCGACCTGGCTTGCGAAAATCTCGTCATAGGCAAGCCGGTCGCGCGCCGGCTCATCGCGCGGGCTCGCGTGCGCACGCGCCATCGCCTCGCTCCATGCGGGCCAGTTCCGGTTTGCGAGCAAAGGCGCGTCGATCCACTCGGCAAGCCGGGGCCGCCGTTCGAGCGCGACCTGCCCAAGCTGCGACAGCCGCGCGTTGGTGAGGCCCTCGGTCAGCGGATATACGGGCTCATGCTCGGCGATCCCCGCCTCATCGCCCGGCTCGACGACCTGATCGGGATGCACGATCTGGCGCATGTCGCCATACAGATCGAGGCGGCCCGATACCCGGCGCTTCTCGCCGAGCGGGAACAGCTTGCGCGCGAGCCCCGACGTCCGTCCGAAATAGACAAGCCGGACATGATCGCCCGCATCGTCGAACGCCTCGACGCCGAACGGAGCGCGGGGAGACCGGCCGGGGCGGTAATCCTGTGCGGTCAGTTCGACGATGATCGTCTGCCCGGCCTGCGCCTGTTCGAGCCGGTCGACGGGAAAGCGCGAGATCAATCCCGTCGGCAAATGGAACAGCACATCGACCACACGTTCGAGCCCCAGCCGCGTCAGCGGCTTGGCAAGCTGCGGCCCGACACCCTTGAGGTCGGTCAGCGCAGCAAAGAGCGGATTGAGTATCTCGGGTCGCATGACTATCTGGGCTGACTATAGAGATTGTTCCCCGTGCGCCACACCCTGCCGCATGGGCTGTCAGGATTCTTCCCGTGCCGCACACCGACCGCCTCAAACGCCTGAAATTCCGTGCCTGGCACCGCGGCACGCGCGAGGCCGACTATATGATCGGCGGCTTCTTCGACCGCTATTCGCACGCGTGGAGCGAGGAAGAGATCGCCTGGTACGAGATCGTCGTCGAAGAGGATGACGTCGACATCATGGCGTGGGCACTCGGCACCGGCGAGCCGCCCTCGCATCTCGATCGCCCCGACATGATCGCCGCGATGCGCCGGCTGGATTATATCCCGCTGCCATGACCCGAAGCGCCGCCGACATTTTTGCTGCGATCGGATCGGCGTCGGCGCCGTTGACGCTGGCGCGTACCGTCGACGGTTTCCTGCCGCTGCTGCTCGCCGACCTCGCGCGCGCCAGCGACAAGCGCCTCGTCTATGTCGCGACCGACGATACGGCGATGCAGGCGATCGCCGATGCCGCGCCCTTCTTTGCGCCCGACCTCGTCGTCCATCGCTTCCCCGCGTGGGACTGCCTGCCCTATGACCGCGCCGGACCATCAATGCGCGTCAGCGCCGATCGGCTCGCCACGCTGTCGGCGTTGCAGATCGCTCCGCAACGCGGCGAACTAATCCTGACCACCGTCGCCGCGATCACGCAGCGCACGCTGACACCGTTCCGTATCCGCCAGCTCGCGACGACGCTCGCCGCGGGGCAGCGGATCGACCGCGACGCGCTCGCCGAACTGCTCGTCGCAAACGGCTTCAGCCGCGTCGACACCGTCGCCGATCAGGGCGAGTTCGCGGTACGCGGCGGCATCCTCGACCTGTTCCCCGCGGGCGAAGAAACCGGCCTGCGCGTCGATTTCTTCGGCGACGAGATCGAGAGTATCCGCCGTTTCGATCCCGCCGACCAGCGCAGCCTTGGCCCTGCCAAGGCTCTTCAACTGCTTCCCGCGTCCGAAACCCTGCTCGACGAGGCGACGATCAAGCGCTTCCGCTCGGCCTATCGCGACCTGTTCGGCGCGCAGGCGACGGGCGATCCGCTCTATCAGGCGGTCAGCGACGGACGGCGACAGGCAGGCATGGACCATTGGCTGCCGTTGTTCGAGGAACGGCTCGCAACGCTGTTCGATCATATCGATCCCGCGACCCCGGTGCTCCGCGGCCATCGCACCGAGGCGACCGCCGAAACGCGCTTTGCCGCGATTGCCGACTATCACGCGAACCGTGTTGCCGCCGAACGCGATTCGCCCGGCAGCTATCGCCCGCTCGCGCCCGAGACGCTGTACCTGACCGAGGAGGAATGGGTTGGAGCAGCGAAAGCGCGCCCGATCCATATCGCCACGCCGTTCGATGTCCCGCCCGCCGCGACGGTCGTCGATCTCGAAACCTTCGCCGCGCGCGACTTCACCCCCGAACGCACCGCCGACCTCAACGTCTATGACAAAGTCGCCGACCACCTCAGCGATGAGCGGCGCAAGGGACGGCGCACGATCATCGCCAGCTATTCGGGCGGCGCGCGTGATCGCCTGTCGGGGCTGCTGCGCGACCATGGCGTTACCTCGCTCGCCCCCGCCGATAGCTGGCAGGATGCGCTCGGCACCGCCTCGGCGGAAAGCGGCGGCGCGACCGCGATGGTCGTCCTCCCTCTCGACCATGGTTTCGCGAGCGACGCGATCAGCCTGCTCACCGAACAGGACATCCTCGGCGAGCGCCTCGTCCGCCGCCAGAAGCGCCGGAAGAGCGCCGACGCCTTCCTCGCCGAACTCGCGACGCTCAGCGTCGGCGATCTCGTCGTCCATCTCGACCACGGCATCGGGCGATATGAGGGGCTGACCCAGATTCCCGTCGGGAGCAGCCCGCACGATTGCGTCGCGCTTACCTACGCCGGCGGCGACAAGCTCTACGTTCCGGTCGAGAATCTCGACGTCCTCTCGCGCTACGGCGGCGAGAGCGACGGTGTCGGGCTCGACAAGCTCGGCGGCGAAGCCTGGCAACGGCGCAAGGCGCGGATGAAGGAGCGCATCCGCGAGATTGCGGGCGAGCTGCTCGCAACCGCGGCGCAGCGCGCGCTGCGTTCGGGCGAATTGCTCGCGCAGGATGCCGCATACCCCGCTTTTGCCGACCGCTTCCCCTATCAGGAAACCGACGATCAGGACCGGGCGATCGGCGACGTCCTTGCCGATATGGCGTCGGGTCGCCCGATGGACCGCCTTGTCTGCGGCGACGTCGGTTTCGGCAAAACCGAGGTCGCTCTGCGTGCCGCCTTCGTCGCGGCGATGGCGGGCGTGCAGGTCGCGGTGGTCGTGCCGACGACTTTGCTCGCACGCCAGCACTACACGAATTTTGTCGAACGCTTCAAAGGCTTCCCGATCAATATCGGCCGCCTCTCGCGCCTCGTTCCGGCGAGCGAAGCGCAAAAGACGCGCGATGGCTTGTCCGCCGGGACGATCGACATCGTCGTCGGCACCCACGCCGTGATCGCGAAATCGGTCGAGTTCAAGAATCTCGGCCTCGTCATCGTCGACGAGGAACAGCGTTTCGGCGTCGTCCACAAGGAACGGCTGAAGCAGCTCAAGACCGACGTCCATGTCCTGACACTGACCGCGACCCCGATCCCGCGCACGTTGCAAATGGCGATGTCGGGGCTGCGCGAACTCAGCGTGATCCAGACCCCGCCGGTCGACCGGCTCGCGGTACGCACCTATGTCGCGCCTTGGGATCCCGTGGTGATCCGCGAGGCGTTGCTACGCGAGCATGATCGCGGCGGGCAGAGCTTCTTCGTCACCCCGCGGATCAAGGATCTTCCCGATATCGAGGAATTCCTGCGCACGCGCGTGCCCGAGATCAAATATGTCGTCGCGCACGGCCAGATGGCGCCGGGTGAGGTCGAGGAGCGGATGAGCGCCTTCTACGACCGCAAATATGATGTGCTCGTCTCGACCACCATCGTCGAAAGCGGCCTCGACATTCCGAGCGCGAACACGCTGATCGTCCACCGCGCCGACCGCTTCGGCCTTGCCCAGCTCTATCAGCTCCGCGGGCGGGTCGGGCGCTCGAAGACGCGCGCCTACGCCTATCTGACGACGCTCGAAGGCGGCGCGATTACCGATACCGCCGAAAAACGGCTCAAGCTGCTCGGCGATCTCGATACGCTCGGCGCAGGGTTCCAGCTTGCGAGCCACGACCTCGATATTCGCGGCGCGGGCAACCTCGTGGGCGACGAACAGTCGGGGCATATCCGCGAGGTCGGCTTCGAACTTTACCAGTCGATGCTCGAAGAGGCGATTTTGGTCGCCAAGGCCGAGGGCGCGGGCAAGCTCCCGCCGCGCGAAGCGCTGTCGCCCACGATCACCGTCGACGCGCCGATCCTGATCCCCGAGGATTATGTCCCCGACCTGCCGCTGCGCATGGCGCTCTATCGCCGCCTCAACGACGCACAGGATCGCCCGGCGCTCGACGCCTTCGCGGCCGAGATGATCGACCGCTTCGGCCCGCTGCCGGCCGAGACCGCGAACCTTGTCCAGCTGATGGAAATCAAGGCGAACGCGAAGCTCGCGGGCATTGCGAAGCTCGACGTCGGGACCAAGGGCGCGCTCGTCAGCTTCCACGGCGACCAGTTCGCCAACGTCCCCGGCCTCATCGCCTATGTCGAGCGGCTGAAGGGTCGCGCGCGTATCCGCCCCGACAACAAGCTGTCGATCAGCGGCGACTGGATGAGCACCGGCGCGCGCCTCAACGGGGCGCTGCAGCTATCGAAGGGATTGGGCAAGCTGGCGAGGCAGGCCGGCTAGCCGCCGCGTCCAACGCGTCCTGCGCACGGCCGTCCTCCGAGGCTTGCCCCGCCCCCTCCCTGTCCCTAAATCTCCATTATGACCACCCCGCCGATCACCGAACTCACCACGCGCGCGCGCGACGTGTTCCGGCTGGTCGTCGATGCCTATCTCGAGACCGGCCAGCCGGTGGGTTCGCGCACGCTGTCGAAGCTCGCGGCGCTCAACCTGTCGCCCGCGTCGATCCGCAACGTCATGCAGGATCTTGAGGAATATGGCCTGCTGGCGAGCCCGCACACCAGCGCGGGCCGCCTCCCGACCGAACAGGGCCTCCGCCTCTTCGTCGACGGGATGATGCAGGTTGCCGAACCCTCGGCCGAAGACCGCGCGCAGATCGAAGCGAGCCTGTCCGACGCCGGGCCGATCGAAAGCGCGCTCGCGCAGGCGACCTCGGCGCTGTCGGGGCTGTCGGCGTGCGCGGGTCTCGTCCTCGTCCCCAAGCATGAACGCGTGCTCAAACAGCTCGCTTTCGTGCCGCTGTCGGCGAACCAGTCGCTCGTCGTGCTCGTCGCGGGTGACGGAGCGGTCGAGAATCGCGTCATCGACATTCCGCCGGGGCTCAACCCCTCGGCGCTCGTCGAGGCGGGCAATTATATCTCGGCGACGCTCAGCGGGCTGACGCTGACCGAAGCGATGGCGCGCGTGCGGCGTGAGATCGAGGCCGAACGGATCGCGATCGACCGCGCCGCGCAGGATCTGGTCAGTCGCGGCCTTGCCATCTGGTCGTCGGACGGCGCCGACCGTCCGGTGCTGATCGTACGCGGTCAGGCGAACCTGCTCGACGAGAGCGCGGTCGGCGACCTCGACCGCGTGCGGCAATTGCTTGACGAACTCGAAACCAAGCAGGAAATTGCCGGGCTGCTCGACAGCGCGCGCGAGGGGGCCGCGACGCGGATTTTCATCGGGTCGGAGAATAAATTATTCTCGCTTTCGGGATCGTCCGTGATAGCGGCGCCCTACCGCGGATCGGACGGGCGCGTCGTTGGCGTGGTCGGGGTTATCGGCCCGACGCGCTTGAACTATGCCCGCATCGTTCCCATGGTGGATTTCACCGCACAATCGCTCTCCAGACTGATACGATAGGTTTATGACGAACATTGAAAACGACACGCCGGTCGACGACGGCGCGAACCCCGAAGTTGAAACCGCCGAAGCGACGAACCCCGCCGACGGCGCGAATGACGAGCTGGCACAGCTTGCAGAACAGGTCGCCGCGCTCCAGCAGGAGCTGCTCTATGCGCGCGCCGAGACGCAGAATGTCACGCGCCGCAAGGACAAGGAAATCGCCGACGCGCACGCCTATGCCGCGACCAAATTCGCGCGCGATATCCTGTCGGTCGCCGACAATCTCGGCCGCGCGCTCGCAGCACTCAGCGACGAACAGCGCGCCGACGAGGGCATCAAGCCGCTGATCACCGGCCTCGAAGCCACCGAGCGCGAATTGCTCAGCGTCTTCGAACGCAACGGCATCACGCGCATCGCGGCGATCGGCCTGCCGCTCGACCCGAACCAGCATCAGGCGATGCTCGAAATCCCGAGCGACAAGACGCCGGGCACGATCGTGCAGGAAATGCAGGCGGGCTATATGCTGAAGGACCGCTTGCTGCGCCCCGCGATGGTGGGGGTAGCCAAGGCGGGCTGACCACCGAAGCGATATCGCAGACAAAAAGAAACCCCGGTGAAAGCCGGGGTTTCTTTTTGTCGCTTGTCTGTCGGTCAGGCCGCCTTGCGGAGCTTCGCGAGCTTCTTCAGCACCATTTCGCGCTTCAGCCGCGACAGATGGTCGATGAAGAGAATGCCTTCGAGATGGTCGTGCTCGTGCTGGATGCACGTCGCCATCAGGCCGGTCATGCGTTCCTGATGATGCTTGCCGTCCTCGTCCTGCCAGTCAACGGTGACCTCGGCGGGGCGCGTGACATCGGCATACTGCTCGGGGACCGACAGGCAGCCCTCCTGATAGACGCTATGCTCCTCGCTCTCGTCCGAAAAGACGGGATTGATGAAGACGCGCGGCTCGCGGATCACCTTCTTGCCCTCTTCGTCGTCGGGATCGGGTTCCTGCAGGTCGATGACGAGGATGCGCTTCGGCACGCCGACCTGGATCGCCGCCAGCCCGATGCCGGGAGCGTCGTACATCGTCTCGAACATGTCGGCGACCAGCGTCTTCAGCTCGGCGTCGAACTTTTCGACGGGCTTCGAAATGACGCGCAGCCGGGGGTCCGGGGTCTCTATGATAGGGAGTAAGGCCATGGCGTGCAGGTATGAACTCGAATGCCCGACGTCAACCCACCGGACGCCTTGCCCGCAGCGCCTGCGCCAGCGTCCCCTCGTCGAGATAGTCAAGCTCACCGCCGACAGGCAAGCCATGCGCGAGCTGGGTCAGCCGCACGGGATAACCCTCGAGCCGCTCGGCCAGATAATGCGCCGTCGTCTGCCCTTCCAGCGTCGCGTTCATTGCCAGCACGACCTCGTCGATGCCGCCTGCGGCGACACGCGCGACGAGCGCGTCGATGCTGAGATCCTGCGGGCGAATGCCTTCCAGTGCCGAGAGCCGCCCGCCGAGGACATGATATTTGCCGGGGAAGAGCCGCGACTTGTCCAGCGCCCAGAGGTCGGAGACTTCCTCGACGACGCACAAGGATCGCGCGTCGCGGCGCGGGTCGGCGCAGATCGCGCATGGGTCCTGCGTGTCGACATTGCCGCAAATCCCGCAGGTAACGAGCCGTTCGGACACGGTCTGGAGCGCCGCGAGCAGCGGCACAAACGCGCTTTCGCGCTTCTTCATCAGGTGCAGCACCGCGCGCCGCGCCGAACGCGGGCCGAGGCCCGGCAGGCGGGCGAGTTGCTGGACGAGCGCTTCAATCTCTTGCGATGCCATGACGGATGGTCTTAAGCGGCGCGCGAGAAATGACAATGCGCATCGCCTTTATGGGAACGCCGCCCTTTGCGGTGCCGACGCTCGCCGCGCTCCACGCGGCGGGCCACGAGATCGTGGCCGTCTATACGCAGCCGCCGCGCCCGGCGCAGCGCGGCAAGAAATTGCAGAAGAGCCCGGTGCAGGTCTGGGCCGAGGAACATGGCCTGCCGGTCCGCACGCCGAAGAGCCTGAAGAATGAGGAGGCGCAGGCAGAGTTCGCCGCGCTCGACCTCGATGTCGCGGTGGTCGCGGCCTACGGCCTGATCCTGCCGCAGGCGGTGCTCGACGCCCCGCGCGAGGGCTGCCTCAACGTCCATGGCTCGATCCTGCCGCGCTGGCGCGGCGCCGCCCCGGTGCAGCGCGCGATCCTCGCGGGCGATACCGAAACGGGCGTGACGATCATGCAGATGGATATCGGCCTCGACACCGGCGCGATGCGGCTGATCGAAACGACGCCGGCGACGCGCAAAAGCGCGGGAATCCTGACCCATGAACTCGCCGAAATGGGCGCGCTGATGATGCGGCGCGTGCTGAGCGATCTCCACGCCTTCCCGCCGACGCCGCAGCCCGACGAAGGCGTCACTTACGCCGCCAAGATCGACAAGAGCGAGGCCCGGCTCGATTTCCTGACCAGCGCGGTGCAGGTCGAGCGGCAGGTCCGCGCGTTCAACCCGGTGCCGGGTGCGTTCTTCGAACTCGAAGGCGAGCGCTACAAGATCCTCGCCGCCGACGTCGTCCATCCGTCGGACACGGTCGCGGGCGCAGCACCGGGCATGACCCTCGACGAGTGCCTGACCATCGCCTGCAACCCCGGTGCGATCCGCGCAACGCGCGTCCAGCGGGCCGGGAAGCCGCCGATGGACGCTGCCGAGCTGCTGCGCGGGCGCGCGATCCCGGCGGGCACGCGGCTCGCATGACCCGCTTCGCGCTCACCATCGAATATGACGGCCGCCCGTTCATGGGCTGGCAGCGGCAGGCGCACGGCCCCAGCGTGCAGCAAGCGATCGAGGAAGCGATCCACCGCTTCACCGCCGAAGAGGTACAAGTGTTCAGCGCGGGACGCACCGACGCCGGGGTCCACGCCATCGCGATGCGCGCGCATGTCGACATCGAAAAGCCGCTCACCCCGTTCAAGTTGACCGAGGCGCTCAATGCACAACTCCGCCCCGCGCCGGTCGCTGTGGTGGCGTGCGAGATCGTCCCCGACGACTGGCATGCGCGCTTCGCCTGCATCGGCCGGTCGTACGAGTATCGCATCGTCAACCGCCGCGCGCCGCTGACGTGGGACAAGGGCCTGTCCTGGCAGGTCGCCCGCCCGCTCGATGCCGATGCGATGCACACGGCGGCGCAGCAGCTGATCGGCCTCCACGATTTCACGACCTTCCGCTCGGCGCATTGCCAGTCGCAAAGCCCGGTCAAGACGCTCGATAAATTGTCGGTCAGTCGCCACGGCGAGGAGTTGATCGTCGAAGCGGCAGCGCGCAGCTTCCTCCACCATCAGGTGCGCTCGATGGTCGGCTGTCTTGCGCTGGTGGGTTATGGGAAATGGTCGGGGCGCGATCTGAAAGCAGCGCTCGACGCCGCTGATCGCAACGCATTGGGACTGAATGCACCGCCCGACGGGCTCTATTTCGTGAGCGCGACCTATCCGTAGGATATCCTGCTTCTCGTCACCCCGGACCTGATCCGGGGTCCACGACTTCAGCGGATGCCGGATCAAGCCGGCATGACGAAGGTGCAGAATCGAAAAGGGCGGCCCTACCAGACCGCCCTTTCCTTCATCGCAGTGGACGCGATTACACCTTTTCGGCGTAGTAAAGCGGCGCATGCTCGTTGAGGATCTGGAGGATCTTCGCCTGCGCGGTCTTTTCGTCGCTTTCTTCCATCGCGCCGAGTTCGCGCGCGAGGCGGCTCGACGCCGCTTCGAAGATCTGGCGCTCCGAATAGCTCTGCTCGGGCTGATCGTCGGCGCGGAACAGGTCGCGGGTCACTTCGGCGATCGACACGAGATCGCCCGAGTTGATCTTCGCTTCATATTCCTGCGCGCGGCGCGACCACATGGTGCGCTTCACCTTCGGCTTGGTGGTCAGGACCTGCAGCGCTTCCTTCAGCGTCTTGTCCGACGACAGCTTGCGCATGCCCACGCCTTCGGCCTTGTTCGTCGGCACGCGAAGCGTCATTTTTTCCTTTTCGAAGCGCAGGACATACAGTTCGAGCTGCATCCCGGCGATCTCCGACCGCTGCAACTCGATGACGCGCCCCACGCCATGTTTGGGATAAACGACATAATCACCGACTTCGAACAAGAGCGTGTTCACGGACATGCAAATTCCTTTTCTTGTGCCTTGACCCCGATCTGAAAGTGCGACAACACCGGCGCATCCCGCCCTCTCGCGGAGGGGGATTTGCATTCGGGCGGCGCTAGCCAGTCAGAGTGGCAAGGGATATGGCTCCATCGGAACGCCGGAAAGCGCCCCAGCCCAGTGACGGGAAGAGGCAGAGTGTCGGCGCGTTGATATTTATTATAACAGATTCGCAATAAAATTGCCACCCCTGCGCGGAAATCCGCGGCCGGGCGCCTTGACGCGTTCCAAACGACGTTTCACGCTGGGACAAAAGCACAGATGGGGATGACGATATGAAGGATCAAGTCTGGTGGATTACCGGGGCTTCGTCGGGAATCGGCGCGGCGCTGGCGCGGGCGCTGGCGGCGCGCGGGGCAAAACTGATCCTGTCGGGGCGCAATGTCGAGGCGCTCGAAGCGGTCGCCGCCGACTGCCCGACCGAAACGCTCGTCCTGCCGTTCGAGGCGACCGATTATGACGCTCTTCCCGTCATCGCCGGCCAGGCGTGGAGCTGGCGAGGCCGCATCGACGGGCTCGTCAACAACGCCGGCATTTCGCAGCGCAGCCTTGCGATCGAAACGGGTTTCGCGGTCTATCAGCAGATCATCGCGGTCGACCTGCTCGCACCGATCGCGCTGACGCAGCAAATCCTGCCGCGCATGGTGGGCGCGGGCGGCGGCCAGGTCATCGCCATATCGAGTGTCGCGGGCATCGCCGGGGTGCCGCTACGCAGCGCCTATTCGGCGGCGAAGCACGGCGTCATCGGCTATCACGACGCGGTGCGGGCGGAGAATGAGCATCTGGGGCTGAAAGTACTCGTCGTCGCGCCCGGATCGGTGCGCACCAATGTCAGCCGCAACGCGCTCAACGCCGACGGCAGCGTGCGCGGGGAAAGCGACGCTGCGATCGACAATGGCCTGTCGCCCGACGACGCGGCGGCGCAGATGCTCGCCGCGGTCGATGCCGGGACGCGCGAACTCGTGGTTGCCGAGGGCGCCGAAGCGGCGATCGCCGCGCTACGCCGCAACGACCCCGACGCCCTGTTCGACCGGATGAGCGCGATGGTGCAGGCAGGCTATGCGCAGCAGATGAAGGCGTCGGCGGCATAACCTGACCCCGTCGGTCTGCGCTATTTCACCTCCGCAGTCACCACGACCGGCAGCGCCTTGTCGGGATCGCTCGCGATGTAGGCGGGGTTGAAACGCTCGAGCCATTTCTCGGACTCGACCAGCCACTCGATGTGCAATTCCTCGTACGGCAGGTTGTGCGTTCCCTTGGGCTGTTCGACGTAACGGAAGTCGGTCCCTTCCTTCTTGCCAGCGCCCTTCAGTCGCGACACCAGCGCCCGTGACTGTTCGATCGGAATACGTTCGTCGCGCACCCCCGCAACGATCAGGATCGGCGACCATGGGGCATCGGTATGGCGCGCCGAGGATATTGCCGTGAGATCGTCGGCAGTCGCCTGGTAACTGGCGCCGAAACTGCCGAAGGTGCTGATGTCGAACTGCTTCATCATCGGAAAATCATAGACCCCGGCCCCGGCGATGGCGCATTTCCACACCCCCGGATCGCGCTGCGCCCCGCGCGCGCTGGCATAGCCGCCATAGGACCACCCCATGACGCAGGCGCGATTCTTGTCGACCAGCCCCTGCCCCGCAAACCAGCTCACCGCGTCGTTCAGATCGGCCTGCATCCGGTTGCCATAGCCGTTGGGTTTGCGCCCTTCGAGGACGAAATCCTTCCCATATCCGCCCGAGCCGCGATAATTGGGCTGGATCACGACATAGCCCAGCTCGGCGATCGCCTGATGCCAGGGAAAAACGCCGAACTCCTCCTGATCGCGAACGCCGAAGGGGCCGCCATGCGGCATGACAACGACGGGAAGTCCGGCGCGATGCTTGCGGTGGCGTGGATAGGTGACCACGGCAGGGATTTCCATGCCGTCAGACGCCTTGTAGCGGATCGTTTCGGTCGGATTCAGTTCAGCGTCGTGCAGGACGGGGTGAAACCAGCCGAGCAACCGCAAGCTCCCCGTCTCGGTATCGTACAGATAATAGCCACCGGGTGCGTTGGGCTTCGCGATGAACAGGATCAGCCGGGTGTAATCCTTGTTTGCCGAGCGAATCCGGCTGTTGCCCTCGCCGAAGTCTTCATCGAAGAATTTCTGTATCTCTGCCAGCCGGGGATCGAGCCACTTCACCCGCTCGCGCGTGTCGGTGTAATTGACGCCCAACAGGGCATCGCCGCTCCAATTCTCGATCGGGCCATCGACATCGTGGCCCGGCACCTCGAAGATCGGTTTCCCGGCGATCTCCATCGTCTGCATGTTGACCTTGTAGATTTTGCGGAACCCGTCCTTGTTGCTGCTGACGACCGCCATGTCGGGTTCTTTAAGGAAGATATCGGGGACTATCTGGCTGCCGGTGAAGGTCGGGTCCTTTTCGTTCACGACGGTCTTCAGCGTCGCGCGGTCGTCCGGCCGGTACATGACGCGCAGCTTGCCATTGTCATCATCGCCGGTGGTGGCACGGATCGTTCCCGTCCCGTCGGCAATCCATTGGCTGACGAAAACATTGGGACGCATCACCGATTTGAACTCGCCAGTACGAACCATGACATTGATGACCTCGGGCCGGAATTCGCGCTGCTGGTTCCGAAAGGCGCCACGCTGGATCATCACCGTCTCCGCCGCATGATCGACATGCACGATGTTGCCGCCATCGACGGTCGTGCCCTCCCATGCCAGGGGCGTCAACTTGCCGCTTTCCAGATCATAGGCCACCAGCCGTCGCAACTCGGCGCGCTGTCCGAAGATATTCTCGCGCGACAGCACGGTGAACACGATGGTCCGGTTCCCCACCCAGCGCCAGCTGCCGACGGTGCGATCGCCCGTTTCCCGATACTCCTCGGCCCTGACAAAGAATGTCGGTTTGGCCCCCGGCGTACCGAGGTCGATGACGCCCAGATTGTCGACACCGTTAACGCTCATCATCACGGCAATCTTGCTGCCATCGGGCGATAGCTGCGGATCGCGCATGAAGGGGCGTTTGCCAAAGGCCGCAGTCGCGACGCGGCCCTTCTGTACCGCCGCGACGACCTCCCCCGGTGCCGCCAGAGCCGGCGCCGAAACCAGCAGAACGCCGGACAAAATTCCGCAAACCATCCAATTTCGGACCATCATCGCCTCCCCCAATCCGGCGCGCCGACAAGGCGCCGAAAATGTCCCCCGGTCAGGCCGATGCCTACCCGTTGGACAGCCTATGGCTGCGGCAGGGCAATAGCAATATCGCGTATCCGAGGTTCGCGACGGACGGCGTCGGGACACGAAAAAGCCCCGCCGGATCGCTCCGGCGGGGCTTTCTTTCGCCCGCAGGCAGTGCGGCCTAAGCCGCGCCGTGCGCCAGAGCTGCGAGGAGCAGGATCGCCACGATGTTGGTGATCTTGATCATCGGGTTGACCGCCGGGCCCGCAGTATCCTTGTACGGATCGCCGACGGTATCGCCGGTCACTGCGGCCTTGTGGGCGTCGCTGCCCTTGCCGCCATGATTGCCGTCCTCGATGTACTTTTTCGCATTGTCCCATGCGCCGCCGCCCGAGGTCATCGAGATGGCGACGAACAGGCCGCCGACGATGACGCCGAGCAGAAGCGCCCCGAGTGCTTCCAGCGCCGCCGCCGGGCCCGCAACCGCGCGGATCACGAAGAAGACGACGATCGGTGCGAGCACGGGGAGCAACGACGGGACGATCATTTCCTTGATCGCCGCCTTCGTCACCAGATCGACCGTGCGCGCATAATCGGGCTTCGATTCATAGGTCATGATGCCCGGATTATTTTTGAACTGCTCACGTACATCCTTGACGACTTCGCCCGCCGCGCGGCCGACCGCGGTCATGCCGAACGCACCGAAAAGATACGGCAACAGCGCGCCGAGCAGCAGCCCGACGATGACATAGGGCGACGACAGCGAGAAGGTCAGCGGCTCGGTCAAGCCGAGCTTCGCCGAATATTCGGTGATGTCGGCCGTATACGTACCGAACAGCACCAGCGCCGCCAGACCCGCCGACCCGATGGCATAGCCCTTCGTCACTGCCTTGGTCGTGTTGCCGACGGCGTCGAGCAGATCGGTCTTTTCGCGAACGCTGTCATCGAGGCCCGCCATTTCGGCGATACCGCCGGCGTTGTCGGTGACAGGGCCATAGGCATCGAGCGCGACGACCATGCCGGCAAGCGCGAGCATCGCGGTTGCCGCAAAGGCGATGCCGACGATCCCCGCAGTCTGGAACGCGACGACGATGCCGACACAGATCACCAGCGTCGGCAGCGCCGTCGATTCAAGGCTGATAGCAAGGCCCTGGATGACGTTGGTGCCGTGGCCCGTTTCCGATGCCTTGGCGATCGAACGCACCGGGCGATAGTTGGTGCCGGTATAATATTCGGTGATCCAGATGATCAGCCCGGTGATGACGAGGCCGAGCAGCGAGCAATAGAAAAGGTCGCTACCGTTGAACGTCGTACCCGTGATGTCGGTCGTCATGTCGCCCTTCAGCACATAGCTGGTCGAGAACCAGATCGCCGGGATCGAGAGAACCGCGGTGACGAGGAAACCCTTGTACATCGCACCCATGACATTCTTGCCGCCGCCGAGGCGCACAAAATAAGTGCCGATGATCGAGGTGACGATACAGACGCCGCCCATCAGGAGCGGCAGGCTCATCAGCGGAAGGAGCATGTCGCCCGTGCCCTTCAAGAGCAGCGCGATCAGCACCATCGTCGCGCCGACGGTGACGACATAGGTTTCGAACAGATCGGCGGCCATGCCGGCGCAGTCGCCGACATTGTCGCCGACGTTATCGGCGATCACCGCGGGATTGCGCGGATCGTCCTCGGGGATTCCGGCCTCGACCTTGCCGACAAGGTCGGCGCCGACGTCGGCCGCCTTGGTGAAGATGCCGCCGCCGAGACGCGCGAAGATCGAGATCAGCGAGGCGCCAAAGGCGAGCGCGACGAGCGCGTCGACCACGGTGCGATCGTCACCACCGACGGTGTAGCCGCCGGGCCCGATCAGATACCAGAAGAAGACCGAGATCGCGAGGAGCGCGAGCCCCGCCACGAGCAGGCCGGTGATCGCGCCGGCGCGGAAGGCCATGGTCAGGCCCGCCTGCAATCCGGTCTGCGCGGCCGCCGCGGTGCGGACATTGGCTTTCACCGAAATGTTCATGCCGACAAAACCCGCGACGCCCGACAGGACGGCGCCGATGACAAAGCCGGTCGCCGAAATGGGGCCAAGAAAGACCCCCACGAGGACAGCGACGACGACGCCGACGATGGCGATGGTGCGATATTGGCGGCCGAGATAGGCCTTGGCGCCTTCCTGAATGGCGGCGGCAATTTCCTGCATCTTCTCATTACCCGCCGATGCGCTGAGCACCTGCCGCGAGGTAATAAATCCATAGAGTACGGCCACCAGGCCGCACGCTATCGCGATCAAAACCGGATTCATGCGTGTTGCTTCCTTCCCCATGAGAAGGGCGACGCAGAAGATAGCAGTCGAGCACGTCCGACTTATTGATGCCGGTTCGCTCTCTCCCCTGATGCGACCGCCCCAAATTTGGACGCCGAGTTATGGGAAGAAAGAAAGCCAAGGGCAACCCCGGTTATTCGGCCGTTTCACGTGACTTCCGCCCGGCGCCCATACCGCGCGCCTCATCCAGCGCCTTTCGCGCGTCGATAGCAGAATCGGTGTCCGGGTCCAGCGCCAGCGCTCGCTCGAGCAACTCAATCGCCCGCGCGGCATCGGGCGCGATGCCCTTTCCCGTCTGATAGGCCCGCCCGAGCGTGAAGCAGCTTTCGGGCTCGCCGAACTGGCACGCCCGGTCGAACAATTCGAGCGCCCGCTGGCGGTCCCGGCGAACGCCGCGCCCGTCGTTCACCAGCATCGCCAGATTGCCGCACGCAGCCGCCTCGTCGACCCCGCAGCTTTGCTGGAACAGCGCAAAGGCCTGCTTATAGTCCTGCGGCATGCCCAGGCCGTCGCGGTGGAGCACGCCCAGATTATAGCAGGCATGCTGGTCGTCGGCGTCGCAGGCGCGCCTGAAAAGACGCGCCGCCTGCCGCTGGTTCGGCGCGACGCCCTTGCCGAGCGAATAGGAGGCGCCAAGGTTCGCACATCCCGACATGTCATCCATGTCGCAGGCCTGTTTGAACAGCTGCACGGCGCGCTTCGGATCCTTGGGAACGCCCTCGCCGCCGATATAGGCCAGACCAAGGTTCGAGCATGCGGTCGCCTCGCCGCCATGGCAGGCAAAGGCGTAATAGGCGGCCGCGCGTTCGTGCGAGAGGGCAACGCCATTCCCACGGCTATAGGCATAGCCGGCCATGGCGCATCCGGTCATGTTGCCCAGCTGGCAAGCGCGTGCGAAAAGCGGCGTGGCAAGCGTATCGTCGGGGGGAACGCCGTCGCCTTCGTGATGAAAATAGGCGAGCCGGGTACAGGCTTCGGCGTCGCCCGCCTCGCAATCAGCGGCAGCGACCGCGCGATCGTCAGCAGCGTCATCTTTGTCGGGCGCCTCGATCGGATCGACCGTCTGCACGCGTGCCGTCTCGGCCGGCTCCGCCCACGCGGGGTCGGTCATGCCGGCAAGTGCGGCGAGGCAGATCGCCACCATCGTTCGGGCAAGGGCACAGGGCCGGCTCTTTCGGTCGATCATCGCCGCACCTGTGCCCGCCATCCAGCAGAATATAAAGAGAATTTTCTGTTACACCGCTTCCGTCAAACTCCCTGTGAGAACACCACCGGCGCAAATCGACGGTCAGTGCATGAAGCCGAGACTGGCTGGCGGCGCGATACGCTGCGCGCGATGCGTCAACACGATCCCCTCGCCCACACCGGCATGGCCGAGCGGGGTGACGGCAATATTCAGCCCTGTCGCAATCTCGCGTATGGCCCCCGCTTCGCCCGGGTCGGCGGCGAACAGCAACTGATAATCATCGCCCGCGGTCGCCGCCGCGAGCCGCGTGTCGAGTACATCGGGCCGCACCGCGAGCAACGCCGCCGATAGCGGGATCGCCTCCAGCATGAGGCCCAGCTCGCACCCGCTGGCCTCCGCCATGCGCTGCGCGTCGATCAGCAGGCCATCGGACACGTCCATCATCGCGTGCACGTGCGGCGCGACAGCCTGGCCAAAGGTCAGCTGCGGCTGCGGCCGCTTGTAGGCCGCAAGGCAGGTCTCGTTCGGATCGACCTGCCCCAGCCGCATCGCAAGGCCAAGGCCCGCATTGCCGATCGTGCCCGTGACCCATAGCTGGTCGCCCGGCCGCGCCCCGCCGCGCGTCGGTGCGCCGCCCGGCGGGGCGCGGCCGATCGCGGTCAGCCCGAAACTGCGCGGCGCCCCTGCGGGCGGGCGCACGGTATCGCCGCCGAGCAAGAGGACACCGAACCGGCGCAGCACAAGGTCGAGCCCCTCGGCAAAGGCGGCGTCCCATTGTCCGTCACCGAGGCTGTAGCCGACGAGCACGCCGACGGGCGCCGCGCCCTTTGCCGCGAGGTCGGACAGATTCACCGCGACGAGTTTCCACGCGACGTCCTGCGGCGTGTCGTCGGGAAGGAAATGGATGCCCTCGACGATCATGTCGTGGGTGAGGACCAGCCCCTCCCACTCCGCCGCGTCATCGGCAAGCCCGCGCGCGGCGGGGTCGGTCGCAATGCTGCGCAGACGGGCGATGAAATCGGCTTCGCTCATACTCAAATCGTAGCGAATACCGTTACGGTATAAAAGATACCGAACCATGCGCCCCTGCGAAGATGGGGGCCCAGAGCGCATTTGCGCAACGGTTGGACTTACTTCCGCACATCCTTGCCGATCGCATCGAGCAAGCCATTCGCGAACCCGGCCTCGCGCGCGTCGAAGAACGCCTTGGCGACATCGACATATTCGCTGACCACCGCGCCGACCGGCACGTCGCTGCGCGCCATCAGCTCGTACGACCCCGCACGCAGAATCGCCTTCATCGTACGGTCGAGCCGCTCCATCGACCAGCCGCTCGCGAGCCGGGCGACAATCGCCGCGTCGATCTCTTCCGCGCGCGCCAGCGTCCCCTTCACGATGTCGTCGAAAAAGGCGGTGTCAGCATCGGCATATTCCGCGTCCTCGATCGTCGCGCCGATACGGTGCTGGTGGAATTCGTGGATCAGCTTGGCGACGGGCGTCGCCTCCATTTCGTGCTGATAGAGCGCCTGGACAGCGGCGAGACGGGCGGCGGAGCGGGACTGGGTGCGTTTGTTCATGGCTTTTCTACTTTAGACGGTTCTGGACGCTGAGCGCGTGCGCGGGAAGCCCCTCGGCGCCGGCGAGCGCGACCGCCGCCGGACCGATGGCCGCAAGGCTCGCGTCATCGAGAGCGAGGAAACTGGTGCGCTTCATGAAGTCGGTGACCGACAGCCCGCTCGAAAAGCGCGCGCGGCGTCCGGTGGGGAGGACATGGTTGGGGCCGGCGACATAATCGCCGATCGCTTCGGGGGTCTGACGGCCGAGGAAGACCGAGCCGGCGTGGCGCACTTTGGCGAACAACGTGTCGGCTTCGGCGGGATCGACCGCGAGTTCGAGATGTTCGGGGGCGAGCCGATCGCAGAGCGGGATTGCTTCGGCCAGCGTCGGCACGACGATCACCGCGCCGTTGTCGGCCCAGCTTGCCTGCATCGTCGGCGCGGTGCTCAGCGTCGGAATGACATGCGCCACCGCCGCAGCGACCGCATCGGCGAAATCGCCGTCGTCGGTGAACAGGATCGACTGGCTGGTCGGATCGTGCTCGGCTTGACTGAGCAGGTCGGCGGCGATGATATGCGGTTCATTCTTGCCGTCCGCGACGACGACGATCTCGCTCGGCCCCGCAACCATGTCGATACCGACAACGCCGTAAAGCTGGCGCTTCGCTTCGGCGACCCACGCGTTTCCGGGACCGGTGACGACATCGACCGGCGCGATGCGGCTGGTGCCATAGGCGAGTGCGGCGACCGCCTGTGCGCCGCCGACGCGCCAGATTTCGTCGACCCCGCCGATATGCGCCGCAGCCATTACGACCGGGTTGGTTTCGCCGCCCGGCGTCGGGGTCATCATCACGATGCGCTCGACCCCCGCGACCTTCGCGGGGATGATGTTCATCAGCACCGAAGAGGGATAAGCCGCGCGTCCGCCGGGGACATAGACCCCCGCCGCGTCGACTCCCCGCCAGCGCGCGCCGAGCCGCGCGCCCGTATCGTCGCGATAGTCGCGATCCTCGGGAAGCTGTGCGGCATGATAGGCGCGGATGCGGCCCGCTGCGAGGTTGAGGGCGTCGCGCAGCTCGGGCGCCAGCGCCGCATAAGCCGCCGCGCATTCGTCCTTCGAGATGCTCCAGCCGCTGGCGCCCAAATCGAAGCGGTCGAACTTCGCGGTATAGTCGGCGAGTGCCGCGTCGCCTTCGGCCTTTACCCGCGCAATGATCGCGGCGACGTCGGCAGCGACGTCGAACGCGCTCTCGCGCCGATCATTGACCAGCGCGTCGAACTCGGCCGCGAAGCCGGGTTCGGAAGCGTCAAGCCGCCGCATCGCCGACCGCCTGACGGAATTTCTCGACGAGCGCCGGCACTTCGGCCGAGCGCAGCTTGAACGCGGCGCGGTTGACGATCAGCCGCGCCGACACCTCGCTGATAATCGTCTGTTCGGCGAGCGCATTCTCGACGAGCGTCCGCCCGGTCGAGACCAGGTCGACGATGTGCGAGGCGAGTCCAAGCTTCGGGGCGATCTCCATCGCGCCATTGAGCTTGATGCACTCGGCCTGGATACCCTGCGCCTCGAACCAGCGGCGCGTCGTTCCGGGATATTTGGTCGCGACGCGAATATGGCTTTCACCGAGCCCCGGCGGCGCGCTGCCCTCCGGCCCGGCGAGCGACAGGCGGCAATGGCCGATTCCCAGATCGACGGGGGCATAAAGCTCCGAATAGTCGAACTCGTCGACGACGTCCGACCCCACGATGCCGAGCTGCGCCGCGCCATGTGCGACAAAGGTCGCGACGTCGAACGCGCGCACGCGGATCAGCGAGATATGCGGCTGGTTGGTCGCGAACACCAGCGCGCGGCTCTTCTTGTCGAAGAAATCCGCCGCGGGCTCGATACCGACGCGCGCAAGCAGCGGCAGCGCCTCGTCGAGGATGCGCCCTTTCGGGATGGCAAAGATGATCGGTTCGGGCATAAGCTTGCGCGCCCATAAGCGGCGAGAGGAAAAAGGGCAATGAGCGAGCGTTACAAGCCGATCGACATGGCCGAAACCGGGCCCGGGGCCGTCCGCACCGCCTTTGCCAATCAGGTCGCCTATTGCCGCGCCAACGATGCGCGCGTCACCGCGCGCATCGTTGGCGCGCTGGACACACTGCTCGACAATCCGGCGACCGAATTTGCGCGGCGCATCGCGGGCTGGCAGGGTGCGCCGCTCGCCGACGCGCTGCCACTCCGCGCCGCGGGCGGCCTTCATGCGCTGCACCTGTCGGGAATCGCCGACGAACTCGCGCCGATCTATGCCGACGCCGAGGACATCAACGACGCCGCGATCGTCGCGGGCGCCGTCCGCCGGCACGAGGCGGCGCTGCTCCCTTGGCTCGACGGCCCGCCGCAGACGAACGAGGCGGGGCGCTCGTCGAACTTCATCGCCGCGATGCTGTGGCTCGCCGACCGGGGACTACCGCCGCTGTTCGACTGCCTCGAAATCGGGTCGAGCGCGGGGATCAACCTGATGATCGACCGCTATCATTACGACCTTGCCGGGGTCCATATCGGACCGCGGCCCGGCGCGATGGCCTTCGCCCCCGAATGGCGCGGCGACCATCCGCCGCAGCACGACATTGGCTTTGCCGGGCTCAAGGGCTGCGACGTCGCGCCCGTCGACCTCACCGACCCGGCGCAGGCGCTGCGGCTAAAGGCCTATATCTGGCCTGAGCATCATATCCGCTTTGCGCGCATGGAGGCCGCGATCGCCGCCGCAACCGCGGAGCCGCCGCAGCTGATCCGCGCCAATGCTGCCGACTTCATCGAGACCGAACTCGCGCGGCCGCAGGCGGATGGGACGACGCGTGTGCTGATGCACTCGATCGTCTGGCAATATGTCCCCGCCGATCAGCAGGCCCGGGTCACCGCTGCGATCGAAGCCGCGGGGGCGCGGGCGACTGCCGAAAAACCGCTCGCATGGATCGCGCTCGAAGCCAATCGCACCGTGCATCATCACGAACTGGTCGTGCGATACTGGCCGGGCGGCGCGGCGCCGCGGATGCTGGGCCGCTCCCACGCCCATGGCGCGTGGGTCGAATGGCTGGGCTCATGACAGTAGCGCCCTCCCCCCGGCCTGGAGACCGATCGATGCGCCCCGCGATCGCCCTGTACGCAATCGCCGCTTTTCTCTGCTCATCCCAGCAGGCTTCGGCGGCGCCGACCGCGTCCGAGGTGCCGTGGAGCGCTCCGGCAACAACCGTCGTCATGACCGAGGACCGCCGCTTCACCAGCGCCGGCGCCGAGCTTTCGGGACAGCTTTACCTGCCACGCAGCACCAAGCCGGTCGCCGCGATCGTGGTCACGCACAGCGCATCCTCGCCGCTCGGCGGCGCGTCGCTCTACGATCATCTGAAAACGGCGTTGCCCGCGCTGGGGATCGCCGTCTTCACCTATGACCGGCGCGGCTCGGGGCGATCGGGGACAAAAGACGCAGGCGGCAATTTTGCGACCCTCGCCGACGACGCGATCGCCGCGGTAAACAGCCTGAAGGCCGATCCCCGCATCGATCCCAGGCGTATCGGTACGTGGGGGCTGAGCCAGGGCGGATGGATTTCGCCGCTCGCCGCGTCGCGCAGCCCCGACATTGCTTTCGTGATTTCGGTGTCCGCGCCCGTCGTCACCGCCGACGTCCAGATGATCTTCTCATCGACCAATCATCTGCGCGCCAATGGCTATGCCGAGACCGATATCGATCAGATGGTCGCAACCCGGAAAGCGGTCGACGACTATATGCGCGGCACGGCGAGCAAGGACGCCGCCCAGCGAATGATCGACAGCGCCAAAACGAAGCCATGGTTCAAATATCTTTATATGGGCGAGACGGTGCGCGACCGGGAGGTATCAGGATGGCGCAAGGAGATCGAGAATGATCCGCTGACCAATTTGACCGCCGTCACCGTACCGATGCTCGTCCTCTACGGTACAAACGACGCGGTCGTGCCGGTCACCAGGTCGGTCGAGCGTCTGAGAACCGTCGCTCCGCGCATGCCCGGGCTGACGGTCCATGTCGTCGCGGGCGCCGATCACGCGATGCAGATGTCGGCCGACGAAAAGATTACGCTCGATCCGAAAAATGACGGGACCGAGCAGGCCGACTCACCCGAATATCTCGCCGTCCTTGCAAGCTGGCTCACCGCCCGGGGACTGGTCACGAATTGACGGACCCCGCACGGCGGGCGAGCCGGTTACAGCCGCGACTCCAGCCGCGCGAGCAGCTGCTGCACGGGCGTGACGGCCGGCGCCTCCCACCCCGCCTCGATCGTAGCGATGCGTTCGAACAGCCGCTCGCTGGCGGCGACGATCCGGCAGACCGGGTCTTCGAAACCCGCGCACACATTCCAGTCGGCCAAAACCGGCTCGCCGATCCGCGCCGCGCTGTCGTGCGGACCCGCGCCGGGATCGCCCGCGAACATCGCGCGGCGGTGGAGCAGCCAGGCGATGATGTGCATCAGCCGCGTCGTCGTCTTCAGCGATTCGCATGCAAGGCCGATCTGCGACAGCGCGTCGCCACCGAGCGCCCCCAGATCGCGCTGCGCAGCAAAGGCGGCGTGCGCCTCGTCGGCCAGCACCATCGCCTCGACATAGAGATTTTCGACCTGTGCCCGCTGCACGGGCATGTCGATTGCCGCCATATTCGTTCGCCCGCCGACCATGAAGGCGGGGATGCCATGTCCCCGGCCAGCTCGGCAATGGCGGTAACCATGAAATCTCGTCATCCGGCCGTCCCGTTTTGATTCAGGCGATCGGAACCGATCCTAAGCGATGATGTCGGGGAGCAGCTGATCCTCGCACCAGGCGATCTCGTCGCGCAGACGCAGTTTGCGCTTCTTGAGCCGCGCGAGCTGCAGCTGGTCAGGAATCGCCGCGGCGCCGAGCGCAATGATTGCCGCGTCGAGATCGCGATGCTCGACGCGAAGCAGTTCCAGGCGCTGGGTAATTTCCTCCGGGTTCACGCGGCCTCCCTGCCACGTTCACCACTGGTCCGCAACGGGGACCGCTTGACCGAATCGTCACGACATCGCGGCCGTTTCATGTTTTACTTCGCCCTGCCCATCGAGTCGAAAAGGAGAATGCCAATGAGCACGTCGCACCTTTCCACCCTGAAGTCCCGCCACGCGGACCTCGATGCGAAAATTGCGAATGAAGAGCGACGCCCAGCCCCCGACACGGGAATGCTCGCACAGCTCAAGAAGCAGAAACTGAAACTCAAGGAAGAGATGCTCGCGATCGCCTGATCGCCAGCGCTATCGCCCCGCTGATGCCACCCTGTGAAGGACGCATCAGCGCCGGCGGTAGAGGGGCCCCTTTTCGAGGCCCGTGCGCCGCAGATGCGGCGGCAAATCGGACTGCGAAACTACCTGACGACGAACGGCCTGCGGATCGACCGGGCGGTCGAACGCGATTCCGAATTTGCCTTCCCCGGCCCAGATAACCCGACCCGAAACCGGCCCGACATTGCGCAGGTCGACCTCGACCGCCGCGCCCTGCGCGACATTCACTTTGCCTTCGGCAAGCATCCCGCCGGGCGACAGGTTGCGTACGCGCACGGTAACCGGATCGGCGCCCGGCAGAATCAGGCTGGCTTGCAGGAACAGGCTGTCGCGATCGGCCCCGCGCGACAGCGCCGCGACTTCCTCGTCTACCGATGCCGGTCGTTGCGAATCCATTTGCGCCCCATTCCTCATGTCATTGAGGCGGCGAATCTAGGGTGGGGTCGTTGCAGAATCGTAAATGGGGCGCTGTGTGCCCTCGCGATCAATCCTCGCGCGAAATCCGTTCGTTGCGCTCGTGACGCTCCTGCGCCTCCAGCGTCATCGTCGCGATCGGGCGCGCCTGCAGGCGCGCCAGCGAAATCGGCTCGCCGGTCACCGCGCAATAGCCATATTCGCCCTCGTCGATGCGGCGGATCGCCGAATCGATCTTGGCGATCAGCTTGCGCTGGCGATCGCGCGTGCGAAGCTCGATGGCCCAGTCGGTTTCGCTCGACGCGCGATCGGCGAGGTCGGGTTCGCGCAGCGGGCCGTCCTGAAGATGCGCCAGCGTCGATTCGGATTCAGACAGGATCGATTTTTTCCATGCGAGGAGCAGACCGCGGAAATAATCCTGCTGCCGCTCGTTCATGAACGCTTCGTCGTCACTGGGGACGTAATCCGAATCGAGATTGGATTTGGCTTCGCGAAGCGCGTCAGCGCCAACGTCGGCAATCTTGGTCGGCATGAGGGGCTCTCGCGTCCTTTCCTGTCACCCCGCGGACCGCCGAGCGGTGCGGGGAGTGGCGCGCCTATAACCAGCCGCTGGCAACGATACAAGCGCCGAAGCAGCGGATAGCGACGACCCGTGAAGCGAGGATGAACCGACGCGGGGGCTTGCACGATTCTGCGACCCGATCGCGATCGGGCGGCGCCCTCCCTCCGGCGGCGATTTAGGCCCGAAGGTTAACCAATTGCATAGAATTGTTGCAGAATCCGTTCTGTTTTGGGACAGATGCAGTGATTATTGTTGATTCCGCGTCATGTTTCCCGCTCTCGGACAGGCAAACGCGGTTAACGCAATTGCCGCGTTCACAAAGCTTTGGCCTTTTCGGTTATAGCGAAGGTGAAATCGGGTGTCGGCTGGTGGCGCTTCGCACCTGCAACGGGTAAAGAAAGAGAAACCTATGTCTGTCCGAATGGCCCTTGCCAAGCTTTGCGCCTGCACCTGCGGCGGCGCAATCATCGGTAGCGGCGCGATGCAGATCGCCGACGTTCCGAAGGCGCGCGCGCAGACGGTCCAATCGTGCAAGCCCTGCGTGGGCAAGAAGGTCGTGCGCAAGCGCCATGCGGCGCGCAAGCCGGTCAAGCGGGTGCGCCGCGTCGTCACGACGAAGCGCGTGATTCGCACCGCGACCCCACAGACGCAGGTGGTCACGCAGACGATTCCCCTGCCCCCGATCCCCTACGCACCCTTTCCGCGCGGCGGCTTTGAAGGCGGCGGCAGCGGTGGCGGCGTTACCGTCATCGGCGGCGGCTTCGGCGGCGGTTTCGGTGGCGGCTTCTTCGGAGGTTTCTTCGGCGGCAGCTCGGGCGGCGGCAGCAGCGGCAGCATCGTCGTCACCTCGACCACGACCGGCGGCGTGTCGACTTCGAGCAGCACCTCCTCGGGTGTCTCGACCTCGACTGGCGGCGTGTCGACGTCCACTGGCGGCGTCTCGACCTCAACCGGCAGCGTCAGCACCTCGACCGGCAGCGTTTCAACGACCACGTCCACGGGCGGCGTGTCGACCTCGACCGGTAGCGTCAGCACATCGACCTCGTCGGGTAATGTCTCGACGTCGACCGGTAGCGTCAGCACTTCCTCGTCGAGCAGCAGCTCGTCGTCGAGCTCGTCCTCCTCTTCTTCGTCTTCGTCGTCGAGCTCCTCTTCTTCGGGTGGCTCGTCAAAGGGCAGCTCGGGCTGGGGTGGCTCGTCGCACGGCAGCTCGTCGCACGGCAGTTCGGGCGGATCGAGCAGCAGCTCGTCCTCGAGTTCTTCGTCCTCGTCATCCTCGTCGAGCAGCAGCACCTCGAGCGGCGCGACCGGCAGCACCAGCAGCTTCGGTTCGACCGGCAGCACCAGTTCCTCATCCTCGTCGAGCAGTTCGTCGTCGAGTTCGTCCTCGTCATCGAGCTCGGGCGGCAGCACCAGCAGCTCGTCGGGCGATCCGACCCCTGTTCCGGCGCCGCCGATGATGCTATTGTTCGGCGCAGCAGCAGCCGCGCTCGTCGCGCGCCGCCGCGCGGCGAACCGCAACGACGACGACGCCAACGCGGCTTAAGAGAGATCCACTGGCGGTTTGGGGGGCTAACCCGGACCACCGAACTAAGGGCCGCCCTTCGGGGCGGCCCTTTTTTATGCGGGAAGAGCACGCCGAACGCGCCAGCTGGACCGCGTCACAACGGCCGAAGCGGCACGACGGACTTGCGCGGCGCGGGCGGCAACGCCATAGCGCCGCCATGCACGATATCCGCCTGATCCGGGAAAATCCCGAAGCATTCGACGCCGGCCTCGCGCGCCGCGGCCTCGAACCCCTGTCCGCCCGGATCGTGGCGGCCGACGCGTCGCTGCGCGCCCTGCAGACCGGGATTCAGGGGTCGCTCGCGCGCCGCAACGAGGCGTCGAAGCTGATCGGCCAGGCGATGGCGCAGGGCGACAAGGACAGGGCTGAGGCGCTGAAGGCCGAGGTCGCCGACCTCAAGACCGCGCTTCCCGCGAAGGAAGACGCCGAACGCGAACAGCTTGCTGCGCTGCAGGACATGCTCGCGGCGATCCCGAACATCCCGCTCGATGACGTCCCCACGGGTGAGGACGAGGCAGGCAATGTCGAGATCGCACGCTGGGGCACCCCGCGAACCTTCGATTTCGCGCCGCAGGAACATGCCGACTTCGCCCCCGCGCTGGGCCTCGATTTCGAAACCGCGGCCAAGATGTCGGGCGCCCGCTTCGCCTTCCTGAAGGGCCAGATGGCGCGGCTCGAACGCGCGCTTGGCCAGTTCATGATCGACAAGCAGACGATCGAGGCGGGTTACACCGAATGTGCAACGCCCCTGATGGTGCGCGACGAGGCCGCTTATGGCACGACGCAGCTTCCGAAATTCCGCGAAGATCTGTTCCAGACCACCGACGGCCGCTGGCTGATCTCGACCTCCGAGATGAGCCTGACCAATGCGGTACGCGAGGAAATCCTGCCCGAGGCCGATCTGCCGATCCGCATGACCGCGCTCACCCCGTGCTTCCGCTCCGAAGCCGGTTCGGCGGGGCGCGACACGCGCGGCTATATCCGCCAGCACCAGTTCTGGAAGGTCGAGCTCGTCTCGATCGTCCGTCCCGAAGACAGCGACGCCGAGCTGGAGCGCAAGACGCGTGCGGCCGAAACGATCCTCGAAGCGCTCGAACTGCCGTACCGCAAGATGCTGCTGTGCAGCGGCGACATGGGCTTTGCGGCGCGCAAGACCTATGACCTCGAGGTCTGGTTGCCGGGGCAAAATGCCTATCGCGAGATTTCGAGCTGCTCGAACTGCGGCGATTTCCAGGCGCGGCGCATGAATACGCGCTTCCGCCGCGAAGATGTGAAGGGCAACGAATTCGTCCACACGCTCAACGGATCGGGCCTGGCGGTCGGGCGCACGCTCGTCGCGGTGCTCGAAAATTACCAGCAGGCCGATGGCAGCGTCATCATTCCGGCGGCGCTGCTTCCCTATATGGGCGGCATCACGAAACTGGAGCCGATCGCCTGATGCGCATCCTCCTCACCAACGACGACGGCTATCACGCGCCCGGTATGGCGGTGCTCGAAGCAATCGCGCGCCAGCTTTCGGACGACATCTGGGTCTGCGCGCCCGCCGAGGAACAGTCGGGCGCCGGCCACTCGCTCACCCTCTCGCGCCCCGTGCGCATCCGTCAGCACGCCGATCGGCGCTGGTCGTGCAGCGGCACCCCGACCGATTCGGTCATGATGGCGATCGGCAAGTTGATGCCCGAAAAGCCCGATCTGATCCTGTCGGGGGTCAATCGCGGCGCCAACCTTGGCGACGACATCACCTATTCAGGCACCGTCTCGGCGGCGATCGAAGGCGCGCTCGCAGGCATCCGCTCGATCGCGCTCAGCCAGGTTTATGCGAAGGAAGGCATGGGCGACAGCGTGCCATTCGAGGCCGCCGAGCAATGGGGTGCCGAGGTGCTTCGTCCGCTGCTGGATCATGACATGCCGCCGCGCACGCTGATCAACGTCAACTTCCCCGCGATCCCCGCGGCCGAGGTAAAGGGCATCCGCGTCACCCGTCAGGGCTTCCACGATTATGGCCGCGGTTCGATCGTCGAGGGAACCGACCCGCGCGGTTATCGCTATTACTGGTTCGGCCTCCACGGCATCGAACACAGTCCTGGCCACGACAGCGACCTCGAGGCGATCGACGACAATTATATCTCGGTCACCCCGCTCCAGCTCGACCTGACCCACGACGCCTCGCTTGCCGCGCTGCGCGGCGCGTATGGCGGCTAGCGTTACGGGCGCGGCTTTGGCACAAGGGTCGCGATGAGCAAGCGGCCCAACCCTAGGCTCCATATCCAGAGCGGCCTCCACCTGCTGAAGCGTGCGAGCAAATGGCCGATCTGGGCCGACGTCATCACGCGCCTCAGCGTCGCCTTCTTCCTGATCGCGATCGTCGTGCTTGTTCACTGGATCGACCGCGCGGGGCTGAAAGACAGCCACGACGGCCACATCAGCTTCCTCGACGTCGTCTATTTCACGATGATCTCGGTCACCACGACGGGCTTTGGCGACATCGCGCCGGTATCCGACAGGTCACGGCTGATCGAGGCGGTGATCGTCACCCCGATCCGCATCATGGTGCTCTTCATCTTCGTCGGCACCGCCTATAATTTTGTCCTCAAACGCACATGGGAAAAATGGCGCATGGCCCGCATCCAGGCAAAGCTCACCAACCATATCGTCGTTCTCGGATTCGGCATCAGCGGCAGCGAAGCGGTGAAGGAACTGATCGCGCGCGGCACCGATCCCGGCTGTATCGTGGTCATAGACCAATCCGCATCGCGGATCGCGGAGGCCGAGGCGGCGGGCTGCAACGTACTTCAGGGTGATGCCTCAAACGACGACACATTGATCGACGTTCACATCGCAAAGGCGCAATCGGTGCTGGTGTCGGCGGGGCGAGACGACACGTCAATCCTCATGGTCCTCACCGTCCGGCACCTGTCGCCACAGGTGCCGATCAGCGTCGTGATCCGCGCCCAGGATAATGAACTGCTGGCGCGTCAGGCGGGCGCGAACAATGTCATCAACCCGGTCAGCTTCACCGGCCTGCTGCTCGCAGGATCGGCACAAGGCGCCCATGTCGCCGACTATATGGCCGATCTCGCCGGCATCGGCGGCCGTGTCCAGTTGCGCGAACGACCGGTCAGCGGCGAGGAAATCGGCCGCAGCCTCGACCAGCTCGCGAGCGGCGGCCGGGGGCTGCGCATCTATCGCCGCGGCAAACCCTATGGCTTTTGGGAACCCGAGACGCAGCGGCTGGAGGCGGGCGACGATATCGTCGAAGTCATCCGCTGCGAGGAATGCGAAGCGAGCGTTCCCGGCGCTTAAGCGCGCCAGTAGAGCCAGCCCGCCCAAAGCCAGCCGATGATCAGCAGACTGCCGCCGATCGGCGTAACCGCACCCAGCCAGCGCGGCCCGCCGAGCGCCATCGCATAGAGCGTGACCGCGAACAGCGCCGCACCGGCCAGCAGCATGATCGCCGGTCCGCGGGCGAACCCCATGATCGCAAGCGCCGCGACCGCGTGAACCAGCTGGTAGAGCCCGCCGGTGCGCAGCCATTCGGCCTCCTGCGGCCCCGACGCGCCATGCGCCCCGAACGCGCCCGCTGCCACGGCCATCGCCGCCGAAACCGCCGCAAACGCCCCGATCGCCATCGCCTTTATCCTTTCGTCGAAACCGCACGCTCCATGCCCCGACGCACCGCACGTGACAAGGGCCGCAAAATCGACTAAAGGCGCCGCCAATCATGACAGTCAAAACGCTCCCCACCCAGCCGAAGGTCGGCATGGTCTCGCTCGGCTGCCCCAAGGCGCTCGTCGACAGCGAACGGATTCTGACCAAGCTCCGCGCCGACGGCTACGGCCTGTCACCCGATTATGCGGGCGCCGACGTCGTGCTCGTCAACACCTGCGGCTTCCTCGACTCGGCGAAAGAAGAAAGCCTCGAGGCGATCGGCGAAGCGATGGCCGAGAACGGCCGCGTCATCGTCACCGGCTGCATGGGCAATGAGGCCGAGGTCATTCGCGCGCGCTTCCCCAACGTACTCGCGGTCACCGGCGCGCATCAGTATGAGCAGGTCGTCGACGCGGTCCACGACGCTGCACCGCCGACGCAGGGCCCGTTCGTCGACCTCGTCCCCGAGGGCGGGCTGAAGCTCACGCCGCGCCACTACAGCTATCTGAAGATCAGCGAAGGCTGCAACCACAGCTGCTCCTTCTGCATCATCCCCGATCTGCGCGGTAAACTCGTCAGCCGCCGTATCGACGCGGTGCTGCGCGAGGCCGAAAAGCTCGTCGCCGCAGGAACCAAGGAACTGCTGGTGATCAGCCAGGACACCTCGGCTTATGGCGTCGATACGCGCCACGATCCGCGCGAGTGGAAGGGCCGCGAAGTCCGCGCCCATATGACCGACCTCGCGCGCGAACTCGGCCAGCTCCGGACCAGCGAAGGCCGCGCTCCGTGGGTGCGCCTTCACTATGTCTATCCCTATCCGCACGTCGACGCGGTGATCCCGCTGATGGCCGAAGGGCTTCTGACCCCCTATCTCGACATTCCCTTCCAGCACGCGGCGCCGAGCGTCCTCAAGCGCATGAAGCGCCCCGCGAATGAAGCGAAGGTGCTCGAACGGCTCAAGAACTGGCGCGCGATTGCGCCTGACATCTCGATCCGCTCGAGCTTCGTCGTCGGCTTCCCCGGCGAGACCGAGGCCGATTTCCAGTATCTGCTCGACTGGCTCGACGAAGCGCAGCTCGACCGCGTCGGAGCCTTCCGTTTCGAACCCGTCGCGGGCGCGCAGGCGAACGCACTCGACGATCAGGTGCCCGAAGAGGTCAAGGAAGAACGCTACCAGCGCATCATGGCCAAGACCGCCGCGATCAGCGCCGCGAAGCTCGAAGCCAAGATCGGCCGCACCCTCCCTGTCATCATCGACGAAGTTGGCGAGGCGGACGAGGACGGCAGCATCGGCGCGACCGGCCGCTCGCAGGCTGATGCGCCCGAGATCGACGGTCACGTCTATCTCCGCGACGTCGCCGCGACGCTGAAAGCCGGCGATATTGTCGATGTCGCGATCGAGGACGCCGACGAGCATGACCTGTTCGGGGTGGTCGCGGGCTAAGGCATAATATTGGAACGGCTTTTACTATTCGATGTTAGGTAGAATGCATCGAACAGGGGCTGTACCATGCGCGCCAAGGCATTTGTTGCACTGCTATTGATGGGCTCGCTCGCCGCCTGCGACCGCAAGACCGACATCGAGGCGCCGCCGCGGGCGACCGATGAGGCGCCCTCCCCCTCGCAGAAATCGCTGATCGCGGTGCCGATCAACGCCAACACCGCCTCGCTCAAGCAGGCGCTCGAACGCGCGGTTCCGAAGACGCTGTGGACGATCAACCGCCACGAGCGTGCGTGCGTGAAGCCGCAGCAAGTCAAGGTCTTCGGCAAGAAGGTCAAGGTCACCCCGCCGATCGCGTGCACGATCGTCGGGCAGGTCACGCGTGGGCCGCTTCGGCTGCGTGGTGAGGGCGCCGAGATCGTCGTCGATGTACCATTGAACGCCCGGATCGCCGCGCGCGACGTCGGCGGGGTGCTGAAGGGCGAAACCGCAACCGGCGCCGCGATGGCGCACGCGCGCATCCGCGTCGGACTCACCCCCGACTGGCGCACGCAGGGCAAGGCACGCATCACCTATGGCTGGACCAGGGCACCGGGGATCGACTTCCTCGGCAAACGGATCACCTTCACCGACGAGGCCGACGCCAAGCTGAAGCCGGTCGTAGCAGGCATCGAACGCGAGGTAACCCGCGAGATCGCCAAACTCGACATCCGGAAACAGGCCGCCGATATCTGGCGGCAAAGCTTCACCGCGCTCGAACTCAACCGCGAAAACCCGCCGGTGTGGATGCGCGTCACGCCGCAGCGTATCCTGTACGGCGGCTACCGCATCGACGGGCAACGCATGAACCTCAACCTGGGGATGGAGGCGATCACCGAAACCTTCGTCTCAGGCCGCCCGACCGATCCCGCACCGACCCCGCTGCCGCGGCTCGTCCGCGAAACGCCGAAGCCGCATCTCGACGTGCGCGTGCCGGTGATCGCCGACTATGCGCAGCTCCAGCCCGTCGTCGATCGCACGCTCGCCAAACGGTCGAAGCGGCCGTTCGCGCTGCCGAAACTCGGTCCGATGATGGTGACGTTCGGCAAATCGACCATCTATGCCGCCGCGGGCGGCCGGGTCGCGGTCGGGGTCGACGTCGAAGCGAAACTGGAAATGCGGTCGGGCGAACCGACGCGCGGCCGCATCTGGATGACCGCGGTCCCGGCGAACAAGCCGGGTTCGGCCGAGGTCCATTTTGCCGACCTCGTCATCAACGGCGATACCGACGGCGTGGGCGGCGACCTGCTCATCCTGCTCGGACAGAGCGAGGGGTTCGCCCCGCTGATCGCCGAGGCGCTGACGCAGAATTTCACGAAAGATCTGGACGAGCTGCAGGTCAAGATACGCCGCGCGGTCGACCAGCGGCGCGAGGGCGCCTTCGTGATCCGTACCCGCGTCGACAGCTTCGAGACGGGCGAAATCAAGGCCTATGGCAACGGGCTTTACCTGCCCGTGCGGATGGTCGGCGGGGCGAGCGTCGATTATCGTCCGGCGAAATGATCAGAACAGCCGCGTGATCCCGTAAAAGGCCGCCGCGACGACCGCGCTCGCCGGGATGGTGATGAACCACGCCGCGACGACATTGCCCGCCACGCCCCAGCGCACCGCGCTGGCGCGGCGCGCGACGCCGGCGCCGATGATGCTGCCCGTGATCGTGTGCGTCGTCGACACCGGGATGCCGAGCAGGCTGGCGGTGAAGACCATGATCGAACCGCCGGTCGACGCTGCGAAGCCCTGATGATGCGACAATTTGGTGATGCGCCCGCCCATCGTCTCGATGATCTTCCACCCACCCGACAGCGTGCCGAGCGCGATCGCGACATAGCAGCTGAACGCCACCCAGTGCGGGATATGGAATTCGCCGCCGAGATAGCCCGTCGAATAGAGGAGGACGGTGATGATCCCCATCGTCTTTTGCGCGTCGTTCAGCCCGTGGCTGATCGAATAGGCGGCAGACGACAGAAGGTGCAGGCGGCGGAAGGTCGTTTCGGCAAATTTCGCCGTCGCGCGGCGCAGCGCCCAGCTGCTGAGCAGCATCACGAGCATCGCAAGCAGCATACCGAGCAAAGGCGACAGGAAGATCGCGATGACGGTCTTGTTGAGCCCGGTCCACTCGATCCCTTCGAACCCGGCGTGCGCCACGCCCGCACCGACGATCCCGCCGACCAGCGCATGGCTCGACGACGACGGAATGCCCTTGAGCCAGGTCACGACGTTCCAGAACATCGCGCCGACGAGCGCGCCGAACACCACCGCCGGGGTCACGAGATCCTTGTCGATGATCCCCTTGCCGATCGTCTCAGCAACCTTGTGCAGTTCGGGGAAGATGACCGACAGGAAATAGGCCGCAAAGTTGAAGAAGGCGGCGAAGAGCACCGCCTGTACCGGCCGCAGCAGCCGCGTCGCGACGACGGTTGCAATGCTGTTGGCGGCGTCGTGCAGGCCATTGAGAAAATCGAACGCCAGCGCGAGGATGACGAGGCCGACGAGGAGCGGGAACGCGAGTTCGTGCATGGTGGGCGCCCCCGCTTATGCGTGGTCGATGACCAGGCCGTCGATTTCGTTCGCGACATCCTCGAAGCTGTCGGTGACGCGTTCGAGATGGCGGAAGAGTTCGCGCGTGATCAGGAAGCGGGTCGGGTTCGACTCGCCATGCTCGCGGAACAGACGCTTGAGCCCGGCGGCGTGAATCTCGTCGGCATGGCCTTCCATCCGTACCAGCCGCTCGGTCAGTTCGTGGAGGCGCGGGCCGTTGGCGCCGATGTTGCGGAGCAGCGGCAGCGCTTCGGCGGTCAGCCGCGCGGCGTCTACGATGATCCCCGCGATGTCGCGCATCTCGGGTTCGAATTCGGTGACGTCGTACAGGTCGACCGCGCCCGCAGTTTTCTGCATCTCGTCGATCGCATCGTCCATCGAGGCGATCAGGTCGGTAATCGCGCTGCGGTCGAACGGGGTCAGAAAGGTGCGGCGGACGGTCTGGAGAACTTCGCGGGTGATCGCGTCGGCATCATGCTCGCGCTCGATGATTTCCTGGACATGGTCGGCCATACCCTCACCGCCCTGCAACATGCGCGACAAGGCGTTCGCCCCGGCGACAAGCGTTGCGGCGTGGCTTTCGAACAATTCAAAGAAATTTCCCTGTCGCGGCAGCAAACGCTGAAACCATGCGAACATCCAGCTAACCCCTGTCTTGTCTGCTACATTTTCGACGACCCCGCGCGGCTGGGCGACGGCGCGGAAACCGCCATCGCCGAACGAGCGGATCAGCGCCTGCAAATCGGGTTCTTCGACCGCCGACGCAGCGTCGCGGAACGAGAACCATTTGCGGTCGCGTTCGTCCATTTCCTTCCAGTCTTCGAGCTCGTTCGTCACCGCGAGCGGGAAGACTTCGACATTATACATGATCGACGCGCCGTTAGCGCGGCGCTTGCGATATTCATAGCTGCCGATCGGCGTCGGGCACACGGCGCCGATCACCCCCGCCTCTTCCTCGGCTTCGACCGCGGCGGCGGCGTGGCGCGTCATGCCGGTCAGCGGATTGCCCTTCGGCACCACCCAGCGCTTCGTTTCGCGCGAGGTGATCAGCAGGATCTCTGTCGGTCCGTCCTGTGCGGGTCCGCCGAATCGATAGGGAAGGACGGCGATCTGACGCATGAGGTTTCATCCTTTCCGCTGAATTTCGGGCGCGCAAGGCCATGGGTGACAAAGTGGTTACGCCCCTATGACAATAATGTGACAGCGACAAGGACGCTTCATCGCCGCCCCGCTTTCCGTAAACGTCAATTCGATTGCAAAATGAAACGCGGTGCGTAATCTACCCGTCAAACATAGTTGGGAGACAGGATGATGGCAGGCACGGCGACGATGGAACGCCACGCGGATGCGAACGCCGCACCGGTCGATCAGGATGTGCTGATCGTCGGCGCGGGTATTTCCGGAATCGGCATGGCGGTGCATCTCCAGATGAATTGCCCCGACCGCAGCTTCGCGCTCGTCGAGCGCCGCGAACAACTTGGCGGCACGTGGGATCTCTTCCGCTACCCCGGCATCCGCTCGGACAGCGACATGCACACGCTCGGCTTTGTGTTCGAGCCATGGAAGCATGAAAAGTCGATCGCCGACGGGCCGTCGATCCTCGAATATCTTAACCGCATCGTCGACGAACGCCACATTCGCGAGCGGATCCGCCTCGGCAGCAAGGTCGTGGGCGCCGACTGGGACAGCCCCACGGCGCGGTGGACCGTGACGATGGAGGACAGCAAGGGCACGCAGTCGACCACGACCGCGCGCTGGCTTTACCTCGGTTCGGGATATTACGACTATGACGAGCCGTTCGACGCACAATTCGCGGGCCGCGAGGATTTTCAGGGCCAGATCATCCACCCGCAATTCTGGCCGAAGGACCTCGATTACAAGGACAAGAAGGTCGTCGTGATCGGGTCGGGCGCGACCGCGGTCACGATCGTCCCGTCGATGAAGGAAGCCGCGCACGTCACGATGCTCCAGCGCACGCCGACCTGGTATTTCATCCGGCCGGCCAAGGACGGTCTCGCGAACTTCCTCCGCAAGTTCCTGCCCGAGGAGCTTGCGTACAAAATCACGCGCTTCAAGAATGTCCGGCTACAGGACCTCGCCTTCCGCCGCGCGCGCGAAAAGCCAGAGAAGGTCAAGGAATTCCTGACCAAGAAGCTGCAGGCGAGCCTTGGCGACCGCTACGACGCCGAAGCCTTCACCCCGCCCTATAACCCGTGGGACCAGCGCCTCTGCCTCGTCCCGGACGCCGATTTCTTCGAGGCGATGAAGGCCGACAAGGCGTCGGTGGTGACCGATCATATCGAAAAGTTCGACGCGACAGGCATCCAGCTCAAATCAGGCAAGCATCTCGACGCCGACATCATCGTCACGGCGACAGGGCTCAAGCTCGCGGTCGCCGGCAAGATCCCGGTGCGCGTCGACGGCGCGCCCGTCGATTGGCACGATCATTTCTATTACAAGGCCTGCATGTTCTCGAACGTCCCGAACTTCTCGGCGGTGTTCGGTTATCTCAACGCGAGCTGGACGCTGCGCGCCGACATCGTGTCCGAATATGTCTGCCGCGTGCTCAACCATATGCGCGATACGGGGACCAGCGTCGCGACCCCCGCGCTCGCCGATCCGTCGAGCCTCGAGGAAGAGAATGTCTTCGACTTCTCGTCGGGCTACATCCAGCGTTCGCTGCACATCATGCCCAAGAGCACGGTCGCGCTGCCCTGGCGGCTCAGCCAGAATTATGTGCAGGACCGGATCGACATGCGCACCGGCGCGATCGCCGACGGCGTGCTGAGCTTTACCAATGCGCAAGCGAAAGCAGCGGCGCCATCGGCGGAACTCGAAGCCGCGGAGTAGCCGCCGGCGGGCGTGCTCGGCTATTCTCTTCCTCCGCTTCCGTTGATGGGGAGGAAGTCGCGGGCATATTCGTCCTTCAACGCGCGGACGAGCGCGCCGGTCACCGGCACGTTGATCTTGTAACTGCCCTCGGCAAAGGGGCCGACCTCGTAAGGCGCGATCGCGATCGTCATCCGGTCGAGATAACGTCCGTCGGACGAGCCGAGCCACACCGTCTGCGCCGAAGCGGGCGGGCATTTGGCAAAGACACTGTCGGGCGCCTCGTCGGCGACGATGCCCTTCGCCGCCTTCGCGCGTTTGATGCCGGCGCAAAACTGATTCTTGATCGCCGCGTCGAACGCCTCGCCGCTCGTAAACAGGTCGAGCGGCTTAAGCCGCTTGCGCCGGTTGCGGTCCCAAAGCAGCGTATCGAAATTCGTCATTCCGTGCGCGCCGCCGGTATAGGTCTCTATCTCGGACGACAGGCTGAGGAACCGCGGCGTGCTGGTCACCCTTTGCCATGTCTGGCGATGACTATGCGCGCGATAGGGATAATCGCCTTTCTCGGCCGCAGCCTTGTCGCGCCGCGCGGCAGCGACCAACGCCTCGCGCTTCGTCGCCCGGTCGCTGTCGAGCCATGCGGCCAGTTCGGGGATCGCCGCCGCATCGCGCGGATAGGAATAGGCAAACTCGATCAGCTCGCCCTTTTCCTCGACGCTCGAGGCAGGAGCATTTTTCGCGGCGATATCGGCGGGCCCGTGCGGCGGTGCCCCCGGGACGACCGCCGCTGCGGCTTTCTCCGCGGGCGTCGGCTTGTCTTCGGAACAGGACGCCAACAGCAAGGCGGTGGCGAGGATCGGAATGGCGGTGCGCCGGGAATTTGAAGTCGTCATGCAGGCATAACGCCGGGAATCGACAAAATATCCCAAGCGGCCTAGCACGGCCGCATGACCGACTATTCCGACTTGATCCAGCCCGACAAGGGACAGGATGCGCGCACGATCCATCTCGTCGACAAGCAGGGCTATGACGCATGGCTGAAGGGCCGCAGCGCACGCGAACGCGCGCACCTCGCCGCGGTCGGTTTCAAACCCGATGCCTTCGTCCACGCGATCCTGCCCGGCGACGATCCCGAAAAATGGGCCGTCGTGACGACGGTCGCCAAGGTCGACAGCCTGTCGGCCTGGTGCCTCGCAAAGCTGGGCCAGATCCTTCCCGAAGGCCGCTATCGCCTCGAAGGCCGGCAGCCCGGCAAGGCGCTGTTCGGCTGGATGAGCGCGCAGTATCGTTTCGACACCTATAAATCGAACCCGCCCACCAAGGGGCCGCGCGTCCTGTTGACCAGCGACGTCGGCGCAATCGCCCCGCTGGTCGCCGAAATGCGCGCGGTCGCGCTCGTCCGCGACCTCGTCAACACGCCGGCCGCCGACATGGGGCCTGCGGCGATCGAGAAAGCCGCCGAGCGCATCGCGAAGGCGCATGGCGGCAAGCTCACCGTCACCAAGGGCGAAGCGCTCGAACAGGGCTATCCGATGATTCACGCGGTCGGCCGCGCGGCTGCGAAGCATCACGCGCCGCGATTGATCGAGATCGCGTGGGGCAAGGAGGATCATCCCCGCGTCGCGCTCGTCGGCAAGGGGATCAGCTTCGACAGCGGCGGCCTCGACATCAAGCCCGCAGCAGGAATGCGGCTGATGAAGAAGGATATGGGCGGCGCCGCGCATGTCCTCGCGCTCGCCGAGCTGGTGATGGCGAGCGGGCTGCCCGTCCGCCTCCACTGCCTCGTTGCCGCCGCCGAAAATGCCATCTCTGCCGACGCATTCCGTCCGGGCGACGTGCTCAAGAGCCGCCTCGGCCTGACGGTCGAGATCGGCAACACCGACGCCGAGGGTCGGCTGGTGCTGGGCGATGCGCTCGCCAGAGCCGGCGAGGACAAGCCCGAACTGATCGTCGATTTCGCGACGCTGACGGGCGCTGCACGCGTCGCGCTCGGCCCCGATCTGCCGCCGCTTTTCGCCAACGACGATGCGCTCGCCGACGCGATGCTGGCGGGCGGGATCGATCGCGACGACCCCTTGTGGCGGATGCCGCTGTGGGATGGCTATGCCGACCTGCTCGAAACCGACATCGCCGACCTGGGCAACGCGGGCAGTTCGCCCTTCGCCGGGACGATCACCGCGGCATTGTTCCTGAAGCGCTTCGTGCCGGAGGGCGCGCTCTGGGCGCATATCGACACCTTCGCCTGGCGGCCCGCGGCCAAGCATGGGCGCCCGAAAGGCGGCGCGGCGCTGGGGCTTCGCGCCGCATGGGCGATGCTTCAGTCGCGCTACGACCGGCGCGGGAAAACTGAACATTCTTGATAAAGCAGGGTCTGCTGGTCTAATGGCGCGCGATTGTCCGCAGTGCGCGGACATCGGGTTTACACAGGACGGCCAGTGACAGCAAAAAGCGGTGAAAATTCAGGGGCCAATCGCGTACGCATGGGGCGCCCCGGCGCCGCCGGCGCGGGCCGCGATCGCTTTGGCCTGACGGGTACGTCGCAGGCGTTCGACCCGCGCGTCGTCGCGATCCGCCCCGACCTTGCCGATATCGCCGTCGCCGGCACGCATTTCGCGCCGCATTATGCCGCACCGATGATGCGCAGCGGCGTGCTGCCTGCTGCATCGCTACGCGCCTCGCCGTCGGTCGATGCCGACCAGACGAGCGAATTGCTGTTCGGCGAAGGCTTTGCGCTGCTCGACCTGACCGGTGGCTGGGCGTGGGGCTATTGCCTCGCCGACCATTATGTCGGCTATCTTGCCGCCGAGGCGCTCGCCGCGCCGATCGCGCCGACGCACCGTGTCACGATGATCGAGGCGATGCTCCACAGCGCGCCCGACGCAGCGAGCGGCGGCCCTGCCGTCCTGCCGCGCGGTGCGCTGGTGATGGGCGAGCCCGAGGGCGAATGGCTCGCAACGTCGCACGGCTATCTGCCGCTCGCGGCGCTTGCCGAAGTCGGCACACACGGCGACGATCCCGCGGGACTTGCCGAAGAAATGATCGGCACCCCCTATGCGTGGGGCGGCCGCACCGCGAAGGGCATCGATTGTTCGGGCCTCGTCCAGCTCGCATGGGCCGGAGCGGGTGTCCAGTTGCCGCGCGACAGCGACCTCCAGCTTGCGGCGCTCGGCGCCGACAAGGATGTGGATCCGGCGGCGCTCGCACGCGGCGATCTCGTCTTCTTCCCCGGCCATGTCGGCATCATGGCCGACGACCGCCATATCATCCATGCCAGCCGACGATGGATGGCGGTGAAGGCCGAGCCGCTGGCCGACGTCATCGCGCGTTCGGCTGCAAAGGATCATGATCCGCCGGTGAGCGGATATAAAAGACTGCGATAACATTATGACGAAAACGGTTTTCATCGACGGCGCGGCGGGTACGACGGGCCTCGAAATCGCCGAGCGCCTTGCGGGGCGGAACGAATTCACGCTGATCACGCTCGACGACGCGCGCCGCAAGGATGCCGCCGCGCGGCGCGAGGCGCTGAACGACGCCGATTTCGTGATCCTCTGCCTTCCCGACGATGCGGCGCGCGAAGCTGTCGCGATGATCGGCAATGACCGCACGCGCGTCATCGACGCGTCGACGGCGCATCGCGTCGCGCCGGGCTGGGTCTATGGCTTCCCCGAAGTCAGCGGGCACGATGCCGTTGCCGCTGCCGCGCGCGTGTCGAACCCCGGCTGCTATTCGACGGGTTTTATCGCGCTCGTCGCACCGCTCGTGCAGGCCGGCCTGCTTCCTGCCGACTGGCCCTATATTTGCCACGCGGTCAGCGGCTATTCGGGCGGCGGCAAGGCGCTGATCGAACGCTTCGAAGCGGATACCGACATCGCATGGCGCGGCTATGCGCTCGCGCTCGGCCACAAGCATGTGCCCGAAATGCAGGCGCGGTGCGGCCTGTCGATCGGCCCGCTCTTTTCGCCAGCGGTGATCGCCGCGCACCGCGGGATGGTGGTCGAGGTTCCGTTGCCGCTGAATGCCATGCCCGGCGCCGCATCGTCCGACGCGCTGCGCGCGGCGCTTGCGGATTTCTATGGCGCGAGCCCGATCGTCGTTATGGGCGAGGCACCGGTGGACGGCGAGATGCTGCTTCGCGCCTCGGATGCGGGCGACGACCGGATCGAACTGTTCGTCTTTGCCAATGGCGATGCCAGCCAGGCGCGCCTCGTCGCGCGGCTCGACAATCTGGGCAAGGGTGCCAGCGGCGCCTGCGTCCAGAACCTCAACATCATGGCGGGGTTGCCCGAAACGGCGGGATTGCGGCTGTAACGCCTAGTGCACGGTGTCGAGGACATCCTCGACCGCCAGATAGGTGATCAGCCGCTCGATCTGGCGCCAGCGGGCGAAATGGATGTGATTGCCGAGCACGCGATATTGCTCGGCGCGCGCTGCCGCGGCGAAACCCGCTTCCTCGCCATGCATGTTGATCAGCGCATGGGCATCCTCGACCGCAGCGCGATCGGTCAGAAAAGGGGCTGGCAGGTGCATCGAATTCCTGGTCCATTAGGTGGACGGTCGTTTTACGCCCCGCCCCTCACCGCGCCGTTCCCAACCGTGATGAACAATCGGGTAAGGTTAATCGAACGACGGCTGCGGTTAACCCTGCCGCCCGCGCGCAACCCCCTTTGACGCCGCGCGCCGCCCGTGTAGACAGGGCCCATGCGCAAGATCCTGAAATATGCCGCCCTCGCCCTGCTGCTGCTGCTGATCGCCGGCGGCATCACATTCTATGTCATGTCGCGCCCCGACGTGGCGCGTTTCTCGACCGCCGAACTCAGCGGCCGGGTACCCGTGATGGCGTCGCAGCGCACCGAGAGCTTCCCGACGGTCAACGTCCCCGAAGCGACGAGTTGGCCCGCCGGACAGGCGCCACGCGCCGCGCAAGGCCTCGCGGTGGCGCGCTTCGCCGAAGGGCTCGATCACCCGCGCACCATCCTCGTCCTGCCGAACGGCGACGTGCTGGTCGCGGAATCGCAGAGTCCGCCGCGCAAGGACGGCGGCGTGCAAGGCGCGGTGATGAAGAATCTGATGGGCAAGGGCGGCGCAGGCCGCAAGCCGTCGGCGAACCGCATCACGCTGCTCCGCGACGCCGATGGCGACGGCAAGGCCGAAGTGAAGACCGCCTATATCACGGGGCTCAATTCGCCTTACGGCATGGCGCTGGTCGGCAGTACTCTCTATGTCGCGAACACCGACGCCCTGCTCGCCTTCCCCTATGTGGCGGGCGAGACGAAGATGGCCGGCAAGGGCGCGAAAATCGTCGACCTGCCCGCGAAGGGCACCAACCGCCACTGGACCAAGAGCCTCGCCGCCGCACCCAATGGCTGGCTCTATATCGGCGTCGGTGCCGATTCCAATATCGGCGAAGCGGGCATGAACCGCGAATTCCGCCGCGCCAGCGTGCTCGAGGTGCGGCCCGAAAATGGATATATGCGCACCTTCGCCGCGGGGATCCGCAACCCCGTCGGGCTCGGCTTCTACCCCGGAACCGACCGGCTGTGGACCGTGGTCAACGAACGCGACATGCTCGGCAGCGACCTTGTCCCCGACTATCTGACTGACATCACCGAAGGCGACTTCTACGGCTGGCCCTGGTACTATTGGGGCGGCTACATCGATCCGCGCGTCGAGCCGGAGGCCGAGGATCGGCGCCAATATGTCAAGCGCCCCGAATATGGCCTCGGCGCCCACACAGCGCCGCTGGGCATGACGTTCACGCAGGGCCTCGACCTCGGCGAGCGCTGGGCGAACGGCGTGCTCGTCGCGCGCCACGGGTCGTGGAACCGCGAGCCCGCCACGGGCTATGACGTGGTGTTCGTGAAGTTCGGCGCGAACGGCAAGCCCGCCGAGGCACTGCCCGTCACCCTGCTCGACCAGTTCCTCGGCAAGGACGGCAAGACCACCCGCGGCCGCCCGGCCGACGTCAAGGTCGCAAAGGATGGCAGCGCGCTGGTCGCCGACGACACCGGCGGAGTGATCTGGCGGGTCGCGAAGGCCGGATAAGAAAAGGCCCCGCAATCGCGGGGCCTTTTTCGTTTCAGTCTTTAGCGGGTCGTCAGACCCGCATCGGCATCAGCACATAGAGCGCCGGGCTCTTTTCGCTTTCGCGGATCAGCGTCGGCGCGTTCGCGTCGGCGAGGTGGAGTTCGACCGTGTCGCCGTCGACCTGCCCGAGGATATCGCTGAGGTAGCGGGCGTTGAAACCGATCTCCATCGTGTCGCTGTCATAGGCGGCGGCGACCTCTTCGGCGGCGGTACCGTTTTCTGGGCTGGTCACGCTGAGCGTGATGCGGTCCTTGTCGAGCCCGACCTTGACCGCGCGGGTCTTTTCGCTGGCGATCGTCGAGACGCGGTCGACGCCCTGATAGAGGCTCTTCGGATCGACCTTGAGCAGCTTGTCGTTCGCGGTCGGGATGACGCGGCTGTAATCGGGGAAGGTCCCGTCGATCAGCTTCGAGGTCAGGATCGCATTGCCGAGCTGGAAGCGGACCTTCGACGCCGACAGGCTGATTTCGACATTGCCCTCGGCCTCGTCGAGCAGCTTGCGGATTTCGGTGACGCATTTACGCGGCACGATGACGTCGGGCATCGACGCGGCGCCATCGGGGCGCGTGACGGTGTAGCGCGCGAGGCGGTGGCCGTCGGTCGCCGCGGCCTTCAGCACCGGGCCCGACGCATCTTCGGCAACGTGCAGGAAGATGCCGTTGAGGTAATAGCGCGTTTCCTCGGTCGAGATCGCGAAGCGCGTCTTGTCGATGATCTGGATCAGCTCGGCGACGGGCAGCTCGAAATTGGTCGGCAGGTCACCCTCGGCGATCACCGGGAAATCGTCGCGCGGCAGCGTCGGCAGGTTGAAGTTCGAGCGGCCGGCCTTGACCTGCATCTTGCCTTCGGCGGCGGCGAGACTGACCTCGGCGCCCTCGGGCAGCTTGCGGGCGATTTCGAACAGCGTGTGCGCCGACACGGTGGTGGTGCCCGGCGTTTCGACCTTCGCCGCGATCGTTTCGACGACCTGCAGGTCGAGGTCGGTCGCCATCAGCTTGAGCTGGCCCGACGCGTCGGCTTCGATCAACACGTTCGACAGGATCGGGATGGTATTGCGCCGTTCGACCACCGACTGGACGTGGCCGAGGCTCTTCAACAACACTGCGCGTTCGATCGTCGCTTTCATTCTAGTCCGCCATCCTGCGTGTTTCTCGGGAAAAGTCCCTGAGGGACAGAGCATCGGAGGCGATTCGCACCCCGATTCCGGCCCCTGAAAATGTCCACCTTCCTTAACGCACGGGACGATGCGTGCAAGCCATGCTTGCAAAGCATCCCCAATCGCGCGAACGAGGCGCGATGCGGCGCTGGGCCTCCCTATTCATCATGTTGGCGGCGATGCCCGCCGCAGCGCTTGCCGCGGGGCCCACCCCGCTCGGTATTTTCGATGGCTGGGGCGCGTTCCGCGATCCCAAAGCCCCGCGCTGCTACGCCCTCGCCGCGCCGTCGGCGACGATCGGCACCCCGCAGGTCAAGGCCTATGCCAGCATCGGATATTGGCCGAAGTCGCGCATTCGCGGGCAATTTTACGTTCGCCTGTCCAAAGAGCGCGCGTCCGGCCGCGAGCTGCGCCTGACGATCGGCAGCCGCCGCTTCATCCTCACCGGCAACGGCGCGCACGGCTGGGCAAGCGATCCGCGGATGGACGCCGCCATCGTCGCCGCAATGCGATCGGCACCGAGCATGAGCGTCGAAAGCGGCACCGCTGCCGGCGGCGCGATCGCCGATACCTATCGCCTGCGCGGCGCCGCGACCGCGATCGACGCGGCGGCGCTGGGATGCGCGAAGCTTCGGTAAGCCGCTTTGAAGAAGTGGCGGATTTCTAAGCAACTTCACCCGCAAATCGTTTTCCGTCGCGCGCATCAAGGCGCGAGGAAGAGTGCCTGTACCCGTCAGGAGGAAAGCTGTGTCGCGGCCCATCGCAGGGCAAGCTAAACGGGTGCAATATTGCAGGGCAGCGATTTCGGAATGGACCTGACGCGATGAAGACAATCGGCCTGATCGGGGGTTTGAGCTGGGAAAGCTCGGCGCAATATTACCGGCTGCTCAACGAAGGCGTGCGGGCACGGCTGGGCGGGCTGCATTCGGCACGCATCCTTCTGTTGTCGCTCGATTTCGCGCCCATCGCCGGGCTGCAGGCGAGCGGCGACTGGGACGTACTCGATCGCCAGATGGCGGACGCCGCGCGATCGCTGACGGCCGGGGGCGCCGAGCTGCTGCTGATCTGCGCGAATACGATGCATCTCTGCGCCGAGGCGGTCGAGGCAGCGAGCCCGGCGGCGCTGCTCCACATCGCCGACCCTGCCATCGCAGCCATCAAGGCGGCGGGCTTTTCGCGCGTCGGGCTGCTCGGCACCGCGTTCACGATGGAAAAGCCCTTCTATACCGCGCGCATGGCCGCGGCGGGGATCGAGGCGATCATTCCCGGCGACGCCGATCGCAGGATCGTCCACAGCATCATCTATGACGAGCTGGTGCGGGGCGTGATCCGCGACGCATCGCGCGCCGAATACCGGCGAATCATCGCCGCGCTGATTGCGGGCGGCGCCGAGGCGATCGTCCTTGGCTGCACCGAAATCATGCTGCTCGTCGGCGAAGCCGATAGCGCGGTGCCGCTGTTCGACACGCTGGCGCTGCACGTCGAGGCGGCGGTCGAGGCGGCGCTCGCCTAACCGCGAGCGAGCTTCGTCAGCTCGGCGGCGAGGAAGTCGAGAACGAGGCGCACGCGCGGGACATGGCGCAGCCGCTCGTGGGTCAGCAGCCACAGCCCCGTGGTGTCCTCGGTCTTGGGCGGGATGCAGCGGATCAGGTCGGGTTCGCGGTCGGCGATAAAGGCGGGCAGGATCGTCAGCCCCATGCCCGAACGCACCCCCGCGAGCAGCCCCGATCCCGAGTCATATTGCATCACGACCGATTCCTCGAGTCCGTGCTGGCGCAGCCACGCCTGATAAGGTTCCCAGACCCCACCGCCGCCGCCGATGAAGGGGTGGGTAGCGAGTTCCGCGCGGCCGTGCGGGATGCCGTGCAGATCGGCGTAGGCGCGGCTGCTATAGACGGTCCAGGGATTATCGGCGATGCGCCGCCCGACGAGCCCCGCGCCCGCAGGCTGCTTGCTGCTGCGGATCGCGATGTCCGCGGCGCCCGCGGCGAGGTCGCGCGGTTCGTCCGACGTATCGAGATGGATATGGATCCCCGGATGCGCGGCGCGAAGGTCGCGCAGGATCGGCGGCAGGACGGTGACCGCGAAGATTTCCATCGTCGTCAGGCTGACCGTGCCGCCCGCATCGCGCGAGCGCGCGCCCGCCGCGTCGCCGAAGCGGTCGGCGGCATCGCGCACCGCAACGGCGCTCGCCACCATCGCTTCGCCCACCGGGGTCAGCGCGTAACCCGCCTGCCGCCGCTCGAACAGGTTAAGCCCCGTCGCTTCCTCGAGCGCGGCGATGCGCCGCGCGACGGTCGTCTGGCTGACGCGCATGGACTGCGCCGCCGACAGCGTGCTGCCGGTCTCGGCAACGGCCAGAAAGGCCTTGAGGTCGTTCCAATCATACATGCCGTCTTGTGGGACATAATCGCCCCGCCCTCATTCTGCAATTTTGCAGAATGAGGGCGCAACATCGTTGCTCCCGCCGCTCCGGGCGATCGATTATTTCTGTCTTACCGGCTTCCTCCCCTCCTCTTCAGCCGGCCGATGGAGACTCAAGATGCAAAAGCTTCTGATCCTCGCCGCCCTCGCTGCCGTATCGATCGGCCAGCCCGTATCGGCACAAACCGCCCCCGCGAACCCGAGCGTCGCGGTGGCGCACAAAGACCTCGACCTGCGGACTGCGGCCGGCACCAAGGCGCTCGACCGCCGCATCTGGCGCGCCGTCGTCGAGGTATGCGGCACCGCGCCCGATTTCGACATCGCGGGCAAGAATGACGTACGGCAATGCCGCCGCGACACAAAGCGCGTCGCGTCGGCGCAAGCCGATGTGGTCGTCGCCGATGCCTCGCGCGGCGAGCCGATCCAGGTCAGTTCGATCCGCAACTGATTGGCGGACCCCAGTTGCAGGGCCCGTCCAAGCCGGGGCCATGATTCGGGCACGATCGTGGTCCCGGCTTGCTATGGATTTCGCGGCGCCGAATGCGGACATGCCGTCATTCAGGAAATCACGGTTTGGGGGTGCACTTCCCTATCGTCCGCAACCGGTCGATTACCGCCAACGCAGGAGTTCGTTTCCTTTCGCGGGGACAATCAGACGCCGCAGATCAGTTCGCTCTGCCCGCGCGACTTGGCGCCGCCATCGGTCGGGCGGATCGTCGTCGCGACGGCAACATCGTCGTCGGCCGCAAAATCGCCATTCTTGTCGACCTTGAAGCCCATCCGCCGGAAAGCGGCCTGGACTTTGCTTGCCGGGTCGCCGAACGCAACGCCCTGCCACTCATAGCCGACGATCACCGCCGTCACACGCAAGTCGCGAAATCTTTTGTCGACCGGGAAGTCATATTCTTCCGCGGTTTCTTCGACATTCTGTGCATCGCGTGCTTTGCGCGCCTTTTCGAAATAGGGCTCGAGCTCCGGGCCGAGTTCGCAGGTACGCGCGTCGAACTGGACAAGCGTGTTGGCCACCGCGCCTTTCGCTGCCGACGGTTCGGTCGCACAGGCCGAAGAGACCGGCATATAGCCGACGCCGCCGTCCGGCAGCCCGACTTCGGTAAAGCCGTCGGCAGTGGCGCCGACCAGCCGGACTGCAGCGCCCGGCTTCAGGACCATTTTGGAGGCCGCACCCGATGTGGCGCTTTCCAGCACCGTGCACTGCGCGGTCGTGATGCGGTCGCTGCCGTCGAGGCTTGCCAGCGCGGGCGGAGCCGATTTCGCAAGATTGGCGAGGCTGACGAAGCCGCTGCTGCCCTCAAGTTTGAGCCATTGCTTGCCGCGCTCGTCCGTAACGAGCTTACCTGTCGCCTTTTCCCCGCGCTTCAGCGACCCGATGATTTTCGATCCCTGAAGCGACGCCCGGTCGCGCAAATTGGCCTCTGCCACGGCATAGAGCGTTGCCGTCTCTGCCCTGGCACGGTCCTCGCCCGCGTCGGCGGTTTCGACGGTGTCGGCCTTGTCTGCGGAGCTTGAGAGGCCCAGCCAGGCGCCACCCCCGATCGCGACGGCCAGCAGCGCCGCGCCGCCGAGCAGCAGGCCGGTCCGACGCGGTGCCGGCGCGTCGCCTCCGGCGTCCATGTCCATGGCGGGCGACGGTGCCGGGGTGATGTTGGGTGAGGCGACGGGGTCGGCGATACTTTCCGCACCGGAAACCGCCGCGCCGCATGACGCGCAGAAGCGCGCCTCGGGTGAAAGCGCCGATCCGCATTCGGAACAAAAATTCGCCATTCCTTCTAGTCCTTTGATTCGTTGACGTGTTTCTCGCGGGCTCCGGTTAGCCAGCAATTGTGTGCCGTCGATGTGATCGACCGCACATTGATCGAATAATCAATGAAATTCGTATGATAGACGCGCAGCTTCGGCGCTTCTCGCAAATTTGCGGGGTACGTCCCGCAAAGCGACTTGCGCACGCGTAAACGGCGTCATCCCTGTAGCAAGGCCTCCGCGTAACGCATCGCCTGGTGACGTTCATATATAGGCCCGCAGCCGATCGCGCGCCGACAGCCCGAAAGGTCGAGCTTACGCCAGCGCGTCGAACGCCATCCGCGCCCTTGCCACCTTTTCCAGATTGGCTTCGGCCCAGACCCAGACGCCGCAGAAGGCTTCGCCGAGGCTGTGGCCAAGATCGGTCAGGCAATATTCGACCTTGGGCGGGACGACCGGGTGGACTGTCCGCACGAGCAGTCCGTCGCGCTCCATCGCGCGCAGTGTCTGCGTCAGCATCTTCTGGCTGATGCCGGGAACGCGCCGTCCCAATTCGGTGAAACGGCAGGTTCCGTGATCCTCCAGCTCCTCGAGAACGAGGAGAGTCCATTTGTCCGCGACCCGCCCGATGAGTTCGTTGACGAGCGTTTCGACGCGTGGATCGACCGGCGCATTCGGGTCGTAGGACATATTTTTGACGTTCGACATGACGGAAAATCCAAATCTCTCTTCTGGGTACCTATGGCACTTTCGAGTGCCTACTTTCTTTTGGAGAGTATAGGGATATTCAGGCCTCCTCACCACCCCGAAGGAGGCAATCGATGAAAACCACAGGCAACACCATCCTCGTTACCGGCGGCGGTTCGGGCATCGGACTGGCGCTCGCGCAGCGCTGGCACGACGCCGGCAACACGGTCATCATAACCGGACGCAACGCCGACAAGCTGGCGGCAGCGACGATCGGCCGCCCGAACATGCACGCGGTGTCGCTCGACGTTACCGACCCGGATGCGATCGCGGCCTTTGCTGCTGCGGTGGTGGAGCGCTTCCCCTCGCTCAATATACTGGTCAACAACGCCGGCATCATGAACACCGAGGATGTAAGTGCAAAGCGCGACCTGACGCAGGCCGAGGCGACGGTCGTCACCAACATCCTCGGCCCGATCCGGCTGATCGACGCGCTCGTCGATCATCTGGCGGCGCAGACGGACAGCGCGATCGTCAATGTGACGTCGGGGCTGGCGTTCGTGCCCTTTCCCAAGGCGCCGACCTATTCGGCGACCAAGGCGGCGATGCACAGTTACTCGGTCGCGCTGCGCATCCAGCTCGAAGGCAAGGTCGAGGTCATCGAACTCGCCCCGCCCGCGGTACGCACCGACCTGACACCCGGCCAGTCGACGCGCGAGGGCTATATGCCGCTCGACGACTTCGCCGACGAGGTAATGACGTTGTTCGCGCAACAACCGACGCCGCCGGAAATCCTAGTGCAGAATGTTCTGCCGCTACGCAACGCCGAGGCGAACGGGACGGTGCAGCAGGTGCTCGCCATGCTGAAGTCGCTGTAACGGGCACGAAAAGGCCGTTTGCTGCCGGGGCTGGCGCAAACGGCGCTTTGCCACTATATGGCCGCGCATCATGCAGATTCCCGGCCATATCGACCCCGTCACGACGGGCACCGTTCCCTTGCGCGGCGGCAACCGCATCGACCTTGTCGGGCTGACGCGCGACGCGATCGGCGGGGTGCTGGTCGAGGCGGGGCTCGACGCCAAGGGTGCGAAGCTGCGCGCCAAGCAGATCTGGCACTGGATCTATCACCGCGGCGTCACCGATTTCGAGGCGATGACCGACATCGCCAAAACGATGCGCCCCTGGTTGACCGACCGTTTCATCATCGGCCGCCCGACGGTGCGCGAGGCGCAGGTGTCGAGCGACGGCACGCGCAAATGGCTGCTCGCCGCTGCCGACGGGCAGGAATATGAAATGGTCTTCATCCCCGACGCCGATCGGGGAACGCTGTGCGTGTCGAGCCAGGTCGGCTGCACGCTCAATTGCCGCTTCTGCCACACCGGGACGATGCGCCTCGTCCGCAACCTCGCCGCGGGCGAGATCGTCGGACAGGTGCTGCTCGCGCGCGACGCCCTCGGCGAATGGCCGAAGGGCACGATGGCGGGCTTCGGCCCCGATCCCGAGGATGACGACGCCGACGAAGAGGCGGGGCATTACACCGCCGATGGGCGGATGCTCACCAACATCGTGATGATGGGCATGGGCGAACCGCTGTATAATTTCGACGAGGTCAAGGGCGCGCTCAAGATCGTCATGGACGGCGACGGACTGGCGCTGTCGAAGCGGCGGATCACCCTGTCGACAAGCGGCGTCGTGCCGATGATGGCGCGCGCCGGCGAAGAGATCGGCGTCAACCTCGCGGTCTCGCTCCACGCGGTGTCGAAGGAAGTGCGCGACGAGATCGTGCCGCTCAACCGCAAATATGGCATCGAGGAACTGCTGCAGGCGTGCGCCGACTATCCCGGCGCGAACAACGCGCGACGCATCACGTTCGAATATGTGATGCTGAAGGACAAGAATGACAGCGACGCCGATGCGCGCGAACTTGTCCGCCTCATCAAACACTACGGCCTGCCCGCAAAGGTCAATCTGATCCCCTTTAATCCCTGGCCCGGCGCGCCCTATGAATGTTCGTCGCCCGAGCGCGTGCGCGCGTTCAGCAGCCTGATTTTCAAGGCCGGGATTTCGGCGCCGGTGCGCACCCCGCGCGGGCGCGACATCATGGCCGCGTGCGGGCAGCTCAAGAGCGCCGCGACCAAACCGACGCGCGCCGAACTCGACCGCATCGCCGAGGAAAAGCAGGCCGCGCTCGGCTGATAATCGCGCGCGCCGCGCCGATTCGTCCCCTTCCCCATCGCGAATTTCCCGTCCGCAAGGCCTGTCGGGGCCCGGCGCATACCTATGCCGTGTTGCAAAAACAACACAGGTAAGAAAATTGTCACATTCTGAATGATCCGTTCATTGCAGCGACAGCCGCGAACCCCAATTTGAGGACAGGTCGCGACCCAAAGGGCGTGTCCGAACTTGAAAGAAGGAATAACAAAATGAAGAAATTCGCAGTTGCAGCCGCTCTCCTGACGGCCATCGTTGCAACCCCCGCTATGGCACAGGGCGAAGGTCGCGTCGAAGTACGCGGCGGCTATGTCACGGGCAGCGGCCTCGACGACGCCACGCTTGGCGCCGCGGCCGGCTATGATTTCGACCTCGGCTCGACGGCATTCGCCGGCGCCGAAATCGCAGGCGACAAGGTGCTGATCGACGGCGCCAAGGTCCAGTTCTCGTCGGGTGCCCGCCTCGGTGCCAAGGTCGGCGCCAACGGCAAGGCCTATGTCAACGGCGGCTACACCTTCGGCCAGATCGACGATCCCTATGTCGGTGCCGGTTACCAGCACAAGCTGGGCCAGAACCTGTACGCCAAGGCCGAATATCGCCACCAGTTCATCGAGAACTTCAGCGACTTCGACACCTTCGCGGTCGGCGTCGGCTTCGCTTTCTGATCTTTCGGACAGCGATGAAACAGGAAGGGGCGGCCCAATGGGTCGCCCCTTTTCTTTTGCGTGCGATCCGGCCACGGTAAGCCAATGACGGCATGGGCATATATCGGCGCGGCGCTCGCCGAAATCGCAGGCTGCTTCGCTTTCTGGGCGTGGCTGCGGATGGACAAGCCGGTGTGGTGGCTCGCCCCCGGAATGGCGTCGCTGGCGCTGTTCGCTTACCTGCTCACGCTCGTCGATGCCGAACATGCCGGGCGCACCTACGCGGCCTATGGCGGCGTCTATATCGCGGCCGCGCTGGTGTGGCTGTGGGCGGTCGAGGGTGCGAAGCCCGACCGCTGGGACCTGATCGGCGCCGCCGTGTGCCTCGGCGGGGCGGCGATCATCCTGTTCGGGCCGCGCGCGAGCTAGCCCGTATTGGGCAGCGCCTGCTCGACGAGCGGCGCCAGCCCCTCGGCGACGACCTTCACCCCCCTGGCATTGGGATGCATATTGTCGCCGAGCATAAGCGCCTTGTCGGTGACGACATTGTCGAGGATGAAGGGATAGAAGCTCGCGCCATATTTCGACGCGAGTTCGGGATAGATGGGGTTGAACTTCTTCGCATAGTCGCTGCCCAGATTGGGCGCGGCCATCATGCCGGTCAGCAGCACCGGGATTTCGCGCCTTTTCAGTTCGGCGAGCATCGCGTCGAGATTGGCGCGCGTCTGGTCGGGGCCGATGCCGCGCAGCATGTCGTTGCCGCCGAGCCCGAGGATGACGAGCGCGGGCTTCGCCTTTGCATTGTCGAGCACATAGGTCAGCCGCTGGCGCCCCGCAGCGGTCGTATCACCCGAAACCCCCGCATTCTGGACGCGCGCGGCGACGCCATCGTCGGTGAGCGCGGCCTGCAATTGCGGCGCGAGCCCTTCCTTTGGGCCGAGCTGGTAACCGGCATAGAGGCTGTCGCCGAACGCGATGACCAGCGGCGCGTTGGCGGGGATCGCGGGCGCGGCTTTCGCGACCGCCTTGTCGTTAGTCGAAGCCGACGGGTTCTCCGCCGATCCACATGCGGCGAGCGGTTGGCAAAGCGCGATTGCGCAACCATATATTAGGAAAGAGCGCCATCCGGCCGTTCTCATTTCAAAGGGTCCTCTCTTGCCCGACGCCCAACGACAATCGCCGAACGTGGCGATCGCCGCCCGCAATGTGACGCTCACGCTCGGAAGCGACAAGGCCCCGGTTGAAATTTTGCGCGGCGTCGACCTCGAGGTCGAAGCTGGAACCTCGGTCGCGCTGCTCGGCCCGTCGGGGTCGGGCAAAAGCTCGCTGATGGCGGTGCTCGCCGGTCTGGAGCGCGCGAATGACGGCAGCATCAATGTCGCCGGACTCGATTTCGCGACGATGGACGAGGACGACCTCGCCCGCGCGCGCCGCGGCCGGATCGGCATCGTGTTGCAGGCGTTCCACCTGCTCCCGACTATGACCGCGCTCGAGAATGTCGCGGTGCCGCTCGAACTCGCAGGGATAGCCGACCCGTTCGGCCGCGCCGCCGCCGAGCTCGAAGCCGTCGGGCTCGGCCATCGCCTGACCCATTATCCCGCGCAACTTTCGGGCGGCGAGCAGCAGCGCGTCGCGATCGCGCGCGCGATGGCGAGTTCGCCCGCGATCATCTTTGCCGACGAGCCGACGGGCAATCTCGACACCGCGACCGGCCATGCGATCATCGACCTGATCTTCGCGCGCCGTGCCGCCCTCGGCGCGACCCTGCTGATCATCACCCACGATCCCGAACTCGCCGAGCATTGCGACCGCGTCGTCGTGATGCACGACGGCAAGATCGAAGAGCGGGCTGCTTAAGTGCTCCCGCTCACCACGCTCTGGCGGATCGCGCGCCGCGACCTCGCGACGCGCATCCGCGGTCTGCGCCTCCTCGCGGTCTGCCTGTTCCTCGGCGTGGCGACGCTCGCGGCGATCGGCAGCCTGACGAGCGGCATCACCTCCGAGCTCGAGGTCCGCGGGCAGACGATCCTCGGCGGCGACGTCGAATTCAGCCTGCCGCAACGCGAAGCAACCGCCGACGAAATGGCGGGCTTTCGCCGCGTCGGCGTCCCGTCAGCGACGGTGCGGATGCGCGCGATGGCGAATGCGCCGGGCGGCGATGCGCTGCTGTCCGAATTGAAGGCGGTCGACGCCGTCTATCCACTCTACGGCACGATGCGGCTGGAAAGCGGCGCGCGCAAAGGCCCGCCGCCACCCGGCTGCATCTGGATCGGCAAGGATCTCGCGTCGCGGCTCGACCTGAAGGTCGGCGGCGGGGTCGAGTTCGGCGACAAGATGTTCCGCATCGACGGCATCATCGCCGAAGAACCCGACCGGCTCGGCGAAGGCTTCACCCTCGGTCCCGTCGCGATCATCGGCCTCGCCGACCTGCCCGCGACGCAGCTCGTCCAGCCGGGCAGTCTCTACGAGAGCAAATATCGCGTCCGCCTGCCCGATGGCGCCAATCCCGAAGCGGTCGGCAAGGCGCTGACCGCCGAATTCCCCGGCGCGGGCTGGGACATCACCGACAGCAGCAACGGCGCGCCGGGAACGCGGCGTTTCATCGAGCGGATGGGGCAATTCCTGTCGCTGGTCGGGCTCGCCGCGCTCGTCATCGCGGGCATCGGGGTCGGCAACGGCGTCGCGAGCTATCTTGCGGGCAAGCGTCCCGGCCTCGCGACGCTGAAGGTGCTCGGCGCCGACAGCGCCGCGGTGCTGCGCATCTATGGCTTGCAGATACTGGCGGTCGCCGCGGTGTCGATCCTCGCCGGGCTGGCCGTCGGCGCGATTGCGCCGCTCGCGATCAGCGCCATCGCCGGCGACGTGCTGCCGGTGCGGCCGGGGTTCGCACTCTACCCCTTGCCGCTCGGCGTCAGCGCGGCCTATGGCCTGCTCATCGCCATCGCCTTTGCGCTGCCGCCGCTCGCGGCGACGAAACATGTGCCCGCGGCGGGTCTCTACCGCGCGACGGTCGACCGCGCAGCGCGGATCGACCGGCCGACGCTGATCGCCGTCGCCGCCGCTTTCCTCGCGATCGTCGCGCTAGCGGTCGGCACCGCGCGCGAGCCCTTGTTCGCATTGGGCTTCATCGGCGCAGCGATCGGACTGCTGCTGATCCTTGTCGGGCTCGGCTGGCTGGTGCGCCGCACCGCGAGCCGCCTGCCGCGGCTGAAACGTCCATTGTTCCGCCTCGCTCTCGCGAACCTGCATCGGCCGGGCGCGGCGACGGGCGCGCTCGTCGTCGCGCTCGGGCTAGGCCTGACGCTCTTCGTCACGCTCGCCGCGATCCAGACGAGCATCACCGCCGAGATTGCGCGCACCGTGCCGCAGCGGGCGCCGAGCTTCTTCGTGCTCGACGTGCCGCGCGATGCGACGGCGCAATTCCGTTCGATGGTGACCGGCGCGGCCCCCGACGCGCAGATCAACATGATCCCGGCGCTGCGCGGCAGCGTCACCGAATTTCGCGGGCGACGCGTCGACGAGCTTGCCGAGCTGCCCGAAAACGCCTGGGTGCTGCGCGGCGACCGCGGGCTGACCTATAGCCCCGTCCTGCCGAACGGCAGCGAACTGGTCAGCGGAAAATGGTGGGCGGCCGGCTATAAGGGCCCGCCGCTGGTCAGCGTCGAGGAGGAGGTCGCGGCATCGCTGGGGCTGAAGATCGGCGACACGCTCAGCGTCAATGTGCTAGGGGTCGAGGTGCAGGCGAAGGTCGCATCGACGCGCACCGTGAGCTGGGACAATTTCGGGCTCAACTATGTGCTCGTCTTCTCGCCCGGCACCTTCGACGCCGCGCCGCACAATATGGTCGCCACGGTCGCCGTCGGGCCGCAGGCCGAAGCCGAACTCGCGCGCAGCATCCCGCGCGCCTTCCCGTCGGCGTCGCTGATCGCGGTGCGCGACGTGGTGTCGCAGGTGACGACTTTGCTCACGCAGATGAGCCAGGCGATCGCCGCGGCCGCGAGCATCGCGATCCTTGCGGGTATCGCGGTGCTGATCGGCGCGATCGCCGCGAGCCGCGAGCGGCGCGTCTACGACAGCGTGATCCTGAAGCTGCTCGGCGCGACGCGGGGGCAGATATTGGGGGCTCAGGCGATAGAATATGCCGTGCTCGCGGCGATCCTCGCGGTGCTCGCGCTCGGGCTCGGGCTGATCGCGGCGCGCTATGTTGTCGTCAGCCTGTTCGACTTCACCTTCGCACCCGACCCGCTGATCGTCGGCGCGACGTTGATCGGCGGCGCGGGCCTCGCCTTCCTGATCGGGATCGCGGGAAGCTGGCCTTTGCTGTCGGCCAAGCCCGCGCAGGCGCTGCGGAGTCTCTAGTTCAGGAGGCGGATGACCGCCGACACCGCCGCGACGCCGAGCACGACCGCGACCATCGCCTGCCAGATGTGCGGCGGCACGCGGCCGAAAGCGCGCGCGCCGAAATAATTGCCGAACCACATCGGCACGAACAGGACGACCGCGAGCAGGAAAAGCCGCCAGGTCGCAATCCCGACCCAGAGCGCGGCGAGCGTCCCCGCGATCGCGGTGCCGAAGAAGATGAGCAGCATCGACGCGCGCGCGATCTTGGGTTCGAGGTGACGGCGCAGGTAAAAGGGCACCACCGGCGGCCCCGGCATCGCGGCGAAGCCGGTGAGGATGCCCGACGAAATGCCCGTGACCGCAACAGCCGTGCGCCCGGGGCTATGCCCCTCCGGCTGCTTGGGGAGCAGCACCGCAACGAATGTCCCGACCGCGACGAGCGTGATCAACAACCGCGCGACATCGGGCGTCGTCGCGTCGAGCGCGACCATCCCGACGGGCGTCGTCGCCATCGCGAGCAGCGCGATCGGCACCGCGGTCGCGCGGTCGGCGTCGGCCATGATGATGCGGATGCCGACCGGCCCGATCAGCAATTGCAACAGGATGCCGAGCACCACCGCCTCGCCGGGTGCGATGATCAGTCCGAGCAGCGGCACAAGAATGATCGCCATGCCGAAGCCGGTAAGCCCGCGCACATAGGCAGCGCCAAAGGTCATCGCCGCCGCGCCCGCAATAGTGAGCGGCGCGAGGCCGACGAGGGTCTGAAGGCTGGTCATCGGGAAGCGGCTTTCGGAGTGAGAGTGACCAGCCATGCGTCGGGCGGGGTGTTGAAACGAAGCGGCAGCAGACTGGTCCCGAGCCCGGCGCCGACGAAGACGCGTTGCCCCCTGTCGTCGATGTCGCCGCACGCGAAGCGGTCGCCGTAGCGCGAGACATAGGTCAGCGCGCCGATGAAGGGGAAACGGATCTGGCCGCAATGCGTGTGCCCCGCGAAGACCGCTGCGACGGGACGCGGCAGATCAGGGACGATGTCGGGGCTGTGCGTCAGCAGCAACGGCACGCCCGGACCCAGCCGATCCATCGCGGCGAGCGTCGCCGGCACATCGTCATGCCCCGAATAGTCGTCGTCGACCCCGCCGACAACCAGCGGGCCAAGCTTGACAGCTTCATTCTGGAGGACGCGAAGACCGCGCTTTTCGAGCTCGCCGCGCAGCGCGTCGGGCTTGAACCAATGGTCGTGATTACCCGGCGCGACGACGACACCCAATGACGCGCGCAGGCCGCCTAGCGGCGCGACCACCTCGGCGGGCGTGTAGATATGCGTCGCGCCGCGCCGTTCGCTGACGAGATCGCCCGCGATCAGTATGAGATCAGGTTTCAGACGGTTAAGCTCGCCGATGATCCTTACGAGCCGCGCGGGCGGCATGTCAGGGCCCGCAACGTGGATGTCCGACAGCAGCAGGATTTTGAGCGGCGGCTGCCCCGCCGACCAGCCGTCGACCTCGACCGCCGCTTTACGGATCACCGGATCGTGCGTCGCGTTCCGATAGCCCTTGCCGAGAAGCGCCGCGCCGACGATCGCCAGCAACAGCAGCGAGCGCAACCATCGGCGCGGGCGACGCTTCTCGGCCGCAATCAACTGCGCAAATCGGGCGGGGTCGCCTCACCCTTGAGCATCGCGATCGCTTCGGCGAGCGGCATGATCCGCTGGCCGTCCTGCCCGAGGGTGCGGATCGCGACGGTGCCTTCCTCGGCCTCGCGATTGCCGACGACGAGCAGGTAGGGGACCTTGGCGAGGCTGTGTTCGCGGACCTTGTAGTTGATCTTCTCGTTGCGCACGTCGCTTTCGGCACGGATGCCCGCCGCGACGAGCTGTGCCACCGCGTCCTTCGCATAATCGTCGGCGTCCGAAACGATCGTCGCGACGACCGCCTGCACCGGCGCGAGCCAGGTCGGGAAACGGCCCGCGAAATGCTCGATCAATATGCCTATGAAGCGCTCGTACGTACCGAGGATCGCGCGGTGGAGCATCACCGGACGGTGGCGCTCGCCATCCTCGCCGATGTAGCTTGCATCGAGGCGTTCGGGCATCACGCGGTCGGACTGGATCGTTCCGCACTGCCAGGTGCGTCCGATCGCGTCGGTCAGGTGGAATTCGAGCTTGGGTGCATAGAATGCCCCCTCGCCCGGCAATTCTTCCCAGCCATAATCATCGCTGGCCATGCCGGCGCGTTCGACGGCTTCGCGAAGCTCAGCCTCGGCCTTGTCCCACATCTCTTCGGTGCCGAAGCGCATGTCCGGGCGCAATGCGAGCTTCACCGCATATTTCTCGAAGCCGAGCTGCTTGTAGACGCGGTCGAGCAGCGCGCAGAAATCGCGCACTTCCTCGACGATCTGGTCCTCGCGGCAGAAGATATGGCCGTCGTCCTGCGTGAACTGGCGCACGCGCATGATGCCGTGCAGCGCGCCGTGCGGCTCGTTGCGGTGACAGCAGCCCATTTCGGCCATGCGCAGCGGCAGATCGCGATACGACTTCATCCCCTGACGGAAGATGAGGACGTGCGCGGGGCAGTTCATCGGCTTCAGCGCCATCCACTCGGCGTCGTCGGAGACGATCGGGCCTTCATCCTCGATGTTCGGCACCTCGTCGGGGATGACGAACATATTCTCGCGATATTTGCCCCAGTGGCCCGACTGCTCCCACTGCCTGGCGTCCATCACCTGCGGGGTCTTGACCTCCTGATAGCCCGAGCCATCGATCGCGCGGCGCATATAGGCCTCGAGCTCGCGATAGATGCGGTAGCCCTTCGGGTGCCAGAAGACGCTGCCGTGCGCCTCTTCCTGCAGATGGAACAGGTCCATCTCGCGGCCGATCTTGCGGTGGTCGCGCTTCGCGGCCTCCTCCAACCGGACGAGATGCTCGGCGAGCTGCTTCTTGTTGAGCCAGCCGGTGCCGTAGATGCGGCTGAGCTGCGCATTTTTCTGGTCGCCGCGCCAATAGGCGCCCGACACCCGCGTCAGCTTGAACGCGGCGGGGTCGAGTTTGCCCGTCGAGGCGAGGTGCGGGCCGCGGCACATGTCCATCCAGCCTTCGCCCGAACGATAGACGGTCAGTTCCTCGCCCTGCGGCAATTCGGCAGCCCACTCGGCCTTGAAGGTCTCGCCCTCGGCGGCCCATTTGGCGATCAGCTTGTCGCGCTCCCAAACCTCGCGCGTCAGCGGCAGATCGGCGGCGATGATCTTGCGCATCTCCTCCTCGATCAGCGGCAATTCGTCGTCGCGGAACGGGCCATGCTCCGCGGTCGGCGCGAAGTCGTAATAGAAGCCGTCGCCCGTCGACGGGCCGAAGGTGATCTGCGTCCCCGGGAAGAGGTTCTGCACCGCCTCGGCGAGGACATGCGCATAATCGTGGCGGAAGAGTTCGAGCGCGTCGGCCTCGTCGCGGCTCGTCACCAGCGACAGGTTGGTGTCTTCCTCCAGCGGACGCATGATATCGCGCAGTTCGCCGTCGATCTTTGCGGCGAGCGCGGCCTTGGCAAGGCCCGGTCCGATATCGGCCGCGATCTGCGCCGCGGTAGTGCCGCGCACGACTTCACGGGCAGAGCCATCGGGAAGGGTGACGCGGATCATCTGGGACATCGAAAAATCGGCCTTTCTGGCGGGGTAAAACTGCGCCCCTTTGCCAGTATGCGATATGGGCGGCAAGGGGCGGATTCACAATCGGGGTTGCAATGATACAATGTATCATTATCTGACGTCGGAACCCCTCCCGCGAAAGAAGCCCCATGTGCCTCCCCGCCGCGCGCCCGCGCTTTGCCGACCTGACGGGGATCGTCCTGTCCTTCGCCTGTTTGATCCATTGCCTTGCCCTGCCTCTGCTCCTCCTTCTCGCGCCCGCGCTCAGCCGCTGGATCGCGCTGCCCGAGGGCGTTCATGCGGCGATCCTGCTGCTGGCGCTGCCCGCGGCGGCGATCGCGATGAAGGATGGTTGGCGCCGGCACCGGCGGCTGGCGCCCGCGGCGCTCGCGATTATGGGGTTGGGCCTGCTCGCTCTGGGCCTGTCGGCGCATGAGGGCTGGATCGCCGCCGCCGATCCCGATGCCGCCGACCGCTTGCTGACCTCGGTCGGCGCGCTGACGCTGGCCGCCGCGCATCTCGTCAACTGGCGCTGGCGTCATCGCGGCGGCGGACATAAGCTGCCGGCATGACCGACGCCCCCAGCCACCATATCGCCGCGATCCTGCCATGCAGCGACCTCGACGCCAGCACCGCCTTTTACGAACGGCTCGGCCTGTTGGTCGTCAGCGACTATGGCACATACCGCCTGCTCGAAGACGGTAAGGGCTGGCGGCTTCATCTGACCAATGAATCGGGGCCGACCTGGCCCGAACGCGATCAGAACCCGTTCGGACTCTATCTCTACTCCGAGCGCGTCGACGAGCTGGCCGAAGGTGTGCGCGATGCGATCCTCGGCCATGAAAAGGCGCCGATGCACAAGCCATGGGGCATGTACGAATTCGCGCTGTCCGATCCCGACGAAACGCTCGTCCGCATCGGTTGGCCGAGCGAGCTGATCGGCTGAATCGCATCCCACAGCGACAGCAAGCTTGTCATTGTGAAAAGCTTGCTTGACACAGAACGAGCAACAAAGTAAAGGACACTTGTCAATTTATGGAGGGTCCTTGACATGGCAACATATAAAAGTCCTGCGATCCGGCGCTATATGATCCGCCTTGCGGTGTTGATGAGCCTCTATGTCGTCCTGATCTTTGCGGCCGGCTGGGCATTCCGGCACAACGACATTGCAGGTATTCCGGCCTTCGCCCTCGCGATCACACCCGCTTTGCCGATCATCGGCGTATTCTGGGCCGTCATGCGCCTGCTGGTCGAGGAAAGCGACGAGTTCATCCGCATGCTCCAGGTGCGCCAGTGTCTTTTCGCCACCGGCTTTTGCCTGACGGTCATGACGATCTGGGAATTCCTGCAGAATTACGACCTCGTTCCAGCAGGCAACGGCGGCTTCGGCGCGGCCTTTTTCTGGTTCGTCGGGCTGGGTCTCGGCGCGGTCTATAACAGGGTAACGATCGGCACGATGGGTAGCTGTACGTGAAAAATCGCCTGAAGGTCCTGCGTGCCGAGCGCGACTGGAGCCAGAGCGACCTTGCCGATCATCTGCAGGTGTCGCGCCAGTCGGTCAACGCGATCGAAACGGGGAAATATGACCCGTCGCTGCCGCTCGCCTTTCGCATCGCCGATGTCTTTGGCCTGCCGATCGAGGACATCTTCCTGCGCGAACGATAATCGGACGAACCGGCGCGCCGGTCTTGCGGCAACGGACCTCGCCCGCTAGGGCGGCGGCAGCCGGAAAGGAGCCGTCACCATGTTCAAGCGCCTGTTCGTCGACCATCCGAAGAGCGTCGATGAAAATTACATCGAGCATTTCGGCGTCGCGTCGAAATTCGGCGTCACGATGATCTATGGCGGCCTCTGCGCGCTCGTCCATGCGGTCGTTCCCGGCTGGTGCATCACCACGGGCAGCGACACGATCCAGCGGCTGAACCATATCATGGTCGAAAAGCGGCGCGCCAAGGGACAGGCCGTAATGCAGATGAGCACGATCGACTGGGTCATCTGATCCCGGTGGACACCGTCCCCGATTATCTCGACCGTCCGGGCCGCCCGCGGCTCGCCTGTCGCCATACGCCGGGCACCGGCCCGACGATCGTCTTCCTGCCCGGCTATATGTCCGACATGGCGGGCGGCAAGGCGACCGCGCTGTTCGACTGGGCGATTGCCGAGGGTCACGCCTGCCTGCTGCTCGACTATGCCGGATGCGGGCTGTCGGATGGATTGTTCGCCGACCAGACCTTGCTCGACTGGCGCGGCGATGTGCTCGACCTGATCGATGCGAAGGCCGAGGGGCCGGTCGTCATCGTCGGATCGTCGATGGGCGGCTGGCTGATGCTGCTTACAGCACTGGCACTGGCGCAGCGCGACGGGCCGGGCCGGGTGGCGGGGCTCGTCGGGATCGCCGCGGCGCCCGATTTCACCGACTGGGGTTTCAGCGACGCCGAGAAAGCGATCATCCTCGCCGAGGGCGCGCTGGTTGAGGAAACGCCGTACAGCGACCAGCCTTATGTGACGACGCGCGGCTTCTTCCAGTCGGGCGAAGCGAACCGCCTGCTCGATACCGGAATCGCCCTTACCTGCCCCGTCCGCCTGCTCCACGGCGAAGAAGATGGCGATGTGCCGTCCGATATCAGCCTGCGCCTGTCGGCGGCGCTGGCGAGCGAGGATGTACAGGTCACGCTGGTGAAGGGCGGCGACCACCGCCTGTCGCGCGACACCGACATCGCGCTGCTGATCGACACCGTCGCGCGTGTCGCGACAAATTAGCACCGTCGCGCGGCTCGCAACCAACTAGAGGAACATCATGGCTCGCAGCGATTTCAAATTCAGCGTCAAAAAGCGCGTCCGTTATGCCGAGATCGATGCGCAGGCGGTGGTGTTCAACAGCCGCTACCTCGAATATTTCGATATCGGGATCACCGAATATTGGCGCGCCGCGGGGGTCTATGACCGCTGGCCCGCCAATAGCAGCCCCGAATTCCACGTCGCGCGCGCCGAGGTCGACTATAAGGTTCCGATCCTGCTCGACGAAGAGATCGACATTTGCGTGCGCGCCGCGCGCGTCGGCAAAAGCTCGATGACCTTCCTGTTCGAACTGCACGGCGCGGGGAAAGACGACCTGCGCGCCAGCGGACAGCTCATCAACGTCCATGTCGCCGAGGCGCAGGGCGCACCGGCGCCGGTCCCGGACGAATTCCTATTCCTGTTCGAAGCGTTTGAAGGACGCGCCCTTCGCGCCTAATATAGGCGGATGATCAAATATCTTCACACAATGATCCGCGTGTCGGATCCCGATGCCACCGTCGACTTCTTCAAGCTGATCGGGCTGGAAGAAACGCGCCGTTTCGACAGCGAGCAGGGGCGCTTCACGCTGATCTTCCTCGCCGCGCCCGGACAGGCCGACCTGGCCGAAGTCGAGCTGACCTATAACTGGCCCCCCACCGACGGCAGCGCGCCCGAGGAATATTCGGGCGGGCGCAATTTCGGTCATCTCGCGTACCGCGTCGACGATATCTATGCGACGTGCCAGCGGCTGATGGACGCCGGGGTGACGATCAACCGCCCGCCGCGCGACGGCCATATGGCGTTCGTGCGCTCGCCCGACGGCATTTCGGTCGAACTGCTGCAGGAAGGCCATCTGCCGTCGCAGGAACCCTGGGCCTCGATGCCCAACACCGGCGCCTGGTAGGAGTTGCGCGATGCCGGGCCTGTTGATCAACATCGACGTGCCCGACATCGCCGCCGCCGAGCGTTTCTATACGCGTGCGCTGGGGCTGACCCCGGCCCGGCGGCTCGGCGACGATATCGTCGAGCTGACCGGGTGCGAAGCGCCCATCTATTTGATCGCAAAACCCGCGGGCTCGGCGATCGGCCCGGGAGGCGGCGACTTTCGCCGCTACAACCGGCACTGGACGCCGGTGCATCCCGACTTTTCGGTCACCAGCCTCGACACGGCGATCGCGCAGGCTGTCGCCGCGGGCGCGGTGCAGGAGGGCGAGACATTGGACCTCGCCTATGGCAGACAGGCGATGTTCGCCGACCCGTTCGGCAATGGATTCTGCCTGATCGAGTTCAATGAAACCGGCTATGATGCCATTGCAAGCTAAACGGGCCGGCCAAGGCCCCGGCGCCTCCGCTCCGTCTTGAAGGGGCGAGACGCTGGAAAGGAGATATTATGGCTGCGCTGGACATCGTCCGTATTCCCGTTCTCAGCGATAATTATGTCTGGCTGGTCCATGACCCCGAAAGCGGCGCGACGATGGTTGTCGACCCTGCGGTCGCCGAGCCCGTGCTCGAAGCCGCCGCCGCGCGCGGCTGGACGATCACCGATATCTGGAACACCCACTGGCACCCCGACCACACCGGGGGCAATGCCGCGATCAAGGACGCGACCGGCTGCACGATCACCGGCCCTGCGGCCGAGTTCGCGCGCATCCCGACGCTCGATGTGCAGGTAAAGGGCGGCGATACGGTGCAGCTCGGCGCGCATCTCGCCGACGTCTGGGACGTCCCCGCACATACAGCGGGGCATATCGCCTATCATTTCGCGCAGGACGCCGCGATCTTCGTCGGTGACACGATGTTCGCGATGGGCTGCGGCCGCCTGTTCGAAGGCACCCCCGAACAGATGTTCGCGAACATGCAGAAGCTCGGCACGCTCGACGATGCGACGCGCGTTTACTGCGCGCACGAATATACGCTGTCGAACGCCCGCTTCGCCGTGACCGTCGACCCATGGAACGATGCGCTCGCGGCGCGGCTGGCGGCCGTCGAGGCGGCGCGCGCGGCAGGCGAAGCGACGGTGCCGACAAGCATCGGCGAGGAACGCGCGACCAACCCCTTTCTCCGCGCGCCGAACGCGGCCGAACTCGGCCGTATCCGCGCGCTCAAGGATGCGGCATAATGCCGCTTCAGCGCCCATTCATCTGTCCCGGCCATATTGGCCGATCGCAAGGAGCATTTTCATGGCGAAGCTGAACCTGATGGCCGTCGCGCTGTTGACCGCGGCCGTGCCGCTGGTCGCCGGCTGCGCGCCCGCCGGATCGGGTGAGCCCGGCGCGGCGGCGCTGACCCCGAAACAGGCCGAACTGCTCGACAAGCACCTCGCGGGCAAAGTCCCTGGCGAGCCGCTCAAATGCCTGCCCAATTATCGCAGCAACGACACGATCCGCGTGTCGGACAATATCCTGCTGTACCGGTCGGGCGGCAATCTGGTTTACCGCAACGACCTTCGGAACAGTTGCCCGGGCCTTGCACGCGACAGCGACATCATGGTGGTACGTCAGTTCGGGTCGTCGACCTGCGCCGGCGATTTCTTCCATCTGGTCGACCGGTCGAGCGGCATTCGCGGACCGACATGCGTGTTCGGTGAATTCGTCCCCTATCGCAAACCGGCGGGGGACAAAGGCTGAACCTTGGGTTCAGTCGCAGGCGGGGTCCGGTTTGCGCCGAGCTCTTCGGGTCGCACCCCCGCCTGCTCTGACGATCACGCCTTATACAGCGCGGCGATCTTGTCCTCGTAAACCTGCCGCAGGATATGACGGCGGATCTTCATCGATGGCGTCATCTGCTCATTCTCGATCGTGAAGGGCTCATCGGCAAAGTCGAATTTGCGGACCTTTTCGATCACCGAAAGCTGGCCGTTGACGCGGTCGACCGCGGCGCGGAGCGCGGCGCGGAATTTCTCATGCTCGCGCAGCCGCTCAAGATCCTTGGGCAGGCCTTCGGCCTCGGCCCATTCAGCCATCCATTCGGGATCGGGGACAAGAATGCCGACAAGATGCGGGCGCTTGTCGCCATAGACCATAGCCTGCAGGATTTCGGGCTGGAGCGTCAGCATACCCTCGACGCGCTGCGGCGAGACATTGTCGCCCTTGTCGTTGACGATCAGGTCCTTCTTGCGGTCGGTGATGACGATGCGGCCCTTGTCGTCGATATGGCCGATATCGCCGGTGTGCAGCCAGCCATCAACCAGCACGCGCTCGGTCTCGGCCTTGTTGCGCCAATAGCCCTTCATGACGAGTTCGCCGCGCACGAGGATTTCACCATCGTCGGCGATTCTGACCTCGGTGTTCATCAGCGGCGGGCCGACGGTATCCATCTTGATCCCGGCGCTGGGGCGGTTGCAGCTGATCACCGGCCCCGCCTCGGTCTGGCCATAGCCTTGCAGCAGGGTCAGCCCGATCGAGTGGAAAAAGACCCCGATTTCGGGATTGAGCGGCGCGCCGCCCGACACGAGCGCCTTCATCCGGCCGCCGAAGCGCTTGCCGATCTTGGGGCGGAACAATTTGTCGAGGATGAGGTCGACAGGGCGGTCGAGCACGCCCATCCGCCGCTCATAATCCTTTTCGCCGACGCGCAGCGCCTGCCGCAGCATCCAGTTCGCAAGCTTGCCCTGTTTTTCGACCGACTTGATCATCCGCGCGCGGATCACCTCGAACAGCCGCGGCACAACCACCATGATCGTCGGGCGCGTTTCCTCAATGTTCGAGACGAGCTTTTCGAGCCCCTCGCTGTAATAGATTTGCGCGCCCACCATGATCGGCAGGAACTGGCCGCCCGAATGTTCATAGGCGTGGCTCAATGGCAGGAACGACAGGAACACCTCTTCGTCGCCGATACCGAAATCATTGACGAGCACTTCCGCCGCGCCCGCGGCATTGTGCAGGATCGCGCCATGATGCTGCATCACGCCGCGCGGCGCGCCGCCGGTGCCGCTGGTGTAGATGAGGCAGGCCGTATCCTCGCGCTTCATCGCGTCGCCGCGCGCCTTTGTTTCCTCCAGCCAGGTCTCGCCGCCCTGCACGAGCGGATCCCAGTCGTGGACCGCAACCTCGCCCTGCTGGCCGACGCGCAGGCTTTCCATGCTGATCACGATATGCGCCTCGGACCGCATCACCGCAGGCATCAGCGTGCGCGCGAGCTTCGCGGTCGACACGATCACGGCCTTGGCGCCGCTGTTGTCGAGGATGTGCTGATGATCGCGTTCGGTGTTGGTCGTATAGGTCGGGACGGTGATGCAGCCCGCGGCCATGATACCGAGGTCGGCGATGCACCATTCGGGCCGGTTCTCGCTGACCAGAACCACCCGGTCGCCGTCCTTGAGCCCCAGCTCGCGCAAATTATGCGCGAGCGCCGCCACCTGATTGGCGACCTGCCGCCAGCTCAGCGGATGCCAGGCGCGGTCGGCCTTGCGCCACAGGAAGGGATCTTCGCCGCCGCGCCCCGCACGGTCGAAGAACATCGCGACCAGACTCGAAAAATGGTCGAGATGGGGATTTGCCAGCTTCATTCTGCCTCTCTCCAGGGAGATTTATTGCTTCTGCTTTGTTATCGTTGATTAATTTTGCGCCGGCGCGCCGTCGATCGACGAGCTTCCGGGACCGCGCGGATCGGCGGCGCCGCGCCAGCCGGCGGTGGTGTGCTCGACCGCGTTCAGCTTCGATCCGAGGCTCGTCGCGGTGAAGCTGTAGCCGAAAGGCTTCATCTTGGCGGCGATCGCCTTGCCCGCGTCATTATTCTCGATCAGCACGCCGCCCTTCCCGAAGAAAAGATTCGGCAGCTCCATCGCCTGTTTCGCGTCGAGCCCCCAGTCGAGCACACCGACGAGCACCTTGGTCACATGCATGATGATGCGCTTGCCGCCCGCCGAGCCGACCGCGAGAACGACCTTGCCGTCGGGACCGTAGACGACCGTCGGCGACATCGAGGAGAGCGGACGCTTGCCCGCTTCGACACGGTTCGCCGTCGGCACTCCGCCCTCGGTCGGCGCGAGGTCGAAGTCGGTGAGTTCGTTGTTGAGGAAATAGCCGTTCGCCATCAGCTGGCTGCCGAAGATGCTTTCGATCGTCGAGGTCATCGACACGAGGTTTCCGTCCTTGTCGACCGTCACGAAATGCGTCGTCCCCTGCTCCTCGACCGGTGGCGCGGCGGCGCGCGGCTTCGCGCCCGGCGGGGTGCCGGGTTCATATTTGCCCGCGGCGCCAAAGGGCGAAATGAGCTGGCGGCGCTCGGCGAGATAGCTTTTGTCGAGCAGGCCTTTTACCGGCACGTCGACGAAATCGCCGTCACCGAGATAGGCGGCGCGGTCGGCGTAGGAGAGCTGCATCGCTTCCGAGAGCAAGTGCCAGCTCATCGGATTGTCCTTGCCCATCGTCTTCATGTCCCAGCCCTCGATCATGCCGAGGATGCCGAAGACGGTGGTCGCGCCCGACGACGGCGGCCCCATGCCGCACACCTTGTAGATGCGGTAGGTGGTGCAGACTGCGGGGCGTTCCTTCGCCTTGTAGGCCGCGATATCCTTTACCGTGAGCTGGCTCGGATGGCGCGGTGCCTTCGCGACGGCATCGCTGATCGCCCTGGCATTGGCGCCGGTGTAGAATGCCTCGGGCCCGCGCGCCGCGATGTCGCGGAGCAGCTTGGCATAGGCGGGGTTTTTGATCCGCGTGCCGACCGGCGCGGGCTTGCCGTCGACATAATAGATCGCCTGCGGAGCGGGAAATTCCTTCCACATCGGCTCGAACTGGACGAGCCAGGTGTTGAGCGCAGGGGTGACGATAAAGCCTTCTTCAGCGAGCTTGATCGCGGGCTGGAACAGCGCCTTCCACTCGAGCTTGCCCCATTTCTTGTGCGCCATTTCCATCAGGCGCACATTGCCGGGGACGCCGACCGACAACCCGCCGGGAATAACGTCCATATAGCCGCGCGCCTTGCCGTCGGGGCCGAGGAAACGCTCGGGCCTCGCCGCCGCGGGCGCCATTTCGCGGCCGTCGATCGTCGAGATGCTGCCGTCGCTGGCATTATGATGAACCATGAAGCCGCCGCCGCCGATGCCGCTCGACTGCGGTTCGACGAGGGTCAACACCGCGACCATCGCGATCGCGGCGTCGGCGGCGGTGCCGCCTTGATGCAAAATCTCGCGCCCCGCCTCGGTCGCGCGCGGATCGGCGGATGAGGTCACGCCCTGCGCGAGCACGGGTGCGCTGACGGTAACGGAAAGGAGGGCGGCGAGCGGGAGGAGTCTTTTCAACATGCGCGCGACATTGGCGTGGGGTTGGGGTCAACGCAACCCTTGTTCCCCTCCGCGTGCGCGAGCGAGGCGAACCGCTTATTCCGTCCCCACCGCGTCCGACACACGGGCAAAACCGTCACGCACCGCCAGCTTTTCGAGGCCATGCGCAATCCGGGCTGCGAGGCCGGGGCCTTCATAGACCATCGCCGAATAAATCTGGACCAGACTGGCACCTGCGCGAATGCGCTCCCATGCCTGTTCGGGTGACGCGACCCCGCCCGCCGCGACGAGCGGGAGCTTGCCGCCGCTCGCACTATGGAAATCCCTGACCCGCTGGAGCGCCAGTCCCGCGAGCGGCGCTCCCGAAAGCCCCCCCGCTTCGCCGGCGTAGCGCGACGCAAGCGCGGGGCGCACGATCGTGGTGTTCGAGACGATGACCGCCGCCAGCCCCTTGTCAAACGCGACAGCGACGATGTCGTCGATGTCGGCGGGTTCTAGATCGGGGGCGACCTTCAGGAAAACCGGCTTCGCCGCGCCCGCAGGCTGCGCCGCCGCAACACCGTCGAGCAATGCCTCGAGCGATCCCTTGTCCTGAAGCGCGCGCAGACCCGGCGTGTTCGGCGAACTGATGTTCACCGTCAGATAGTCGGCGAGCGGCGCCATCGCCGCGGTGCCCCTTGCATAGTCAGCGATGCGGTCGGCGCTGTCCTTGTTTGCGCCGATGTTGATGCCGAGCGGCACCGGCAGGCCATAGCGGCGCAGGCACCGGATGCGTTCGGCCGCCTTCTCCTGCCCGCCGTTGTTGAAGCCCATGCGGTTGATCACCGCCTGATCCTCGACGAGGCGGAACAGGCGCGGGCGCGGATTGCCCTCCTGCGGCAGCGGAGTCAGCGTGCCGACCTCGACGAAGCCGAAACCGAAATGCGGCATCACATGCGCGACGCGCGCGTCCTTGTCGAAACCGGGCGCGAGCCCGACCGGGTTCGGGAACTTCAATCCCGCGAGTTCGGTCGCAAGGGCGGGGCTGGTCAGCGCTTGGCGTGCGCGCGGCAGCGGCTGGAGCGCGCTGAGCGTCAGATTATGCGCGGCCTCGCCATCGGTGGCGTGGACGATCGGGCGGACGAGCGCATAGGCGCTATCGGTGAGCGAGGCGAGGAGCGACATGGACCCGCCATTGCGCGCACGGTGACGCTATGGCAAGTCCCCTGCACATCGGAAAAACCGGGAGAAATTCGTGTCGCACCTGAAGATTATCGCTCGCCTGTCCACCGGCCTCGCGCTGTTCGCCGTGGCGGGCTGCGCCCCGGCCGCGGTACAGGAAGCGCCCGCCATCGTCGCCCCCGTTCCCGATGCCGCGCCCGCGGGCGCAAACCTTGCGCAATTCTTTGAAAATTATGACGCGGCGCAGCTCTCGTTGAGCCCGCAGGGCAAAGCGTATCGCGGGATTCGCGACGCCGACTATGGCAAGTGGAACGACGTCAGCGACGAAGCCGCGGTCGCGTCGCACAAGCTGCAACAGGCGACGGCCGAGGCAATGCGCGGCAGCTTCGATCCGAAGGCGATGTCCGCCGACGATGCCCTGTCGTTCGAACTGTTCAACGCGCAGGCCGCCCGCGCAGAGCGCCTCTTTCCCTATCGCGATCATGGCTATGTCTTCGACCAGATGAACGGCGCGCAGAGCCAGCTTCCCGCCTTCCTCATCAACATCCACCGCGTTGCGAACGTCTCCGAAGCCGAAGCCTACATCGAGCGCATCCGCGGCCTTGGCCCCGTGCTCGACGCGCTGTCGGCGCAATCAGCCGAACGCGCGACGAAAGGCGTCCAGCCGCCGAAATGGGTCTATGCCTATCTGATTTCCGACATCGGGAACTTGCAGAAGCCCGACAATGCGGTGGTCGAGGATATCGCAGCGAAGGTCGGCAAGCTCGACATCGATCCCGCCGAAAAGGCGCGGTTGATCGCGTCGGCCAAGACGGCGTGGCGCGAAAGCGCCGGCCCCGCCTATGGCCGCCTGCTGACCGAAATGAAGCGCCAGCAAGCGATCGCGCCGACACAGGACGGCCTGTGGCGCCTGCCCGACGGCAAAGCCTATTATGAGGCGCTGCTCGCCAACTACACGACGACCAGCATGACCGCGGCGCAGATCCATGACCTCGGCCTCGCCGAAGTCGCGCGCATCCATGGCGAGATGAAAAAGATCATGGCGAAGGTCGGCTTCAAGGGCACGCTCCAGCAATTCTTCGTCCATCTGCGCGCCAGCCCGCAATATTATTACACGACCCGCGAGGCCTATCTGGCCGAGGTCGACGCGAAGGTGAAGGCGATGGAGGCGCGCCTGCCCGCCTTCTTCAACACGCTGCCGAAGGCGCATCTGCAGGTGAAGGCGGTCGAGGCGTTCCGCGAGAAATCGGCGGGCAAGGCATTTTACCAGTCGCCGTCGCCCGACGGGTCGCGGCCGGGCACCTATTATGTGAACCTCTATGACCTGCGCGACATGTCGAAGACCGAACTCGAAGCGCTTGCCTATCACGAGGGCGTTCCGGGGCATCACCTGCAGCGCGCGGTGCAGACCGAGCTGACCGGGTTGCCGCCCTTCCGCCGCTTCGGTGGCTTCACCGCCTATACCGAAGGCTGGGGCCTCTATACCGAGGAACTCGGCAAGGACATGGGCTTCTATACCGATCCCTACAGCGATTTCGGCCGGCTGGGCATGGAGCTGTGGCGCGCGTGCCGGCTCGTCGTCGATACGGGCATCCACGACAAGCGCTGGACCCGCGAACAGGCGATCCAGTATTTGAAGACCAACACCCCCAACCCCGATGGCGACATCGAAAAGGCGATCGAGCGCTATATCGTCTATCCGGGGCAGGCGACCGCCTATCTGATCGGCAAGCTCAAGATCATGGAACTGCGCGGCCGCGCGCAGGCGGCACTGGGTGACAAGTTCGATTTCCGTACCTTCCACGACGTCATACTCGAATCGGGACCGGTGCCGCTCGACGTCCTCGAACGGCGCGTCAATGTGTGGATCGCGGCGCAGAAAGGTTAAGGAACTGACGATTGGCGCTTGACGCGCGGGGCTGAAACGCAAATGGTTTGACCCAGAAAATAAGGCGGCCGGATCACGGTTGCCAAAGGTCTGGGTCTTCATGTCGGATATTCCTTCCTCGCCTGGGGGCGTGGACGGCAGCGCGCCGTTCGAACTGCACTATTTCCCGCCCGATCCCGATCTGGCGGAAATGGTGTCGAGCTTCTATTTCGCGCGTATCAACATGCCGCGTTTCGACGAATATGAACGCGCCGACCGCCCGCAGTTCCGCTTCGTCACCGCCGCCGACGGCGAATATGTCTTCGCCGACGATCACCGCGCGACGGTCTGCAAGGCCAATATCGTCGGACCGACGAGCGGGCGCGTGCGCGCGATCAGCCATTGCCCGACCCAGATGTTCGGATTCGGCATGTTGCCCGCGGGCTGGGCGGCGCTGATGGGCGACGATGCCGACAAGCTGACCGACCGCGCGATGAACGCCGCCGACCTGTTCGGCCCCTGGATCGACGAGGTCGCCGCCGCGCTGGAAACGGCGACGAACGTCGAGGACAAGCTGGTCATCGGCAATAATTTCGCGCGTGAGGTGCTGACGCGAGGCGAGACCGCACCGATGTGGTTCATCCGCACCGTCGACGGATGGCTCACCGAATCACCCTCGCCGCAGGTTCCCGAACTGGTCGAGGCGACGGGCATGTCGATCCGCTCGGTCGAGCGGATGACCAAGCATTATTACGGCCTGTCGCCGCGAATGCTCGCGCGCAAATATCGGGCGGTGCGCGCAGCATCGGCGCTCGCACGCGGCGAAGGGCTGGACTCCGCACAGCTCGGCGATGCCTTTTACGATCAGTCGCACCTGATCCGTGAGATCAAGCGCTTTGCCGGAGCCACCCCCGGTCAGCTCGGCAAGCCCACCAGCTATACCGAAGCGACGACCAAGGGCCGCAAGCAACTCGCCGGCAAGGTCAGCCCGCTCGTCTCCGAGACCTGAGCGACCGTTAACCTTCGAAAATTATCTGTCCCGTCGTTTTGGCGTTTTCATCCAATCACGAATCATCGCGCGGGCATAATCCCCCGTTGCGACCCAGAAGAGCTCATCCTCTGACGAGGACTTGAGACCTTCATCTTGGCACTCATTTGGCTTCGGCCGGATGGGTGCCTTTTTTTTGGGCGCAACTTTTCTATCATCGCGCACATCCGCGATTGCTTGCGCTCGCGGGACCGCGCGCCTATGTAAGTGGAGTGATTTACTCCAGTTAAGAATCGTTCGCAACTGCGACGGAAAAGAACATGCGCCTGTCCAACCTTGCCGACTATGCCGTGGTGCTGATGAGTGCCGCCGCCCGCCAGTGCGGATCGGTGCCGATTCACGCGGGTATGCTGGCCGAGCAGACGGGCATTCCGGGACCGACGGCGCAGAAGCTGGTGAGCAGCCTTGCGCGCGCCGGGCTGCTCGTCGCCTCGCGCGGCAGCGGCGGCGGGGTGCGGCTTGCCCGGCCCGCGGCGGCGATCAACGTCGCCGAGATCATCGAAGCGGTCGAGGGACCGATCGCGCTGACCGCCTGCGTCGCCGAAGGGCGCCACGACTGTTCGCTCGAGGGCAGCTGCAAGGTGCAGCCGCATTGGGGCGTCGTGAACGGCGCGGTGCGCGGCGCGCTGGCGGAGATCAGCCTCGCGAGCCTGTCCGTCGCACCGAAAACTCCCTTTCCGCTTCCGGCATTGGCCGGCGACGAGATCAGATTATGACCGACAACACCGAACTTCCCGTCAAGGATCAGGCCGCGCACGACGCCGCCGCAAAGGTCGCCGATTATGAACATGGCTGGTCCTCCGCCATCGAGACCGACTTCGCGCCCAAAGGGCTGACCGAGGATACGGTCCGTTTCATCAGCGCGAAGAAGAACGAGCCCGAATGGATGCTCGACTGGCGGCTGAAGGCATTCCGCCACTGGCAGACGATGGAGACGCCCGACTGGGCGAAGCTCAACGTGCCGCCGATCGACTATCAGGACGCCTATTATTACGCGGCGCCCAAGGCGAAGCCGAAGCTCTCCAGCCTCGACGAAGTCGATCCCGAAATCCTCGAAGTCTATAAGAAGCTCGGCATCCCGATCGAGGAGCAGAAAGTGCTCGCGGGCGTCGAGGGCGCGCGCAAGGTCGCGGTCGATGCGGTGTTCGACAGCGTCAGCGTCGCGACGACCTTTCGCGAGGAATTGAAGCGCGCGGGCGTGATCTTCCTGTCGATCAGCGAGGCGATCCGCGAATATCCCGAGCTGGTGAAGAAATGGCTCGGCAAGGTCGTGCCGATGCACGACAATTATTTCGCGACGCTCAATTGCGCGGTCTTCTCCGACGGCACCTTCGTCTACGTGCCCGAGGGCGTGCGCTGTCCGATGGAGCTCAGCACCTATTTCCGCATCAATGCCGAAAATACGGGGCAGTTCGAACGCACGCTGATCATCGCCGACAAGGGTGCGTATGTCAGCTACCTCGAAGGCTGCACCGCGCCGATGCGCGACGAGAACCAGCTCCACGCCGCGGTGGTCGAACTGGTCGCGCTCGACGATGCCGAGATCAAATATTCGACCGTCCAGAACTGGTACCCCGGCAATGCCGAGGGTCTCGGCGGCATCTATAATTTCGTGACCAAGCGCGCGCTCTGCCAGGGCAAGCGCAGCAAGGTGTCGTGGACGCAGGTCGAGACCGGCTCTGCCATCACGTGGAAATATCCGAGCTGCGTGCTCAACGGCGACGACAGCGTCGGCGAATTTTATTCGGTCGCGGTGACCAACAATTACCAGCAGGCCGACACCGGCACCAAGATGATCCACAATGGTAAGCGCACGCGCTCGACCATCGTCAGCAAGGGGATCAGCGCGGGCAAGTCGAACAACACCTATCGCGGTATCGTCCGCGTCGCGCCGAATGCCGAGGGCGTACGCAACTTCACCCAGTGCGACAGCCTGCTTTTGGGCAGCACGTGCGGCGCGCATACCGTGCCGTATATCGAAGTCCGCAACCCGACCGCGACCGTCGAGCATGAAGCGACGACGAGCAAGATCAGCGACGACCAGTTGTTTTACGCCATGCAGCGCGGGCTGGGGCAGGAAGAGGCGGTGGCGCTGATCGTCAACGGCTTTGCCAAGGAAGTGCTGCAGCAGCTGCCGATGGAATTTGCGGTTGAGGCGCAGAAGTTGCTGGGAATCAGCCTTGAGGGGTCGGTCGGCTAATGGAGTGGATCGCAATCGGCCTTCTCTATCTGATGATGCAGCCTTCGGCTTGGCTATTCGGCCTTGTTTTCGCGGCGGTCGGGCTTCGATTCCAACGCCCGCTGTGGGGACTCATCGGCATGCTCATCGTGACGATATCATATCGATACTTGACCACTGGCAAACCGGACAGCCTGGAAGGGCTGCTTTGGTATGCCTCACCATATCTAGTCATCTATCTGATCGTGTTTGGCATTCTCCGCCTAATTCTCGGCAATCAAACAAAAAGAAGCCCCAATGCTCAAAATTGAAAACCTCCACGCCACTGTCGCCGACAAGCCGATCCTGAAGGGCCTGTCGCTCGCCATCAATGCGGGCGAAATCCATGCGATCATGGGGCCGAATGGCGCGGGCAAGTCGACGCTGTCCTATGTGCTCGGCGGACGCCCCGGTTACGAGGTCACCGAAGGGTCGGTGAGCTTCACGCCCGACGTGATCCCCGGCGAAAGCCGGGGTCCAGACGGGGCGTTGGAAATGGGCCCCGGCTTGCGCCGGGGTACAGGAACCACCGAAACGCTCGACCTCCTCGCGCTCGATCCGCACGAGCGCGCCGCAGCGGGACTGTTCCTCGGCTTCCAGTATCCGGTCGAAATCCCGGGCGTGTCGAACGTCCAGTTCCTCCGCGAAAGCCTCAACGCCCAGCGCAAGGCGCGCGGGCAGGAACCGCTGTCGGGCGGCGACTTCCTGAAGCTCGCGCGCGAGAAGGCGGGGCTGCTCAAGCTCGACATGGACATGCTCAAGCGCCCGGTGAACGTCGGCTTTTCGGGCGGCGAGAAAAAGCGCAACGAGATGGTGCAGATGGGCATCCTCGACCCCAAGCTGGCGATCCTCGACGAGACCGACTCGGGGCTCGACATCGACGCGCTGCGCGTCGTCGGCGACGGGATCAATACGATCATGCGCCGCCCCGACAAGGCGGTGCTGCTGATCACCCATTATCAGCGCCTGCTCGACTATGTGCAGCCCGATTTCGTCCACGTCCTCGCGGCAGGGCGGATCGTCAAATCGGGCGGCCCCGAACTCGCGCTCGAACTCGAACGCGAAGGTTATGCGGAGATCGCGGCTTGAGCGTGAGCGCCCTTCCCTCGCGGCGCGACGAAGCGTGGCGCTATAGCGATATCGATGCGGTGACTGCGGCGTGGCCGCTGCCCGCGCCCGAGAGCATCATCGTGCCCGCGGGCGGCGACTTCCGCCGCGCGATCGTGCAGGATTCGGGTGCAATCCATCAAATCGAAATGAGCGTCGGCAAGGGTGCCGTTGCTTCGTTGCACGTCCTTAACATCGGTGGTGCCTATGGCCGCATCGAACTCGCCGTCACGCTGCACGAAGGCGCCGATTTCCACCTCGGCGCGGCGCAGATCGGCGGCGGTCAGCAGAATCTGGAGATCGTCACCACGGTCACCCACGCCGAACCCGGCGCGGCGTCGCGGCAGGTCGTGCGGTCGGTGCTCGGCGGCACCGCGACGGGCACCTATCTCGGCAAGGTCGCCGTCGCGCGCGATGCGCAGCAGACCGACAGCGAACAGGATGTGAAGGCGATGCTGCTCGACCGCAGCGCGGCCGCGAACGCCAAGCCCGAACTCGAAATCTTCGCCGACGATGTGAAGTGCGCGCATGGCTGCGCGATCGGCGAACTCGACGCGATGGCGCTTTATTATCTGCAATCGCGCGGGCTGCCGCCGGGCGAGGCGAAGAAGCTGATGCTGCAGGCGTTCGTTGCCGGCGTGTTCGACGGCGCCGAGGATGAGGAAAAGCTGCAGGCGCTCGCGCTGGCGAAGCTGGGAGAGCTGGTGTGACGACCACAACCGCGCTCCGCACCTTCCCCGACGTCCGCGCCGACTTCCCCGGCCTGACGCCCGGCTGGCACTATCTCGACACCGCAGCGACCGCGCAGAAGCCGCAGGCGGTGATCGACGCGACGGTCAATGCGATGGGCCGCGATTATGCGACCGTCCACCGCGGCGTCTATGCGCGCTCGGCCGACATGACGCTCGCTTATGAAGCGGCGCGGCGGCGGATTGCGGCGTTTATCGGCGCGCGCGACACCGAGATCGTCTTTGTCCGCGGCGCGACCGAGGCGATCAATCTGGTCGCATACAGCCATCCCCGCAAAGGCCGCGTGCTGCTGTCGATGCTCGAGCATCACAGCAATATCGTGCCCTGGCAGCTTGCGGGGTGGGAGGTCGACGTCTGTCCGCTGACCGCCGACGGGTGCATCGATCTCGACGCCGCCGAAAAGCTGCTGACCCCCGAACATAATATGGTCGCCTTCGCGCATGTCTCGAACGTGCTCGGCAGCCCGCTCGACGTCGTGCGCGCCGCAGACCTCGCGCACCGCGTCGGCGCCGAGCTGTTGATCGACGGCTGTCAGGCCGTGCCGCGCCTGCCCGTCGACGTCGCGGCGCTCGGCTGCGACTATTATGCTTTCTCGGGGCACAAGCTTTACGGCCCGACCGGCGTCGGCGTGTTGTGGAGCGACAAGCTCGACGCGCTCCCGCCCTGGCAGGGCGGCGGGTCGATGATCGACCGCGTGACCTTCGCGAAGACGACCTACGCCCCCGCCCCCACCCGTTTCGAGGCGGGTACGCCCGCGATCATCGAGGCGCTGGGGCTCGCGGCGGCAGTCGATTATGTCGAGGCGATCGGGATCGATGCGATCCTCGCGCATGAGGTCGCACTGGTGACGTCTTTACGCGAACAGCTTTCGCGCAAGAACAGCATCACGCTGTTCGGCCCTGAAAACAGCGCCGGAATCGTGAGTTTTGCGATGGCGGGGGTTCATCCACACGACATCGGCACTATCTTGGATGAAAGCAGGGTCGCGATCCGCGCCGGGCACCATTGCGCACAGCCGCTGATGGAGCATCTGGGCGTCGCCGCGACCGCACGCGCGAGTTTTGGCGTTTACAGCAATGACGACGATGTGGCGGCGCTGATCGACGGCCTCGCCCGCGTCGAGAGGATTTTCGGATGAGCGAGGACCGGATGAGCGAGACCAGAATTCGGGTCGAAGAAGTGGAAAGCGTCGAGGCCCCGCCGAAGGCGCGCGTCAAGGACGCGGAAAGCGCGCCCGAGAAGCTCGAACGCAAGCGCGACTATCTGGAGGGCTTCCTTGCCGCCAAGCCCGCTGCCGTCGATCCGGCTGCGGTCGGAGGCGATCTCTACGAAGCCGTCGTCAATGCGCTGAAGGACATCTTCGACCCCGAAATCCCGGTGAACATTTACGATCTCGGCCTGATCTACAATGTCGAGATCGACGAAGGGCATGTCGTCGTGACGATGACGCTGACGACGCCGCATTGCCCGGTCGCGGAATCGATGCCCGCCGAGGTCGAACTGCGCGTCGGCGCGGTGCCCGGCGTCGGCGATGCCGAAGTCAACCTCGTCTGGGATCCGCCGTGGTCGCCGCAGAATATGAGCGACGAAGCGCGGCTCGAACTGGGAATGCTGTGATGACCGAAACGAAGACCCGCACGCGCCCCGCCGCCGTCACGCTGACCCCGAATGCCGAGGAACGTGTTGCGAAGCTGATGGCGTCGGCGCCCGAGGGCGCGATCGGCGTCCGTCTGTCGACCCCGCGCCGCGGCTGTTCGGGGCTGGCCTATTCGGTCGATTATGTCACCGAAGAGCAGAAATTCGACGAGAAGATCGAGACGCCCGGCGGCGTCTTCTACATCGACGGTGCGTCGGTGCTGTACCTGATCGGCAGCGTCATGGACTGGGTCGAGGATGATTTCGCCGCGGGCTTTGTATTCGAGAATCCGAACGCCAAGGGTGCGTGCGGCTGCGGCGAGAGCTTCACCGTCTAAAGCGCGCTTTTCTGCGCGCAATCTGCTATAACGCCCCTGTTGAAGCAGGGGCTTTGCCATGGTTCGTGCCTTCTATCTGGCCTATGCGGCCTTGTGCTACGCGATATTCTTCGCGACATTCCTGTATCTTATCGCCTTCGTCGGCAATCTGCCCTTCGTCCAGCCGACGGTCGATTTCGCCCGCGAAGCGCCGCCGGGGCGAACGATACTGATCGATGCCGCGCTGATTCTGCTGTTCGGCGCCCAGCATAGCGTGATGGCGCGGCCCGCATTCAAGGCGGCGTGGACACGCATCGTCCCCGCTCCGATCGAACGCAGCACCTATGTGCTGTTCGCAAGCGCGGCGCTCGTCATCCTCATGCTGTTCTGGCACGAATTGGCGGCGCCGGTCTGGACCGTCACCAATCCCGTCGGCGCCGCGCTGCTGTGGGCGCTGTTCGGTCTCGGCTGGCTGATCGTGCTGACGAGCACTTTCCTGATCAATCATTTCGAACTGTTCGGGTTGCAACAGGCGTGGTTCGCGCTGCGCGAAAGGGCGGCCGCGCCGCCGGTGCTGCGCCAGCCCTTCTTTTACCGGTTCGTCCGCCACCCGCTCTATGCCGGCTTTTTCATCGCCTTCTGGGCGACGCCGGTCATGACCGTCGGGCATCTCCTGCTCGCCGCGGGCATGTCGATCTATATGCTGATCGCGATCCGGCTCGAGGAACGCGATCTGATCGATGTCTTCGGCGAAGCCTATGCCGGCTACCGCAGGCGCGTCGGGATGCTCGTCCCCCGCGTTGGCCGCCGCTAGTGGCAGACCGTCCAGCCCGCCGTCCGCGCCGCCATGTCGAGGTGGAAATGGTCGGCGTGGGCGCGGTTATAGTCGGGTGACAGGGTCGTACTGAACAGCCCGCATGTCCCGTCGCGGACCGCGTGCAGGAATTCGCTCCGCTTGTCCCCCGGCGACCAGTCGTTGATCAGCGTGATGCGCGTGCCATCGGCGAGGACGAAGGCCGAGATGTCGATCGCGTTCGCGGTCGAATGCTGGCTCTGCGCCTGCTCGCCCGCAATCTTGCGGCAATTATAGCTGCCGAGATTTTCGAGTTCGACGACCTTTTGCCCGAAATATCTGCGCGCCAGCGGCTGGACCACATCGCGGTTCCACAGCGCCATCGCGGCGGTGACGGCACAGCCCGGCGCGGCGCCCGCGGGCCGCATCGTCGGTACGAAGCGGTCGCCGGTCAGGATCATGCGCTGGCTCGCGCGGCACGCTCCGGTGCCGATCGCGGGACGCCGGAGATAGCCCGCGCCCGCGCGATCGAACGCGGCGAAGCAGGCGCTGTCGTTACGCGCGAGCGCCGCGAGCTTGCGGTGCGTCGCCCAGCCCTGCGGCTGTGCGAGTTCGAAACGCGCCGCCGGATTATGCTCGGGATGGTCGCGCACCCACTGCATGGCAAGGACCGCACCGAGGGTGACCAGCAGCGCGGCGGCGAACCAGATCAGATAGGGGCGGAGGCTTGGCACGGCGCCTTAGTGGCGCGCGAAGCCCGTTCGCACAAGTCGCCACCCTTGAAATACGGTCAGGCGGACCGCGCCGCGCCGTGGTCGCGGTGCCCGTCGGCGCCCGCCCCTTCGCCTTCGAGCGCACCAAGCCGGCCCTCGGCGCGCGCCTTGCGGCCATAGACGGCTTCGAACAGCGGCCCCGCCATCACCGTCGTGATGATCGCCATCAACACCATCATCGAGAACAATGTCGGCCCGATGATGCCCTTTTGCAGCCCGATGTTGATGATGATGAGTTCCATCAGCCCGCGCGCATTCATCAGCGCGCCGATGCCGAGCGCGGTGCGGTTGTCCTCGCCCGCGAGCCGCGCCGCAAGCCAGCAGGCGCCGAACTTCGCCGCGATCGAGACGAGCAGAATACCAAGCGCGAGCGCGAGCAAGGTCAGGCTGTTCACCGTATCGAGCCGGGTGTTGAGCCCCGAGTAAGTGAAGAAGACCGGCACAAGCAGGATCGTGATCGGCCCGACCTTGCGCTGGATCTCTTCGGTCAGCTTGCCGCGCGGCATGCAGACGCCGAGGATGAAGCCACCGAACACCGCATGGATGCCCGCCGCGTCCATGACGAAGGCAGAGAGCGCGAAGAGCATGAGGACGATCGAGAGGGTGGTGTCGCTCATTTCGCCGCGTGCCTCGACGATGCGGCCGAGCGGCTCGAGCAACCGGCGTCCGACAAGGAACATGAAGAGCGCGAAGGACAGCCCGCCGATGATCGCGATCAGCGCGATACCGGGACCGCCGCCAAAGGTCGCGAGCACGATCGCCAGCACGCACCACGACACCGCGTCGTCGAACGCGCCCGCGGTCAGCGTCAGCGTGCCGAGCGCGGTATTGGCAAGGCCGCGCTCATTGATAATGCGCGCGAGCATCGGGAACGCGGTGAGCGCGATGCACGCGCCCATGAACAGGGTCGCGCTGCCCTGGCTCAACCCCTCGGTAAACAGGCCGGGGACATCGAGCAGAAAGGGCGTGATCAGCGCCGCGAACAGGAAGGGCGCGACGATGCCCGCGGCGGACACGCCCATCGCGCTCTTCGCCTTCGACTGAAAATGATCGAGCCGCAGCGTCGTGCCGACGAGGAACATGTAGAGCCCGACGCCGACCTGCGCGCAGACATAGAGGACGTTGCGCGTTTCCTTCGGAAACAGCGCCGCCTGAAATTCGGGGAAAAGGAGGCCGAAGAGCGACGGGCCGAGGAGGACGCCCGCGATCATCTCGCCCACCACCTGCGGCTGGCCGAGGAACGTCCTCGCGGCCCAGCCGACCGCGCGGCACACGAGCAGGATGACCGCGATCTGGAGGAAGAAATGGATGCTGAAATCGGTTGGCGTATAACTGGCCGCCGCGTTGACCGCCGGGCCGTGCGCGCCGAGCACATCGCCGATAGCGCGCATCAGTTCACCGAACATGTCCGACACCAATTTCGCTCTCCCCCTTCTGGCGAAGCCGTGACTCCTATCGACGCCGATTTGCCAGCTTCCCGTGGAGACGAGGCCATGAAGCACGGGCAAGTGCAATACCGCATCGGGAATGGGGCCGGGTACGAATCGCGATTCTCGCGCCGGCCCCTATTTTGTTGCCGGCCGGTCGCGGCGTAGCAACCGAAACCATGACGCGGCTCTGCACCGGGCGGCTCTTGCATCTGCGTGCCGACCAACTAGGGGAGCAAACCCGTTCTTCTCGCTGGGAATATTCATGCGTACCACGCGTATCTTGTCGCTTTTCGCTGCCGCATCAGTCCTCCCGGCTTCCGCGTCCGCGCAGCCGGCGATGCCGCAACCGCTTTCCGCCGAGATATTGGCGGACGCGCCCGACAAACCGAAGGCCGACTGGCTGCGGGCGCACATCGTCGCGCAGGGAAAGGTCACGGGCGGCATAACCTTCACTTTTCCGAATGCCTTTTATCGCAATCGCCTGATCCTGCTCGGTGAAAGCCACGGCGCCGCTGCGCCACAAAAGCTTGATCTCGAACTGTTGACGCACCTCAACCAGCGGATCGGGCTGGTCGATTATCTCGCCGAGATCGATCCGGTGCAGGCCGACTATTTCAACCGCTATCTCGAAACCGGCGACGAGGCGCTGCTGAAGCGTGTCTTCGACTATTGGACGAAGAGCGGCGCCCAATGGGGCAATCGGGCCTTTGAGGACAAGGTTCGCGCGATCCGGCGGCTGAACGCCACCCTTCCCGCAGCCCGGCGTATCCGCTTCGTCGGCATCGATTCGGTGCAGGATTGGAAACTCGTCGCTGAATGGATCGCGGGGTCGCGCGACCAGCCGGCCGGGTCTTTCGCCGCCAAAGCGGCGAGCGACCGCGCATCCGCCGCGCTGGCGGCGCTGGGGGACAAGCCGGGTGATGTTGCCGTAGAACTTCGCGCGACATTGGCCGACATCGCTGCGGGCCAGAATCGCGAGACGGTGATCTTCAACAATTACACGCGCGCAGTCCGCGGCGGAAAACTTGGCAACCGGCCCGCCTATGGCCTGTGGGGACTATTTCATGTGATGCAGGCAGGCGTGAACAAGACGCAACCCTTTGCCGCACTGGTAGCCGCCTCCGACCTGCCCGCCGCAGGCAAGACCGCCAGCATCGCCATGTTCTCGCTCGATAGCGCCGTCCAGATACCCGTTCCCTTTCCGGACGGCGTCAAGCGGCTGCGGTTGACCAACTTCAATATCGACGGCCCCTTCGTGATGGTGAATGGCGCGGCGACCTTGCGTGCCGCCTCCGAGCCCGCCACCGTCACCCTGTTCGATACGGGCGCTCGCGGCTCGCCGATCGCCGCCACCGATTTCGGTCAAATCACGACATCGGTCGGTCAGAGCTTCGTCCCCGACGAGCCCGGCCCGCGGGCACACCGATTGATGCAATATGTCGGTGTGTTCCGCGATTCCGATTGGGCGCCCCCCCGCGAATAGCGTCCGGTCAGTTCCACAAGGTCGATGACGAGGAGGGATTACAGCGGGACGAAGCTCACCGTCAGCCCGTCCTTCGGACGCGGGATCGGCAGCACCTGCCATTCGGGCGCATAACCCTCCGCCACGACGATGCGGTGCGTTGTGATGACATGGTGGAAAAAGATCTTCGCCTGCATGTAAGCGAAGTGCAGCCCGAGGCACATATGCGCGCCGCCGCCGAAGGGCACCCACGCATATTTATGCCGCTCGCGCGCGACCTCGGGCGAAAAACGCATCGGGTCGAACTTGTGCGGTTCGGGCCAATGCTCCTCCATCATATGCGTATAGGCGGGGCTGACGCCGACCGACGTCCCCGCGGGGATGCGGTAGCCGCCATATTCGAAATCCTTGAGCGCACGGCGCGGGAAGCTCGGCACCGGGGGCACGAGCCGCAGCGCTTCCTTGAACGCCCATTCGGTCATTTCGAGCTGGCCGAGGCTGTTGTGCCCGACCCCCTCGCCCGCGGGCGCGACGGCGAGCATCTCTTCGCGCAGCCGGTCCTGCCATTCGGGGTTGCGTGCAAGTTCCCACACCAGCGTCGTGATCGAGCTGGTGATCGTGTCGTGCGCCGCCATCATCAGGAAGTTCATATGGTCGACGATCGCCTCGACCGACATGTAATTGCCGTCGTCGTCGCGCGTCCGGCAAATCTGGCTGAACATGTCCTCGCCCGTGCCGTCGCGGCGTTCGGGGACCATCTTGCCGAAATAGTCGACCAGATAGGCGCGCCCTTTTGCGCCGCGCCCCATCGCGGTGAAGGGCAAAGGCACGCGCACCACGCCGATCGACGCCTGCACCATGTCGACGAACGCCTTGTTGACCTTGTCCGCCTCCGGACCCCAGGGAATGCCGAGGAAGCTGGTCGCAGCAAGATCGAGCGTGAGTTCCTTGATCGCCGGATAGAATTTGAAGGTCTTTCCGCTCCATTGGCCGATGCGGTCCCGGATCCCCTCGTTCAGCGATTCGGCATAGTGGCGCATCGGTTCGGGCTTGAACGCGACCGAGAGTATCTTGCGATCGGCACGATGCTTTTCGAAATCCATCAGCATCAGCCCGCGCGGGAAGAGCAGGTTGAGCACCGGCCCCCAGCCCTGTTCGGACGAGAAGATCTTCTCGCGGTCGAACATGACGAGCTCGTTCGCCTCGGGCCCGTGCAGCGCGACGCTGCGCCCGCCGAAGCTGTTGTTGCGATAGACGCGGCCATATTTGGCGACCATGCGGTTCGCAAAGGCCGGATAGTCGCGAAGCTGGTCGAGCGTATTGCCGAGCACCGGCATGCCATCCTCACCCGGGATATGGTCGATCGCGCTGTCGGCGTTACGCGGCAGCCAGTGCCGCGTGTCGGGGCCAAAGCGCTTTTCGGACCATTGGCCGGGCGCAGGCTGGATATTCGTCGGCGCGTTCATCGGGTCGAATCCTCATCCATTATCGTTGGCGCCATGGGTAACGAACTACTGACACTGATGCAAGTAACGCGTCCGGCGGCGCTTTTCACCATTCACCGCAAATTCAACTCGACTCGTGCAGTTCGATAACCAAGGTGACGGGTCGCATCCGTTGGACCCTAAAGGACAAGGCTATGGCGAAGAGTTTCAGGCGGCCCCTCTCCATCGCGATCTGCGCCCTCGCGACGACGACGCTCGGCGGCTGCTATTATGGCGATGTCTATGGCGCGAGCTATGCGTCGGGCGGCGATTGCGCCGCGCGCTATGGCGACGCCTATTATGACTATGACGGTTATGCCTATGACGACGGCTATGGCTACGACTGCTATGATGCGTCGGATTATGGCAGCGGCTTTGCCCAGATCGGCTTCGGCGGCGGCTGGTACGACAGCTATTATTACCCCGGTTACGGCATGTGGATGTTCGACAATTACCGGAACCGCTATCCGCTGCGCGACCGCTATCTGAACTATTGGGGCGGGCGCCGCGCCTGGTGGAAACATCATGGCGGGCGGCACGACGGGAATCCGGGACGCCCCGGCGGATGGAACCGTGGCGACGGCGACGGTCGTCCGGGCGATGGCCGCCCCGGCCGCCCCGGTGGCTGGAGCCGCCCCGACCGCGACAATGACGGCCCGCGCGGCACGCGTCCGGGTCGCGGTCCCGGCGACGGCGCGACCGGCACGCCGCCGGTCACCGGCAATCCGGAGCGCCCCGACCGCGGCGATCGTCCGGGCCGTGGCGGCTGGAACCGTGGCGATCGAGACCATGACGGCCCGCGCAGCACGTGGCCCGGCCGCAATCCGGCCAATCCGGGCACGCCGCCCGCCACGGGCAACCCCGGCCGTCCCGACTGGAGCGGAGGGCGCCCGGGTCGCCCCGACCGCGAACCGGGTGCCGGCCGTTCGCGCCAGATCCGCGATGTCATCGCGCCGCGCGACGGCGGAGCAAACCGCCCCCCGCGTGCGGAACGGCCCGCGCCGGCCTATCGCTCGCCCGCGCCGCAACCGGCGCCGGTGGTGCGCAGCGCCCCCGAACCGCGGCCGGCTCCGGCAGCGGGGCGCGCGCACAGCGATCGCGGTAACGACGCCCGGCCCGACTAGGATATCAGGCCGGCGGCGCCGCCCGCGCCGCCGGCTTGTCCTTTACCCCCGCCGACACGATGGTCGCGGCGACCAGATCGCCGATGACGTTCAGCGTCGTCCGGCACATATCGAGAAAACGGTCGACGCCGAGGATCAGCCCGATGCCTTCGGGCGGCACCCCGACCGAAGCGAGGATCAGCGCGATCACCGGCAGCGACCCTGCGGGCACACCGGCGGTCCCGATCCCGCCCAATATGCAGACGAGCATCACGACGATCTGCTGCTGTAGCGTCAGATCGATGCCGAAAAATTGCGCGAGGAAGATCACCGTCACCCCCTCGAACATCGCGGTGCCATTCTGGTTCGCGGTCGCGCCGATCGTCAGCACGAAACGCGCGACCTTGTCGGGCAGCCGCAGCCGGTCGTGCGCGACGCGCAGCGCCGTGGGCAGCGTCGCGTTCGACGAGGCGGTCGCAAAGGCCATGACGAACGCTTCCTGCGTCTCGCGAAAGAAGGCGGCCGGCGACTTGCCCGCGAGCGCCTTCAGCAGCACCGGAAAGACCAGGAACATCTGAAGCGCGAGCGCGAGCAGCACCACGCCGACAAAGGCCGACAGGCGGATGATCAGGTCCCAGCCGAACTGCGCCGCGAGGTTGAACATGAAACAGAAGACTGCGATAGGCGCGAGCTGGATGACGAGGCCGATCAGCTTCATCACGACCTCGAACACCCCTTCGACCACCGTCTTCAGCGCTTCGGTCTGCGGAGTGCGCACGAGCATCAACCCGATGCCGAAAAAGAGCGCGAAGAACATCACCGCGAGCACGTCGTTCGCGCCCATCGCGGCGAAGATATTGTCGGGGACGATCGCGACGACCGCGTCCATCCCCGTCTTCGCCTCGCCCGCGCGGTCGGAGATCGCCTGCGCGCCCGCCGCGCCCTCGGCCATCAGCGACCGCGCGAGCGCGGGATCGACCCCGGCGCCGGGCTGGAGCAGATTGACAAGGACGAGGCTGATGACGACCGAGATCGTCGACACGGCGACTGTATAGACGAGCGTGCGGACGCCCACCGATTTCAGCGCGCGCATCTCGCCCATTTCGGCGACCCCGACGATCAGCGCCGACACGAGCAGCGGGATCACGAGCATGAACAGCAGGCGCAGGAATATCTGCCCCAGCGGCCCGGTCACATAGGCAGTGACCGTCGCCACCCACGGCGCATCGGGGGCGCCATAGTGGACGGCGAGCCCGATGATGAGGCCCGCAAGAAAGCCGACGAGCATTCGCCAGCGCAGCCGCCGGGCGCGCGCGTCATCGCGCTCCGCCCGGTCGGTCGCCGCTGCATTGGCCATGGTTCAGCTCCTTGCTCGCCCCCATGGAGCGGCTCGAAGCTCGCGCGTTACGCGTTGTCGGCCGCCGGCTTAATTTCCCCTGCGTCATCACTATCACGAAGATCGAGCCCGCGGGTTCCATGATGCGGCGTATGCGATGGTGCATGCGGCCGTTCGAGATTGGCGGGTTCGGGCGCTTCGAGCATGCCTTCCCATTTGGTGATCACGCTCGTCGCCACGGCGTTGCCGACGACATTGGTCGCGGTGCGGCCCATGTCGAGGAACTGGTCGATCGCGAAAATCAGCGCGACACCCTCGACCGGCAGGTCGAACATCGCGAGCGTCGCGGTGATCACGACGAGGCTGGCGCGCGGCACCGCGGCGATCCCCTTCGACGAAACCATCAAGGTCAGCAGGATCAGGACCTGCTGCGTGATCGACAGTTCGATCCCGTAAGCCTGTGCGATGAAGATCGTCGCGAAGCTCGCATACATCATCGATCCGTCGAGATTGAAGCTGTAGCCGAGCGGCAGCACGAAGCCCGAAATACGGCGCGGCACGCCGAAACGATCGAGCTGTTCGAACAGCTTGGGCATCGCTGCCTCCGACGAAGCAGTCGAAAATGCGATCAGGAGCGGCTGGCGAATATAGCGGATCAGCGAGAAGATCCGGCGACCGAGGAAGATCGCGCCCGCGCCGAGCAAGATGACCCAGAGCACGACGAGCGAAAGATAGAATTCGGAGACCAGCTCGGCATAAGTGCCGAGGATCCCGAGGCCATATTTCGCGACAACCCCGGCCAGCGCACCGAACACCGCGATCGGTGCAAGGCGCATCACATAGCCGGTGATCTGAAGCATCAGTTCGGCGAGCGCTTCGGCGCCGCGCAGCAACGGCTTCCCCTTTTCGCCGATGGCCGTGAGGCCGACGCCCGCGAACAACGCGAAAACGAGGATCTGGAGAACATTGTTGTCCGCCATCGCCTGAAAGATATTCTTCGGGAAGACATGCTCGATAAACTCGAACAGATCGAGCTTTTTGACCTCGCCGACCTCGGCGATCGAGTGCGCCCCGACGGTGAGGTTAAGTCCTGCACCGGGCTGGAAAAAATTGACCATGATCAGGCCAAGGCTGATCGAAATCAGGCTGGCGAGGATAAACCAGGCGATCGCGCGCGTTCCGATGCGGCCGAGCGCCGAGCTGTCGCCCATATGCCCGATGCCCGCGACCAGCGTGCCCAGAATGAGCGGTGCGACGACCAGTTTGATCAGGTTGAGAAAGATCGTCGAAAGCGTGCTGAAGCTGCGCAGCCAGTAAGTGAAGGCTTCGCTGTCGGCGGGGACATATATCCGCACCAGATAGCCGGTGACGACCCCCAGGATCATCCCGATCAGAATATACAACGTCAGGCGGTGCCCCATAATTTACTCCCTGTTCCGCCTTGGGCGGATCTTTATGCGAGCGGGGGTAACAGGGTGATGCGCCGCGGGCAATCGCTGCCGGGCCTGTCGCGCGATCAAGGCGTCCAAAAAGCGAGCGCGGCGCAGCCCGCGATGCCGGTCAGGATATTGAGCGGAACGCCGATGCGCACGAAATCCATGAAGCGGTAATCGCCCGCGGCATAGACGAGCGTGTTCGTCTGATAACCCACCGGGGTCGCGAAACAGGCCGATGCGCCGAGCATCAGCGCGATCAGCAGCGGCTGCGGCGCGACGCCGGTCGCCTGGGCAATTCCGATCACCAGCGGCCCCATCAGCGCCGCGACGGCATTGTTGCTAAGCAGTTCGGAAAGCAGCAGCGCCGAAAAATAGACGATCGCGATCACGGCCCATGGCGGCGCGCCCGCGAGGACCGGGTCGAGTGCGCCGACCATCAGCGCGACCGACCCCGATTGTTCGAGCGCCGCACCGACCGCGAGCATCGCGAAGATCAGGATCAGCACGTCGCCGTCGATACTGCCCCACGCCTCCGACGCGTCGATGCACCGCGTCAGCAGCACGATCGCGACACCGATGAACGCCGCGATGCCGATCGACATCACCCCCGTCGCCGACAGGAACACCGCGCTCGCCATTACGAGCATCGCGATCCACGCCCGGCGGCGGCGAAAAGCGGTCGCCGATGCCATCGCAACGCCGATCAGTCCGGTATTGTCGCGAAGCTGCGCGATATTTGCCTCGTCGGCGTCGACCAGCAACCGATCGGCGGCGCGAATGCGGTTTTCGGACAGGGTGGGTCCGGGAAGATGACGAAAGCGCGTGACGCCGAGGATGCGGACACGCTGGCGCTGGAGGAAGGGGATTTCGGCGAGCGGGCGGTCGATCGAGCGGTGGCTGGGCGATACGGTGACTTCGACGACGGTCGATCCGGCGTCGGGGCTTTCGCCGATACCGATCGCAAAGCGCTTTTCGCTGCGGATCGTCATCAGCGTCGCCCCGTCGAGTCGCGCGACAACCCGGTTACCCGCGGCAAGCCGGTGATTTTGCGCATCGCTGCCCGTGATCAGGCGCCCGCCGGCGATCACCCCGACGACCTGCGACGGTGCGATGCCGAGACTGGCGGCGTCGAGCGACATGTCGATGGCGGGATCGTCGGCACCGAGGCCGAGCTCGGTCAGGTAAAGCTGCTCCGCCCCGTCGGCCTTTTCGGCGATCCGCGGATAGTCCGACGGCAGGAAGCGGGCCATGATCAGGAGGCCGACAACCCCCGCCGCCGCGACCGCGAGGCCATAGGGGGTGATGCTGAACAGCCCGAAGCGTTCGATCCCTGCCTGTTCGGCGATCCCCGCAACGACGAGGTTGGTCGAGGTGCCGATGAGGGTCAGGCAACCGCCCAGCACTGCGATCACCGACAGCGGCATCAGCAATTTCTTGGGCGACACGCCAAGCGCCTCGGCGAGCCGGAAGCAGACGGGCATCATCACGACGACGAAGGGCGTGCTGTTGATGAAGCCCGAAACGAGCAGCCCGCCGCCGAAGACCTCGAGCACCGCGAGCCGCGGGTGCCGTTTGGCGCGATCGACGACATAATTGCCGACCTTGTCGATCACCCCGGTCCGGATCAGCGCACCCGACAGGATGAACATCGCGCCGACGGTCAAAGGTGCGCTGTTCGAGAAAACGGCAAAAGCGCCCTTTTCGTCGAGCAGACCAAGCGCGAGCATCGTCCCCGCCCCGGCCACCGCGACGACCGAGGGCGAGAAGCGTTCCCAGACAAAGGCCGCGAACATGCCTGCGAGCACGAACAGGCCGATAACCGCCTGATGTTCCGCGATAAATGCGGCGACGGCCTCCACTAACCCATCAGCCGTTTTGCGCCCTGTGCAGCAATTTATGGTCGGCGAGGACGAGCGCCATCATCGCCTCGACCACCGGCGCACCGCGGATACCCACGCACGGGTCGTGGCGCCCCTTGGTGACGATATCGGTCGCCTCGCCCGCCTTGTTGACGGTCGGCACGGGGGTGAGAATCGAACTCGTGGGCTTGAAAGCGACGCGCACGACAACGGGCTGGCCGGTCGAGATACCGCCTGCGATCCCGCCGGCGTTGTTCGACAGGAAATCAGGGCGATTGCTGCCGTCGGCTGCCGGACGCATCGGGTCGGCATTTTCCTCGCCGCGCAGGCGCGCCGCTTGAAAACCTGCGCCGATCTCGACGCCCTTCACCGCATTGATGCCCATCATCGCGGCGGCAAGATCGCTATCGAGCTTGGCGTAAATAGGTGCCCCCCAGCCGGCGGGGACGCCGCTGGCGGCGCATTCGATCACCGCGCCCAGCGAACTGCCCGACTTGCGCGCGGCGTCCATCAGCCCTTCCCAGCGCTGCGCCGCGGCGGGATCGGGACAGAAGAACGGGTTGCGGTCAATTTCGTCGAGGTCGAAGTTCGCGGGATCGATCGCGTCGCCGCCGATTTCGGCGACCCAGGCATGGATCTGCACCTCCGGGATCACCAGCCGCGCAACGCCGCCGGCCGCGACGCGCGCCGCGGTCTCACGCGCGCTCGACCGGCCGCCGCCGCGATAGTCGCGAATGCCGTATTTCGCGTCATAGGCGTAGTCGGCGTGGCCGGGGCGGTAGGCCTGCGCGATCTCGCCATAATCCTTCGACCTCTGGTCGACATTCTCGATCATCAGGCTGATCGGCGTGCCCGTCGTCTTGCCCTCGAATGTGCCCGACAGGATGCGGACCTGATCGGGTTCCTGCCGCTGCGTCGTGTGGCGCGACTGGCCGGGGCGGCGCTTGTCGAGGAAAGGCTGGATGTCGGCTTCGGACAGCGACAGGCGCGGCGGGCAGCCGTCGACGACGGCGCCGAGCGCGGGGCCGTGGCTTTCCCCCCACGTCGTGAAGCGAAGAACGCGTCCGAAGCTGTTGAAACTCATCGTCCTATCCCATCCGGCCAAATGCGGGAGCATAATCCGCGCGTCCGCCTAGCGGCCAGGGCGCGTCCGAGTCCAGCATCATCGCCATGAAATGCGGCCCCGCAAAGGGCGAAGCGAAGCGCGCGGCGAGGCCCGGCGAATAGCCGAAACGCGGGTAATAGCCCTCATGGCCGAGAACGAAACTCGCCGCGACGCCTTGTTCTCGTAAAGCGCCGAGCCCCGCGCGGATCAGCGCGTCGCCAATGCCCTGCCCCTGACTGCCGGGTGCGACCGAAACGGGCGCGAGGCCCGCAGCCGAAAGTGCGGTGCCGTCGGCTTCGACGTCCATCCGGCTGAACAGGACATGCCCGACGACGACGCCATCGCGTTCGGCGACAAGCGACACCAGCGCATCGCCGTCCGCTTCGATCATGCGCACCAGTTCGGCTTCGCCCTGATGGCCGAAATCCGTCCCGGCGAAGGCCGCGCGAATGACGCTGTCGACAACCTCCGCATCCGCCGCCGTCGCGGGACGGATGACGAGATCATCAGACAAGCGAGATGTCCGGGGCGTCTTCCTGCTTCATTCCGACGGTATGATAACCGGCATCGACATGATGCGTTTCGCCGGTGACGCCCGACGACAGATCGCTCAGGAGGTAGAGCGCCGAGCCACCGACATCGTCGATCGTGACGTTGCGGCGCAGCGGCGCATTATGCTCGTTCCATTTCAGGATCAGGCGGAAATCGCCGATGCCCGACGCGGCGAGCGTTTTGATCGGGCCGGCCGAGATCGCGTTCACGCGCACGCCCTGCGGGCCGTAATCATTGGCGAGATATTTGACGCTGGTTTCGAGCGCCGACTTCGCAACGCCCATGACGTTGTAATGCGGGATCACCTTCTCGGCGCCATAATAGCTGAGGGTCAGCAGCGAGCCGCCGCCGTTGCCCGTTTCGGGATCGAACGGCGTCATCATCGCCGCGGCGCGCTTCGCGACCGCGGTGAAGCTGTAGACGCTGATGTTCATCGTCATCAGGAAGTCGTCGAGCGTGACGTCGGCATAATGGCCGCGCAGCGCTTCCTTGTTCGTATAACCGATCGCGTGGACGACGAAATCGATCGTCGGCCAGCGCGCCGAAAGCGTCGCAAACGCCGCATCGAGATTGTCCATGTCGGCGACATCGCAATCGATCAGGAAATCGCAGCCGAGTTCGTCGGCGAGCGGCTTCACCCGCTTCAGCATCACATCGCCCTGATACGAAATCGCGAGCTCGGCGCCGTGCGCGTGGAGCGCCTTGGCAATGCCCCACGCAAGCGACTTGTCGTTCGCGAGGCCCATGATCAACCCGCGCTTGCCCTTCATCAGACCCGTCATTTTTCTACTCCAGCCTTTTTGGCTTCAATAACCACATCGTCGACGCGCCCAATAGCGTCGTGGCCCAAATCCTCAACCTCTACCAAAGCGGCATTGAGTTCGGCGCCCATCACCATACCCAATCCCACAAGGTAGAAAAAGAAGAGCGCGACCATGACACCCGCGAGGCTGCCGTAAGTTGCGTCGTAGCTGAGCAGGCTGGCCAGCAAGGGCGGCAGCGCGAGCGTTACGCCGATCCACCAGAGGGTCGTGAACAGCGCGCCGGGCCATTTGGGGAATTGCCGCCGCCGGTATTTCGACGGCGTCAGGCTGTAAAACAGCATATAGATGGCGAGGAACAGGCCAAGCCCCGACACACCGCGCGAAATCGCGACGACGCCGACCGACTGATATCGTTCGGGGAGTACGCGCGTGACGAACTGTTCGACCCCGACGATCAGCACCTGCATGCTGAACGACAGCAGCATCAGCACGACGGCGCCGGTGATGATGCCGATCGACAGCAGCCGGTAATGGAAGAATCCCTTGGAAAAATGCGTGCCATAAGCGCGGCGGAGGATGTCGCGCACGGTCTCGATCAGGCTGCCGACGGTCCAGAGCGCGACGAGCGCGCCGAGCCACAGGAAGATGCCCGTGCGCGCCGTCATCACCTCGCGGATCGGTCCCGACAGCGCCTTGGCGACCGTCGGCGGCATCGTCGAGAAAACCGCTTCGATCGCCGCCTCACCCCCGACGCTGCCGCCGAAAAGCGACAGCGCCGCGGCGAGCAAAATGAAGAAGGGGAACAGCGCGATCAGCGCCAGATAGGCGAGATTGCCCGCGTGGATGAAGCCGTCGGTGTAGGTGCCGACGACGACGCGGCGCGCAATGCGCCAGGCGCGTGTGCCCGGCCCGAGCTGCTCGCGGCTGCGGTCGATGACCCCCTGCGCCCGCGCGCGCAGCTTGATGCGTTTCGCGCGCTCGGCGCGCGCTTCGGGCGAGTGCGGCGAATGGCCCTCGGCCAGAAATTCCTTGCCGACCTCGTCGGCAACCTCGCGCTCGAGCGCGGCGACGATCCTTTTCTCGCTGGCGTCAGCCACGCATCACACGCCAAGCTCCGCCCGCACGGCGCGGTCGTCGGTCCATTCGCTGAGCAGCGTCACCAGCGCATCGTCGTCGGCGGGCAGGTCGACCATCAGCCGCACGAGCTGGTCGCCGCGGCCGCCGCCTTTCTGGCTGAATCCCTTGCCCTTGAGGCGCATCACCTTGCCCGACGACGATCCCGCGGGGATCGACAGCATCACCGGCCCGTCGACGGTCGGCACCTTGATCTTCGCGCCCTTGACCGCCTCGTTCAGCGTCACCGGCAGGTCGAGACGGATGTTCGCGCCGTCGCGTTCGTAAAAGGGGTGATCCTTGACCGTGATCGTCACGATACCGTCGCCGTTGCCACCCGGCCCCGGCTGCCCCTTGCCGGCAAGGCGCATCTGCGTGCCGGTTTCGACCCCGGCGGGCAGTTTCAGGTCGATCGTGCCGCCATCGGCCAGCGTGATCCGCTGCGGCGCCTGCGTCGCGGCGTCGATGAACGATACCGACAGACGATAAGCGACATTGGCGCCCTTCTGCGGCGGCGCGCTGCGACCGCCGAAGCCGCCGAACGGGCCGCCCGCGTTGCCGCCGCCGCGACCGCCGAACAATCCTTCGAAAATGTCGCCGAAATCGGCGCTTTCGTTCCCGAAGCCGCTGAAGCCGCCAGGGCCGGTACGCTGGTCGCCGCGGAATCCGCCTCCGCCGCCATAGCCGAAGGGCATGGCGGGATTGCCCTCACCGTCGATCTCGCCGCGATCGAACTGCGCGCGCTTCGTCTTGTCCGACAGGATGTCATACGCCTTGGTCACGTCGGAGAATTTCTCCGACGCCTTCGGGTTGTCCTTGTTCTTGTCGGGGTGCAGTTCCTTGGCGAGCTTGCGATACGCGGACTTGATCTCCGCTTCGCTTGCACTCTTCGCAACGCCCAGGGTGGAATAGGGATCGGCCATTTTGCTCCTGTAGCCCGATAAGTGACTGGCCGTGAAGGCCCGATTGCGCCTCGATGTGGGAATGCGCCGCAAGCGGATCAAGTTTCGCATATGCGCTCGACCATGCGCGCGCGGCGCATTATGACCGCGCGCATGACGGACGATCCCTTTGCCCTGTTCGACAGCTGGTTCGCCGAAGCGCGCGCCAGCGAACCCAACGACTCCAACGCGATGGCGCTCGCGACGACGACGCCCGACGGCCACCCGTCGCTGCGCATGGTGTTGCTGAAGGGGCATGGGCCCGACGGATTCATCTTCTACACCAACCTCGACAGCCGCAAGGGCGGCGAGCTTGCGACGAACCCGCATGTCGCGTTGCTGTTTCACTGGAAATCGCTGCGGCGGCAGATTCGCATCGAAGGCGCGGTGACGCCGGTCGACGACGCGACCGCCGACGCCTATTTCGCGACGCGCAGCCGCGACAGCCAGCTTGGCGCGTGGGCGAGCAACCAGTCGCGCCCGCTCGACAGCCGTGAGACGTTCGAGACGCGCTTCGAAGAGATGCAGGCGCGGTTCGAGGGCAAGGACGTGCCGCGCCCGCCGCGCTGGTCGGGATGGCGCGCGACGCCCTCTGCCATCGAATTCTGGCAGGATCGCGCGCATCGGCTGCACGAGCGCACCCGCTTCGTGCGGACCGGCGACGGGTGGACCAGCGGGTTGCTCTACCCATGAGCGCGCCGCGCCGCCTTCCGATCAGCCAGGTCGACGCCTTTGCCGACCGCCCGTTCACCGGCAATCCGGCTGCGGTGATGCCGCTCGAAGAATGGCTTCCCGATGCGGTGCTACAGGCGATCGCGGCCGAGAATAATCTCGCCGAGACCGCCTTCCTGATCCCCGACGAGAGCGGCGAAGCCGATTATGAGCTGCGTTGGTTCACGCCGGGGGTCGAGGTCGCCCTGTGTGGCCACGCGACGCTCGCGAGCGGGCACGTGCTGCTGTCGGCCGCCCAGTGGCGCAATGACATGACGTTCCGCACGCGCAAGGCGGGGATTTTGCGCGTCGCACGAAACGGCGAGGACGAGGGCTACAAGATGGCGCTGCCCGCATACCCGCCCGCGGCGAAGGCGATGCCCGATATCGTCCGCGCGATGGGCGGCGATGTCGTCGAAACGCTGTGGCACGAGGGCGGTTATGCGTTGATCGTCTACCCCGACGCGGCGAGCGTCCGCGCGCTCGAACCCGACCTTCGCGCGCTCAAGAAGGGGGGCGATATATTATATATCGCAACCGCGCGGGGCGCGGGCGACCCATCGGGGGCCGACGTCGTGAGCCGCGCCTTCGCGCCCGGCGCCGGGATCGACGAGGATCCGGTGACCGGATCGGCGCACAGCGTGCTGACGCCCTATTGGACGACGCGGCTGGGGCGCGACCATTTCGCCGCCTATCAGGCGAGCGCACGCGGCGGCCATGTCGGCTGCCGCCTCGACGGCGCCATGGTCGAGCTCACCGGCACGTGCGTCACGACGCTGGTCGGCGATTTCCTGCTCTGAAGTTTGGCGCGGTACCGGCCCGCTATTTCAAAGCGCTTCGGTCAGGTCGGCGAGATGCCGGCGCAAGGCGGGGAACTGCTCGTCGGTCGTCACGCCGAGCCGCACGATCGTCACCCGCTGCGACGGCGAGACGATGATATATTGCCCCTGATGACCGATGCAGGCGAACAGGTCGTTGGGGCCGCGGTCGGGCCATAGAGCCGGGGTCACCCCGGCAGGCCGTTTGCGATTGAGCCAGATATGCCCGCCATAGCCCGCGTCGTTCTTCGAAGGGGTGAGCATGAAGCGCATCCAGGTTTCGGGGAGCAGCCGCTGGCCGTTCACGACGCCATGGTTGCGCAGGAATTCGCCGAACCTGGCATAGTCGCGCGCGGTCGCGTGCATGATCGACCCGCCGATCATCGTGCCGCGTGCGTCATATTCGGGCGTCAGGCTGGTCATCCCCAGCGGCTCAATCAGCCGCCCGCCGATGAAATCGCGCATCGCATCGCGGCGCGCGTCGGGGTTCCGCGACGGAGTCAGCGTGTCGGCGATGATGTCGGCGAGGATCACGCTGGTCGCCGAGCTGTAGTTGAACACCTCGTCGGGCTGCGCCGCCGCGGGCTTCGCTTCGGCAAAGCCCGCCATGTCGCCCGCGCCGCCACCGAAAAGCATCGCGACCGTATCGCCCTGCCAGACCGGATCGCCGGTCTCGACATGCTCGAGCCCCGACGACATGTGGAGCAGGCTTCGGAGCGTGATCGCGCCGCGCGGATCGCCGCTGCGCTGCCACGCCTCGACCGGCGCGGGACCGTCAAGCGACAATTGCCCGTCGGCGACGAGGAAGCCGGTGAGCACCGCGGTGATGCTTTTTGCCATCGACCAGCTGATGAGTTTCGATTCGGGGCCGAACCCGGCGGCGTAGCGTTCGTAGATCGGCTCGCCATCGCGCAGCACATAGAGCGCGCGCGTCTGCCCCACATCGTCGGCGTCGGTGAAGAGTGCATCGGCGCGCGCGCGGACCGCAGCGGGCAAGGCTGGAAGCGGCTGCGGCGTATCGACCGCCGCGACGCCGTCGAGCGACGCCCCGAATTTCGGCGCAGGCGCGACGGGCGCCATATTGCCCTGCCCCGCCGCCTGCGTCAGCGACCAGGCGCCGAGCATCGCGAGGGCCGCACTTGCCAGCAGCCGTTTTTTCGTGATCATGGCTCGGGTGAATAACATCAATCAGACCGGGCCGACAACGGGTGAGACGCCGCCGCACGCCGCGCCGCCGCCCGCCGACCCGATCCCCGCCACGAGGCCGCCGAAAGCGGCCCGCTCGAGCGGCTGCCTGCCATGGGCGATCGGGCTCGCTGTGCTGCTTGCGGTCTTCGCGATCTGGAAATTCCCGGCGTTCAAGGCGCAGGCCGAACTGGGTTCGGCCTATGCCGCGCGCGTCGGCTGTTCGTGCCGCTATGTCCAGGGCCGCAGCCTCGAAAGCTGCCAAAGCGATTTCGAGCCCGGCATGGACATGGTGTCGCTCAGCGAGGACCCCGCAACGAAAACGATCACCGGCAGCGTCCCGCTGCTCGCGTCGCGCAGCGCGCGCCACGCGGGCGCCAGCGGCTGCCTGCTCCGCCCCGACAATTAACGCCGCAAACGGAGCGCGACGAGTGCCAGCGCCGCGGGCGCACCGAAGACAAGCAGCCAGATCGTCGCTTCCTCCGCCCAGCCATATCCGGCATGGAGGACGCCAACGAGCAGGTTGCCGATCGACGCCACCAGCCAAAGCACGAGGAAGAGGCGCGTCGCCAGGGCGCCGTCCCTGATCGCCAGGCGCAGCACGACCAGCAACGCCAGCCCGGCGAGAAGCATGATCACCGTGTGCGACATCCTATTCCACTCCTTCCACGGATAGCGCCGCCGACCGATGGCGCCGCCGCCACTCGCCGGGCGACATGCCGATCTTGCGGCGAAAGATCGCGCAAAGATGGGCGTGGCTGGAAAAGCCGGTCGCGAAGGCGATTTCGGCGATCGTCAGCGGCCGGTTCATCAGGAACCAGCAGGCATGACGCAGCCGCTGGCGCAGCACATATTGCGCCGGCGTGCGCCCGGTCGCGCGCGTAAAGTGGACGATCAGGCTGTTCACCGACATCCCGACCTCGGCCGCCATATCCTCGACCGTCAGCTGCAGCTCGAGCTGCGTCTGGATGAATGCCATCAGGTCGTTGATGCGCTGGACAATGGCGGGAGAGTCGGGGCGGCCCGCCATCGCCGCGAGCGTCTCGTCAAGGGTTGCCAGCAGCGGGTCGGCCGCCGCCGCATCGCCCGCGAACAGCGCGCGGACAAGCGCCGCGAGCGCCATGTCGTGATACGCCGCCAGCGCGCGCGTGCCCGGAGCGACCGTCAGCTTCGCCGCCGGGATCTCGACCTCGATCGTGCGAACCGCGCCCCCCTTTGCCGCAGCGCGATAACGACGGCCGGCCGGCACCAGCCACATTTCGCCGGGCAGCGGATCGCCGAGCGACGTTCGCTGATCGTCCTGCCAGGTTTCGAGCCAGTGGTAGCTTCCCGCCTCATACAGGATCAGCGCATGGACATCGCGTTCGATCGTCCAGCTCGACGGGCCATCGATCCGGTCAACGATCGAGGCGACCCTGAGTCCTCCCACTTCCATTACTTGAGTATGGCAAGAATGGGAAAATGTGAAAGCCTGCTATATTTGCCAATTCTATGGTTAAATCGCGCCAACCAATACTTCGCCCGACTTGGTCGGGTGGAGGAAAAACGAGCGCGAACAAGATTATTTCGCGTGCCCCAGACACGTCGACACAGACCCCCCCCAGGCGGGCGACACGATTGTCGCCCGCCGCCTTTTTTCCGGCAAATATAGCACCCTAATTCAGGTCACGGCGAGGAACTCGTCCATCGCCAGATTGACCGCATCGGGTGCGTCCCACGGCACGAAATGGCCGCAGTCGGGCACCTCGACGATCGTCACGCCGGGAACCAGCTCTTCCATCCCGTCGAGATTGCACGGCGGCAGCGCGACATCGTCGAGCGCCCAGATCACCAGCGTCGGGATGTCGAGCTTCGGGAACGGCACCGCCGGCGGTTCGGCATAGGGTTCGTCCATCGCGGGCACATCGATCGTCGAACCGCGATACCAGTTGATCATCGCGCGGCAGGCGTCGCGATCCTCCCAATCCTTGAGCAGCCGGCCGATCTCGTCGGCGGGCTGGAGTCCGCCGCTCGGCACCCGCCCGGCAAAAGCATGGGCAAGGATGCCAGCAATGCCGTGCTCTTCGATGATCGCGTCGTTCGCGGGGTCGCGGAAGGTGCGGATATACTGACTCGCGGCGCGCTGGTCGGCGTCGGTCGCGAGCAGACGCTGAAAGATGCCGGGATGCGGCGCGTTCGCAATGACGGCGCGGGTCACACGGCCCGCCCACTCCGGGTGCAGCCCGCCCGGCTGGCCGCCGAGCGCGACGCCCCATGCGATCGCGCCACCCCAGTCGTGCCCGACGACCGTGAATTCACCGACGCCAAGCGCATCGGCGAGCGCGAAGATATCGGCGATCAGCTTGTCGGGCGTGTAGGATTCGATGTCCTGCGGCTTCGACGATCCGCGATAGCCACGCTGGTCGGGCGCGATGCAGCGGAAGCGCGTTGCGAAATGCGGCAATTGATGGCGCCAGGTGCGGTGCGATTCGGGAAAGCCGTGGAGAAACATCAGAACCGGCGCGCCCCGCGGCCCGATATCGACGACGTCGAGTTCGACCCCGGTAGAAAGCTTCACACGCTGCTGCTCGAAATCGCCGATCATCGACACCGCTCCTTTGGTTTCTTTTCGAAACCAATCTGGCGGGGATCATCGCGGCTGGCAAGCTGAGATGACGGGGTATCGGATGAAGGAGACCCCGAAGGCCGGAATGTCGGCTTTGGGGTGGGAAGCAGCCGTTCGCTCACTCTCTTTCGTCATCCCGGACTTGATCCGGGATCCATAGCCGGCACCGTCGTCGTGGACCCCGGATCAAGTCCGGGGTGACGATGATAGATAGGGCAGCTTCCGGTCGCAACGGCCATCTAAGGATAGCTAACCGTCTTCGGCACTTCGGGAATCGGGATAAACTCGTCGCTGTCGCCGGGGACGAGCGGGAATTTGCGGTCTTTCCACTCCTGCTTCGCCTCGTTGATGCGGTCGCGCGACGAGCTGACGAAATTCCACCAGACATGGCGCGGCGTCGTGAACGCCTCGCCGCCCAGCAGCATCACGCGCGCGTCGGTTTCGGCGCGCAGCGTCATCGCCTGCCCCGGTTTCAGGATGTAGAGGCTGTACCGGTCGAGCGCCTCGCCATCGAGGCTCGCATCGCCGAGCGCCACCAGCACCGCGCGCTCGTCGGCCTCGGCATCGATCGGGATCGTCGCCCCGGCGTTCATCAATATATCGGCATAGATGGTCGCGCTGTGCTGCGTCGTCGGCGCGGTCGCGCCCCACAGGCTGCCCATGATCACCCGCGCCGAAACATGGCCGTCCTCGACCAGCGGCAGGGCGCCCGCCGCGACATGCTCGAACGCGGGATCGATCTCTTCCTTGCCGTCGGGCAGCGCGAGCCAGGTCTGCATCCCCGAAATGCCTGACCCGGTCGCGCGTTCGCCCTGCGGCGTACGCTCCGAATGGACGATCCCGCGCCCTGCGGTCATCAGGTTGCACGCGCCCGGACGGATCGTCGCATAGGTGCCGAGGCTGTCGCGATGATCGATCGCACCCTCGAACAAATAGGTCAGCGTCGACAGGTTGATATGCGGGTGCGGCCGCACGTCCATGCCCTGCCCGATGTCGAAATGCGCGGGGCCGAACTGATCGACGAAGATGAACGGGCCGACCATCGTCCGTGCCTTGTTGGGCAAGGTGCGGCGCACGTCGAACGCGCCGATGTCATGGGTCGAAGGGGTGATGATGGTGAACATCAGCCAAGCCTTTCCAGCGTCTTGCGGGTCTTGTCGGTTTCGACATTGCCGGTGTTGCGCGTCGTGCCGGGTTCGAGCAGGACGACATGGCATTCGCCGTCCAGCGCCTCCGGACAATGTTCGACGCCGTGCGGGACGATGATGAACTCGCCGGGCCCGACAATCTCGTCGCGGTCGCGAAACGCCATCTTCATCCGGCCGGCGACGACGAGAAAGAGTTCATCCTCGACATCATGATGATGCCAGTCGAACTTGCCGTCGAGCTTGACCAGCTTCACCTGAAAATCGTTGATGTCGCCCGCGACCCGCGGATTCCAGTGATCGCCGATGGTCGCAAAGGCGGCTGCAAGATTGACCTTGGATGCCATGTCATCCCTCTCCTTCATGGAGCTTCGTCATTTCGACGGCGCGATCGACGCCGCGACGGCTCGCAATTCTCGCAGCATCGCACCGAAACCGAGCCCTCCATCCGACGGGCTGCCGATATCGATGCTGGCCACGCGGCCATTGATCCAGGTCGTGCAGCTCACCATTCGTAACGCCCCGACCGCGTTGCCCGCCAGTGCAATCTTCATGGTTCGCGCCTGATAAACGCAAAGATCGTCGCGCCCCAAATGGACCGCCGATATCTGTGCGTCGATCTTCTTGCCCGTAGCGCCTTCCATCCGGCTCTCGACCCGATCGGCAAAAGCCTCGGACTCCTGCTGGCCGACATAGGCCGTGCTTCCCATCTGCTTTGCCGCCGCGTCCAGATAGGCTCCGCGAGAGGGGGCGCCGGGATCGAAATTCTTCAGATATTTGAGGTGGATGAAACGGAGGTTCCCGCCACCTTCGTTCGCGGTTTGGCAATTCTGGATATAGGCAAGGTTGGCCACGATAACGCCGGCGGCACTCGACTGATCGCCGCGTGCGCCCACCGGCAGTTGCTGCGGAACGCAATAGCCGCTCGGAAGGGGCATCACATAGTTGCGACCGCTGATATCGAATGCCAACGCTGCCGCTTCGGGGGGCTGCGAAACGGGCGCCTCCGAAAACAGGGCCAGCGCGGCGAGCGCGAACATGGTCACCCTTCTCCCGGCGCCGTCGCCTTGATTGCGAGCGCATGGACGCGCTGCCCCGGCAGGTCGCCGAGCGCCTTGTTCACCGCACGCTGGCGCGCGACGCGATTCTGGCCGGCAAATCCCGCCCATTCGATCGTCAGGCTGAAATGCGACTCGCCGCTGCCGTCGTCGCCCATATGGCCGTGGTGGCTGGCGCTGTCGTTGTTCACGACAAAATTTGCGTCGGGAAAGGCTGCGCCGAGCAGGCTTTCCATCTCTTGCTGTACGGGGCCTTTGCTGCTCATGGGTTGACCATAAGCGCTTCGTCGCCAAATTATAAGACCTCCATCATCGCTCGAAAGTCCTTTGTGCCTTCTTCCGCACGCCCTTCCCGTTTTCATGGCCGCGTCCCCCGCGAAGCCCCCTGCGCCGCGCCCGGGTGCCGTGAACCCGGCGAATTCCGTGCGCCGATGGCATGGACGCGATCGCCCGACGGTCCGCCGCAATATCGCTGGCTGTGCCTCGATCATGTCCGCGAATTCAATGCGGGCTATAATTTCTTCGAGGGCATGACCGCCGACCAGATCATGGAGGCGCAATCGCCGACCGCCGGCTGGGAAACCGAGAGCCGCACCTTCCGCCCCGCGGGCAGCGCCGACCTGCCGCCGCGCTGGGCCGATTTCAGGGACCCGATCGACGCATTGGGCGCACGCTTTCGCCAGCGGATGGACGAGGCGCGGCGCGAGACCGCCAACCCCGGCCTGTCGCGCGAGGAACATGCCGCGATGCAATTGCTCGCGCTGCCCGCCGACGCCGACCGCGCGGCGCTGCGGCGGCGCTACAGCGAACTCGTCCGCAAATATCATCCCGACCGGAATGGCGGCGACCGCAGCTTCGAAGCGAGACTCGGCGAAGTCGTTGCGGCATATCAGTTGCTGAGAAAGACGAAGGCGTTCGCATAGGAGAGGCGCGATGACCGACCTGAACGAAGCACGGATCGAAGTGGTGCGCCGGCACATGGCGCTCGAAATCACGCACGACTGGGAGGGCGTTCTCGCGACCTTCGACCACCCGCGGTACGAATTGATGGGTCCCGGCACGATCTTCGACGGCGAGGCGGCGGTGCGATCCTATTTCGCCGCCTCGCGCGAGCCCTTTCCCGATCAGGCGAACGAGGTCATCGCGATCGCCGCCGATGAGGGCACGAACACGGTGCTCGTCGAATTCTGGCTGACCGGCACGCATCTTGGCCCGCTGAAGCTCGGCCTCAGGACGATCGAGCCGACCGGCAAGGCGTTCCGCATTCGTATGGCCGCCAGTTTCGAATTTGCTCCCGGCAGCGACAAGATCGTCTGCGAACGTCCCTATTACGACCAGTCGGCGGTGATGAAGGCGCTCGGCCTCCTCTAGAACATCGCCACGAAAGGCGTTGCAAGCCGCAACCCATGACGATACCGCGACGACGAAGCGCCGCCGCGCGGCGACTCTCCCCGTTTGCTTGCTGGACTTTGCCATGACCGATATTCCGAACAGCCTTCCCGATCACCACGGCTCGACGCTGCTTGCGGCGCCCGATACCGAGGTCGACGCACGCGAGGTGTTCGGGGTCAATATCGACATGAAGGTCCCGGCGTTCAGCGAGGCCGACGAACGCGTCCCCGACCTCGACCCCGCCTATGTCTTCGACGGCGACACGACGCTCGCGATCCTCGCGGGCTTCAAATACAACCGCCGCGTGATGGTGCAGGGCTATCACGGCACCGGCAAGTCGACGCATATCGAACAGGTCGCGGCGCGGCTCAAATGGCCGTGCATCCGCGTCAACCTCGACGCGCATATCAGCCGTATCGACCTTGTCGGCCGCGACGCGATCGTGCTGCGCGACGGTCAGCAGGTCACCGAATTCCGCGAAGGCCTGCTCCCCTGGGCGCTGCAGACCCCCACGGCACTGGTCTTCGACGAATATGACGCCGGCCGCCCCGATGTGATGTTCGTGATCCAGCGCGTGCTCGAAACCGAGGGCAAGCTGACGCTGCTCGACCAGAACCGCGTGATCCGTCCCAACCCGCATTTCCGCCTCTTCTCGACCGCGAACACCGTCGGGCTCGGCGATACGAGCGGGCTGTATCACGGCACCCAGCAGATCAATCAGGGCCAGATGGACCGCTGGAACATCGTCGTCACGCTGAACTATCTGCCCGCGGCGACCGAAAGCGCGATCATCCTCGCCAAGGTGCCGAACACCGACGAGACGACCGTCGCCAATATGGTCAAGGTCGCGGACCTGACGCGTCAGGGCTTCATCAACGGCGATATCTCGACCGTGATGTCGCCGCGCACGGTCATCAGCTGGGCGCAGAATACAGCGATCTTCAACAATATCGGCTTTGCGTTCCGTCTCTCGTTCCTCAACAAATGCGACGAGGCCGAGCGGATGATCGTCGCCGAATATTATCAGCGCGTGTTCGGCGAGGATTTGCCCGAGAGCGTCGTCGGCAAATAAGCGATCGGCGCGCGGCGCGTCCGCCGGATCGATTTCTCCCTTTCAAAGCCCGCCATCCTCTGCCAGCGTCGGCGAATGTGTCAGGCTTTTCAAAGGTGAAACCGCCGTGCGAATGACCCGCCTGCTCGCCGCTCTTGTCCTTGCCCCGCTGTCGGGATGCAGCATCGCGGCGGTCGACTATGGCAAGGTTCGCCATGCCGAATATGTCGCCGATCCGCGCTGCACCGCGCAGGCGGGTGCCGTCGTCGACGGCGAGGCGCTGCCCTATTTCTTCGCGACGAGCCGCCTGCCCGACTGCCGGACGAGCGAGATCGAGCTGCTCCATCACCGCGGCGACCAGATGCGCTACGGCCGTTTCAATGCGCCGCGCGAAGTCGAGGTTGGCAAGAAAAAGAAGCTGCTGGCCCCGATCGCCTTCCAGACTTCGGCCGACTGGTGGCGCGCCCTGCAGGCCGAAACCGACCGCAAGCAGGGCCGCGTGCTGCTCTATATCCACGGCTACCGCGAGAATTTCTCGACGACGTCGAAGGACGCGACACAGATCGCGCGAATGACCGGCTTCGACGGCCCGATCATCGAATATAGCTGGCCGTCGCAGGGCAAGGTCCTGAGCTATGTCGTCGACGAGACGAACATGTATCACGACGTCCGAAATTTCCGCGACTTCCTGAAGTCGCTCGCCGAACAGAGCTGGGTGAAGGAGATCGTCGTCGTCTCGCACTCGCTCGGCGCGCGGCTCGTCATTCCGGCGATCTCCTATGTCGATCGCACGTCGAGCAACGCCGACAGCAGCAATATCTCGAACGTCATCCTCGCCTCACCCGACATCGACCGCGAGACGTTCGAACGCGATATCGAGGAAGAGGTCCTCTCGGCACGACGCGTCGCCAACAATCGGCGGATCACCGTCTATACCTCGCGTGCCGACAAGGCGCTCGCCGCGTCGCGCGCGATCCACGGCTATCCGCGGCTCGGCTCGCCCTATTGCTTCAATCCGTTCGAGGCGGCCGACCTCAAAGCCCAGGGGCTGCCCGAGCGTTGCTACCCGGTCTCGCGCGCCGGGCTGACGGTGATCGACACCACCGACGTGTCGCGCGGATCGACGGGGCACAGTAATTTCCTGCGCAGCGGCGTGGTGTGCTGGGACTTTATCGATGTCGTCGCGAACAAGCGCACACGGCCCGAACGCGTCGCAACGCCATGGGCGCACGTGTTCCGCCTGCTTCCCGATCCCGTGATACCCAAGAATGGCGACGATGCGATCTGTCAGCGGACGCCCGAGGTCGAAGAACCGCAGTGAGGGCCTAGAAGCCGCACATGATCGCAAAATTGGTGAGCCAGACGACCGGTCCCTCGCCGGTCCACAGCCACAGACCACCCGCCGCGATCAGGGCAAAGAGCACGAGCGCGATCCAGTCCTGCCGCGCGAGCCTCACGCCGTTTGCAGCCGTTTGACCGGCGCGTCAGCGATCGGCAGGTGGACGAGCCCCGCGAACAGCCCGAGCGCGATCGAAAAGCCCCATGCGATGTTGTAGCTGCCCGTCGCGTCGAAGATCAGCCCCGCCGTGTACGCGCCGAAGAAGCTGCCGAGCTGGTGGCTCAGGAACACGATGCCGTAGAGCATAGAGAGATAGCGGATGCCGAAGATGCGTCCGACGATCCCGCTGGTCAGCGGCACGGTGCCGAGCCAGAGGAAACCCATCGCGCCCGCAAAGACGAGCGCGCTCGCATGGCTCAAAGGCAAAAAGAGGAAGAGCGCAATCACCGCCGAACGCGCGGTGTAAAGTGCCGACAGCACATATTTCTGGCGCAGCAGATCGCCCGCCCGACCGAACACGTATGAGCCGAGAATGTTGAACAGCCCGACGAGCGCGAGCACCTGCGCGCCGATCCCGATCCCCAGCCCCTTGTCGTCGAGATAGGCGGGCAAGTGCGTCGCAATGAAGGCGATGTGGAACCCGCAAACGAAGAAGCCGGCGTTGAGCAGCCAGTAACCGCGATGGACCGCCGCCTCGCGCAGCGCATCGCGCGCGGTCTGCTCCTCGACCGCAAGCGTCCCCGGCGTGTCGGTGCGCCCCGCGACGCCGATTGCGAGCAGACCGCATAGCGCCACAAGCCCCGCCATGATCCACAAGGTCTCATGATAGCCGATATCGCCGAGCAGCATCGAAGCCAGCGGGACGACGAGGAATTGCCCGAGCGACCCGCCCGCGGTGACGATCCCGAACGCGCTGCTGCGCTTTTCGGGGCTGACGACGCGCCCCACCGCGCCGAGCACGACGACAAAGGTTGTCGCCGACTGCGCCATGCCGATCAGCAGGCCGAAGCTGACATGCAGACCGATCGCGTCGGTGGCGAACGCCGCGCCGATCAGGCCGAGCGCATAGAGGAGCGCGCCCGCCAGCACGACGCGCCCCGCGCCATGCTTGTCGGCGAGCGCGCCGACGAAAGGCTGAACGAGGCCGAACAAGAGATTCTGGAGCGCCATCGCGAGCCCGAAGTCGGAGCGCCTGATGCCGATATCGACGCTCATCTGCGGCAGGAACAGGCCGAACGACTGGCGCACGCCCATCGCCAGCGTGACGATGAACGCCGCGCAGACGATGACGACCCAGGGGCGTTTCATGGGGGAGAGTGCGGGGGAGGACATAAGGCGCGGATGCTCCTCCCTTCCGTTTGCGTCAAGCGAGCTTAGCTACGGCGCCACCTACTCTCTCTTTCGTCGCCCCGAACTTGATCCCGGGTGACGATGAAAGGGATTTCCTTCGACCCCAAAAGCCGGTTAGAGCCGACTCGAAATGTCTGCCCAATCTCCCCTCGACGACTTCAAGGCCGCGCTGTCGAGCGTCGCGCGCGCGGTGACCCGCGATGCCGAGGTCGAGGTCGGCTTTACCGCCGACGCGCCGGCGCAGGTCGGCAAGGCGATCAAGGTGCCGACCCCGTCGCGCACCCTGCCCGCCGACCAGGTTGCCGAGGCGCGCGGCTTTGCCGACTCCTATGCTTTGCGGATGAAGCATCACAGCGAGAAACTGCACGCTTCCGCGCGTCCCGCCGAGCCGATCGCCGCCGCCGCGTTCGACGCGATGGAGCGCGCGCGGATCGAGGCGCTCGGCGCGCGCCACATGAACGGGATGCGCAGCAACCTGTCAGCGAGCCTCGCGATGCGCATGCGCAGCGACCCGATCAGCCGCGCGCAAGGCCGCGAGGATGTGCCGATTTCGAGCGCGCTCGAACTGATGCTGCGCGAGGCATTGACGGGCGAGCAGGCGCCGCAGGGGACCGAGACGGGCCTGTCGCTGGTGCGCGAATGGATCACGGGCGAAGCGGGCGGCGATTTGACCGCGCTGTCGATGCTGCTCGACGATCAGGCCGCCTTTGCCGAGACCGCGAAACTCGCGCTGCGTCACCTCGACCTGATCCAGAGCGACGAGCCGCTCGAGGAAGGCGCCGAGGACGGCGGCGAGCAGGACGAGACCGAAGCCGAGGAAAGTCAGGAAGAGCAGGAAAGCGAAGACGGCGGCACCGGCGAAAGCCAGGTCGACGCCCGCGCCGAAATGGCGGGCGATCAGGCCGACGACGGCGACAGCGATCCCGATGCGCAGGAAATGGAAGCCGACGGCGAACCCGAAATGGGCGGCGAAGGCGACGAGGGCATGCTGCCCGTACGCCCCAACCGCCTGCCGAGCGACATTCCCGATTTCAACTATCTGCGCTTCACCGAAAAGCATGACGAGATCATTCTCGCGACCGAGCTGTGCGATGCCGACGAACTGACGCGGCTGCGCGCCTATCTCGACCAGCAGATGGCGCATTTGCAGGGCGCGGTGACCAAACTCGCTAACCGCCTCCAGCGCCGGTTGATGGCACAGCAGAACCGCGCGTGGGATTTCGATCAGGAAGAAGGCCAGCTCGACGCCGCGCGGCTCGCGCGCGTCATCGTCTCGCCGGGGCAATCGCTAAGCTACAAGATCGAGCGCGATACCGATTTCCGCGACACCGTCGTGACCTTGCTGATCGACAATAGTGGCTCGATGCGGGGGCGGCCGATCAGCATCGCGGCGATCAGCGCCGACATCCTCGCGCGCACGCTCGAACGCTGCGGCGTGAAGACCGAAATTCTGGGCTTTACCACGCGGACGTGGAAGGGCGGGCAGAGCCGCGAGGACTGGCTCGCCGCGGGGCGCCCCGCGCACCCCGGCCGCCTCAACGACCTCCGCCACATTATCTACAAGCCCGCCGACGAACCCTATCGCCGCGCGCGCAAGTCGCTCGGGTTGATGATGCGCGAAGGCTTGCTCAAGGAAAATATCGACGGCGAGGCGCTGATGTGGGCGCACCAGCGCATCATCGGCCGCCCCGAAGAGCGCAAGATATTGATGGTGATTTCGGACGGCGCGCCGGTCGACGACAGCACATTGTCGGTGAACCATGGCGCCTATCTCGACCAGCATCTGCGGCAGGTGATCGAGTGGATCGAGAACCGCTCGCCCGTCGAATTGTGCGCAATCGGCATCGGCCATGACGTCACGCGCTATTACAGCCGCGCGGTGACGATCATGGACGCCGAACAATTGGGCGGGACCATGGTCGAACAGCTCGCGGGCCTGTTCGACATCGATTGACCGGATAGCAAAAGGGGAACGGCCATGCCGTTCCCCTTCGCGTTTCTCCAGGCCATGCGGCCAGCGCTTATTTCGTCTTGCCCGTCCACGCTTCGGGATCGAAGCCCTCGAGCGTGTCGCCCTTTGCCCCGGCGGCAATCTCTTCGGCGGTCAGGAACTTGATCGCGACGCCGCCAGCCTTGGTGCTGCCCCAGCTCATCGCCGTGATCCGGCTGTCGCCATATTTTGCGCCGATCACGGCATCGGCACCCAGCTTTTCGCCGCGTTCCCAGATCTCGTTGTAGATTTTCTGCTGCGATGCTTCCTTGCTGAAAATCGTCGCCTTGCGCACCCCAGCGGTCACCACGCCGATGATCTTGTACGGCTTGTCGGTGATGTCATGGGGAAAGACGGGCACGCCCATTTCCTCATTGACCATCACATAGGTGGCGTCCTTCTTCTTCGCCATGGCGGGCGTGGAAACCGCCATGGCGGCGATGCTTATGGCAGTGACTATCTGGATGAATTTCATTGTCTGCTCCCCCTTGTTGATCCGTAACAATTCCCTCTCCTTTTCAACCGGGTCAACAAGATTCTGGCTTGGCAACTTCGCCTATTCATGGCCTACATCGCGCGGGGTTGCAGGGGGCAGGAAATGGCGTTGATATTGGGCGCAGCGATGGCTGTTCTACTTTCGGGAACGACGCAATCGGGGACGATCGTCGAACCGGCGGCAGCGCCGGGTTCCGTGTTGGCGACAGCGACTGAACCGGCGGTTGCGACACTCGTCCTCAAGCGTGACACGCCCATCCATTTCATGGTGATCTCGGAAGTCACGACGAAGACCCACACTCCCGGACACCGCTTCAGATTGCGCGTCGACAAACCTGTTTTCGTCGACGGTGTCCTCGCGCTTCCGGTCGGGACGATCGCGTGGGGCGAAGTGCTCGCGGCAAAGAAGAGCGGCAATGTCGGCAAGTCGGGATCGCTGGAGGCGCGGCTCCTTTATGTCGACGTCAATGGATATCGCGTGCCGATCAGCGGCACCAACACCGCCAAGGGCGCGGGCGGCGGCGCCGAAACGGCGCTCGGCGTCCTCGCGCTGGGGCCGTTCGGCCTGCTCGCCAAGGGCAATAATGCGAAGATCAAGGCGGGCGAATTGATGACCGGCTTCGTCGAACAGGACACCGAGATTCCACGTCCGCAAGCGGCGGCGCCATGATGAGAGGCCGCGCGCTTCTTGCTGCGACCGTGCTGATGCTGGCCTGCCCGGCTGCCGGCGGAGAGCCCGCTGCCGCGAGTGGCGCTGCGGCACCGGCGGCGCAGCTGTTGCTGCCGACGGGGACGCGGATCGACCTGATCACGCGCGATGCCGTGTCGACGAAGAAGAATGAAAAGGGCGACCTGCTTTACCTGAAGGTCGCGACGCCCGTGACCGTGGACGGCGTGATCGCGATCCCCGCCGGCACCATCGTCGTCGCGCAGCTGACGCGTGCCGAAAAGCGCGGCGCTTTCGGGCGATCGGGCAAGCTCGACGTCCAGTTGCTCTATGCCGAGCTTCCCGGCGGCCCCCTGCGCGTCAGCGGCACATTGGAGGCGCGCGGCAAGAAGGATGCGGGCGATGGCGCCGCGACCGCCGCGGCCTTCCTCGTCCTGCCTTTTCTTTCTACGGGCCGCAGCGCCGAAATCCCCGCGGGGTCGGAGGTTTCCGCCCGGCTCGACCGCGATCTGCGGGTCCACCCGCGATAATCGCAGCCCGGAATCGCCTCTTCTGCACGCAGGGTGACAAGCCCTTTGCCCCTCGTTACAACCCCTTCCCGATGCAGCAGGGACTCGCGGCCTGACGACGAGAGCCGCTGTATCGACATATGTGCTGAGGGGTCGCCGGCATGACTTGGGGCCGCACCAATGGGGTGCGTGGCTGAGGGGGCGACTGACACATGAAAAAAGCATCCGACCTGTTCATCGAATGTCTTGAGGAAGAAGGCGTCGAGTATATTTTCGGGGTTCCGGGCGAGGAGAATCTCGATTTCCTCGATAGCCTGTCGCGCTCGAAGAAGATCAAGCTGATCCTGACCCGCCACGAACAGGGCGCGGGCTTTATGGCCGCCACTTATGGTCGCCACACCGGCAAGACCGGCGTCTGCCTTGCGACGCTCGGCCCCGGCGCGACCAACTTCGTGACGGCGGCGGCCTATGCGCAATTGGGCGGGATGCCGATGATGATGATCACCGGCCAAAAGCCGATCAAGAAGTCGAAGCAGGGGCGTTTCCAGATCCTCGACGTCGTCGCGATGATGGGGCCGATCACCAAATATACGCACCAGATGGCGTCGTCGGACAATATCCCGAGCCGCGTGCGCGAAGCCTTCCGCCTCGCCGAGGAGGAAAAGCCGGGCGCGGTGCATATCGAATTGCCCGAAGATATCGCCGACGAGCATACCGACAGCCTGCCGCTGAAGCGCAGCCATTCGCGCCGCCCGACCGCCGACGTCAAATCGATCCGCGAGGCGGTCAAGGCGCTGGAAGAAGCGACCTCACCCGTCCTCGTCATCGGCGCGGGCGCGAACCGCACGATGACCAGCCGCATGCTGTTGCAGTTCATCGAAAAGACCGGCATCCCCTTCCTCACGACGCAGCTCGGCAAGGGCGTGATCGACGAGCGTCACCCGAAATTCCTGGGTTGCGCGGCGCTGTCGGCGGGAGACTTCGTCCACCGTGCGGTCGAGGCGTCAGACTGTATCGTCAACCTCGGCCACGATGTGATCGAAAAGCCGCCCTTCTTCATGCAGCGCGGCGGCCCCACGGTGATCCATGTGTCGACCAAGACCGCCGAGGTCGATCCGGTCTATTTCCCCGACATCGAGGTGATCGGCGATATCGCCAACGCGGTGTGGCAGATGAAGGAAGACATCGTCCCCAACGGCGGGTGGAAGTTCGACCATCTGCTCGCCTATCGCAAGGCCGAGGTCGAGCATACCGCGCCGCTGGCGAAGGATGAGCGTTTTCCGATCTTCCCGCCGCACCTCGTCCAGTCGGTGCGCGATGCGATGCCCGACGACGGGATCATCTGCCTCGACAATGGCGTCTACAAGATCTGGTTCGCACGCGGCTATACCGCGTGCAAGCCGAACACCGTGCTGCTCGACAATGCGCTCGCGACGATGGGCGCGGGCCTGCCGTCGGCGATGATGTCGGCGATGGTCTATCCGGGGCGCAAGGTCATGGCGATCTGCGGCGACGGCGGCTTCATGATGAACAGCCAGGAAATGGAGACCGCGGTGCGCCTCGGCCTCAACATCACCGTGCTGATTCTGAACGACAACAGCTATGGCATGATCCGCTGGAAACAGGCGAATATGGGCTTCAAGGATTGGGGGCTGACCTATGGCAACCCCGACTTCGTCAAATATGCCGAAGCCTACGGCGCGCACGGTCACCGCGTCGAGAGCGCGGCGCATCTGAAGGAACTTCTCGCCCATACGCGCGATACGCCGGGTGTGCATCTGATCGACTGCCCGGTCGATTATTCGGAGAATGACCAGATCCTCAACATCGACATCAAGAAGCTGTCGAAGGAACTTTAATCTGGTGCATGGTGCCCCGGCGAAAGCCGGGGTCCCGAGCGGTCAACCCGGCCGTCGCGCATTTTAGCCCTGGGTCCCGGCTTTCGCCGGGATACGGAGAAACGCCGCATGAAACTCGAAACCGTCTACCCGCTCTACCTCAACAACAAGGCCGTGCAGCCGAACACCGACCTTGAGGTGATCGACAAGTTCACCGGCGAAGTCGCGTTCCGCACCGCGCTGGCGACGCCGGACATTATCGACGAGGCGATTGCGGGCGCGGTGCGCGCCGCCGAGCCGATGGCACGGCTCGCGAGTTTCGAGAAGCGCGATGTGCTGTTGCACTGTGTGGCGCGTTTTCAGGAGCGGTTCGACGAACTTGCCTATGCGCTGTGCGTCGAGGCGGGCAAGCCGATCGCCGACAGCGAAGGCGAGGTCACGCGCCTGATCGACACCTTTCGCATCGCCGCCGAGGAAGCGACGCGCAACTATGGCGAGGTCCAGCCGCTCGACATCTCGGCGCGCGCCAAGGGCTATATGGGGATGTGGAAGCGCGTGCCGATCGGGCCGTGCAGCTTCATCTCGCCGTTCAACTTCCCGCTCAACCTCGCCGCGCACAAGATCGCGCCCGCGATCGCAATCGGTTGCCCGTTCGTGATGAAGCCTGCGTCGCTTACCCCGCTCGGCGCAATCATCATGGGCGAGGTGCTCGCCGAGTGCGATATCCTGCCCGAGGGCGCGTTCAGCATCCTGCCCGCAACGCGCGCCGGCGCCGACCTGTTCACCACCGACGAGCGGTTGAAACTGCTGTCCTTCACCGGCTCGCCCGGCGTCGGCTGGGATCTGAAGGCCAAGGCGGGAAAGAAGAAGGTCGTGCTCGAACTCGGCGGCAACGCCGCGGTCGTCGTCGACAAGGACGCCGACCTCGACCATGCGCTCGCGCGGATTGTCTTCGGCGGCTATTACCAGTCGGGACAAAGCTGCATCCATGTGCAGCGCGTAATCATCCACGAAGATATCTACGACCGCTTCCGCGACATGCTCGCCGCGAAGGTCAAGACGCTGAAATCGGGCGACCCGAAGCGGCGCGACACCTTCATCGGCCCGATGATCTCGGTGAAGGAAGCGCAGCGACTGAAGGGCTGGATCGACGATGCGGTCGCCGCGGGCGCGACGCTGCTCGCGGGCGGCGGGTGCGAAGGCAATATGCTCGAAGCCGCGCTGCTCGAAAACGTCCCGCGCGACACCGACGTCGTGCGCGAGGAGGCCTTCGGCCCCGTCGTCATCCTGTCGAAATTCGCGAAATGGGACGAGGCGCTCGCCGAGGTCAACGACAGCAAGTTCGGGCTGCAGGCCGGCCTGTTCACCAGCGACATCCACAAGGTGCTCGATGCGTGGGATCATCTCGACGTCGGCGGTGTCGTCGTCAACGACGTGTCGTCCTATCGCGTCGACAATATGCCTTATGGCGGCGTGAAGGACAGCGGCCTCGGCCGCGAGGGCGTACGCTTCGCGATCGAGGATATGAGCGAAATCAGGAATTTGGTGATCCGTCGAACCTGATTGGATCATGGTTAACCAGATATGTGTCAAATAGGCAACGTCACACAAGCGACGCCGAACTTTCTTCAAACTGTCGCGAGTTTGAATCGCACACTGTAACATTTCGCGTGTCTACGCCGGGAGCAGCTAAAGGCTGTTTCCGGAGTGTGACATGGCATCGATTTCGACCCTGCCGATCCCCGCCCGCTTTCCCGACCCCTTCACCACCGATCCGCACGTTCCCGAACGGCTGATCGGCGAGCGGCGGAGCTATCGCAGCGTGTGGGTCAGCGACATCCACCTCGGCACGCGCGGCTGCAACGCCGCGATGCTGATCGACTTCTTCGACCATGTCGATTGCGAGACGCTCTATCTTGTCGGCGACATCATCGACGGCTGGCGGCTCAAGAAACGCCATTTCTGGCCGCCCGAACATAATGACGTCGTGTGGCGGGTGCTGAAGCGCGCGAAGCGCGGCACGCGCGTCGTCTATGTCCCCGGCAACCATGACGAGATGGTGAAGCCCTTTGACGGCTTCGATTTCGGCGGGGTCGAAATCCGGCGCGAGGCGATCCACGAGACCGCCGACGGGCGCAAACTGCTCGTCGTCCACGGCGACGAGTTCGACGCGGTGATGCTTGCGCACCGCTGGCTCGCCTTCGTCGGCGACGCCGCCTACACCGCGCTGATGAAGTGCAACGTCGTGGTCAACGCGGTGCGCAGCAAATTCGGCCTGCCCTATTGGTCGCTGTCGATGGTCGCCAAGCACAAGGTCAAGAACGCGGTCCAGTTCATCGGCCGCTATGAAGAAGTCGTCGCGCACGCCGCGCGCTCGCGCGGGGTCGACGGCGTCGTCTGCGGCCACATCCACAGCGCCGAGATGCGCGAGATCGAGGGCACCGAATATTATAATGACGGCGACTGGGTCGAAGGATGCACCGCGCTGGTCGAACATCATGACGGCACGATGGAAATCCTCCACTGGGCCGAAGAGGTCGCGAGCCGTATCGCGCCGACACCGTTGAAACTGCCCGCCCCGGCGCGCGCTGCATAAATGAGGATCCTCATCGTCACCGACGCATGGGAGCCGCAGGTCAACGGCGTCGTCCGCACATTGCAGGCGACGATCGGCGAATTGCGCGCCAGCGGGCATGACGTCGGGGTCGTCTCGCCCGACCTGTTCCGCTCGATCCCCTGCCCCTCCTATCCCGAAATCCGGCTCGCCTTTGCCGGATGGCGCAAGGTCGGGCGGCATATCCGCGCCTTTGCCCCGCAGGCGATCCATATCTCGACGGAGGGACCGCTCGGACTGGCGGCGCGGCGTTGGTGCCTGAAGAACGGATTTCCCTTCACCACAGCCTATCACACGCGCTTTCCCGAATATGTCGCGGCGCGTTTCCCGATCTCGCCCGATGTCGTCTGGCGTTTCATCCGCTGGTTTCACCGTCCGGCGCGGCACATCATGGTCGCGACGCGCAGTCTCGCGCGCGAACTGGCCGAACAGGGCCTCGGCCAGACGATGATGTGGGAACGCGGGGTCGACCACGAGCTGTTCCGCCCCGACCGTGCAGCCCACCCGGCCTATGACGGGCTGCCGCGACCGATCCAGCTCTATGTCGGCCGGGTCGCGGTCGAGAAGAATGTCGGCGCGTTCCTCGGCTGCGACCGGCCCGGCACCAAAGTCATCGTCGGCGATGGCCCGGCGCTCGCCGAATTGAAGGCGCGGCACCCGCAGGCGCTGTTTCTCGGCAAGCTCGGCGGCGAAACGCTCGCCGCGGCCTATGCCGGCGCCGACGTTTTCGTCTTCCCGAGCCGCACCGACACCTTCGGCCTCGTGGTGATCGAGGCGCTCAGTTGCGGGACGCCCGTCGCGGCCTTTCCGGTGCCGGGTCCCGGCGATATCGTGACCGACGGCGCCGGGGCGCTCGACGACGACCTCGGCCGCGCGATCGACGTCGCGCTGACGTGCGACCGCGCCGACGCTGCGGCGCTTGGTGCGCGCTACAGCTGGTCGAGCTGCACCGCGCAGTTCGCGAAGGCGCTGACCTTCGTCCCGTCGGAGCCCGCGCCCGACGCGCCGCTCGGCGCGACGGGACTGACCGCCTAGAAGGTCTTGCGCCACTCCAGCTCGATATAACGGCCGAGGGGGTCGATATAGCCGGGCTGGTAGTTGAGCGGCACGACGCCGTTCGCATTGGTGATCTTGCGCTGCGCGTCGAAGATGTTGTCGACCGCGAGCCGCACGCGCGATCCTTTCAGGAAAGGCAGCTTCTCGGTCAGCTTCGGCTTCTGGTTCAGGTCGACGAAGAAGCGCAGGTTAAAGGTCGCGAGGTCGCCGAACTTCAGGTCGCCCGCGGTGCTGCCGGTCACCGTGCTGCCGCTGTCATATTTGGCGCTGAGCCGCACACCCATGCCCTTGTTGAACAGCCCGCCGTCGAGTTCGAACAGATGCCGGTTACTACCACCGTTGCTGCCGGTCGCCGATCCGTTCAGCAGGTCGAGTTCGGGCACGCCCGGACGGATCAGCACCGTGTCGGTCAGCTTGATCGTATGATAGAGCGACACCTGCCAGCGCCCGCCCTGCGGCCCGCCGAACATGCCGCCGGGACCACCCGGACCGCGGCCGCCGCCGCCCATGCGCGGACCACCGCCACCACCGCGCGGACGATCGGCGCCGCCGCCTTCGCGACCACCCGGCCGTGCGCCTTCGGCGCCCGGCGCGCCGCCGGGGCCGCCCGCGCCGGCACCGCGCTGTTGCTGCTGGCCAAAGCTCTTGCCGAAATTGAGGCCCCAGCGGATCTGCGAATTTTCGGCACGGTCGAAATTGACCGGCCGCTGGTCGATCGCGAGCAGCACGCCGTTCGGATCGCGTATCACGCGGTCGGGGAACGCCGCCTCGATCTCGGGCGTCAGCAACGGGAAGCTGTTCGCCGTGTCATAGCTTTTGTTGCTGTTATAATTGATCGAGACATTCAGCCCCTCGACCATCGGCGGCGACCAGTTGAGCCCGAGCTTCAGGTCGCGGCGCTGTTCGGCGAGCAGGAAGGGATTGCCGCCCGTCGTCGTCGTGATCTGGACCGTCTGCCCGGTCCGGATGTCGTAATAGGTGACGCCGTCGGTCACCAGCGGCGCCGCGCCAAGCTGCTGGATGCCGGGGGCGGCCTCGTCCTGATTGAAGCTCGCGATCAGCGACAGATTGTCGGTCACACCCCAGTTGAGATTGGCTCCCCAGCTCTTGAGCGCGGCAAAATCGCTGGGATTCTGGACCTGTCCGCTCAGCGTCAGCGACACGCGGCCGATGTTGCCGACCTGATATTCGGGGTCGAGCAGCGGCACGGTAAGCGAACCGAAAACCCCCGGAAGGTCGCGGGCGAGATCGGTGTTGGCGATGCCATTGCTATTTTCGGACCGGCTGTCGAAACGCAGCCCCGAATAGCTGCCGGTCATCGACAGGCGGATCGGCCCTGCCCAACCTTCGGTCACCGTGCCCGACAGGTTGGCGTTGCCGCCGAAGGTCTGCTGGCTGCTGTCGAACCGGTCGCGCGCGCCGCTGATGCGGTCGGTGAAGGTCAGTTGATCGGCGTCGGCATAATTGCCCGACACCGACCAGCGCCAGTCGCCGAGCATGCCGTTGACGCTCGCGGTGGTGGTGAGGTTGCGGCTGCGGCTGTCGCGTTCGAGCGGATCGGAAACCCCGCCCACGCCGGGGCCCAGCAGCGAGAGGCTGTCGGTCTGATCGAAGCGCACGTTGATCGATGCGTCGGTCACCTTGTTCAGGCTGCGCTGGATCGTCGCGTCGATCAGATATTGGTCGGATGCCGACAGCAGGCTGCGCGCGGGCGCCTCGGCCGCCTGCGCGGGATCGTCATAGACAAGGTCCCGCTCGCTTTCGAGCAGCATCGTCTTATGTTCCCAGCCGGCGTTGACGTTCAGCCGGCCGTTTTCGCCGATCATCAGGAAGCTCGGCTCGATCTCGCTCTGGAAACGGCCGCCCTGCGTCGGAATGCCGCCCTCGCCCTCGACCGCGATCTGGCGGAAATTGGGCTTGAGAACCATGTTCACGACGCGTTCGTCGGCCGAATAGCCATATTGCAGCGCGACCTCTTCGGGGAACACTTCGACCTTCGCGATCGCTTCGGGCGGCAGGTTGCGCACTTCGCCAAAACCCCCGATGCGGCGGCCGTTGACGAGGATGATCGGCCGGCCGCCGCCGCGCCCGCGGCCCGAGCGCGTCTGGGGCGCGAGCGCGTCGAGCAGTTCGGACACGTTCGACACGCCATAGCTCGCGATCGCCGCCTCATCGAGTTCGGCTTCGGCCTTGATGTCGGTGTCGAGCTGCCCCGCAAGGCGCGGTGCGGTAACGATGATCTCGTCCTCGCTATAATCGTCATAGGCGTCCTCGACCGTTTCGGGCGCGGCGGGGACGGATTCGGCCGGCTGTTCGGCGACTGCGGCAGCCACCGGTTGACCGATCGGCGCTTCGGCCCACGCCGGCAGCGCGAACGAGGCGCCCGCCGCCAGCAGGGCGGCCCGTGCGGAAACCGAAAGACGGATGTTCTTCATGGGGGAGAGCCTTTGTTTCTTTTCTATGTTCGTTTTTTCTTGGCATGACAGCGCTTAACGCCCGCTGACGCCGTTCTTTGTTCGGCGTTCATTTATGTCGCAATTGTCGCAACAATGTGTCGGGGCCATCGCTGTTCGACGGGCGGCGCATATCGACCGCTGGACAGCATGGGCCTTCGCCCTTATCGGCCAGCCATGCCGACTCCAGACTCTTCCGCTCCGCCCGAATCCATCCTGATCATCGACTTCGGATCGCAGGTGACGCAGCTCATCGCCCGCCGCGTCCGCGAAGCCGGCGTCTATAGCGAGATCGTCCCGTTCAACGCCGCCGAGGCCGCACTCGAACGGATGCAGCCGAAGGGCGTGATCCTGTCGGGCTCACCCGCCTCGGTCCCCGCCGACGGCAGCCCGCGCGCGCCGCAATCGGTCTTCGACAGCGGTCTGCCGATCCTCGGCATCTGTTACGGCCAGCAGGTGATGAGCCAGCAGCTCGGCGGACAGGTCGAACCCGGCGGCGCCGATGGCGAGCGCGACGGCGAATTCGGCCGCGCCTTCCTGACCGTCACCGAACCCTGCGTGCTGTTCGACGGGCTGTGGGAAGTCGGCGAGCGCCATCAGGTGTGGATGAGCCACGGCGACCGCGTCACAGAGTTCGCTCCCGGCTTCCGCATCGTCGCGATCAGCGACGGCGCGCCGTTCGCGCTGATCGCCAACGACGAGCGCCGCTATTACGGCACGCAGTTCCACCCCGAAGTCGTCCACACCCCCGACGGAGCGAAGCTGATCGCGAACTTCGTCCGCCACGTCTGCGGCTGTTCGGGCGACTGGACGATGGCCGAGTTCCGCGCCACCAAGATCGCCGAAATCCGCGCGCAAGTCGGCGACCAGCGCGTGCTGTGCGGCCTGTCGGGCGGCGTCGACAGCGCGGTCGCCGCGGTGCTGATCCACGAGGCGATCGGCGAACAGCTCACCTGCGTCTTCGTCGACCACGGCCTCCTCCGCATGAACGAGCGCGAGCAGGTCGAGCGCCTGTTCCGCGACCATTACAACATCCCACTCGTCGTCGTCGATGCCGAGGAACGCTTCATGGGCGGCCTCGCCGGGGTCACCGACCCCGAGAAGAAGCGCAAGTTCATCGGCGCCGAATTTATCAACGTGTTCGAGGAAGAAGCGAAGAAGATCGGCGGCGCCGATTTCCTCGCGCAGGGCACGCTCTACCCAGACGTGATTGAATCGGTTTCGTTCACCGGCGGACCGAGCGTGACGATCAAGAGCCACCACAATGTCGGCGGCCTTCCCGAGCGCATGAACATGAAGCTTGTCGAACCGCTACGCGAATTGTTCAAGGACGAAGTCCGCCTGCTCGGCAAGGAGCTCGGCCTGCCCGACATCTTCGTCGGCCGCCACCCCTTCCCCGGCCCCGGCCTCGCGATCCGCATCCCGGGCGAGGTCAGCAAGGACCGCTGCGATATCCTCCGCAAGGCCGACGCGGTCTATCTGGAAGAAATCCGCAACGCCGGCCTTTACGACGCGATCTGGCAGGCGTTCGCCGTGCTGCTTCCCGTCAAGACCGTCGGCGTGATGGGCGACGGGCGCACCTATGACCATGTCTGCGCGCTTCGCGCCGTAACCTCGACCGACGGAATGACCGCCGACATTTACCCGTTCGACGCCAGCTTCCTCAGCCGCTGCGCAACGCGCATCATCAACGAGGTGCAGGGCATCAACCGCGTGGTGTACGACTATACGTCGAAGCCGCCGGGCACGATCGAGTGGGAATGATTTTCGCTACTCCAGCGTGGCCGGGAGTGCGAAATATTGCGACATAAGCCACTGAAATGAAATAACTTTCATTCAACGACATTCGGCTACAATCGGTGGGCAGCGTTCGGAATTCGCGGATGTTCTGACGGTATCGCCTGCTCTTGCCACTCTCAAAATCGCTCGTTACCGTCAGGGTCACAACAGCCCCTGACGGTCAATTTTTCTTACTAACAATCGGAAAAGCCTGTGCTTTTTCGAGGTGGAGAGGTGCGTTTCGGGCTGACGGTCAAAATGAAAGGAGTATGTGGCAATGCTGACTGATGCAGCCCTTAAAAGCCTGAAACCCAAAGACAAACCCTACAAGGTGACCGACCGCGACGGCATGTATGTTCGGGTCGGGACGAACGGCACAATTTCATTCCGTTACGACTATCGGATGCACGGACGGCGCGAGACAGTGACCTTCGGGAAATACTGTGCTTCCGGTCTCTCGCTTGCTCGCGCCAGGGAGAAGTGCATCGACGCCAAGCGAATGGTCCAGGAGGGACTTTCGCCCGCCATCGAGAAACAGCGGGACAAACGTAGGATCAAAGAAGCAAAGAGCTTCGGCGAGTTCGGCGAGAAATGGCTGACCGTTGGGCCGATGGCGGACAGCACGCGCGCCATGCGCCGCTCGATCTTTGAGCGCGAATTGGTGCCAAACTGGCGCAACCGGCTGCTGGCCGAGATAACGCCCGGCGACCTGCGCGCGCACTGCCTTGCGATCGTTGATCGAGGTGCACCAGCCACTGCGATCCATGTTCGCGACATCGTGAAGCAGATCTACGGCTTCGCAATCCTGCATGGCGAGAAGATCGCCAACCCGGCTGATGAGGTTGGTCCATCGTCGATCGCAACGTTTGTCCCCAAGGACCGCTCGTTGACGCCGTCTGAAATCCGGGTGCTGTTTCGGTGCATCGAGAAGGTTGCAACGCTGCCGACCATCAGGCTCGGCATGAAGTTCTTTCTGCTGTCGATGGTCCGCAAGAGCGAGTTGCAGGATGCGGTCTGGGCCGAGGTTGATTTCGAGAACGCGGTCTGGTCGATTCCCAAAGAACGGATGAAACGATCAAAGGCCCATAACGTCTATCTGTCACAGCAAATGCTCGACATCCTGATCGCGCTCAAAACCTGCGCGGGCAATTCGCGATACTTGCTGCCATCGCGCTACGATGCTGATGCCCCGATGTCGCGCGCGACCTTTAATCGGGTGACCTACTCGGTCGTCGATCAAGCGCGGAAGGACGGGCTGCCGCTTGAGCCGTTCACGGTCCACGATCTACGCCGCACCGGCTCGACGCTGCTTAACGAGCTCGGCTTCAACAGCGATTGGATCGAAAAGTGTCTGGCGCATGAAGATGGCCGTTCGTCGCGCGGCATCTATAACAAGGCGGAGTACGAGTTGCAGCGTCGCCACATGATGCAGGAATGGTCAAACACGATCGATGCCTGGATTGCGGGTCAAAAATATGCGCCCGCTGTTTTGCCAGCTACTGCACCAGTGCTGGAACTCGATCCGAGCCTCTGACCGGCCGTGAACGGCGCTGTCGCACATCGACTTGTCGGCCGCGTTCGATCGGACAGGTCCGCCGCGATGCCAGCCAGTCTTCGACTTCGGACAGATCCCACACCACGCAGCGCGGTGACAGGGCGAAGCGGCGGGGGAACTCGCCGCGTTGCTCCATGCCGAAGATCGTGCTGTCCGCCAGCGGCACCATTTCCTTCAGCTGATGGCGCCGGATAGTACGGGTGATGGTTCGACCGTGTTCGTTAGCCATTGCATGCGTCCTTGCGCTTCCTCCGAAATGTGATCGAAAGCGCGTCTGAAGCATCGAATAAAGTGCATTCTGAACCGAAGGTAGGTTGGCGCAGGATTGGCTGGATACGGCGTCAGACCAAAGCCAGGACGTATGTTGCTAAACCGAGAGTGTGGTGCTGTTCGGGGCCCGATTGTGCGGTTGACGACCATTTCCGGGTCTAGTGAAAATGGCCGTCAGAGCGCAGTTCTCTGCCAGATTTTGAGAGGGCGCAATCGATCCAATGCAATATCTTGTAACGTCGATCGGCGGCGCATCTCGGAAAGCCACGGTGAATTTTTCACGTACCCAGCACTGCGACTTCAGGCTGTATAGGCGACGTAAATGCCATTAACCCAAGCGATAACGAAGATCAGCGCGATCACATAGTCTTCTAGATATAGGCCCCGGACTACCGACAATCTGTCTTGGCGTATGGTAGGGTCAAACATCAGCGTGGTCATCTGGTTGTCGCTGGGCTCGGCTGTGCATCCACACTCTGCACCCGCACATAGCGAAGAACTACAAGCGTCGTTAGCGCGCGCTTCAAGCAATCCGTGCCTCCCAGCGAGTGGGCCGCCAGCTTATTGGGCTGACGGCCCTGCGACCCGAAGGACGTTGCAATAGGGCAATGCAATCGATTTCCTTCGAAGAAAAATGGCTAGCACGACCCGACGATTCGTTTCGTAAATTGTTGTAATCAGAAGTTGGAAACGCACGGTGGCCAAAACCGCCGTTTGAAAGGGCAGTTTTGATCGCGCATGGATCCCATTTAGAGCCGTCCCAAGTTCTACCAGTCTTGTTTAGAACTTGCCCAGCAGATTGATGAACACTCCCTTGCTTGTGTAGCTTTGATCGGTCAGGTCATCTGAGAAGTCTGAGACACTGTAGCCGATACCAACCTTCACGTTGTTGCCGAGGTGGCGATAGATCGCAGCAAGGCCGCCCCAACGGGCATCGCCTGCAAGATCGCTGCTCAAATAGTGCCCTTCCACGACCAGATCCCATTGCTGAACAGGGCGCCAGTCAAGCCTGAGCACGCCGAGGTGGGTGTTGCTGGTCACGAACGTGTCTGAGGTCCGATCAAGCGACACCTGGCCTTGGCGGTAGCCATATTTGGCGCCGACGGTCAGACTGTCGCTGAGATCGTAGTTGACGTCGATCATCCCGATCTGGCTGCGCTGCTTGGGACTGCCAGTTTCCCCGCCGCCAGTAATCTGTCCAACTGGCCCCATGTCCTGGAAGTAGCTGTAGCGTGCCAGTACGTTGAGCCGGTCATTGGTGACAGGCCGATAGGCGAACCCGATCGTGCCTTCGACATAGTCGGCAGCGCGCACGCTCGGCCCGTCGTTATCGGCAATGGCGAAGTTAAGCCGGCCGAGCGCCCGCCAATCAGGGTTGAGCTGGACCGAAGCGGTGTTTCGGAACAGCCAGACAGTCTGGTCGCGACCACCGCCGCGCTCAAAGCGGGCTTCGACGTTCGATCCAAACTGGACATCCTTTGTGGTATAGCCGAAGCCGAAGGTCCCTGCGGTCCTGCGGAACACACCGGTGGTAGCATCGTCGATCTGGCCGTTCTCGAACGACGCGCTGAACGACAGCTTTTCATTAGGATCGAACTTCATCCCAAGGCTGCGCATCGTGCTGGGCCCGGTGCCGCCATAGCCGATACGATTTTCGCCAAATACGCTGAGCGACGAACCGAACCGGTGTCGTGCACCGACAGTCAGAGTGCCCGAGTTCGAGCGGGTGAAGATGTTCACCGGCTCCAGCCCGGTCGTGCTCCGGTCGGCCAGCAGCGAGTAGCCGATGTAGGCTTCCGAGCCCTGGCCGTAGCGGCGGTTGAGCTGGATATCGGCGCCAAGCCCGCCGTCACCTTCCGAAACTTCGGCCGTCAGAGACATGCGATCAGTAATCTCGGCCTTGCCGCCGATCCCGACGCGGTTGTTGCGGTTGCGACCAGCATCGCTTTCGAGCGTGGCCTGCCCAAACCCGTAAAGCGACCAGTTGCGGCCTTCCGGGCTGTAACCGAGCTGGACCGCAGCGTCGGTTCGAGTGCCGGTCTCGATGCTGTTATACAGCAAGCCTGGAACCTGCTGATCGCGGCGAAGCCCCAGCTTAAGGTCGATATCGCTCCCAAGGTCCTGCTCAAGATCGAAGCTAGCAGTGCGGCGGGCACCGGCCGAGGCGGAGTCGAGCGTCTCGTACTTTGCAGAAACGCGGGTGCTGTCGCCGATCGGCAACGCGAGGGCTGCGCCCCAACGGACCGTGTCGCTCGGCGTGAGCTGTGAGCTGGCAGCGAATCCTGCTTCGCGGCTCTCATAGAACGCCGAGAGAGTTCCGCGATCACCGGTCTGCCCTTGCAGTTCGGCAAAATTGACGGCGCCTTCGAGCTTCCAGGCGCGCGCAGTGCGACCGGCAACTCCCGGCGTTGCAATGTCGGTGAAGGACAGCCCGCCGTCGACCGAATTGGCCTGGCCGAAGGCTGGACCGTCGGTCTGCGCGATCTCGCCCTTGAGATAGGTGCCGGCGGTCAGCCGCAGCATCGCATCCGCACCAAGCAGGGTCTGGTCGGCAGTATCGGTCGTCTCGCGCTGGGCCGAGACTCCAACCCGAAGTGTGTCGCCGAGCCACGCCGAACCGCGCCCACCAAGGGTGTAGCCATCGAGACTACCGACTGGCGGGGTGTATTCGTAACGGACCACGAGCACGGGCACGTTCCCGGTAGAACTGGATTCGCGCACCGTTCCGCTGGTAGCGACAGTAGAAGCCAAGGGGCGCAACAGCGTGACGCGGCCCTGGAAATAGTCGATGTCGTAGTCTTCCTGAGGCCGCAGCTCGCGGGTTTCGAGCACGAGTCCGGTGTCGCGGTCGCGAACTTCAACGCGCAGGCGCTCCGAGCCGACGGTCAGATCCTGACGCTTGAGAAAATAGAGCGACCCGCCCGTTCCGCGGAACTCGTCACGGCCGGGAACGGTGCCCGGATCCGAGGCGAAGGCGGTGAACTGCAACTGGCGTTCGCCGAAGCTGGTGGTCGCCTCGCTCTTGTGGTCGAACGCAATCCCGAACAGTCCGCGGTCAAGCGGCGCGAGTTCGGCCTGGTTCAAATCGACGACATAATTGCCAACCATCAGGCTGGTGTCAGCATGCTGTAGCCGCAGATAGAACTGCCCCTGAGTCGGCGCATCTTCGACCAGCGTGCTGTCGTCGCCGTAGGTGGTGTAATACTCGTTCGACCCCATCCGGCGCAGCAATTGGCGCGGATCCTTGCGGTCCAAGTTGTTGAACATGTCACCAAGCAGCGTTTCGCCGGTGTCAAGTGACGCGGTCAGTTTCCAGCCATCGCCGAAGGTGCCTTTCGTATAGAACGCCGCGCGCGAGGTGAGCGAATTGCCATCGGCGAGCGGATCGCCCGAGACTTCAACCGCTGACCCGCTTCCGTTCATCGACCGGAAGGTGAGGTCACCCTGACCGACGAAGAACCAGTCGCTGCGCGGCACCGCCACATCGCGTGAGGTCGCAAAGGTGGTCTGGCCATCGCGTTCGATGGTAACCCGCACGTCCTTGCTGTCCCGGTCAACAAGCTGCTGAGTGATGAACTTGCCGTCGGGATTGACCGGGACCAGCTGGCCGCTGACGCGGATCATGTCTTTCGAGGGGTCGGCAACCCCGCTCACCGTCACTGTGGCGGTGCGGCTCATCGGGATATTGCGGATTTGCGCTTCATCGACCACGCCAAAGGTCGGACGTGCGTTGGGTGCGCCGTCGATGCGGACGGGTTCGGGAACCAGTGTCAGTTCCTCGGGCTTGGATTCGTCGAACCGACCGCGATCATCATAGACCCGAAAAGTGTAGAACAAGTCGCGCGGCGCATCGGCGGCCGGCTGCCACTGCGCAAAGCCGTTCGCATCGATCGCGACGACTGCGAGCGGCGGTGAATCGGTTACAACTCCGCCTGCAAAGATCCGCACTTCGCCCTTGGCTACATAAGAGGGATAGTTGGTGTAGGTCTGGAACTGGGCCGGGCTGCCCACGACCACGGTGCGTTCGCTGCCGATCAGCCCGATCGACATGACGGGTTCAGCGGCGTGACCATCGGCGCGTACTTCGAGCGCGTGGTCGGGAGCTACTGGCTGCCCTTCGGGTTCAGTGCGAATTTCGAAACCCGATGCCGGGGCAACGCTGGTGGTCACGGTCTGCGGCGGCGGAGGCGAAGCATTCCAGGTGTCCTTGGCGACCACCCCGGCACTGCGCGCACCGCAAGACGAGGTGATGGCCAGTTTTAGCCCTGCGCAGGCCTCTGGCTGCAGCAAGCTCGCGGTAAAGCGTCCTTCGGCATCGAGCGGGACGATCTGACCTTCGATAGTCAGGATTGCGGAGGCATCGGCGACTTTGCCATAAGCCATGATCGGCTGGGCCTGCACCAGGTCGATACCGCGATGGCTCGCCGAGTCAGTCACGCCAAATGCCGGACGACTGGCGCTGGCTGGGGTAACAAGCGCACCGGGTTCGGCGATGTTCAGCGGCTGCGGCGCGGTCTCATCGAAATTGCCCTCGGCATCGTAGACACGGTAGACATATTGCATGTCTGAAGCAGCGTAGGTTGTCGGAGTCCAGCGGGCGGCCCCGCTCGCGCCTACCGGCACAATGGCATGCGGGGTTTGGGTAGGCGACACTGCTGCGTCGAAGATGCGGATTTCGCCGCGCTCGAGCGCCGCCGGATAATTCGAGTAACCGATGAAAGTCGCTTCTGCACCGCGAACGACGGTCAGCTCATGACCGACAAGCCCGGTGGACAGGATCGGACTGCGCCCATCCTCCAGTCGGTCGATGGCAAATTCATCGAGTCCGGCCGGCATGGCCGTTTTTGTTGGGGACAAAATCGTCCGTTTGCTCTCGGCGGCGGCAGGGGCGACCCCCAAAGCTTGTGCGCTCTGCACGGCCTTGGCATAGTCTGCAAAGCCTAGCTCGGCCGCTTGCGCCGTGGCAGGAACAAACCCGGCAGCGGCGATGACCGACATGCTGGCCAGAAGCCGTGCGCGGCGCGGACGCTGTGACATGGACATAGCGTTCCGCTGGTTGGTTGGCTTTTTCATTGCGATTACTCCCGGCCCGGCGTGCCAGTGGCACGGCTGACATTGGCCTCGATGATGGGCTTGGCTTCCTTCCAGTCGGCGGCAAACAGTGCTTCGACAGCAGTCTTCGTTGCAGCCGCGCGGCGCTCGGCGAGGGTCCAATCCTCACCGACCCCGGCTTGGTAGTTGATCTGGATGACCAGCCGCTTGGCGTCCTCGGGCCGCAACGAGGCGAGCCGCTGGGCAAATTCCGGACGAAGGGTTGTGGACCCAGGCAGGAAGGCCCGAGTGTCAAGATCAAGCCCGACAGTGGCAGCGCGCTGCACCCCGAAGTTGAGCTCGCTGATCTTGCCGCGGGTGAGGCGGATCGACTGCGGGTTGTCAGACGTCGGCCAGTACCCTTGCGCAACGGTCCGCACATCGAGCTTGAGCACGAAATTCGAACCGATCTGGGCATCCGGCACCGCCGCGCAGGCGATATGGTAGCGGCCGAATTGATCGGTGGTGATCAGCTCGCCGTTGACGGTAGCGAGACGCGCGCCCGGAATGCCGGGTTCGCCCTCGTCCTGATAACCATCGCCGTCGCGGTCTTCGAAGACCTTGCCGATCACTTCTGAGCAATCGAACACCGCGCTCGGCACGATCGAAACCACCGCCTGGCCGCGATTCGAGATTTCCGAGCCGTCGGTCCCGTTTTGAGCAAGGCCGTTGTTAACCCGGTCGCCGGTGGTAACGCCTGCACCGACCACAACGGTCAGCTTGTAAGTCACCGTGCCGTTGGCGGGGATGACCTGACGGGTCCAACGCAGCTCGCGGTCGTTCACTTGCGGTTCTGCCGCAGTACCGTTGATCGAGGCTGTCCCGGTGACATATTTGAAGCCGGGCGGGAGAAGGTCGATCACATCGACACCGGCGCGCTGTGCCGATTCGGCGTTGCGCACGGTGATTGTGTAGGGAACCAGATCGCCGACGCTCGCCGTGCGCTTGATGCTGGTCTTGGAAACGACCAACGGGCTGCGCGAGGTGAACGGATCGATCGGAATGTGGTTGAAGATGACGTCAGGATCGCCCTGCGCGAGCCGGAACGACTGATACCAGCGTACTGTCTCGCCATTGGCAGGCGCGTTCGAACTGCTGCCGATCATCACCGGAGCGGACAATCCGGTCGGATCAAAAGCATCGATTTCGGCCGGAAGGACGGTTGAGGGAGCCGAATAGCCAGTCGGCGCAGCAATCGAGATCGTGTAGACGGTTTCTGCCGTCGGACACAGCGGTGAGGCGCCGGGAATGATGTCGAAGCGGTAGTTACCGTTCGCATCGGTCGATTGGGTTTGCTGACTGGCCGACAAGAAGCACACCGCTGGGAGCGCCGAGCCATTTGCGCCAAGCAGTGTGACAACTGCATTACGGACCGGCGCACGGGTAATCGAATCGTAGACCACGCCGGATGGATCGAGCGGCAGGTTCTGGTCGATCACAACGGTATTGTCGGCGAGCGTAACGCTTGAGAGGACCCGATAGACGACATTGTTGTCGGGATTGGTGAAGCGGATCGAATAGCCTGGTCCGCTCAGCAGACCGTCGATGCGGTAGTTGCCTTGGGCATCCGACCGGGCCGTCCCGACCACCACACCATCGCGGATGACTTCGACAATCCAGCCCACTCGCCGGGTTTCGCCCGAATCGAGCTGCTGGTTGCCGTTTCGATCATCGTAGACTGTACCGGTCACCGAACTGAGTGCGGGCTCCACCACGATCGTCACGGTCGATTGGGCACAGTTGGTCGGGTTCAGTTTCTCGCAAATCTGGTAGCCGATCGTATAGGTGCCGGCGGGCACCGAAGGAGCGACGCTGACATTGCCGGTGGCAGAATCGAGCGCCACCCCCGGATTACTGGCGGGGGCGGTAACGGTGATCGTGACGTTGCCCGGGGTCGGCGCGACCCCGTTCAAGGCATCGTTGCTGAGGATATTGCCAGCGTTGGCGTTGCCAATGCCGCTGCGCAGATTGCCGTAGTTGTCGTCGCTTGCCGAAATGGCGGGCGCGGTCACCACGACGGTGACGACTGCATCGGCACAATTGGCCGGGTTGTTGTTCTCGCAGATGCGGTAGTTTATGGTGTAAGTGCCAGCGGGCGTGCCAGCCGGGACGTCGACCAGACCAGTCGCCAGGTCGAGCACCGGGATCGGAGCGCCGTTGATCGACGCGGCGCCTGCGGTGACCGTCGCGGTGATTGCGGAGACCACAACAGGTGCGCCGTTCAGAGTGTCGTTGGCGAAAGCGTTGACGATGTCGTCCGCACCGTTGGCGCCATTGACCGCTGCAGGCGCATCGTTGCTGGCGGCAATCGCCGGGGGCGTGACGACGACGTTGACGGTCGCGGCGGCGCAATTGGCCGGGTTGAGCGTTTCGCAGATCTGGTAGGAAATACTGTATGTGCCAGCGGGTACGCCGGGCGCGACGCTGACATTGCCTGTGGCGATATCGAGCGTGACGCCGGGGTTGCTGGCAGGCGTGGTGACACTGATGGTCACGTTGCCAGGCGTTGGCGCCGCACCGTTGAGGGCGTCGTTGGTGAGGATATTGGCGATGTTGGGCGCACCGTTGGCACCGTTGACCGGCCCGGCGGTGTCATTGGTCGCCGCGATCGGCGCGGCGGAAACCACGATCGTCACAACCGCATCGGCGCAGTTGGTCGGATTATTGTTTTCGCAAATACGGTAGCCGATCGAATAGATGCCAGCCGGCGTGCCGGCTGGAACATCGACCAGCCCGGTGACCGGATCGAGCACGGGTATGGGCCCGCCGTTGATCGGTGTGGCAGGGCTGGTTACCGTCGCGGTGATCGCGGAAAGTACAACCGGCGCTCCATTGAGCGTATCATTGGCAAAAGCGTTGATCACGTCATTGCCGCCATTTGTGCCATTCACTGCGGGCGGCGCGTCGTTGGTGGCGACGATGGCGGGTGCAGCGACAACAATGGTCGCGGTCGCGGTCGCGCAATTGGTCGGATTGGCGGTTTCGCAAATTTGATATGTGATGGTATAGGTGCCTGCCGGGACCCCCGCTGCGACGCTGATCGCGCCGGTAGCGACATCGAGCGAGACACCCGGGTTACTCGCGGGCGTGACGACCGAGATCGTCACGCTGGCGGGCGTCGGAGCCGTCCCATTGGCGCTGTCATTGGCCAGAACGTTGAGGACATTGGCTGCCCCGTTCGCGCCATTGACCGGTCCTGCATTGTCGGCATTGGCTGCCAGCACTGCGAGGAGCGCGTCGTTATCGACCGCCTGATTGTTGGTCGTGACTGTCTCGAACGTGCCTGAGCCGACTGTCACCCGCGCGGTGTTCACCGCTACCTGTGCCAGCACTGCGGCTGGACAGGCGACGACGAGGATTGGGCCGGCCGTGGAGAGCAGGCGACCAAGTCGCCTGCGCACCCGTTCAGAGCCATTTTTGGAAGTCGGCTTAGGCATGATTAGTTGACCTGGCAGGAGTAGGTGATCGTGACCGACTGGCCATTACCCATGGTTCCGAGCGTGATCCCGGGGCCAATGAGATCGGCAATGGTGTAGCTGCCAACCGGAGCCCCTGGACCGGAGAAGGTGAGCACGTTACCAGCAGGGCAAGTCAGCCCGGCCCCTGGCGTGTCAGTCACGACAGCGCCGGTAGCGGCATCCGGACCATTGTTGGTGACGGTGAGCGTGTAGGTTGTTGTGCTTCCCGAGAACACGCTGGTGGTCCCGTTGCTCTTGGTGATTACCAGATCGACCGAAGGGTTCACCGTGACCGTTGCGGTATTGGTAGCGCAGTTGGTCGGGTTGAGCTGTTCGCAGATCTGGTAGGTGATCGTGTAGGTGCCCGCAGGTGTTCCGGCCGGGACCGAGACCT